>OKWQ01000009.1_pt1 | contig 455408 bp, 446 predicted proteins | sample 1607071 | NCBI WGS metagenome assembly OKWQ01 (sample SAMN07501039, study PRJEB24779) | human gut metagenome | reverse complement strand
ACTGCTGCATTCATAAAGCCTTTTCCAACATATAATACTCCAAAGAATAATGCTGAGAAGAAAACTCCAATTGGATTACTTGCTCCAAGTAGTGCTACTGCTATACCGTCAAAGCCTTGGCTTGGCATAACCCCTATTTGCATTATGTTTGAGTTACCAGTATATTGTATAGCTCCTGCAAGACCAGATAAAGCACCAGCTATCATCATAGAAATAACTATATTTCTATTAACCGGCATACCAGCATATTCGGCTCCAAATCTGTTAAATCCAACAGCCTTTAACTCATATCCTAAAACTGTTTTATTTAATATAAACCAAACTATAAAAACTGCTATCATAGCTAAGAAAATACCTAAGTTTATATATGATCCTTCAAAAATATTTGATAACCAAGAAGCCTTTAAAGTTGCTGAATCTGATAACATTTTTGATTCAGTTTCTAAGAATTCACCCTTAAAATATTTTGGAATATTATAATAAACTATCCAATAAGCAACCCAGTTCATCATTATTGATGATACAACTTCATGAACATTAAATTTAGCTTTTAAAATCCCAGGAACTGTAGCCCATAGTGCTCCACCTAATATCCCAGCTAATACAACAATAGGAACAAGGATTACTTTTGGTAAATCTAATGATAACCCTACCGCTATTGAACAAAATCCTCCAAATAACATTTGTCCCGGTGCCCCTATGTTAAATAATCCTGTTTTAAATGCAAAGGCAACTGAAAGTCCTGTTAGCATTAATGGTGTTGCAGTAGCTATTGTATTACCTATTCTCTCTAGGTTCATCAATCCACCTTTAAATAAGAATTCATATCCTTCAAGAGGATTAAATCCCATAACTGCCATTAATATCGCACCTGCTATAAGACCTAAGATTACAGCCATTATAGATTTTAAGCCTTGATTTTTTTCCATTAGCTTTCACCTCTCTTTATTCCTGCCATCATTAATCCAACTTCATTTTCATCTGTTTCAGAGGCATTTACTATTCCTATAAGTTCCCCATTGTTAACAACAGCAATTCTATCTGAAACATTTAGTATCTCGTCTAATTCTAATGATACTAAAAGTACAGCTTTTCCACTATCTCTTTGTTCAACAAGTCTTTTATGTATATACTCTATAGAACCTACGTCTAATCCTCTAGTTGGTTGAACCGCTATTAATAAATCAGGACTTGATTGGATTTCACGTCCAATAACACCTTTTTGTTGGTTACCACCTGATAAAGATCTTGCTATAGATTTTCCACCTTCACCAGATCTTACATCAAAAGTTTCAATAATATTATTTGCATATTCAGTTATCTTACTTCTATTTATAAGTCCATTTTTAGAAAATGGTTTATTTTTATAAACCTTCAAAACCATATTATCTTCCATAGTATAATCAAGAATAAGTCCTCTTTTATGTCTATCTTCTGGAATATGAGCTATACCCTCATCAATTCTATTTCTTATAGAAGATCTAGTAATATCTTTTTCGTTAAATAATATTTTACCTGAATCTACGCCTCTCATACCTGTTATAGCTTCAACTAGCTCAGTTTGTCCATTTCCTTCAACCCCAGCTATACCAACTATTTCTCCTTTTCTTACACTTAGCGAAAAATCCTTTAGTCCTAAAACTTTTTTATTATTTTTAACAGATAAATTTTCTATTCTTAATACTTCTTCTCCTGGAGTAGATTCTTTCTTTTCTACTTTAAATGAAACTTGTCTTCCAACCATCATCTTAGCCATATCAGCTTCAGTAGTTTCTTTAACATCAACTGTTCCTATATATTTTCCTCTTCTTATAACTGTGCACCTATCTGCTACTGCCTTTATTTCTTTTAACTTATGTGTAATTAGAATTATTGATTTTCCTTCATTTATAAGGTTTTGCATTATTTTAATTAAATCATCAATTTCTTGAGGAGTTAAAACGGCTGTTGGTTCGTCAAATATAAGGACCTCAGCATTTCTGTATAACATTTTTAAGATTTCAACACGTTGTTGCATACCAACTGATATATCTTCTATTTTTGCGTATGGATCAACATTTAATCCATAAGTTTTTGATAATTCATCTATCTTCTTGGCAGCACTTTTTATATCTACTGTCAAGAATTTTTTAGGTTCACAACCTAAAATAATATTCTCCGTTACAGTAAAGTTTTCAACTAATTTAAAATGCTGATGAACCATTCCTATTCCTAAATCATTTGCTACATTAGGACTAGAAATTTTAACTTCTTTTCCTTTAACTTTTATTACTCCAGCTTCTGGTTGATACATTCCAAAAAGCATCCCCATCAATGTAGATTTCCCTGCACCATTTTCACCTAAAAGAGCATGAACTTCACCTTTTTTTAGTTGTAATGTTACATTATCATTTGCTACAATTCCTGGGAATTCCTTGCGAATATTAAGCATTTCCACTACATAACTCATGAATTATCCTCCCTAATACTTATATAAAAAAACTTTTGCTATATCTATGCAGTCTTTGTATTCCTTTTTTTTGACTAATTGTTAAATTAATCTAATTAATCCTTTATACAAGAAAAAGACGGTACTTCCGTCTTTTCCCATATCATAAGTAATATATTAAAATCTATTAAATTACTTTATTAAATCGCCTTTTTCAGCTTGTACTGTTATTTCGCCATTTTTAATCTTATTGTAAACTTCATCTACTTGCTTAGTAGTTTCTTCAGTTAAGTTAGGATTTTCATTTGGAAGACCAACTCCATCATTTTTAACATCAAATGTTAAAGTTTGACCACCTGGGAATTTTCCATCTAATTCATCTTTAATTATATCAAAAGTTGCTACATCTATTTTCTTCATAGCTGAAGTTAAAATTATAGATTTATCATCTTTGTATATACCATCTGCATATTGGTCAACATCAACACCAATTATCCAAGCTTCTTTACCTGCTGTAGCTCTTGCTTTTGCCTCATTTATTGATCCAACACCAACTCCACCAGCTGCCACAAATATAGCTTTAACTCCATTATCGTACATAGTTGCTGCTAATTGTTGCCCTGCTGCTACGTTATCAAATGAACCTTGATAAACTACATTTTCTTCTTTAATGCTCATCTTTGTTCCAAGATTTTCATTAGCATACTTAACCCCTTGTTGGAATCCCCAGTTAAACTTTTGAACTGAAGGTATTTCCATACCACCTATAAATCCTAAGTCACCTTCTTTTAGTTGAACTGATGCTGCAACTCCTACTAAAAATCCAGCTTCTTGCTCAGCAAAATAAACTGCAACTGAATTATCTCCAACTTTTTCTACTCTATCTGCTCCAGTTTTTCCATTGTTAGGAGATCCATCAATTATTACAAACTTAGCATCATTATATTTTTCTTGAGATTGGAAAATAGCCGTTTCAAATTTAAATCCAGGAGTAACTATAAATTTATATCCTGTATCATAAAGATTTCCTATTTCCTTCATATAATCTGCTTCTGTTGTTCCAGCTGGCTTTAAATAGTTACTTTCAACTTTTAATTCAGCTTCTGCCTTTTTAATTCCTTCCCAAGTACCTTGATTAAATGACTTGTCATCAATTGTACCTGCATCAGTAACCATACCTACTTTAACATCATTTGCTGATCCTTCTGATTTGTTTCCACATCCAACTAAACCAGTTACCATAAGTGCTGATAAAACTAAAGCTATTGCTCTTTTCTTCATTATTAAAATCCTCCCTAAGCCTTTGTAATTTAATATACTTTTGTACTTTAATTGTTTTAATTTTTTCATTCGAACTTTCAAAAAAATTATACAACATATAATTCGTGATTACAATAATTTTATAACATTTTTTTTATTTTTGCGACATATAACTTTATAATCAAACCTTTTCAAATGCATTTTTCAAAATTTTTCTCATATATTACTCAAATCACCAAAGAAATATACGAACATTATTAAAAAGATGAATTTCTTTTTTCATCTTCATTTCAATTCAAAATTCTCTATGACCTCTTATTTTATAAGCATTTATACTAATTTTTAATAATATATGTAGAATTAATTATTACTTACATTAATTAATTCTACATAATTATTGTACGCATTTTAATAAATAGTATATACTAATCATTTTTATACACATATTAATCTACTCTATAAATTAAAATTTAAAATTTTATAAAACTTAACAATATAGCAAATAACATAGCAGGTAATAAGTTTGATACCTTAATCTTAGAAATACCTAAAATATTGAGACCTAATCCTATAATTAATAAACTTCCTACAGCTGTGATATTAGTTATAGCTACATCATTAAGCATATTTGATAACATACCAGCTGCTAGAGTAATACTACCTTGATATAACAAAACACTAACTGACGAAAGGATTACTCCTATACCTAACGTTGATGAAAATATTATAGAACTAATTCCATCTAAAATAGACTTTGCTAAAAGTGTACTATAATTATTATTTAAACCACTTTCTAAAGCTCCTACAATCGCCATAGCACCTACACAAAATAGTAAGGTAGATGTAACAAACCCTTCTGCAATAGATACAGTACTTCCATTTTTATTAACCATTTTTTCTATTTTATTTCCTAAGTTCTCAAGTTTTGAATCTATATCTATTAACTCACCTATTAGTCCACCTAAAGCTATAGAAATAATCATCACAATTGTATTTTCTCCTTTCAGTGCTCCTGATACTCCTATATAAATAACACATAATGCTAACCCACTCATTATAGTATCACTAATCTTTTCATTTATTTTTCCTTTTACAAAAAGCCCTATTATTGATCCAATTATTATAGTTAAGCTATTTATTAATGTACCTATCATTTTTATCCTCCTACTTTCCTACTCTAACTTATTTATGATTTTATTACGTCCCCATAACTCTACAACCTATTTTTAATAATATAAAAATAGGATATGACATAATCACATCCCATTATTTTTTAATTTATAAAATCACTAAATATACTCTTAAAAGATTCAATATCCATAGGCGATATTCTAACTCTTTTTAATGAATATAATCCATCAGAAAGACTTGAAATTCCTCCTTCTGTTGTAACAGCTCCTTTTATCCCTAATTCCTTTTCTATTTCTATCGTTTCTTCATCATATCTACCAACTGGATAACAAACATACTTACTGTCCACCCCAACTTTTTCTTTTAACTTTTCAATACCTTCTTTAATTATTGCAATCTTATCTTCCCTTGATATTTTTGTAAATTCTATATGTCTAGATGTATGATTTTCTATTCCCATACCACTTGTGCTCATTTCTTTTAGCATATTGGAATTCATATACCAACCATCAACATCAGTTTTATCTGTTATTATAAAAAATGTAGCCTTCGTATCATACTGTTTCAATATTCTATATGCATCTGTATAATTATCCGCATATCCATCATCAAATGTTATTGCTACTGGCTTTTCTGGAACTTTTCCTGTGTTAAAAGCCTCTATAACATCATCTAGTAACATTGGAGTAAATCCTGATTCCTTAAGCCACTTAATTTGTTCATCAAATTGAGATGTTGGAATAAGCAAGGTATTATTAGGATCACTATCAGATATAGAGTGGTACATTAATATAGGGATTTTAACATCATTTACATCTAAAGTTAAATAATTAATTTCTTCTTCTTTCTTTTCTTCTTCTTTAATTTCTTCCTTTTGAGGTTCTTCTTCTTGATTTGATATATCTGCATCATTTTCTTTGTTTTGTATATCATTATTGGCAGATTGTGATTTACTATCTAATATAAATTTCCCTCCAAAGCCTATAATTAAAATTATAAATAATATAGTTATTACTTTTAGTATTTTTTTCATTACCATATATCCCCTTTTCTATGTATATTTCGAATATACATTCCTAGGAATATTTTGTCAACTTAATTTGTAATTGTTTCTATTTTTTTAATATTTCCTTATTTTCCTTTAAATTATTGTTAATAATACTTTATTTTTGTATAATTAATCTAAACTAATATTAAGGAGTGTTTTTATTGTTTGGATACGTAACTCCTCTAAAAGCAGAGCTTAAAGTTAAAGACTTTACAAAATTCAGAAGTTATTACTGTGGTTTATGTTTTCAATTAAAAAATAGTGCTGGAAATATACCAAGAATGGTTTTAAATTATGATATGACATTTTTAGCAATACTTTTAGATTCCTTATCAGTTAAAGAACCTAATATTGAAATCAAACGTTGTATTGCTCATCCAAAAGATAAAAAACCAGTAATTATTAATAATGATGCATTACATTATGCTGCTGCAATGAACTTAACACTTTATTATCATAAATTAAAAGACGATATTCAAGATGATAATAATCTTAAAAGCAAAGTATTTGAAAAAATACTTTATCCATACCAAAAGAAAATTAATAAATCTATAGATGACATTAACGATATTATAAGAGTTAACCTTAGAACATTAACTGAATTAGAAAAAAACAAGAATTTCTCATCTATAGATGAAATATGCCATCCATTTAGTGATATAGTTGGAAATATATTAAAGGCTTATCCTAACGAATTTATTAATGATAGCGAAAGCCTAAGAAATGAATTATATAAGCTTGGATATACTTTAGGAAAATGGATATATCTTATAGATGCCTTTGATGATTTAAAGGATGATATAGAAAAGAAAAAATTCAATCCAATAAATTATTTGTTTAATGAAGATAATAAACCATATGAAGAATTAATTTCTTTAATTCAAGGAAGGCTAGAATTTACAATTTTAAATTGTTCATATAATTGTAAAGATATAATTTCCAAATTTCCTTTAAAAAGAAATGAAGATATCCTTAAAAACATTTTAGAATTAGGTATGATGGATAAATATGTTGGGATATTAAATAATACTAGAGAAGATAAAAGGAGTGACAATTAAAATGAATCCATATGAAGTACTAGGTTTAAAACCTGGGGCAACTCAAGAAGAAATAAAAAAAGCCTATAGAAATTTAATAAAACAATATCACCCTGATCAATATGGTGATAATCCATTAAAAGATCTTGCTGAAGAAAAAATGAGGGATATTAACGCTGCTTATGATGCACTTACTAAAAACGCTGGTAACACATATAGTAGTTCAAACAGTAGCAATTCATCATATAATAGTTCATCAAGTGATAATAGCTATATGTTTTCAGAAATAAGAAGACTTATTCAAAGTGGAAACTTTGCTGAAGCTGAAAATAAACTTAATAGTATATCTAATAATAGAAATGCTGAGTGGAATTTCTTATATGGAGTATTGCTAACAAATAAAGGTTGGTTTGATGCAGGTCTAAAGCATATTCAAACAGCTGTAAATATGGATCCTAATAATTTTGAATATAGACAAACTCTAAATTCTCTTCATCAAAGGACTCAAGCATATAGCAATAATTATTATAGAACAACTGGATCAAACAATGCTAATGCTTGTGATTGTTGTATAAATCTATGGTGTTTAGATTCAATCTGTGAATGTATGGGTGGTGACCTAATAGGTTGTTGTTAATCCCTAATTATTTAATTGGTGGTGTTTTAAGTTATGAAAGCTAAAGAAATAACTTTAAGTGCTATTTTAGTAGCACTTACTAACATAATTTTATATTTAAATTTTCTACTACCTATAAGTACAATTAGTATCCTTACCTTAGCATCATTATTAATTCCAATTGCACTAATTAAAGGATCTATCAAAAGTGCTTTTCTTGTATATATAGCTTCATCAATTATTGGTTTTTTTATATTACCTATTAATATAATTTTGCTATATATTTTATTCTTTGGAATATATGGAATAGTTAAATACTATATTGAAAAGTTAAATAAATTATATTTAGAAATATTTTTTAAAATTATATTTTGTAATATTTCTTTATTTATATCTATCTTTGTATTTAAGTCCTTTATAGCAATAGAAATAACAAAGCTTCCACTTTGGTTGTTATGGATTATAGCACAACCTGTATTCTTAATTTTTGATTGCGCATTAACATTATTAATTTCATTTTATATGCAAAGAATACACAATAGAATTTAAATTAAATGGGCTAGATTTTATTATAAAATCTAGCCCATTATTAACATTTATAAAATTTCTAGTTTATTAATCTAATATGGAAAATAATATTTCGATAACTCCTTCAATCATATCTCCTGCCGAAGATTCAAAAAATCTTTTTATTTTACTATCCTTCTTTTTAACATTGTTGATGTTATTTAAATGTTTATTATTTCTTTCTTCTGGCGATGAGTTGTAAAAGTAAGCTTCCTCATACGATTTTATTTCTTTAAATAAAATTCTATTTTCATCACTCTTCAAAATCTTATTCCCCCAAAACTTTTTATAATATTTATCACTATATTTTCTTTAACCAAAATATAATATCTATAATTTATAGTATATCATATTAATATTTTCATTCCATATCTTTAACAAAAGTCTTTTTATAAAATATTATAAATACAGTAATTGTTGTTAGTGCCGCTATTATATCAGAAATAGGCTCCGCAAATAATACAGCCTTTAACTTATCTCCAAAGAACATTGGAAGTATGAAGATAAGTGGAACAAGTAAAACTACTTTTCTAAGTAGCGCCATAATAAGTGATATTTTAGCTTGACCTAGTGCTAAAAAAGTTTGTTGACACGCTATTTGTGCCCCAAAAATAAAGATTCCTCCAAAAAATATTCTCATACTCCATGAAGTTATTTCTACAAGCTCCGGCTTATTATTAAATATCCCAACAAAAACTTCTGGGAATACCATTAAAGCAGCCCACATAATAAAAGTATATGTAAGACAACTTGTTAATAATAATTTAAAAGTCCTTTTTACTCTTTCTATATTTTTAGCACCAAAGTTATAACTTATTATAGGCTGTGCTCCTTGCGAAAGTCCCATTAATGGTAAAGTAACAATTTGCATTATACTACTCATTATAGTCATGGCACCAACTGCTAAATCTCCACCATAAAGTTGTAACTTATTATTCATGCTTATTAATACTAGACTCTCAGTTGATTGCATTATAAATGGCGAAACTCCTAAAGCTACTATTGGTAGTAATACCTTGAATTTAGGCGCTAAATAATTTACTCTTATTTTTAGTATGCTCTTTTTCCCAAATAAGAAAGTTAATACCCATATTGCAGAAACAAATTGCGAAAGTATAGTTGCTAAGGCAGCTCCCTTAACACCCAAGTTTAACTTAAAAATAAATATAGGATCTAACACTATGTTTATTATAGCTCCTATCACAACCGTAACCATACCAATTTTAGCAAAACCTTGTGTATTAATAAATGGATTCATCCCAAGAGCTATTTGCACAAATACTGTTCCTATTAAATATATAGTTAAATAATCAACTGCATATCCAATAGTTGCATCACTAGCTCCAAAAGCCCATAATAAATCTTCTTTAAATATTAAAAAAACAATTGTACATATTAATCCAATAATTATTAAAGTAGAAAAACTATTACTAATAATCTTTTCTGCACCTTCATTATCTTTTTCACCCATTTTTATTGCTGCAAGTGGAGCTCCACCCATACCTATAAGTGCAGAAAATGCTGATATTATCATTATAATAGGAAAAGCAACACCAACTCCAGCCATAGCCACTTCTCCATTTAACATTCTTCCTATAAATATTCTATCAACTATGTTATATAGAACATTTACTAATTGTGCCACTATAGCAGGAAGAGCTAAGCTTAATAATAGTTTTCCTACTGAACCTTCTCCCAAATTAGTCTTACTTCTAGACATATACTTCTCTCCTTATCGTACCTATATTCATCTTCTATACAAATTATTTTGCAATAATTAAACTTATATAATGCTTAACTATATTATAATTAAGATCATTTTTAATCATAATTACTACTTATACAATATAATACTACTAAACAGAGAAATATTAAACGTAATCTAATATAATACATACAAAATTTACATTTTAAAACACTTACTTTTATATTACTTCTTTCCCAAATGGCATTAATGATAATTTAGCTAATTTTAATGATTGCTTTGCAAATGGTATTCCAATTATAGTAATACATAAAAAGAAAGCACTAATTAAATTTGCTATACACATTTCAAGTCCACCAAATATAAGCCATAGTATATTAAGTAATAAATTTAAACCACTATCATTCTTAGTAACAATCTCTTTTCCAAATGGCGCAAATTGTAAACCAGCCATTTTAAAACATTGAAGGCCTATTGGAATCCCTACTATAGTAATACACCATAATAATCCAAACCCTAGCCATGCTAGTGCATTAAAAAGACCTCCAAATATAATCCAAATTAAATTTCCTAAACAAGACATCCTTGCATCCCCCTTTATTTTAACTCTATATATGATTTAACTGAATTAATGCACAGTTTTCTATAGCATTTATAGAATTTTCCTTGCAATATTTTAATATTTCATCACTTTCAGCACCTGGTTGTATTAATACGTTTTTTATTCCCAGCTCTTTTGCTTCTTTTAAAAACTCTATTCCATATTTTGCATTTATACATAAATCAATAGCTTCTATATTATATGGAACCTCTTTCAAATTAGTGTAAATTCCCTTACCACCTTTAGGATGAATTCCACTTACCATATATCCTTTTAACTTAAACTTATTTAAAATTTTATTTGCATATTTAGTCTCATTAGAAACATCACCTATAACAACCCAGTTTTTAAGTTTCATTAACTCTCCTATATTCATCTTCTTTTACCTCCTTTTAAGTTTTATATGATTAATATATCCAATTGCTCCTTTTTCATCAACAAATTTCTTAATATATTTTAATTCATATAATTTCCTATTTTGTGGTTGTTGACTTATATTGTAATAAAATATATAATTGAGTATATTAAAATTATATATTTATTGCTTTGATTAGGAGTAGTATTATAAAGGTTATCCCCAAGAGAGCTGTTGGTTGCTGAAAAACAGTGTTTAACTTATAAGAACTTGCCTATGAGCTTACTTGTTAAAAGCAAGTACGGGAGAACCGTTATAAATTTGAGTGAGAAAAATATTATTTTTCTAATAAGAGTGGTACCGCGAATATGTCCTTCGTCTCTTAATTGAGATGAAGGGCTTTTTTATATTATTTTTTACTTTTAAAGGAGGAATTATTGTGGCTAATTATGGAACTTCCATAGATAAAAAATGGCAAGATAAGTGGGAAGAAACAAATCTTTATAAGTTCGACCCAAATAAGGATGGAGAAAAACTTTATGTTTTAGAAATGTTCTCTTATCCATCAGGTAGCCAATTACATGCTGGTCACTGGTTTAACTATGGACCTGTAGATTCATGGGCTAGAATGAAAAGAATGCAAGGATATAATGTATTTCAACCAATGGGATTTGATGCATTTGGACTTCCTGCAGAAAACTTTGCAATAAAAACAGGAATTCACCCAAAGGATTCAACTGATAAAAATATAGATACTATGGAAAAACAATTAAAAGCTATGGGAGCTATGTTTAACTGGGATAACGAAGTTATAACTTGTAATCCAGACTATTATAAATGGACTCAATGGGTATTCTTAAAACTATATGAAAAAGGATTAGCTTATAGAAAAAAAGCCCCTGTAAACTGGTGTCCATCTTGTAATACAGTTTTAGCTAATGAGCAAGTTCATGAAGGTGCTTGTGAAAGATGTTCAACTGAAGTAACAAAAAAAGACTTAACTCAATGGTTCTTAAAAATAACTGATTATGCTGATGAACTATTAGAAAAACTAGATACTTTAGACTGGCCAGAAAAAACTGTTGCTATGCAAAAACACTGGATTGGTAAATCTACTGGTGCAGAAGTTACATTTAAAGTTAAAAATTCAGATATAAAATTTGATGTATTCACTACTAGAGTTGATACATTAAATGGTGTAACTTATGTTGTTTTAGCACCTGAAAATCCACTTGTTGATAAACTTACAACTGCAGAATATAAAGAATCTGTTGAAAATTATAAAGAAGAAGCTAAAAAACAATCTGATATAGAAAGACAATCTTTATCAAGAGAAAAAACTGGTGTATTTACAGGTTCTTATGCTATAAATCCTATAAACAATAAGGAAGTTCCAATTTGGATTGGAGATTATGTTTTATCAACTTATGGAACTGGAGCTGTTATGGCTGTTCCTGCACATGATGAAAGAGATTTTGCTTTTGCTACAAAGTTTAATTTACCAATAGAAAGAGTTATAACTAACAAAAAAGGTGATAACACTGAATTACCTTACTGTGAATATGGTGTATTAGTTAACTCTGGAGAATTTGATGGATTAACTACTGAAGAAGCTAAAGAAAAGATAGTTGAAAAATTATCATCTATGAAACTTGGCTCTTCAAAGGTTAATTATAGATTAAGAGACTGGTTAGTATCTAGACAAAGATATTGGGGAGCCCCAATTCCTATGATTCATTGTGAGCATTGTGGAACTGTACCTGTACCTGAAGATCAATTACCAGTCGAACTTCCATACAATGTTGAATTTGCTCCAGATGGAAAATCTCCACTTGCAAAATGCGATGAATTTATAAATACAACTTGTCCAAAATGCGGAAAGCCTGCTAAAAGAGAAGCAGATACTTTAGATACATTTGTTTGTTCATCTTGGTATCAATTAAGATATCCTGATAGCAAAAATAGCGAAAAAGCCTTTGATAAAGATATAGTAAATAAAATGCTTCCAGTAGATAAATATGTAGGTGGACCTGAACATGCTTGTATGCATTTATTATATGCTAGATTCATTACTAAAGCTTTAAGAGATATGGGATATTTAGATTTTGATGAACCATTTAAATCATTAACTCACCAAGGATTAATTCTTGGACCTGATGGATTAAAAATGAGTAAGTCAAAAGGAAATACTATTTCTCCAAATGACTATATTTCAGAATACGGTTCAGACGTATTTAGAATGTATTTAATGTTTGGATTTGCTTATATTGAAGGTGGAGCTTGGAGTGATGATGGGCTTAAATCCGTTGCAAGATTTGTAGATAGAATCGAAAGATATCTTGATATAGCTAGAGAAGCTATTGAAGCTAACAATAACAATAAAACTACTTTAGATAAAGCTGAAAAGGAATTAAACTTCTGGTTACATAATGCAATTAAAGGTGTAACTGAAGATGCTGATAAATTCCAATTTAATACTGCAATTGCAAGAATGATGGAATTTGTTAATGCTTTCTCTAAATACTTACAAGAAGATGTAAAGAATTTAGATTTCCTAAAGAAAACTTGTGTAGACTTCTTAAAGATTCTAGCACCTTTTGCACCTCACTTTGCTGAAGAACAATGGAGCTTATTTGGATTAGAATTCTCAATTTTCAATGAAGATTGGCCAACATTTGATCCAAAAGCTTTAGTTAAAGATGAAGTTGAAATTGCTATTCAAGTTAATGGTAAGATTAAAGCAAAAATAAATGTTTCTACTGATTTAGATGAGGAAGGAATTAAAGCAGCTTCATTAGCTAATGAAAATATAATTGCAGCAACTGAAGGCAAGAATATAGTTAAAGTTATCGTTATAAAAGGAAGACTTGTAAACATAGTTGTTAAATAACTTTAAATAAAATAAAACAATTATTTAAAAAAGGGTAAAGTGTATTTTAATACTTTACCCTTTAATCTTATTCTTTTTTATATTTCTTTAAAGTTATATATAATAAGAGTACTGCTACTAATGTTATTATCAGTCTAATAAAATTTTCTTCAATATTTATCAAATCATAACTTACTAATGCTTCAAGTGCTATAGATGGTATTTTTCCTAAAAAAGTAGCAATTATAAATATAAGTCCATTTACATTGCTAATAGAAGCTGCTAGTGTCACAAATCCTGATGGTATAAAAGGTATTAATCTACCCTCGAATATAAGTATACCTGCCTTTTTCCCTTCAGAATTAACTAGTGCCTTTAGTAATTTATGTTTATTTTTAATATTTTCTGCTCCCTTTTTAAATCCCAATCTATATATTATAAAACTTATATAGCCTCCAAATGCTTCTCCAATTAGTGAGATTATAAACCCTTCAAAGGCACCAAAAAATATAATATTTGCTCCTGTTACAAATATTGATGGTACTACTCCCAATATTGCAATTATAGTACTTATCAATATTGATATAGGAATAGAATACATGCTATATTCTTTAAATAATGTAACTATGTCATCTAAATTAAACATATTCTTAAACCTTAATTTCCAAATTTATATAAAAATATATATTTTCATCATCTATATTTTATCCTGAATTAATCTAATACTGCTTTAAACCCTGCTAATACACTACTTACTAATTCTTCATCTAGTTGCCTATAATATTCTAAAAGATTTGAATCTTGAAGAGCAATAAATATATTTTTACTAATTTCCATCCAAATTTCTGGTATATAAACCCATACTATTTCTTCATATTTGCAACTTAATAAAAAATGCTCTACTCCCCAAAATAAATATTCCTTTATATCGTGTAATTCATTAAATTTATTATAATCATCTACTACTTGCTTAGTAAGCTTATACTCATATATATCTACATAAAAAAAGTCAAATCTTTCTCCAGTAACTTTATAAGCATCTTCATTTATTACTTTTATTTTAGGATTATTCCCAAAATTTGTATAATATAAATCTACTATATCTTTTTCTATTTCATAAACTATAACTTCAGTTACATCATCTTTTTTAGCTAATTCTTGGACTACATACCCTAATCCTAAACCAACTATTCCAACTTTTCCTGTTGCATATTTTATAAACATATAAGAACTTTCTATTTCTAACGGAGAAATTTTCATCCATATATTATTAGGTCCATGTAATTCTAAAATACTTAAATCTATATTTTCTTTTTTATTATACATATATCCATTAATAAAATCTTTTTTTTCATTTACTTTTTTTATTTCAAAACTCCCAATCTTCCCTAAAGATATCAAGTTATTATATTCATTTATCTTGTCTACTAAATAAGTTCTGTCATATGGCTTCAAAATAATACTTCCCTTCTGAATGAATAATAATTAAATTACATATACTACTTTATGTAAAATTCTATTTTCTATAACAAATATTTTACTCTTAAATAAATTATTTAATTTTTTCATATAAATTAATGAAATATTAGTTTTATTTATATTCTATCGATTAATTATATATTTAATAAAACATTAACGCATCATTATAACTTATTATAATTTTATTATTTATAATAATTATTATATTTACAATATATAGTAATGACAATAACTATTTATTAAAATTTACTATATATTGCATTAAAAAACTCTTGATATTTAATTATACTATGTTATACTAGTGATATAAATTATCATTTAATAATAGAAGGTGAATAATATGGATAAAATATTAATAAGTGAAGAAGCATACAAAGAATTTAAATCATTTTTAGACGAAAATGAAGTTGATAACTACAGTATAAGAATTAACTTAGCTGGATTTGGATGTAGTGGTCCTGCTTTCAATATATCTGTTGATGAAGCAAAAGAAGGAGACGTTACTCAAAAAGTTAACGATATTACTTTCGTAGTAGAAGAAAAACTAGTTGATGAATTCGGCGGATTCAAATTACTTTCAACTGACGAAAACGAAGGAAGAGGATTATCTCTTAAACCAGTTATCGAAGTTGAAGGCGGATGTGGATCTTGCGGTGGCGGATGTCACTAATTTAATTTTAAAAATTGTTATGCTTTAACATAAAGAAAGCTGTATCATTATTTGATACAGCTTTTTCTATTATATTATTACCAAGCTATTATTTCAGCCCCATCTTCTGTTACTAATACAGTATATTCCCATTGTGCAGAATATCCACCATCTTCTGTTAAAACTGTCCATTCATCATCTTCATCTACAAAAACTTCGTAAGTACCTTCATTTATCATAGGCTCTATTGTAAATATCATTCCTGGTACTAAAACCATTCCTTCGCCTCTTTTACCATAGTGTGCTACAAAAGGCTCTTCATGAAACTCAACACCTACTCCATGACCACCAAAAGCTCTTACTACTGAAAATCCGTTTGCTTCCGCATGCTCTTGTATCACTGCTCCTACATCGCCTAAGAATCCCCATGGCTTAACAGCCTCAAGCCCCTTATCTAAGCACTCCTTAGCAACCCTAACAAGCTTTGCATCTTCTTCAGTTACATTACCTATCATATACATCCTAGAGGCATCAGAATAGTATCCATTATAAATAGTTGATACATCTACATTAACTATATCACCATCTTGTAAAATAGTATCTTCACTTGGAATACCATGACATACAACATCATTAATAGACACACAAACGCTCTTTGGAAATCCTCCATAATTTAATGGTGCTGGTATTGCTCCACTATTAACAGTAAGTTCATGAACAATTTTATTTATTTCTTCTGTACTCATCCCAACCTTAATTTTTTCTTGTACTAAATCTAATACTGCATTATTGATTTTAGCACTTTCTTTAATTCCTTCTATTTGTTCTTTATTTTTTATTAAATCTCTAGTTGGAACTTCATAACCTTTTAATTTTAAACTTTCAAGTTTTTCATCAAATTCAATATGGCACTTCTTATATTTTTTACCACTCCCACACCAACATTGATCATTTCTATTTAAATTCATATTAAACCTCCTAAAAATCGTATAGTTATAATATATGTATTCCATCTTAAATAGTCATTTTATATTATATTTCTACTATAACTAAATGTGGCTTAAATATTAGGAACTTATATTAACTAATACTACTTATTATTTCTTATATTATAAATATATCACATATTTTATATTATAAACTTAAAATTTAGTTAAAATAAGAAATCTTATTAATTTTATTAATGACTTTACTAGAATAATCAGAAATATCATTTACATTTATTAAATATTTTATTAACTATTATATTCATTAATTTTTATTTATTAAAATAAAAAAAATACTCTATTTTAGAGTATTTTAAATTTAATTCTTTATAGCAAATTCATAATTTAAATATTGATCCATTATAGAATTTATACCTTCTAAAACATCCATCCAGTAATCCTTTTTAATTGTAAGTAATTCCTTCTTTTCTTGATCAACATTTTTAAATTTATTCTCGTTAAATTCTTTATAAAATTCATCTAATTGAGTAGCCATATTACTCATAGCTTCAAAATTATCTAATGTTTCACCGTCTAAGATAATCTTCTCATTATGATTTTTCATTTCAAAACTTAAGTATTCAAATAGTAAACTTTCAATTCTAGAATAAACTTCATTAGGTATTTCTTTTGATATCTTTGATTTTTTCTTTATAGATATAATTTCTTCTTTTCCATAATCTCTATAGTTTGCCCATAAACTTGTAAACTCTTCAGATATTGAACTATAGCTTTTATATAATGTTAATAATTCTTCATTACTAATGCTTCTTGCTTTAATACATTGATTTAATGTATTTAATACGCCTTCATTTCTACTTCTTATCTCTTCAACACTTTTATAAGTTTCTTTTCCTATTAATACTTTGTAACGTGAATTCATTATCGATGTGTAAACGTTTATCAAAAGGCTTACAACCAATACAAATACTATCAAAAGAATACTATTATTTTTACTTATTTTATAAGATTTCATAATGCACCCCCACAAATTTGTATTATATCATAAATTATTGACTAATACCAGTACTAGGAGCTTTTTGCCAAGCAAAATAATGTAAAATGAAAATTGGAGTAAGTCTCTCTTCATTCTCCACAATTTTCATTTTACATTTCACTTCTTCATTTAAAAGTATCTTCCATGTTCTTGTTGATACTCCTTAATCATATCTAATCCAGCAGTACCACCTTCACCCTTTTCTACTCTACCTTCTATTCTCTTTATTTGTCCATAAGGATTTGATAAAGATAATTCTTCATCTCCTATTAATACCCAAATTGTATTTGGATTTAAAGGCTTAATTTCTAACTCCTTTTCACCTACCCCATCGGTAAAATATATAAGTACATGATTTCGTAGTTTATTATCTCTTATATATTTAAATACTGGTGAAAATCTAGTTGATCCAATATTAGATACCCTTTTCTTAATATCATTCTTAGACCTCATTTCATATACACGTCTAATTTCATTATCACATTCTATTACAGTAATTTTATTAGTTCTAGTTTTAGTTATTTCTAATATTTCAATCATTACTTTATAAACTTCTTCTTCACTCATAGATGCACTTATATCAATTGCTACTATAACCTCTGGAATATTATTGGGAAGAGTTCCTCTTATATCCAACCTTTCTGGCTGCCTTCTATTTCTTCTTGTTATTGTCTTCTTTTCTCCAGCTCTAAGAGATGGTATCAATTTTTTTAATAATTGTTGCCATGATATTTCTGCTTTTTCTGTATATGATTTAATAATTGCTTCTATATCCTTTGGAGCTTTGCCCTTAAAAGAGCTTATTGCTACTTTTTTAGTCATATCCTTTATTGAATCATAATTTAAAGTACTTTCTTCCCAGACATCATGTGCCTTTGAAATATCTATTATATCTCCAATAACATCACTTTTATCAGCTTTTGTACTTCTAGATAACTTTGACTTTATTGCTTCTTCAATTTTTTCAGCATATACTTCAATTGCATTATCTTCTTTAAGACTTAAATTATATTCTCTATTAACTGTTTCAATCTTAAAACTATCTGTAGGTAAATTTTTTATAAATTGATTTATAGAAATATCTAATGCTAAATTAACAGCAGTAGTAGTATATTTATTTTTTAGCTCTCTTTCTCTTTGATGATGACCATACATTATATGATATATTTCATGCTTAAAAAGAGCCTGCATTTCTTTTTTATCACACAACAAAAATAGTACTGGATTAAAATACATTTTAAAGCCTTGCATTTTGGGAATAGTAGCTAATGGCCATGTAATATTAAATCTTATATTTCTTTCTATTTTTACTAAGAATTGACCAAAAAAGCTATCCTCACCTTCTAGCATTCCTATAACAACTGATTCTACCAAAGAAAAGAATTCTCTTTCAAAATTACTATCTATTCTAGCATTTTCCTTTATATCTAAAGCTTGCTTTAACAAACTGTTACGCTTATCTTCAAATAACATATATCATCATTCCTTATTCAAAAATATTAAAGAATGCATCTAAGAATGTATCTTCATTTAATAAATCATTATATAAAACTTTACTAGAATCACTTTTAACTTCCTTCATTATACCAAGTCTTAAATCCCTTGGATAACAAGTTAATAGATCTCCAAATAGTTTTCTATTATTTTCTGTATTATTTTCTTCTAAGTATCTTAAGGAATTCTTAGCTAAAATATATAACCTCGAATGGCTTTCTTTTCTTATTTCATCTTTTAATTCTATAGGTAAAATAATGTATGAGAATAAATCTTCTGGTTTAATTAATGGATTCTTTATATTCTTAATGTAATTAATAAAATCTGTAGCAATACTCACTCCTAAATTACCTTTTACAACATTATAAAATATATCTACAGAGTAATTATTACCGTTTTCCACATAAATATTATATGCCTTAGCAACCCTTTCCCAACTTCTTGGAGTTGCTTTTATAGTTTCTTTAGAATTTGGAGTACTTAAATATTCTGGGAATGTTGATAAAAACTCAATTATATGATCATTAATGTTCCCATAATCACTCATTGCCCATTTAATCCATTCCTTTATATCTGAGTCTAATTCTATCCATACAAATCTATCTTCTTGAGCTTTATCCATATCAACAACTTGATAATCACTGTCTTCAAAACCATCATATTTATTAGAAGGATTCATAGCAGCCACTATCTTAACATTGCCCGCTAACTTATATCCATTTATTTCTCTATTTAAAATTAAATTCATAAGTTCTTGTTGAACTGCATGTTCACATCTATTTAACTCATCTATAAATAATAACACTCCATCATAATTCTTATTTTCTATAGCTTCTTCCATTTCAATAAGCTTATAATGAGTTGCATATTTTGTTCTTCCATTTTCAACTACTGGTAATCCACCTATTTCACCTTCTTTTAAAAGGTTAGCATCTATATTAACTAAATAATAATTATCACTTTTACATATTCTTTTTACTAATGAAGTTTTACCTATTCCAGCTTCTCCTATTATTAATGGAACACTTCCTGATTCTAAAACTAATTCTATAGTACTTATAGCTTCTGAAAATTTCATATTATCACCTCTTTTTGCCTTATCTTGAAAGTTTATAATCTACTAATAAAATTTTAGCCTTTTTACTTCCATATTCTCTTATAAAATTAACTTTGTCCATCTCTAAAATTTCAAGTTCTAGAAAGTCTTTAATATAACTTTCATCTATAAGGTCTTCCTTTACTTTCTCTATTACAACATTAACTACAAAATCTACATCTATAGAATCATAAACGTATTTTACGATTTTTATATTATCTCCAATTAATATTCTTAATTCATCTAAATTAAAATCAATATAGTTAATAGCCTCTTCATTTCCTTTAATAGCTTCTCTTCTAGCTTCTAAAGTAGGATTATCTATAAATTTTATTGCTGCCCAATATTTTTTAATTGCTTCAATTTGAACCTTAGCAGAAGGGTTTTTTATATATTTGATTGCATCATAATCTTTAGATACAGCTTTTATTTGTACTTCTTCACTTGGATCAGCAATAAATTGAATAGCCCATCCTTTTGCATTAATTGCTTCAAATTTTACCTTTTCACTAGGATTCTTTATATATTTAAGTGAATTCCATAATAATCTAACTGCTAGTATTGCATTTTCTTCACTTAGTTCTTCTATATATTCAACTGCAAGTGGATTATTCTTAATCGCTGTTTCTTTCATTTCATTTGTTGGGTTTTCTATATATCTTATTGCTAACCCGTTCTTTTTAACAGCTTCCAGTATTAATTCTACACTTGGATTTTTTATATATCTTATATATAAAGGGTTATCATATATCTTTTTTAAATCATTATTTTCCATGCCTTTTCCTTCCTTATCTCTTAAGATCAATTTAATTAAAATCAAATTTTCCCAATTAATGTGTATTCCCTATATTACTTATATTATACTATATTTAACCGATAATTACTATTACTATTATTTAATAATTATTGTTAATTAAATGGTAATAAAACAATTACATCTTAATTTATAAATAAAAAAGGTAAAAGTATATTAAAATACCCTTACCTTTAAATCATTTTATTTATGTTCATGATCTCTTATATGATTTATACAATAGCACTGCTTTCCTGAACATTTTGAACAATATCTGAATTCCATACTTGGATCATCTTTTTCAGTTATTCCACATACTACACATTTATGAAGAATTTCTCTTTGTTTTACTTGAGATTTAAATTTTTGATTTCTATGATAATTTACTGCTCCACTCTTTGTTCCTGCTACTATATCTCTTCCAAAGAATATTAAGTAATTAATAACTGGAATTAATACTAATATCATACCTCTCAATGATCCTGCTGTAATAAAATTAAAACCTATTATAATCCAGTTGAATATTGCTAGATATTTAACTTTTATTGGTATTATATAAAATAATAATATTTGAAAATCAGGATAAATTCTAGCAAATGCTAAGAATAAGGAAAGATTAATAAATGCCCCTGTTGCTGGAAGTCCTGTTAATAATGATACTACTATAGTAGCAATCATCCCTACAAGATAATATACATTTAGTTTAAATCCGCCCCATTCATGTTCAAGACCCGTCCCTGCTAAATAGTAAAAATATAATGAAAACAGTAAAGAAATTATACTACCTACTTCTGGAACAAATATAAATGTTATAAGTCTCCACACTTCTCCTTGCATTACTCTTTGTGGATTTAATAAAATATTATTAATTAAAGTGAGATCCCATCCATTCATCATTGTAAGAGCAAATACAAAAGCATTTCCTACTACAATAATAAGCATTAAATTTCTAATATAAAATTTTCCAAACTTTCTTTCTAATTTATTTAATAAATTCATAGCCTCAAGCTTGCTCCTTTTATAATTTATTTGTAACTATATAAATTAAATCATCAATTGAAAATTCTTTATTTTTCATTGTTATTGTAATCATATTACTTATTAAGAATGAAGTTAATTTTCTAGTCTCTATATCAATAGTTATATCTTTATTTTCTTTATGTAGATCTATTATTTCATCTACAATTATATATAAAGGATCTAAAACGTCATATCTCTTACATCCATGAGATTTTTTACTTTCTGTTTTCTTTTCACTTTTAGTTAATTCAAAAAATACTTCTTTATGATATATTAAAAACTTTTCTATACCTAAATATATTAACTTTATTTTTTCTTCAAATGATATTTCTTTTTCTTTAACTTCTTTTAATTCATCTAGTATTTCTATCCATTTATTATTAAATATTTCACCAACTAATGCCATCTTATTTTCAAAATAATTATAAACTGTTCCTAAAGCTATTCCACTTCTATTGGCTAATTCTCTCATACTAAAGTTGCTATACCCTTGATCTTTTAAAAGTGTATAAGCTTCTTTTAATATTGTTTCTCTTGGATTTTGTAATATTTTTGGCATGAAACTCCCTCCCCTTATAGTATAGTTTATATTAATATTCTTATATTATCAACCAAGTAACTTCCACTCATCCTCTTCCATTTATTTACAATTTCTATTATGTAAAGTATAATACTATTATATAAGTTGCTATATAAATTTTATATAAGAAAAACTTTTTATAGCTAATAGAAAATTTATTAAAAGCAGCACTAAAAATAAATTATTATACTTTAATAAGAGGTATGTATTATGGAAAATCAAAAATTCGATATCGAATACAAAAGAAAACTTCTCTATAAACGAAAGAGAAAAAGAAAATTAATATTACGTATTTCTCTTGTATTAAGTGCCCTTTTTTCCCTATCATTCATTTTATTATTAAATAATAAATTTAACAACAGTAATAATTATGTCAACAAAAAAGTAACAACTACATCTTCTAATGAAGATGAATTTATAGTTTGTATAGACCCAGGTCATGGTGATTGGGATGTAGGAACAAAGGGAACTACTGGAGTTCTTGAAAAAGATATAGTATTAAATATATCTTTAAAGCTTGGTAAATTATTAGAATCTAATGGAGTAAAAATTATCTATACGCGAACTAACGATTCACTTCCATGGCTTGAAACAGCTAATGATAGTTTAAAAGAAAGAATTAAGATACCTGAAGTATTTGATGCAGATTTATTTATATCATTACATTGTAATAGTAATTATGATGATTTAGATGCTAAAGGATTGGAATCTTGGTATAAACCTTCCAGTGAAGCTAGTAAAGACTTAGCACTAGCTATACAAAATTCTTTATTAAAATTAAAATATACAGATGATAGAGGGCTAAAAACTTATAAAAATAAAGATGACGCTCTTGCTGTTTTAGAGCTTAACTCAAGTATTCCAGCATTAATAGAACTTGGTTTTTTAAGTAATTACGCCGATGAAAGATATCTTAAATCAAATAGAGGACAAGATGCTTGTGCAAAAGCTATAAATGAAGCAATTTTGAGTTATATGGAAAATAATAAAGAGGAGTTATTAAAAGTTCGAGAAGCTAAGAAAAATCAATAAATTTTAAAACAATTTATTAGAGAAAGAATGAAAAAATTAAGAAATGAAAGAATTGAGGTTGTTTTGCTACGCAAATTAAAATACATAAGTGTCAATCACTTTCTATTAAAAAATCCTTAAAGGATTTTTTTCCTCAACTCTTTCACTTTTTCACTATTCCCTTTTCACTTTTCTTACTATACTAAGGTCAAACTGTTAATCTCCTCTATTACCATAGCCCGTTTATCTATATTTACTAAAACTACTATATAGTCACCACTTATTAATTTTACAGATCCCCTTGGAATTATCTCCTTATCACCTCTTTTTATAGAAACAAGTAAACAATCCTTAGGCCAGTGGATTTCGCTTATAACTTTTCCTTCTACTATACTTTCCATTTCAACTACAAACTCTAATATAGCCTTCTTATTATCATTTTCTTCTTTGCTTACTCCAACCCTCTTAAGTAACCTTTCTAATAATACTTCATATATCGGCTCATTCCTTAATAATTCTGAAGTAATAAATGATATTATTACTACAACTGATAATGAAAGTAAATGGCTAAATGAACCTGTCATTTCCATTATAAGAACAATTCCTGTTACCGGAGCTTTTACTACTGATACAAAGTATCCAGCCATACCTAATGCTATAAAATTAATTATAAATGAACTATTAACACCTAATAATTCTATTGATAGAACTCCAAAAACATCCCCTATGATTGCTCCTAAAAGCAGCATAGGAAGAAATATACCTCCTGGTACTCCTGAGCCAAAGCAAACTAATAATAAAAGAAATTTTAAAATGTATATTATAATTAAAAATAAAATTGACTGCCCTCCTTCTGTTAACTCTAATATAAGTTCATGTCCGCCACCCAATAACATAGGTACTATTAAACCTACAATAGCTGTTATTACAAAAGGTATCATAACTTTAACTTCCTGAGGTACCTTTTTTAACTTAGAATATATATCTTGAAATAAATATATTCCTTTTGAAAATAAAACACCTAATATACCTGTAAATACTCCTAATATTATTAGTATCCAATAATATTTTAAAGGTATTGCATTCATTTCACTAAAATTTAATGCTGGCTCCATCCCTAAAAAGTTTTTTGATATAAAATCAGCACTTATAGCAGCTGCCATAGCTGGTAATAAAACTAGTGGTGAAAAATTTCTATGAATTTCTTCTAATGCAAATATAATTCCTGATAAAGGAGAGTTAAACGCAGCAGAAAGCCCAGCAGATGCTCCAGCTGTTATTAAAAACTCTTTTTTAACAGGCATTTTTTTGTACGTTTTCTCTGCAACTCCTTCTCCTATAGAAGCACCAATTTGTACTGATGGACCTTCTCTACCAAGAGATAAACCAGCTGATAGAGCTAATAATCCACCTAGAAACTTATAAATTAGTATTCTTAACCAGTTCATTTTAAGCTTATTTATAACTCTACCCTTTACCTGTGGAATACCACTACCTGAAATCATACCTTCTCTCTTAACCATAAGTCCTACTAGTAATCCTATGAGAGCTAAAGCTATTATTACTAAAATAGCATTTACTATTCCTTTATTTCCCCAAGCATAAAATTTAATAAAAACTGAATAGAGTTTATTTATGCCTAATCTATTCAATACAATTACTCCACCTGTAATTAATCCTATGATAATTCCTTGAATGATTAATCTAAATTTCATATTCTTTCTTTGAAGTAATATATCTTTTATTTTTTCTCCTTCCACCCTTACATCACCTTATCTTCAAATATATCTTTTACTTCATCTAATATTTTAAAGTTTGTAAAATCAAAATGTAGTGGTGTTAATGTTACATAGCCTTGTGATAAGAAATATAAATCAGAATCATCTTCTAAAATATCATTTCTAGTACCTTTAGTTACATAAACCTTATCTTCATTTTCCTCTACTAAAATATAATTTGTTTTGTATGTGGATTTTCCTAATCTGCAAACTTTTAATCCCTTAATATCTTCTTCATTTATATTAGGAACATTAACATTTAAAACTACATTTTCTTTCAAATAATCTTTTTCTGCTACATCTAATATTTTGCTTATCCATTTAGCAGCTTTAGAATAATCTTCATCTTCTTTGCTCCAATCTACATCCATAGAAATAGCAATTGAAGGCACACTATATATTGCTCCTTCTACTGCTGCTGATACTGTACCTGAATATAAAATATCTGTTCCACAATTCAAGCCTCTATTAATTCCTGAAATAACTATATCTATATCTCCTCCAAGCAAAGATAAACCCGCTTGAGTACAGTCAGCTGGTGTCCCTACTAAACTATATGCTTTAAAATTTTCATCTAATTTTTCTTCTCTTATTTTAATGGGATTATGAATTGATATAGAATGGCTAGAAGCACTTTTTTGCTCTCTAGGTGCAACTACTATAATTTCATGCTTTTTTGATATTTCTTTTGCTAAAGCAATTATTCCTCTAGCATTTATTCCATCATCATTAGTAATTAATATTTTCATATAAGTCCTCCTCCAAATATTATTATTTTTACTCTAAATTTAATAGTACTTATTATTTATATTATTATTTTTTCCTTATATATTATATACTACCATAAAAATAAATAAGATAAAAAAAGAAGTAATGCGGTTTAAATAAATCAAACTACATTACTTCTTAAATTATTCTATTTTTCTTTAAAAGCTTCTATTATTAACTTATACGAATTTATCTTAGAATTTAAATCTGTATTTAAATTTATAAGCATAAACTCATCTGTTTTATATATTTCACTCATATTTAATATTTGTTCTTTTATTTTATCTGGTGTTCCTATTAACATCCTTTTTCTGTTTCTTTTTACAATTTGCATTTCTGTATCAGAATATTTATAAGATAAAGCTGTATCTAAAGAAGGTATTCCTTGAGTTCTACCAGTTTCTACGAGAACTAAAGCTAAGTCCATAATAGAAGCTTGCCTATTTACCTCCTCTTCAGTTTCAGCACAAATTGCAAAACTACATATTATTGTATTAGGTGCAGATGAAATTATTGAATTTTTAAAGTTATCTCTATACCAATTAACTGAACTAACTCCCATTCCACCTGTAATAAATTGAGCATATGCATATGAAGCTCCAATTTGAGCAGCCAATCCCGCACTACCTCCACTTGAACCTAAAATATGAATTTCAGGAACTGTATCTATAATAGGTGTAGCTTTTAAATCCTTAAATGCATGATTTTCTGGCATCATATCATAAATATATCCTACTAAATCTAATACCTTATCTTCATAATCATCAGAATAAATATTTTTTCCTTGCTGCATAGCCCTAATTACTAAAGGCATTCCTCCTGGTGCTCTACCTAAGCCTAAATCTATTCTATTTGGATATAATGCTTCTAAAAGCTTAAAATTTTCTGCAACTTTATATGGACTATAATGTGGTAGCATAACACCACCTGAACCAACTCTAATTTTTTGTGTTTGAGCAGCAATACTAGATATAAGAATTTCTGGACTAGATCCAGCTAAACTCTTTGTATCATGATGTTCTGATACCCAAAATCTATGATATCCTAGCTTTTCTAATTCCTTAGCTAAGGTTATTGTATTTTTTAATGCTTCTTTTGCATTTGAATTTTCTCCAATAGGAGATTGATCTAATGCACTTAATTTTATTTTCACTTAATTTGCCTCCAATTATTTTTAAAATATATTTATTTTCGAACTATATTTTTATCTTTTCCTATAACTTTACTATAAATACTTTTTTAAAATTTACAAGTAGGCACTTTTAAGAAACTATTACTTAATAATAATTATTATATTCTTTGATTTATATTTTTCTTTGCTCCAATATACGTTGCAATAAAATATCCTCCATATATTACTAGCAATACAAATAAAGATATTAATATATTATTCATTATACTAACACTACCAAATACCGTTATTATCTTTTTAGAAAACTCTAATCCAACAATGGAATGTATTAGTGCTAATGATAAAGGCATCATAAAGTATATTCCTATTTGACTTAATAAGGATCTATTAATAATCTCATCATCTACACCTATTTTTCTAAGTAATTTATATCTTTCAATATTATCTGTTGATTCAGATAATTGTTGAAGAGCTAATACTGCTGCTGATATTAGCAAGAATATTCCTCCAATATAAATTCCTAGATAAGCTATTATAGCTCCTGCACTTGATGTATCAGCTAATATTTCTTCCTTAGACATATAATACAAAGTTTTATATTTGCTTTCTATTATAGGGTCTACTTCAGAACTAATTAGATTTTGAATATCACTATTTCCATCTTTATAATTTAAGTTTAAAAATGAGTTTTTAGGTACTAATCCACTTATAAGACTATCGTCAACTACAATAGTACATATATTACTTTTCATCATATTATCATAAGCTACAATTTCTATAACCTTATCTACACTTGGTTTAAGGATAGTCCCATTTATATTTATTTCCTTATTATCTCTTAAAACTTTATCTAATACTTTTACTGAATCATCTATATCTGTAAATATTGCATATTCATTATCTCTTAAACTTATCCTTTCTCTATTTGCCATATTCATAATTTCATTAAATTTTGATAACCCTATTATTTGAACTGGCTGATTAACTGAAACAGGATAGTAATCTTTAAGTTCTTCTCTTCCCTCTTCTGATAAAATATCATTATATTTAAGATCACCATTATAATTTATATAACTAACATACTCATCAGAATATTTACTTAAATCTACTTCATTTTCTTTTAAAACTTTTTCTATATCCATCCCTTCAAAATTCCAAAAGGTTAAATCATATTCCGTTAGATCCTTTATATCTTCATTCATTGCACTACTAATTCCAAGTCCACCTGAAAGCATACAAATTCCAACAAACAGCATTAAGCATATAAAAGACATTGATATAAATACTGTGTTTATTTTACTATTTATTTGCCTTAATACAAACATATTTAAATCTTTTAAATAGTATTTTTTATTAGCTTGAACAAGCTTTAATAAAAAACCTGATAATGAAAAGAAAAATAAGAATGTTCCTACCGAACCTAATAATATACTTAACCCATTAATACTCATTTCTAAAGTGGCTACTCCTCCAGTAAGAACAGTATTATAAGCATATCCTAGCATAATACAGCTTATCATAAATATTATTACTGAAACCCAAACATTCCTTACTTTTATAGCTTCATTTTTTCTTGATGATGTTAATAAATCAATAAGGCTAATTTTTCTTATAGACATGGAGTTAAACATTAGAACCAGTAAATAAATAGCTCCAAAGCAGACTATAGTTTTTATCATTGAATTATATGAAAATATAAACTTAAATTTTATAAGATTAACTTGGAACATTTTAGCTGTTAATACTGACAGTCCTTGTGATAATAGTATTCCTAAACCTAGTCCAATAGCTAAAGATATTATTCCTACTAATAAGGTTTCTATAAAAATTATTTTTGATAAATTTCCCTTTTCCATTCCTAAAGTCATATATATTCCAAACTCTTTTTTTCTTCTTTTTATTAAATAATTGTTTGCATATATTATTAAGAATGCTAATATGAAAGATACAAATATTGAAGCATAACCCATTATATTTTCTACTTGCTCAAAGGCAGATGCTTGCATATCATTTAATTCCATCATAATACTTTGAGATTGTATTGAATTAAAAGTATAAAATATACATACCCCAAATACTAATGTTAGAAAATAAATAGTATAATCTTTAAAGCTTCTTTTTAAATTTCTAAAAGCTAACTTAGAATACATTATTTTGGTCACCTCCAAGAAGTGTTATAACTTCAATTATCTTTTCAAAGAACTCTTTTCTTGAATCATTTCCACGAACTAACTCATTAAATATCTTGCCATCTTTAATAAACAAAATTCTCCTTGCATAGCTTGCAGAAAAAGCATCATGTGTAACCATCATAATAGTTGCATTTAAATTTTCATTTAATTCTTCCATACTTTCTAATAACATTTTAGCTGATTTAGAATCTAATGCTCCTGTTGGTTCATCTGCTAATATTAATGAAGGGCTTGTTATTATTGCTCTAGCAGATGCAACTCTTTGTTTTTGTCCTCCTGACATCTCGTATGGATATTTATTTAAAATTTCCTCTATATTTAATTTTCTTGCTATATCCTTAACTCTTTTATCTATTTCTTTATGATTTATCTTTAATATAGTCAAAGCTAATGCTATATTTTCATAAGCAGTTAAAGTATCTAGAAGATTAAAGTCTTGAAAAATAAATCCTAGTTCCTCCCTTCTAAACTTTGCTACCTTTTTTGAATTTAATTTTGTAATATCATTTCCCGATATATGAATATGTCCACTAGTCACTTTATCTATAGTTGATATACAATTTAATAGTGTAGTCTTACCGCTTCCAGATGCCCCCATTACACCAATAAATTCTCCTTCTTCTACTGAAAAACTAATGTTATTAATAGCTTTAGTTATATTCCCTTTTCTTCCATAATATTTTTCTATATTACTTACTCTTAACACTTCTTTTCTCATATTATTATTCCTCCTACTTGATACTATAGGATAATTCTAATGTTTAGCAGCTATTTAATCCATTGAAAAACATAACAGGAAACTTACACTTTTGTAATATAATAATATTTTAAAATTAATTTTCAAAAATCATCATTCTATTTATAGGAAATGTTATTGATACTTTAGTTCCACCATTTTGCTCTGAAGTTAAGTTTATCCCAAGTCCAAGTTTCATTATTAGCTTTTTGCATAAATATAGCCCTATCCCAGTTGATTTTCCAAATTTCCGTCCATTTTCTCCTGTATATCCTTTTTCAAAAGCTTTACTTACATCACTTTCATTCATTCCAATTCCAGTATCTTCAATATGTAAAACAATATTCTCTCCTAATTTATTTGTATAAAACTTTATTTTACATTCATTACTTCCAATATATTTTATAGAATTAGATACAATTTGATTAATAATAAACTCAATCCATTTACTATCTGAATACACAGTTACATCTAAATCCTTAGTTTCAATTTTTATTTTTCTTTCTATTAAGATATTAGCATTTCTTTTTATGACCTTATTTACAGAATTTTTTAAATTTAATTCTTTTATTATATAGTCCTTTTCTAAAGCATTGCTCCTTGTATAAAAAAGCACTTGCTCAATATAGTTTTCAACTTTATCTATTTCCTCATCTATACTTTTAGTTAATTCAGATTTATTATTTTCTATAAGTAATTTACAACTTGAAATTGGAGTTTTTATTTCATGAACCCAGAGTTCTATATATTCTCTGTACTCATTATTACTTATTTTTAAAGAAGCTATTTCATCATTCATTGATTTTGCAGCTTCCTTAATTGTATAATATAAAATTTTACTATCTAAAAAACTTCCTTCTTCTAAAATTTCTGAAATCAAATATTTTTTATCTAGCGTATCTAAATTAGAAATTAATTCATCATAATACTTTTTTTTATTTAAATAATCATATAGGTGAAATATTAATATTCCAATAGAGTTAAGAATGAATATAAATACAATAGCATATAAATCTACACTCAAAGCACTAAGTAATATTGAACTAAAAGCTAATATTACTATACTTATTATAATAAATAGTATTCTTTCTTTAATGAAATCAATTAATCGCATATTAATATATATCCTTGCCCTCTCTTAGTTTTTAAATAATCTATTGCACCTATTTCTTCTAGTTTTTTTCTTAATCGATTTATATTCACTGTTAATGTATTATCATCAACAAACTCATCAGACTGCCATAATGATTCAATTATTTCATTTCTTGATACTATTTTTTCTTTATTCTTTATTAATACATACAATATTCTGCTTTCGTTTTTACTTAATTCTATTCTTTTATTATCGAACTCAGCTTCACTTGTAGATAAATTATGTATCAAGCCTCTATACTCTAGTATTTCTGAATCAGAATTATTATAAGCTCTTCTTATTATTGAAGAAATCCTAGCTAGAAGTATTTGAGTGTTATATGGCTTTGTTATAAAATCATCTGCACCTAAATTCATACTCATCAATTCATCTACTTCACTATCTCTACTAGTAACAACTATTATTGGTATAGAACTTCTTTTTCTAATTTCTCTACATATATAATAACCATCATAATATGGTAAATTAATATCTAATAACACTAAATGATATTTATCTTTCATGAATTCTTCTAATATATTTTCAAAATCTAAAGAATAGCTAGTTTCATATCCATATTTATTTAAAAATGTACATAATTCATTTCTTATTTTTTCCTCATCTTCTATTATAAAAATTTTCTTTGTATCCATATTTCCTCCAAATTATAAATCCATTTTTTTCTTATTTTCTACTATATTCAATTATATATCAAGTTTATATACTTAATACAATTAATTATTTACATAATTTTCATTGATATTACTTTAAATAGTCAACAAAATCATTTAATTAAAATACAGAATTAAATTTATACAAACATCTTAGTTTTAATAAAAATTGATTGATTTATAAATACTATTGAATTTAAATAATTCAATAAAGCCATTCTACTATTTTAAATTATAAAATAATATTTTCTATTAATAAGGGAATTCTATTATTGATAATAATAATTTAGGAGGCCTTAAAATGAAAAACAAAAATTCTAACGATGTTACTAATCCATCATCACCTAATTATGATAAGAGAATTAAAAATAAAGCTAATGAAAAAACTCCATATGGTGAAAATGAACCATCTACTCATACAACATATAAATAAATTTTAATAATCAAAGAAAATACCGTTTATAAAATAAACGGTATTTCTCATTAATCAACTATATACATATCTATAACATTTATTATTTTTCTATCCTAATAATCTATTTACTATGTCACTTGCATCTTGTGCTATTGGTATTATATTTTTAACAAAGGAAATAGTAGTATTAATACTTGTAAGCAAACTTAAAACCTTTTTTATATTTTCTTTAAACCTTTGATTTTTAGATGCCTCTTCACAAATATTTTTATTAAGCATTATGCTTCCAAGTCCTTGTTCTATAGAGGTTTTTAATCCATCTATTCCGTATATTTTATACTCTTCTATTTTATAATATAAATCACTAAGTACATTATTTAAAAATAACTTTAGTTCCTCATTTACTTCTAATTCTTCTAACTCTTCTATTAATACCTGTATCTTTTCTTTAAATTTCATTAAATTCTCTTCTTCAATATTTCTATATTGATTGCATACATCTAAAGCTAATGCTATGCCATTTATAGATATCAATATTTCCTTTGTGATTATAACATCTAACTTGTGTATATCATCTTCTAATCCTATAGCCATAATTTTCTTTTCAAAATTAGTAAGTGATTTTACTAATTCATCTTTTGAATTGCTTTCAATCTTATTAGTCAGTTTTTTTATATTTTCTATCATTTCAATAATTTGTATTATAGATTTAAATATTTTCTCTTCATCGTTTATATCTAAATCGAAAACCTGAGCAAGAACTGATTCTACCGTTCTAAATCTACTTTGTTTGTTCGCATTACTACTACAAAACTCTTTTGATTTACTTAAGATCTCGTATAGCCTAACTGCCGGATTAGTTGATAATACCATACTACCCCCTCCACAAAATTTGATACAGTTACTATTTCTATACTCTCCTACCGTTCTCCTCTTTTTTTCTTTAATCTTAATAGTTTTTTAAGTATTAAATATTATTAAATTATAATTAATATTTAAATATAGCTTTACTATATATAATGCTTTAAATTTATATTATATGTATGTTTTTTAATTATTTATATCTATTTTTTCTATTTGTACTTTTCCATTTATAATATTCATAATAGCCATAGTTAAAGGCAATAAAAACCTCTTTCTTCGACAACTTCCTGGATTAAGATATATAATATTCTCATTTATATCTAAACTATATTTATGTGAATGACCATATATTATAATATCAACTTCTTCTAAATTAGCATTTATATTATTTTTCTCATGCACAACATAGTTTATTTCCCCCTATTTCTAATAGTTCCTCTTTATTCAATATATCTTCAAAAATCTCATTATCATTATTACCTTTCACAGCAACTGTTTTGGCAATACTATTAAGCTTTAATAATATTGCCTTATTACAAATATATCCTGCATGTATTATTAAGTCACAACTATTTAAATATCCTATTACTTCTTCTCGCAATAAATTATGTGTATCTGAAATAATTCCTATTTTCATATATTTATCATCACCTTTTTGTATATTTAATGGTATTATATAATTAAATTATAACTATATATTTCATGGAGGATTCTATATTGCTAAAAAAATTTAATATTAAAGGAGTTGCTAATATGTGGGTTATTTATGCATTACTATCAGCTTTTTTTGCTGCACTTACATCTATTTTAGCTAAAATAGGAATAGAAAACATAAATTCAAACTTAGCTACTGCAATACGTACTGTTGTAGTCTTAGTGATGGCTTGGGGAATAGTTTTTATTAATGGTAGCTTAAATCAAATTAATAACATAAGTCAAAAAAGCTGGATTTTCTTAATTTTATCTGGTATAGCTACTGGCCTATCCTGGCTATTCTATTATAAGGCTCTTCAAATAGGAGAAGCTGCAAAAGTAGTTCCAATAGATAAATTTAGTGTTGTAATAACCATGATATTAGCTTTTGTAATTTTAAAAGAAGCTCTTACAGTTAAAACAGTTTTAGGTGGAGTATTTATTACAATTGGAACTTTTATAATGATCTTATAGAGATTATTATTCACTATTAACTAAAAAACTAACTGTAAAAACTTAAAATTAACAAGAAAACTCAGCCAAAGCTGAGTTTTTCCTTTATTAATAAACTATGGTTAAATATATTTGACATAGTACTAATCTTCATTATAGTTTTCAACCACATTTTTTATAATTTCTTTTATTTCACTTAACGATAAATCCAGTGTTTCAATTCCACCAATATCACATTGTGCTGTAGTTTTTATGCTATTGAATATTCTTGCATATAATTGTTTTTTGTTATCAAATTTCTCATTATCTTGTAATATATAGCTATAAACTAACTTTGTTTCTTTTTCTATATAACCTCTATCATTCATAAATATTCTCCTTCATTAAAATTAAAAGTCCTCTATTTTTAATTTTAAACTTTATACTGCTGTTCTTTTATATTATAAATTCGACTCTTCAAACTTATGTTCCATAAAGTGAGTTATCTTATGCAATGGTTTCTTTAAAATTGAAAGAGTAATAAAAATTATGCAATAAACTAATAATGCTCTAACACTTATCCAAACATTTTCCCAAACTGGACCTGATATTGCTTCTCTAAATGAATTTATTGAATAAGTAAATGGCCAAAGTGGATACAACATCCCAAATATTTCTGGATTTGTTTGAATAGGATATATTCCCCCTGCACCTGCTATTTGGAATACCATTATTATAACAGCTATAGCTTTACCTACATTTCCTAAAATAGAAACTAAAGTAAAGATTATAATAGTAAAAGTAATTGATGTTAACATTGCTAATCCAAATAATAAAGGGACATTATAAACTGGGACCTTAAGAAGTAACCAGTCTCCTAAAACTATTATAAATGATTGAATTAAACTTATACTTAAAAATAATAACATTTTCCCAAAATGTCTTTGCATCATATTAGGTTCATTTCCATCATTAAAATCCTCACATTTTGTTGTTAATAACGCTCCAGCTAAAAGAGCTCCTACCCAAATTGCTAAAACTGAATAGAATGGAGTAAGACCTACACCAAATATACCTTCCCCATAAACATCGACCTGCTTAACATTTATTGGTGATGATATAAAATCAGCTATTTCACTAGAATCTTTAGTAAGCAATTCTATTATTTGATTCAAACTATCTCCATTTAAATTCTCTAACTTTGAAGATAAATCAGAAACACTTTCTTGAATGTCAGATATCTTTCTACTTAACTCCTCTGAATCCTTAATTGATTCATTACTAGATGCTATTCCATAGTTTGCTAATGCATCTAATTGAGGTGCTATTATTTTTGAAGTTTCAAGTATAGAGTTTAAAATATCTAAATTTTTTGTGTACTCTTTAGAAATATTATTAATAATATTATTACTATTTTTATAATATTTATTTGAAATAATAACTACGTTATTCATTAACTCATCATTAGATTTAATAACTGCATCTATTTTTTTATTCAACTCTTCTACTGTTCCATTGTTTGCTAATTGCTTCAACTCAATTATAGATTTTTCCTCACTAGATAAAAGGCTATTCAAATTATTTAGTTCATTTACTAAATTATTCAAACCTGCATTATTTAAAACATCATTAATTTCATTTATTTCTTTTATTGATATATCAACTATATCTTTCATTTTATTAATATAATTATTAGCTTTACCTAATTTTTTATTTATTTCATCTTTAATCCCAGATGATAACTTAATGCTAGTTAATGAATTATTTATTTCCCTTACTAAAGATTGTAGTTCTATAATATTACTATTTATATCATTATTTATAGTATTTAAATTATTTCTATTTTCATTTACTAAATCCTTTATTGATTCCGTTGCCTTTTGTAAATCATTTATTTGCTCTGTAATAATAGGCAAGTCATTTTTCATACTATAAATATATTTCTTTAGATCTTCAGAGTTTTTAGCTGAAGTATTTATAAAAGCTTGTATACTTGATAAATCACTTTCAGCTGTATTAACTACATCTTTTATAGCTAATACCTTTGAACGATTATTATCTAAATGTAACCCTAATTTATTTAACTCATTAAATGCTTCTTCATTTACAGTTTCCACAAAATTTAATTTTATTTCTTTTGTCAACTTATCCTTAGCTACATTAGTTATTTTAGTTGCTATTGCATTTGCTTTTTCATTTACTTTATATATTATATTAGGCTTTTTAGGATTACTAGTTGTTAAACTAACTAATCCATTTGAGAAATTTTGCGGTATTTCTATTATTGCATAATATGTTCCTTGATTTAAAGCATTATTTGCTTGCCATTCATCTATTATTTCCCATTTAATAGATTTATTTTCTTTTAGATTTTCTATAACTTGTTCACCTACATTTATTTCCTTAGAATTTATCACTGCACCTTCGTCTTTATTAACTACAGCAACTGGTAAATTACCTGTATTAGCATACGGATCCCAACATGCTAATATGTTTATCCATGCATACAATGAAGGAATAATACAAAGCCCTATAACTATAACTATTGCTGCATAATTTTTTTTAATTTTAAATAAATCTCTTTTAAATATTTTAAATAACATCTTCATAATATAACCTCACTATTCTCCTATTCCAGACTCATGGAATTTCTTCTCAAATTTCTTTACTACACTCTTTAATCTTGGCTTAAATATAAAACCTAATATTACATATAGTATTGAGAATAGTAATAAAATACTTATGTCTAGAATTACACTACTTATAAGTGGTCCGGCAATAGCCTCCCTAAACCCACCTACTGCATAAGTAAATGGGAAAAATGGCTGTATAATTCTAAAAATAAGCGGATCTACCTGTACTGGATAACTTCCACCACAACCAGCTAATTGAACTATCATAAAAACAATATTTATAGCCTTTCCAACATTTCCAAGTAGAGATACATTTGTAAAAATAATTATAGAAAATGTTATTGCTGATAATACTGAAAAAATGACCATTAAAATAGGAGAAACTGAATATACATTTAGTAAGAATATATTACCTACAGCTATTATTAATCCTTGTATTGCTGCTAATAATACAAAGGTAAACATCTTTCCAAAATATTTTTCTCTTATATTAGGCTCATTTCCCCAATCAATTTTAGGGGCTTCAGTTTTTAAAATTGAAGTTAATATTAAGCCTCCAACCCATATTGCTAAAACTGAGTATATAGGAGCCATAGCTGAACCATAATTAGGTACAGAATATACCTGTACTTCTTTAATATTAAATGGATCGGCAATAAAATTAGAAATTAAATCTGGATTACTTTGTAATATTGCAAGAATACTCTTTAAATCCTCATCATTAACCCTAGATAATTGCTCTCCTAAAGCTTTAATATCATCTCTGTAGTATTTTAGTTCATCTAAAAGATTCCCTGAAACAGTAGATGCTAGTCCACTTCCTTGCTCAGCTGTATTTAATAAATTTGTTATTCCACTAACAGATTTTTGAGAATCATTCAAAAGCTCATAGGCCTTTTTAGTAGCATTTATTAAATTATTATTTATATCATTTAATATTGGAGCTGTTCCACTTTCAAAACTATTTTGTAAATTTTCAATATTACTAGAAATATGTTTTAAATTATCTTTTAACTTATTTATAACTTCTTCATTTTCTTTATTTCCACTAGAATAACCATCCCAAATTGATTCTAAAGAACTTTCTTGATTAATAATATCATTTTGTAATACTTTTAAATCTGAAATACTTTGAGATATAGTTTCATTTGGTTTTTCTTTATTAACGGCTTCTAAGTATTTTATATTTGAAGTTACTGAATTATTAGTTAAATTAATTGCATTTTTTGCATTACCTAATTGACTATTGATCTCCACAGTATTATCATTATTCTTTAAATTATCTAAAATAGCTATTATTTTATCAACATTAATCTTACTTTGACTTAAGTTTTGACTTAATATAGAAATTGAATTAGTAAAGCTATCTGTTGTTGTCTTTATTAAATTTTCTGCATTTTGAATTATAGACTCACCAGTGGACATTCCACTTGTTAATAATGGTAGTGTTGATTTAACTTCTTTTAAATAATTATTTAAATTTTCAGAGTTTGAATTTACCCCATCTAAAATATTTATAATAGAATCTATTTCTTTAGATGTAGTTATTATAAGATTTTTTAGCTTTATTATATCTATCTTATTTTTATCAATTTTATCTTCATAACCATCAATTTTTTCAAAAGCTTTTTCATTTACTGTTTCAATAAAATTAGTAGTTATTTCATCAACTAACGTTTCTTCTGCTACTCCAGCTATTTTTCCTGCAACAGGATTAGCTTTAGTATCTAATTTATAAATTATCTCTGCCTTTTTACTTCTATCTGTAGTTATACTAACCAAATCCTCAGAAAAATTTTCTGGGATTTCTATAGAAGCAAAATAAGTACCATCTATTACACCTGAATCAGCATTTTCTTTGCTAACAAATCTCCACCCTATATTCTTATTATTTTTAAGTTCTTCAATAATCTCTTGTCCAACATTTAGCTGCTCCCCTAAAACTTCTGCACCTTTATCACTATTAACTACTGCTATAGGTATTGTACTCGTATTTCCATATGGGTCCCAACATGCCTTTATATTTACCCAAGCATATAAAGCTGGTATAACACATACACCAGCTACAATTATTAAGGCTATTGGATTTTTAACAATACTTTTTAAATCTCTCTTGAATATCTTTACTATATTTTTCATACTGCATCTTTCCTCTTGCTACTTATAATATTTCAAATTTGACTAATTAGTACAATTTTAACTCTCCAGTATAAAAATTTCAACAAAGATTATTTATTATTTTAGCTTTTAAAAGGCTATTAAATATTAAATTCTATAATAAATGTGGTATCTTTCTCAATATTGCTTTCAGCATATATTTTTCCATTATGACTTTCAACTATAGATGTAGCTATTGATAATCCTAATCCATACCCTCCAGTTTTTCTTGCTCTTGAAGTATCTACTCTATAAAATCTTTCAAATATTTTATTTAAATCTTCTTTTTTTATACCTTCACCTGTATTTCTAACTTTCAATCTTATTTTATTTTTATCTAAATTAAGCTCCACATATATTTTACCATCTTTATTAGTGTACTTTATTGCATTGTCTAATAATATTATGAATACTTTTTTTATACTTTCTTTATCACCCTTTAAAAATACATTGTTTAAAATATTTGTCTCTAATTCAATTTTATTTTCAAATATAACAGCTTCAAATGTTAATAATATATTGTTTAATAGTTTACTTAAATCAAATGTTGAAAATTCTATAAGTTCTTTACCTGTATCAAGCTTAGCTAAAGATAGCATTTCATCTATTAATTTTGCCATTCTTTCAGTTTGATTATTTATATAATTTATCCATTTAATTTGATTACTTACAGTATCTTCTTTATTAGATAAAATTACAGAAGTATTGGTTCTTATAATTGCTAGTGGTGTTTTAAGCTCATGTGAGGCATCTGCAATAAATTGCTTTTGCTTTTCAAAGCTATCTTTTATAGGTTTTATAGTTTTATTAGTTAAATAAATACTTATAAAAAGCAATCCTACCAAGCTTATACTCCCAATAGTTAAATATGATCTTAAGAGGCTTGATAAAGCATTTATTTGAGGTTCTCTACTCATAAGCACTATCTTCATACCTTTATTTATAGTTTCTTTCATATATCCATAACTATTTCCGCCTAATTTTACTTTATCAAATTGTTTATCGCTTTTTATTATTTTATATACAGTATCCTCTAAAATCTCCTTATCAATTTCCATAAAAGTTAATACATTAGCTATATTATTGTCAGTATCTAAATCAATAATTATACTTCCAGCCATCATTGGGGAATCCGGTCCTGCAGGCTTACGAGGATTAAACATTGCACCTCTTAATTGATGTTCTAAATCTCTATCCATACTAATAGCAGTAGAAATATATATTGTCCCAAAAATTAATATAAAAACTAAAGTTAATAATGACATATTTATTAATATAAATTTCTTCTTTAATTTATCAAACAATGCTATCCTCCATCCTGTATCCTACTCCCCTTATAGTTACAATACTTACATTAGATTTTAAATAAGTTAATTTTTTTCTTATAAATGAAATATATACTTCTATATTGTTATATTCAACCTCCGAATCAAATCCCCAAAGTTTTGTTATTAAATCATCTTTGCTAACAACACATTTAGGCCTTTCCATAAAATATTTAATTATCTCGAATTCTTTCAAAGTCAGTCTTATATTCTCATTATTTACATCTAAATCATAAGTATCTAAATTTAAACTTATATCTCCATATGTTAATATATTATCATTTACAACATTCCCTTTTCTTCTAGTTATAGATCTTAATCGAGCTAGTAACTCTTCTGTAGCAAAAGGCTTTGTTAAATAATCATCTGCCCCTAAGTCAAGACCTAAAACTCTATCCTCAATTTGACTTTTAGCTGTCAGCATAATAACAGGTGTAGAAATCCCTGATTTTCTTAACTGCTTCAATAAGCTTAATCCATTTAATTTAGGTATCATTATATCCAGAACTATAACATCGTATACTCCTGTTAAAGCATAATCAAGTCCATCCTCTCCATCATAAACAGCATCAACTGAATACTTATTATTTGTTAATATTTGAAATAATGCTTCTGAAAGCTCTCTTTCATCTTCTACTAATAATAACTTCATACTTATTCCCCCTATTTTAAATCATCTATAAAATTTTATTATTAATACTTATATTAGCTCCTTATTAATAATTATCAAACTAACTTTCCTTTAATTTTCTCCTATTTTTTATTCTTTAATTAAGTATTTGTTAATTTAAATAAAATTTTATCACATGAACCTTAAAATAAAATTAAATTTAAGATTAAATTAAGCTTTATATAATAATATCAATTTGTGAATAGGAGGTGAACTTTTATGACAAAGCCAAGACATGAAATTAAGGTATTCATTAATTACTCTGACTATATTTCTTTAAAAAATAGAATTAAAGCTTTTGCCAAACTCGATACTAACGCTAGCGAAAATGGTATTTATCATATAAGAAGTCTATATTTTGATAATTTTAATGATAAAGCCTTAATGGAGAAAATTAATGGATACAACAATAGGGAGAAGTTTAGAATTAGATTCTATAATAATAATCATTCGTTTATTAAACTTGAAAAGAAAAGTAAATCTAATGGATTATGCTACAAATCATCTTCACCTTTAAATAAAGACGAATGTATTAAAATCATAAATGGTGATATCGATTTTTTAATTAATTCAGAAAATGAACTTTTAAAAGAATTTTATTGCAAATTAAAACATCAATGCCTTAAACCCAAAACAATCGTCGATTATACTAGAGAAGCTTATATATTTAATGCAGGTAATGTAAGAATCACTATTGACAGTAATATCAGAAGCGGATTATATTCTCATGATTTATTCAATTCTAATTTGACTACTTCAGGAATAATTGACGGAAATCCAATAATATTAGAAATAAAATATGACAATTTTTTACCAGAGATTATTAAAGATCTAATTCAAACAAACACACGAAATCAAACTGCTGTATCAAAGTATGCAGCTTGTAGATTACTTACAGTATAAACTTTAATTTGGAGGTACAAAAATGACTTTTAATGACATTTTTAAATCTAGCTTTTTAGAAAAAGCTTCTACTTTTTCAATTCTTGATATGGTTATAGCTCTTGTTCTTGCCTTTGCTATAGGATTATTTATATTTTTAGTTTATAAAAAAACTTTTAGAGGTGTAATGTATTCCGAAAACTTTGGTGTTTCTTTACTTGCAATGACTTTAGTTACAACACTTATAATCTTAGCTGTAACTTCAAATGTGATATTATCACTAGGTATGGTTGGTGCTTTATCAATAGTAAGATTTAGATCTGCTATAAAGGAACCTCTAGATATTGCCTTTGTTTTTTGGTCAGTTAGTACAGGGATTGTACTTGGAGCTGGTCTTATACCTCTAGCTGTATTTGGATCAGTATTTATTGGAATAATTCTACTTGTATTTGTTAATAAAAAAAGCTCTGACAATCCTTATATACTAATTGTTAATTGTGATGATGATAATAGTGAATATTTAACAATGCAACATATAAATAAATCTGTAAAAAAACATGTGATAAAATCTAAAACAGTTTCTGGAGATATCGGAATAGAACTTACTGTTGAAATACGATTAAAAGAAATGTCAACTAAATTTGTGAACGAAATAAATCATTTAGAAGGAGTTCGTAATGTTGTTTTAGTAAGCTACAATGGTGACTATATGAGTTAACCTTTAAGGTGGTGTAATAATATGATTTCAAATAAATATATAAATGCTATTATAGCTACTTTAACAACTATTACTATATTGTTTACTACTATATTTTATATAAATACTAAAAATATAGATAATATAAATACTAACTACTCTAGCAACAACTTTACTTATGTTAATACTGTTTTTAATAAAGATCAAATAACAGAAGTTAATATAGAAGTAGATGAGAATAATTGGAATTATCTTTTAGAAAATGCTATAAATGAAGAATATGTTAATGCCGATATAACTGTTAACGGAAATAAATATTATAATGTTGGTATTAGAGCTAAAGGAAATTCTAGTCTTTCTTCTGTTGCTAGTGATAATACTACTGATAGATATAGTTTTAAAGTAAAATTTGATGAATATGTGGATGGACAAACTTTAGATGGATTAAGTAAAATTGCATTAAATAATATAATGTCTGATGCAACCTATATGAAAGAATACCTTTCTTATGATTTGCTAGAAAAAATGAGTGTACCTACTCCTGCTTTTGCTTTTACAAATATAAAAATAAATGGGGAGGAATGGGGATTATACTTTGCTGTTGAAGTAATTGAAGAAGAATTTATAGCGAGAAATTATGGTTCACTATCTGGAAACCTGTATAAACCTGAAGGCAATGAAATAGGCGGTAAAGGTAATCAGAATATGAAGCCTAATATTAATAATGAAGACTTCGCACCTCTAACTATTGGTAATTATGAAAATAGCGAAGATGTTGTTCCTCCTAATATGAATAATGGTGATAATGGGGTAAGTTTTACTCCTCCTGATATGAATATCGACAACAATGCTAGAAATACTATTCCGCCTACAATGAATAATGGTGAAAACCCTCCCCCTCCTAATATGGATAATCAACAAAATGGAGAAAATTTCACCCCGCCTACTGGTAATGAGGAAAATATAGAAAACATAAATTCAAATAATAATAAAAATAATACTACTCAAGGAAATGACAACTTTAAAGATAGCGGCTTTAGAGGTGGAATGATGGGTGGAGGAATGGGATCTTCTAATGGGGGAAACCTAGTTTACACTAATGATAATAAAGATTCATATTCTGATATATTTGATAATGCAATATTTAAAACAACTACTTCATCTGATGAAGATACTGTTATTGAAATGCTTAAAAATCTAAATGAAGGAACTAATTTAGAAGAATATCTTAATATAGATGAAATACTTAGATATTTTGCAGTGAACACTTTCCTTGTAAATTTGGATAGCTATGCTTCTAACATGAAACATAATTACTATCTTTATGAAAGAAATGGAATATTTGAAATACTTCCTTGGGACTATAATCTTTCTTTTGGTGGATTTTACATAGGAACTGCTAGTAAAGCTATAAATTTTCCAATAGATAGTCCAGTTACAGATTCTCTTGAAAATAGCCCTTTAATAAGTAAATTACTAGAAGTTGATGAGTATAAAGAAACATACCATGAATATCTTCAAGATATTGTTGATTATGTTAATAATGGAACTTATGAAAACACAATCAATAAAGTAAATTCACTTATATCTGATTACGTTGAAAATGATGCTACAGCTTTTTATACTTATAAAGAATATACAAACTCCCTTCCTGAGCTATTGAGTTTTGGAAGAGACAGAGCTAAAAGTATATCTGCTCAGCTTGATGGAACTGAGCCTTCAACTAGCTATGGTAGCATTGAAACTTCAATGAATTTAATCTCTTTAGGTAGTCAAGGTGGTATGAATAATAAGGATAAAAATATGGGCATGCAGGGTCCTTCTAATGATGCATTTTCTCCGACTAATAATACATTCACTAAAGATAATCAAGGAAATGAAGCTGATCCACCTAATAATAAAGATAATGCATTTATAAATGGTAATATTCCAAATAATATGACTAATTATGAAGTCACTTTCTTTAATAGTAAAAATAACCTACTAATATTAGTTGGATATTTATTCTTTTTGATTGCATCTATACTATTTGTCTCTATGTTTAAAAGAAAGAAATTCAAATATAATAAGAGAATTTAATTTGTTTATACTTTAAATTATTTTTCTTTTATTATGCAAAAAATACTTATACTAATATATTATAGTATTTTTTATGGAGATTATTATGGTAATAACACCCGACATAAAATATTTATAATATGTCTATAAAGATGGCGTTAAACTTTTTACTTTAGTTTCAGAAGTAGTTAACCTGGAACTTATACCTGGACTTTTTGTAAGAGCCTTAGGATATAATATGGTGAGGATCCCCAAAATAAGAAAAGAAAAAATTATAAAGATTATCTAGTAGCTCTTCAAGAATGGGCATTTGATGAATTACCTTGGGGAGATATAACTAACGTTACTTATAACTTAACATTTAAAATGCCTCATTTTAATTTCTTTACTATGAATGGTAAGTGTTATCCTTCAACTGATCCACTTGAAGTTTGCTATGGTGATACTGTAAAGGTAAGATTTTGTAATATTCAAATACACCATCATCCAATTCATCTTCATGGCCATCAATTTAAAGTTGTTGGTGCCGATGGATTCCCAATAAGAAAGGAAACTCAAATATATAAAAATACAATTTTAGTTGCTTCGGAAGAAACATGGGCTATTGAATTTATAGCTAAAAATCCTGGTATTTGGCCAATGCATTGCCACATGCCTCATCATGTAACTACTAATGCTGCACCAGGAGTTGGTGGCATGTTTACTACAGTAAACTATATAGATAAATAATATAACAGAATTCTACTTAAATAATTATTGACATATTTATTACTTTGTTAAATCAAATAATTTATACAATCATTGTTTATAATAAAAACCTAATTAGTTATAAATATACTTAAGAAAGTATGTTCTATATACTAATTAGGCTTTTATTAATTCCATGGACATATTTTCTTTTCTAATAAATCTATAATTTTAAATATAATAAGAGACATAATGCTAAGAGCTAATACTCCAGCAAACATTCCTTTATAATCAACCATTGACCATGAATTCATTATATAATATCCTATTCCATATTTAGTTGCATAATTTTCACTAAAGAATAAAGCAGAAATTGCTATTCCTATACTTACTCTTAAAGCGGAAAATACTTTGGGTGCTATTGCAGGCATCACTACTTTTAATATAGTATCACTTTTACTAAATTTCATAACTCTAGCCGATATTAATACATCTTTGTCAATTTCTTTAACTGCATCTCTTGTAACTATTAAAATTTGAAAAACAATTATAGTTACCATAAGTATTATTTTAGATTTATCTCCTATTCCAAACATAACCATAAATATAGGTAAAAAAGCTATTTTAGGTATAGGATATAGTAGATATACTACTGGTGAAATTATTTTATCTACTAAACTACTAAGTCCAAGAGCAATTCCAACTGGAATCCCTATAATTAATGATATTAATATAGCTCCCAATATTCTATACATGCTATATAAAATATGATATATAAAATCATTTTGTAATAATCTTATTAGCTCATATATAGTAGTTTTAGGGGATGGTACCATATTAGTACCTATTAACATACTTAGTAAATACCATAAAGCAACTACAATTATTACTCCATAGAGTCCTTTTATTATTTTTAATAGTAGCTCTTTAATCATATAGTTTACCTCTTACTTCATTACATATTTCTATGTACTCTTGTTTCTTTCTTATATCTTTATCACCAAAATATCTATTATTAATTATGCTATGTATTTTACCATCCTTCATAACAACTATATACTCACCTAAAAAAACAGCTTCTTCAATGCTATGTGTTACTAAAATCATAGTATTGTTTCTCTTATCTTTTATATCTAAAAGTAAATCCTGAATTTTTTCCTTGTTTATTGAATCTAGTGCAGAAGTTGCTTCATCCAATAGTAGCGTTTCTGGGTTGCTTATTATTGTTCTTGCTATAGCTACCCTTTGCTTTTGTCCTCCACTTAATTCCTTTGGATATTTATTCTTAAAACTTAGTAAATCTAATTCTTTTAGTACATCATTAACTAATTTTTCTTTTTCTTTTTTTGTAAATTTATACTTATTTAATCCAAGCTCTATATTTTTATATACTGTAAACCAATTAAATAATCCTAAATTTTGTAGTATTAAAGAAGTTTCTCCTTCTATTTCTAATTTCCCTTCATAATTAGAAATAAGCCCTGCTATAGTATATAGCAGGGTTGTTTTTCCACATCCTGATTTACCTATAATTGCATAAGTCTTTCCTTTTTCTATAGATAAACTTAAGCTATCTATAGCTTTTTCATTCTTATACTTCACGGTTAAATCACTTATTTTTATCATACTACTTTACAAATTTTCCTTCTAATAAATCAGCTGGCTTTACTGATAAATCTTTATTTAAAGTTTTTTCAGTCCAGTCTATTACACTTTGTAAATACTCATCACTTGGAAGGGCTGCTTTTTTATATGTAGGTAATACCATAATATCTTTTACAGCAGGATTTGTATTTGGTATTTTTTCAATTAATATATCTTTTGCTATTTCAGGATTTTTGTTTATTTCTTCTACAGCTTTATTATATGCTTCATGAAAAGCCTTAATAGTATTTGGTTTTTCAGATATAGCTTTTCCAGTAAAAACTAAACAATCTGCTGAAAATTCATCATCCATTCCATAAACATTTTTCTTTAATCCTTGTAATTCTCCATTTGAAGCTACTGGTTCTGGGAATAAACTCATATCAACTTCACCACTTTTTAAAGCAGCAAGTCTTGCTGGTATTTCATTTATAAATACCTTTTCTACATTATATTTATCTCCAAGCCACTTATCGATTAAGTAATTAGAAACGCTTACTTCCATCATTCCCACTTTTATGTCCTTTTTATCAGTTGCCCCTTCAGTAGCTAATACAGGAAACATTCCATCTGTCATTGTTGTTGCTTTTATATCAAACCCACCATCTACATTAGTAGCAACAGCTATAAAGTCAGTCATTGCTCCATCTATAGCATTACTTTGAAGAGCACTTTGTCTATTTTGAGCATTATTATAAATTTCTATTTCTACATCTATACCTGCATCTTTAAAGTACCCATTTTTTTCTGCAATAAGTATTGGTGCTGTATCAACAGCTGGCATTAAACCAATTTTTAATGTTGCATCTTCTATAGAAGCCTCTTCATTTTTTTCATTTGATCCACATCCAATTAAAATAACTGAGAACATTGATATCAAAATAAGTGATAACAATTTTTTAAAATTTCTCATTTGTTAATCCTCCTACAATCTTTAAATCCATTTTTATTATAGTTAAATAGACAAGCTATTTCAACATTTCCGGTAAACTTTTTCTATAAATTATAAAAAATCACTAATATCTAAAGGATATTAGTGATTTTTTTAATTACTTTTTAAATTTTAATACTACTTTAAATAAATCTCCATCTATTTCTATATCTAATGTACCGCCTTGTAATTCAACAAAACTTTTTGCTATTGCTAAGCCAAGCCCTGATCCTTCTGTATTTCTAGACTTATCTCCACGAGCAAACCTTTCTACTATTTCTTCTGCTGTAAAATCTATTTCATTTGCTGACATATTTTTTAATGTTACATAAACTTCTTCGTTTCCATCTATTATATCTATAAATACTCTTGAGTTTTGCATTGAATACTTAACTATATTAATTAATAAATTCTCAAATACTCTAAAAGTCTTTTGACTATCTAATGGAACTATCACTTTATTTCCCGGGAAATTCCACTTAAATTTTAGTGATGATTCTTCAATTTTATCACTTAATTCAAATTGAGTTTGCTTCATAAGTGAAACTATATCCACATTAACTATATTTAGTTGAATATTTTTACTTGTTGCCTTACTTACTTCAAATAAATCTTCTATCAAGTTCTTCAGCCTTTGGGATTTTCTATCTAATGTATCTAAATATAATTTTCTATTTTCTTCACTTATATTTTCATCCTTTAGTAAATCTATATAAGTAATTATTGATGTTAACGGTGTTTTCAAATCATGAGAAACATTAGAAATAAGCTCTGTTTTCATTCTTTGACTTTTTACTTCTTCATTAACTGCATTTTTAAATCCTTTTTGTATTTTTTGAAGTTCATCTTTTAATGGTTCGAAAACTCCAAGTTCTTCTTCTATAGTAACATCTAAATTACCTTCTGCAATTTTATTTGTAGCTTCTAATAATATTTGATACTTATTCCTTATATCATTAAAATACTTTCTTAAAACAAAATATAAAAATACTGTATATATTATAGCTGCACCTACGCCTAAAAACCATATGATACTCATAAAAGCAAGAGCTATAAAGTTAACTGCTAATATCTTTATTATTATTTTATTAGATTTATCATTTAAATCTATATTTGTAACTTCATCATATATTTTTGCCCATATTCTTTTTATTAGCCTAAATATTTTATATATTATTGTATTTTCTTTTATATAGTTTTTTAACCCTTTATTAAATATATATTTAATTAACACTACTGATGTAAAAGCTGTTATTAATAGTACAAACCAATAAGCAATATTACCTATTATTAATATTGAATTTGTAAATACAAATGGTATTCCAACTCTTACTAGTGATTCCTTAACCCATTCATTGTTTACGGTCCAATAGGATATATTAGGTGAAAACGCAACTAAAGTTGTTATTAACGTAATTAAAATTACACTTATTTCAAAAGGAATCTTAATAATTCTTTTAACTCCTATAATATCCTTTGATTTTCTAAATGGAATAATTAACGATATAAACATTATAGCTATATAAGCTATTAATATATAAACCAGTATTATATCCCCATATCCATAGCTCTCTGCTCTATCAACATAATTGCTTATTCTATCAACATATTTAAGATCATTTGGTACACCATAAACAATAGTTATATTTTTAGGATTTGATAAAACAAAATCACTATCTCCATTAATTAAATTTTTCCACTGAAAATCTAAGAAAGTACTTATTACATTTTCATTTGCACCTTTTATTTTATTTATACTAATTTCTCCATACTCATTATAATCAATAACCATGTAATAGCCATAATAATTATCTAAATCATTTAAAACTTCTTTATTATCTTCATTTAAAATTAAATCACTTAATTTTTTTTCCGTATTTGAAGAAAAAGTATTAGTTTTTTTATCAATTATATAATAATCTAAATTCTTTAATTCTCTTTTTAATACTTTATTCCAATTACCTATTTCATAATTAATATTTCTCTTTATAAAGCTATAATCAGTCATATCATTTTCACTATAGCCTTTATATTCTTTAAAAAAGATTTCATCAGCAGGAATATCTTTATTTTGCTCCTTTTCTAGAAGATCCTTATACAATACAAAACTTCCTTTATATAGATCCATTTGAAAATTATAATCTTCAAAATATGAAGGCTTTTCTTTTTCATTTGCAAGTTTTGATATTCTAGGGTAAGATGCCACTAAACCTATTGATGTCATAATCACTAATATATATACTATTGCACTTAAAAAATAATTATATTTACTGCTTTTCAATTTTGTATCCAACTCCCCACACCACCTTTAAATATTTTGGATTTTTAGGATTAATTTCAATTTTTTCTCTTATATTTCTTACATGAACCATTATTGTATCAGTATTAATTGCTTGTTCATTCCATACTCTTTCATATATTTCTTCAGGAGAAAATACTCTTCCTGGATTTTGCATAAGCAAATGAAGTATTTTAAATTCAATTGGAGTAATTTTTACTGGGTTTCCATCAACAGTTAATTCAACTGTATCAACATTTAATTCAAGTCCTCCAATTACAAAGCTATTAGATTTTTCTTTTTCTACCCCTACTAAACTTAGAAATTTTGAATATCTTCTTAGCTGGGAATTAACTCTAGCTAGTAATTCTAAAGGTGTAAAAGGCTTAGTTACATAATCATCCGCACCTATGTTTAAACCCATTATTTTATCAACTTCTTCTGATTTTGCTGAAAGCATAATAACTGGAAAATCATATTTCTCTCTCAGCTTCATAGTCATGGCTATTCCATCCATCCTTGGCATCATTATATCTACTATTGCTAAATGAATTTCTTCTTTACTTATAATTTCTAAACCTTCTATTCCATTGTATCCTTTAAAAACATTATATCCTTGATTTTTTAAATATATTTCTATAGCATCTGCTATTTCCTTTTCATCCTCTACAACTAAAACATTATATGACTTCATAATTTAACTCCCTCTTTTTCTGTAATAATATAAATATTATACAATAAAAACTTTAAATTAATCTCATTAACTAAAGTATATCTTCTAATCCTAAAGATATACTTTAGTTAATTCTAAAGATTTTCTAAAGAGCTTCTTTAATTTTCTCACTATAATATTTAAAATTCTTAAGGTCTTCTAATGTAACCATTCCAAAGTCATTAATATTTATTTTTATAGTTGTAAATGGTAGTGGAATTATATATTTATCCCACCTACTTTTTAAACTTATCTTTCTTGAGTAATCTAATTTAACTCCCATAAATTTTTTATTAGCTTCTCTTGATAAAGAAAATCCTATTTTTTTAGGAATATGATATGGTCCTAATGGTCCATCTAATGCTATTGCAACTGATTCATTTTCTTTTTTACTAACTAACTTAAGATCCCTTAAGAAGGATTTCATTTTAATTCCATCTGGCATTCTCAAAGCTTTAACTTTATATTTTTTCAGGACATTTTCTATATAATTTCCTCTCGCATCAGCTGTAACAATTACATTTAAACTAAATTTCTCACTAATTAACTTCTTTATAACTAAATTCATTGAATAACTATCTCCATGCCAAAATCCAATGATACTATTATTAATATCAAATTTAAATTCAGTTAAAACTATATTACTTGTTTTAAAAACTAACTCTAGATACACTATAAATAATTTACTTATTATAGTTTCCTTAATTTGCCTTAAGTTCATATTTAAATCCTCTGTTATAATATTCTTTTATTGTATGTGCATAATTATATTCAGCTTTTTTCGCTATATTAGAATTTAGATATTTTAAAGCTTCATTATACGCCCCATATCTAAGTTCATTCATTTTCTCATAGTTATTTACAATATCCTTCACTTTTTCTGACCATTCATCTATATTTTCATCTGTCATATACCCATTTTTATTATTTACTACAACATCAACTACTCCACTTGCTTTAATTGCGACTACTGGAAGTTTTGCTGCCATAGCCTCAAGTAATACAATTCCTTGAGTTTCAGATTTCGATGCAAAAAGGAATAAATCACAAGCCTTATAATAATTTCCTATTTCTTTATTATCAATTTTATTTAAGAATTTTATATTTTCCTCTAAATTCAGTTCTTTAACTCTTTTTATTAAATCTTCTTTTTCTGGTCCTTCTCCTATTATTAAAGTATTAAATGAGTTTCCAATTTTATCTTTCAATAATTTAATTCCATCTATAATAAATTCAATATTTTTTTCCTTACTTAATCTTGATACTGTACAAAAAAGATGACTTTTATCTCCCTTGTATTTTTTTCTTATTTCTTTTACATTTTCATTTGCTTCTTTGAAATAGCTTTCATTTAATCCAGTAGGCATAACTTCAATTCTTGTTTTTGTATTATTATCCATTAAATACTCTTTCATCATATTTGTTGGTGCAAATATTAAATCACATTTATTTGTAAAATATTTTATAAGTCCAGGTACTAGTTTTTCTTTAGTAAAATATAGAACTAAATCTTCAAACTCTCCAAAATAATTTTCTTCGTTTTTCTTTGCATTTTCTTCTAATGCTCTATAAGGTTTTATATAATGTAGATATTGTTCATATCTAGTATGGTAAGTATATGCAACTGGAATATTATATTTTTTACCTAAGTATAAGGCAGTTTGTCCCATAATCATTGGATGATGAACATGTATTATATCTATTTTTAAAGATTTGAACTTTTCTTCTATTTCCTTATCAAACACATTTGGAATCACTATTCCACTTGAAAATTTATAATTAGCTGACTTATATCTTATAACATACTCTTCTTCTACTTGATTTTCATAAGTTGGAGCAAATATATAAACTTCATGTCCGAGTTCTCTAAGCCCATTAGATAATCTTTCTATAGATATAGGTACTCCTCCAACGAATGGTTTATAATTATTTGTTAACATTGCTATTTTCATTTTTATTCCCCCTATAAAAAAGTTAATTTTTGAAATACGGCCTCTCCAAATACATATCCAGCACCTATAAATATAAAGTTCCATATAAATATTCCAAGTGTTGAGCTTACTGTATATTTAACAAAGTCTAATTTTAAAACTCCTGCTGGAATTGAAATTAATGTTCTTGCCATTGGTATAAGTTTGCTTATAAATACTCCCATAGAGCCCTTTTCTCTTAATATCTTAAAATTTTTATTGATAGCTACTTCATGCTTAGGAAATTTCTTCAAATACTTTTCTAGTATAAATTCTCCAAAAAATCTACCTAGAAAATATAAAGCCCAACTTCCTAAAAGACCTGCTAAAACAGAAAGTGATATTACTAAAATAATATTTACTCCACCTTTTGAAGCCCATACACCTGCAAGTGGCATTATTATCCCTGCAGGAAAACCAGGTAAATTTAAATATTCTAAAAATACAATTATAAAAACAACTATTATTCCATATTGCGAAAAATATTGATTTAAAACTCCTACATCCATTTGCTATCTCTCCCTTGTTCTTATTGATTTTAGTTTAAGCTTAAAATCTTAATATATTTTTGATATAAATCTAAAGACTTTCTAAATATAACTTTAAAAAAATCTGTATTCATTAATTTGAATACAGATTTTTTATTTATAATATTTTATCTAATTCTTTACTTACTAACTTGATATTATAGATATTAATTAAATTAACAAATAAATAAATCATTTTTTTGTTGACTATTTGTCTATTTAATGTTATTCTAATTGAGCAGTTGGTACGTAAGTGCTAATTACTTGAGGAGCTTGGGTTGTCTTTCGCCGGATACCAAGCTCCTCTTCATTTTTATAGTTAAAATTATTAAACTTACCTAATAACATGTTATTAAGTAATATAAAATTAATTACAAATTACAATAGGAGTTGTATTATTGAAGTATCCCAAAATATTAGACATAAATATCTAACATCTGAGATTCAAATCATCATAACAACTCCTATATTTATATTGATTTTATTAACTGAGTTAATTTTTCTTCTATTTTACTACTATTAATTACTATAATTGCAGATATTAATAGTACTCCTCCCCATCCCCATAAAGGTATTGATATACTTGCCGAACCTAATGCACATGCTATTAAAATTTCCCATGGTCTTGTAAGTATTAGTATAATAAAATATCTTTTAAAACTCATACTGCTAAGCCCCACTAGAAAATTTATTATATCATCAGGGAAAAATGGAAGTAATAGCATTAAAAATATTATTATTTCTCCCTTTGGAGAATTTATTATTTCTTCGTATTTTTGTAAAATTTTCGGACTGAGAAACCTTTCTACAAATGTCTTTCCACATATTCTTGATAAGTAAAATATTATTGCAGATCCACTAATTATAGCTAAAGTAGTTATTATAAAAGACCCCCACATTCCAAAGACCATTGCACCTGCCACAGCACTTACATTACTAGGTATAGGCGCAATAATAATGGATGCCAATTGTAATAAGAAAAATATAATGTAAGCACTATTTCCGAACCCTTCAATATAGCCTTTAAAATCTTCTAATGATGACATATATCCTAAAATCCCACTTGATTTAAAATAAATAATTATAGCTATAAGTGATACTATTGATATAATTAAATATATCCATTGTTTTGTCTGTATCTTATTTTTATTCATTAATTCTCTCCTTTTATAAATTAATCTATATAATTTAAATAAGCATCTATAAAAATACTAGTTTTAAATTACTCAGTACCTTTTATTTACTCCATATTTTTTATTAACTTTAGTATAAGTTTAAAATCTTAATATATTTTCATATAAAGCTTAAGATTTCCTAAATATAAAGTGAAAAAAATCTGTACATATAACTTAAATACAGATTTCTTGTTTAATAATATCTTCAATTAATGATATAACTAAATAATTCATTCATTTTTGAATGAATTATAACTTTATATTGATTATTAATATATTAAATGTTATTATTAAGCCATTAATAGATACGTAATATAATTGTGGAGCTTGGATGTCTTTCACCGGATACCAAGCTCTAATTTACTTTATATGACCTCTAAAGAAAGGATTTAATTATGAATTTTAAAGATTTAAAAATAAATACAAAATTAGTTGATGAATTAAAGAAAAATGGTATTACAACACCTACCAAAGTTCAAGTTAATGTTATACCTGAAATAATTAATAAAAATGATGTAATAGGAAAATCAAAAACTGGCTCTGGAAAAACACTAGCCTTTTTATTACCTATACTTCAAATAATAGATAGTAATTCTAAAAGTACTGAAGTGCTAATTTTATCTCCAACTAGAGAATTAGCTATCCAGATAACTGAGGAAGCAAATAAATTTAATATAAATGATATTGGAATTTTAGCTGCTTACGGTGGAAAAGATGTTGGTTCTCAATTAAAAAAACTTAATAAAGGCATTAATTTAATTATTGCAACTCCTGGAAGATTACTTGATCATTTAGAAAGAAAAAGTATAAATTTAAGTAAGCTAAATACTGTTGTTATAGATGAAGCTGATCAAATGCTTTTAATGGGATTTAGAAATGAAATTGAAAAAATAATGTCTTATGCTCCTAAAAAGCTTCAAACTCTTTGCTTTTCTGCAACTATAGATTCTAAAGTAAAAAAACTAGCTTATAGATATATGAATAATCCAACTATCATTGATATTACAGAAAATGAAGAATCTGAAATTCCTAATATTAAACAAGAAGTAGTTAAAACTACAGATAGATGGAAAGTTGATGCTTTAGTTAAGATTCTAGAAGAAGATAATCCTTTTATGTCTATTATCTTTTGTAGAACTAAAAGAAGAGCTGATGAACTAGAAGTAAAACTTGCTGCTAAAGGTATAAAGGCTGCTAAAATACATAGTGATGTTCCTCAAAATAAAAGAGAAAAAATAATGAAATCTTTTAGAGATTGTGAAATTCAATTTTTAATAGCAACTGACGTAGCTTCAAGAGGAATAGATGTTACTGGAGTTACTCATATATATAATTATGATGCACCAGAAAGTGTTGAAAGCTATATTCATAGAATAGGAAGAACAGCTCGTGCTGGAGATAGTGGCTATACATGCCTTATTACAGATCCTAAAAACTACACTATATTAGAGGAAATTGAAAATTACTTACAATATACAATTCCTGAGCGTGAAGTTAACTTTAAGTAAAAAAGTGCTTATATTAAATGTGCTTATTCCATATTTCTTAGCAAATTAACACCAAGTTACAGATATTAAATTAAAAAACTGATAGTTATAGTTTAAAAATAATTTTAAAAATGCATATTTATATATTGTAGCAATTAATATATTATGGTTTAAAATTTATATAAAAATAGACAATAAATAAACATATTATTTTAATAAATAAAAAGTTAATAGAAAAATTTCAAGGACGTCGCGAAACGCGACTCCCTTGAAATTTAATTAGTAATAATTCTTTTTATAATTAATCATAGAAAAAAACAATAGATAGATTTGTTTTACCAAAACCTATCTACTGTCTCTTTGTAGTTGTAATTTATAATGATCTTCTACTTTAATTTCCAGATTTCCTTATTGTATTGTTCAATAGTTCTATCTGATGAGAAGAATCCCGCTTTACTAATATTAAATAAAACTTTTCTATTCCAAGTTTCTCTATCTTCATAATCTTTAAATACTATTTCTTTAGTTTTAATATAATCTTCAAGATCTAGTAATGTCATGAACCAATCTTTATTAATTAATTCTTTATGAAGTCTTGTTAAGTTTTCTTTATCTCCAACTGCTATCATTTCATCACTAACTATAAAATCAACTAATTCCTTTATTGCAGGTTTTTCATAGTATTTCTTAGAAACATAATCTGCTTTTTTATAGTGTTCAATAACAGTTTCACTTGATTCCCCAAAGATATAAATATTATCATCTCCAACTAATTCATGTATTTCAACATTAGCTCCATCTTCTGTACCTAAAGTTAATGCTCCATTTAACATAAACTTCATATTACCTGTTCCAGAAGCTTCTTTAGATGCTAAAGAGATTTGCTCTGAAACATCACAAGCTGGAATTAATTTAGATGCTTTTGTTACATTATAATTTTCTACCATAACAACTTTTAAATACTTGTTAACTTCAGTATCATTATTTATAATTTCTTGTAGACATAAGATAGTATGGATTATATCTTGAGCTATTATATAAGCTGGTGCTGCCTTAGCTCCAAATATCATTGTTATTGGAGTTTCTGGGATATTTCCATTTTTGATATCTAAATACTTATGAATTATATAAAGAACATTCATTTGTTGTCTCTTATATTCATGAAGTCTCTTAATTTGGATATCAAATATTGAGTTTTCATCTATTTCAACACCTTGAGTTTCTTTTAGATAATTCTTAAGAGCAATTTTATTATTCTTCTTAATTTCTCCTAATTTTTTTAAAACCTCTTTATTATCTATATATTTTAATAAGTTTTCTAATTTAGTAGCATCCTTTTTATAATCATCTCCAATTAGCTCACTTATATACTTTGCAAGTTCATTATTGCAATGAATTAACCATCTTCTAAATGTTATCCCATTTGTCTTATTATTAAACTTCTCTGGATAAATATTGTAAAATGGTTTTAACTCTTCTTCTTTTAATATCTCAGTATGAAGTGCGGCAACCCCATTTACACTAAATCCATAATGAATATCCATATGAGCCATATGAACTCTATTATCTTTATCTATAATATATACTTTTTCATCATCATACTTAGCTTTTACTTTATTATCTAATTCTCTTATAATTGGCATTAATTGTGGAACAACCTTATCTAAATATTCTATTGGCCACTTTTCTAATGCTTCTGCTAATATTGTATGATTTGTATATGCACAAGTCTTTGTAACTATTTCAATGGCCTCTTCCATTCCTATTCCTCTTTCTCCTAAAAGACGAATTAACTCAGGAATAACCATTGATGGATGTGTATCATTTATTTGAATAACTACATGATCATATAATTTATGCAAATCATATCCATTTTCTTCAGCTTCTAATAAAATTAATTGAGCTGCATTACTTACCATAAAGTATTGTTGATATATTCTTAATAAATGTCCTGCCTTGTCACTATCATCTGGATATAAGAATAAAGTTAAGTTTTTCTTTATTTCTTCCTTATCAAAATTTATACCATCCTTTACTAGTGTTTCATCTATTGTGTCTATGTCAAATAAACGAAGCTTATTGCAAGCCTTATCATAACCTGTAACATCTATATCATAAAGGCTTGATATAACCTTAAATCCTCCAAATAAAACTTCAAATTTTATATCTGATTTATTTAACCAACTTTCACTAGTTATCCATGGATTTTTTACTGCCTTTTGTTTATTATTTTCAAATACTTGCTGGAATAATCCAAAATGATAGTTTAAACCTACCCCGTCCCCATTTAATCCTAAAGTTGCAATTGAATCTAAGAAACATGCAGCTAATCTTCCAAGTCCACCATTACCTAATGATGGTTCTAACTCTATTTCTTCTATTTCAGTTAATTCCTTACCATTATCAGATAATACTTCTTTAACTTCTTCATAAAGTCCCAAATTAATTAGATTATTTGATAATAACTTTCCAATTAGAAATTCAGCTGAAATATAATAAAGTTTTTTATCCCCCTTATTAGTACCCTTTTTATTAATTGTTCCTTTTGTTAATTCTAATAAAGCTAAATAGATTTCTTCGTTGCTTGCTTCTTTTATTGTCTTGTCAAATCTCTTTTCTAGAATTTTTGTTAAGTTTTCTTGTACCATTGTTCTATCCCACCCTTAAATAATTAATTTACTTTTTAATAATATTATTTATATTCCTTTAAATTTCATAGGTTCATTAAACCCTTTACACTTACTATAATATCAACTTTATATATATGAATTTGTAAATTCATTCTTTTATTTGTATATTATTTATATGACTTTATAGTTTTTTTATTTTCCTAGTTTTTTAACACTAACATAATAAGAAATTGCACTTATTCAATTACTTAATTTGAAGATTATATGACCTTTTATAATTTCCTAGTATAAATTAAAAGGAGATGCCACAATACATCTCCTTTTAAAACTTCTAATTATCTCTTACCCAAGAAATAACATATGCATATTTACTTTTAATAACTGGATTTTCAAATTTAAATTCTCCTTTTATTCCTTTTTCCTTCATATATAAGTCCAGATGAGAAAGTGCTATACCTATATCTATTTGGCTCATAACAGTACTACCATTGTTATATATATGAATATCGTCCTTTACCTTAAGCAATCTCCATGGTTGATTATTCATAGATGATGGTGCTAATCTTACCATCTCAAATACTTCTCCATATTCCTTTGATTCTTCCTTTGAAAGATGAGTATTAAAATTTTCATTGAAGAATAATTCAGAATAATCTTTTCTTATATTTTTATGGTCTTTCATTAATGATGCAAGAAATGATTTTTTCCCTCCTTCATATCCAATTGGTGATACCACTGGTAATATTTCACGTCTTTTAAGATTAATAGTTTTTCCAAAATCCCCCTTGCTAAATGTTCCTCCAAGCCAAACTGTACCTAACCCTAGTGAAGTACAATATAAAATCAATTTTTCAAATGTATATCCTAATGCTTCTAATGCAAAATCTTTATTATCGCATGCAGCTACTAAATAGTAATTTGCTCCTTTTATAACTCCATATGTACCAAGTCTAATTACATCCTTATAAGTTTCCTTTTTAATTAATTGTATTCTTACCTTTATATTAAAAGGATTATCTAATTTACCTATATAATTATCTATTTTATTTATTAATTCCTGAGATAAAGGCCTTTCTTCATAATTTCTAACAGAATATCTAGCTCTTATTATCTCCTCTAAAGGTTTATTGAACGTTAACCCCATATGAAATATCTCCCCCTCTTTTATATCATATTAAATAAACATTATCTATCTCCTTTTAAATAAACTATATAAATTCCCCTTGTAAATGACCAGTGGGAGAATATTTGCTTTTGTGTAAAAACAATATGTATATCTAATATCTAATAATATAATATTCTAGAATATTGATTCTTCTAATAAACTTAAATTATTAATTATTATTTTCTTTGTACCAACAGCTTTAATAATATTTTCATTTTCTAATAAAGTTAGTTTCCTACTTAATGTTTCTCTTGCTATGCCACAATAATTAGCCATTCCTTCTCTATTTAAAGGCAAATCTATTTCTATCTTTCCATTTACAACTTTACCATATTTCTCTGAAAACTCTAAAAGCATACAACATATTCTTGCTTCTGGATTATTATTAGATAAATTTTTAGAAAGATTTTCTACTTCTATTAATCTCTTATTCATCTCAGAAAGAAGTTTTAAACAAATGGATGGGTTAGAATATAATATATCCTTTAGATCCTCTCTTGAAATAGTACATAATTCAGTGTTTTTTACTGCCACTGCAGATACATTACTTTCCTTAGTATCTCCTAGTATATTGCTTTCTCCAAGGAAATCTCCAACAGTTAGTATATTAATAATTTGCTCCTTTCCAGTTGCAGTACTTTTACTTATTTTTATCATGCCTTCACTTATTATAAATAGCTTTGAAACTTTATCTCCTTCTAAAAACAAGCTTTCTCCTTTTTTTAAGACCATATGCTTTCTTACTGATATTATTCTATCTAATTCCTCTTCAGAAAGTGATTCAAATATAGGTACTTCTTGTGCATATAATCTACTTGCACATTTTTCACAACAACAATCACAATTCAAAATAAAATACCTCCTAACCTAAATCATATAACTTAATTTAATTATACTATAAAATTCACATTTATAATTAAATTATATAATTTACAAAGAGGTATTAATTAATTTATATATTGATTTTAAAAATTCTACTTAATTTTAATTTACATTTAGTTTCTTAAATATAAGATTATTACTTACAATCTTCAGGTGTAAATGTACAATAACCTATATTATCACATTCTTTTTTCATATTAGCCCACTTAGTATCACCTTCTATACTTTCTAATGCTGTAGGATATAATATATAATTTTCCTTAAATATATGATCTTTTAATTCAAAGCAAATAGCATTTGAAAGTCTTTTTAATTCACTTTTATATTCAACAAAATCTAAGTCAGCTACAGACTCACTTAACTTCTTTAGTTCTCTTTTCTTTTTTCTTAAATCTTCATGCTCAAGTCTCATTATTCTAGTTGGTCCTGTTATCCCCCTTGCTTCAAGCTCTGGGAATAATACATCTTCTTCTCTTTTATGATGTGGCTCAGCATCTAATATACTAATAATAAGTTCAGTTACTCTTGTAAATTCTTTTCTATTCTTATCATAACTTTCCATTTCTAGTATTACATTAGTTACTTCTTCTAATTCCTTTAAAAAGCTTAAAATTAATGCATGTTCTTCAACTAGTGTATATAAAATATGTCCCTTATATATATTGCTTTGTAATTTTTCAAGTTCACCTTGTAAAATCGTCATATGAATTTCACATAAATGCCTTAATTCACTTGGATTCATTCCTTCTTCTACTAAACTTTGCTCTGCCATAGAAAGTTCTAACGGACTTATTGATTTAACAAGTTTTAATCCCTTTTCCTTTAAATCTTCTGTTAATCCTTTTTCATTTAAATTTCTTAAAAGTACTGTTAACTCCTTTATTTTTCCTTCATTAACTGCTCTATTTACACCATTATCTAAAATAAATCTTTTCTTTTCCAAATTAATCACCTCTATATTCTTTAATAAACTTCTATTGATATCTCTTAAATAAAATATTGTTTTCTTTATGAATATGAACAAATAAGTCTTTCTCAAGATCATGCATCTTCATATATAATAATTTGAAGCTTGTACACGCCCATTCTGGAGCACTATAATCATCTGTAATTTGAGCTAATTCTTTTAGTATATCTCCTGCAGCTTCATGTTCTCCTATAAATCTTTCTATTTCTACTTTTAAAATATCCTTCTTTTCTTTATCATTAGTATTTTCAAATTCAATTATCTTTGGAAATAATATTTTTTCCTCTTTTATTAAATGTTCTTCTAACTCACATTTTAATGCTCCAAAAAGTTTATGAACCCTTGTTAAAACTTCTGGTAAATGATTATAATGAACTTTAAATACCCTAACTAATAATGGATCTATATCTCTTAGTAATTCAAAAGTTTTAGCATGATGAGTATTTACTATATGCTGAATTAATTCTTCTGAATTTCTTTCATTCCAATTTATATATGATGAATTATCAAATATAAATTCTTCAAGTTCTTCATTTATATCTTCAATAAATTTATCTACGTCAATATTTTTTTCTTTTAATGCAATTTCTAAATTTTTATTTCCACCACAGCAATAATCTAATCCAATATCATTAAACTTTTCAACAACTGCAGGATAAATAATAACACATTCACCTAAACTTAAATTTTTATTTATACTCTTTTCCATATCAATCACTCCAACCTTGTTTTTCTTATCTATGAGTAAATTATAAGAAAATTTTTAAAATAAAAATGTGATTCAAATCAAATTTTGAAAAATTGTAATCTTAAATTAAAAATTGCATATATAACATCATAAAATCAGTTTAATCTTTAATCATTAAAATAATAAAAACTTTATATCACAACCTTTTCTAAAATTTCAAAGTATAATACGAATCAAAAAAATAAGAAGATATATCATAACTATATCTCCTAAAATATTTATATTATACTAATTGTTGAAGACATGTCTTTAAATCTTCTTCTGGTGTACTAATAGGTTTAAGATCAAATGTATCTACTAGATATTGTAAAACATTTGGTGATATAAATGCAGGTAATGATGGCCCTAAGAACATTCCTTTTATTCCAAGCGATAATAATGCTAATAAATCTGCAACTGCTTTTTGCTCATACCAAGATAAAATTATAGATAATGGTAATGAATTTACATCTGTATCAAAAGCATCTGCTAAACTTGTTGCAATTTTCACAGCGGAGTAAACATCATTACATTGACCTACATCTAAAAGTCTAGGCAATCCATTTACTTCTCCAAATTCTAACTTGTTAAATCTATATTTTCCACAAGCAAGAGTTAAAATAATACAATCCATTGGAACTTGTTCAGCAAATTCTGTATAATAATTTCTTCCTGGTCTTGCTCCATCGCATCCTCCAATTACAAAGAAATGTCTTAGCTTACCTTCCTTAACTGATTCCACTATCTTATCTGCATGACTTAAAGTTGACTTATGAGCAAAACCAACTAAGATTTCATGTTCTTCTTCGTCTTCTTCAAATCCACCTAACTCAAGTGCTTTATTTATTATTTCTGAAAAATCCTTATATCCATTTTCATCTCTTCCTATATGCACTATTCCATCCCAGCCAACTACTGAAGTACTATAAATTCTATCTTTATAGCTTTCTCTTGGCTTCATTAGACAATTAGTTGTCATAAGAATACAACCCGGTAAATTATCAAATTCCTTTTGTTGATTTTGCCACGCAGATCCAAAGTTTCCTACTAAATGCTTATATTTTTTAAGTCCATCATAACCATGAGATGGTAACATTTCTCCATGTGTATATATATTTATACCTTTTCCTTCACTTTGCTCTAACAGCATTTCTAAATCTCTTAAATCATGCCCAGAAACAACTATAAATGGTCCTTTTTTAATATTTACATTTACTTTATGAGGTGTTGGATTTTTGTATCTAGTTGTGTTCGCATCATCTAGAACTCTCATAACTTCTATAGCTATTTCTCCAGTTCTCATTACCCAACGTATTAATTCTTCAACTTCAACATTATCATTTGTCATAATTTCTAATGCTCTAAAATAAAATTGATCAACTTGATCGCTATAAAAATCAATAAATCTAGCTTGATGACCATAAGCAGATATTCCCTTTAACCCATAAAGAATAGTTGATCTTAATGATCTTATATCTGCATCTAATTCCTGATCGTACATAATTCCTGCTTTAACTGCATCCTTTAGCATTTCCTGCTTAGTAGCGCTTAAGTTATATGTAGCAGGATCAGGGTAATCCCCCTTTGGTGCTTTACTTCTTAATGACTCTTTTATTTTTTGTGAATCTTTAAGCATTTGTATATGTACTTCTACATCAAAGTTAACATTAGTTAGTGTTGTAAAAAGTCCATTTTCTACAAACTCAACTATTGTTTTATCTATAAGCTCACCTTTATCAATTAATGGTTTAGCATAACATGATATTCCCTTTAGTTGATAAATCAATAAATCCTGAAGATTTGCAACTTCTGGTGTTTTACCGCAAACCCCCATTTTAGTACACCCCTTGCCCCCCATAGTTTGCTCACATTGATAACAGAACATTGCATTATCCATATTTTATCTCCTTTCTATATAAACCTATTCTTAGTTATATAACCCTATTATCAGTTATATAAACTATTTTTATTCATATATAATACTCTTTTAAAAAGCAAAAAATTCACGATTGCTTTGAACAATCATGAATTTTATATTCTTAATTTTTCTTTATTCCTATTATTTTTTTAAATCCTATGATTGAAATAATGCAATTAACTATAAATATAGCTATGCAAATTACTAAGCTAAGTAAATATACAAAATTTAAATTTTCTTTCATAAAATCAGCTAATGCATTAATTGCAAAATAACTATGAATTGCACCAACTACTAATGGAATGAAATAAAATAATGCAACTTCTCTACTTATAGATTTACTTATATCTTTCTTTGAAGCTCCTATACTTAAAAGTGTTTTATACTTTTGCTTATCTTCATTTGCATCACTATAAATTTTTATATAAATAATACTAGCTTCTGCTAATGCCATTACTAAAAATAAGAATCCTCCAATTGCATAAACAAATTTTACCCATTCTATTGTTTTTAACTCAAATTGCCCATAAAATCCATGAGTGGTTTCTAAATTAAGATTTTTTCCTATTTTATCTATTACATTAATTATATTTTCTTCATTTTCTATTTTAATGCCATAGAAATTTATTTCAGTTGCTGTTTCTTTAAGCTTTTCATATTCATCATTATTAACAACTATAGTAGAATAATTTAATGCTTCACCAAAAACTCTGATTCTAGTACTTTCGCTTACATTAAACTTAACATCATTTAATGTAATGTCTTTAATATTTGATATCAAACTCATAAGTGTACCTGGTCTTTCAATGTATATAACATTATTACCTTGTACCATTTCCTCATTAAACTTAGATAATTCTTTTTCATCACCATTTGCTTTTAATATGTTAGATAAATTATCATAAGACACTACTATATACTCATCATTTTGATATTCAGGCACATTTTTTAATGTACTATTAACCTTTAATACCTTAGTTTTTAAAGAATGTTTTTCTTCCCCAACTTCTTTTAATTTATCAGCTATTTCTTCTGAATTAAACTCATCTGTAGATGAAATTGCTAAAGAATATAAATTAATATTTTTTAGGCTATTTTCATACGTTGTCTTCATTGAAAAAGCCGTTCCTAGTACTGTAGTTGTTGTTGCTGTTAATATAGCTATAGTAGCATAAACAGTATAATTTTTCTTAAGTCTATATGCCAAATTATTTATAGTTATAATATTTGATCCCTTATATAAGATAGACTTTCTATTAATTAAGAAATTAAATACTATTGGAAAAACAGCTCCAAATAATCCGTAGGTACCAATGCAAACCAATATTAAAGTCTTAAAAGCATCTGTTGCTTGTTTACTTACTAAATAATATCCATATCCAATTAAAATTAATGAAATTATAGCAATTACATATATAAGAAAATTAACTTTAGGCATCCTTTCTTGCTTTTTACTTGCATTTAAAAGATCTACAATTTTACTTCTAACTATACTTATAAAACCTTTTATACTCATAAATAAAAAGATACACATAAAAATTGCTATAGTATAAATTATAGAATTTAAGCTTACACTGAATTTCACATCTATATTAAAATCTGCAATTTTAAAAACTATTATTTGAAAAAACTTTGATAAAACAACTCCTATAATTGTTCCAATTATTGATGCACTTACTCCAATTAACATCATTTCAATAAAATATATCTTTCCTATTACTGATGAATCAAGACCCATAAATGCATAAATACCAATTTCTTTTTTTCTATTTCTTAGGAAGATATTAGATGCATACCAAATAAAGAAAAACATAAATATAACTAAAATGACAGTTATAACTTGCAAAATAAGCTTGCTATATTCTTCATTCATATCACCAAGGACTTTCATTGCCTCTCCATCCATCATAATTAAAAAATTACTTAAAATAACCACCGAAAAAATCATTGAGATAAAGAACATAGTATATACTTTTATATTATTTTTGAAATTATTATAAGCTATATTGAATACGCTCATTATTTAGCACCTCCTAAAGATGCTAACAAATCAATTATCTTACCATAAAACTCTTTTCTATTATCTCCTTTATTTAATTGACACTTTATTTCTCCATCACTTAATATATAAACTTTATTAGAATAACTTGCAGTAAGAGCATCATGAGTAACCATAACAATAGTAGCATTTTCTTCCTTATTTGCTCTACTTAAAGATTCTAGCAGATCTGATGATGATCTTGAATCTAATGCTCCAGTAGGCTCATCTGCAAAAATTACTTTTGGATCAGTTATTAAGGCTCTAGCTGCTGCCCCTCTTTGCTTTTGTCCTCCAGATAATTCATATGGATACTTCTTTAAATGCTCCTTAAGACCGAATATCTCTGCAATATTAATTACTTTGTTTTCTATATCTTTAGTTTTCTTTTTTCCTAATGCTAATGGCAATGCTATGTTATCCATTAAATTCATATTATCTAACAAATTATAATCCTGAAATATAAAACCTATTTTATCTCTTCTTAAATTAGATAAATCCTTATTCTTAATCTTTGTTATATCTTTTCCATCAAGAATTATTTCACCTTTTGTTGGTTTATCTAAGCTTGAAATTAAATTAAGCAAAGTAGTTTTTCCTGCTCCTGATGGCCCCATTATAGAAATAAAATCACCTTCATTTACAGTAAAATTTATATTATTTAAAACCCTTGTTCTAAACCCTCTAACTCCATACTCCTTAGATACATCTTTTAACTTTAAAATTTCTTTCATAACTAATTCCTCCAAAATTAACTTTAACTTTAATTTTATTTTAATAGTTTTTTAATTTGGATTCCTTCACTTAACCTTACCTTTTTTATTCTAATGTTACATTTTAGTAACCTTTAAATAATCGGAGATTTTATAAAAGTATATATTAAATAAAGTATATTCACCCTTAATTGATTCCACAGAAATTTCATGTTCTAATTTGTTTAATACCTTCTTAGTAAAATAAAGTCCCATGCCAGTAGATTTATATACTTTATTTCTACCATTACTCCCTGTAAAACCTTTATTAAATATCCTTTCTATATCTTCTTTTTCTATGCCAATGCCATTATCCTTAATACATAGTTTTATATATTCTCTATTATCCTCTGCATAAAATTCTATCTTACCATTTTCTTTTGAATATTTAATAGCATTATTAATTAATTGATCTATAACATAAATAATCCATTTCCCATCACTATAAATATTATAGTTTAAATTACTTGTAACAATTTCTACCTTATTTTTTATTAAAAAAAATGAATTGTTTCTTATAGATTTTTTGACTATATCCCCCAAATTTTCTTCCTTAATAAAAATATCCTCTGAAGCTACTGTTGCTCTACTTCCATAAATAACTGAATTAACTAAAAAATTAATTTTTTCTGTTTCATTTTTTATGCTACTTGCTGCATCATAATCCTCTATATCTTCTGAAATTATATTTAATGCTGTTATTGGTAATTTTATTTCATGAACCCATTTAGAAATATATTCTTCCATATCTCTTAATTTTTCTTCATATTCTTTAGTTTTAAAATCATACTTTTTATCTTTATTGTCTATAAGCTTAAAAATAATCTCCTCTTCTAAAGAATTTTCTTTAACATCTTCTAGAGAAATATCATTTTCATTTAAAATAGATTTATATAAATCGTAATATTTCTTTTTCCAATTAAAATAAGCAATGTATATCCTTATTAAATATATAGTAATTATAATGAAATCTAAATAAATTAAATCACTAGTTCGACCATTAAATGAATTTATTGATATTAAATATATGTTTATTACTAGTAATAAAGCTATTGAAAATATAATATTTATATTCTTTTCTTTTATAAATCTCATTAAGCCCATTAAATCATATACCCTATCCCTTTCTTAGTCTTAATAAAATCATTTAATCCTAATTCATCCTTAAGCCTTCCTCTTAGCCTAGTTACATTTACAGTTAATGTATTATCGCTTACAAACTCATCATCATTCCATAAACTCATCATAATTTTATCTCTTGAAACTACTTTACCTTTATTTTTAATAAGTATTGATAATATTTTCATTTCATTTTTTGTTAACTCAATAATATTATCTTCATATTTAAATGTACATTTTTCCATATCTAATATAGTATCTTTATAATAAATAACAGAATCTGAAAAAGTATAATCATAGCTTCTCCTTAGTAATGCATTGATCTTAGTTATTAAAACTTCTATAGAAAAAGGCTTTGTTATATAATCATCACCACCATTATTTATTCCCATAATTAAATCCATATTTGAATCTCTAGAAGATAAAAAAATTATTGGCACCTTAGATATTTCTCTAATTTTTTCGCACCAATAAAACCCATCATAGTATGGTAAATTAACATCCATTATTATTAAACTTGGTTTCTTTTCAATAAATTCTTTTACTATATCACTAAAATTATCTATAAGCTCTACACTAAATCCCCATTTATTTAAAGATAAAGAAAGCTGTTTTGATAAATCTAAATCATCTTCTATTAATAATATTTCTCTCATAATAGCTACCTCTCAGTTATTTTTATGTAAATTATAACATTATGTAAATTTATATGAAACATTATAAAGTATAAAAAAGCTATAACTAATATTATATAGTTATAGCCTTAATTTTATTAAAAAGTACTTTGGTTACGCTAGCCAAAGCTATGACGCCCTCTATACTAATAATCTTATATTTAATTTCTAATTAACTTAACTTCTTTATTTATTAACCTTAATGATTGTTCTTTTATTCCTTCTAATGAATAATTGCAATTTTTTTCTTGTATCAATATTTTCGTTTTTATGCTGAATTCTCTAGTATACATATCAATTATCCTACTTTTGATATAATACTTAAAATTACTTCCACCTAAAACAACTACACTAGGGTTAATTATTGCTGATATTGTTTTAATAGTATTTATAATTACTTGAATATACTCATCATCATCTAAATTGCTAATCATCATTGCATTTAGAAAAGTATTTCCAACAGGAATGAATCCAATTTCTCCAGCATATCCATTATCACCTTTTAAAACATTTCCATTTAGTACTATTCCAGCCCCTACCCCTAATGAAGTAAAGCTTACATATACAAGACTAATAGAATCACATTTATTTTTTTCTATATAATCATTATAAAATGCTAAAGAAGCAGAATTTATATCATTCTCTAATAGTATCGGAACATCAAATCTTTCTTTAAGATATTTTCTTATTTTTATTTCTTTCCAATCTTCCATTCTAATTCCAGATAAATATCCATCATCAGTCACAACTCCTGGAACGCTAATACCAATACCTTCTATATTGTTATAAACTCTATATAAGGCTTCTATTGTATTTATTATAATTTCAATATCTTCTAAACTTCCTATTATTTTAGTATTTTCTTCTAAAACTTCTCCTAAAGTATTTACAATTCTATAGATTATTTTCTCTTCTTCTATTGATATTGCTATTAAATATCTTTTATTAGGATTTATCTTATATCTTTCAGCTCGTCTTCCACCACTAGATTCATCTAATCCTACAGATATTATTTCATTCATTTCCATTAACTCATTTAAAATAACTCTTACTGTTGTATGACTTAAACCTGTATCCCTAGTAATTTCGGCTCTTGTTGCATTACCTCTAGCCCTTATTGAGTTCATTATTAATGAAGTATTCACATTTTTAAGTTCTGTTGGTTTTCCTGCAATTTTTTTCATTATAAGAAATTTAGCTCCTTTAAAATATCACTAGGATTTTTAAAGTTATAATCAGCATCTATTCCATCTAAGTCATCAGCACCCCACATAGCTATACCAAAATCCATCCCTGCAGCCTTAGTTGCTTTAAAATCAAATATTGTATCTCCAATATACATACAATCCTTTGGACTTATATTTAATATTTCACTTACTTTTAATAAAGGATCAGGATATGGTTTATGTCTTTTTGTATCATCTGCTAAAACTTCACACTGAATATATTTTTTTAATCCAGTAGGTCCAAAATCTATTTCATATTGGTCTTTCATTTTAGAACTTGCTATAGCACATATGATTCCTTTTGAATTTAGTGTTTTCATAACTTCATCAAAACCCTCATATAATACAGCACCTTCTTCAAAATCATTTACATACTGTACCCACTTCTTATAAGATTTATCTATATCCTTAAAACCAAGATCTTCTAAAGTTCTCTTTCCTGCATATGCTTTATATTTAAGCAAATCTTCATAAGAAATGACTTCACCTAGCTCTTCTTTTATTAACCTTTGAAGTGGAATTAAATTCATTCTCTCTGTATTTAAAATTGTTCCATCTAAATCAAAAATAATACATTTATACTCTCTCATATTTATAATCATACCTCTATACTATACTTTTGAAAGTTTCTTTCAAAAGTATAGTAACATATTTATATAAATTAATCAATAAAATTAACTTATATAAAATAAACCAAGCCACAATAAAATGACTTGGTTTAAACTTGTATATAAATATATTATAATAATTTAATCAATAGTATTAATTATTTCTTATATATAATCTGTCTCTAAATAGTTAGTCCTAATAATAGTTTGTTCTATTCGAAAATTAAATATTCCATAATAACAAACAACAGCACCAAATAAAAACAATTACATCTTATTTGGTGCTTCTTATCTAGAAAATTTAAAAATAAAATACTAAATTATTGTATTGATAAATCCTATTTAATCATATTATTTCATTTTCTAGATAGCCATTTTTTAAATAGTTTTCTTTTAATATTTTTTTCCACAATTCCTTCATATCCTTATTAGGAACTTCATATTTTTTATGCTTATTTATATATTTAAATTTATACATTTTGGTTAGACTATGATAAGGCAGTATATCAACATATCTTATATTTTCATAATCATTGGATATTTTACATATAGCTTTAAAGTGGTCCTCATAATCATTAACACTAGGAATTATAGGGCATCTTAGTATAGTACTCTTGTTATGATTTTTTAATACTTCTATTACTTTATAAAAATCAAATTCTCTTTTTATATTCTTTTTATAGCTTTCTTTTTCAGTTAATTTGTAATCTAACAAATATTCATCTATAAACTCAATTGATTTTTCTATTTGATTTTCAGGATCATATCCACTTATATCTAGACATATATGAATTCCAATTTCTTTTAATTTAATTGACACTTCTTTAATAAACTCAAATTGATTTATAGCTTCTCCGCCACTAAAGGTCACTCCTCCACCTGAAACATTATAGTAATCAATATCTTTTATTATAATTTCAATTAATTCATCTGAAGAATATTCTTTTCCATATATTTCGTAAGCATTGTTAGGACATACATTTATTAATTCGAAGTTCTGATCATGCTTATTAAAGTCTATACTCAACTTATCATTAACAATTTTTATCCCATCCCCATTTACATGTTCAACACACTTTCCACAAACAGTACAGTTTCTTGGGTTATACTTTAATTGAATTTTAGGAGAAATAGACTCTGGATTATGACACCATGGGCATCTTAAATAACATCCCTTCATAAAAACTGTTGTTCTTATTCCTGGCCCATCATTAACAGAAAATCTTTGTATATCAAACACTATTCCTTTCCTACTCATTACATGTCCTCTCCATTATTTCTCTTTGAACATCATCATCTAAGTTTACAAATCTTGCACTAAAACCTCCAACCCTAACCGTTAAGTTCTTATATGCTGCTGGATTATTATATGCTGCTACTAAGTCTTCCTGATTTACTATATTCACCATAAGTTGTGGACCACCCTTTTTAAAATAAGTAGAAAATAATGCTTTTATCTTCATTCTTTCCTTATTAAACATAGTCTTAGAAAATTTAATATTTTGAACGCTACCTGCATGTATATCTGCACGTATTTTAGCAAGAGAATTTAACATTGCTGTTGGTCCATTGGTATCTGCTCCACTTTGCGGATTATTTGCATTACTCATATATAATCCAGCTATTCTTCCATCTGGTGATGATGCTGTTGCCCTTCCCCATTCTGTATTAACTTGATTATTTATAACAACTACTAACCAACTATCTAGCCCAACTTTATTAGCTTGCTTAGCCACTTCATTGCAAGTAAATTCATGAAGTTCAACTGCTATAGAATCAATATAGTCATCATCATTTCCAAATTTAGGAGCATTAATCATTTCTTGCTTTACATCATTATACCCATCAAAATCAACTTCTAGCACTTTTTGAATATCTGTTAAAGTATATTTTTTTTCATCAAATACTAATTTTTTGATTGCACCTAAGGAATCTGCAGCATTTATATTTCCATACATCTCATTTGTTCCACCTAGATACTTAACTCCACCATCTAAAGTCATTTTTCCTCTTCCAATACAGTCATCAGTTAATATACTCGTAAAAATGAATCCTACTTTTTCATTCATTACTTTATATGAGTAAGCATGAGCATCAGCAGTTAATTCTATATAATAACTTAATAACTTCTTATATTCATCAAAGAATTCATCAAAACTTTCTATTTCATTCATCTTTTTTACTTGAAGTGTTCCATACTTATATTTATAATCCCATTGATCAATTCCATCATGAATCATAATTGTTAATAATTTTAACAAGTTAATACAAGTATTGGGTGTACCTACACTTTGCCCAGAAAGAACAAATTCTCCACATCCAAATGGAACATATTGCTCTGCTGCTTTCATATCTACATGCATAGTTTTAGAAACTGCTGGAATATTTACATCATCATTATACAAAATAGGATATGTTGTTCCTTCTCCAATACAGTCTAGAGCTAAATCATATATCTCTTGATTCATTCCTTCGTAAATTCTAAGAGTAAATTGCGGCTCAACTAGCTTTGCTTCTTTAGTTGCTCTAATTGCTAGTTTACAAAATACATCTGCATTCTTTTCATTTCTTCTACCTTTTCCACCAACAATAACACGTCCATTAACATTAGTTCTTTTTACTTCAATAAGTCTCCACTGTGATTTAATATATTCTATTGCTTCTTCTTCAGTAAGTATATTATTTTCTAAATCATAAACTAAATAATCTCCCAAATAATCATCCATTCTACCATAGTTTACAACACCTGATACTGATGAATATAGCCATGCAAGTTGCATTGCTGATATAAATGAGTTTGGTTTATCATTTTCAATTGTATTTAATGCAACTAATAACTTTTCCATTTGCATTCTTCTCATCTTAGAAAGTGTATGTTTTTTTAGTTCTTTCTCAACTTCTTCTATATGATATCTAACTACAACTTGTAAAAGCTCAAGTGCTTCAATCATAGTATCATATTCTTTTTGTGAATCAATATTAATTGCTCTTTTAGAATTTATTACACTCTTCAATCCATTTATTCCGTTATCTAATAAAAGATTATAGTTTAAATACATTCCACTAAAGCGAGCTGTTATGATTGCTGGAAATAATACATCCACGAACTTTCCTAAAATATTTTTTTGTAATTTATCTTTATAAAACACTTCTCTAGTGTCATTTTTCTCCCAATAATTTTTTAAATATTCTATATCATCTTCATAATTTTCTCCAAGCTTCTTTGCATAATAATCTAGCTTTTCAAATTTGCAATAATGTCCTGGTCCTCCAACTGATGTTACGCTTCCGAATCCTATTGCTAATGCATCATATCTTCCTACTATCAAATCGTCTTGATACATAGGTCTAAAAACTTTAGGAAAAAGAACTTTTAAACACTCAATTTCTCTTTTTAACTTTTCACTATCATCATATTTTTCATGAACTTTTGTATATTTTAACATTGTTTCTAATTGTTCTAACTCACTCATATATAGCGGTTCCTTTGGCGCAACTGCTACATTAGTATCATTCCTTTTCAACTCTCTTTTAATCATTACTTATTCCCCCCATCAACTTGTAATTACAAGTTAATTCTATATCAATTAATTTACTCAGTCAAGTTAATTGTTTTAAGTAAAGCTTAAAACAAAAGAACTATCCTAACGCAATATTTAAAATCGCATTATGATAGTTCTTTATTTTACCTAACAGATGCTATAGTAACTGAATTATCAGTAGATATTTCTTTAGTATATTGAGCAAGTATTGACTTAGTTAAATAAACCTTATGTTCTATTTCTAAAATAGCAGAATCTAAATCTATTTCTAACACTTTAGAAACATCTTCATTAGATTTTATAGCCTTTATCGTTTTAATATCATGACTTACATTATAATGTTCTTCCATATACTTAAATACAGATTTGTTTAAGACTTCCTCATTGAAGTCTTTAAATAAATAACATGGCATATATGTATATTCTAGTATTTTGGGTTCTTCTGAAACAACTCTTAATCTTTTAAAATAAATAAATTTTTCTTTTTTATCAATATTGAAAATATTGCATAAGTTCTCATCCCCCTCAATTTCTTTACAGAAAAATATTTTATTTTCTATTTTATATCCTTCATCTTGTTTTTCTGATAATGTTGTTAATTTACTTTGTTCATAAAATTCAGGAGGATTAACAAATATCCCTGAACCTTGTCTTGAATGAACATATCCCTCATTTTTTAATTTTAGTATTGCTTTTCTTAAGGTTGGTCTACTTACCCCGTACTTATGACAAAGTATTTCTTCTCCCTCTAAGGAAGACCATGAAGAATACTCTTTTCTTATAATCTTATTTTTTATCTCTTCATATACCTCTACGTATTTCATATTGCCTCCAAATATAAATAATATTATTTTAGACATAAAACTTTTCTAAACATTTATACTAAGTATACCATACATATTCAAAAACGAGAATTTTTTATTTTACAAATTAATATTTACAAATTAGTATTTACAAATCCTCAATTTTATCTTATTATTTTATTGAAAACGAAAACAAGGGGGAATAATCTATGAATAAAATTTTTTCAAAAGACTTAATACAACTTAACATTAAGTCTGGTACAAAAAATGAGTGTATAGAAGAATTAGCATCACTTCTATATCAACAGGGGAAAATAACTGATGTGAAAAAATATCTAGCAGATGTTCATAAAAGGGAGGAGGAATTTTCTACAGAATTAGAAAATGGTGCCGCTATACCTCATGCAAAATCTATTCATGTAAAATCACCAGCTGTTGCTATCGGTATAAGTAAAAAGGGGATTACTTTTGGTAGTGACGAAACTAAAAAAACTCATTTAATTTTTCTTATAGCAATGCCAGAAAACTCAGATAATACTCATATACGCACTTTATCAACTATTACTAGTAAACTACTTGATGAAAATGATGTTGCTAAAATGATTAATTCTAAATCTATTGATGATTTGATTTATCTTTTAGAAGATAACGCTCATGAAGAATTATCAGTTACCAATGACAAATTTCTTATAGGTGTTACCGGTTGTCCAGTCGGAGTTGCTCATACATATTTAGCTGCAAAATCTTTAACTAAAGCAGCTAATGAAATGGGCTATTCAATAAAAGTAGAAACTAATGGTTCTATAGGAGTTGAAAATGCTCCTACAAGTGATGAAATTGATAGAGCTGATGGGATAATAGTTTCTTGTGATAAAGAAGTAGATATGGATAGATTCATCGGTAAAAGAGTTGTTGTAACTGGTGTAAAATCAGCTATAGACAAACCAAAGGAACTTATAAATAAGGCATTAAACCCTTCTACTCCTTTATATACTTCTAAGAATACTTCTAAGAAAAGATCAAATGAAGAGGATAAAGGAAAAAGCACTTTTTATAAAGCCTTAATGAATGGTGTATCCTTTATGATACCTTTTGTAGTTATAGGTGGACTTATGATTGCTGTTTCACTTGCTCTAGGTGGTGAACCTACTCCAGGCGGATTAGTTATTCCTGAGGGAAGCATATGGAACAAAGTTCTAAGCATTGGTGATATTGGATTTAAATTAATGATTCCAATTTTAGCAGGATATATTGCATATGCAATTGGTGATAGACCTGCACTTGCTCCTGGTATGATAGGAGGATGGATTGCAAATAATGGTTCTTTTTATGGAGCTGACGCTGGTGCAGGATTTATAGGTGCTATTGCTGCTGGTTTATTAGTTGGTTATTTTGTTTTATATTTTAAGAAAATTAAATTTCCTAAAGCAATTGAGGCTCTGGTTCCTATAATGATCATTCCAATCTTAGGTTCTTTATTTATTGGATTTATATTTATTTTTATAATTGGTGCTCCTATATCATCCCTTATGAGTTGGTTATTTGACACATTAAAGAATATGTCATCAGGCAGTATGATCATTCTTGGTCTTGTTATAGGATTAATGCAAGGTTTTGACATGGGCGGACCTTTTGGTAAAGTTGCATTTATGTTCTCTGTTGGATTAATTGCAGAAGGTCAATATCAATTTATGGGAGCTCAAGCAGTTGCTATTCCTGTTGCTCCGCTCGGAATGGCCTTAGCTACATTCCTTGATAAAAAGAAAGTATTCTTTAAAGAAGAAGAAATAGCAAATGGTAAGGCCGCTCTTGCTATGGGATTAGTTGGTATATCTGAAGGTGCAATACCTTTCGCAGCTAGTGATCCTCTAGCTATAATCCCAGCCAACATGATTGGTAGTGCAGTAGCTTGTATTCTTGGATTCTTATTCGGAATTACTAATACAGTTGCACATGGTGGCCCAATTATTCTTTTATTAGGAGTTGTAAATAAACCTTTTATGGGGCTATTAGCTATGGTTATAGGTGCTATAGTAACTGCACTTCTAACTTTAACTATAAAGAAATTTAGATTAAATAAAAGAACTAATGAAGTTAAATAAATTTATTATAATATCTTATTAATTAACTACATTAATACTTTAAAATAATTTTAGGGATAGGTAATGGTACCTATCCCTAATTCATTGAAACTATAGTTATATCAGAGTTATATTTAATTTGCTTACTTATTTGTATCAATAAATTATTGCAATAAACATTATGAGTTGTCTCAATCGAATTCGTTATTTTTTCTGGTACATATTTATTTATTATATGATCCTCATCAACTAATACACTTTTAAGTTCTTTTCTATCATGAGTTAAAGTAAGGTTTCTATCTTTTTCAAAGTAATTTAATATACTACCTCTGCATTTTTCTTCATTAAAATCTTCAAATATATCTGTGGGCAAATATCCTTCTTCATATATTACGTTATCATTAGTTTCAATTATTCTTTCATATTTATAAAGAGTTTCTGAGCTAAAGTGCTTTTTTAACTCATTAGGAATTACACTAAAAGCTATAACAATAGTAGAGTCTAATCTATTACTTTCAATACTTAGTGATGCAATTGTTGTATTTAGATAAAACTCCCTTGGATTAATATAATATCCCTTACCTTGCTTAGAATTTATATAACCTTTTTCTTTTAATTTTTTCAATGCTCTTCTTACAGGCTCTCTTGAAACATTATACCTTTTACATATTTCATTCTCAGAAATTAATAACTCTCCTTCTTTAAACTCTCCATTTAAAATCAGCTTTTTTATTTCTCCATATATGTAATCCTTCTTTGTAGTCATTCCCTCATCTCCCTTATTCCTAATAAACTTTTAAAATTATCTTAACAATATCTAATTTTCTAATATAATTAATACAATCTATTATATCATAAGAAATTAACCCTTAAATTTAAACTAACTATAAATTAATATGAATTTATATTAATCTTAAACTAATAAAAAATAAAAGTCCTAACTAATAAAGCTAGGACTTCTTAATTAACTTCTATAATAATTCACCATATCTCTTTATAAATGCCTTTTTTAACATAGTTGCTAATATCATATAAAGTATTATTATTACGATTAAACAAGGAAAATAAATTGCCGGCATAGCAACCATATCCAAAGCCTTTCCAAAAGCTGTATAAGGAATTATAGTTCCCACTGCTATTCCTATTGTTGTTAGAGTTGTAAGTTGCCATGATGCTCTACTTTGAATAAATGGAATGTCTGGTGTTCTAATCATATGAATTACAAGAGTTTGAGACCATAATGATTCAACAAACCATCCTGCATGGAATAATCCCATAAATCCTAATTGTTGCACTTCATTTAATGTATGATATTGTCCTCCAAATACTAATGGACAAATAAAGAAATACATTAAAATATAAGTTGCTATATCAAAAACTGAACTTGTTGGACCAATCCAAAACATAAATTTACTTATTGAGCTTGCATCCCATTTACGAGGTAATTTTAGATACTCTTCATCAACGTTATCCCAAGGAATAGTTATACAAGAAATATCATAAATTAAATTTAACATTAGTAATTGTATTGGTAACATAGGTAAGAATGGTAAAAATATACTTGCTACTAATACAGAAAACATATTCCCAAAGTTTGAACTTGCTGTCATCTTTATATATTTAATAATATTAGCATATATCTTTCTACCTTCTACTACTCCATCTTCTAATACCATTAAATCTTTTTCTAATAAAATTATATTCGCTGATTCTTTTGCTATATCAACTGCTGTATCAACTGAAATCCCAACATCAGATTCTGTCATAGCTGCTGCATCATTTATTCCATCTCCCATAAAGCCAACAGTATGTCCATTATTTCTTAAAGCAGAAACAACTCTTGTCTTTTGATTAGGAGAAAGTTTAGCAAATACATTTGTTTCTTCCACTACTTCACTTAATAATTCATCATCCATTTCTTCAATATCTGATCCAAGTAATAAATTATTTACCTTTATTCCAACTTGCTTACAAACAGAGAATGTTACTGCATCATTATCTCCAGTAAGAATCTTAACATTAACTCCAAAGTCTTCAAGGGCTCTTATTGCATTAGCTGTACTTTCTTTTGGTGGATCTAAAAATGCTAGATATCCTATTAATACCATATCTGATTCATCTTTTACTGAAAGCTCCCCTACCCTTGATGGATTGTTCTTTTGAGCAATTCCTAATATACGCATTCCTTGACTATTGTAGCTAGAAACAGTATCTAAAATTTCTTTTTTAATTTCTTCTGTAATAGTTTCAATTTTCCCCTTATATTCTACATGAGAACAAACTGATAACATTTCTTCAATAGCACCTTTAGTTATTAATTGAGTTTTTCCAGCTTTATCTTCAACTACTACACTCATACGACGACGGCTAAAATCAAATGGTATTTCATCTACTTTTTTATAATCATGCCATAATTCAATCATATCTTTTTCATTTGCATGATTTACTATAGCTATATCCATTAAATTCTTTAGTCCTGTTTGGTGATAGCTATTTAGAAAGGCATGACGTAACACTCTGTTATCTTCTTTTCCATGAATATCAAGCGAATACTCTAAAACTACCTCATCTTGAGTAAGTGTACCTGTTTTATCTGTACAAAGAACGTCCATTGCCCCCAAATTTTGTATAGCATTTAAATCTTTTACTATTACTTTCTTTTTTGACATAGAAACTGCACCTTTTGCAAGGTTTGCTGAAACTATCATAGGTAACATTTCTGGGGTAAGACCTACAGCTACTGAAAGAGCAAATAAAAATGCCTCCATCCAATTGCCCTTAGTAAATCCATTCATAAATAGTACAAATGGAACCATTACTAACATAAATCTAATTAATACCCATGATACTGAATTCACACCTTTTTCAAAACTTGTAGTTACTTTTTTTCCTACTAATTGTTTTGCCATTGAACCAAATATTGTATCATCACCAACATTAATTACTATTGCTATTGCTGATCCACTAATAACATTACTTCCCATAAAAGCTAAGTTATTTAATTCTATAGGATTTTTACTATCACCAATAATAATTGTGTCTACTTTTTCAATTGGCTCACTTTCACCAGTCAAAGATGATTGACTAACAAATAAATCTTTTGCCTTTAGTATTCTAACATCTGCTGGAATCATATCTCCAGCTGCAAGATGAATTATATCTCCAACTACAATTTCATTAATAGGAATTTCTTTTGCTCCTACACCTTTACGCTCCACACTTATAGTTGTTTTAACCATTTCGCTAAGCTTTTCAGCCGCCTTATTTGACTTTGTTTCTTGAACGAAACGAAGAATACCACTTACTAAGACCATTGAAGTCACTATAATAACTGATGTTGCATCTTTCTCACTTGGATCAACAATTACTATATCTGTAATGAATGATATAATCGCTAAAGCTAATAAAATTATAGTAAATGGATTAATAAATGCTTCTACTAGTCTTTTTAATAAAGAATCTCCTTTTTGATGAGTAATTTCATTTTTTCCATATTTTTCTCTCATCAATTCAACTTTACTTTCCTCATAGCCACTATAACTTGTGTTATACTTCTTTAAAATATCCATTTCATCTTGTTTTGAAGAAAAAATTAGTCTATTAACTCCTGAATTTACCTTTACTTCATCTGTAATTACTTTTCTAAATATCTTCTTTTTCATCGTCCTATCCTCCTAAAAAATTCAAAATATTTTTAGAGGTAAGACATAGATCCAAAAAGAAATATTATCTTTCAATTATTCAATTTTAAATTGTAAGAGGAATGAATGATGTATAAGCCACTGCATCATAGCTCCTCAAATTAATTAAATTTATATTTTTCCCTAGTGGATCTATGCACTTACTACTCTCTTCATCCATTCCTCTCACCTCCTAAAATTCAAATTATCTATATAAACATAAAAATGGATTAAAGCAATAAAAAAACCCTTACCAAAATAACTTAATGGTAAGGGAAATAAACTTACAAGCTTAATACAATCATAATAAAAGACTGCACAAAAAAACATAAAACAGAAAACTGCTTCATCATCGTACAAGCTTCAGCTTCACAAGGCGATGAAATTGCATTAGTCTATGCCTTGGCTTCGACATAGACTGCTAACCTTCTCATAGTGTCTCCACTATTTTGCGGCAGCAACCCTTATCCTTGTGGTAACCTCACCTACCGAAATATTAAATTGTTAATTCTCTTATATCATATGTAATAATTAAAAAATTGTCAACACTTTTCATAAAATTCATATTTATTTTTCACCTTTATATACTCTTACATAATTTTAAATCCTATCTATTTATATACTATATTAATACTACTTCATCATATTATTAATATAAATTTAACCTTTTTTCTACTAATATTCGTTGTAAAATTATTGTTATATTTATTTAGAAATGTTAAAATAACGCTTAATAACTCTTTCATTAATAAATTAAGGAGATAGCTATGAATAAGAAAAAAACAGCATTAATTTCAACTAGTATATTAGGTGCTTTATCTATAGGCGCTTTAGGATTTGTAGGTAATTTCTTTTATAATTTGGCCCTTAATCCAACAGTATCCAAGGATGCTATATTTGGCACTCCAGAAGAAGCAAAGTCAACTAGTGGAGAAGTTGTTGACGAAAATGTAGATTGGCTGATTAATAAATCCAACTTTTCTAATGAATATATAACCTCCTTCGATAATCTAAAACTTCATGGTTACAAAATACTAAACGAAATTCCTACTAACAAATGGGTTATATCTGTTCATGGATATACAAGTCAGGGATTAGACATGAGTGGTTATGCTAGAAATTTCTATGAAATGGGATATAATATTTTAATTCCCGATCTAAGAGCTCATGGTAAAAGTGAAGGCGATTATATTGGAATGGGTTGGGATGATAGATTAGATATTATTGAATGGATAAATTTAATTCTTAAGTTTGATGCAACTTCAGAAATAGTTCTTCATGGAGTATCAATGGGAGCAGCCACAGTTTCTATGACTTCTGGCGAAAAACTTCCAAACAACGTAAAAGCTATTATAGCAGACTGTGGATATACATCTGTTTGGGAACAATTTTCACATCAACTCGATGTTCTATATTCATTACCTAGTTTTCCAGTTATGAATGCTTCATCAGTAGTAACAAAAATCAAAGCTGGTTATACTTTAAAAGAAGCTTCTACACTAAAACAAGTAGCAAAATCTAAAACTCCAATATTATTCATTCACGGAGATGAAGATGATTTCGTTCCTTACTCAATGATGGATGAACTTTATAATGCCACAAGTTCAGAAAAGGAAAAATTAACCATAAAAGGTGCCGGACATGCTAAAGCATCTAAAGTAAATCCTGAACTTTACTGGTCCACAATTAATATATTTATAAATAAATATATTAATTAAAAGTGAAAAATTAAAAAGTGAAAAAGTTAAGGATCTTTTCCTAAACTCTTTCACTTTTCCATTATTAATTTAACTTAGAAGTATAAATTGGCAAAGATAAATAGACGGTTGAATAATCATATAGCCAGCAATTAGAGATACTTGGTGAAGGAAAAACTACTAGGCCTTAATGTTGCTTAATTGTTTGATCGTAGAGAGTTAACTAAAACTCTTTGCATAGTAGTTTTTTCGAAGTTTAATAGAACATCTACTTCAGACAAGCTTCAGCAGATGGTCTTTCATACTAAGTTCAGCTAGCTTCACTAAGTATTCAATTCCTACGTAGCTATTTAGCTTATGGACTATATCTAGTTATCATAGACTTTATATTTGCAATTTATTTATTATATCCATTAACTATTAAGTCTAACTTTCCTGTCTCAGGATCTATTGCAAGTCCATGAACAGATATACCTTCTGGCATTAATGGATGTTTCTTAACTAAATTAACACTATCTTTTATAGATTCTTCAACTGAATCAAATCCATGCAACCATTTTTTAATATCTATTCCAGCATTACAAAGTGTATCTAAAGATTCCTTTGAAATTCCTCTATCAATAGCTTTTTGTAATAATTTATCTGTGTCTAAATTACACATTCCACAGCCATGATGTCCAATCACAAAAATTTCATCTATATTAAATTCATAAATTCCAACAATTATACTCCTAATTACACTTCCAAAAGGATGCATAATTGCTGCTCCTGCATTTTTTACAATTTTAGCATCACCATTTTTTAAATTTAATGCTTTAGGCAATAAATCTGTAAGCCTTGTATCCATACAAGATAAGATAAGTATCTTCTTTTTAGGATTTTTTGAAGTTATGTATTGCTCATAATCTTTATTTTCAACAAAGTCTTTATTAAATTCTAATATTTCATCTAATTTACTCATAGAGTCCCCCTTTTATGTTTTTAGCCTTTTACTTATTTTATAATAACAATACAATTTTTCATATAGTTTTTTATGTATTATTGTTGTACATTTTTAATTCTATCCAGTAAATTTTTATATTCTAAATCCAATTCTTCTTTTTTAACTTTATTTGTTTCTAATGATAATAGTGAAATAACCTCTGTTAATCTATTTTTTAAAACTAGCAATTCCTCTTCACACTTCTTTTTATTAATATCAACACTATCAATATTTTTATGATCTAAATAGAAGCTATAACCTCCATCAAATTCATGTAGTTTATTTTCTTTAATTTCAATAATATAATCACATATATTTGAAACAAATCTTATGTCATGAGATACTAAAATAATAGTCTTATCAGTATTTACTAAAGCATTTTCTAATGCCTCTATAGATTTAATATCTAAATAATTGGTTGGTTCATCTAGTATTAATATATTATTATCTGATAAGATCACCTTACATAGCCCTACCTTTACCCTTTCTCCTCCACTTAAATCAGCGACTTTTTTATATACACTTTTATCTTTAAATCCAAATTCACTTAAATTAATTCTTATAAAAGTTTCATCATAAGATGAATCTTCTTTTATATTTTCTAAAATAGTCTTATCATCCTTTAAATTACCTTGACCTTGATCAAAATATCCTATTTTTACATTACTCAAAATCTTAACTTTATCACTATTTCCACTAATTATATATTTTAATAAAGTTGTTTTTCCACAACCATTTTCCCCTATTAAAGCAATTTTTCTTCCTTGTTTTATTTTTAAATTAACATCATCTATTAATAATTTATCTTTCACATAAATTTTTGAATCCTCTATTTCAATGGGAACTTTAGAATTCAGCTTCATACTTGGTACAATGTTAATTATAGTTTTCTTTGTATCTTTTGGTTTTTCTTTAACCTCTAACTGATTTATTCTGCTTTTAATTGATTTTATATTATTATCTATATTCTTCTTTCCTCTTTGATCACCCATTTTTATAGTTTTAGCTTCTGATGGTCCCATTCCTTTGGGAGCTTTTTTAATTCTATCTCTTAATACTTCCTTTTCTGATATGGCTTTTTCTAATCTAGATTTTTCATGAATATATTTATTATATTCTCTTTCATTAACTTTTCTATTTTCTTCTTTTTGATTAAGATAATCGCTATAATTTCCACTATATATAGTCAGCTTTCCCTCTTCAATTTCAACAATCTTATTACATAAATCATCCAAAAAATTTCTATCATGAGAAACAATAAGCAATGCTCCCTTATACTTCTTAAACATTTTATTTAAAAGCTTAACGCTTTCAACATCTAAATTAGAAGTAGGTTCATCTGCTATTATAAGACTACTATTTTCTTCAAAAGCCTTGACTATCCTCATTTTAACCTTTTCCCCTCCAGATAAGTAATCATCATATTCATCTGGAACATGAAGCATACCTTTTAATTTCCCCTCCCCGTCAATTTTGCACCACTCTTCTCTTTGACTAATATAAGAATAACTATCTGTAATATAAGTAATTCCTTCATCAGCTTTTACTTCTCCCATTAATATTTTTATTAAAGTTGTTTTTCCTGCTCCATTTTCTCCTACTACTCCTATTCTATCGCCTTCCATTATTTCAAATTTATCTATATCAAGTAATAATCTATCACTATAATACTTCTTTAAATTATTAATACTTCCAAGTTGCATATTAAAGCCTCCATCAATAAAAATATAAAAGAAGGATGTTGCAAAAATTATACTTTACAACTATCCCTCTTAAATTAATCTTTTATAATATTATTTGATTTATCAATTAAATGTATTCTACTATAATTATTTAATTTTATTCTTTAAATAAAATTATTTAATAATATTACTAGCTTTTGGACAAGATATATATTATTATTATAAAAAATACTAATTTGAGGTGGTAAATATGACAGTTTATGCAATAACATTTTATTTAAGTGAAGATTCTCATTCATGTGGTTGTGATTCTCACGATCACAATCATGATCACGAACATCATCACCATCATCGTGATGACTATGATATAATTGCAACAATAAAATCACTTGGAGCTTGGGCTAATTTTATGCCTGATAGCTATTTACTTAAAACTGATGTTTCAGCTAATGAAATTTCAGAAAAGATTAAAGCATTCTTACAACCTAATGATTTGCTTTTTGTAACTAAGGTTGACAAGGATGATGTTGCATCACTAACTCCTGGTGTTGTAGATTGGATAAAAGCTTAATAATATAAATTCAAATGGCTAGATTTATTTTAAATCTAGCCATTTTTACCTTTTAATATATTCCTATTAAGAGTATAAATCCATTAATCATAACTCTTTAATATTTTATAAAATACGCTACCCAAGTTTTTAAAAAATGAATCTTAAATTAGATAACTTTAATTAAAATATAACTTTACAATTAATATATCGGATCTGTAATAACACCAAATGATGTTGCTTTTATTAAAGGATTATTTATAAGTTCAATCAATTCTTCCTTTGTCCCATGAACTACTACTCCTAAAATTTTTGCATCTTCAGATGAAGTTTTTCCTCTTTCCATTATTTCATTATATAAAGTTTTATGCCCTATCATAGGACTTTTACCTAATCTTTCCATCACTTCATCATATTTCTCATTATAATCTCTAAAACTAAAATTAACGCTATTATAACATTCTATTCCAATAGCATCATTTTCTTCAACTCCATTAGCATTACTATCATAATTTTCAATTTCATATTTATACTCATCCATTTTTTCCTTTGTAAATTCATCTAACCATATCCATGTTATTTTAGCTGGTTTTAACTTTTCTTGAATAAAAAATATATCATCTACCTTATAAGGCTTATCAAAAGAAATTGCCATTTCAATAACTTTACCATCTGGAACTTTTTCTATAATACTTAAATCATTTTGGTACTCTTTATATTGAAGCTCTGGGTGAAAAAATCTTAATCTTTTATACCCATACTTCCATGTGGATACAGGCCATTTACTTTCTGACTCATTAGGCCCACCTCCATTTGTTCTATCATATCTATCTGTATGTTCACTTTTTTCTTCACCATTTAAGCCGAATTTAGTAACTGAGTCATTTATAATTACATTTTTTCCTCCAATACTTTTTGATATTTTCATGAATCTTGTCCCACCTAGTATTCCAAAAAAGTCACTAGACTCGCTTATATACCCATTTGGTATACTCAATTTAACAACTGCCTCATCTTTTTCATATGCCGCTAAGCTATACTTTAAACATAATTTGCTATTAATAAAACTTCCTATTATAAAAACTATAATTGATACTGCTATAATTTTAAAAGTTAATTTAATCTTAGCTAGTCTAATAGCCTTCTTTATTTTATTTTCATCTAAGAAATCATCTATATTTTTCATTTACTTTATTCCACTCCTCTTTAAATTTATTTCTTGCTCTATATAAATAAACCTTAATAGTATTTTCATCTAAACCTAGCAATAAGCTTATTTCCTTATAACTTAAATTCATTTCATACTTAAATATAATTAAAGTTCTATATTCTTCTTTTAATAAATTTAAAACTTCCAATATTTCTTTTGATTTCTCTTTACTTATAATACTTTCTTCCATATTAAAGTTATCTGATAACTCTTCATAAGAATCCTCTTCATATATAGATATTGCTTTGATTATCTTACCTCTTTTCAATTTATTCTTATAATTATTAATTACAACTTTAAATAACCAAGAGGAAATATTCTTAATATCTATTTCAGTTATATAATCAATAGCCTTTATAAAGCTATCATGAACTATGTCTTCTGCATCATTAATTGGACATCCACACTTTACTAAATATAGACATATAACATTAAACTGCTTTTTATATAAATTTATAATTAAATCTTTGTCCACATTTCCTCCTTTAGTATTCTAACCCTTTCTTAAATAAGACAATTAAAATAGTAAAATGTGTACATATAAAATAAATTTTTTATTAAGCTTCTAAAACATTTTTAACTTATTATCTAAATAATTTATTATGACTTCAATTCCTAATATGATTAATTCTAAAATAAACTGTTATCTCCTTTATTCTCTTTAAAACTTTCTTATGTTATATATAACTAATATTTTCTTACATGAAATAAATATATTGTTGATTTATAATATAGGAAATTTAAATTTCAATGAAAAGGAGGTATTAAATTGCTAAATGCATTAACCATATTTATTTTACAACTTGTCTATGTTCCACTTTTAACATTAAGAACCACATTTGTTGTTAAAGGTAAAAAAGCTCAAGCTTCAATGTTTGCTTTCCTTGAAGCTATAATTTATATAGTAAGCTTAGGTATTGTTTTTTCTGACTTAAGTAATTTCCTTAATATAGGTGCTTATATACTGGGATATGGCATTGGAATATATCTAGGAGGTTTAATAGAAGAAAAACTTGCTATTGGATATAGAACTATTCATGTAAATTTAACTAGTTACAATCAAGAATTAATTGATAAATTAAGAAGTTTAAATTTTGGAGTAACTACTTATAGTGGAGAAGGAATTAATAAAGAAAAAAGATATAGACTTGAAATTGTATCTCATAGAAGCAGAGAAAGTGAAGTTATTTCTATAATTCAGTCTATGGAAAAAAATGCTTTTATAGTTTCTTATGAGCCTACTCAATTTAAAGGTGGATATATTACTAGGCATATGAAAAGATAGTATTTGTATATTCCGATTCTTACAGTTGATATTTTGATAATTTGTTATAATTTATACTAATTATATATAAATTTATTTCCACTTAATATATAATATTTATAAATTTATAAAAAGGGGCTGGGGCTATATGAAATATAAAATACTAAAAGTAAACATGATAAACTATAAACTTTACTATGATGGAAAAGAAATTGATTCCTATATTGATTTAATTAATATGCATTCAAAAGATGGATATTCTTTATCTCAAATTCTATCATTACCTAGTGAAGATGCTTCTACTCAATTAACATTAGATATTATTTTGGAAAAAGATAATAATGCTTCTTCATATAATCAAGAATTCACATATTAATTATAAAAGGAAAGCTATAAAACAAATAGCTTTCCTTTTATTTTCTAAAATTATTAACTTTTTAATAACTCTATTTAATAATTATGCGTTAAAAATTTCTTTATATTATCTATAACTATCCTATTTTGTTCTTCAGTTCCCATTGAAATTCTAACGAACCCGTTCATGCCGATTATTTTTCCGTCTTTTACTATTATTCCATTTCTTTGTAGGAAATCTACTAACTCAGTTGCTTTCTCTCCTAATTTGAACATAATAAAAGATGCATATGATTTAATATATTCTATATTAAGTTCTTTAAAGGTAGCTTCGTACATATGAAGTGCTTCTTTATTTTTAATCCTTACTTGTTCTACATACTCTTTTTCCTTTATAACTCTAACTGCTAAACTTTGTGCATATGAATTTAAGTCAAAAGGTCCAATAACAAATTTAAATTCATCAATTATGCTTGGTCTAGCTATTCCATATCCTACTCTCACTCCAGCTAACCCGTAGGCTTTCGAAAAAGTTCTTAATATTATTACATTAGAAAACTCTTTATAAATCTTTAAAGAATCTAATGGATCCTTTTCTAAAAATTCTATATACGCTTCGTCTAAAACTACTTTAACATATGAAGGAACTTTTTCTAAAAATGATAATATATCTTCATCATTTAAAAGTGTTCCAGTTGGATTATGAGGATTAGATATCCAAATTAATCTTGTATTTTCATTTATTTTTTCTAATGTAGCCTTTAAATCAATACCATAGTCTTTTAATGGAACTTTAATATATTTACACTCTTTAATTTTAGCAGCAATCTCATATGTAGGAAATGCTATATCTGGCATTATTACTTCATGATTTCCCCTTACTAATCCAAAAGTCAAAGCTTTAATTAAATAATCTGAACCATGAGAACAGAATACTTCATCCTTCGTTACTCCAAAATGCTTAGCTATTTCTTCCTTAACTAAGTTGTTTGTAACATCTGGATACAATTTGGGATCTATTTCTTTTATGCAGTTTACTATATCAAATGAATGTTTTATTTGATTTTCATTTGAATCTAGCTTAATTATGTCATAGCTCAATTTTATCACCTATGCTAATTTGTTTTTACAATCATTTTTTGTTTCAAAATCATATAGATTTTCTAATGTATATTCAACCATATTAGCTACAGCTTCATCTGTATAGAATCCATAGTGAGGAGTTACTATAACATTTGGGAATGATTTTAAAGTTAATAATGTTTCATCGCTAATTACATTATTTTGGTGGTTGCTATGGAAAATTCCATATTCATATTCATAAACATCTGTTGCAACTCCACCAATTTTACCACTCTTTACACCTTCGATTAGTGCCTTAGCATCCATTAATTGACCTCTAGATGTATTTATTAAAATTACTCCATCCTTCATTTTTGCAATTGATTCATCATTTATTAAATGATAGTTATCAGCCGTTAATGGGCAATGAAGTGATATTATATCAGCTTGTTCAAAAACTTCATCTAAAGTCTTATATTCTATATATTTTGCTGCATTTTCGTTTGGATATAAATCATATCCTATCATCTTGCAACCAAAACCTGAAAATGCTTTAATAGCAATTTGTCCAATTCTTCCTGTTCCAATAAAACCTATTGTTTTGTTTCTTAATTCAAATCCTATTAATCCATCTAATGAGAAATCTTGAGATTCTACTCTCTTAAATGCTTTCTTAAAGTTTCTTGCTAAACATAAAGTAACTCCTACTGCAAACTCTCCTACTGAATTTGGTGAATATGCTGGTACATTTGCTACATTTACTCCAAGTTCCTTTGCAGCTTCTAAATCAATATTGTTATATCCAGCTGAACGAGTTGCTAAATATTTAACACCTAACTTTGAAATTATCTCTATTGCTTCTCTATTTGCAGTACAATTTCCTAATATACTTACAGCATCATATCCTTCTGCTAAATTTGCATTCGAAGGTCCAAAAGATTCCTTTACAATTGTAACCTCATGGTTATACTTGCTTGAAAATTTTTCAAAACTACTCATTTCATCTGGTCTTACACAATACGCTAATACTTTCATAACTATACTCCTTTTATTTATCTTTTTGTAAATTTATTAGATAAATATAGTAGGAGTCTCCTCCTACATATATCCATTTCTATTCAAATGTTAATTTATAATCTTCTTCTGAAACTATTTTTACAATTTTAGTAAATATGTAATTAAATAATATTCCTAATGCTATTGGAACAACTACAAATATTATAGTAACAATTATTACATTCATTGTTGTATATCCACCCATTAAATTTAAAGCATTAATTGGTCCTATTAAACCTGAAATACCAAATCCAGCACTCATAGGAGTTCCTTGAATATTAAATATTCCAGCTAATGCTCCTAATATAGCCGCATTACAAAAAATTGGCACCATCATTATAGGCTTCTTTACGAAATTCACCATTTGCATCTTAGGAGATCCTAAGAAATGTGCTATTGAAGTTCCAAAAGAATTTACTTTCCATCCACAAATAGCTAAACCAAAACCAGTTGCTACAACGCCTAAATTTGCTGCTCCTGATCCTATTCCCCCAAGAGCAATTGCTGTTGCAACTGCAACTGTTGAAAAAGGTGATATTATTAAGAATGCGAAACATAAAGATATTAATATTCCCATTAATATTGGTTGTAAAGTTGTAAATTTATTGATTATATCACCAATTAATAATGTTATTCCTTTAACATACGGTAATATAAAAATACCAATTCCTCCTGCAACAATTACTACTATAGCTGGAACTAGTAAAATGGTATACGCCTTCAACTTATTACCTAAAAGCATTACAATTCCAACTGCTATAGCTGCTGTAATTGCAACATTAATTACATCACCTGTTCCTGCAAATATAAATGAACCATTTTCTCCAACACTTGCTACTCCAGATCCAACTACTGCGGCCATTCCTACTGCTGTAATTTGAATTGGAGTTAACTTAAATTGCATTGCAATACAAACACCTATTACCATTGGTGAAAGTCTCATTGCAAGTAAAGTTATATCAAAAATAGTTTGTGCTGGAGCAAAGTGAGGAATTATTACTTTTAATAATTCTCCTAATAGTGCATTTGGTATAAGAGCTACTACTATACCAACACTTAAACCTGCTAACAGCTTGTCCATAAACTGCTTAGCTGTCATCTTTTCGTTACTCATGATTATACTCTCCTTTTGATTTATATTATTTAAAAAAATCCATTTATAATATACATTATTCATCTTTATTTGTCAAATTTTAGTTATATTTTATATTTTTCACTTTTATTTCCATATAATTGAATAATCTGTAAGCTTTTGATAAAAATTTGTATTTTATATAGTTTTTTTGTAAAGTTTCCCATCATATATCTCGATATTTAAATATAGACAACAAGAGGGGGAAAATTAAAGAAATGGAAAAAAAGAAAAAATTAAACAAATCAATAAAAACACAAATTATATTACTTTTTTCAATATTATTAGTATCTTCACTTTTACTTCTTACAGCTATTACAACAGTAGCGGTAAATAAACAAATAAAAGATGATTCTCTAAATATGATGTCAGAATTAACAAAAAGAAGTGCTAACGAGTTAAATGAATATGTAAATAAATATATTATGCTATCTGAAACACTAGCATCAACTGTATCAATGTCTTCATATTCAGATATTCAAAAAAATTTAGTATCTCTTAATGGATATATATCTCAATATAATTTAGATAGAATATTAATTGCTGATAAATCTGGAAACGGCTTAAATAGTGGTGGACAAACTGTTAATATTTCTGATAGAGACTATTTTAAAACGGCTATGTCTGGTACTTCAACAGTTAGTAGCCCATTAACTGATAAAACTACTGGAAAAACTCTAATGGTTTATTCTGCCCCAATAAAAAATAATGGTCAAATAGTAGGGGTATTATCTTTTGCTAGAGATTCTAAAGAAGTATCAGATAAAATAAGCACAATAACATTTAGAAAAACAGGAAAAACCTGCTTAATAGATGGTAATGGTACAACGATAGGTCATTATGATTATAAAAGAGTCCAAGAGGGAGAAAATGTAATTGAAATAGCTAAAACAAATACTGAATTATCAGAACTAGCTAAAAACTTTGAAAAAATGAAAGCTGGTGAAAATGGATATGGTGAATATAAATTTAATGGTGATAAAAGAGTAATTTCTTACTATAGTATTCCTGAACTTAATTGGTCAGTAGGCCTTATGGTTGATAGTAATGATCTATTTATGGTAGTAGATACAATCCTAAAAATAGTTATTACTGTTGGAATTATATCACTAGTTATCGCAATGATACTAGCTTACAGATTTTCTAATAAACTTAGTAAAAGATTAAAATTAGCTTCTAGTATAGTTTCAAATTTTGCAAAAGGTGACTTCTCACAAGTATTACCTAATAAAGAATTAAATAAAACAGATGAAATAGGAGAAATACTTTCTTCAATAGATAAATCACAAGATTCACTAAAAGATATGATTTCTTCCATCAAAGATTCATCAAATACTTTAGAAGAAGAATCATTAAGCTTAACTAATATGTCTGAGGATTATTTAACTTCATGTAAAAATATTATTGCTGCTACAAAGGAAAGTTCACAAGGAACATATAGCCAAGCTAATCAACTTTCTAATATTACAGCTGATATGGATACATTTGATGCTAATTTAACTTCCATAATTACATCTATTTCTAACATTAATACTATGGTAACTAATATTAATAATAAATCTACTTCATCTAATGAAGATATAGGTGAACTAGTATTAACTATGAAATCCTTAGAGAAGAATTTCAAAATATTTAGTGATACTATTTCAAGCATGAAGGAAAATATAAATAGCATTACATCAATAACTGACGTAATAAACTCTCTTTCTGAACAAACTAATCTTCTTGCTTTAAATGCTGCTATTGAAGCTTCCAGAGCTGGGGAAGCTGGAAAAGGATTTGCAGTTGTTGCTGATGAAATAAGAAAACTAGCTGAAGAAAGTAAAACTTCATCAAGAGAAATTACTTCAATAGTACAAAATGTACTTAACCAAACTTCTGTTATTGTAAAAGAAAATGATACAATAAGTTCATTATTCCAAACTCAAATAAATGAAACAACAAAAGCTATGTTTAGTTTTGATGAAATTATATCTTTAGTTCTTGAAGTATCTAAAGAAATAAATTCTTTAGATGAAAATTCTGAAAGTATTTCTAAACGAAAACAGAATATAATAGAAAATATAACTAATTCTTCTGCTATTTCTGAAGAATTAAGTGCTGCTACAGAAGAAATACATGCTTCATCAAGTGAATTATCTACCTCAAGTGAGAGAGTTGCTGATTCAGCTGAAAATTTAAGTATATTAACTAAGTCAATATTAGATAAACTTAATAAGTTTAAAATAGATTAATAAAAATTTCTACTTAAGTTCATATATAAATTTGAAATTTATATATAAATGATAAGAACCGTAGATATGATTTGCACCTTAGACGTTAGATATTAAATATTTATATCTAACGTCTAAGGCGCACTTCAATATTACGGCTCTTTTTTATATTACAATTCTAAATTATCTCTACTTATAGCAGTTGCAATGAAAATTAATAAACTAGATAAAAATGATTTCCAAGCTCTAATTACAGCTCTTTTATCATTAGTTTCTCTACTTACTCTCCTTGCATCCTCTAAGCCCTTATAATTAATATTTAAAAATACTCCTGTAGAATAAAGAAACATTGCATTTGTTATTCTAGGAAAATTCTTTGTATCAATAAAATTTTCAGATTCATTTGTGTTAAATAATTGATCTGAAACTCCTGCTCTTAAACTATATAAATAATAAAGGTTTAAAAGTGTAGCTAATACTATAATATATACTGTATCTATAGATAAATTCAATGTACCTAATTGAGATAATAACTCATCTCTATTAGGTACATTTGCATTATTTTGAGAATTATTATTTTCTGCTTCAGTATCATTTTTTATTTCTTCTTCTCTTTCATTTATATGTTCAAAGCGTATTTTTTTATTATCTAATTTATCTTTAATATTCTTCTCATTAGTACTATATTGTTTATTTCTATTTATACTATTTTTTCTATTTCCTACTTCATCATTATTTTTCGACTTAGAAGAATCATTTTTCTCATAATCCTTTATCTCTTTTGAAGAGGAACAATGATCTTTATTCTTTTTACTATTGTAGGGCTTTTTAGATTTCAATATCCTACTCCTAAAGACATAATTATTTATAATATAAAATATGCACTTATTTATTATAGGATACTAATAATTTGTAGTTATTAATTTGATGCTTCTTTATCAGCGAATTGACTGTTATATAATTTTTCATAGAAGCCACCTTTTTTCATTAATTCTTCATGTGTTCCTTGTTCAATTATATTACCATCATTTATAACTAATATTAAATCAGCACTTCTTATTGTTGATAGTCTATGAGCTATTACAAAGCTAGTTCTTCCCTTCATTATATTTCTCATAGCTTTTTGAAGTAATAATTCTAACCTTGTATCTACAGAACTTGTTGCTTCATCTAAGATCAATATAGCTGGATCTTTAAGTATTGCTCTAGCTATTGTTAAAAGTTGTTTTTCACCTTGTGAAATGTTAGATGCCTCTTCATTTAAGAACATGTTATATCCATCAGGAAGAGTTTTTATAAAATGATGAACATTAGCTATTTTAGCTGCTTCTACTATTTCTGCTTTTGTTGCTCCAAATCTTCCATACTCTATGTTATCATATATAGTTCCGTTAAATAACCAAGTATCTTGAAGCACCATTCCAAATATTGAACGTAAATCCTCTCGTTTCATATCCCTTATATCTACGCCATCTATTTTTATTGATCCACCTTTAATTTCATAAAATCTCATTAAAAGATTAATTAATGTAGTTTTTCCAGCACCTGTTGGTCCAACTATTGCAACCATTTGGCCACTTTTAACTTGTGCACTTAAATCTTCTATTAAAATCTTATCGTCATTATATCCAAATCTTACATGTTCAAAAGTTACATTTCCTTTTGGACTATCAAGTTTTACAGTTTTTTCTATATCCTTTATTTCTTCTTCTTCATCTAAGAATTCGAATACTCTATGAGCTGCTGCAACTGCTGATTGTATTGCTGATGATAACTGAGTTACTTGTGATAAAGGTTGATTTATTTGCCATATATAACGTATAAATGCTTGAAGGTTACCTACTGTTATTCCTCCTGCTATTGCTGTTATAGCTCCTGTTACTCCAACTGCTGCAATTCCCAAATAGCTAACAAGTCCAACCAATGGTGACATTATACTTGATATAAATTGTGCCTTAAATCCTGTGGCTCTAAGTTCTTCATTTACATCCATAAACTCTTTTATTGCATCTTCTTGCTTTCCATATAATTTAATTTCATTAAAACCAGTATACATTTCTTGTACTTTACCATTAAGTTTTCCTAAAGCTTTTTGTTGTTTATTAAATAAGTTCTGTGATTTATTTACTATAATCTTTGTAATTAAAATACTTAATGGAATTATAATAGTTGCTAAAAGTGCAAGTTTTACATTTATCGAATACATCATTATAAGTGCTAAGCTTAATGATAAAAATGCATTAACTACTTGAACAAAACTTTGTTGCAAAGCATTGGAAATAGTATCTACATCATTTGTAATACGACTTAATACATCTCCATAACTATTACCATCAAAATACTTTATAGGTAGCTTACTTATTTTCTTTTGTACTGTATTTCTTATATCCTTCATTGTATTTTGGATTGCATTGGTTAATAAGAAACTAGCTATAAATGTAGATCCTGCACTACCTATATAAACAAGGAATAACAAAATTAAAATTTTTATAATATAGTTAAAATTAACTGAAGCTCCTTGAACTCCTTTTATAATGGCTTCAAAATCCTTAGTCAATTGTGTAATAATTAAACCTTCTGTTCTTGGAGCTAATGCTGTGAATATTGCTGCTGATACTATAAATAGTATTGCTCCACAGAATGACCATTTATATTTATTTACAAAAGGAGTAATTTTCTTCACTACTGCTTTAAATCTATTCATTATGCAAGTTCCTCCTCTGTAAGTTGTGATGATGCTATTTCATGATAAATTTCACAAGTCTTAAGTAATTCTTTATGAGTTCCAATACCTACTACTTCTCCTTCATTTAATACTACTATTTTATCAGCATCCATTATTGAACCAATTCTTTGTGCTACTATTAGCACTACTGAATCCTTAGTTTCTGATTTAAGTCTCTTTCTTAAAATAGCGTCTGTTTTAAAATCTAAAGCTGAAAAACTATCATCAAATATATATATTTCTGGTTTTCTAACTATTGCTCTAGCTATTGAAAGTCTTTGCTTTTGTCCTCCTGATACGTTTGATCCACCTTCACTTATTACTTCATCAAACTTTTTAGGTTTACGTGAAATGAAATCATAAGCTTGTGCAACCTTTGCAGAATATTCAACTTCTCCAGTATCTGCATTTTTCTTACCAAACTTAATATTACTTGCTATACTACCAGTAAATAAAAGCGTCTTTTGAGGTATAAATCCAATTTTTTTACGTAATGCCTTTAACTCATAATCTCTTACATCTACTCCATCTATTTTAATACTACCTTTCGTAACATCATAAAATCTTGGAATAAGATTTATTAATGTACTTTTTCCACTCCCTGTACTTCCTATAAAAGCAATTGTTTCACCCTTTTTAGCAGTAAAAGAAATATCTTTAAGTACTGCTTCTTCTCCATTTGGATATACAAACGATACATTATCAAACTCTACTAATCCTTTAATTTCTGTATCTTTAACTCCATTTTCTGGACTCTTTATTATAGGATCTTCATCTAATATTTCCTTAATTCTATTAGCTGAAACTTGAGCTTTAGGATACATTATAAATACCATTGAAAATAACATAATTGAAAACATGGCATGAAATAAATACTCAATAAATGCTACTAATTGTCCTACTTGAAGAGTTCCTACATTTATCATTTTACTTGATACCCAAAATATTGCTATAATTGCTAAATTTAATAAGAAGAAGAACATTGGCTGAGATATAGCCATGAGCTTATGAAGCTTTTTAGAAACTTGTGCATATAATTCATTAGTTTCATCAAATCTTTTTCCTTCGTAATTATCATTTCCAAAAGCCCTTATAACTCTTATTCCTGTTAAGTTTTCTCTTGATATTCTGTTTAGCTTATCTAGTCTCTTTTGTTGAGTTTCTGATAATGGCTCAGATATCTTTGCTATAACTATAACTCCAAGTATTATAAATGGAATAGTTATGGCTAGGACTACAGATAATGAAGGACTTGTTTTAAGAATCATTATTAAACTTACTATAAACATTACTGGAGTTAATAATGCTGTTCTTAAAAGAGTATTGGTGAATTGTAGAAGTACAAATGCATCATTTGTAGTTCTCGTTATCATTGATGATACTCCAAACTTATCATACTCCGTATGTGAAAATTCTTGTGACTTTTTAAAAATATCATTTCTAATATCTCTTGTTATACCTGTAGAAATTCTTGATGAACAAAATCCTAAAAGTATTGTTCCAAGAACTCCAATAACCGAAATAATTGAAATAATTATCCCCATTCTTTTTACATAATTAATGTCACTATTTACTATCCCTTTGTCTATAACTTTTGCCATTATAGTTGGTATTCCTAATTCAACTAATGCAAAGCCAAAGACAGATATAATATTTAGTATAAGAAGCGCCTTATAATTTTTTAAATACTTTAATAATAATTTCATTGCTGCGTGATCACTCCTTTTCTTTTAATTCTTTTCAATATAAATAAAAATGAAATAATTAGAATATTACTATTATTTCATTCATTTAACACCCATATGCAATTTTTCAATATATTGTAACATAGCATAAATAAAAAATCCATAATTTTTTCCAATGTGTCTTAGTTTCTCCTTCATTATATTAATCCTAAATAAAAAGGCGCCGTCTCAGAAGTCTATTTAATATAAAACTTATTCAATTTTAAATAAGCATTATTTCTTTAAAAAGTTAATCTCTTATTTTTATAAAGGCCCTCTCGAAACGCGATCCCCTTTTAAAACATTGATTTTACTTACTTAAATACATTTTTAATCTTAGATGAAAATTTTTATGTATTATTTATACATGCGCAAAAAAGGAAGCTCGAATAGAACTTCCCTTTTTATCGGGTAATATCAAAATTTATTTTGATATTACCCATTCTTTAAGTTTTAGAATCATAAAATTAAAGTTCTAACTACATTCTCAACAGTTTTTTCAAGATTAATTTCTCCATTTTTAAGAGCTTCCTCCAAAGAACATACACCTCTTATAATACCAAAAATTGAGTTTATTCCTATATCATAAAGATTTTCTGCTCCTTCACCAATCTTTCCTGCAAAAGCAATTGTTTTTACTCCACTTTTTTTAGCCACAGATGCTACTCCCATAGGAGTTTTTCCAAAGATAGTTTGGCTATCTATTGAACCTTCTCCAGTAAATACAAAATCAGCTTCTTTAATCTTATTTTCTAAATCAGTATGCTTTATTATTAACTCTATCCCACTTTTAAGTCTTCCATTAAAAAAAGCAAGTAATGCTGCCCCAACTCCACCTGCAGCACCAGCCCCTTCAACATTTGCTACATCAATTCCAAGTTCTCTTTTAATTACTTCTGCGTAGTTAGCTAACGCTTCATCTAATTGTATAATCATATCTTCTGTTGCTCCCTTTTGAGGACCAAATATTCTTGAAGCACCATTTTCTCCTATAAGCGGATTGTTTACATCGCAAGCAACCTCAAATATAACATCATTTAGTCGCTTATCAAAATTAGTTAAATCTATAGTATTTAATTTAATTAACTCACTACCACCAAAATTTAGTTCCTTACCCTCTTTATCTAATAAATGAGCTCCTAAAGCTTGAATCATTCCAGCACCACCATCATTAGTAGCACTTCCCCCAATTCCAATTATTATATGCTTTATTCCCCTATTTATAGCATCTAATATTAACTCACCTGTACCATATGTAGTTGTAATTAAAGGATTCCTATTCTTTCCTTCAACAAGATGAATACCACTTGCACTTGCCATTTCAATAATTGCTTTTTCACCATTTCCTAATATTCCATAAGTAGCATTTATCTTTCTATGTCCAAGAGGATCAGTAACTACTGCACTTACAAATCTTCCTTCAGTTGCCTCAACTAAAGCTTCAACAGTTCCTTCTCCTCCATCCGCCATAGGAACCTTTATGCATATGGCATCTTTAATTACTTTTTTAATTCCTCTTTCCATAGCATTACAAGCATCTTTTGACGTCATACTTTCTTTAAACGAATCCGGGGCCAATATAAACTTCATATAATTCATCTCTCCATTCAACTATCCTCATAGTATTATATCAAATATTATCGGAGAAACTGAAGTTAATATTAATCAAATTATTGATTCATATGGTATAGTTTCTATACCATTAGTAATATTTCCATAAGAAAATAAGTTATTATTAATTTAAATCGGCTAAAATTAATTTATTAATAGCCTTTGCAACTCCACTGTTATTATTATCTTCTGTAATATAGTTTGCTATAGCTTTTACCTCATCCATTCCATTTTTCATTGCTACAGCCATACCTGCTCTTTTTAACATTTCTATATCATTTCCACCATCACCAATACAAATAACCTCTTTAATATCTATACCCAATTCCTTTACCAATTCCTCCACAGCTTTTCCTTTAGAAATACCCTTACTATTTATTTCGCAATAATGATGCTCTGCACTAGATATTTCAAACTCTTCCGTCTCATCTAGAATTGTCCTCACTCTTTTTACTTCATCTAAATTATTCTTATTTATACAAATTGCCTTAACTATTTTATATTTATTATCTAGAGCTAAATTTTCAAATGGATAGTTTTCAATTATATTTACTTTATGCTTATTATCTAAATACTTATTTATTTTTTTATAACTATATTCATTTGGAATGTTATTTTCAGAAATTATTTCATTTTCAGTATTTAAATATATATCTACATCATAGTCTTTTACTAATTCCTTCAATTTTAATATTTCCTCGTAACTTAATGTTCTAAATTCTAAATTTCCATCCTCTGTTAAAATTATGCCTCCATTTGAAGCTATTACTTTAGTACTAACCCCTAATAAATCTTTTATATGATCTACAAACTTATAAATTCTACCTGTAGCTATACATATATTTACTCCACTATCAATAGCTTTCTTTATTGCTTCTATATTTTCATTTGTAATTTTCTTGTCATCTGTTAATAGAGTTCCATCTAAGTCTATGCATACAAGTTTATAATCATTTTTCTTCATTCCTATCTCCCCCTTATTTTTTCATATAAATAAAATGATCTGCATGATTTAAAAGTTTCATACAGATCATTTACTATTATTTTACCATTCAGCTATTGTTCCATCATAGTTTTTCCAACTAGGATTTGTCCAGTATAATCCTTCTGCAGAAACTTTTTCTACAAGTTCTTCATCTATTTCTATACCTAGACCTGGCTTTGTTGGCAATTCTAAATATCCATCTTTATATTGGAATATTTCTTTATTTTTTACAAAATCAAGTAAGTCAAATCCTTTATTGTAGTGAATTCCTAAACTTTGCTCTTGTATAAATACATTTGGTGTACAAACATCCAATTGTAATGTTGCTGCTAAAGCTATTGGCCCATAAGGTGCATGAGGTGCAACAGCAACATCAAATGCTTCTGCCATAGCTGCAATTTTTCTAGTTTCTAATATTCCGCCGCAAAGAGCTATATCTGGTTGAATTATATCAATAACTCCTTCTTTTAATATGTTTTTAAAGTCCCATCTACTATATAGTCTTTCACCTGTTGCAAGTGGTGTAGCAGTATGATTAGCAACTTCTCTAAATGCTTCTTCATTTTCTGGAAGTACAACTTCTTCTAAGAACATTAATTTATAAGGCTCTAATTCCTTTGCTAAAACCTTAGCCATTCCCTTATGAACACGTCCATGGAAGTCAACTCCTATACTTAAATCAAATCCAACAGCATCTCTTATAGATTTAACCCTATCAACTACTGCTTGGACCTTTTCAAATGAATCTATATAATGAAGTTCTTCTGTAGCATTCATTTTTATTGCTTTAAACCCTCTATCTCTTCTATCAATAGCTTCTTTTGCAACATCTTGTGGTCTATCTCCACCTATCCATGAATATACCATTATTCTATCTCTTGCTGCTCCACCTAATAATTCATATATTGGAACATTTAATGCTTTACCTTTAATATCCCATAAAGCCATTTCTATTCCTGAAATTATTGTTCCATTAATTGGACCACCTCTAAAGAATGATCTGTGAAGTTCTTGCCATATTCTTTCTATTTCAAATGGATTTCTTCCTATTATTCTTTTTCCTAATTCATAAGCACCTGCTACTACTGTATCTGTTTTAGTTCCAGATATCATTTCACCCCAACCTTCAATTCCTTCATCAGTTGAAATTTTTATGAATATCCATCTTGGCTTTACAGTATAAACTTTAATTTCTGTTATTTTCATTACAAAGTCTCCTTCTACTACTATATTTTAATTAAGCACTTTGCCCTACTTCATTATTTTCTGGATTTTTCTTTGCATCTTTCTTAGGTTTAATAACATCCATGTAGTACCAAATCACTGCAAATCCTATTATTAATAATGGAATATTTATTATTGGATTACCTACAGTAAAGGCCATGAATATTATAAAACTTTGAGTTAAGCTTGTTGCTGCAAATGATGATATTAATGCACCAGCTGCTAAGCTTAAATCAATCCCAACACTTGAAGCTAAATCTGTTAAAACTGGAGCTGTAACTGTACCAGCTAATAATATAGCTGCAGTAGTACATAAACCAATAACCACGTTTTTAAATAGATTTCCTCTAGTTAACGCAACTACAAGTGCAACTCTAAATGGAACAACTGCTAAGTCTGCAAAAGGTAACATTCTATTTCCAGGAAGTACTACCGCTAATAATATTGTTAATGGTATTACTATTAATGAAGTTGTTATAACATCTGGATTACCTGATACTACTGCTGCATCTAATCCTATAAATAGATCTCTTCCTTTAAATTTCTTCTTTGCAAATTTCTTTGCACCTTCTGATATAGGCATTAAACCTTCCATAAATAGTGATGTCATCTTAGGTATAAGAACTAGAACTGCCGCCATATTTACTGCAACATTTGCTATGTTAGTAAAGTCATATCCAGCTAATGCACCAATAACTCCACCTAAAATTAATCCCATTATCATTGGTTCTCCAAAAAAGCCTAAATATTTTTTAGCATCTTTTAATGAGAAATTTATTTTATTTACTCCTGGTACCTTATCCAATAACCAGTTAAGTGGTACTGCAACTATTAATGAAGATAATGCTGAAACTGTTGGCAATGACACTCCTGGTAAACCAAAGTAATCTTCTACCATACCTGCTGACCAGTCTGATAGCTTAAATGTTACTATTGCCATTGCTATACTTGCTCCAACTCCAAAGAATATGTTTCCAGTTACGAAATAAGTCATAACCCCAACTATAGCCATATGGTGATAGTTCCATATATCAACATCTAAAGTATTCGTTTTCTTAAGAATTAACATTATAATATTTATAGCTAAAATTGCGAATATTAAAATAGGTATAATAGGTGATGCCCAAGTTACAGCTGCTATTGTTCCCCAGCCTACATCTAGTACATCTAAGCTAAAGCCCCATCTTTCAACCATTGCTTTAGCTGCTGGTCCAAGGCTTCCAGATAAAAGGTTAATTACAAGCTTAATACCTGCAAATCCAATACCAACTGTTAACCCCGATCTAAATGCCTTAGCTGGTTTAACCCCAAAAACAAGGCCTACACCTAATATTATTAATGGTAAAAGTACAGTTGGGCCTGCATTTAATAATGTCTGGAATACATTATAAATAAGTTCCATAGTTAATCCTCCTCAATTATTTAATACTATCCTTAACTATTTATTTCTTAGCATAGTTTAATATTTCTTCTAAAGTTTCATCTTCTCCGATTCCTGTTAATAAAGACATTGCTGATACTACTGGTATTTTTGCGCTATCTCCACCATATTTTCCTGTTGTAACTAATATATCAAAATCATCTACCTTGCTATCAATCTCTAATAATTTGCATTGAGTTACTGATACTGCAACTCCATTTTCTTCACATATTTCCCTAATCTTTGTTGCCACTACTGTTGATGTTGCAATTCCATTTCCACAAGCTACTAATATTCTTTTCATTTTTTACTCCTCCAATTTTTTTAATATTTACTATGATTTATTTCTATAAATTTTTCTAGGTATTTAATCCAAATAGCTCTTAACTACTTCTAAGATAGCTTCATCAGATTTTGCTTCTATAATTTTCTTTAAATCTTCTGAATTTTGAATTAAACTAATTATTTTTTGTAGCATTTCAATATGACCATGAGGTTCATTTAATGCTAGCATAATTACTATTTGAACATCCAATGTTATACTTGGATCATCCATAGCTTGAAAATCTACGGGATTATTAAGTATTCCCATTGCTATGGCAGATTCATTTACTAAAGTATGATCACAATGTGGTATTGCTATTTTTATTGCAGCAGGTAATCCAGTTGGATATTCTACTTCACGCTTTAATATAGCCTCTTTATACCCATCCTTAGCAAATCCTTCATCTTTTAATTTATCTGCTAAAAAACTTAAAATTTCACTACTAGTACTACACTCTAAATTTCTGTAAATTAAAGTACTGTGACTCATATTCTTTCCCCCTACTGTATCACTCTTTCTAATTCCTTTAATGCCTTTACTAATGCTTCAATATTTTTTGAGTTCACATCATCTTTATTAAAAAGACTTGAGCCTATACCTAAATAGTCAGCTCCATTTTCTAAGAATTCTTTAGCATTATCTGCAGATACTCCGCCAACAGCCATTACTTTTATATTTCCTAAAGGAGCCTTGATATCTTTTATATAGCTACTTCCACATGCTTTGGCTGGAAATACTTTTACTATATCTGCTCCATTTTCATAACACCACCAAATTTCTGTTGGGGTCATTGCTCCTATTATTGATTTAACATTATTTTTCTTACACTCATCAATAACTTCTTTCTCAACTACTATTGGTGTTAATATAAATTCTGCACCTGCTTTTATTGCATTTTTTGCATCTTCTATATTTTTTACTGTACCTGCACCTATGCTAACTCTATCTCCATATTCTTTTGATATCTTTTCAATAGTTTCAAGTGCACCCTCTGTGTTTAATGTTATTTCTACTGCTCTAATATTTGATTGAACTAAAGCCTCCATAACGGTTTTTGTTTGTTCATAGCTGTAACCTCTTAAGATAACAGTCACTTTAGAAAAATCCTTCACCTTTTTCCCCCCTTTAGTTTTCTTGCAATATATTAAAGCAATAGTCATGCCAAATTATTATGGCTAGTTTTGTATTTTGAGTTTTATAATAAAATTTCTAGTATTTCTTCTTTACTAGTGCTTGATTTTATCTTATTTAGAACACTTTCTTCCATGATTATCTTATATAATTGTTCAAAATATTTTTTTGAATCATCCTTTAAAGCTATAAGAAAAATTAAGTCTACTTCATAATTTTCACTCCATACTATCTTTTTGGCTAATTTAGTAATTAATATGGTTGGTTTTGTAACAAATTCTGAAGCACCATGCGGAATTGCTATTCCACCTTTTAAATACGTATCTCCAAGCATTTCTCTTTTAAATACACTTAATAAGAATTCTTCTTTTACATATCCACCATCAATAAGCTTTCTAACCATATCATCTAATGCTTCATCTTTATATTTATAATTTTCATTAACAAACACAACATTTTTATCTATAATTTCAGATAACTTATTTTCTTCTTTATTGGATATTATATTATTTAACTTTTTAACTCCTGATCCTTTCATTAATTCCTCTAATGATATAAAAGGTATATTTCTAAATTCCGGGTTTATCGTTCCTACTATAGCTTCTATATTTTTATTTTTAGATATCCTAGATAAAGATGAATTTATATCTTCATCCATAAATCCTATAGGTATAATTTCAATATCTTTTCCTTTTAAATCAATTTTGTTTTCTACATACTCTTTTATTTTTAAAGCTGAGCCTTTTCCTGTAATACATAATGTAACTATAACTTTTGATAAGTTACTATTTTCAATGTTATATTGACTTGATCCAAAACCTTTAGAATCACTTTCAAGATCATGCATTATTTCTTCTAATGATTGATCTGTTAATGCTGACTTTCTTACAGCTTCTAATACCATTAAAGTATCAACTCTTCCAATTACTCTAGTCTCAATTCCAGTTTTAGCAGTTATTATATCTCCAAATGTAACAAGTGAACCCATGTCAACTAAAATAATACAGCCTTTGCCTTGGTCATTTTCCTTCACTAATCTTATAGCTTTTTCAAGCATTATATCGGGAGAATCTCTAAAATCCATATCAAGTCCTACTGCATGATCAACGCCTAAAAACTTATTAGCTACTTCTGCCATTGCTGATGCTACTCTTCCATGAGTCATTACAATGACAGCTACTTTTCCTTCTTCAGTTTTTAAGTATCTTGTATAATTTTTAAGATACATTGTAATGAATCCTATTTCATCTTCAGGAACATCTATATTCAATCTTTCTCTTACAATTTCACACATTTTCTTAGCAACATTATATTCCTTTTCATACCTTGTCTTTATAATACTTAATTTGGGATTAATTATTTCCTTCCCATTACGTATTCTTTCATATGTTGAATTTAAATGAACAGCCAAAGGGTAAATGATATCTGACTGTAATCCTGTAAGTTCTTTTTTTGCAAGCTTTATCATCATTTTTACTGTTTCAAGGCTTTTAACACCAACTAGGTTCATAAGCTCATCTGTATTTACAACATTATAATTAATAGCCTTAGCCCCTCTAATCAATTCAAGCTCAACTTGTTGACTTAATATTTTTGATATTTCTTCATCGCTATACCCAACAAATTTAAGTTCTGACTGTCTTTTTTCTATAAATTTATATATATTTGTATTTTTCTTATTATATCTTGTATCTTCTTCTATTCTTTTCTCACCCTTATGGGATATATAAATATCTTCTATAATAAACTTTTCTATATCAGAATCATCAATATTAATCCTTCTACTTTGTTCCTTTATATAATCAGGTAGATACCTTTCATCTATATATAATCTTTTATCTTCTTTGAGCTTATGTTCCAAAAAACTTATGGCACATGCTACTTGAATATCACTTTTAAGTTGTCCTATATTTCCTTGACACTCATATTTCATAAGCTCACTTATGACATTTTTGGATATTAACATATCCTTTTTTATTCTATGACTTTCTTCAAAAAAGGCTTTATTTATTAATTCAAACCTTTCCTCAAAAGGTCTATCCTTAATTGCAGGTATTTCTATAACCATTGGTATTCTTCTTCTAAAAGTTAATAAAAGAGAACTCTCAACGTTTTCAGTCGTCGCTGCAATTATCATTACATTACTTTTTCTTACTGTTTCACTTTCTCCAAGCCTTCTAAATATACCTTTATCTAATATACTAAATAGTATTTCTTGTCCCTCTGACGGTAACCTATGAATCTCATCTAAAAATAAAATACCTCCATCACAAGCCTCAACAATTCCCATCTTATTTTCAGTAGCTCCTGTGTAGGCACCTTTAACACTACCAAATAATTGTGATAATAAAAGCTGTGGATTATCTGCATAATCTGCGCAGTTAAATATTATATATTTTGCATCTTCTGAAAAATTACTTGTACTCTTTGCAAATTCATACATTGCATCAGCTAAATAACTTTTACCAACCCCTGATGGTCCTAGAATTAATACATGCAATCCATGAGGTGGATAGCTAACTGCTGCTTTTGCTTGTTCCACTTGAACTCTTAAACTACCATTGTATCCAACTACTTCTTTGAAAAAGTCTTTTTGTTCATGAAAATCCTTAATATCCTCTGTCTTTTTATCTTTTATTTCATTTATATAATCATCTTCTTGCATATTAGAAATCAATTCTTTCTTTATATTAGAAGCTGCATATCTTTCAACTTTATATCCCTTTTCCTTTAAAGCTTCAGCTAGAGCTCTGTCCGATATTTTTTTATCTTTCTTTAAAATTTCTAAGGCATCCGTTTTTACATATTCTAACCGTCTATTTCTTGAATTAGCTATATTATTTTTCTTTCTATATTCGGTTACTATTTCTCTTAGTATATTTAATTTCTTTGCTATTTCTTCATCAGTTAAAGGATTTTTCTTATTTTCTTCCCTTAAAACCTCTGCTATCATTTTTTCTGTATTCATACTAATCTACCCCCGGGTTTGTATTTTAAAGTTACTATTATAATACACTACTTATATATAATTTTGAATTTATTAATTATTTATTCAACTTTGTTAAATTTAATATATTTACAAAATATTATAAATCCAATAATTCTCATATGCTATACTGCTAAACTCTATATAGACAAATATAAATGAGAAGACTCTTATATGATAAATAATAGCCTTCTCATTTTAAACATATTTTTAAAATTCTTTCTCAAAAGCAATTCTTTTACTTCCATCTAATAAATAAATAACACCACAGTATTTAAAGCTATTTTTTTCTAACAACTTTTGCATAATTAAATTATCTTCATGTGTATCAATCTTTATATTTTTTATTCCTTTTGATAAGCAAATTTCCTCAGACTTCTTAATTATTTCTGTCCCAATTCCTTTTCTATTAATATTATTAGAAACGGCTATTCTATGAATAACAGCATATTTCCCATTTGATATCCATTTTCCTTCATATATATTATTATAAGTCTCTTCTACATCAAATGATAAAGAAGTAGTTCCTATAATTTCACCAGTATCTTCTAAAACATAGCTAATATTATTTCTTATATCCTTTAAAATAACTCCCTCATTAGGATAGCCATTTTGCCACTGATCAACTTTATTATTTTTTAAAAAAGCCTTTGCCTCATTAATAATTTTCATTATGTTTTTTAAATCTTTTTCTGTTGATTTTCTAAATATCATTTTTTATTCTCCTAAAACATAAATTTATTAATTAGTATTATACAACATATCCTTATAATTTCTAGAATAATATCTATAATTAATTTAGAAACTAGTATTTTATTAATTGTTCTTAGCAAAATATTACAATAATCTTCTATAAATTAATTACTTTTTTAAGTAGAATAATTATCCTTTTATGAACAGTATTACAATTTAACTAAATATCTTTTTATATATTAAGTTCTAATTATTATTAAAATAAAAATCCATAGTACGTGTTTACTATGGATTTTACTCTTCTTATCATATTAAACTTCTAATTATATTTTAATGGACTTCTCATTATCTCGCTATTTTACCTACTCCATAGCTTACTAGACTTTCCACTTCTTCATTTGTTACTAAATTTGCATCTCCATAAATTGTATGTTTTAAAACAGATGCTGCAACAGCAAATTCACAAACATACTTAGGAGACTTATTATTTATAATGCTATATAAAACTCCTGCAGTTAAGGCATCTCCCCCACCTACTCTGTCCACTATATCATCTATTGTATGAACCCTTGATGACAATAATGTACCATCAGTATAATAATTACATTGTAACGTATTTACTGTTGATGACTTTATATCCCTAAAAGATGAGAAAATATGCTTTATATTAGGATAATTCTTTGAAATTTCATCATAATAATATTTTAATTTTTCATATTTGTTCTCTAAATCACATCTCATATTCAGTATATTTTCAGCATCTAAAATACCGCCTGAAAAAATATTAACATACGGTAAAATTTCTTTCGTAACTTCACTTGCCTCTTCTAAACTCCACATCTTTGCCCTGTAATTTGAATCATAACTAACTAAAATATTATTTTCCTTACAGTATTTTAATATTTTAAAAGTTAACTCTCTTGTTTTTTCTGAAATAGCTAAAGTTATACCTGAAACATGGAATATATCTATTCCATTTAATGCTTCTTTTATATTTATCTCTTCCTCTAAAATTGATCCAAAAGCTGAATCTAATCTATCATAAATTACTTTTGATCCCCTATTTCCACTTCCTACCTCTAAAAAATATATTGGAGTCCTCTTATTTCCTCTAACTATAAAATTAGTATCTACAGATTTTGATTTTAAATAGCTAAGAATTCCATCACCTAGACTATCACTAGAAAGCTTAGTAATCATTCTAGTACTTATTCCAAAGTTTGATAATGAAATTAATACGTTAGCTTCTCCCCCTCCATAATTCACATTAAACTCATTTGAATTTGATAATAATGCTCCTTTTTTAGCTGATAATCTTAGTAATATTTCTCCTAATCCAGCAACTCTCATATTAAATACCTCTTGCATTATTAAACTTTTCTATATACTTCTTACAAGTAGATTCTATTTCATCAAATTTTCCTGCTTCTCCAAGCTTATTTAGTTCTCCCCCTATTCCAACTAAATCCACTCCTGCTTTTGCCCAAGTATCTATATTTTCTAAATTCACTCCACCTGTTACCATAATATTTGCATGTGGTAATGGTGCTTTTACTGAACTTACATATCCTTGTCCAAAAGCATTCCCTGGGAATAGCTTAACTACATCTACTCCACTTTCATAAGCAGTTACTATTTCATTTATAGTCATTACCCCTGGTATATATGGTACATTATATCTGTTACAAAGAATTGCTGTATCTTTATTAAAAGATGGTGAAACTATATATTGTGCTCCTGCTAATATTGCCATTCTTGCTGTTTCTGAGTCTAACACTGTTCCAGCTCCAATTACAACCTCATCATTTCCATGATACTTTTCTGAAAGTTCTTTTATTATTTCATTTGCAAACTTATTTGTATATGTTACTTCTATAGCTTTAACATTTCCCCTAATACAACTTTCTGATATTTTAACTCCAATTTCTTTTGTAGTTCCACGAACTACAGCAACTACTCCACATTCCTTTAAGGCATTTAAAACTTTTATTCTAAACATAGTAAAATCTCCTATAAATCTTATATAATATTTTTACAAATAATTTTTCCGTGTCTCCAAATACTTTTAAATGAAAAATTAATACTTAAGAATTACGAATTATAATAATCTTTTTATACTAATCCTATCTCCTATAAGTTTTGCAGAGCAAAACCTCCTTAATTCTTCATTATTCATTATCAATTATTCCTTACTCCATATACCCACCCTTCATAGGTGAAACTGCTTTTTCTGAGAATATCTTTAATATTCCAGACTCATATTTATTTGCTCTTGGCTTCCAAGATTCTTTACGCTTAGCAAGTATTTTATCTATATCATCTAAAGCTACTCTTTCTCCATTAATACCTACTAATTGTAGTATTCTTTTTTCTATATCTATTTCAATTAAATCATTTTCTTCAACTAACGCTATTGGTCCTCCAACTGCTGCTTCTGGTGAAACATGTCCTATAGCTGGTCCTCTTGATGCTCCTGAAAATCTTCCATCTGTAATAAGAGCAATACTTGCAGATAATTCTTTATCTGATGAAATTGCTTCTGTTGTATAGAACATCTCTGGCATTCCACTACCCTTTGGTCCTTCATACCTAATAAATACTGCATCACCTGGTTTAATTTTTTTAGATAATACTGCTTCAATTGCTTCTTCTTCACTATCAAATGGTCTTGCTTTTAAAATAGCTTTATGCATTTCCTTTGGTACAGCAGAATGCTTAACAACAGCTCCTTCTGGTGCTATGTTACCTTTTAATATAGCAATAGCTCCATTTTTACCTATTGGATTATTATATGGTTTAATAACATCTTCTTTCTTTAAGCCAGTTTCTTTTAAATATTCATTGCACTTTTCATAGAATCCATTTTTCTTTAAATCTTCTAAGTTTTCGCCTAAAGTTTTTCCTGTAACTGTCATTACATCTAAATGTAATAAATCCTTAACTTCCTCCATTACTGCTGGAACTCCACCTGCATAGTAGAAATACTCTGCTGGCCATTTACCTGTTGGACGAATATTTAATAAATATGGTGCATATCTGTGTATTCTATCAAAGCTTTCTGCATCTATATCTACTCCAAACTCATGAGCTATTGCTGGAATATGAAGTAGCGAATTAGTTGATCCTGAAATAGCTGCATGAATTATAATTGCATTTTCAAATGATTTTGCTGTAACTATATCTCTTGCCTTTAAATTCTTCTTAGCTAATTCAACTATTTGCTTTCCTGCTTCTATTGCTACATTTTCTAAATCCTCACATGTCGCTGGCATAACTGCACTTCCAGGTAACATTAGCCCTAATGCTTCAGCCATAATTTGCATAGTTGCAGCAGTTCCCATAAATGAACATGAACCAGCTGATGGACATGCGTTATTTTTATAATAAGTTAACTCATCTTCAGTAATTTCTCCACGCTTTTCCATAGCACTATAAGTTCCTATTTGTTCTAATGTTAAAAGATTTGGGCCTGCTTTCATTACCCCACCAGTAACAACAATTGCTGGTATATTTATTCTTCCTATAGCCATTAAATGTGCTGGCACACCTTTATCGCAGCTTGTTATAAATACTCCTCCATCAAAAGGTGTAGCATTAGCATGAATTTCTATAAGTGATGCTATTGTGTCTCTAGATGCTAAGGAATAGTTTATGCCATCATGACCTTGTGCCATTCCATCACATATATCTGTTGCAAAGAATCTAGATGCCCTTCCCCCTTTTTCTCCTACTCCCATAGCTGCATTATTTGCAAATTTAAGTAAGTGAATACTTCCTGGATGACTATCTCCAAAAGTACTTTCTACTATTATTTGTGGTTTAGATAAGTCCTCTGAAGTATATCCCATTCCTCTACGAAGTGGATCCATTTCTGGAGCAATTTTTCTAATATCTTGACTAATCATTATTATTCTCCTTAATCAATAATCTATTATTTAAACATAGCTCGGATAATGGATAATCCATCGTCCGAGCCTGTATCTGTTCTTTTATACTTTATTATTTAAGTTCTGGCCAGTAGCCCTTGTTAGCTTCAATTAAATCATCTAAGATTTCTTTTGCCACTTTTGCACTAGGTACTGTTTTAGATAAAGTAAGAGCTTGCCATAACTTTTGATAACTTCCTTCTATCCAACCTTCAACAACTAATTTTTCTACTGCTACTTGTTGTTCCATAAGACCTTTTTCAAATCTTGGAATAGTTCCTTGAACTAAAGCTTCTGGTCCATTGCTTCCTACGATACATGGAACTTCAACCATTGCTGTTGGATCAAAGTTTTCAATAGCTCCCTTATTTTCTACAATACATAACATTCTTTCATGTGTGTTGTATGCAATTGCTCTTGCTAAGTCAACTATGAATGATGCATGTGCATCTATATGGAATTCTCCACCTTTTGCTGTTCCAGCCTTAACTATTTCTCTTGCTGCACTAAATACATTCTTTTCTCTTCCATTCATTACTTCATTTGCTCTTGTAAATTCTGCATTAGAATGTTCTACAACATAATCTGGATATAGATAATATTTTAAGTAAGTGTTTGGTAAAAAGTTTGGATCTAATGCTATTAGGTCTTTTGCTTTCTTATGAGTTTCTTGCCAGCTTGGTTCTGTATGTTGAGTATCTACTTCAACTTGATTTAAATAACCATTTTCAGAAACATATTCTCTTAGCTTTGGCATTAAATCGTTTCCTTGTTTATCTCTAACACTTGTCCACCATCCAAAGTGATTTAATCCAAAGTAATTAACTTCTAAATCTGCTGGAGTTAATCCAACTATTTGAGACATACGACGTAATGTTCCTACTGGCATATCGCAAATATTTAATACCTTTGAATTTGGTTTTAACACACGGCATGCTTCTGCAACTATTGCTGCTGGGTTAGAGTAATTTAGCATCCAACAATTTGGAGAATACTTTTCCATAAGGTCGATTAACTCCATCATTCCACCTATTGAACGCATTCCATATGCTATTCCACCTGGTCCACAAGTTTCTTGTCCAACCACTCCATATTTTAAAGGAATCTTTTCATCCTTTTCACGCATTTCATACTTTCCCACTCTTATATGTGCCATACAGAAATCTACATCAGTAAATGCTTCTTCAGGATCTGTTGTATATGAAAATTCTATTTCAGGTGCACTTTCCTTTAATAATATTTCAAGTGCTTCACCAATTACTTCTTGACGTTCTTTATCATTATCATATAATTTTAATTTACGTAAAGGAAAACGATCTACATTGTCTAAAAGCATCATTACGATACCTGGTGTAAATGTGCTTCCTCCTCCTGCTATTACTATAGAAAACTTTTTGCTTGTATCCATAAAATTAGCCACCTTTCCTATTACAACTTATTAAATCTAATCATTTTATTTTAAAATTAGTCATTTTTCTTACTTACAAGCTCATTATAGCCCAGTAAAATGTAATGGTAAACAGTTTCGGTGGCCAAAGAAACATGTTACCCTAGGTTGTAACATGTTCTCAAAAAATCTCTATTTATTAACTTTTTATTGTACAATTGATAAAATTAAATTAGTTCAAAAAAATTATAATAATATATATTATTGTATTTATTATATAATTAACATTATTATATTATTTAAATATATTAGTTATAAAAAAGGAGTCATATCATTGGAAACACTTTTAATTATATTCTTAATCGGATTAGTCATTTATAATATTGTTTACTCTATTTTCTTTTATTACTACTCTACATTAACATGATTATTTAAAGCTTCTTTATTTGAAAAATTATCTCTCTTACTTATTAAAAGACATATCCAATCTAAAACTATATGAACAGCTTGATCAAATAAAGAACTTAATAATTGTATTGATTCTCCTTCACCGTCACCCTTAACCTTTCCAGGTACCACCAAAACAATATCTGCTATTTCACCTAAAGAAGAATTTCTTTTACTTGTAACTGCAATAACTTTTAACCCTAAATCCTTTGATGATCTTGCATTACTTAAAGTATTCTTTGTAGTGCCAGAACCAGATATAGCTATATAAATATCATTCTTTTTTAATGCAGGGGTAATAGTTTCACCCATAACATATGATTTATATCCTATGTGCATTAGCCTCATAGCAAAACCTTTTGCCTGAAAGCCACTTCTTCCTTCGCCATCAACAAAAATTGAATTACTTTTATCAATAATATTTACAACTTCATATACTTCTTTTTCATTAACATTTGATACTACATCATTTACTTCTTTTAATATTTGATCTATTAACTTCATAAAAGTTCCTCCTTAATTTCATTTAAAACTTTCATAGGATCTTTTGCTGCTATTATTGATGAACCTATAACTACTATGTTTATATCTTCATTTTTAAGCTTTTTAATAACCTCTAAATTTATCCCTCCAGCTATGGCAATATTTTTTATCAACGGAAACTTTAATTTAAACTCTCTTAATTCATATATAATATTATTTGAATTACTTTTATCTACAGATGTATGTAAACAATAAATAGCTTCATCAAACCTTGATATTTCTTTTATTTTTTCATATGAACATTCAAGTAAATCAATCATCATTTTCTTATTATATTCTTTTGAAACATCATAACACTTTTGTAGTGTTTCTAAAGAAGAACTTCCCATTACAGTTAAAATATCAAATCCTTGATTATATCCCATAGTAAACTCATAAGCGCCTTCATCATTAGTCTTTATATCTCCTAATATTAATGAATTAGTTGCTTTTAAATGCAAATTTTTTAAATTTAATAGACCATAGTCTTTTATTAAAGATGTTCCAATTTCAATTATATCGGCTACTCCATTAAATTTTTCAACTAACGCTATTGCTTTATCTAGTTCTACTCTATCAATAGCAACTTGTACTTTCATTTCTACCTCCTATCTATATGTTTCAATCAATTAACTTTCATAATTAATACTAATATTATATTAAACAATCCATAGGTTTATTTTAGTAAAGTAAAAAATTGAAACTAATATATTGGTTTGTTTCTAATATAAAATAAATTTAAAACTTTATCAGAAATAGGAGTGGCTAAAATTAGTCACTCCTACACTTAAATATAGTTTAATTTGCTTCTATTCCAAGATATTCATCTACACTTTTTCTTACTCCAGTAACTCTTAAGCCATAAATTACTTGAACGTTTTCACCTTTTATTACAACTCCATTAGCTGCTGTTTCATTTTTTAATAACGCTTCATTAACTAATGATGAATCTTTTACTATTAATCTTAATCTTGTAAAACAGTTATCAACCTTTACTATATTATCTACACCACCAAGACCTTCTACTATTATAGGAGCTAATCCTGCATTGTCATCATCTTTACTTACAGTAACATTTGCTGAATTATCCTTAGATGAATTTTTTTCTTTATAGTCACTCTTTGTATAAAGCTTTGTATCTCCATCTTCTTCTCTACCTGGAGTTTTTAACTTAAATTTAGTTATTACAAATCTGAATATTAAATAGTACACTACGAATTGTCCTAAACCAATTAATAGATACATTGGCCAACCTGTTTTTTCTATTCCTAGTGGAAGATTATATAATAAGAAGTCTATTAAACCATTTGGTCCTATTGCTGTAACTCCTAAAACATTTAATACAACCATTCCAAGTCCACTTAATAATGCGTGAATTACAAATAATACTGGTGCTACAAACATGAATGAGAATTCTATTGGTTCAGTAACTCCCGCTAAAATTGATGTAACAGCTGCAGGAATTAATATTGCTTTTATCTTAGTTTTATTCTTTGGTAATGCTGTATGATACATAGCTAAACATGCACCTACTAAACCAAACATCTTTGAAAGACCTCTTGCATCCCAAATTACTGATGCTGAAAGCTTAGCTATAGTTGGATCAGCCATTTCTGCAAAATATATGTTTCTAGCTCCTTCAAAAACTTGTCCGCCGATTTCAGCTACTCCTCCTAATGAACTATATAAGAATGGAGTATAAACTAAGTGATGTAATCCTGTTGGAATTAACAATCTTTCTAAAGTTCCATAAGTGAATATACCAAAGTTTCCTGAACTTTGTATAAACTCACCAAGGTTATTAATAACATTTTGCACTGGTGGCCATACATAGCTGAATACTATTGCTAAACCAACTGTTACTGGTATTAATATAATAAATACTAATCTTGATCCACCATATATTTGGAAAGCTCCATCAAATTCTTTTTCACAAAATTTATTGTGGATATATGCAACAACTATTCCTAATATAATCCCTAGGAAAACTCCCATATCTAGTATTTGAACACCTAATACAGTTGTTTGTCCACTTCCTCTTAATGCATCTGCTGGTGCTAATTTTTCAGTTAATGTTAAAAATATATTCATTGCGTTTATAAATACTAAAAATACTAATAATGATGTAAAACCTGCTTCTGCTTTTTTCTTTTTCGCAAGTCCTACTGCTAAACCTACACAAAATATAATACCTAAATTAGTTAATATTGAAACTAAAGAACCTGATAACATTTTTCCTAGTCCGTACACAACATCATTCTTTAAAAATGGTAAGTACTCTGCTAACTTTGCATTTGTTAAAATATTACCTATTGCTATTATTATACCTGCTATAGGTAATATTAAAACTGGTACGAACATTCCTTTAGAAAAGTCCTGTAGTTTATTCATTATCTTTTCTTTCATTTTTTTTACCTCCATTTATTACTTCTTCAGAAATCATTTACATTTTTCATTATAATGAGTGTCTTATTATCTGTATATAGATTTTCCCCTCAAAAAAACGTGTTACCCAATTAGATAACACGTTACTTAGAATTACTATTTTTTCGTTTATAATATTCATATATTAACAATTCAACTAAAACCAATACCTTTGGAAAAAAAGTATTCGGCATTAGATTTCTGTCATCCAGCTTATTTGCGTCATCAATTTTAAAACTTACATCTGCAAGTTTACTTATACTATTTTCTCTTTCATTTGTAAATGCTATAACATTAATTCCATGTTCCTTTGCTGTTTTTACCTTATTTAAAACCATTGGAGTTTCTCCTGATTTTGAAATAACTATAATGGAACTTATATAATCTAAGTTATTTTCAAATACTCCTATCGAATCTGTACCATTGGATAATATGCATCTTTTTCCCATAACTAAAAGTTTCTTATTAATATATTCTGCCACAATTCCTGAAAATCCATTCGCATATATAAAAATAAATTTACTATCATCATTAAATAAAATATCTACGAACTTATTAATAGCATCACTAGAATTTTCTTTTAAAAGACTATCCATATCTAAGCTATCAACAAAATCTCTTTCATTATGATTTTCTCCTAGCTCATTCCCCTTTAATGATGCTAAGTTATATTGCATTTCTAAAAAACCAGAGTAACCAAGTTTCTTAGAAAGTCTCATTATTGTTGATGTTGAGGTATAATTATTTTTTGCAATTCCCCTAACACCTAGCTTATTTACTTCGTCTATATTATCAACTATATAGTTTAAAACTTTTATTTCAATTTCAGTAAGCCCTTTATTTTCAATAAACTTAGATAAATCCATTATAAATCCCTCCATCAATCATAATCAATTATACAGCATTTTGATATTTTTTTCACTATACCTCATTTTTCTTATACTGTAATACATTTTAGGGATTATAATTTTATTTTGTTTACTAACTTTTCTATTGCTTCTTCCATTCTTTTCACTTTAGTTTCTTCCTTTTTAGCTGAAGTAATCCATTGAAAATACTTTCTTTGTTGTGAATAAGGTAAGCTTTCGTAAAATTTATATGCGTCATTATTTACCATAAGCTTTTCTTTAAACTCTTCTGGTAGCTCTATAGTTCTCTCTTCTTCGTCTTTTTGTAATTCTACATTTATAACATCTCCATAAGTTTTACCTATCTTATTTCTTATTTCCTTTGTTATTCCTATCATATAACAAGGTAAACCCATTTTCACTATTGACCCTCTATAATCCACACCATCAAATTTCACTTTAACCTTTACTCTCTTGGCTCCAAATTCTTTTTCAACATCTAGAGGAACCTCTATATAAGTTGCATCTTTTCCTTCATGCTTTTTTATCTCTACTTCAAATTTATAATTTTTCATATTTGTCTCCTATGTTTTGTATTAAATTACTTATTTAAAATTATAATGTTCATTAAATTTATAATTAATATATAATAGAATGCTGTACAATTAATATTTAAAATTTAAATGGCGCTTTTATACAATTCTCCATTAAGTATTATTATAACCTTAAACACTTTTTATATTATATCTGATATAATGTATAAACAACAATACATAGTAGGAGATTTTATGAATAAGTTACAAGAAAATATTTCACTAACTAAACTTGGAGGATTAAACAATTCAAATTATTTAGTAACATTACAGAACTCAAAATATGTTTTACGAATTCCAAGTAGAGATAATACAAATAATTTTTATAATGAAAATGAAATTTTAAATATAATTAGGCCCTTTAATATTTCTCCTAATATACTTTATCATAATAAAGATACCGGAGTCTTATTAAGTGAATTTAAAGAATCTACTAAAATTAATATAGAATTTTATAACTCACCACTTTTCATTAATGGCTTAATTTTCACATTAAAAAAACTACATAGTTTAAAAAGTAATAATTACTTTAATCCTTTTGAGGTTATTAATAAAAATATTAATTTTTTAATTGAGTCAAGCTTTGATTTTAATCATGATATAAATCTATTAGTAGAAAATTTAACCTCATTAGAAGATAAATTAACTAAAGAATTTCATTATGGATTATGTCATAATGATTTAAATATCTCTAACATTTTATATAATAAGGACTCTATCTATCTTATTGATTTTGAATTTACTGCAATGGGAGATATCTTTTTTGACCTAGCTACTTTATCTTGGTTTTTAAATGACGATATGAGAAATGAATTGATTAAAAGATATTTTGGTTACTCTTCAAAAGATTTAAAAGAAAAGTTAGAAGGTTATCTCTTTGTAGTTAAACTTTGGAATGCAACTTGGAGTTTTATAAAATCAATAAATAGTAATTCTAACTATGATTATAGACTTGGTGGTAACATGATATTAGACGATTTAATAACTTCTTTATAAATCGTCTAATACCTTTAATTATTATTTAATTTAACTTTCATACCTCGAATGATATTCTTCTCTTCTTTAGAAACCTTTAGAGATTCACAAATTTTTTGTAATGATTTATTGTATGTAAAATAGTCTAAGTTATTTTCTTTAAGATAATTCAGAGTTGTTTCACTAAACTTTACATAGCAAATAGAAATTGCCCAAGCAACGGCCATTTTAACATAATATCCATCATGCTTTATTTTATCTAAATTGCTTAAAACAAGCTCAACATAGTCTTCTTCAACATAAAAGTTTAATAGCATTACTACTGCAAACCTCACTTCAAATTCATAATTTGATGAAAGATACTCTTCTATAAAATTCCACATTTTCTCTTTATTTTTATTAGTAATTTTTAGTCCATTACAAAAACTATCACAAACTGACCAATTATTTATCTTTGGTACATATTTTCTAATAAGACTTATTATTTCATCTATATCAGTATTATTAATATATCCAATTACCATCCCCTGTAGCATTACTTCTTCAAAATAATCATCTCTTACATTATCCAAGTAATTTTTCCAATCTTCCTTAGCAATACTTTTTGCAATTTTTCTTAATGCTGGCAGTCTAACCCCAAGCATATTGTTAATTCCCGGCAAAAGCTTCGAGGAAAAATCCCTGTAATCTTCTTCTGACAAATTTATAAGTTCTTCCCTTATTTTTAAGGCTGTATTTTCATCAACATTAAAATCCAAAATGCTCCCCCCTTATCTATTAACTATTAGTTTATTACTTCCCTACAATGAATTTTTATGTTCTATTTGTAGTAGCTTTTCTTTCATTTCTAAACCTCCAGCATATCCAACTAAGCTTTTATTTTTACCTACAACTCTATGACATGGTGTCATTATTAATATTGGATTTTTATTATTTGCCATTCCAATAGCACGAGCTGCTTTAGGGTTTCCTATTTTTTCTGCTATTTCCTTATATGTTCTTGTTTCTCCATAAGGTATCTTAATTAACTCATTCCATACTTTATGCTGAAATTCTGTTCCTTCTGGATCTAATGAAATACTAAAATTTATTCGCTCTCCTGAAAAATATTCATTAAGTTGATTTGCTGCTTCTTTAATTAATTTAGTTTCTCTTATTTCTATATCTTTTTCAATCTTTAATTTATTCTTTATATAAATATTGGTAATACCCTTTCCATTATCAGCTATTCCAATTTCTCCAATTATTGTCTCATAATAAAAAATACTTTTCATATAACTCCTTCACATCTATTTTATAAGCAGATTCTTAATTATTTTATACGATAACTCATAGGACTCATCCCTTCAACTTTCTTAAAATTATCATAAAAAGTTGATAAACTTTTATATCCACAATCATAAGAAATTTCAGTAATTGATTTGTCACTAGCTTTCAAAAGTTCCTTAGCTTTATTAATTCTAATTTTAGAAATATATGCTTTAGGTGTTAGACTAAAAGTTTTATTGAATACTCTTATTAAATGACTTTTAGCTATATGAAGATTACTTATTTTAATTTTGATAAGCTCTTCATCAAAATAATATTTATCATAAATCTCCTTCATACTATTAGCAATATTAGTAATGGGATTATACTCTATTAAATCAGGTCGACATCTTTTACAAGGCCTAAATCCACTTTTAAGTGCACTTTCAGTAGTAGAAAAAAATTTCACATTTTCTTTAACTGGATTTTTAGATTTACAGGATGGACGACAAAATATTTTTGTTGTTTTAACTCCATAAAAAAATTTCCCATCATATCTTGAATCATTTTCTATGATAGCTTTCCATTTTTCCTCCTTATTCATATATCTACCTCCATTAATAATTTATCATAAGACTTAAAATATTTCTTACGGATTTTTATCTTCTAATTTTAATATAAATCATAATATTTATTTTGTATAAATACTATTATAATTTATACAAAATAAAAAAGTACTGATTAACAAGAATCAATACTTTTTTAGCAGAATTAATAACTATATATTATTTTTTAAGACTATCTAGTTTATTATAAAATTAGAGAAAGCAATCTCTTAAATAATTTTAGGCAGCAGATTTAATGAAAGATTTCATACTGATATGATATTCAATTTCTCTTTCAAGTTCTTTAGCTTGCTTAAACCCTACACCTTTAAATAGATTTTGTGATCTCTTATTAATTTTTTTAATTTTAGCTACAACATAATCAGCTCTCATTTCAAAAAAAGCTACTTTTAAAGCTTCTAGTACAGCATTATGTCCTATTCCCTTTCCCCATAAATCCTTTTCACCTACTGCAATAACTATCTCTACAAACTCACCTTTTGGAACTAAACGTAAGAATCCTATTGCACCATATACATTTTTTATAATAAAAAATCTACAATTATTATTAAAAAGATGAGTTAATATAGGCATATTTACTCTATTTATAACGTTAATTAAATTTCTTTTCACATTATTATCCTCATTTAAATAACTTGTTATTTCATCATCACTAAGCCAGTTACATATCTTCTCTGCATCTGATATATACACCTCTCGACTCAGATTAACACTATTTACTTCCACAAAGTACAACTCCTTAGTTATATTTGATATAGCTTGCAAACTTCATGAATTAATTATTACTAGTAATACTCATATTTTACTCTCTTTATTAATTTAAGTAAAAAGTGTAGTTCTTTATTGCTTAAGTTTAACTCACCTTTCTTATTCTTTTCTTATTTTTCTAGCATTTTTCCACAATGTTTATATTTTCCATTAATAGTATTTAATTTCCATTTTAAGTTATTAAAAGTATTTTTTTGGTACTTTAATATATTTAATAACACCTACTTATAAATTCTTTAAATATATTAAATTGTTCCGGATAATCTTTATATAAATGTTCAGGATGCCATTGTATCCCTAATACAAATCTCCTATCCTTCATATAAATGCTTTCTATGACTCCATCTTCACTTATTGCAGCATCACTCACCTTAGGGGAAACCTTCTTTATAGCCTGATGATGCATACTATTTACCATTATTTCTTCTTTTTTCATAATATCAAATAATAAAGAATGTTTTTTAATCATCACCTTATGAGTTGGCTTATTATAAGGCTTTTCTTGCCTATGAACACTATCTTTATTATTATTTCTATCCATTTTTATATCTTGATATAAAGATCCACCTAAATACGAATTTAACAGTTGAAATCCCCTGCATATTGCAAGTATAGCTTTATCTACATTTAATATTTCATTTAGCAAAGCTTTTTCCATTGTATCTCTAGCAATATTTACATCTCCACAATGAGTAGATTTATTTTCATTATATATTTCAGGATTTATATCTTGCCCACCAGCTAGTAAAAATCCATCAAATTTATTCACCAAAATTTTTATATCTTCTTCATTATCTATAATCGGCAATATAACAGGTATTCCTCCTGCATCTGTAATTGCATCTAAATATGATGGTAACATCCAAATACTATTTTTTTCATCATCAAAAAGTGCCGTAACTCCAATAATAGGCTTCTTCATATTATCCTCTCCTTCCTATGAACCATTTTATTTATTAACTATAGTAACACTTTTCTTATACTTATATGTTATAAAAATAAAAAACTATACAAATTTGTACAGTTTTTTATTTTTCAAACTTATTCCTATTTTTATACAACATTTCTCTCCTTTACATTTATTGCACTAAATAACTTTTTCTTATATACTATAAAATATTCTTGAAAGGTAACATATTATGATAAATTACAATAATAAAAAATATATATGCTTACTAGACTTTGCAATGGATTTTATAAGAGGCAAATGGAAATCTCTTATTTTATGTCATCTTTATGATTAACCCAAGAGATTTTTGGAACTTCAAAGATTTGTACAGGGAATAAGTCATAAAGTATTAACTGAAAATTTGAAAGAACTTGAGGTAGATGAATTAGTTATCAAGATAACATATGATGAAATGCCTCCTAAAGTTGAATATTATTTAACTGAAAAAGGAAAAGAAATTACTAAAATTATAGAAGAGCTTGAAATTTGGTCTAAAAAATATTATCCAAATATAAATAAAACTTTTTAAATATTATACTACAAAATTACAGATACTAATTATATAGCCAAAAGGTTTAATTACAATTTTAAAGTTATCATTTTTTATAATAACTTTTGAATTTTAATAATTTAAATTTTAAAATTAATTAATGAATCCTATATTTTAATACAAAGGAGATTACATATGCTAAGCGAAAATCTTTTAAATAACCTTAATGAACAAGTTAACTTTGAGTTTTATTCATCTTATACGTATTTAGCTATGGCAGCTTATGCAGAATCAATAGATCTAAGTGGTTTTGCAAATTTCTTTAGAGTTCAAGCTCAAGAAGAGTTAGCTCATGCCATGAAATTATATGATTACATATTTCAAAAAAATGGTGTTGTAAAGCTACAAGAAATTCCTCAACCTTCTTCAAATTATAATAATATAATTGACTTATTCGAAAAAGGATATGAACATGAACAATTAGTTACTAATAAAATTTATAAACTAGCTGATATTGCTCTTGAGGAAAAAGAGCATGCTACCATTAGCTTATTAAAATGGTTTATAGATGAACAAGTTGAAGAAGAAAATAATTTCAACTCATTTTTAAAGAAAGTAAGAAGATCAGATGGAAACCCTGCTGCTTTATATATGCTTGATGAAGAACTTGCTAAAAGAGTTTATACATCATCAGCAGCTAATAATTAAATGAAATGCCACATTAACTAGCTTCCTAGAACTTTATTAATAATGACAATTTAATATTATATTATTTTTGATTTATATGATAAAAGTGTGTATCCCCATTAATAGGAATACACACTTAACCAATAAACTATTTATTTTTTTCTTCTCTTTTTAAATAATACTGTCCCCACTGCTACAGCTGCTACCCCCAAGTAACCTAATATGCTTTCTTGTCCTGTTATAGGTAACTTAGTTCCAGTATTATTTTCACTTTCTGAACCATTTTCATTCTCTAAATTGCTACCATTTCCAGAGTTATTTTCTGTTCCTGGATTGCTTCCGTTGCCTGAATTACTTCCATCCCCAGGATTATTTCCGTCTCCAGGATTTTCTGCTAATTTTAATAACTCTTCTAATTCAGTTTTTAATTCACTAAAATTATCTAAGCTATTTTCTAATCTTAATTCTATATATGATTCTTCAGAAGTTATAAATAATCCTGATTTTTTATTAACTTTTATTTTATATATTGTAAAGTTTTCATCTTCATATTTCTTTTCTAAAGTAGGATTTAGTTTTCTTAAATTCTCTAAGAAATCATTGAATTTTTCTACAGTTATATTTTGAACTTCCATTTCTAATGGAGAGTTAATATCGCCTGTTCCAATTACAGGAATTACTATATCAGTATCTATAATATCTTTTACAAATGATGGTACTTCATTATCATTTTCTAAGTTAACTATATCTATAATAACACTGTCTGCTTTATTGCTTCCATCTTTAGTTGATGCAGTTATAGTTACTTTCCCTTCTGATTTAGCAATTACTTTTGCACTATTTCTGACTAATTCTATGGATGCTACATTTTCATCACTAGTTATCCATTCTACTTCCTTTACGTCAGCAGCTTCATTTACAGTTGCAGTTAAAATCTTGCTACCTCCTAAGTATAACTTACTGAATTTATTATCTATACTTATACTTTCTGCTAATATAATATCTAATTTTACTGTTATAGTTATTGTCTTTGTAGCTACTTTGCCTTCACTATCCTTAACAGTATATGTAACTTTATATGTGCCTTCCTTATTTGTATCTACCGTATCACCTGTAACTTCTACTCTGTCTGTTATATAACCTTCTTCTTTATCAAATGCAGTTACACCTTCTAAAGGATCGAAGTTACTTCCAAGCTTTATAACTCTATCTTCGGCATTTATTACTGGAGCGCTATTCTCTTCTACACTTGTCTCATCTTCAATTACATGTACTTGAATTATTATAGTTTCAGATCTATCACCATAATTATCTATAGCTGTACAACTTAGTTCATATACTCCTGCTGTATCAGAAAGGAATTCTGTTATTTCAACACCATCTTTTTTAACTTCTAACCTTACTTCTTTCCCCTCTGGATCTTCCATTGTTATACCTAGTTTTTTAGCAGTTAACTCTAGTTTTTCTCCTTTAGCTAGTTCTATATATGTATCTCCTGACTTTATAGTTGGAGACATATTAAGTGATATACTTTCATTATCATGATCTACAGTCTTGCTAATATACTCTCTATTAGTATTACTTACATACTTATATTCATAGTTATTGCTTGGAACTATTTTATACGTAGGTAAATCATTTTTAGCAAGCATATTTGATGATTCAGGTTTTACATCTAGTTCAAAAATCTCTATTTTATTACTTATTTTAGGGATTGCATTTTCAGATGTTATTAAAACATCAATAGTATTAGCATTTTCATTATAAGTATAATCTACTAACACATCATTTGAGTTAGTTGAATATGCATTACTTTTCAATCTTGCTTCAGATTCTTTCTTTATTAAATCTTTTATACTATTTGCTCCATCTTTTAAAATTGCTCCCTGTAATTGAATACTAAATTGAAGGGATTTAGGTATCTCTTGAACATTATCTAAAGCAACTTTAACAGTATCACCATCAACTTTTTCTACATCTAGTTTTAATTTATTTTCTCTCTCAATACTTTTACTTTCAAGGATTTTAGGAGTTGCATAAGCAATTGCAGCCGTTGATGTTACTACTAACGTTGATGCTAATGCAATTTTTATTGACGCTTTCATCTTTCTCATAAGCCTGTTCCTTTCTCTTTATTATAGAGACTATCTCAAAAAGATAGTCTCTTTTTAGATTTATTATCTATTCTCAAATACTTTTTTCATAGTGCTACTATCTATTTCTACAACTTTATTATAAGGTTTTAATGCTCTTTTAGTTGTTCCACCAATTAAATCTATTTCTGGTAATTTATCTAAATCCCCTACAGTTACTAAGAAAGTATCACTTACTAATCTTTCTCCAACTGGAGCATTATTGTCATCTAATTTGTTGTATCTATATAATTCAGCCTTTATAGAAGATCCTTTTATATTCTCTTCTCCATCTATAATCTTATCTTGTTGCTCTGGAGTTATCCAATATACCCAGTTACCTTCTGCTACTTCCCCAAGTTCTGCATCTTCTGGTAACTCAGCTAATAATATAGCTTGAGATTCTATTGCAAAGTTCTCACCATCTTCATTTAATACTAAAGGCACATTAAATGCTGGATCTCCCTTATATTCACCAGTTACTATTATAGATCCTGCTGGAATTGATTTTCCCGGAGTATATTCATAATCTGATTTTAGTTTACCTATACCATTTTTATAAATCTTATCATTATTATCTACTCCAATTTCTATGTTATCACCTGTAGGTCCTAATATATCAAGTTCTGCTATAGAAATAGTTTGAGCTCCCTTAGCAACTAACTTCACATATTTAGCGTTATATGCCCATAATTGTGTATTAGTACTATTTCCAGCTTCGTTGAAGTAAATTGTATTTTCTTTATTAGTTTCAAATGTTCCTGAATGAGCTTTTATCCAGTTTACTCCATCTTCACTTACTAAAACTTCATACTTACTTATTGGGTCATATTTAACTTCAGTATCTTTCTTAAAGAAATTCTTTAAAGAAAACTTCTTAGTTGTAGTTGTTTCACCTGGAGTATATTTAAGTCCTACAACTTGTTTAGTATCACCCATATCAACTGTTACATATGGATCTCCACCTAAAACTTGTCCGTTTTGGTTTGTAGCTTTTGATGCTTTATATACAGTATCTTTATTATTATCTTTTATGTTGTTAATTGCTCCATTTGCTACTTGTCCATGACCTGTGTTTTCATCTACAACATCATCAACACTTCTTGTATTTGTATCAAATGTCCAGTTAGCCTTAGCTATACTTCCATCATGATTTACTTTTATAGTTCCAATATTAGTTTCGCTAGTTACATTTAAATTATAATCATATGCTTTCACTTTATATTCAAAAACTCTATTATTTGCTGTATCTATAACATCTACATATTCAGTTACTAGATTTGTAGTATCTCTTTCAACAAATCCAACTGGAACTTCTTTAAATCCTGTTGCTGTTGCTTCTTTTCTTATTATTTCATATCCAAGTATTTTATTATCATCCTTATCTACACTCAATCTAAGTGGAACTTCTTTTTGATTTATATACTTATTATCCTTTATGCTGTCTTCAAAAACTCCAATTACTTTAGTGTCATCGGCCATATCTTGAACTTTATTTAGTCTTTGTCTTCTTGCTTCATCATTTAAGTAGTAAATTGCCTTGTCTTCTTTAGGATAATTCTTAGAATTTAGGTATTCATTAGTCTTAGGACTAGCAACTAATCCCCATTTTGCAAAGAATTCTCTTAAATCTTTTTTAACTGCATCTGATGATCTCATTATAAATGTTTGAGCTGTTTGATCATGCCCTGCTTCTTTTTGTGCTATTCCATTTTCTCTTGTTGCCCTATATAACTTAGCATAGAAAGTATCATTTTCTAAACTATTATCTGTGTTGACATCTAACATCTTATAAGTATTAGTATCATCATAAGCCAAATGTAATTGCCAGAACATTGCAAGTCTAGTAAGTCCATCACTTGCAAGACCTTCACTTCCAGAAGTTACTTTATCATATACTTTTTCATAATTGCCTTCTATTCTAGATTTATTAACATCATTAAATGTTTGACTTATTAAGGCTAAAATATTATTAGTTGTCTCTACATAAGTTAAACCTGGTCTATCATGAACATGTCCAACTTCATGGTTTATACCCCACCCAAATAATTGTCCATCTTCGCTATTTACTAAGTTTCCATTTTCATCAAACTTGAATGGAACACCAGTCATCATCCCCGGCACTGATCCATATCCTATCCCCACATGATGTCCTGACGCATACATAAATGCACCTGTAAACATTCTTTGGTATTTAATATTTATACGATTTAAAGGTGCTCTATTATCATTAAAGAATTTTTGTTCACCTTTCCCTCCAAGTTCATCTTGTGGTGTATTATCTATCTTTCCATCTTCATTAAAATCTATTGCTTCCTCAAGTAAACCTTGTTGTGTATATGATACTTTCATTAATTGTTCCCATGCAAGTAATGTATCATAAACTCTTTCTACTTGAGCATTTTCATCATCTTTTATACCATCTTCTATACCTTTAAGAACTTGATCTGCAGCTAGTGAAAGTGTAATTCTATCACCTTCTATTTCAGTACTATTTAAAATAGAAGTCTCTGCATCATATGTATAAATATTATTTGCTCTATCCTCCGAGGTTACGCTATCTGGATATTTACTCTCTACTTCACTTACATAAGTTTTTAACTCATTAATATAAGTTCTTATTTTATCTTTAACTTCAGATTGTTTAGACTCATCATCCATCATATTATTAAGATTTAAATGAGGTATATCTGTTCCACCACTTACACGTACTTGCACATTTTGCTTTTCATTATAGTTCGAATCAAAGTTTATATATAAATTTCCACCCTTTTCATAATCCATATTAAATGGTGATTCTGGAATTGTTATTTCATTCTTACCAACTTTTAATTTTTCATGATAAGTCTTTATATAACTTCCTGATTCTCCATAATGCTGAGTTATTGCAAGGTTAAATTTAGTATCTTGTCTATCTGAACCAATATAAATATTAACTTTATCACCCGGTTTTACTGCAACACCTAATGCTTGCCAGTTGTTGCCTTGTCCAATTGTATTTCCTTGATTTCTTATCATTGGATCAAGAGTTAAAATCTTATCTTTTATATTAGAATCTTCAATTAAATCTTTAGCTCTTTGTATATTTTTTAATATATTTTCTCTATTTGGATGATACTCATCAGCAATTGGATCTTTAGTATTAGCACGATTTTCAAGATTATTTATTATATCTTCAGTAACCCATTCATTAAGCTCTATCATTAAATTATCTTTAAATAACGCATCTACATCATCTTCTAAGCTATCATATTCATAGAATTTAAGTTCTGATATACTGGAAACATAATTTGCCCATGAAGGAGCATCTACTTTTACTGAAATCCTTGTAGCATTTATAGGCTCCTTTAATTTTAATTGTGCATATGATACACCATTTGCAGATTTTATATGTTGTATGCTTATATCTGATATAGGAACTTCTTGTATCCTTTTTCCATTTTCATCATAAGTCTCTACTCTAGCATTGTTAGGTAAAGGATACTTACCTGGATCTTCTATCTTACTTGAAAGTCTTATAGTATCAATTGTATACTCCTTATCGAAAGTAACTATTGGCACTACTCTATCATAATTAGCTCCACCACACCAGTCTTGTGCAACAAAAGCTGTACTATAATCATTATCAACAATATATTCTGGATTTGCTTGTCCATTAGAAATATCAACACTTATTATATTATCAGTAAGATCTCCATTTCCTGGCCTATTAATAAGATTATAATTTGGCATTTCTGGTGCTAATAATTTAGCTGTAGACCCTATGTAAGTTTCTGATAAGCCACCAGTACCATGATGGTTAGTTGCTGTCATTTTTATTTCATATGTAGCCTGATCTTCTAATCCTGTTATAGTGTATTTTGTATCTCTTATTAATTCATCATGATCTGTCTTTTGATCTGGAGTTAAATCAGTTACTCCATCTGGTATATCATTTGTAAGATCACTATCTACATACTTTGGCTCCCTTGGATCATTTGCCTTTTTCCATTCGGCAGTTCCAATTTTTCTGTAGTATAAATCATAGTCTTTAGCTTTTTTATGACTCTTCCAGCTAACCTTAAGAGATTTATATGCCCCTTCAATTTGTATTCCTTCTGGTCCTTCTGGTGCGGTTTCTGGTATAACTTGGAGCTCTATTAACGAATCTGCTCCAAAGTTGCTTCCGTTACCACCTTCCGCATTCGGGCTTAATTTCCCTGATATAGAATCCCATGCTTGTGGGTTATAGTTTGTATCTGCATTATCTGGAATTCCATCCTTATCATTTGAATTATTAGCTAAATTAGTTGCTCCAGTTGCAGATGCATCATAATCATCTTGCTCATCTTTATAGCCACTCTTCCATTCATCTCCGCTTAATGATTGAATACTCACTCTATATGTAGCATAACCATCCACTTTTTCAATCTTTAGAGTGTTTTCACTAGTTTTATATGTACTCGTTGACTCAACCTCTCCATTACTTCCTAATTTTTCAACTTTAAGTTCATATCCAGTTACATTTACTTCATGATTCCATCCTAAAGTCATAGCCTCATTACCTACAGCTGTTGAACTTGTAAAGTTATTTATAACTGGAATATTCATCTTAGGCTTTGGAATTTCTTTATAAACATTATTTAAGAAATTAACTTTTGATATTTCTGCAAGTTTCTTATTTCCTCTACCACCAGTAACTTTTATAGTAATTTCACTTACTGCAACTTGTTTACCTAAATCTATCTCTATTACATCCACAACTTCTTCATTTCTAGTTGTTGTTGCTATTGTTCTTGTATTTGATTCATCAAATTTAAATTCTCCAGCACCTGGAATTTTTATACTTCCTTTGCTTGGTGCAGTTGCTTTGGGTGCTTCTATAGTTATCTTTTCAACATTAGTTGTTGTTCTTGTTTTACCTACTAAGTTTATAGGTACTTCTATTGGATTACTTTCGCTTATTTCAGCATCTCCTTTAGGTGATAATTGCACTCCTAATCCATTATCCTTTAATATATCCTTTATATCTCCACTTACAACTTCTGCATTTTCATTAACTTTTACATCTATATTTTCTGGGTTTAAAATAATATCCGTATCTACTATATCTACATTACTCTTAATTTTACTCATATTTTGATGAACATAAGTTAAATCTGTTATATCTACTTTGCCATCTCTGTTTAAGTCAAACTTGGAATTATAAGATTTATTCTTTATTTCATTTTTTAAAGCCTCATAATCAACTTTATCTACTACTGAATCCGAATTAACATCTCCTGCTAATAATACTCCTGGATAATATTCTGTAATATCATCTGATTTATCATCTGTACCTTTATCATCTAAAACTATTGTTTTCTCACTAGTTCCTAATAAAACTCTTTTAGATGTATTTTGTATTTCTATATCTCCTGTATTTACAGTTTCATATCCTGCACCTACTATTTCAATGGAATATGTTCCTAATGGAAGATTTTCAAAAGTTAGATGATAGAAATCTACCTCTTTTGCATTATCTTTTAACTGACTCCTCTTAGAATCTAAAGTTTCTAAGTTATAAAATATACTAGTTTCCCCTATTTTTCCTTCCGTATTATCTGAGCCTAATCCAATAGTTCCAATAATAGCATTTTCTTGTTTCAAGGTTACAGATATATTAGTATTATCTGAACTTACAATTTTTATAGGAGTAGAAAAATTTATATCCAATTCTAATTTTCCTTTTGCCTCATATATGTCAGTATAGGTTTTCTCTATTTTTTCTTCAATCTTTTCACTTTTTTCATCTTCTTTTACTTCTTCAACTGATTCTGTTTCTTCATTAATATCAGCTTCTCCAACTACTTCTGTTTCTTCGTTAGCTTCAACTTCTTCAACTACTTCCGACTCTTTACTAGTATCAATCTCTTCAATCTTTTTAGTCTCTTTTCCCTCTTCTTGAATCTCATCTTCTTTTATTTCTTCAAAAACTGTATCTTTATCACTATTATCTACTGTTTGTGATATACTTCCATTTACATCATCCGGTCTGTTAGCTATAGTTTCTGCAAATGCAACATTCTGGATTTGACTTGTAATCACAGCTACAGCTAATGTAGTTGATATTTTTCGTTTCATATTTCATTCCTCCTTTTTACATTTTTCTTCATAAAATATACCATATTCGCCATCTATTTTCCAACATTTTTTTCACACTATAAATACATTTTCATTTATTTTTTTATACAGATTAATTTTTTTATTTAATTTATATTTACTAATCTCAAAAAATACTATCTACTTTTACTCTTTTTTAATACTATATATCATCTATGTTTGTAAAAGTATAATTTTCTATTAACTACTCTAATTTATTTCTTATAATAAAAAGGCTATATATAATTTATAAGTAGCCTTTACATTAATAATTTATAAAGTTATAAGTTTATCATAAATAAGTACTTATATGCGTATTTTAGCATATTCTAATATGAACTTTGTTATTGAGGTATCTAGAATGTATGAATAATAATTTATTTGACGATATTGAAGAATTTATAAGAAATTTGGATATAAACCTTGCCGAGCTAGAACGAACAGGTGCAACATTCATTTCAATAGGATATGCCTTCTTTACTTATGCTGCAAATATTGATATACAAGATTTATTAACTAATAATAATACTGATGTAGCTTCTGCTGAAATTACACTACAAGGTCAACAACTTGTACTATTAGGCTATATTTTCTTATGGGTCGTAGCTATGAAAAGAGTTTATTCTAGAAATTTAAGAAACACTCATATGGAAGAAACTATTAACGTATCTCCTTATGTAAAGCTAGCTAATGCATATCTATTAAGTACTTTTGCAAATGCTTTAAGACTTGAGGCTTTTACAGAAATAGCTAACTCTGAAGAGAGTGAAGAAGGAAATGGAGAAGGAAATGAGGAAGTTATTGAATAACTAAATCAATTATTATATTTAATTGATTTATTATTACATACTTCCTATCTTTATAATATAGAATGGACATATATAAATATAGTTATTACCTACTTTACTTTTAGCTAACTAAAATATATATATGTCCATCTTAAAAAACAAAGAAAAGAAATTCTAAAGATTATTTTTTTTCTCTTTTAACTCATTCCATCTAATATTCATTTGATTTCTTAAATTTTCTATATCATCACTTATAATATAATCTTGTACAAAAGAATAATCTAATTCCGCTAACCTTCTTACAGTATCATATTGTTCATGAATCCTCACATCTTCTACTGTTTGATTTTTTATAGTATCTCCATGTATATCTATTGGGATATTATATGATTCTAATTCTTTTATTAAGTTCTTATTCCTTAGATTTCCTTTCAGAGGAGATAATATATTTACTGCATTTGCATAACGATCTTCTTCGAATAAGAATTTTAAAAATGCTTTTGATACTTCTGGATATTTTGTATTTTTAGATACACCAATTTTATAATCTCCATAAACTTTTATATATTTACTATCTGGTAATGGAAACATTCCTATATCATCCATATTCATTCCTATATCTTCTAGTTGATATTTAAAATCTGAATTCCAAAATATCATAGCCACTTTTCCATTTTTGATGTCTACCTTACTTTGCTCCCACTCATAATTTAGTAAATTATCTTCACAATAATTATTTTGATATATGCTTCTTACAAAATTTAAAGCTTCAAAAACCCCACTATTTTCACTTAAGATATCTTTATTATTTACAATTATATTTTTTTCGAGTTCTACATCAAATAAATATGCTGCTATATCTAGCCATGCATTCATAATCCATACTTGTTTATAATTTAATGCAATCGGAGTTATTTCATTTTCTTTTATTACTTTACATAAATTAAAGAATTCTTCCTTAGTCTTCGGAAGCTCATTTATATTTAACTCTTTAAATACATTTTTATTATATATAATTCCACTCCAAGAAATTGATGTATTTACGTTGTAAAGCTTCCCATCACTCCCAATCCCCGTACTATAGTTATATATATTATCTTCTTTAAATCCTAAATCATCTAAATCTAAAAAATATTGTTCATATTCACTTGTTTTTATTGCAGCAGGTACTAAAGTTACATCTGGAAGTTCTTGAAGCACAGCCCTTCTTTGAAGAATTTCTTCTGCATCTCCTATTAATTCTAAATTTACTATAACCTTTGGATATTTTTCTTCAAACTCTGATATTAAAGTTTTAAGTTCTTCTTTTTTGTCAGTTCTATTACTAACAAAAGTTATTTCTCCTTCTAATTCTTTATCAGTATTATTTGTAATAATTTCTTCAATTTTATTTTCTCTAATAATTTTAACGCCAACAAATGTAACTATAATAGCTATAAATACTGTGATAGAAATCTTTATTTTTTTATTTTTCATTAATCCAACCTCTTTCATAAAATAATGAATTCTAATTATTTCTAAAACTATTCGGAGTATAACTTGTTACTTTTTTAAAAGCTCGTCCAAAAGTTATTGCATCATTATATCCTACTTTTGTTGCTATTTCATAAACCTTTAAATTTGTTGTAATTAATAGTTCCTTTGCTACTTTTATTCTATACTCTGTTAAAAAGTCATAAAATCCTTCTCCAACCTCTTTTTTAAATAGTTCAGACAAGTAATTTTGACTTAAGAACACCTCATCAGCTACTTCTTTAAGTGATATGTTCTTATTAAAATTATTTATTATATATTGCTTAGCAAGTTTTATAACCGTTAAATTTGTATTAATATTACTTTTTTCCTCTGAAACCTTCTTTTCATCTGATACTTTTAAGAAGTATTTTTTCACCTTAGTTTCATCATATATTGTACTTTTAATTTTTCTAAATTTTAATGATTGCTCTTTTAATTTATACAATTCATTTGTCTGCTCCATTATGTAGAAATTAATATTATTTTCTATAAACAGGCTTGACTTATCTTCCATATAGTTACTTATTTCCTTATCACAAGTTGTATTGCTCATATTAAAATAAAATACTATATACGAATTTACTTCAAAGTTAAAATATATATATTCCACATTGCGATATCTATTAATAATATTTCTTATATATTCTTTTATTAATTTTTTTTCATTTTTTCCCTTTTCAACTACAATAAGCTTGTACATATAATTTTCATTAAGTTGTATATCTTCTAAAAATGATTTATCGGTTTTATAATTTGATTCAGCGTTAGAAAATAATATATGTCTGAAAAAATCTTTTTTTAATATCTCAATTGACTTACTAAGGATATTATCTTGCTTTTTATCTTCCTTAATTTTAATCTCTGCTTCACAAATTACTTTTTTAAGTTCATCTTGCTTAATAGGCTTTAACAAATAATTAAATGCTCCAAATTTCATGGTATCTCTTACATAAGTAAATTCATCATATCCACTTAACACAACGAATATGGGTGCATTCTCCATTTCCCTTACTGATTTTTCTATTAGTTCACTACCAGTCATTATAGGCATTTTTATATCTGTTATAACCAAATCTATTTTATTGTTTTTTAAATACTCAAATGCTACTAATCCATTTTGAAATCCTGCTATAACTTCATATTGAGGAAAAATCCTATTAATAATTTTTTTTAAACCTAACCTTATGATCTTATCATCATCTACTATTAATATCTTCATAATTTACACCTACTGTTGAATACTTTTTAAATTCATTATATATTTATTATATATTAAATGTTTACATTTTAGAAGAATTATACTTTAATAAAACAAATATATACTTATTCAAGGGATTGGGTGCAAATTATGTTTTCTTATAAGAATTTATCTATAAAAAAATTAACTTTAATTATTTTTACATGTCTTTATTTAATTTTCTTACTTTTTACTACATTTAATTTATATTCCTATTCAAAATATGAATATAATAAAACAGAAAAATTAATAAAGAACTTTAACATTAGCTTTAGTAATCAAATAGAAGAAAAAATCAATAATATTTCTGATGTTTCTAAGTATCCTTTGTTAATACCAGAAATAAATACATTACACCAAATATTAAGAGATAATGAGACTTTTAAAATAACAAATTACAATTATTTAAAATATCTTTGTGAAATGATGCTAATTCAAAATAATTCTATAAGCGGAGCTTATATTTATGATTTAAAAGGTAGAGGATCCTTTGCAAGCAGGAATAGTTCGCATTATAAACTTATAAATCCCCTTAATGAAAATTGGTTTCAGGAAAGTTTAATTTCTCCTTCTACTACATCAATTTTTACCAATATTAATTCTAGTAATATTTTTGATATAAACTCAACAGAGGGTGAAAATCTTATACTACTTACAAGAAAGGTAATAGATATTAATACGAACCAAATTACAGGAATGCTTTTAGTTACTTTATCATCAGAAGAATTTAATCATATTTTAAAATATGATTTACCATTTAATAATGAAGTTATATCAATTTATAACTACACAGGTGATTTAATTTTATCTACAAACGAAGAAGAAACAAAAACTAATTATTTGGACAAAGTAAATTTTAATAGTTCTGAACCTTCAATAGATTATGTTTATGAAGATGAATCTTATGTTATTTGTTCCAACCCTATTACTATTTCAAATTGGATTATAGTTAATAAAATACCAAAGAAGGATGCCTTTAAATTAAATAACTTATATATTATTTTTTTTGGTACTAATATTTTGTTTTTTTTAATCTCATCAATTATATTATATCTATTCTTTACTAAAAGAATTTTTAACCCAATACAATATCTTATTAATAATATGTCTTCTAACTCTATAGAAAAAAATCTAAAAAGAGATTTTCAATATGATAAAGATGATGAAATTGGACAACTAGTTAATTCATATAATGACATGAAAGGACGTATTAATAGTTTAATAAATATTAATTATAAAAATCAAATAGAACAAAAAGAATTAGAACTTCGCCAGCTTCAAAATCAAATCAATCCTCATTTTATATATAATACTTTAGAATCAATTCATATGATGGCTGAAATTAATGATGATTTAGAAACATCAACAATGGCAGAATACTTTGGTTCAATTATAAGATACAGTATGAATAGAAAAATTAATACTGTAAAATTAAAGCAGGAAATGGAAGTAATAGATAATTATATTTACTTACAAAAAATAAGATTTGATCAACTTTTTACAATAGAAAATATTATTCCAGAAGAATTGCTCAATTGTGAAATAATAAAGATGATAATTCAACCTTTAATTGAAAATGCAATTTATCATGGACTAAGCGAATGTGATAGTAATGGAAAAATAATAATTCAAGGACATCATATAGATGATAATTTACTTATAACAATATCTGATAATGGTGTAGGTATAGAAGATGATAAGTTAAAAGATTTAAATGATTATATTAACGATAAAAATAATAAATTTAATAGCACTGCATTAAGAAACATAAATCGACGCTTAAAACTTAATTATGGAAAAACCTTTGGTCTTGAAATATTTAGCGTATATGGCAAAGGTACCTCAACCGTACTAACACTTCCTTATATAATTAGATAAATAAAGATTCCACAGCATAAAATATTATTTAATACTGTGGAATTTAATTTATTCTAGCTAAGTTTTATATTTTAATTTTTACATTAAAATTTTATAGGCTATATATCTAATGCTTTAAGCTTATGAATTATCTCTATTTGGTTGCTATACATATCTTCTCTTTCATTTATATATATTCTTTTAAGCTCTTCGTCTTTTTCATTATTTATTTTATCATCCATATCCTTTATTAGTTCTCCGAACTTGTATAAGTGTAATGCAAGCTCTAGAGCATTAGTTTCACTTCTCATAATTTCACCCCTTACAGTAATTTGACTATCTAAGTTTAGGTAAATTTTCTAAGTTAATAACATATGGATTATTATAGAATTTCTTTAATTCTTCATCTGAATTCCATTGAATGTCTTTAACAAAATTATTCCAAGTCATAAACCACAACCATGGAGTATTAGATTCGATAATTTTATCTGGATCTGGTATTGGTCCATTTTCTCCTAATGTAAGTAGTTTTTTACCATTAGTGATTTTATTAGCTCCAATGTATTTTTCAGATAATGGTTCATGATTTCCAATATCAACATAACAATCTATAGAATTTATATCTACAACATCATCACCTGGATACCAACCTTCTCTTGGCGCATTATATACCCAAATTAAATTGTTAAGCTTATGATAATTTACATATCTATGATACATTAATCTGTATAATTTCTTATATGCTTTACTTCCCTTAGCTCCCCACCAAAACCAACCTCCATCTGCTTCATGTAGAGGCCTCCAAAGCACAGGTATATTTTCATTTTTAAACTTTTTAAGTTCTTCTGCAATAAGATCTAAATCTTCCATTAAAGCTTTATTTTCTTCTGTTCCTTCTATTAACGCTAATTCACAATCAAAATCTGTATTTTCTGTATAAAAACTCTTCCCTCTCCCATGCATTGGTGAAAACCAGTGCCAGCAAAATGTAATTATTGCATTACTATTTTTAGCATAGTATAGTGCTGCTTCTACTGTTCCCTTATTATTAGCAAGCTCATCAATACATTCAAAATCGCTCTCTTTAGTTTCTATGCCTTTTGAATAACTTAATAAATCAAAGCCTAATATTGCAGGTATCTTTCCACTCACTCTTCTTATATGTTCAATATCTGGCATAGTAGATTTATTGCAATGTTGTCCACTTAATATTCCTTTTCCATGAATCTCATAGAAATAGTCCATAAGTCTTATTGCTTCCCTAGATGCATTTTTATTGGATAAATTAAAGTTAGGTGTTTTTATCTTATTTTCATCTTTAATACCATTTAAATTAATATCTATTTTCAATCACCTCTTTCTTTATTGAATTATCAGTACTTTTTCTGGTTAAATATTTAATAGGAAATCTTCCTAATATAATAACAATTAAACTTATTACTATAACCATCGTATATAAAACCTTTGCTGATGGATTATTTAAAGTAAGAATTAAACCTATTATAGATATTCCAAACATTCCACAGAATATAGATTGTATAAGCTTAATAAAAGTAATTATGGAACTAAGTTCTATATTACTTTGCTTTCTAACCTTTTTCTTTCTATTTCTTTCACATGATGACATGCTACATATCCTCCTTTATATTCAAGTAATTGTGGTTCTTCCTTCTCACATATTTCTGTATAATAAGGACATCTTGTATGGAATCTGCATCCTGATGGAGGATTTGTTATACTTGGCATATCTAATGTTCTTAAAGGTAATTGTTTAGATGAGCCATCTTCCCTTTTTCCTGCCTTCTCAGGCACTGCTGCAAGTAAAGCATGGAAATATGGATGTTTAGGATTATCTATTGCATCATATATATTATTAAGTTCTATTATTTTACCTAAATACATTACAACTAATCTACCATTTTTCGCTACATATCTCGCTGTTGCTAAATCATGTGTAATATATACAAAAGATATATTGTATTTCTTATTCATCTTAGTCATTAAATCTATTAGTGCAATTCTTAATGATACATCAACCATTGAAACAGGTTCATCTGCAACTATAAGCTTTGGTTTAACAGACAATGCTCTAGCAAGTAATATTCTTTGTCTTTGTCCACCACTTAGCTGATGAGGATATTTATATAAAAATTGCTCTTGCGGAACTAATCCTACTTCTGCAAAATATTCTTTTAAAATCTCTTCTGCTTCTTGTTTATTTTTTGCAATTTTGTGTTGTAATAATGGAAGAGATAAGGATTGAAATATAGTTCTATTAGGATTCAAGGCTGCAAATGAATCTTGATGAACCATTTGAACTCCAAGTCTATAATTTTTAAAATCTGCTCTTTTAAGCTTTCCAATATTTTTTCCTTTATAGTATATTTCACCTTTACTTGGTTTATGAATTCCTACAATAAGCTTTCCTAAAGTTGTTTTCCCACATCCACTTTCGCCAACTACTGCAACTATTTCTCCTTCATTTACTTCTAAATTTATATTAGATAATACAGTTACCTTTTGCTTTTTATTCGTCTTATTATCAAATTCAATACTAATATTATCTACCTTTAATAAACTCATCTTCCATCTCCTCCTTCTTTTCATTTTCTAAGTTTTCTATAAATGTATAGCATCTTGTACATTTTGTTTTATTAACAAAATACATTTGCTTAGTTTTTTCTCTATCAGCATCACACTTACCTTCTAAAAAAACACTACATCGTGGTGAAAACTTACACTCTCTAAAATCTTGAGTAAGATTTGGAGGATTTCCTGGTATGGCCTTTCTTTTAGTTACATCATCATTTAAAGTTGGAATTGCATTTAATAGTCCCTTTGTATATGGATGTGATGGATCTTCAAATACATCGTCAACTTCTCCATATTCAACTAATTCTCCAGCATACATTACTGCTATTCTATCTATAACACCTGATATTACTGATATATCATGAGTTAAGAATATTAATGTCACTCCCAAACGCTTATGAATATCCTGCAAAATATCTAAAATATACCATTGAGTTATTACATCTAAAGCAGTTGTTGGCTCATCTAATAATATAACCTTAGGTTCCAATATAAGACTTAATGCTATTAAGACTCTTTGTTTCATACCACCACTCAATTGATGAGGATAATATTCTAATACACTTACATCCAATCTTACATGTTTTAATACTTCTTCTGCCTTCTTTGTAATTTCCTCTTCTTTTGCATTAGAATCATGAGCTAAAACTGTTTCAATAAAATGCTCTTTAACCTTTAAAACTGGATTTAAAGCATTTTGTGCTGCTTGAAATACTGTAGCTATTTCTTTCCATCTATATTCATTAAATTCATTAACACTTAAGTCTAATAAATTTATTTTCGTATTAGTATCATCATAATAATAAACCTCACCAGATGTTATCTTACCTGGAGCTTGCACAAGATTTAATATTCCTGATGCAAGTGTTGATTTTCCACTTCCACTTTCTCCTATAATACCAACAACTTCATTTTTATAAATTGTAAAAGTTATATTATCACAGGCTTTTAAACTTCCATTTTTCAAAAAGAATTCTATTGTTAAATTTTTTATTTCTATTAATGGTTTCATAACTTCTCCCCCTATTGTTTACGTAATCTTGGATTCATTGCTTCATCTAATCCATTTGCAAAGAAATAACATCCTAATTGGAATAATACAATTCCCATAATTGGAGTTAAAAAGTAAACTATAGGTCCAATACCACCATAAAGTACAGCTGATTGAGACATTGCCATTTGTATCATCATTCCCCAATGACTTCCTTGAAATGGAACTAATCCTAAAACCATTAATGAAACTGAAGTCATTATAGCTCCTTTCATTATTGAAATAAAATTAATTGCTATAAACGATATTATATTAGGAACTACATCCTTTATTATTATATTAATAGTACTTATTCCCATTACCTTACTAGCTTCTATAAAATCTTTATTTCTAATTACAAGTACTTGAGACCTTATTGCTTTTGCAAGTCCTGCCCAAGACCAAAGACTAAGTACTAACCCAAATAATATATTATTACTTACATTTATAACCATTGATAGCACCATTGTTACTGGTAAAGTTGGCATAGTTAATACTATATCTGTAATTAACATTAATATATTGTCTGTTTTTCCACCTAACAATCCTGCTGATATACCTATTCCACAAGCAAATATAATTGAAAATACAGCTGCATAAAATGCAACTAATAAAACTGATCTTGAACCAAAGATAAATAGAGATAATATATCTCTTCCTGCATAATCTGTACCAAGCCAATGCTTTGCAGACGGTGCTTTTAATCTCGCTAAATAGTCTGATTTTGGATCTGAAACAAACATTGGTCCAAAAATAGCCATTAACAAAAATATTACTAAAATAATAAATCCTATTCTAGCCATTTTATTATCCCAAATAACCTCAAAAAACTCTTTTAGAGAATTTAAAAATGAGCCTTCTTTATTTATTGTCTTATTTTTTTGTTTTACTGCCACTGTATTACTCATATCTTTACTTCTCCCTTAACCTTGGATTCAACTTAGTATTTAGGAATTCTGCAAATATTCCTGATAATAACACCATAACTATTATCATTAAGAACATACCTTGCATAAGTGGGTAGTCTCTTCTAGAAATAGCTGTAGTTAAATAATATCCAACTCCTGGATATACAAAAAGATTTTCAATTAATGGTGATCCACCAAACATCATACCAAATGATATTGCAACACTTGTAACCATTGGCAACATTGCATTCCTCCCTAAATAACTAAATACTATTCTTCTATCTGATATTCCTCTGGCCTTTGCATAATTAATATAATCTTCTCCTAATACAGACATACAATTTGCCTTCATTCCCATTACCCATCCTGCTAGTGTTGTTAAAAAGTATGCTAATATAGGGAGCGTAGCATGTTTTAAAACATTTGCTATAAACCCTATGTTAAACCCTGGAGTTACTGATGAATTATAAGCTCCTTTCGATGGTAAAAGTCCAAGTGTCAATGAAAATAATAAAACAAGTAAATATGCTACTATATAATCTGGAATAGAACCTAATATTGCTTGATATCCTGTTAAAACTCCATCTAAAATCTTACTTCTCTTCCAAGCTATATATATTCCAAGTATTACGCCTACAGTAAAGGATAAAAATAGGGATATTGAACATACAAGAAGTGTCCATGGTAATGCTCCTAAAACTATTGTTGTTACCGATTCTTTAAATGACATTGATTGACCTAGATTTCCTGATAATATTCCTTTTACATATGAAACAAATCTTTCAACTACAGGGATATCTGGATCATAATTTAGTGCTAATTTTGCTTTATTATACGCTTGATCATATGGCAATTGGCTTGTTCTTATGTATTCTTGAGCAAGCGTATCTACTGGATCTCCAGGCATAGCCTGTATAACAAAAAATATTAATAGTAGTGAAACTAACATTGTTATTAAGCTAGTTACTAACTTCTTCATTCTAAAATCCCCCTTCAATTTTAAATGTAGGGCCGTTTCATTTAACAACCCTACAAATTCTTTTTATCTACTTATTTAACATAGTATAACTCGCCTGATCTAAGTGCTTTTCCTAATATAGCACTTGTTGTACCAGACCAATAGAAATCACTTAATTGCTCTCCTGTTTTTGCCTCAGGCATTGAAAGCTTTGGATTATGAAGTCTAAATACATAATATTTTTCTGTAACAGGAATATACCATGCATTATCATTAAAGAATTGAGCAAACTCTTCTGTTACCTTTGTTATTTCCTCTGGCGTAGATGCATTAAATAATTCTAATTGCTTTTCTGAATATTTAAAGTCTTCTCCAGTTTCATCATTCTTAAATACTAATCCGCCTTTTTCTGGGAATTTAAGATTCATGCCTCTCTTACCATACCACCATATTCCATCATATGCTTCATATGGATGTTGAGTATTAGTTGCACTTCCAAATCCATCTATGACCATATGACCTTGTCCAGAAGTGGCATAATCATTGTATGCAGCTGCTTCTTTTGGAGTAAATACAGCATTTAATCCAAAGTCTTTCATCATATTTGCTGCTGCTTCACCAATTACAACATATGCTGGATATTCTCCAACCCCTGCAACTATAATTTCTGGACTATTTCCATCCTTATCAACCCATTGATTTCCTTGTTTTTTCCATCCTGCTTCTTCTAGATATTCTTCTGCTTTTTCTAAATTAATATCATAATTTTCTAATGAATTTAAGAAATCTTTACTTAAATATTTATCTCTTACTGATGGTGGTAATGCTACTGCATATTCATCACCTTTTACCATTCCAGGCTCTGATACTGGTGCAATTTGAGCTTTATCAATTATATAAGCAATTGCCTTTCTTACATTAACATCACTAGTTGGATACTTTTGAGTATTCATACAGAATCCTAAAGAACTAAATTCTGGAACCACCATTTGCCTTATTGTTTCTTTATTATTTTCAGCAACTTTTTGTGCCATATCTGGTGATAATCCCATACCTTCTGCATCATAATCTCCATTTGAAATTGCAAGTGCAGTTGATTCTGTACTAGTAGGTCTTATTCCTCTAATTTTTTCTATGTTTAAAGGAACTCTATAATAAGGATTTTGTTCAAAAATTATTTCAGCTGATGTCATAGTCTTTGGAACATAAGCACCAGAAACTTTTATACTCATTAAATCTGGTAAATAATTATTTAAAGCTGTAGTTGTTTCTGCAACCTTAATATCACCTTCAGCATTAAATTTAAAATTCTTATTTTCATCTAATTCTCTATTTTTTTCAAATTGTTCTTGATATGCCTTTGCAAATTCTCCATAATTTGATACTGGATACTTTAAAGATGTTTTTAGTATATAATCTAATAATAAAGTTGCATCTCTGTTATATTTAACTTCTACTGTTAAATCATCAATTTTCTTTACTGATTCAGCATAATAAGCTATTTTATTTACTGTCATATCTATAAATAAATTGCTGATCAAATCATCTGCTGTGATAGCTGATCCATCACTCCATTTAAGGTCTTTCTTTAATTTTAAAGTCAATACTTTATCCTTAAAATCATAACTTTCTAATAATGATGGCTTAAATGTTTTTTCTGGTTGAGAACTATAATCACATAAGTAATCGTATATAATTGGTTCCATTGACCAATCAGGTCCTCCATTCACTGAAGGGTTACCATGTCCTGCCGGAGCTGGTGTGAAAGAAATCATTGTACTTAATTCAGTTCCTTTGGAATCGGCTTTTTCTCCATCAACTTTTGCATTTGTCATTGTTGTCTCAACACTTATTACTGAGTCCATAATCGATTCGTCACTTGTACTTTCCGAATCATTATTTTTACATCCCATAAATACAGATGCACTTAAGGTTAATGCCATAGTAAATGCTATAAGTTTTTTTAACTTATTTTTTTTCATAATCTTCCCCCTACTTTCATAGTAAAATTTATTACTGTTCACATTTAAAGTATATTAAGCGATACGCTCTTAGTAAACGTTTTAAAAGGAAGAGCCTAAGTAAGGTTTATAAATAATAAAATTTGTATATATACTAATTCATAAAAAAAGGAATTCAGCAATAGCCAAATTCCTTTTAAATATTATTCAAGTTTTAAGTGAATTAACTTTCCTTTAAAATCACCATGTAAATTAGTTAAATTAATTCCAGCAGTCATTAATGCCCCGCCAGATACAACTTCTCCAGTTTCTTCATTCTTATAAAATCTATCTTCTATTAATCCTCTTAATTTTATTCTTCTGCTATGATAATTTGGTCTTCCAAATACTTGTACACAAGTTACTAAGACTTCACTCTTATCTTTAGAAACTACTGACCATGCATCAAAAGAGTTATTTTCAGAAAAATTCTCTATTCTATAATAGTCCCCACTTCTTACTAAATCATTATATTTATGATACATTTCTATTTGTTTTGGTATCATATCTCTATCTTCTTGCGGTATTCTTGTTACATCAAGCTCATATCCAAAAGTACCAGCTAAAGCTACATAACCTCTTGTTTCAAAAGGTGTCGTTCTTCCAACAGTATGATTTGGACAATCACTAACGTGTGCACCTATAGATGAAAGTGGATATACCATAGATGTTCCTTCTTGTATTTTCAATCTTTCAATTGCATCAGTATCATCAGAACACCAAATTTGAGGGCTATAGTAAAGCATTCCTGGATCGAATCTTGCTCCTCCACCAGAACAGTTTTCTAATAAAATATGTGGAAAATCTTTAGTTAATCTGTCCATCATATCATATACTGCTAAAACATATCTGTGGAATAATTCTCCTTGATTTTCTGATTTTAAACCAAGACTTCCTAAATCTGTTAGTTGTCTATTCATATCCCATTTTACATAAGTTATATTTGCACTTGATAAAACTTTTTTTATACTGCCATATATATAATCAACTATTTCTTTTCTTGATAAATCTAACACATATTGTTCTCTACATAATGCAGGTTCACGACCTGGTATTTTAATACACCAATCCGGATGTTTTCTAAATAGTTCTGAGTCTCCTGATATCATTTCCGGTTCAACCCATATTCCAAATTCCATACCAAGTTTGTTTACTTCATCAACTAAATTCTTAAGTCCACCATTTATCTTACCTTCATTTACAAACCAATCACCCAATGATGAATTATCAGCATTACGCTTTCCAAACCAACCATCATCCATAACAAGCATTTCAATTCCTAATTTTGATGCTTCTTTTGCTATAGATAATAGTTTTTCTGTATTAAAATCAAAATAAGTTGCTTCCCAATTATTTATTAATATTGGGCGCTTTTTGTCTTTATATTCTCCTCTTATTAAATTATTTCTATATAAATCGTGGAAGGTTCTTGTCATCTTTCCTATGCCTTCATTTGAATAAACCATAACAACTTCTGGAGCTATAAATTCTTCATCTTTATTTAATAACCAATTAAAATCTTCTGGATTTATCCCCATTACAACTCTAGTTGTATTAAATTGACATCCTTCAATTTGTGCAAAGAAATTTCCTGAGTAAACAAAATTAAACCCATATACATTACCATAGTCATCTGTTGCTTTGCTATCTAATAATGCTATAAATGGATTATCTTGATGACTTGATTCTCCCCTAATTGTTGATACTACTTGTTTTCCATAACCAATTTTCTTTCTTTGCACATGCCTTTCTCTAGCCCAAGACCCATGAAGTGATATCATATCATAATCTATATCATCAAAGTCGATACATGTAGATAAAACCTTCGTTAAATTAATTTTATCTTCACTTAAGTTTTTAACCTTTACACTTCTTGTAATAACATCTAAATTCTCAAAAGTGGTATAAACAAGTACAACTTGTAAATTTAAATACGTATCTTCACAAGTTATTTCAAGGCTTGTACATTCATTTTCATCTCCAAAGGTAGCAGGCAATCCATTAAGCTCTTTTTTACCTTTATAAATTTCATGTGACTTATATTCAAGTTTCACTTCTGAATGCCCATTTTTATCTATAACTCTTATTGACGATTCCCTAAAATCTCCAATTCCATGAGTTGAATATTCAAAAGGAAAACTATCATAAAAAGATACTCTATCTCTATTATTTTTTGATGGAACATATGGTGGTTCATTAATTCTCATTAAATAATTTATATCTTCATCAATTACTTTCTTACCAAAATAAACATGTCCTAAAAATTTTTCTTCATCTACAATAGAAATAATGTATGATGTATCTTTTGAATCAAGTTTAAATACATTATACTTTTCTATAAATCTAATACCCATCTTTTATACCTCCATTACATAATACAATATTTAACCCAAATTTAATTATAACGTTTACTTTAAAATAACATAATTATTTATATTATTCAATACTGTTATAAATTACAATAATATTTGCAACAGTATCTTATATTTTGTTTATATTTATAAAAAGGTACAGTATTAATATTTTATTATAAAAATTAATACTGTACCTTCAAATTATCTTTTTATTAAATTTTATATATTTTTTACTTCATCTTTAATATACCTTTGTATATATATCTTATTTGCAAAAGCTATTACCATCGATCTTACTATCTCAGATTCAATAGTAAATTTCTTTGCTGAACTCGGCTCTGAAAAATCTCTTGTAGTAAATACTGATTTTATTGCCTTTTCAAGTTCTATACAAAAAAAATCATATGCCTCCTCTATAGGGCAAGTATCTATTTGCTTTCTTATTAAATAGCATATTTCTTGTAAGGTAAATACTTGCTTTAATGTACAAACTACAATTAAGTAAGCTAAATGTTTTTCATTATATCTTTTATCTTTTGGAGGATAAACTACCTTTTGTTTCACATAATTATTAAGCATTGTAGGTGTTAATAATTTTTCTTCATTATTAATATTTATTTCTTTTAATACATCTTCTATATATACAATGACTTGGTCCTTATATAACGAAACTTTTGGCAGTTCATTAAATCTTGGGCAATGGAATTCTAAAATATTTCTATGAATTCCACCTTTATTCCCTCTATCCATACTGCCTCTCCTATTTTTATGATTATTTTAATGAATCATGCTTTTTTATTACTTGTATCGCAACACATCCAGGTCCACCTTGAGTAGTAAATGCTGGACTTAACAAATTAATTTCTATATCTGCATCCTTAATATCTTCTAATATAATTTCTTTTGCCTCATTTGCTAAATCTTCTTTGCAAGCATGCGAAATATAAATTTTATAATTAGAATCTATATTTTTCTCTATAAATGTTTCACATATTTTTTTTACTGCTTTTTTATATGTACGTTTTGTAGTAAACTTTTCAAGAGATTTGCTGTCCTCTGAAAGAGTCATAACTGGTACTAATTTAATTGCACTACCAATCTTACCAACTATAGATGATACTCTTCCCCCTCTTACCAAAAAGTCAAAATCATAAGGAATTAAGAATGAAGTTGATGTTTCAATAAACTTCATTATTTCATTTACTATTTGATTTCTCGTATAGCCAACTTCTACAAGCTTAACAGCTAAATCAACTAAATACCTGTGTGGCCCACATAAAGTTTTTGAGTTAATTACATCTATACGCTCCGGATTGTTATCCATACTTTTTGCCATACATGCTGAATTATATGTACCTGATAACCCATCTGCCATCGAAATATTTATTATTTCATCTTCTGGATATTTACTATATAAATCCAATACATGTCCAATAGATGGCTGTGAAGATTTTGGAACATGTCCTTCATTAATAATATCAATAAATTCTTCTGTATTGATATCCTCATATTCCCTATAGGTCTTGTTATCAATGCTAACTGTAAGAGGTGCAATATCAATATTATTAGCTTGTCCCTCTTTTATAGAATAAAGTGTAGATGAGTCTGATACTATTTTTATCATCTTTTTTCTCCAATTTCGTATTTTAATCTAATATACATAGTTTTAAAAACTATTTGTTTCAGATTATCATACTAAGTAATCGATGTCAATAATAATTATGTAACCATTTAAACGTAATTTTTTCCAACAAAATTTTGTGTTCCATTTATAGTAACTTTTAAAATTATATAAAATAATAAGAACCACCTTTTTTTAGATAGCCCTTATTAAATTTAAAAGTTAAAATCTACAGTTATTTATATAGTTTATGCTAAATAATTAAGAATAATTTAATTAAAAAAATTTCAATTGCAGTTTATTTTGATACTTTTCTAGATTATACATTACAAGATCATATCTTTTATATTTTAAATTTTAGCTAATATAAACCTTAGTACTTTCAGGAATATTATCATATATCCACTTTGCATTTTCTTTAGCTAATCTCACACATCCATCTGATAAAGCCATTCCAAGTCTCCCATCTCTTACACTACCATCCAAATTATAAATTATTGAGTGAAATAAATAATTTCCTTTAAACTGTGTATAATACCAGCATTTATAACCTCTCTCTACTCCAAAATACAATCCTTTAATTCCTATACTGAATGTTCCCTTTGGTGTTGGAGTAGATTTCTTTCCAATAGTACATAGATAACTATGAATAAGATTCCATTTATTTTTTGAACCACGAAATATGTTGACTTTAATTTTTTTGGTATCTACCCATATAAAATATTCAGTTGGGCTAGAAAAATCACTAGAATTAACAAATGCTGTAGCATTATTATTATAATCCTCTCCCCTTTTAAAGGAAAAAATTTTATTAATTATTTTCAAAATACTCTCTCCAAAATAAATACTTTCTAATTATACTATTCACATCAAATCAAATGTTGAAAATAAATGCTTATTTCATTATATTATTTGTTATTATATCTAATATCAATTTATTTTAAGATTCTATAATTATTTTATAAAATATTCCTCATCTTTTAGTAGAAATATTATCATGATAAGTTTCCCATTTTAATAATAAATCTAGCTTTTTATCAATTTGTCATAATATTCTATATTTTTCTTTAATGCTTCCATATTAAATTAATGTTTTATTAGCAAATCCTTACTTTCTTCATTTTGCTTTTATTTTGCTTATTGAGTACACTCATTGTAATAACTTAAAGGAGGATGATGCATATGTGGGGCTTTGAAATTAAGCTCTAGGTGTGGTTATTTAAATATCTAATATTATAAATATATTCGCCTCAACTTTATAGAGCTTAATAAATAATTATATGAGTTGTAATATTATATATAAAGTTATGAAAGAGGTATTTATTATGTCAAATTTAGCATTTAAAGTCTATGAAAGAAATGTAAAAGCAAATCAAAGTAAACTTAGAAAAACTGGACAAATCCCTGGGATAATATATGGGGAGTTCCTTGATCATACTATCCCAATAAAAATGTGTAATGCCGAGCTTAGAAGAATGCTTAGAAAAAATAATAGTGGATCTATTATAGAAGTTGAATTAGATGATAAAAAATTTAATTGCGTAGTTAAAGATGTTCAGAAAAATAATCTACATGAAATAGTACATGTAGATTTTCAATATATTAAACCAAATGAAGTAATAAAAATGAGAATTCCTATTAAAATAATTGGACAAGAAAATCTAGAATCTAGACGATTAACATTAGAAACTCATAATTTATTTATAGATTTACAAGGTAATGTTGAAAAAATTCCAGAATCCATTGAAATAAATGTTTCTGATATGAACGTTGATGATAAAGTATTAATCGAAGATATTGTTATTCCAGAGGATATAACAATTTTAACTGACCCTAAAACTCTATTGGCTGTTGTAAGTAGTCAATATATTTAATTCTAATTTTATAATTAAATATTTATAAAAAGAAAAAGCTATACACTGCACTGTATAGCTTTTCCCATGGCAAAATATACTTTAATTTTAAGAAGTTCTGAACCTTATACTTTTAGCTAGAATGATTATCTAGAGTAGAACTCAACTATTAAATTTTCATTAATTTGTATTGGAATTTCTTCTCTTAATGGATATCTAGTATATACAGCCTTAAATTCATCTAAATTAGAATCTATGTAAGGTAAAGTATTTACATGACCATTTATGTTTGAAATATAATTTGGAGATTTTCTTGCCTTTTCTGTTAAAGAAATTTCTGTTCCTGGTTCTACCTTATATGATGGAATATCAATTTTCTTTCCATCAACTAAAATATGTCCATGATTAACCATTTGCCTTGCAGCTCTTATAGAATTAGCAAATCCCATTCTATATACAAGGTTGTCTAATCTCGATTCCAGTCTTAATAATAAAGCTTCTCCAGTTGTACCTTCTTTAGTTTTAAAGGCATCTTCAACATATTTTTTAAACTGTTTTTCTAAAACTCCATAATAAGCTCTTAATCTTTGCTTTTCTAATAGTCTTACACCGTATTCTGATAACTTTTTATCTGCTCTGCTTGTTCCTTTTACAGCTCTTTTCATAGCTTTTGGATGTCCATAAACATTCAATCCAAGTCTTCTACTCTGTTTAAATCTTGGGCCTCTTTCTCTAGCCATGGGTTTCCTCCTTTTTAAAATTAAATTATGTAATTATATTATCATATTTTCTCAACAATTGAAAATCATTATCATTTAGTTTTTGCCTATTATCTTAATTTATTTCTAAATTCCTTAATATCCCTTGCTAATTGATAATATTTTTCATTTATATCATACCATAACTATATTTTCAATTTTATTTTAACCATCGCTATAAATATTATTCCCCCTCTTAAAAATCCTTTTATTTACTTATTTATATTTCTATAACTAATTCACATACTTTACTTCATAGAATCTTATTTTTTTATTGCAATTTTTGTAATATTTATATATAATTAGTTTTAAATATTATCGTAGTTTATTTTTAGGAGATTTTAAAATGATAAAAAATATAAACTTATCTGAAACGCTAAAACTTAATATATTTTTCTTTAGCTTTTTTAGTTAGGTTTGTATTTATCGGTTTATATATTAACCATAGATACAAACACTTAATCGTTTGTATCTATGGAGGCTAAAGTTAATTTGTTAAGCTAACATAGAGATATACACTATGTAGCTTTTAATCCTAGGCCTAAAGCCACATAGTAAATTCTATGTGGCTTTTTTATTTATAAAATATGGAAAGAGGTATTACTATGAAAAAAAATAAAAATAAGGATCTATTAATTATTGCTTTTGCAGTCTTCTCTATGTTTTTTGGAGCAGGAAATCTGATTTTTCCTCCATATATAGGATTGACATCTGGTCATAAATGGATTGTAAGCTTTTTAGGCTTTATATTATCTGATGTAGGCCTTATTCTTTTATCAATAGGCGCAATAGCACGTGCAGGCTCTTTTAAATCAATTTTAGAGAAATCAGGTAATAAATTTGGTCTTACTCTAGAAGTTGTAATTATGCTTTGTTTAGGTCCAATATTAATTGTACCCAGAACAGCTGCTACAACTTTTGAAATGAGTGTACAACCATTATTTAAATCAGTTAATCCAGTTTTATTTTCAATTTTATTCTTTTCTATAGTTTTAATATTAACTATAAAACCAACTAAAGTTATGGATATACTTGGTAAATTTTTAACTCCAATTTTACTAATTGCCCTATTGGTTTTAATAATAAAAGGAATCATTTCTCCTATTGGATCTTTGAATCTTGATATACAATCTAATAACTTATTTATGACAGGATTAACACAGGGTTATCAAACAATGGATCCATTGGGATCTGGGGGCATTACTGCACTAATAATTACATCATTTTTGAATAGGGGATATACTAAGAAAGAAACTATAGGTCTTACTATAAAATCAGCTATAATTTCTGGAATAGCTCTTACTTTAGTATATGGTGGACTAACTTATTTAGGGTCAACTGCCTCTAATATTTATAATCCAACCATTTCTCAAACTACACTATTAATTAATATAACAAATGATTTATTAGGTAATACTGGAACAATAATATTGAGTATCGTTGTTGCTTTTGCGTGCCTTACTACAGCAATAGGCTTAACTTCTGTCACAAGTAAGTACTTTGAAGATATTACCAATAAGAAAATTAAATATAATTACATAGTTATTTTTATTTGTACTTTTAGCGCTATTATTTCTAACTTTGGAGTTGATAAAATAATATCAATTTCTGCTCCAATATTAACAATAATCTACCCGGTTTCAATTGCATTAATCCTGATGAATTATTTTAAAACTATATTTACTAAAATTGAAATTTTTAAAGGTGTTGCATATTCTACGCTTTTAATTAGCTTGCTTACTGTAATTGATAGTTTAGGAGTAAGTATAAGCTTTATTCATAAGCTTCCTTTCTCAAGCTTTGGATTTAACTGGATTATCCCAGCTATAATAGGAGGATTTATAGGTTTCATTTTTAGTTATAGCAATTCAAAAAAAATTAATGTTTCTTAATTTTTATAATAAAAGTAAATAAAAAAGTAGCTGTCACACTAAATAATTAGTGCACAGCTACTTTTGGGTAAAAAATCAAATCTCAAACTCTATGAGTTTAAGATTCATTTTAAAGTATCTTTATGCTAAAAAACATTTTACAAAAAATTACACTTCTTAATATTATTCTTTAACTATTTGCATTATTTCCCTAGCATGATTAGTTAATGTATCAAAATCTCCTGAGTTTACCATATCCTTATTAGTTATATAATTACTAATTCCTGCTCCTACAAATCCTAAATTTAAGAAATCACCTAAGTTTTCTGGCGTAACTCCTGCAGCTGCAATAAACTTAACATTATTTATTGGTCCTAATATATCCTTTACATATTTTAATCCTAAAGTTCCAGCTGGAAATAGTTTTACAAAATCTGCACCAGCTTTATGTGCTGATAAAATTTCAGTTGAAGTCATAGCACCTGGTATTGTTACTAACCCTAATTCATTTGCTAACTTTATTATTTCAACATCTGAATTTGGAGCTAAAATATATTCTGCTCCTGAGTTTTTTGCAGCATGAACTTGCTCAGTAGTAATAACAGTTCCTGCTCCAAATTTAACTTTACCTCTAAATCTATAATTTAATTCTTTAAGTGCTTCTGAAGTTTTTTCAATACAATTTCCATCACCTTGATCAAATGTTACTTCAACTAACTTAACTCCGCCATTGTACAAAGCTTCTACTAATTGAACTAACTTTTCTCCATAAATCCCTCTACAAATTGCAATTATTTTATTTTTTTCAATAAAATTGATTATATCTTTTTTCATTTTGTACACCTTCTAAATATATTTTTCTATTGTTTATTTTATTATTATATCACAATACTATTTTCATTAATTTAATTTCAATAATTTTTAGAAATTTTATATATATTACTATTCTGTTATTTTTTTAAACAATCCTCTGGATTTAATTTTATATATTCCCATTTTCCATTACTATTTTGAACATATTGAGCTACTTCTATATCATAATCATTAGTTAAAGTATAGAATTGTATTTTATAGCTCTTATTGTCGTTTCCTAGGAAATATATATTCTTAACATAGCCATCCACCTCTGTTTTTCCCATCTTTTTAATAAGCTTGCACCAGTTTCCATATTCTACTTCAACCTTTGAGGCCCCATCATATACCCATCCATGATATGGTGCACAAAGATAATTTTCAGGTGTGCTACTAATATCTAATATTTTAAATCCATCTCCTGATTTACCTAATTCTATAAATCCATAGTAATAAGTAAAACTTGCAATGTTATTTTCCAAAGCTTGTATAACTTCTATTTCATAAAAATACTTTAAATTTTCATTATCACTTGGAACTTCTTTATACTTTATTAAACTTATATGAAACATATTAGAAAATGAATCTTTATAAGTATTGAAACTTACCTTTTTCTTATATTCATCATCAAAAAAATTATATGCTATTGGATAAGGCCTATTCCCATCCCCCAATGAACCACAACCTATGTATTTACCATCTGAAGGATTAGCTGCTTCCCTTAAAAATGAAAAATAATTCAAGATCGTATCTTCTGGACTCTTTATAAACTTTATTGGAATAAATATATCATTTACTTCTTTATCATAATAATTATTAATAAGTTCATTAACTTCCTCTTTACTATTTAATACTGGCAACTTTGATGGTCTAAAGTACTTTTCGTTGTTTATTATAGTAACTACTTCTTTTTCATTTTGTTTTTCTAGCTCTTGATTTATGACAAATGCTCCTGCAATAAAATCCTTTTTATTATTTATTATTACGTATTTATAAAATATAAGTCCAAAACAAAATAACGCTAATAAACATAATAATAAATAACCTTTTCCTTTCTTAATATAAATTACCATTTAATACTCTCCATTATAATATACTTAATAAATATCTATTATAATGTTTATTCCAAAAAAGTTTGAAAATTACTTAATTTATTGCGAAAGTAAAAAAGCGCAATCTCAGTAATCTATTTAATGTACAATTTAATTTATTCAATTTCAAGTAAGCTTTATTGCCTTGAAAAAGTTAATTTTTTATTCTTATAAAGGGGATCGCGTTTCGCGACCCCCTTTTATACTTCTATATTAATTTTTTCTAAAGGGTATCACGAAACGTTATATCCTTTAAGCTATTTATTTACTTAAACTAATTTTTAAATATAATTTTTTATCTATTATTTACATATGCATAAAACTAAATATTTTTAATACCATTCGTAAAAAAGGAACTCAAATTTAAACTTCCTTTTTATCAACTTTATTAAAACTTATCTTTATAAATCTCTTTTATTTTCATAATATAATTTGTAAACTTTTATTAAGTTAAAGATTTTTTATAAAAATCAACAAATTATATAAAACATTTTTTGCTAACTTTTTAAATTAAGAAACTCTTCTAATTCTTCTTTATTACTGTCCATATATTCTTTAAGTGCTTTTAAGTTAACGTATAATGGAACTGATATAGTATCTAGTTCTAACAATCCATTAACTACACCTTTTAAACCATCTATACTATCTATTAAAAATTCTCTTCTATCGAAAACTTCTCTTTTTTCTTGAGAAAATGATATTAAATCTTTATTTACTTTTGTTAATCCTACAAACTCAGACTTTCCACCTTTTTTAATCCATCTAAATGTTCCTAATATCTTTGTTTTACCTATTTCTTTGTGAGATGGACATAAGTTTTTTCTTCCATTTTCTTCCCAAAGCTCCCTATTCATAGAATTTATTATTGTATCATTAAAGCTATCTCCAACTATATCACTCCAATCACAAGAACCACTACCTGTTGGTACTAATAGACCTCCGCTAGATTGAGCTATTCTATTTTGTGTCCATATAACTAAATAATTATCACTTGTTATTGCTAAAGTACTTACTCCAATTTCATTATTCATTACTGATGATGTTATGTTTTTTAAAAAATATTCATTATTCTTTTTTATTACTGGCATATATTCTTCAGCTGATGCAATAAGTTTATTATTGTCATTTGATCTTAATTCTTTTCCAGATATTATATTAGTTAAATAGGTATCATAATATGTCCCTCTATGGCAATATATTATATTTTTGTCATTGTTAATTTTAATATCTGTGGACATACATAATTTCTTTTCATTAAAAAACATTTTTCCATAAAAATTTGATAGTCTATAATTAAACTTCAAAAATGGTAATAAATCGTCTTTATTTTCTTTTATAAATTCTCTTATGCGTTTCTCCATTTCTTTCGATTTATGAAGAGCATATGAATTATTTCTTAAATATTCATCTACCTTTCTACTTCTTGATACCCTTTCTATATTTCCATTAAACAATTTAAATTCTTCTATTTTATAACCATAATTATTACTATCTTCTATCTTTAATCTATTATATATATCTTCTTGAATATCTGATTTTATATATCCATATCTTAGATCCATGCTACTTTTTATTTCATTTATTATATTATATGAATCATAAATAAATTTAATAATTGTTCCAATAAGGACTAATAATACTCCTTTTTCATTACTATCTAAAGAAAATAAATCTCTCCAATTTGTTATTAAAGTATAAGTGGATATAGAAAATAATATTAAGTCAATTAATAGTATTATTATTTCTCCTCTTTTTATCTTAAATAAATATAAATTATAGTCTCTAAAGTTCTCTAGCATTTTTCTCCCCCTTATATTTAATAAATATAAATAATAATTATACTTAAAATCCCCTTTATCCTCACATCTAATATTTAATTAATACTATTAATGTAATTATTTATATTAAATCATAAAAATCACAGCTTATAAATAGCTAATATATAAAATTAAATTCCTAATTCTAAAGAAAATAAAAAGGTAGCCTTAATTATCTATAAAATGTATCCTAAATAGATATAGTAATCAGTTCAATAGATAAACTAATAGAAAATAACAAAAATATTCTCAGAGAGGATTCATTTATTCATTCTTATCAAGGGTTGACATAAAAACATGCGAAACATTTGAATAGCTAATTAAATAAATAAATTATTACATAGATTATCATAATAATTTTAAAGGACGATGGAATTTGAAAAAGATGATTCCTGTTCAATACAGAAATCATCTTTTAAATTAGTCTACTCTTTTTTAAATCGTCCTTGATAAAGGTTACAGTTTAATTCGAGCTTCCTTTTCATAAACTTTACTAAAATTTATCTTTATAAATCTCTTTAATTTTCATAATGTAATTTGTAAACTTTTATTAAGTTAAAGATTTTTCCTCTTCACTAACTTTATTTAAAGCTCGTAAAAATAATTCTATAGGTTGAGCTCCTGATACTGTAAATTTTTCATTGAATATAAAGAATGGTACTGCATTTATTCCATAACGCCCTGCCAGTTCTTCATCGCCTCTTACTAAATCACTATATTTATTACTATTTAATACATTTATTGCTTCTTCTTTATTTAATCCAACACTCTCTGCTATTTCAGCCAAGGTATTAAAATCACTTACGTTTTTAGAATCTGTAAAATATGCTTTAAATAAAGTTTCTGTCATTTCCCCCATCTTACCATACTCTTTTGCAAAATGAATCATTCTATGAGCATCAAAAGAATTTGTTGGAACTAAAGTATCAAAGTTATATTCTAATCCTAATTCCTTTGCTTGATTTACTATATTATCATTATTTAACTTAGCCTCTTCATAAGTAATTCCATACTTACTAGCAATAAGTTCATGTATGTTCTTATCATTATGCTTTTCTGCACTAGGATTTAATTCAAAACTACGATATATAACTTCTACATCTTCCTTTTTATCAAAGTTCTCTAAAGCTACTTCAAATTTACGTTTTCCTATATAACAAAATGGACAAAATATATCTGACCAAATTTCCACCTTCATTGCTATTCCTCCTTACTGTATAAGATATTTTAATTAGTTATTTGTATATTTTTAATTATCTCCAAATTATTTCTGCATCTTTCCTTGGTGTTGTTCTTGAATATTTTATATTTGGATATCCAATAACCATACAAGTTACAATTTGTTTATTTTCATCTAAACCTAAATAATTCATTATCTTTTTATTTCCTTGAGCTGCTCTTATAAAGAAACCACTAAAGAATGTTCCAAGTCCTAATGCATTAGTCATAAGTTCCATGTTTGAGGATGCAAGTGCTCCATTTACTTGTGAATTAGATAACACAAGTATTACTGCTGGGGCATTAAAGAATAATTTATCACCCTTCTTAGGATCTACTTTATAATCTTCATACATTTGTACCCACATCTCTGCATAAGTTTTAAACTTCATAGTTTCTTCTGTTAAATTATTAAGTATTCCTTGTCCCATTTGACTTAAACTTTCTAAAGTCATATCTCTTAATTCATCAATCCCATCTTTTATAACTATATAAGATACATCTTGACTATTACTTCCTGTTTGTGTAAATCTACCAGCTTCTATAATTTTTAGAAGCTTTTCAGCTTCTACATCTTTATTTTTAAAATTTCTTACACTTCTTCTAAACTTAATAAAGTTAAGTAAATTATTCTCGTTTAATTCAAACTCTTCTTTATTGTAGTCTTTCACATCTTCCATATTATATTCATCTGTTGAAACTGCATTTTTAGGACAAACTGCTATACAATGACCACATTTAATACAAGTTATATTATTTATATTAGCTTTACCATCAACTAAATTTATATCACTCACTATACAATCATTAACACACAAACTACATCCAATACATTTTTCTTTGTCTACTATCATCATAATATATTCCCCCAGTTTCTTTTGACATAACTATAAATAAATTTTATAATTATGTTATTTAATAAATTTAATTTCAAAATTTATATTGTGATTATATCATCATAAAGCAATATATGTCTAATTGATAATTTTCATAAAGCCATAACTAATAGTTATAGATTTTATATCATTAATATAACTTTCAAACCGCATATTTTATATCACATTATATTATTATATTATAAGAATTATTAATTAGAACATGATTAAACTACCTTTAATCTTAAATTAACTGATTCTATAAATATATTCATATATTATTTTAAGGAGATTTTCAAATGAACCTACAACAACTAGAGTATTTTAAAACAATAGCTGAAATCGAAAACTTTACAACTGCATCTAATTTACTATCAGTAAGTCAACCTGCATTAAGTAAGGCAATTTCAAAACTCGAGGAAGAATTGGGAGTTCCTTTATTCGAAAAAAGTGGCCGTAACATTAAACTAACAAGGTTTGGAAAAATGTTTTTAGCTCATACAAAAGCTGCATTACTTGAGATAAATAAAGGTATAAAAGAATTAAAGGAAATAACGAATTCTAATACAGATAGTATTTCTATATCTTCTACCTCTAGTATAGGCACATATTTTATGCCTTTTATAATAAGTAATTTCTTAAATGAAAATCCAAATACTAAATTTCAATTTAATCATGAACCAGTAAAAAATATAATATGTAATTTAAAATCTGGAAAAATAGATTTAGGATTTTATGAATGTATAGAACATTCTAATATACCTTCTGAAATTGAATCAATTGCTATAAGAAGTGAAGAATATGTTTTAATAGTTCCTAAAAAACATTATCTTTCAAATAGATCTGAAGTATCTTTAAAAGAATTAGAAAATGAGTCCTTTGTTGCTTTTTGCATAGATAATAAAGATAAGATGATTTCATACTCTGAATACTTAGGCTATATTCCTAAAATCTCAATAAAACCTAGTGAAGCAAGTATGCTAGAAGGTTTAGTTGCAGCAGGTGCTGGAATATCAATAGTTCCAAACACACCAATTATCAACACAAATTCTGTATCAATCTTAAAGATAAAAGAAAAAATTAAAGATAAAACTATTTATATGGGATGGCTTAAAGATGCATATATGTCCCCTATAGCAAAAATATTTAAAGACTTTGTTATTTCAACTATTTAAAAGTTATAAAAGAATCTATAATGTTATTAAAACAGTTAATATAGATTCTTTTAACTTTTTAACTATATAACCTTAATTGTATTATAAAAAATTACTTTTACTAATATAATTTTCTATTCTTCTTATAAATTTATCACAATCACCTTTATTACTAAATGCTCTTTTAGGAATTATCGATATTAATCTACTTTCTTTTGTCACAAAAAAATAATTATTATATTCCTTTAAAACTAGGTCCTTACTCCAGTTTAATCCTACGCAAATATCTTTATTATAGGTATAAATCCCATTGTCATTTATAAATACAACCTGATAATTAGATTCTGATTCCTCATTATCTTTATTAATAAATAATTTTCTCATTAAAGTCTTCTTTATTAAAAAAGGAATACCAATAAGATTAAAAGTTGCTACAGCTAAAACTATTAATAGAAATATCATTTTTCTATTATCAAAATAAGAAAGCATCAAATAAATAACAAATAAAGCTAAGCATTGCATTATTATAACTGGTAATATAACTTTAATTATTATATTTATAATTCTTTTTTGAGAAAATAAATACTTTATAGATATTTTTATATCTTTAATATCCAAGCTAAATTTATTAGTACAAATATTTTTATCACCTAAATTTAGATCAGAATTATTATCATCATTTTTCTTAATTTCTTCTATAAATTTATCGTGTTCGTTCAAATGATTTAATACCCTTAAAGGAATGTATATATTATTTTTATCATTTTTATATGAAATAATGATAAATAAATCATCTTCTTTTATATGGCTAATATTACTTACTTTAAACATTATACTTTCTGTAGATGAAAAATAACTAAATATATTATTCTTTACTATTACTCTTTTCTCATCTTTCTCGTTAATTTGTAATTTATAATTTATTTTATCGGTATATCTTTTATAACTATTATTAGTTTTCTTTGAAAGTCCTTTAACTACAAAATAAAGAATTAAATTTATTAGTGCAGAAAGTATTGACCAAATAAAAATAAATAATATATTACCAACCATAAATATTGCTGGCACTAAATATATACTTATCATTAAGATAATTAAAATTATCTTTCTATATTTTTCTATTTTCACCTTTATTAGAGGATCTTCATTTTTTTCCATCGTACTATTTAAAAATCTAATATATTCTTCTTCAGTAAATTTAAATGTATAATCCATATTATCACCTCTCCTCCTTAATATCTAAATTCTATTTAATAATATTATATATCCTTAATATACCTTTTTCAAAATAAATCCCTAAAAGTTCTATTTAAACTTCTATTTATTATTTAAAATATAAATAATAATTTTCTCCACACCAAACTAAAGCTCTCATTAAAATAATAAATCGAATATTATAGTTCTAAATAAAATAGAAAAAGTAGTATATAACTTAACAAAACTATATACTACTTTTTTCATTAACTATTCAATTGTATGTCCTGAATTCTCTATACAAGCTCTTATTCCTTGTTGTGTTGCTGGTTTATTATACATAACTTCGACTGATCCTCTTGCCATATCAACACAAACTTGATTAACACCTTCAACTTTTTCTAATGAATTTTTTAATTGTGTTTTCATATTTTCATTAGCTATTCCACTAATGTCACAATGTAATCTTTCCATACTATATCTCCTTTCAAAATTGATACAGATATAGTATGTTCATAATACATTAATATATATTCTATAACTCTTAACAATTAATATTTCACTATAATTTATACTATAAATATCTTATATTATTTCATTCAATATTATTGAAAATTAAGTTTATCTAGATAGTACTCTTGTATATGAAAATTTCATAATACTACTTTTAATATTATTAATTTTTATGTTCTTTACTTTATGCTTCGTATCCTATTTAAAACAGAACTAAATAAAACTTCTAGATTTTCAGATATTTTTTCTTTGGACCAGTTCCACCACTTTAATTTAAAAAGATATTCTATTAACTCATCATCAAATCTTTTCTTTATAAATTTAGCAGGATTTCCTCCTACAATACTATATGAGTCAACATTTTTTGTAACAACTGAATTAGCAGCTATAATAGCTCCATCACCAATTTTAACACCTGACATTATTGTTACATTTTGTCCTATCCAGACATCATTCCCCACTATAGTATCACCCTTACAAGGTAAATCTTCTATTGCAGGAGTGGATTTTTCCCATCCATTCCCCATAATGTTAAATGGATAGGTAGTTACACTATTCATTCTATGATTTGCACCATTCATAATAAATTCTACCCCACTTGCAATAGCACAAAATTTTCCTATAACTAACTTATCACCAATAAACTCATAATGATGAGTTACATGCTTTTCAAAGTCTTCTCCTGAGAAGTAAGAATAATCTCCAACTTCAATATTAGGATTTTTTATGGTGTTTTTTATAAAACATATAGTTTTAATTTTCTCATTTGGATATATATCATTTGAATTTGGGCCTAAGTTTTTAGACATAAAAAATCTTCTTTTAAATATTTACTTATTTTCTTATTATTACATAAATTATATAAAATTAATTTCATAATGCAAAAATAATTTATAATAATACTCTATTCATCAATTGATAGGTAGAAAACTTAATATAAAAGGAGTTATTATTACTTCTATACTCACTATAATAATGATTTATTTAGCAAACCATATTTCATTAGTTATAGATATTTACTCTGAATTTGAAAACTATTATTAAATAACGTTCTTTAATGCATTAAGATTTATTTCATATTTCTTATCAGAACCTTCAATTAGAAGTGAATTTATGAAAAATTTACTTATTGGTTATCTTTTAACATTTATTTGCTGTGTGTCATATATTAAAAAGTCCTATGAAGATGCAAATTTTTAAATAAAGGATGAGGAAATCGAATTATAAAAAACTAAAATAAAGTAAGTCAAATTTATCATTTTTCATATACTAATATTATTATTACTTTATTAGTTAGGTGATTAAAATTAAAGTTAAACTCTATGATGGGATAAATATTAATGAATTACAATTACTTGGTAGTGGGACTCAAGGAAAAGTATATAAAATAGATTCAAAAAAATGTATTAAAATATTTAAAAAGAAACAATCCTGTAAGGATGAAACCCACACCTTACTTATGGCTCAAACAAATTCACATTTTCCTAAAATTTATTCATACGGTGAAAAACATATTATAAGAGAATATATAGATGGGATTGAATTAGATAAATACTTGTTATCGAATTGTCTTACTCCAGATATATCAAGTAAACTCATAGAACTTTATGAAGCCATGTATTCTATAGGATATGCACGATTAGATTCAGCTTTATTTCATATATTTTTAACACCATTAAATGATATTAAGCTTATTGATACTGCCAAAGCTATGAAGAAAAAAAGTATATATCCTAATTTAATTATTAAGGGATTAGATGATCTTGGATGCAAAGAAGAATTTTTAAATTTTGTTCAAACTGAAAGACCTGAAATTTATGCTAGATGGTTAAAATATCGTAAGTAAATCATTTGTTTTTTAAGGAGAAAAAAATGAGATTTATAGTTTTTGGTGATTCAAAAGGCAAAGAAAATGGCATAAATAAAAAAGTGCTCAATTTAATAATGAAAGAAACTTGTAAGCTAAACCCTAAGCCTGAGTTTATAGTAATGTGTGGAGATACTGTTGCAGGTAGTCCTAAGGAAGAAGTATTAAAATCACAATTAACTGATTTAAAAAACATTATTGAAAAATATCATCATGGAAAACAACTAATTCCTGTAGTTGGCAATCATGAAGTCAATATAACACCAGAAGATGATAAATTTGAAAAAGCTTTTAGTCAGTTTTATGATAATTTAATACCTAACAAATTTACTCTTGATAACTATAATAAAACAGTTTATTATATAGATTTTGAAGATACTAGACTTATAGTTCTTAATTCATTTCATTATGGAGAAATTCATAAAATTAGCCAAGCTCAGCTTAATTGGTTAGAGAAAATTTCCTATGGCTGTTATAAAAACAAACTTCTTTTTGTACATTCTCCTGCATTTCCAACGGGTGCTCACCTTGGTCATTGTCTTGATTTATATCCTGATGATAGGGATAAATTTTTAAATGTAATAGAAAAATGTAATATCGATATAATCTTTTGTGGACATGAACATAACTATTCAAGAAGAAAGATAAATAATTCTTATAAGGATGGATATATTTATCAAATAATTACTGGTGGTGCTGGTGAAAAACTTCGAGATAAATTTAAAAGTAAGTCTGGTGTTATTGTTCCTCCAATTGCTGTATATCATTTTTTAGTAATAGATGTGGATAAGGAATATATTAAGGTAAGTGCAATTACACCTAAAGGCAAAAAAATAGATGAATTTAAAATAGAAATAAACTAATTTTATAAAAACTATAAATAAAATTATAAAAGAATAAGGTTGTTTGCATTCAGCAACCTTATTCTTTATCTTCTTATGTATTTTTATGAGTTCTTCATTATTACACTTTCAACTACATTTGCTGCAGTTTCACAAGCATCACAACATCTTTCGAAATATTTAAAAGTATCTGTCCATGTCATTAATTCAATAGGATCTTTTGAAGTAGTGTAAAGATTTCTTATACTCATAATATATAACTTATCTCCTTCTTCTTCTAATCCATTTATATTTACTATTAATTTTTGTATTTCTTGTGATTTTTTATAATTACGGAATTCTTTCATTAAGCCTTTTAACTCATTACAGTTTTTGATTATTACATTAGCAAAATCCAAGGCTTCTCTTCTCATAGAAGTAATATTAAACATATATATTCTTGCTAAGATATCTTCTATCGCATCTGTAACATTATCAATTTCATGAGCTAACTCTGCAATATCGCCTCTTTCGATAGGTGTAATAAACTCCTTAAGTAATTTATCCATCATATCGTGTTTTTTTAAGTCTGCTGCATGTTCAATATTATGCATTTCCCCTATTTTATTTTTCATTTCATTTACATCAAAGTTTAATAAAGTATCATGAAGTAAATTTGCAGCACTACATGAATAATCTACTAACTCAGATAACATTTCAAAATAATCATTTCCTTTTCTACTTGCCATAATTAATCCTACTCCTTTGTAGTTTATATTTTATTAAAAAATCCAAATGAAAAACTTCGCCATTAAAAATCCTATAATACCACAGCCCGGGAAGGTAAGAACCCATGTCCAAACCATTTCTTTAACAACACCCCAGTTTACAGAACTTAATCTCTTTGCTGCCCCAACTCCCATTATTGAAGTTGTTTTAGTATGAGTAGTACTTACAGGAATTCCTGTTACTGAAGAAATAAGAAGGCATCCCGCCGCAGCTACATCTGCTGAAAAACCTTGATATTGCTCTAATTTAACCATATCCATACCAACAGCTTTTATAATTTTATATCCTCCTATAGAAGTACCTAAAGCCATAACTAACGAACAAAGTACCATTAACCATACTGGAATAACAAAGCTTTCAACTCCACCTTGTCCATTTGCTAAGAATATTCCAAGCATAAATACTCCCATAAATTTTTGACCATCTTGAGCTCCATGCATAAATGCCATTGCAGCCCCTCCACCAATTTGTGAATATTTAAAGAACCCTCTTGTCTTTGTACGATCAACTCCTTTAAAGATAAATTCTATAATCTTAACAGTTATCCATCCCATTACAAAGCCTAATCCTGTAGAAAGTACTAATCCATAAATTACTTTTATCCACTCGCCTCCATTAATTCCACTAAGTCCACCTTGAAGAGCAATTGCTGCTCCCGATATACCTGCAATTAATGCATGGCTTTCACTTGTAGGAATTCCAAAATACCAAGCTGCAGTTGCCCAAACTACTATAGCAAATAATGAGGCACATAAAGCAACTAATGCATCACCAGAATTTCCTCCAAAATCAACCATATTATAAATAGTCATTGCTACATTTGCATTTACCATTGTCATTACAAAAACACCTAGGAAATTAAAAACTGCAGCCATTAATATAGCAGCACGAGGACCTATTGCTCTTGTAGATACACATGTTGCAATAGCATTAGGTGCATCTGTCCAGCCATTTACCAAAATTACACCTAAAGTTAAAATTACTGTTATTAATAATGCCGGATTATCTACTATTTGTCTTATAAATTCAAAAAAAGAAATAGTCATTAAATATCCCCTTTCATTTTTAAGTTAATTCATTCTTTTATATATGGTATAAAATTCAATCTTTATATCACAAATAAATATACATATTATTACAATTTATAGTGTTGTAATAATATTGTTCATAAAATTTTTACAATGTGATTATATAATATTTAATCTTAAAAACACAAGAAAAATACACAGTTTATGCCATTAAATCCGTGTTAAATTCTTGTTAAATAGGGCAAAGCATTGTAATAATAACCGTTTAAGAAGATTAAATTAATTAATGTTAAATTCTTGTTAAAATATCCACCTGAAATTATCTTTTTTTCATCAATATTATATGTTTTCACTAGATTTTCGTAATAGATTTTCTTATTTTTGTGTATAATCTATCATTATATAATATGATTTTTTCTAAGACACTATTCTATTGATGATAAAAACTTAGGATATCTACAATCAATTAAAATCATGTTGTTATAATCACTTAGCAAGTTTATATAACAAGTTTAAAAATATTTCTGAATAGATTTTGATTTTTTCAAAAATAATACCTATATAAAAATTATATAGGTATTATTTTTGAAATTTATATTATGTCTTTTCGTTGTCTTATTTATTCTTCTAATACTACTTTAGTTTTACTTCCATATAGTATTATCTCTATAATAATTTATACCTTGATTTGTAAGTCTCTCCCCTTGTTTCTCTAATCTAATTTTATACTCATCCCAGTTTCTAAGTTCTTTAGGTGTCCAACCAATTTCAGCATAGCCTAGTAATCTTGGGTATATCATAAAATCCATTTGTTCTACAGTTGAAATAGTCTCAGTCCACAATGGAGCCTCTACCCCAAGAATTAAATCCTTAGGAGCATATTCTGTAGGATCCCATCTATATGCAGTTTCTATAGGAATATACCCTGCCCATGTTAATCCATAAGGAGTATTCTCGTTATACTTCATATCTAAGTAAGCTTTTGATGCAATTGAAATTATCATTTTCATATTTTTTTCTCTAGCTGCTTCATTTGAATCCTTCCAATTTTGTAATATTACACTTGAATTTATTTCTGGAGCAGTATCTATTGGATCCCATCCAATTGGAGTTTTCCCATAACTTTCAACTATCTTAGATACTCTTCCTACAAAATAATCATAGTCAGCTTTTTTAGTGTTCTCGGCTTCATCTCCTCCTATATGAAAGTACTTTGAAGGTGATATGGCTGAAATTTCTCTAATTACATCATCAAGAAATTCATATGTTCTTTCACTATGTGTCATAAAAGAACTAAAGCCTACATCTGTTCCTGTATATAACGGTTTTCTTTCTCCATCAGGATTTAAGAACCCATAAGAGGCTAATGCTGCATTACTATGTCCCGGCATATCAACTTCTGGAATTATTTCAATATACCTATCAGCTGCATATTTAACTATACTTTTAAATTGATCTTGTGTATAATAACCTCCTGGTCCGCCACCTACTTCTGTACTTCCTCCTATAAGAGTTAAATCTGGATATTTTTTTATCTCTATACGCCATCCTTGGTCATCAGTAAGATGTAAATGTACTCTATTTATTTTATATTGTGCTGCATAATCTATTTGACGTTTAATCTCATCTTCAGTAAAAAAATGTCTCGCAACATCAATCATTAATCCTCGATATGAATATTCTGGCTTATCATATATTGTAGAAACAGGAATGCTCCACTCCACATTAGTCACTAATGTATTTTTTTCAATATCTGGTGGCAAAAGCTGCCTCAATGTTTGAATTCCTCTATAAACCCCCTCAGGCTTATATGCTATTATCTTAACACTTTCAGAAGTAGTTATAATTTTATATCCTTCATTGCCTTGTGCCTCTTCTCCTCCAATAGTAGTTAAATAAATACCTGATTTGGAAGAATCTTTTCCATTAATAATATTTAAATCAAACCCTGTTGAAGGCTTTAACTTTTCCCTTAATAATTCTGCAATTCTGCTAAGTTCCTCTGTTTCGGCCTCATTATTTCCATTTACATAAATCGAAGTTTCCTTAGTAAGATAAAAGTTTCCTGTTCCTTTTTCATAACTTAATGGTTTTGGTATGATATTATTATTGCTACTTTCTTTTACAGATACTGATTGCAATTCTTCTTTATCTTTAAAAATTATTATTGAGGAAAAAATTAATAATATTATAGCTATCGTAGTTATAGGTATAAAACCCCAAAACTTATTAGATACATTCTTCATTGGTTCACCTTCCTTATACTTATTATAATCTTATATAAAATACATATTTAAATGTTACATCTTTATTGTAAGTTACATAACACCTTTCATTATTATCTTATAACCTAAAATTGAAAGTATATACCATGTTTTAATTAAATTAATTTATTGACTTAATCTAAGTTATTATATAAATATAGAAACATGCTAAAATAACATGTTTCTATATTTACACCTCTAATAAAATTTAAATGATAATTAAATCATTTGTACTTTATAATCTACTTATTTTTATGAACTTTACCTTCAAATATCTTTCCTTTTCCCTCAGGTATTTTTCGCTTAGTTAATATATCGTAGAATCCAGAAATTATATAACTAACAGTCATAACAATTATAATTGCTACCATTTCCTCGCCGCCAAAGTATTCTAAAGACATTGCTATAGCAGTTATTGGTAATGATGTTGCACTACAAAAAACCCCTATCATACCTAATGCTGCAGAAGAGGCTAATGGTATGTTTATAAATTTTGCAATCCAACTTCCTAATGCAGCTCCTACAAAAAATGTTGGATTACCTCTTCCTCCTTGAAAAACAGATCCTAAAGCTACAGCTGTGAATATAATCTTCCAAATAGAATCTATAATGCTTACAGGATTATTAAATGAATCATTTATAAATGACTGACCTAAGCCATTGTAGTTATCACCTACAATTAAAAATAAAATTATAGTAATACATCCACCTAAAATAGCTTTAACATACGGATTTTTAGTAAATATATTATAAACCTTACTGCTATTATCTAATACAAAGTTGAAGATAAATCCGATTGCTCCAAAAACTATTCCTAACATGACTAATTTCATAATTAATAATATATTTAATGTATCTAATGTTAAATTGGGATATGATATTGTAGTACTCCCGATAAGTGTAGCTACTTCATTAGAAATTACTGTAGTTAAAAATGCTGGAATCAATGCCTCATAATGAAATTTACCTTTTAACACTACTTCCATTCCTAATATAGCTCCTGCAAAAGGAACATCATATATTACTCCAAAAGCGCTTCCAACTCCACATATTACCAATGTTCTTTGTTCATCATCTGATAGTTTAAATTTTCTTGCTATAAAATCTCCTAAAGTTCCTCCCATTGCTACTGCTGAACCTTCTTTACCTGCAGATCCACCACAAATAGTAGTAAGTAAAGATCCTATAAATACAACAAAAGTCATATAAAATGGTATATCCTTAGCTGCAGATTGAACTTCTGACTTTAGTAAATTTTCTCCTGAATATGCATTTCTTTTGGTTTTTAAATACATAAATGTAATTATTAATCCTGCAATTGGTAGAAAATACACTAAATATTCATGTTCCTTTCTATAGCTATTTGCAGCTTTTAAGATCATATTATATAATCCAACTACTATGCCTATAGGAATTGCCATAGCAATACTCAATATGATCCATTTAAATATTTTCCTAATTAATTTATAATAATCCTGATTTTTTTCGTTATAAACTTGTTCACTCATAAATATTCTCCTTAATCATTTTATAACTCTTGCTAAACTTTAGTATTTGATATTATAAAAAAACAATTCCTATATATTAATTTATAAATAAGTTTCACGACTCTTTTATTATTAATCTTTAAAAATCATTACGTAAAATCAGATAAAAATTCAAATATTGAACGAGACAATAATTCAAAAATATATAATATTCTAGAATAATAATTGATATTAAAAAGAGTTCAAAAATATTGTAATTTACACAATATTTTTGAACTCTAATCTATAATCTAATATTTAATTATATAACTACTTTCAGTTGGAACATCTACTTCATGGTTTCTTTGGAAATAATCTATTATAAGCTCACTCATATCCATATTTATTTCTTTTACCACTTCGGCATTTTCGTAAGCTGGATAAATAGCTGTATTGCTTGCACGATAGTTATTTAAAACTATTGTGTAATCTTCATTTAAATCTATTTCTTTTCCATCTTTCTTCATTGAAACAACACGATTTCCGAAATCTTTATTTAAATCTATTTCATAAGTTAAACCTGCAAATGTATCATAATTATAGTTTTGTATCTTTGGAACTAAGAATTCATTATTAATTTTAACTTCATTATTTTCTAAGACAAAATATGTAGCACTTTTTTCAATAGCTTCTTTAACTTTGCTACCTTTAATCTTAAGTATCTTTAATGTGTTTGGATATGGATAATTAATTAGTACATCTCTAATTGAAACATTTTTCTTAAATCCAATGGCAGTATCAAATAACGATAAAGCAGAAAAGTCAGCATTAGAAATATCTAATTGAACTTCATGTAAGAAATTTATAAAAGGATGGCCCTTAAGCCTTGCTATAAATATATCATCTAGTATTATATCATTTTTAAAATGACCTATTTCCTTATCTAAATACTCTTGTAACTCTTTATTTAAATTAGTAAATCTCTTTTCTAATTCAATATTTATTTCATCATTTAATTTTGATACATCTACTAATTCATAAGTTGCTTCTTTAGTTTCTGTATCTATAACTATCTTAGTAAAATTTTGTCCATTATGCATAGGTTGTGTGCATATAACTCCATTAACTTTTGTTATGAAAGATCTATGTTGATGTCCACTTAAAACTATATCTATTGAATCATAATTTTCTAGTAATTCACTAGCCTGATTTTCTTTGGTTAACTTTTCTGTAGGAGTATTATTACCATCTAAACTTTTTTCAAAACCTCCATGATAACAAACTATTATCATATCTGATTTTTCTTTTAGTTCATTTTCGTATTCTCCATAAACTTTAACTGGATCTAAGAACTCTAAGTTTTTTATATTCTTCTCCTGCTCCCAATTAGGTATGAATGATGTTGTAAATCCTATACATCCTACCTTAAAGCCATTAAAATCAAAAATCTTATAAGGCTTACTATCAAATGCTAAACCTTTAATATTAGAATTTATAATCTTATTTGAAATTGTTTTATAAGCAGTATTTAAATAATCTAATCCATAATTAAATTCATGATTACCTAAAGTATATGCGTCATATCCTATATCTTCTAAAAGCTCTGTAATTGGATTGGTATCTATTTTTTGCTTAGATAAATAATGAGTTAAAGCTGAGCCTTGAATTAAATCACCACAATCTATCTTTAAAGATTCATCATAATTTTTTTCATCCTTTAAGATATAAGTTCCTATTTTTAATATTCCAAGAGATTTTTCAGTTACATAATTAGTTGGATATACAAATCCATGTAAATCACTAGTTTGATAAATAACTAATTTCATAGTACCTCCTTAATGTGCTGTGACACAATGTAAAATAAATAATGTAGAATTTAGAATTAAAGAAAAAACTCCTTACGGAGTTTTATGCATAATATAAAATATTTTCAACTTCTATAAATCTCATATTCTACATTTTAATTTGGAGCTGCCTTTAGACAGCTCCATTTATATAGAAATAATATTATATTACTCCCAAATTGAATTTAAAGTTGTTTTAAATTCTTCTAACTTTTTAGTAACATCTGTTTTAGTATCAGCTAATACTGATTCTAAAACTGTACCTGCTTCACGATATGCAGCATCAGCACCACTCATTACTGGATTTGTATATAAGTTCTTAGTTGCATCTGCTAATATTGGAGCTATTAAGCTTCCAGAATTTTTATATTCTTCTGATTCAATAGCACTTTGTCTTACTGGCATATATCCAGTTTCTGAAGCCCATTGAATTTGTTTTTCTTTGCTAGTTAAGAATTTTAAGAATTCGTATGCAGCAGTCTTTTGTTCTGGTGTTGCACTTGAGAATACATATAAATCAGTACCTTGTTGTAGTGAAGCATTTGTTGGATATGGAGCAGCGCCTACTTCAAATTTGTCACCAACACCTTGTTTAACAAAGTTTTCACCTGCATTTGAACCAACATACATACCTATAGTTTCATTTCCAAATGGTCCTGATAAATATTTATCTGTTCCTGCAATTCTGAAGTAACCCTCTTTTACACCATCTAAGTAGTAATTAACTGCTTTAACTGATGCATCACTTGTAACGTCAAAGTTATTATCAAAAGTTTTACCTTCTGATTTTAAGAATGTAGTATAATAAGTATTTAAAGAATCAAATCCAGCTCCTGGAATACCTTTTTTATCTTTGATTTCTTTTGCAACTTTTACAAGTTCATCATAATTTGTTGGAGGTGTTAAATTTAATTCATCAAATAATGTTTTGTTATACCAAATAACTTCTGTTGATTTATTAAATGGCATTCCATATATCTTTCCATCTATTTTAGCTGCTTCTCTAAGGCTTGGTAATATATCATCATAATTATCAAACTTAAGAGTTTCATTTTCTATGTATGGAGTTAGGTCAGTAACTAATCCATCTTGTATTGGGTTAAACATCCAATCAGGATATGCTTGAGTTATTGTTGGTAAGTCCTTTGGACTTGCAACTGTTGCAGTTATTTTTTGTTGTAAGTCTGGATAACTTGATTGATTTTGTAAAGTAACCTTAATATTAGGATTTTGAGCAGTAAACTCATCTGTTAATTTTTGTAGAGACTTTTCTAAATCTCCACTCATAGCATGCCAGAATGTTATCTCTACTGGATCTTTTATTTCTGTTACTATGTCTTCATTTCCTGTTCCAGCACCTTTAGTAGAACATCCAGTTAATAATCCTACTGATAGGGCTAATGCTAATAATTTTTTAAACTTCATTTTTTACCCTCCATTGTTGTTAAATTGTTTGCTTTTTCTCTGGTAATAATCTATCTCCAGATTCATTATAAAGTTTTTCAGGACGATATGAATGAATTGGAACTAATAACTTAGGTTTAATTAAGTTAATTATCTTTATTAAATCATAAGGATGAGCATGACCACTACATGAAACTCTTTCAAATTTAATATTCATTTCTTCGAATTTGTTTACAAATGGTGTGTATGCAGGATCAAAATCACCTAATGGTACTGCATTTGAGTGAATATAAATTCCACCTTCTTTTAATTTATCCATATGTTCAATGGCAAGTTTATCTAATTGCCAGAAAAAGCTACCTTCATCATTTAATAAGGCTTCAAAATCAATTTTAAGATTTTCATCTAATCCATAATCTCCATTATCTAATTGATAATAATAAGATTCATATCCTGTTGCTTCCTTTAATACATAAGAATAATATGCATCTAAGACAACTTTTCTTGAATTAGTTTTTATTATATTTAAAATTCTTTCTATATTAGAAATATAATAATTAAATGTTATTTGCTTATTAGGATTATTATTGATAATTTCATTTATCTTTTCTATTAACTCAGGCTCATTTGATATTTCTTTATCGCTAACATCATCATCAAACTCTTGGAAAGAAACACTTACACCTTCTATCAATAAAACATCACAGTTTTCACTTTCCTTACAGAAATTTAAGGTAGCTTCTTTTCTATATCCATGAAGTCTAATATCTCCCGTATAAGATATTACTAAATCAGGAGTTTCAATTAATAATCCACATGCCCCGTAAGCATCATGATCAACTGGCATCACTTTAACTTTTATCTTACCAATTTCAATAACTTCATTTTCTTTAACTCCAACTATATCTCTTGTATTCTTTCCTTTATTCTCATGAATAGGGAAAAGGAAATCATTATTTATATTTAAAGTATTTAATAGAGACTTAGTACCTTCTAATGTATATAGAGGTATTTCTGGATTTAAATAGTTTACTATCTTTGAATGATCTAAATGAACATGTGATAAAAATACCGCTGTATTTTTAAAATTATCCTCTTTTGATTCATAACCTTTAAGTGGAATTTTAGGATCAAACATGTTATTTAAATATGGAACTAAATTCTCATCTAATAATTCTTGTAAATTCGTTGGTTGTACTGGTGATTTTGGATTATATTCGCTTCCAAAATCAAAGAATATATGACTATCTTCATATGTTATTTCTATTATTGTTCCTCCAATAGTTAAAATCCCATTGTGAAACGTAATCTTCGTTTTCTTATCCTTTAACGCCACTCTTAACAACTCCTCTAATAATTTGTTTTCTGAAGACTAAATATAAAATTAAAATTGGAACTATAGCAATTGTTGATGCAGCCATTTGTAAATGAACATTTGAACCGCTTTCAGTAGCAAAGGAACTTAATCCATTACTTAGTAATCTCATTTCTTTACTATTTGTTACTAGTATTGGCCATAAGAAAGAATTCCATCCATTAATAAAGCTTAAAATCCCCATTGTAAATAATGCTGGTTTTGCTAAAGGAATTAAAATTCTATTAACAAATTCCAAGTCACTACATCCATCAACTTTTGCCGCTTTATAGTACGAAATAGGAATACTTGTTAAGTACTCTTTCAAATAAAATATGTAAAACACGCTTGCTAATGATGGAACTATTAATGCTGTATATGTATCTAATAATCCAAGCTGAGCAATTGTTTGATAATTTGTAAAAACTGTAACTTCATATGGTACCATCAGTAATGCTGCCATACCAAGCACTAAAGCATTTTTATATTTAAACTCTAACTTCACTAAAGCAAAGCCTGCTAATATTGAAGTTATTATTGTTCCAATTGTTGATACTCCAGCAACTAAAATCGTATTAAAGAAATATCTAACAAAAGGAGCTTGCTCCATTGCTAAAGCAAAGTTTCCCCATTGAAACTTCTCTGGAAATAGCGTTGGTGGAATACTAGTTGCCTCTTGGTATGTCATTAAACTTGATAAAATCATATATACAAAAGGAAATAATGTAATCAACGCCATAATAACAATAAACGTCTTTGATAGAACTAAATTAACTTTTTTCATCACTTCACCTACTTAGATAATCTTTTTAATATACGATTTTGAATTAATGTAAAAATTAAAATTAAACCAAATAAGATAACTGCTGCTGCCATTCCTTGTCCATAACGGTTTTCAACATAGAACTTATTGAATATATAGAACACGGCTGTAGTAGCACTATCTGCAATACCTGCTTTTCCATTAAATATTGCAAACACTTGAGCATAAACCTTAAATGCACTAATAAAATTAACCATTAATAAAAACGTAATAATTGGTATCATTTGAGGTAACGTTATTCTAAAAAATTGTTCAATCTTTGTTGCTCCAAACATATCTGCAACTTTATAATAACTTTTATCAATATTTCTTAAACCTGAAAGTAATATAATTATATTAAATGCAAGTCCTGACCATATACCAAATATAACTAGTGTTATCATACTCATATTAGGATCATCTAAAAAATTTATTGGTCCAACATTAAAAAGTCCTAATATATAATTTATAAATCCATATTCACCATTTAATAAAAATCTAAAAACTATACCAACCGCTATTACACTTGTTAAATACGGTATAAAGAATATGGTTTCAAAAATATCTTTATGTTTAATTCTTTCATAAATTGTAATTGCAATAAACATTGAAATAATTAATCCTAGAGGTACAACTACAAAAGCAAAAACAGCTGTATTTCCTAATGCAGTATGAAACTTTGGATCTTTTAAAACAATCTCATAATTTTTAAATCCATTAAGTGTTAAATTATTTAAAGTTCCCTTTTGAAAAGACATAATAAATGTTTTGATTAATGGTAATACATTAAATATTCCAATTACTATTAAAGCAGGTAAAAGAAATAACCATGCTTGTGGTGAATTTTCTGCTCTATACTTTAACTTTCTCATTAGTATACTCTAACTCCATTCTCTTGGAATATATAGATTCCATTATAGTCGATATCAAGTCCTAATTCGTCGCCTTCAAGTACTCTTTTACTTATATCAGTAATTGATTTTGAGTTTACATCATTCACATTGAAGTTCACTATACAGTCTTTTCCTATTAACTCAACAGATTCAACTTTAACTTTAAATAATGGATTTTCACTCATTTCAAAGTATTCTGGTCTTATTCCAACAAAATACTTATTTTCACTTAAATCTTGCTTAAATCTATCTTTATTTAATAAATTTAAATCAATATTGAAATCCCTTGTCTTTAATATATTTCCTTCTTTTTCAACCTCAAATATATTAATTATAGGATTTCCCATAAACTTAGCTACAAATAAGTTTGCAGGCTCTAAATATAAATTTTGAGGTATATCAAATTGTTGAACTACACCTTCATTCATTAACACTATCCTATCACTTATAGATAATGCCTCTTCTTGGTCATGAGTAACAAAAATAGTAGTAATACCTATTTCTTTTACAAGCCTTCTTATTTCTTCTCTTATTTTAAGTCTTAATCTTGCATCTAAATTACTTAAAGGCTCGTCTAATAATAAGATTTTTGGATTTTGAACTAATGCCCTTGTTATAGCAACTCTTTGTTGTTGTCCACCTGACATTTCCCCTGGCTTCTTATTAGCTAATTCTTCGATACTTGTAATTTTCATATACTTTTTAGCTATTTCAATTGCTTCACTTTTAGGCTTTTTCTTCTTTCCAACTGTAAGAGGGAACATAACATTTTCTAAAACTGTCATGTGAGGATAAAGCGCATAGTTTTGAAATACTAAACCAATATTTCTATCTTTAGGATGTTTTCCAATGATAGATTCATTATCAAATTTGATATCTCCACTAGTAGGATCTAAAAGTCCTGCAAGTAAATTTAATATAGTTGTTTTTCCACAACCACTAGGTCCTAATAGACAAACAAGTTCACCCTCGTTAATCTCAAGATTAATGCTTTTTAAAGCTTCATAACCATTGTTATAAACTTTTCTAAGTTCTTCAATATGTATCATGTTTCACCTCTAGTGTTTATTTTTTATGTTAAATTCTAAATTTAAATACAAATATAATATACTAAATTTATTAATTCCACACAATATTTATTCGCATTTTTAACTTTAAATAAATAAATTTTAACATTTGTTAATATTTTTTTACAATTATTTTAATACAATATTATATATTTCTGAAAAAGTAGTAAATTTATTCATTGTTAACATTTGCATTTAATATACTATAAAATTCATACGAATATTTTCTTAAATCAGTGACTTATTTATTCTATTTATAATAAATTTTTCTCTCTATAATATAATTTCCTAAAAATAATTAAATATAATCTTTAGCTTTTTATTTTAAATAGATATTTAAACTATGATTAATTATAAAAATTTTAATACTATTCATCTTTAAATAAAAAAAATAAGTAGTATTAAACAATATTATAATACTACTTATTTTTTTATTTTATTTTTTATAATTATTGAATCTTTTCTATTATATTTTATATTATTATAAAGCGATTCTATTTAATTTTTCTATTTAACATTTCAGCACCTTATAAAAATCTTACCCTACCAATGCCCTATAAAAATCACCGTCTTTATTTATCATTTCTTGAATTTCAGAAAAAGGAATTTTAAATGTTATGAACCCCGCTGAGTACGGCCCGATTTCATACGGTTGAAAATAAATATATAAATTGTTATTATCAACATAAAAATCTTGATCTTCTTTTATTCCCTTAAATTGATCTTTAAATACATATTCATATTGCTTATCATTTTCTATCATATCACTAATAATTTTATTTAATTCTCCTCCCCAGTAAACTCCTCTCTTAAATAAATCTCCTAGTGAGTAAAACTTACCTGTCACTAAATCAATAGTTGGAGTTTTTCTATATGGCATTCCATGAGCTGCCCCAAGTGGATAATGATATCCCTCAATTTCTAAAACTAACAAATTATTACTAAAGTATTTTATATTGAAATCACCATAATAATTATAATTAAGAACATCATTTTCTGTAATAGTTAAATTACCTTGAACACCATTATTTTCACTAGGGCTAAAATAAGACATTCCCCTTAGCTTATTATTAATTTCAATTTCTACGTTCTTATCTTTTATTCCTTGTACTACAGGCATATATATTAAATAGTTGATATTAGGCTTATATTTTTCTTTTAATATACTATAACGATTATCTAGATATATAATGTCATTAGGTTTATAAATTATGTTATCAGACCTATCTAAATAATATGGTGAGTAATCTATATTAGCATAAATTAATCCATTCTTTATTGATAATTCACCACTTCCGCTAACCTTAGGTAGATTTTCATCCCGATTTCCAGATAAATCGATAAAGAAGGTATCCATTTTATCTGATGCATATGCTAATCCATTATTATAATCACCAACCGCTAAATAACTAAAATCTGTTAATCTATTTCCACTTGTATCTCCTATTGCATATATACTTCTAAGTTTTAAGTCTTCATCTCCTATTGGAATGCCTAAAGCTACCCTTCCTTCTCCTAGAATCTTAATATCACTAAAATTAGGTTCATATATATATCTTCCAGTTTTATCAATAAGTCCATATGGACCTTGGAAGCTGTCTGACTCACTAACTATTGCTACATTATCTCTAAATCCTTGTGCTGATTTAAATCTTGGTTTAATTACTACTTCTCCATTAATATTTATATAACCTAAAGGACCTTCAAATGAATTTCCAAACACCATGAGTCCATCTCCATATTGAGATACATAGCTATAGTTATACGTATTTACAATTTGACCATAAGGATTTATTAACCTATATTCCCTTTCATTAAATTTAACTAAAGCTACTCCTTCATTAAAGCTATTAGCTTCTAAATATATTGGTGCAATTATATCATATCCTTCTAAATCAATGTATCCATACCTAAAGCTACCATTATTATTACTGAATCCAACAACGGCTCTTCCTTCGCTGTAATCACTTATAAAATTGTATCTTTTATTTGTTATAACATTCCCCTTTTCATTAATAACTCCCATATAATTATCAAATACCCAAATTGCTCTATTTTCCTTGAAATTGGTGATACTATCATAAATTGGCTTAATAACGTATTCCCCATTCTTATTAATTGCTCCGAATTTTTCTCCTACCCTTACTATAGCTAATCCGCTACTATTAAAATCATATGCACTTGAGTAAGCTGGTTCAATAGCAAACATTCCTCTACTATTTATATATCCATAAATTTCGCCTTCCTTTGTATTTCTTAAAGCTGGATATAGTCTCTCGCCATTTATTCTATTTTTTATTGTAAAACTTTCTATTTTATTATTTTTATTTGAATTCACTTTAATCCTCCCAATAAATTACTCTTAATACAATATATGAATAGTTCGGATATAAAGTGGCTAATTTATGAAAAAAGTGTATAAAATACGTTTATTTTATACACTTTCTTATTATTAATATATTTTTATTTAATTTTCTTATATTAAAGCTTCAACTTATAAAGCAGCTTTATATATATTTAATACATCCTCAGCATTAAGTGGTTTAAAGTTGCCTATTGTTTTTCTTCTTCTTACTGATTGATTTGCCATTTCTTCAAGTTTTTCCTCATTTATTCCAACTTCTCTTAATGTAGTAGGTATATCTAATGAAATGAAAAACTCTCTTGTTTTATTTATAGCTTCTTTAGCTAAATCATATTTTTCTTTACTTCTATCTAAATCCCACACATTAATAGCATATTCAACAAACTTATCTACTGTATTATCATCTAGAACATATTCCATCCAAGCTGGTGTCAATATTGCAAGCCCTACACCATGAGTAATATCATAATAAGCACTTAATTCGTGCTCCATTGGATGAACACTCCAATTAGTTTCTTTTCCATAAGTTAAAAGTCCATTTATAGCTAAACTTGAAGCCCACATAAGATTTGATCTTGCTTCATAATTTTCAGGTTCATCCATAGCTATTCTTCCATAATTAATGCAAGTTTTTAAAAGTGATTCCGCCATCCTATTTTGAATATAAGCTCCTTCTGTATTATTAAAATATACTTCAAAAATATGACTCATTATATCTGCTGTTCCAGCTGCAGTTTGATTTTTTGGTACAGAAAAAGTATATGTTGGATCTAATATAGAAAACTTAGGCGCCATTTCTGGATTTCCTGTTCCTAATTTCTCATTAGTCTCTATATTGGTAATTACTGCTCCTGTATCCATTTCTGAACCTGTTGCTGAAAGAGTTAATATACTTGCTATTGGAATTACACTCTTTATTTTACTTGGATCTAAAACTATATCCCAAGCATCACCTTCATAGCTAATTCCTGCTGCAATGACCTTTGCACAATCAATAGTACTACCACCACCTACTGCAAGAACTAAATCTATATTATTTTCTCTACAAATATCAATGCCTTTTCTTACACTTGTTATTCTTGGATTTGGCTCAATACCTGAAAGTTCAAAGAAACTTATATCGTTATCCTTTAAAAGCTTAATAACCTTATCATAAAGCCCTATTTTCTTGATACTTCCTCCACCATATGCTAAAAGAACTTTTGTTCCATATTTTTTTATTTGATCTGGAAGTGCATTTATTTGATCTTTTCCAAAGAAAATTTTAGTTGGAATTGAATAATTAAAATTTTTCATATTATAGTTCTCCTTTTTGTCTTTTATTTTATAATAAACTTAATATTTTCATTATTAAATATAATTATAGTATTAATAAATTACTTTTTATATAAAATAGATTCAGTTTCAAATAATTTAATGAAAACATAGACTTTATAAAATACAAAAATTATATTTAAATAATAAAAAATCTACGAGCTTATATCGTAGATTTTTTTATTATTTATCATATGTTACTTTTCATACTTACTTTGAAATAAATATACTATTCTAAGAATAAAATTGAGCGTTCAGGTATTCTTAAATATAAATTTAATTTATTTTTTCTACTATCCCACTCTTCTTTTTTTACTTTATATATCATTACACTATTTTCATTCTTTTCAATTGAATTTTTATTTACAAACATTATATTATATTCAAATACATTTTCTACTACCTTATTTATTTCACACTCTATAATGTTTTTTTCATTATTTATATCATAATTATCAACAAACTCAAAATTATGAGCTCTAATACCAATATAATTAGTATTTTCAGGAATTACTTTTTCTGTTTTTAAAATGATATCCCACTCTGTAGCATGAATCTTGTTTGAAGATAAAACTTTGCATTTTGAAATATTTTTGCACCCAGTAAGTATTGCAGCTTCCTTAAGCTTTGGATTTTCAAAAATCTCCTTAGTATTTCCTAATAATATTGAATTTCCTTTGTCAATAATAACAATATTTTTACAAAACTTATAAACTTCGTCTCTACTATGAGTAACCATAAGAACTTCACCATTATATAATTTCAAAAATTCTAGGACCTCTGTTTGTAGCTGTTCTTTTAAATATGAATCTAATGCAGAAAAAGGTTCATCAAGCATTAATATATATGGTTTATATATTATACATCTTGCTATAGCAACTCTTTGTTGCTGACCACCAGAAAGTTGACTTGGATATTTCTTTTCAAGCCCTTCTAGATGAAAAGACTTTATGATTTCTTTTACTTTTATTTCTTTTTCTTTTTTAGATTCTTTTATACCTATTCCAATATTTTCTTCCACAGTCATATTAGGAAATAAAGCATAATTTTGAAATAAGTATCCAATATTTCTTTCTTGAGGTTTTAGGTTAATCTTTTTTTCAGAATCAAATAGCACTTTCCCATTGAGTATAATACTGCCTTCATCTGGAGTTTCAATTCCAGCAATACATTTTAGAGTCATGCTTTTCCCACTGCCTGAAGCTCCTAAAATACCAAGATAATCACCATTTGTTTCAAAAGAAACATCAAGAGAAAATCCTTTTAGTTTTTTCTTTATATTAACAAATAAACCCATTATCTTCTTCCTTACTTAATATATTTTCTTTCCTTAAGAGTAAAATAATTTGTTAAAACAACAACTGCAAAAGAAATTATAGTAACAATTAAAACATAATTAGTGGCTGATGCCATATCTCCCGCTGCTACATCTGCATAAATCGCTAGTGGTAAAGTCCTTGTCTTATTTGCTATATTTCCAGCTATCATCGCTGTAGCTCCAAATTCTCCAAGACCTCTTGCAAAAGCTAATATCCCACCAGAAGCAACTCCTGGCAATGCCAGCGGCATAATAATACGCCAAAAAATTTTCCTTTCTGACATTCCTAATGTTCTTGCAGCCATTATTAAATTTTGATCAACTTGTTCAAATGCTCCTCTTGCAGATCTATACATAAGAGGAAATGCTATAACTACCGAAGCTATTACAGTTGCTGACCATGAAAAAACTATTTTTACTCCTAAAAACTCTAATAAAAGTTTACCTATTGGTCTATTTACTCCAAATATAAGTAAAAGAAAAAATCCCATTACTGTAGGTGGTAAAACTAATGGTAATGTTAAAATTCCATCTAAAATCATTTTTATTTTTTCAGACTTTATTTTTACAATAATCCTTGCTATGAATAGTCCTAATAAAAATGTAAAAACCATAGATACAGTTGCGGTCTTTAATGAAATTATTATTGGTGATATATCCATTGTATTCTCCTATTTATTATCTGAAAATCCATAAGATTCAAATACTTTTATTGCTTCTTCAGATTGTAAAAATTCAGTAAAGCTTTTTGCTTCTTCTTGATTTTTAGTAGCTTTCACTATTCCTAATGGATAAATCACCTTAGAAACGCTTCCTTCTGGTGCTTCTAAAACTACTTTTACTTTATCATTTGATGCTGCATCTGTTGAATAAACAATTCCTGAATCAGCACTTGCCTCAGCAACCCAAGTTAAAACCTCTGTGACATTTGTTCCAAGGCTTGCTTTGGAGGACACTTGGTCCCAAATTTCAAGATTTTCAAATAACTGTTTTGCATATTGTCCAGCTGGTACACTTTCTGGATCTCCTATAGCTATTTTATCAGATTTTAATATATCTTCAAAAGTTTTTATATCTTTACTATTCTCTTTTGGAACTATAAGTACAATTTTGTTTTCAAGAAGTTCGACAATAGAACTTTCTTGAATTAAACCCTTTTTATTTAATTCATCCATTTGTTTTGTTGCTGCAGACATAAATACATCTATTTCTGCTCCCTCTTCAATTTGAGTTTGCAACTTTCCTGAGCTATCATAAGTTGCTTGAACCTTAATATTAGGATACTTTTCATTAAACATAGGAATTAACTTATCATCCATGCAATTTTTTAAACTTGCTGCTGCTGCAATAGTAATAGTTGATTCTTTTTCTTGTGAGTTATTTGTATTATCTGTAACATTATCCTTACTACACCCAACTACAGAAAAAGCTAATAATAACATACTTAAAATTAATGATATTTTCTTTTTCATTTTACACACTCCTAATTTATAAAATACTATAGTTATAATAAAATAAAACCAATTTAATTTTAATAAAACAATTCAAAACAGAACAAAACAGTACAAAACTGAACAATCATAATTATATTGTAAACATTTCCCATTGTCAATGAATTTTAATTTTATATTTCTTTTCATCTAACTTTATATTTAGAGTTAACAGATATATAAAAAATATAATTATAACTATAAAAATAGTTATTAAATTCTTCAATCCATTTACTAATTGTTATATTTTAAATAATATGTTAAATTATTTTTATACTAATAAAATGAAAAGGTGAATGAAATGAATGAAGATATCTTATATACGCCAGATGAGATTGCTCAAAAATTAAAGATAACTAAAAGTACAGTATATGAAATGATAAAGCGTGGAGATTTAGATGCTCATCGTATGGGGAAGCACCTTCGTATATCTAAATCCCAATTTGAAATTTATCTTTTAAAATCCAAAGGTTATGAAAATAGCTATGAAGCAACTTTAATTTCTGAAGATGAAGAAACTTTTGCATTAATTGATTCTGTAAAAATACAAGTAAGTACTGAATTAGAAGGTAATGTTAGAATTTCTATTCGTCCTGAAGATATTATCTTAAGTAAAGGTACATTTATAAGTAGTGCAAGAAATGTTCATAAAGGAATTGTGACTGATATTATATTAGATGGTAATAGCGCAAAGGTAGTTTTAGATATTGGTATTCCACTAGTGGCATTAATAACTAAAAAATCTTTAAATGAAATGGCTATAGAAAATGGACTTGAACTCTACTCTATTTTTAAAACCATGTCTGTAAAAGTTTATAAATAATACTAATCACTCAAACTTTAACCTCATATTATTTATGGCAAATTAAATATTAATTATTTTTAATCAAAATAATAAGCCTAAGAATGATTTTAGTTTTCACTCTTAGGCTTGTTTTTAAATTTATAAAGACTTCAATATTTCTGTATTTTTCAAAATATTCATTAATGCAATATATTTTATTAGTAGCTTATCTACTCTAAAATAATTATTAGCTGCACTATCTAATAATTAAATATCATATTAACTTAGGAATACTGAATCAGCAACTTTATTTATTTTCTTCTTTTTTTAAATATGATACTAATTCATCATAATTATTTTCAGCTACTGATTCTTTTGATTTAAAATCATCTATTTTTTTATTTGAATTTATAATACTTTCATAGTTTGATAAAGTATCTAATATTGCAGCTTTAAAAAGCGGAATGACATCTATTATTCTTTTTATTCCATATACATATTCGTCATCACTAATATTAAAGCACTTAAATAATCCTGACGTTAATCTGCCATCGGAAAACATATAGATATATCTATCTTTCATTTCATCTGATAAATCTACTTCAACTTTGTGCTTGTACAATCTAAATATTATTCCTTTGTCTTTTATAAATATAGGAAATATCGTTGAAAAAAGAATAACTACATCTTCCTCTTTATCTGCTACTCCACTAAAATCATGTTCATTAAGCTTTGTTAAAACTTCATCCGTAAATATAGAATCCTTTATTTTCTTACCTAATTTTGCTTTTAACTTTTGTTCTTTTTCTTCAATTAGAAAATTGTCAATTGAACTAAATAATTTACTGATTTTACTTATATTTTTTTGTGAATTATTCATACTAAACATCTCCTTAAATAGTTCAATAAAAAGTCATTACAATACTTTCATTTATTTTACTTAGCAATAAATTTATTAATTATAACTTTATTATAATATACTTTATGAAACCACACAATTTTACCAACTAATTTTATAATTAAAATGATAAAAATATTCATCTTCTAAAAATATTTCCCTTTAAATTTACTTTTTACAGCATCAGTAACTACTTTAAAATCTTCTTCATTTTCTGAGAATAATTTTATAAGTTTTTCTTTTGCATCAATATGCTCTTCATTATTTTCATCAAGGTTTACTATTGGTCTAAATAGCTTATGAAATTTCATAAATAATATCGGATGCTTCTTTGCAAAAGCCTCCATCTCATCTATATGCCTTTCTTCCTTAGTTGCATTTTTTAACCATTTAAAAATATAATCATATTTTTCTTCCATACAAACACTTCCTTCATTAGTTTTACTTTTATACTTTTCTCAAATTTGTATACTTTTATGTTAATATAACAAAATCTAAATATAAAACCTATATTTTTCCCATATCCAGTCTAAAAACTTTATTCTATTGGAATATTACTTCTTTTACTTCAATTAAGTTGTTAAAACTTTTATAAGAAAGTTTTTTTATTTGTTCATCAGCTTCTTTTAAATCAACTATATGTACTACCTTCATATTTCCATTATATGCAGCCTTAATTCCTGCTAGTGAATCCTCTATTACAATACAATTTTCAGGATTCACATTAAGCTTGCTTGCTGCCTTTATAAATATATCCGGATTAGGTTTAGTTTTCTCAACATCATCTTTACACACTAAATCATCAAATAAATGCTTAATTTTTGCTTTGTTTAATTGCTTTTCCATTCTCTCTCTTGTTGCTGAAGTAGCTAAAGCTATTTTGTAATTATTTTTTCTTAAATATGTAAGCAACTCATAAGCTCCTTCTTTTAATGGTATATTCTTTTCTATTTCTTTAGCTAAAGCCTCATCTTTTTCTTTATACATTTCTTCTATTGGAATATCACTACCAAATTCATTCTTAAATACCTTCTTAACATTTTCACGACCAGTTGCTATAACTTTACAATATATTTCCTTAGTCATTTTATAACCGTACTTTTTACAAACCCTTGTCCAAACATTTAAATATATTCTTTCTGTATCAAATAGAACTCCATCCATATCAAAAATTACTGAGTCTATCTCATCCATATTAAGCTGCATATTATCCTCCGAATTTTACTACAAATAATTAATTAATTTTCTAAATCTCACTATATCTAAGCTATACAATAGTAAAGTTAATATATTTGGTTACAACCAAGAATAAACTCTTAGATAATCAACAATTAATTATCTTTGAGTTTATTTTCTGTAAACATATTATTAATATTTTATTTTTCCTTAAGCATTTTATCCATTTCATTATTAATCACATTATAGATGGCCTTAGCAACGCCTAAATTATCATTACTATCTGTTATATATTTAGCTATAGCCTTTACCTCTGGTATAGCATTTTTCATTGCAACAGTTTCCTCAAATATTTCAAACATTGAATAATCATTAAAGCTATCACCTAATATCATAACATCTTCTCTTACTATGTCCATCTTAGTAGCAACCTTTTCTAAGATTATTCCCTTTTGAGCATTTATATCAGTTATTTCTATATTATCTCTAAATGATGATGAAATAGCTAATCCCTCAATTTCTCCAAGAACTTTTTTCATCTTATCTATAAGCTCTATATCACTATGGAAAGCAACAAACTTTCTTACTTCTACTCCCTCTTCAAAAAACTTATCTAAATCATCAATAAATTGTAAGCAAGTAAAGAAACCTAAATTTTCAGCAACTTCTCTTGCTTCCTCTTCTGTTAAAGACGGATTAAAACTCATTGTTCTAAAAATAATTTCTTGAAGTGCCATTTCTCTTGTAGATGTCGTAAACACACCCTTTTCTGTAAATATACGAGCTGACATTTTATTTTTATCTAATATTTCAATTATCTTCTTTGCACTTTCTTCTTTTATATTTATTACATCTAAAATATTTCCATCTTCATCTCTATATTCTGCTCCATTTGAAAGAACACATTGAGCCTTTATGTTATGTTTGTCTAATAAAACCTTAACACTGTCATATTCCCTGCCTGTAGATATTGCAAATATTATACCTGCTTCTTCTGCTTTTCTAATTGCCTCTACAGTTTCAATATCTATGTCATGGTCATTATTTAATAAAGTTCCATCCATATCTGATGCTATTAATCTTATCATAAATATTCCTCCGTTTTAAATATATTTGATTCTATATTATATAATATCATACATTTGTAATTTTATATAAATTTATACTAATTACTTTTTAACTTTTAATATATATCTTGATTTATAATCTACCTAATTAAAATAAATGGTGTATTAAATAATTAATATATTTATTTATGTAAAATAGCAAACTTGAAATTATTGATTATTTAAACTTTTATTTCATTATTCTAAATTTCCGAGTGAATATCTTAGTTATAAAATAATAAATCTTATATTTTTTTAAAGGAGTAAATTGTAAAATTTATAAGTGCTTTAAAGTTTACACAAAAAATTATGCATAAAAATACTCCCATATCTAATTGATGTTATAGATATAGGAGTATTTTTGCTATTTATTATATTGTGGTTCTTGTTGTTTTACAAAATCAAGTCTTGATTGAAGTGATTGTTGAACACCATCCATTGTACTTGCAAGTTGATTAAACATTTGTTTTGCTTGTTCATTATCTGTGTCTAAAGAAAATGTCTTCATATCAGCAGCTAATCCTTTTGCACTAGCTAATGCTGTTTCAAGTTTAGTTCCTGTAGGCATAATATTTCCTCCTTTATATTTTGTATTGCAACTTTATTTTGTTCATTCTCAATTTAAATATTCAATTTAAATATTCTTTTCTTAATGAAATATATTCCTTTTTATCGCATATTCTATCTAATACTCCTTTTTTAATTTAAACAAATATTTATATAAGAAATGAATTAAAACTACTATTACTGGTTAAAGTAAGTGAGAAAGATTTATATATATAAAGGAGGCTTTTATATGACTGCTATTTCAAAAGTAAAACAAACACTAGCTACATTAAAAGGCGCTCAATCTACTTTAGAAATGTATTCATTACAAGAGCGTGATGAAAAGTCTAGAAATACTTATAAAGAAGCAGCTAAAGAAATAGATAATATAAAAAAAGACTTAGAAAAAAGAATAGGCTTTATGGAGTTTGAAGAACCCCAATATAAAGGTAACTAAGTGAGGTGGAATATGGATTCTTGGTTAATAATATTATTTAAATCAATAGTTCTATTTTTTTTAGCATTAGTAATAACAAGATACATAAAAAAGAAGACCTTATCTAGGTCTACCCCATTTGATTTTATTTCCTATGCTTCAATAGCTATTATAATTTCTTTACTTTCTTTAAATTTAATTGACAATTTTTATTTTGGATTAATACCATTAGCTGTTTGGGGATTAATGCCTCTTCTCTTAGACTATGCTTCAATGAAAAGCAAATCTATTTACAACGTAATTCACGGGAAAGAAAGAGTGCTAATAAAAAATGGAAAAATAATGGAGGATAACTTGTCTAAAGAAAGGATTACAGGACAAGAATTTTTACAACAATTACGTTCTAAAAAAGCGTTTAACTTAGCTGATGTAGAATTTGCCGTTATGGAAACAAATGGAGATATAAACGTTAGTTTAAAAGCTGATAAAAAGCCTGTTACTTCATATGATTTAGGAAAAAAAGTAGCTCCTAAAACTGAGCCACAAACTGTTATTTTAGACGGAAATATATTAAATGAAGGACTTACTAACGCCGGATTAAATCATGGATGGCTAACAACTCAGTTAGAAATTAAAGGTGTATCACTTGAAAATGTTTTTTTAGGTCAAGTTGATTCTTCTGGAGACTTATATATAGATCTATTTGATGATATGATACAAGTTCCTAAAAATGAAATTAAAGAAATGCTATATGCAAGTCTACAAAAAAGTCAATCAGATCTTATGTCATTTTCCTTAGATACTGATAATAAAGATGCTAAAAATACGTATTTAAAAAACTCAAAAAAATTAGAACAAATTCTAGCAAAATTAGAACCATATTTATTACGTTAGAAGGTGAAAGATATGTCAAATATGAAAAAGAAAAAAATGACTACATCTCAGCAACAATATGATGCATTAGTAAAAAGTATAGAACCTAAAAGGCCTATTTTTAAAAATTGTATTAGAGCCTTCCTTGTAGGTGGAGCAATCTGCACTATTGGGCAAGGATTTCAATGGATATTTATGAACTATTTCAATTTTGATGAAAAAACATCAATGGCCCCTACATATATAGCTTTAATATTTTTTGCTGCTTTATTTACTGGTCTTGGAATTTATGATCATCTTAGTCAATGGGCTGGATGCGGATCTGCCGTCCCAATTACGGGATTCGCCAACTCTATAGCTTCTGCTTCGATTGAGCATAAAAGTGAAGGCTTTGTACTTGGAGTAGCTGGAAACATGTTCAGTCTTGCAGGTGCAATAGTTGTTTATGGAGTTTTTTCTGCTTTTATAGTTGCAACTATAAAAATGATAATAATATGGTTGGGGGCGATGTAAATGCTTAGAGGACATCAATCTTGGGTTTTTGATTCTAAACCTACAATACTAGCTTCTGCAGCTGTTGGTGGTCCATTTGAAGCCAATGGTGCTTTAGCTGATGATTTTGATATACTTACTGAAGATTTATGGCTTGGTCAAGATAGCTATGAAAAAGCAGAAAAAGCACTTCTTGAACATGCTTGCCAAAGGGCAATACAAAAAGCAAATTTACAAAAAGAAGATATTAACTTCTTCTTTAGTGGAGATTTAATGAATCAAATTATTTCTAGTAGCTTTGCTGCAAGAACTTTAGGAATTCCTTATTTAGGTATATTTGGTGCCTGTTCTAGCTCAATGGAAGGTTTAGCATTAGCAGCTCAACTTATAGATAGTAAGTCTGCAAAATATGTTGTAGCAGCTGCAAGTAGTCATAATGCTGCTGCTGAGAAGCAATTTAGATATCCTACAGAATATGGAGTGCAAAGGCCCCCAACCGCTCAATGGACAGTAACTGGTGCTGGGGCAGCAGTACTTGCTGCAAAAGGAAACGGTCCAAAAGTAACTTCTGCTACTATAGGAAGAGTTGTTGATATGGGAATTTCTGATCCCTATAACGTTGGTGCTGCTATGGCTCCAGCAGCTGTAGATACAATTGAAGCTCACTTTAGAGATTTAAATATTGATGCTTCACATTATGATCTTATTGCTACTGGTGACTTAGGAAAAGTTGGGCATGAAATTGCTAATGCTCTGTTTGAAAAACACAATATAAATATGCCAATAGATATCTTTACAGACTGTGGGCTTTTAATATATGCAAAGGATCAACCTAGCTTTGCTGGCGGAAGTGGTTGTGGTTGTTCCGCTACTGTAACTTATGGACATTTACTTAACCGCATGCGCAAAGGAGAATTAAAAAAGATACTAGTTGTAGCAACAGGTGCCTTAATGTCTCCTATATCCTTTCAACAAAAGGAAAGTATTCCTTGTGTTGCTCATGCTGTTTCTATAGAAATGTAAAAAAGAAGGTGTGATTTAACTTATGGAAAAATTTATTTTTGCATTTATAATAGGTGGTATAATTTGTGTCATTGGGCAACTTATAATGGATACATTAAAAATAACTCCTGCACATACAACTTGTACTCTAGTGGTAGTTGGTGCAATTTTAGGAGGATTTGGCTTATATGACCCTTTAGTTAAATTTGCTGGTGCTGGGGCATTTGTTCCTATAAGTAGTTTTGGAAATACCCTTGTAACAGCAGCTATAAATGAAGCACAACAAACAGGCTTTGTTGGAATATTTAGTGGCCTTTTAAAAACAGTAAGTGCAGGTGTTTCATCTGCAATAATATTTGGTTTCTTTGCTGCTATAATATTCAAACCTAAAGGATAGATAAAAGTGAAAGAGTTGAGGTAATAATTCATCTTCGCTGAATTATAATGAAAGAATTAAAAAATTAAAGAATTAAGGTGATAGTTCAGCTTTGGTGAACTATTTTAAAATCAATTCCTCCAAAAATCCTATAAGGATTTTTTGACCTTAATTCTTTCTTTTTATTATTAATTTAGATATTTAATATAAGGTTGCGAATATAAATAGAATATGTGGAATAAACATATTTTATTTATCGTAGACTTTATATTAATTACTAAACAACCCTGCTCCCTTTATGATTTCTTGTTCATTGAATAAACTTGCAACTACTTCGTTATAATCATCTACTTTTTGTGATTTTTTTATTTTCTTAGCGTATTTTTTATTATCTGAAAATATGTAAATCATATATCCCCATAACTCTTTCATTCTATAAATTGCAATTTTATCATCTTTAAATACATTTCTATAATCATTAAAAATTTCGTCATGGAACTTTTTTAATACTTCTTTATTTAAATTTGCGTTATTTCTAATTTCATTAATTAGTCCTGGATTTGCTAATACTCCTCTTCCTAACATTATTGTATTTAATTCCGAAAATTCTTTTGATAATTTATTATAGTCATCCAATGTAAAAATATCCCCATTATAACATACAGGACTATTACTTAATGTTAAAGCATCTTTAAACACTTCTAAATTAGGTTTATTTCCATAGAAGTCTTCCCTAGTTCTAGGATGAATAATTAACTCTTCTAAAGGATATTTATTATAAATTTTTATTAATTCATAAAACTCTTCTGAACTATCTTTTCCTATTCTAGTTTTTATTGAAATTTTCATATCATCTATTTTATAAATTTCATCTAAAAATTTATCAAGCTCTTCTCTTTTAGCTAAAAACCCAGATCCTCTATTCTTTGAAACAACTGTTCCTGAAGGACATCCTAAATTCAAATTAATTTCACTATAACCTAATTGTTGTAGCTTTCTAGCAGTAGTAATAAAGCCATCAGAATCATTAGTAAGTATTTGAGGAACTATATTCATCCCCTTATTATTTTCAGGTAAAATATCTCTTAGTTCCTTAGTCTTAAAGCTTTTACTACTAGTTGGAACAATAAATGGTGTAAAATACTTATCAATATTATCAAAAAACTTTTTATATGTATTTCTATATATGAATCCAGTGATTCCTTCCATTGGTGCTAAATAATATTTCATAGAATAACTCCTTACTATATTCTTTTATAAAGATTTCAAGAAACATTATATCAGCCTTGTAGTTTCTTATCTACTCAATAGTATTATTTTGTGAAGCAAAATAGTGAAAAAATGAAAGAATGAAAAATTGAAAGAATTAAGGAGGTTTTGCTTTGCAAAACTTAAATTTAATTGTGCAAAGCACTATTTATTCAAAAATCCTTAAGGATTTTTTACATTAATTTTTTCATTCTTTCATTTCTTAATTATTTCATTAAAAATAAATTGCTTCGCAATTTATAATAACTAATGATTACGTATCTTAAAGATTCTTAATCCATTCAACAGCTAATTTAAACCAAGTTCCTGCATGTTGGTTTATATGTTCACTTTGTCCGTTCATTGCAGTAAGCTCTTCACAAAGACTTAATCCATGTACACCATTTGGGTATATATGAAGTTCAAAAGGTACATTATTACTTGCTAATGAATTTGCAAAAAACAATGAATTTTGTACTGGAACTGCTCCATCATCAAAAGTATGCCATAAAAATGTTTGAGGCGTTTCTTTTGACACTAATTTTTCTAATGATAACTTTTCTCTCTCAACTTCACTTATATTTTCATCTAATAAATTATCAAAGGAACCTTTATGTGCAAATTCACCACTAGTTATAACTGGATAACAAAGCATCATTGCATTTGGTTTTATATTATCTTTATTCATCTCTAAAGCTTCTTCTAAAATTTTATTATCCCATAAAACACCTAAACTCCCTGCTAGATGTCCTCCCGCTGAAAAACCACACACTATAATTTTATCTTTATCAACATTCCACTCTTCACTCTTACTACGAGCATAATTAACAGTAGCTGCAAGCTCTATTAATGCTTTAGGAAATTTATTTGGAGCAACACTATATCTTAAGACAACCACATTGAATCCTTCTGCCATAAATTTTAATGCAACTGGTTCTGCTTCTCTATCAGAAGTCATTACATATCCTCCACCTGGACACATAATTATTGTTTCTCTTTTTTTATTTATATTAATTTCCTCACTATTTTCTGGAATATATACGCTAATTACAGCATTACTCTCTTTTAATTTACTTGCAATATCTTTTAATCCTATTTTCTCATATATCATTTCAACTTCCCCTTTTATAACATTTATTTTTCTTTACATAATAATTATATATCTTTTTTATAATTTTTAAATTCATAAACTTTATATTAATTTTAGAATTTATGTCACTCTTAAAATTTGGATAACGTAGCTATATACTTATTTATTAAAGAAATTCTCTTACTACCAAATGTTAATATTGTTGAAAATTATTTAAATAATAGTCAAGTAAATGCTTTGCTATAATACACCTTAGATAAATTTAACGAAAAACAAGCTAAGTGCAACACTTAGCTTGTTAATTAATCTTATGCTCCTTCATTTAAGAATTTATACTGTGTCATGTATAAGTCATAGTAACTACCTTTATTATTTAGTAATTCATTGTGACTACCTACTTCTTCTATTCTTCCGTCATTTATAACCATAATTTTATCGCAATCTCTTATGGTAGATAATCTATGTGCTACAACAAAGGAAGTTCTTCCATGAAGTAATTTTTCTATACCTTCTTGTACTAATTTTTCTGTTTCTGTATCTATATTAGATGTTGCTTCATCTAATATTAATATTCTAGGATTTGCAAGTAATGCTCTTGCAAAAGATACTAACTGCCTTTGTCCTAAAGATAATCTTGTACCTCTTTCATTTACTTCTGTGTTATATCCATTTTCTAATTTTAAAATAAATTCATGAGCATTAACTGCCTTTGCTGCATTTATAACTTCTTCATCAGTTGCATCTAATCTTCCATATCTTATATTTTCCATTATAGTTGTTGAAAATAGAAATGTATCTTGAAGCATTATACCCATTTGACTTCTTAAAGATTCTAAATCTACATTTTTTATATTTTTTCCATCTACTAAAACTTCTCCAGATGTAGGATCATAAAATCTACTTAATAAAGAAACTATAGTTGTTTTTCCTGCACCAGTTGCTCCAACTAATGCTATTTTTTCACCTTTATTAACTTTGAAGTTTATATCTTTTAATACTTTTGCATTTTCATCATAAGAAAAATTAACATCTTTAAATTCTACAACACCTTGAATTTTCCCAATTTCCTTTGCATTTTCTTCATTTTTTATTACTGGCTTCATATCTAAAATATCAAATATTCTATCTGCTGCTGAAAAGTTTGTGATTAAGGTATTATAAAAACTTGAAAGATTCATTATAGGTCTCCAAAACATTCCTACATACATTGAAAATGCTATTAATGTTCCTATTTGTATTTCGTTATTTATAACTAATTTATATCCAACTGCAAATACTATTAAAGTACCAGCTCCCCATGATAATTCTACAAGTGGCCAAAAGAAATCATTTAACATAACAGCTCTTACAAAAGAATTACTTAATTCCTTTACCATTGATTTAAAATTATTTTCTGTTCCCTTTTCTTTAGCAAACCCTTGAACTATTTTTATTCCTGAAAAATCCTCATGAGTAAAACCATTCAAGTTTGACCTCTTATTTCTATAAATTTCCCATCTCCTTCTTGAATATATTTCAATACAAAACATAGCTATACCAAGTACTGGTAATAATGCTACTGATGCTAAAGCTAGTTTATAGTTAAGAAAAAACATAATAATAGCTACACATAAAAGATTTAATAATTGCGGTATAAGCGATTGAATACTTTGAGAAAATAAATTTTTTAATGAATTAACATCTGAAACTACTCTTGAAAGTATTTTCCCAACTGGTCTTCCATCAAAAAAATCAAATGATAAATATTGTATATGACTATATAATTCATGTCTTATATTTACTAAAATATTATTAGTTATTGAAGTTATCATATTCCATCTAATTTTTGATAAACCCCATGCAAGTAGGTTTAATACTATTAGTATTATTCCTATTAAAATCAATCCTGTTACATCCTTATTTACTACATACTTATCTATTGCTATTTTTAAAAGCAATGGATTAACTATTGAAGATATCATAACAAATATCATAAGTAGTATAACTATAAAGGATTTAAATTTATAAGGTTTAAGATATTCTAAAAGCTTTACTGTTATTTCGCTTTTACTTCTTCTTATTACTTCTTCATCTTTTTTTATTAAATTTGTGTTTTCCATCTTAAACCACCTCCTCTTCTATTTCATTAAAGTCTTTAAATTGGTTGCAATAAATATCAAAGTACTTTCCCTTAAGCTTTAATAGTTCTTCATGCGTTCCTTTTTCTTTTATTTCACCATTTTCTAAATAAATTATTATATCTGCATTTTTTACAGCAGAAATTCTGTGAGCTATAATAAAGGTTGTACTCTTTACACCTCTTTTTGATAGATTTTTTAATAATTCATGCTCTGTTTCCATATCTAAGGCAGATGTAGAATCATCTAATATTAATATTTTAGAGTTCCTTACTAATGCTCTAGCTATTGATATTCTTTGTTTTTGCCCTCCTGATAAACCTAGTCCTCTTTCTCCTATTTCTGTATATAACCCTTCCTCTAGTTCTTCTATAAAATCTAAGGCACATGCTAATGAAGCTGCTTTTTCAACTTCTTTTTTTTCTGCATTTTCATTACTAAATTTTATATTGTTAATTATTGAGTCTGAAAATAAAAATGTATCTTGTGGTACAATAGACATATTTTTTCTTAAAACATCTAAATCATAATCTCTTATATCCACATTATCTATTTTTATACTTCCTTCATTTAGATCATAATATCTTCCTATCAAATTAATTAAAGTTGATTTGCCTGAACCTGTAGTTCCCATTATAGCTACTGTATTTCCAGCTTTGATATCTAAATTTATATTCTTTAAAACATATTCATCATTATATTTAAAACTGACATTATCAAAGGTTATATCTCCTTTTATATCATCATTTTTATAGCTTTTTTCCTTGCTTTTAATTTCAGGTTCTCTATCCATTATTTGAAATATTTTTTTAGCTGAAGCACTATTTCTAGAAAGTAAATCTATTAGTTCTCCTAACATTCTCATTGGCCATATAAGGTTCCAAATATAACCACTAAATGCTACTAGAACTCCTATAGTAATATTTTCTTCCATAACAAGGTATCCACCTAAAACTATCATTATAACTAATGATATATTTGTTAAAAATTCTATTGGTGGAAAAAAGTCACCAATTATTTTAGCTTGTTTCATATTTAAATCGTAGTAACTTCTATTCATCTTTAAAAATTTATTTATTTCATATTTTTCTCTTGAAAATGCTTTTACTAATCTTACCCCTGCTATATTTTCTTGAGCTGTTGTATTAATTTTAGCTGTTTGATCACTTATCTCTTCATAAGACTTCCCAAACTTACTTTCTAGCTTTATTGCTATAAAACCTATTGGTATCATTATGATAAAGCAAGCTAAAGCTAAGGTGAAATTTAATTTGAATAATATAACTGTAGAAACTACAAAGTAAATTATATTTTCTATAAATAATCTAAGTCCAAAACCTATGGTTTGCCATATATTTTCTACGTCTTCTCCTATTCTTGACATTAGTTCCCCAGTATTCATATTATCAAAATACTTAAATTCTAATTTTTGAATATGGTTAAATAAATCATTTTTTATATCTTCATGAACTCTTACGCTTAAAATATCATAAAGAAATTCTTTTAAATATCCTAAAATAGCCTTTACTATTGTAATTAATAACATTCCTAATAAAACTTTAATTATTATATTGTTATTTCCTGATATAACTCCGTCATCTATAAATATTTGTTGCAAGTATGGCATAAATAAATCCACACCAATTACTGCAAGCATAGATAATGTTCCAATTACTAACATCGATTTGTATTTTGAAACATATTTTAGTACTCTAGTCATAAAATTTTCCCCCTTTAATTCATTACTAATATCATTTTTGATTATTTGTTATGCATATACCCCTCTCTCCTTTTTTAAAAGACAAAAAAGGTCACAGTTATCCATGACCTTTTACTTATATGTTTTTATAATTTTAAACAAAATAAAAAGCCAAGAGTAATAACCCTTGACCCTAATTATCTTTATATAAACTTAAGTAATATTCTTAAATTTTTAACGAATATATACTTTTATAAAGTAATATTGTATAAATTATCTACCATATAAATTTACACAATGAGATAGGATTATTATAATTTTTAATATATTTACTTTTATTATTTTTAACTAACATTTCTAAATTAAATATAATGTTTAACATTTTCCTACCTCCTTTTTTTTATTTTAACTTTATTCTTTTACCATCATATTCCCATTTCTAAATTTTGTCAATATATATTTACTTTTAAATACTCTTTTTCTTTAATTTAAATCTTTTATATTAAACTTAACTGTAAATTCACCTTTTTCTCTATTAAATTTTAAATAACTACGAGAAAATTCAAATCATTTTTTATTAACTAATTATCATTTATATTAAATAACTCCTTCGATAATGTCTTGCATTCTGTTTTGTAATAAATAAAAAGGCTATCTATAACAGATTTTTATCCGTTAATTAGATAGCCTCTTTTGCGTTTATTAATATTCATTAATTTAAACTATTCGAAATTTAAATACATTTTTTTAATAGTTATTACTCTATTTTATTAACTTTAGATAACATAATTGGTACTATAGTAGCTATAACTAAAATCACTAATAATATTATAGCCATCATATTGCCAGAAGCAAATCCAACTGGAGTTTTAGGAGTTATCAAACCTGTTACTTGTAAAATTATTCCTACTAACCCTATTATCGAACCTCCTGCGACAAGTCCTGAAGATAAACTTATTCCATTGGAAACCTTAACTTCTTTTTCTTTTTCACTCTTACTCATCTTTTCAATAACTACACGAATTAATGCTCCAACTAATATTATTGAAGTTGTTGATATAGGTAAATAGAATCCAATTGCTATTGTCATTATTGGTAAATTAAGAAAGAATAAGAATAACGCCATAACAATACCTACGATTATCATTGGCCAAGGTAAATCACCTGACATAATACCTGATGTTAATGTAGCCATTAAATTAGCTTGTGGTAATGCAAATTGTGCATCTACACCTGTTACAGCTAATTGCTCTGAAAGTATTTTTATTGTTCCTATAACAACAACAACACCTACTATACTTGAAATTAAAAAGCTATTTTGCATTTCTTTTTTACTTCCACCTATTATGTAAGATACTTTTTGAGATTGGCTGTATCCACCAGCTACAGATATAGCAACAACCATAAATGCTGCAAATAATAGCAATGATTTATTATCTGCTTGACTGCTCCATCCCATTATAACAAAAACTAATGTTAATATAACTAATGAGGCTATTGTCATACCTGATACAGGAAGATTTGATGTTCCTATTGTACCTGTTAGACGTCCAGAAACTATTACAAATAGTAAAGATAATAATAAAGATACAATAACAGCTATTATAGCCATTTTAATACTTTGAGATATCATAAATCCTGCTATAAATGCAACTACACTACCTGCTAAAAGTATTATTATTTCACTTGAATTACTTTCTGAGTTACTATCCTTGCTTGATTTTGCTTTTAAAGTTTCTTTAATTGAAACAACTATAGTTGGTATAAGCTTAATAGCTCCTATTAAACCTCCACAAAGCATCATTCCAGCCCCTATGTACTTAACATAACTTCCTGATATTGCATTTACATCCATTTGATTAAGTAATAATGAAGCATCATTCCAAGAATGCATATTATTTGCTGCCATATCAGTAAAGTATCCTATTAATGGTGCTACACCAAAGTTAGCTAATACTGAACCTGCAAACATAGTAAGTGATACTTCTAATCCAACTATAAAACCTATACCTAGTAAAAGTGGATTTACTTCTGTAGAAAACTTCCACTTGTAGAATTTGCTTCCTACATAAGTAATACTATTATTAATAATGTTTAAAAATGATCCTGTTAATACATTTATAATACCGCTTATTACAAATCCAATTCCCATAAACTTTATTGCATCTCCATCACCTTCTGAAGCAATAAGAGTTTCAGATATAGCCATTGATTCTGGATACATAAGCTTTCCATGCTCTTCAACTATTAAATATTTATATACTAATGATAAGCATCCCATTCCAAATAGAACTCCACCAACACCTACAGCTAATCCTTCTAAAAATGTAATATTACTTCCTATTAAAATAATAGAAGGTAATACATAAATCATCCCACTTGCTACAGATTCTCCACCACTTGCCATACCTTGTGTTATATTCTTTCCAAGAATACCTTTATTACGAGCAAAAGCTCCTATAAGCATTGAACCTATTATAGCTCCTGGTATACCTGCAGCAACAGTTAATCCTGATTTCATTCCAGAATAAGCAGTTGATGCCGCAAATACAGCAGATAATACTATTCCTATTATTATTACTGATAAATTTGTTCCACTCTTTGACTTATCAGTTATGTATGGAACATAATCTTTACCATGAACGCCTCCATATGCTTCTTTAGATAATTTTTTCTTCATATGTACTCTCCTTCTTTTGTTTTATTAAAGCTATATATCTTTAGTATGTCCATTTTATAATTTAACATAATTCATATTATATTATTTATAAAATACTTATTTATTATGCCAAAGATATTAAAAAAAGAAAAGTCTTTTTATGTAATATAAGAGTATGAAAAAAATATTAATATTAAAATTTTATAGTATATCTTCAAAGCAGTATAATATTATTTTTAAACTTTATATTTATAATTAATAGTTCTATTTTGAACAATAAAAAAATGAAAGAGCTTAGTAAAAAATTTAACTACATTGAAATTCTTACTTTACTCTTTTACTTTTTGATTTTTTCACTATTTTAAATTATCATTATTTATTAATTTAACTTTTTCAGCTATCGGCGTTCTTGGATGTGCTTTAGAAATAATATATGGATATCCAACATGAAGAATAGCTACAACCTTTTCGTCTTTCTTAACTCCAATTCCTTCCCTAAACTCCTGTGATGATAGATAAGCATCCCCCTTCCAAAAAACTCCTAGACCTCTTTCCCAAGCTGCAAGTTGAAAGTTTTGTATTAATGCACAATTAGCTGCATAATCTTCTTCTTTTAATACTTCATTACTATCTTCAGGCATTATTACAATAATGTGTGCTGGAACAGATGAGAAATAATCCTTTACATCTTCAATACTTTTTCTAATAATAATTTCAATACTATAAAAGTTTTTATGAAAACTTTCCAGTGAGTTTAATAATTAAACACATATAGAAATATAAGCAGTGAATCTTAAAAGATTCACTGCTTATATTTCTATACATTTCCAACATAGCTACGTGTTAAGTTTGGCATTATAAGCCTTCCATTATTTCTATATTTTTTATAAATTTTTTTTAATTCATTAACATAGTCATTATACTGTGCATCACTACTTTTCAGCGCATATGAGGATGATAGATTTCTTCCAATAAAGCCGTCCATATCAAAAATTAAATTATTAAGAAATACTTTTGTTTCATATTTACCATTAAAAAAGTCCGAGAAATCATCCTCATTAATTTTGTCATACATTCCACCAGAGAAACCCTTGAAATTTGGGCAATATTTGCAATTAACTTCATAGTTTTCCATTACTAATTCATTCTTATTATCCCAACTGTTCCAGACCAAAATCACTTTTCCTTCTGGTTTCAAAATACGCTGGCACTCTTTTTTAAATCTTTCTCTATCAAACCAATGGAAAGCCTGTGCAACAGTAATGTAGTCAATACTATTGTCAGCAATAGTAGTATTCTCAGCACTTCCATTAACAGATGTAAACTTAGAAAAACTTTTCAAGTTAGTTTCAGCGATAACACGCATATCAGCATTGGGTTCAATACCATATACCTTACTACCTTTTTCAAGTAGTTGCTTAGTTAAAATGCCAGTACCAGATCCTATGTCAGCAATAATACTACTTTGAGATATTCCTACATTTGTAAAAAGATAATCAATAAAATTGAAAGAGTATGCTGGACGATATTTAGAATATATTTTTCCCATACCATTAAATTTATTTTCACTCATCTCTTTAGCCTCCAACTCTAATACAAATAATATTAAGCACAATTTATTATTTGTCAATATAAAACTATACATATAATCCAAAAGTTATAAATTCTTCTTCATTTATATTATTTAAAATCATTTCATAATAAAAGTGGATCATAAATGATCCACTCCCATTCTATTGCTAGACCTTAAAATTTATCTTATTAATATTTTAAAATTTAGGATCTATTTCTGTCATTTGTATTCTTTTTAAATCCTTTTGTCTTAATCTTGTTTCTTCCATTATTTTATCCCAAGATTCTCCTGCTATTATCATTTCCTTTGCTTTTGCATAAACTTGATTTTTAGTTTCTCTATTCATGGTATTCCTCCAAGTCTAAACTAAGCTTTTAAAGCTTAATTTAATTTTATTTACATCTATATTATTTGGATAACTTAAATAATTATTACATTTAAAATCAAATTTATAATATTTGTAATATATTCATCTTATATTTGTTATTTTCATCTTAATAAATTTAAAAGGGTACTATTTCAGCACCCTTTTCCTTACATTCTAAATATATTACTAACTTTTTATACTAGTCCTATATCATTCCTAAAATATTTATCTTTAAATTCTACTTTTTCTATAGTCTTATACGCATCTTTTCTTGCTTTTTCTATTGTTTCTCCAACTCCAACTACTGAAAGAACTCTTCCTCCATTAGTTGTCAAAATTTCATTTTCAAGTTTTGCACCTGCTAAGAAAACTTTATCTTTTATATCATCATCTATAGTGATTTCATATCCCTTAGTGAAGCTTCCTGGATATCCCTTTGATGATAAAACTACATTTACACATGCTTCATTTTTCCATTTCACTTCTGTATTTTTCAAATCTTCTATTAATGAAGCTTCTATAAGTTCTAGTAAATCACTTTCCATTAAGTTAAGTACCGATTGTGTTTCTGGATCTCCCATTCTTACATTATATTCTAAAAGATATGATCCTTTTTTAGTTATCATAAGACCAAAGAATATTATACCCTTATAATCAAATCCTTCTTCTCTTATTCCAACTAAAGTCCTATTCATTATATTTTCTTCAAAATCCTTTAAAACCTCTTCTGTTACATATGGATTAGGTGCTACAACTCCCATACCTCCAGTATTTGGGCCCTTACCACCATCAAAAATTTGCTTATGATCCTTTGCAGATATAAATGGTATAATAGTTTTTCCATCTGTAATTGAAAGAATAGATGCCTCTACTCCTTCTAAAAACTCTTCTATAATTATTTTTTGCCCTGCTCCATTAAATATATCATCAACCATAAAAGATTTTACTGCAGCTATAGCTTCTTCTTTATCATTACAGATAGCAACTCCTTTTCCTGCAGCTAATCCATCAGCTTTAACTACAGTAGGATATGGACATTTTTCTAAATAATTTAAAGCTTTATTAACATCATAAAAAACTTCATACTCTGCGGTTTTAACTCCATACTTTTTCATAAAATCCTTAGAAAAACTCTTACTACCTTCAAGCATTGCAGCTTTTTTACTAGGTCCAAAAATCTTAAGTCCATTCATTTTAAACTTATCAACAATTCCCCTAGTTAAAGGATCTTCGGGCCCAACTACAGTTAAATCAATAAAATTCTCCAAAGCAAATTCTAAAAGCTCATCTATTTCAATTATATTTACATTCTCACACTTACTTTCCCTAGCAGTTCCCCCATTACCAGGAGCAACAAATATCTTTTCTACCTTCTCATTCTTAGCAAGCTTCCAAGCAATAGCATGCTCCCTACCACCAGAACCAATTAATAAAATCTTCATAATAAATTCCCCCTGCCAGTACTTTTTTACTTCTTTCCTAATGAAACTTACTTCTAATAACTATAAATCATTTATTTACTATATAGAAAAAAGAGAAACTATTGCGGAGTGCTATATCACAATGAGCTGTTTGTATTTCATTGTTGTTTGAGGCATAATTACGTTAAGAATTTCAGTTGTTTGAGCTAATGCGAGTTAAGTGAGAATCTAAATCTCTGATTTATCCTTTCGAACTTACTACTACGACTTTTGAGTAGTAGTTTCATTAAAAATATCACAATTCTGCTGAAAACAACAATAGAAATACTCAGCGAAATTATGTAATAGCCTGAAGTAATAGTTTCTCTTTTTCTTAGTTAGCATTAATGTTTAAAGTGTCTAACTCCTGTAAATATCATAGATATTCCATGCTCATTACATGCATCAATAGATTCTTGATCTCTTATTGAGCCTCCAGGTTGTATTATTGCTTTAATACCATTTTTAGCACATTCATCTACTACATCTCTAAATGGGAAAAATGCATCTGACGCTAAAACAGTTGCCCCTTTGCCTCTTTGAAGTGCTTCTTCTGTAGCCCAGATTCTATTAACTTGTCCTCCACCTATTCCAATTGCTACACCATCTTTTATAGCAACAATTGCATTTGATTTAACATACTTAACTACCTTCATACCAAATAATAAATCTTTCATTTCTTCTTCAGTTGGTTCTTTTTCTGTTACTACTTTTAAGTCATCAATTAGCTTTTTATCTTCTTCTTGAACTAATATTCCACCATCAACTGTAACCATATATTTTTTATCCTTTGGATTATTGTTACATTTAATTACTCTTAAGTTCTTTTTAGTTTTTAATATTTCTAAAGCATCTTCATCAAAATCTGGTGCTGCTACTACTTCTAAGAATATTTTAACCATTTCTTCGGCTGTAGCCTTATCTATTTTTCTATTTATTGCAACTATTCCACCAAATATTGACGTTGGATCTGCATCATGTGCTTTTTTGTACACTTCAAATGGAGTTTCTCCAATAGCAACTCCACAAGGAGTATTATGTTTAAGTCCACAACAAGCTACTTCATCAAATTCAGAAGCAACCTTCCAGGCAATATCCAAATCTTTTATATTATTGTAGGATAACTCTTTTCCATTTAATATTTCAAAACTATTCATAGCTCCATCAAATTCAGTTGAACTATAGTAAGCTGCGCTTTGATGTGGATTTTCTCCATATCTTAAGCTTTGATTCTTCTTATATGATATTGAAAGGTATTCTGGATATTCTTCATCTTCTAATAAGAAGTTAGATATTGCTGCATCATAAGCACTCATTAAATTAAATACTTTACCTGCAAGTTTTTTTCTTAACTTTACTGAAACATCTCCATTTTCAGATATTTCCTCCATAACTGCCTTGTAGTCTTCTTTATCCGAAATCACTACTACATCTTTAAAATTCTTAGCTGCTGCTCTAAGCATTGTAGGGCCGCCAATATCTATAAACTCAACCTTTTCATCAAAACTCAAATTCTCTCTAACCTTTTGAAAAAATGGATATAAATTAACTATAACCATATCTATAGGATTAATATTTCTTTCTCTAATAATTTCCATATGTTCATCATTATTTCTTATAGCAAGTATTCCTGCATGAATAATAGGATGAAGGGTTTTAACCCTTCCATCTAACATCTCAGGAAATTTAGTAACTTCATTAACTTCAATAACATTAACTCCATTATCCTTAAGATGTTTATAAGTACCACCTGTAGATATTATTTCAACACCCTTGCTTTCTAAAAAATTAGAGAACTCTAAAATACCATCTTTATCAAAAACACTAACTAAAGCTCTTTTTATCAACTAAAAAACCCCTTTCTTTTAATGAGAAGAATTAAAAAGTTAATAATGAAAAAATTATGGTTCAAATTCCTACGGAATTTCTTATTTAATTTCATAACTCAACTTTGTTAAGTTGTCTCCTTAACCTTTTCATTTTTTTCATTTCTTCATTCTTTCATTTTATTCTCGTTTTTCCATTTATAATTTCAACTTTATTTTTACTAATCAAGTCAATTACTTTTGGTAATATCTCATGCTCTTTTTCTAATACTCTTTTTTGCAATGCTTCTTTTGTATCTTCAAAATAAACTGGTACCACTTCTTGAAGTATTATTGCTCCGCCATCTACCTCTTCATTTACAAAGTGAACTGTACATCCTGAATATCTTACTCCAGAATTTACGACTGCTTCATGAACCTTTAATCCATACATTCTTGGTCCACAAAAGCTTGGTATTAATGATGGATGTATATTTACTATCTTATCTTTAAACTCTTTAAGAATATTTCCTTGTAATATTGAAAGATATCCCGCAAGAACTATTAAATCAACTTTTCCTTTAGTTAACTCTAATATCCTATCACATGTAGTATCTTTATATTCTTTTTTAGATACTACATAAGTCTTTATTCCTTTTTCCTCCGCTCGTTTTAAAGCAAGTATCCCCTCTTTACTTCCTATAACCATTTCTATTTTACAATTTAAACTTCCAGCTTCTATTGAATCTATTATTGATTGAAGGTTTGTTCCTCCTCCTGATGCAAGTACTGCTATCTTAAACAAACACCTTCACCTCCAGATGTTACATAACCTATATCATAAGCTTTTTCTCCCATTTCAATTAACGCTTTTATAACAGGCTTTGCATCTGCTTCATTAACACATAGTACAAACCCAATCCCCATATTGAAAGTATTGTACATATGATCCTTATCTACACCTTTTTCTATTATCTTTTCAAATATTAACGGCAATGGATAGCTATCTTTTTTTATTACTGCTGTAAAATTTTCTCCATTAAACATTCTTGGAATATTTTCTATAAATCCACCACCTGTAATATGTGCCATTCCTTTTATTTCAAAGCTTTCAAGTAATTTTAAAATTGGTTTAACATAAATTTTTGTTGGAGTTATTAAAGTTTTCCAAGCTTCTTTTCCACCTAAGTCTTCATTTAAATCTTCAAATAATTTTCTTACTAGTGAATAGCCATTAGAATGTAAACCCGAAGATGCAATACCTATAAGCTTGTCTCCTTCATTTATATTCTTACCATTTATTATTTTATCTTTATCTACAATTCCTACAGCAAAACCTGCCATATCGTATTCACCATCTCTATAAAACCCTGGCATTTCAGCAGTTTCTCCACCAACTAAGGCACAGTCTCCTTGAAGACATCCTTCTGATACACCTTTAACTAAATCTGCTACAACTTCAGCTTCTAACTTTCCGCAAGCTATATAGTCTAAGAAAAGTAGTGGCTTTGCTCCATGGCATAAAATATCATTAACACACATTGCAACACAATCTATTCCAACTGTATCGTATTTTTTAGTTTTAAAAGCTATATCAAGTTTGGTTCCAACTCCATCTGTCCCAGAAACTAAAACTGGTTTCTTGTATCCTTCTGGAAGCTCAACCATTCCAGCAAAGCTTCCAAGTCCATTTAGTACATAATCACTCATTGTTCTACTTGCATATTCTTTTATAAGCTTTACTGATCTATATCCTTCTTCTATATTAACTCCAGCTTCTTTATAAGTTATCATTTAACACACTACCTTTCAGCTTTTATTTTGCTCCTTCTATAGGTGTTGCTACTGGATATATTCCATTAAAGCAACCAACACAATATCCACAGTTTTCTTTAAAGCAACTATACATACCTTCCATACTTAAATATCCTAAGCTATCGCATCCTATTGCTTCTCTTATTTCTTCAATTGATTTTTTAGCTCCTATAAGCTCACTTCTATATGGAGTATCTATTCCAAAGTAGCAAGGAAATTTAACTATTGGTGAAGCTACTAAAAAATGTACTTCTTCTGCTCCTGCCCTTCTTAAAGAATCAACTAAGTGCTTTGATGTTGTTCCTCTAACTATTGAATCATCAATTAGTACAACTCTCTTTCCACTTATATTTGCTTTAAGTGGATTTAATTTTACTGCTACAGCTCTTTCTCTAATTTCTTGAGAAGGTGTTATAAAGGTTCTGCCCACATATCTATTTTTTACAAATCCAGTATCATAAGGTATTCCTGAAGCCTTTGAATATCCTATTGCTGCTGGTATTCCTGAATCTGGAACTGCAACTACCACATCTGCATCTATTTTATATTCTCTAAATAATTGTTCTCCTGCCCTCACTCTTGATTCATGAACATCTAAGCCATCAATTGTTGAATCTGGTCTTGCAAAATAAATATATTCAAAAGCACATGTCTGACATTGTGTGTTTTCTGAATACTTATAGGATTTAATTCCATTATCATCTATAATAATTATCTCACCTGGATCTACATCTCTAACTAGTTCTGCTCCTATTGCATCTAAAGCACAACTTTCTGATGATAATACATAGCCTTCCTCAGTCTTTCCAAGACATAAAGGTCTAATTCCATGTGGATCTCTAACTCCTATAAGTTTATCCTTTGTCAAAATTACCATTGCAAAAGACCCTCTTATTGCTTGGATGGAATCATAGATTGCCTTTTCTATCCCCTTTTTAGCTCCTCTTGCTATTAAATTTGCTATAACTTCTGAATCTATTGATGTATGAAAGACATGTCCGCCATCTTCTAAAAGTTCTCTAATTACATCAGCATTTACTAAAGTACCATTATGAGCCATTGCTATTGAACCAAGCTTAGTTTGACTAAGTAATGGTTGTGCATTTTCAATTCTAGTATCTCCACATGTAGAATATCTAACATGTCCTATTGCTGCAAAACCTTTAAGTCTGTTCAAATCCTCTTTAGAAAAAGCCTCTGTTATAAGCCCCATCCCCTTATGAATATCAACACCCTCGCCATTTGCTACAGCTATTCCAGCACTTTCTTGTCCTCTATGCTGAAGTGCATATAACCCATAATAAGTCATTGATGCAACATCCATAGGCTTATTTACATAAACACCAAAAACACCACATTCATCCTTAAATTTATCATTATCCGGATCCAAAATTAAATTTGAGTTCAAAAAAACACCCCCACTAAAAGTTAGAAAGTAAAAAAGTGAAAAGTGGAAAAGTTATAGATATAATTCAGACAAGCTGAATTGTTTAATTTTAACTTCTAAAAAACTCTGTAAGAGTTTTACCCTAAACTCTTTCACTCTTAATTTTTAACTCCTTCACTATTTCTGTATTCTGTTTAATATTTCTACATAAGCGTCTTTTACATTTCCAAGGTCTCTTCTAAATCTATCCTTGTCTAATTTTTCTCCTGTTGTTGCATCCCAAAATCTGCATGTATCTGGTGAAATTTCATCTGCTAATAGAATTTCCCCATTGTATCTTCCAAATTCTAATTTAAAATCTATTAATCTTATATTTTGCTTTATGAAGAATTCTTTTAGTAAGTCATTAATTTTAGCAGTCATTTCATAAATTTTGTTTAGTTCTTCAAATGTAGTAGCTCCTATCCCAACCGCGTGATAGTCATTTATTAATGGATCTCCTAGTGAATCATCTTTATATGACAATTCAAATACTGTAGTTTTAAGTTCAAATCCCTCTTCTAAGCCCAATCTTTTGGCCATTGATCCAGCTGCTACATTTCTAACTATTACTTCTAAAGGTACTATTTCTACTTTCTTACAAAGTTGTTCTCTTTCACTTAACTTTTCTATAAAGTGTGTCTTTATTCCATTTTCATTTAACATTTCAAAAATCATTGAAGTAATTGAATTATTTAAAACACCTTTTTCTTCAATTTGACCTTTCTTTTCACCATTAAATGCTGTTGCATCATCTTTATAATAAACGATAACTTCATCTGCCTTTTCTGTAGCATATATTTTTTTTGCTTTTCCTTCATACATCATTTCTAATTTTTTCATTATAACTCTACCCCTTCTCCATTTTCTTCTATAAACTTACTTTTCATATCTAATCTAAATTTATTTAATTTTTCTCTTAATGAACTATCCTTTATAGCAAGCATTTGTACTGCAAGCATTCCTGCATTATAACTGTTATTAATTCCAACTGTTGCAACTGGAATTGATTTTGGCATTTGTACTATTGAAAATAAAGCATCTAACCCCTCCACTGCCCCTTTTATTGGAACTCCTATTACAGGCATAGTAGTTTGAGAAGCTATAACACCAGGCAAGTGAGCTGCAAGTCCAGCCCCTGCAATAACAACTTCACATCCATTTTCCTCAGCTTTCTTTAAAGTTTCCGATAACCTTTCAGGAACCCTATGAGCTGATAATACGTAAGCCTTAAATTCGACTCCAAATTCCCTTAAGCAATTAGCAGCACCTTTCATAATATCAGTATCAGATTTACTTCCAAAAAATATAGCTACCTTCATATAAAAAACCCCCGTTTTATTAATTAATAATTGACAATGGATAGTGGATAATTATTGATAAAATTCAGTAAACTTAATTTTTTTAATTTTAATAACTCAGCTTGTCTGAATTATCTCCTAAATTATCCATTGTGCATTATGCATTTTCCATTACTTAAAGTACTTTACTCCTGCTTTGAATATCTTTTGATCAAAGTTTCCTGGTACATTTTTATATAGGTTTTCTCCTATTCTTTCTGAATGCCCCATTTTACCAAGTATTCTTCCATCTGGACTCGTTATTCCTTCTATACCTAACATTGAACCATTTGGATTAAAAGGCATATCAATAGATATTTCACCATTTAAATCAACATATTGTGTTGCAATTTGTCCATTTTCTCTTAATTTTTCTATTAAATCTCTTGGAGCAACAAACCTTCCTTCTCCGTGAGAAATTGCAATTGAATGTATATCTCCTAGGTTTACTTCGTTAAACCATGGTGATTTGTTTGATGTTATTTTAGTTCTAACTATTGAACTCATATGTCTATTGATTTCATTGTAAGTTAATGTTGCCATATCTTCTTCTATATTTACAATTTCACCATAAGGTACTAATCCTAGTTTTATCAGTGCTTGGAAGCCATTACATATACCAAGCATTAATCCATCTCTATTTTTTAATAGATCCATTACAGCATCTTTGATTCTTTCATTTCTAAATACTGTTGCTATAAATTTACCTGATCCATCTGGTTCATCTCCAGCTGAAAACCCCCCTGGTAACATAATTATTTGGCTTTCTCTTATGCTTTTTTCCATTTTTAAAATTGATTCATTCAAAAGTTCTTTATTCATATTATTTAAAACTAACTCTGAAACTTCTGCACCTTCATCCTTAAAGGCTCTTGCACAATCATATTCACAGTTTGTTCCTGGGAAAACCGGAATAAATACTTTTGGTTTTGCAACCTTTATTAAAGGTGTCTTTACTTCTTTAGATTCATATAATACTGTTTCAATTTTTTCTTTTTTATCTTCTGTTTTTACCTTAAATACATTTGATAACTTTTCTTCTAGTATCTTTTCTAAAACTTCTATATCAAAATTAATGTCATATTCCTTTGAAACTATAGCCCTATTTTCTGTTGTATTGCCTATTACTTTATAAGCGCAACCATTAAATTCTTTTTCTATTTCAACATCATTATTAACTTCTAAAACTAAGCTTCCATAATTAAGTTCAAATAACGCTTCTTTACTTAATCCTTCAAACTCTACCCCAATTCTATTTCCTAAACTCATTTTAGTTAAAGCTTCTGCTACTCCACCAAATTTTAATGATGAAGCAGAAATAACTTTTTTATCTAAAATAAGTTCATGTAACTTTTCTAAGTTCTTCTTATATCCATCTACTTTTAATGTCATATCTTCATTTTTTTCAGCTATTAAAAGTACTATCTTAGAATTATTATTTTTAAATTCTGGAGATATAATATCTTTAGCTTTAGCAACATCCACTGCAAATGCCACTAATGATGGAGGTACATCTAAATCCCCAAAAGTACCTGACATTGAATCCTTTCCACCAATAGCTGGTATTTCTAAATCCATTTGTGCTTGATATGCTCCAAGTAATGCTGAAAAAGGTTTTCCCCATTTATTTTTATCTTTTCCTAATCTCTCAAAATACTCTTGCAATGTAAGTCTTGCTTTCTTATAATCTCCACCCATAGCTGAAAGTTTTGTTACTGCTTCTATCACTGAATAATATGCCATATGGTATGGACTCCACATCCCCATGTCTGGATTAAATCCATATGTCATTAATGTTGCATCTTTACTTTCTCCATTTAGAACTGGTATCTTAGCTGCCATACCTTCTGCTGGTGTTGTTTGATATTTTCCACCAAAAGGCATAAGCACAGTTCCTGCACCTATAGTTGCATCGAATCTTTCAACTAAGCCCTTTTGCATTGATACATTTAATTTTCTTAATATATTAATCCACGCTTCTTTTACATCCACATCTTTTATGTTAAATGGATATTTCTTTGGCGATTTCACTTCTACTTCAATTGTTTGTCTTGCCCCATTTGTATCTAAGAATTCCCTTTTTAAATCTACAATGTTTTTTCCTCTCCATATCATTCTAAGTCTTTCATTATCAGTTACTTCAGCTACCTTAACAGCCTCTAAATTTTCTTCAGCGCATAAATTTATAAATTTTTTCTCATCTTCTTTATTAACTACAACGGCCATTCTTTCCTGTGATTCTGAAATAGCAATTTCCGTTCCATCTAAACCCTCATACTTTTTAGGAACTTTATCTAAATCTATATCTAAACCTCTTGTTAATTCTCCAATTGCAACTGAAACTCCACCTGCTCCAAAATCATTACATCTTTTTATCATCTTTGAAACTTCTGAGCTTCTAAATAATCTTTGAATCTTTCTTTCTGTAGGAGGATTTCCTTTTTGAACTTCTGCTCCACACTCATTAATTGAATCTTCTGTATGTTCTTTAGAGGATCCTGTTGCTCCACCTAGTCCATCTCTTCCAGTTCTTCCACCTAAAAGAATTACAACATCTCCCGCCTTTGGTTCTTCTCTAACTACATTTTCTTTTGGTGCAGCTGCTATAACAGCTCCAACTTCCATTCTTTTAGCAACATAATTAGGATGATATATTTCTGAAACTTGTCCCGTAGCAAGACCTATTTGGTTTCCATATGAGCTATATCCATGTGCTGCTCCTAAAGTTATAGTTCTTTGAGGAAGTTTTCCTTTTAATGTTTCTTCTATATTAACAGTTGGATCTGCAGCTCCTGTAACCCTCATTGCTTGATATACATAAGTTCTTCCTGATAATGGATCCCTAATTGCTCCACCAAGACATGTAGCTGCTCCTCCAAAAGGTTCTATTTCAGTTGGATGGTTATGTGTTTCATTTTTAAACATTACTAGATATTCTTCTATTCCATTATTAGTTTCTATATTCACATTTATTGAACAAGCATTTATTTCATCAGATACATCTAAATCTTCTAATAGACCTTTCTTTCTCATTTCCTTCATTGTTATAACTGCAATATCCATTAATGTTTCATCTCTATCAGTTTCACCATAAACAAAATTTCTTGACTTTAAATATGCTTCATAAGATTTAATTATTGGTTTTGTATAAAGTCCTTCTTCAATAACAACATTTTCAATAGCTGTTGAAAATGTTGTATGTCTGCAATGATCTGACCAATATGTATCTATAACTTTTATCTCTGTAATGCTTGGATCTCTATTTTCTTCTTTAAAATAATCTCTTATAAGTTTTATATCATCTAGGCTCATAGCAAGTCCCATATTACTATGTAAAGCCTCTATTTCTTTATCATTTTTATCAGTAAATCCACTTAATACTTTCACATCTTTTGGCTCTGGAAGTTTTGATGATAATTCTAAGTTATCTATATTTACTTCCCTGGAATCAACTGGATTTATATAATAATTTTTAATTTTTTCTACCTCAATATTTGATAATACACCTTTTAATACCACTATTTTTGTCCATTTAACTTCTATTTTTTCCCCTGAAGTCAATAATTGATAGCACTCTGAAGCCGAATCCGCTCTTTGATCATATTGACCTGGTAGATATTCAACGCCAAAGGCTAATTCATTATTTTTTACTTCAAAATTATTTTCGTAAACATTATCTACAGTTCTTTCCGAAAATATTGTATAAAGAGCTTTTTTATAATCCTCTTCTTTCATTTCTCCTAGAGTATATTTATTTACAACTCTAACTTCTTCTAGAGAAGTAATTCCTAAATTATTTTTAAAATCTTCAAGCAAACTTTTTCCTTCAATATTAAAGTCATTTTTTTTCTCTACAAATATACACCTAACACTCAACCTTCATACCTCCCAAGCTAACTAACCCCAAATTATATGCGAATATTAATTTAATATTCTAAAAAATATTTCGGCTTTATATTAGCAGACTACCACTTTGTTACAATAATGTCAACTTTAAATGTTATATTTAAATTATAATTCGTAATAACACGAATTATATTGTATATTTTCCTCTCTATATTTCGCATACATTTATATATTAGTTTCTATCTACTTTTTCCAAATTATCTATTATTTATTTCTAATTATTTTTTAATATTTGTTATTTAAATATCATTTTTACACAAACTAATAGGGATATAATTTAAGGTGGTGTTAATATGAAGCACAATGCAAAAGAAAATTTAATAATAGCTTTAGATGAGCTTTCCTCATGTCAAAATCATCTAAACACTGCTTATTTACATGCAGAAGAAAATCATAATAGAAATGAAATTCATACTGCCCTTGAAGCTATAGGTAGTGCTGTAGATTCTGCACAAACTGCTTTAAAAAATTATAAAGATTAGGAGGAGGTATTTAACATGGGACATAAGGCAAATGCAAAAGATGAATTAAAATGTGCTCTTTCTGATGTTACACATGCTCAGCAATTATTGCATGATGCTATTAAATCTGTAGAACAAGATGATAATAAGCAACTTATCCAAGATACTTTAGCAAATGTTAATGAAGCATTACATGCAACAAGAACTTCAACTTATGGATTTAAAGATTAGCAAAATAAAAAGACTGTAGGGAAATCCTACAGTCTTCAGTTAACTATCTTCTGTTGTTTTGAGCTTTTCTTGCTCTTCTGCAATCGATGCATCTTACTGGTTCGTTATCGAATCCTTTTTCTTTGTAGAATTCTTGTTCTCCTACTGTGAATACGAATTCTTTACCGCAATCTTTACAAATTATTTTCTTATCTTCCATTTTAAATCCTCCATTCTAAAGACCAATATAATCAACAAATCTCTACAATGGAGAAAGCTAATTTCTATTCAATCTTTAAACAAATATTTCGAAGTCTTATGACCTACTATGATATTTTATCATATATATATATTTTTTGCTAGTAGTTTTTAATATATTAATTAATAATTTAATATTTATATGTTAATATATATTAACATTTGTCAACATAATATGTCTATTTTGTATAGTTTAAAAATCAAAGCAAAAATAAAAGCTATAGGAAACCTATAGCTTAAATTAGTCATAACTATCTTCTGTTGTTTTGAGCTTTTCTTGCTCTTCTACAATCAGCACATCTTACTGGTTCGTTGTCAAATCCTTTTTCTTTGTAGAATTCTTGTTCTCCTACTGTGAATACGAATTCTGAACCACAATCTTTACATACTAATTTCTTATCTTCCATTTTAAATCCTCCATTCTAAAGACTATTCAAGTAACTACTAATCTCTATAACGGAGAATATCATTATCTTTCAAAATCTTTAAACAAAATATTATTAGTCTTATCGACTACTCATTAATAATAACATACTTAAATATAAAAAGCTACTACTTTTTTATTTATTTTACAAAAAAATACCGGTAGCTTTAACTACCGGCAAAGAAACCTACGTAACCCTATCGGGTCATTTTTTATTCTTATCATATTTATATATTTATATTCTTTGTTTTATAAGAATTTTATTTTACATATAAATATCTTTTATTTTCGATATATACTATTTTTTACTATAACCCTTGTCTGTCACATAATCTTTCTAATAGTTCTTTTGGAGTTTTATCTCTAGAATTTATATAAAACTCTACTTCTTCTATTCTACTTTCCATTTTTTTAATAAATTCATCTGTTTCTTTGCTATTATTTTCTTCATTATCAAATCTAGTATCTTCTAAGCTTAACTTAATTATATCTATGGCTTCAATTAATTCTTTTCTATAATCTTCATCTGTTTGATTATCTTTTATGGTGTCTGTACTATCATAATTTAATTCAATTGATGTTCTTCCATTATCATCTTTTATCTTATATACATAAAAGTTATAATCATTTGGCTTTCCCATCAAATAGTATCTAAGGTTTCCATTCCTTCTAAAGTTATCCATAGAATTAGAATGTTGACAAAAATATATAGTTTGATTTTTATCTATTAAATCAGTAATTGCTTGTGAATGAAACGTAATATTATTAGGTCTAGAATACTGAACTATGTCTCCTGGTAATAAACTTAGATAAATTTCATTCCAATTTACTAATGCATCTATTATTTTATATTCTTTATATGAATGAGCTCTTTTATATTCTTTTCCAAAATGTAAATGAAATGGCTGTGCTGCTGTCCATGTTGAACTTCTATTAGGTAAATTAGGCGAATAGTAAAACCACGATTTTATACTTGTTGCATTTGATTTAGATCCAACAAATTCTATTCCTCCAGCTCTTAAAACTTGAGATACAAAATTAGTGCAATCTCCCCCTTCATTAACATAATTATAATACTTACTATTTGATGATGTTGCCCATTTTATTGCATATTCTCGTGCTAGCTCTCTATTATAATGATTATTTTTAATTTCATTTGATAATGACTTTACATGTATGCTAAAACTAAAAACACTTAAAAATGAAATAACACCTAAAAATAAACCTAGTTTTCTTTTGATTATTTTCTTCATATTTATTTCTCCATACTAATTTAAACTTCATTATATAGTCTTAGAAATAAATTAAATTTTATTACAAAATGATTATTTAATAAAAAACAAAAAGAGTTGAGGATTTTTTCCTCAACTCTTTTCACTTTTTCATTTTTTATTTTTCATTACTTTACTTAACAAGATACTAATTATTCTTTGCTTCCTTTAAGCATTTCACCTATAGCTGCAATGCTTCCAAGTGAAGATAAAGTTTCATTTGGTAATATAAGCTTATTAGCTGGATTATTAGCCATTTCTTTAAGAGCTTCAACTTGTTTTAAAGCTATAACTGTTTCGTTAGTACCTGATTCTATAATTGCTTGGTTTACCTTTCTTATAGCTTCTGCTTCTGCTATAGCTATTTCTTCTATAGCCTTAGCTTTACCTTCTGCTTCAAGTAATTGAGATTCTTTTAGACCTTCAGCTCTTCTGATATTTGCTTCTTTTTCTGCTTCTGCTGCAAGTATCTTACCTCTCTTTTCCCCTTCTGCTTTTTCTATTTGAGATTGTCTTTGACCTTCTGCTTCAAGAATCATAGCCCTCTTATTTCTTTCTGCTTTCATTTGCTTTTCCATAGCTTCTTGAATTTCTGTTGGAGGGATTATATTTTTAATTTCAACAGAAAGTATTTTTATACCATATGCATCTGTAACTTCATCTATAATGCTTAAAAGATCTTGGTTAATCTTATCTCTTCCTGATAATATTTCATCTAAACTCATATTACCTAAAATATTTCTCATATTAGTTGTTGCTGAATATACTATACCTGATCTATAATCTTCAATGTTATAAACAGCATCTTTAGCATTTAATAGTTTATAGAATATAACGTTATCTACAGATATTTTAACATTGTCTTTCGTAATAACTGATTGTGGTGGTACATCTAAAATTTGTTGTTTTGTTGAAACTTTTTTTCTAACAAAATCTGCAAAAGGAATTAAGAAGTGCCATCCTGGTTCTAAAGTTTTGTGGTATTGACCAAACCTTTCTACAACATATAAGTATCCTGTGTTTACGATTTTAATTGATGATAAGATTACTATTAATACAAAAAGTACTACTACCCCTGTAATTATTAATCCTATTAAATTATCCATCTAAACTTCCTCCTCTTTTTTAATTATTAATTTAATACCTTCTATACCTGTGATTTTAAAACTTTCGTCTTTCTTTATCACTTCTCCTAAATTTTGTACAGTCCAGTATATTCCGTCCACTTTTATTTTCGCCCTATCTACTATGTCTTCTTCTGCTTTCATAACTCTTCCTATATAATTTTCTTCCATTAAAGGTGTTCGTTTAACACCTTCTTTAAACTTACGTTTAGCCCATGGATAACCTACTGAAACAGTTATTAGATTTACTACTAAGAAAAGTACTACTTGAACTCCAAATGTTACACCTAGTAAATCAGCTATCATTGCAACAAATGCTCCTACAGCAAACCATGCAAATAAGAAATTACTTGTTACCATATCTATAGCAATTACCACTGCTGCAACTATAATCCAAAAAATTACCGCACTCATTATTTCCCCCTCCTTTATTCTTTAAGAATATTATATCATTTTTTAGTAAAAATTTGAATTCGATTAACTTATGAAATTATTATAATATACTTTTTACTATATTACAATATCTTTTTTATCTTTTTATATAGTATTTTATAACCTTTAATTACTTTTTAGTACATCTTTCTTCTACTATCATTGATTTTCTAGAGTTTTCCTTTTATTATTTAAATATATATTTTAATTAGAAAGTTATATAATTAACTTTAATAATATATTAAATGGTTAATATACTTATTTAAATAACCATTAAATTTATATCCTATATAACTTTTGCTATAAGTGCTAAAATATTAACTAAATTCTTATAGCTTGGTTGTAATTTGGTTGAATATTAAACTTTTATGATAAATTACATAGTTATAATTGTTATTTACAATATTATCATTTTAAAAGTTACTAATTACTTTTATTATTAACTTTTATTTATTAAAAAATCATTTAGTTTAAATCTAATTATCACTGTGAATTTTAAATAAAAAAAGAGTTACACTATTTATATATTAGTAGTATTTAATTTAATATGGATTGGAGAGATTTTATGGATTTTATAAAAGTTGCAGCTGCATGTCCTATGACTCGTGTAGCCGACATAGACTATAATTTAGAAAATATACTTATTTGTTTAGATGAAGCATATAAAAATGGAGCTAAATCAATAGTTTTTCCTGAATTAGCAATTACCTCATATACTTGTAGTGATTTATTTATGCAATATAGCTTATTAGAAAAAGCTAACTTGGCGATAGAAAAATTAATTAAAAAGAGTGCTGGTTTAGATATGCTAATTGCTATAGGTGCTCCTTTAAGCTTTAAAAATGTATTATTTAATTGTGCTTACATAATTTTTGATGGAAAACTTCTTGGAATAGTTCCAAAATCATATATTCCAAACTATAGTGAATTCTATGAAAAACGCTGGTTTAGTGAAGGTCTTGGAATAATAGATGAAAAAGTAGATTTTACTTTTCAAAAGGATGTTCCATTTGGAACTAATTTAATTTTCACCTCAGGAAGATATAGTTTTGGATTTGAAATTTGTGAAGACCTTTGGGTTACAATTCCTCCAAGTTCGTATCTTTCACTTCTTGGTGCAAATATAATAGGAAATCTTTCAGCTTCTAATGAACTTGTAAGTAAAAAAGATTATAGGGAAGCGCTTATATCTAATCAAAGTGCTAGATGCATGTCTGCTTATATTTATTCTTCTGCCGGAGTTCATGAATCCACAACAGATCTTTTATTTAGTGGACATATGTTAATTGCCGAAAATGGTACTATGCTTAAAGAAAATGAAAGATTCCAAAGAAATAATGAAGTTATCTATTCTTGTATAGACGTATTTAGATTAAATAGTGAAAGGCTTAAAAATATAAGTTTTAGAGATGCTTCAAGAATAGTTCCATTCGAAGCTGAAGTAATAAACTTTAATTATATGAATACTACAATAGATAACTTCGATAGATTTATAGATAAGCATCCTTTCGTTCCTTCTAATGCTAAATTACGAGAAGAAAGATGTAAAGAAATATTCAGTATTCAAGCAGCTGCTTTAGCCAAAAGAATGGAGCATACTAATTTAAAGAAAGCTGTTATAGGTATTTCTGGCGGACTTGACTCTACTTTAGCTCTACTCGTAGTAGTTAAAACTTTTGAATTACTAGGTTTAGATAATAAAAATATTGTTACTATAACAATGCCTGGTTTTGGAACTACTGATAGAACTTATAATAATGCTTTAACATTATGTAAGGAATTAGGCTGTGATTTAAGAGAAATTAATATAGTAAAAGCTGCTCTTCAGCACTTTGAAGATATTGGTCATGATAAAGACATTCATGATGTTACATATGAAAATGTTCAAGCTAGAGAAAGAACTCAAATTCTTATGGATTTAGCTAATAAAGAAGGTGGACTATTAATTGGAACAGGAGATCTTTCTGAATTAGCTCTTGGATGGTGTACTTATAATGGAGATCATATGAGTATGTATTCTGTTAATCCATCAATACCAAAAACTCTAGTTAGATACTTAGTTAGATATGTAGCAGAAAAAGAATCTTCTACTGAAGTTTCAGATACACTTTTAGATATATTAGATACTCCAGTTAGTCCTGAACTTTTACCTAAGAGTGATAAAGGTGAAATTACACAAAAAACTGAGGATATAGTTGGTCCTTATGAACTGCATGACTTCTTCTTATATCACTTTATTAAAAATGGTTCTTCAAAAGAAAGAATAAAGCTTCTTGCAGAACAAGCATTTAAAGATGATTATAGCAAAGAAGAAATTGCTAAATGGCTTGATAAATTTATTTATAGATTCTTTACACAACAATTTAAGAGAAGTGCTTTACCAGATGGACCTAAAGTTGGAAGTATATCATTGAGTCCACGTGGTGATTGGAGAATGCCTTCTGATGCTTCCTTTAACTCTTTTAAGTAAATTATAAAAGAATCACATTATGCTCCGGCACTGCTAATATTACTTCGGTAAGAGTTTTTATAATTGATCTTATTTAAATTTTCTAAATTTCCATAACTCGCATTCGCTCAAACAATGGAAATTCTTAACGAAAATTTAAAACAATCAATTATAAAACTCTAATACCTTGTAATAATGCAGACCTCCACATAATGTGATTTTTTATAAACATAAATTGAGTTAATTAGTCAGTAAATTATATAAATTAATGCTTAGTTTTAGAACAGTAATTCTTAACGGTATTTTGAAACATAGAATTATAAAACTCCAGCAGTTCATGATAATACTACTTTTCATACAATATCTTTCTTCTTTATATAAACTAGTTACACTTCATATAACTTTTTTAATATTTGCTTATTTAAATTTTCTAAACTACCGTAACTTGAATTTAATCAAGGTCAACTCCTAAAACATCGAGGTTATTTCTATCTACATATACAGTTACACTCTTTAATTTATCACTTCTATCAACCTGAAATTTAATTGTATAAATTTTTTTACTTTCAATTCTAGTATTTGAGGCTATTCTTTCATTAGCAACTAATGCTTTTTTATCACCTTTAAATTCTTCTACAATATTTTTATCTTTATTACTAATTAAATCTTTTACTACACCATCTTCTATAGTGAAGTCTTCTAATATTTCATAAGCTTTGTTTAACATTTCATTATAGCTAAATTCTTTTTCTTTGAAGTCCTTATTTTCAATATTATTTTCTTCTGATATATATTGATTAGAAATATCTATATTATTCTTACTACAACTAACTAACTGAAATATTAATAAAAATGATAATATAAAGCAAACCTTTCTACTTCTCATTTTTCAACTCCCCTTATATAATTAATTTTTTCTATTAAATACCCGCATAAATAGTATCTGAAAAATATGATGACTCCATATCTAAAATTATATATTCATTTTATACTCTCATTTATTTTTATATTTCCTCAATATCAACTAACTTTGATTTTTCATCTTCTATTTCTATAGTAATCAATTTTCTTTTATATGAAAATATTGATAAAATCATGATTCCAGATGAAATTAAAAATATACTTGATGCACTTATTTTATCAAAAAGATATCCATTTATCATATTACTTAAAGGCATTGCAATCATACAGCCAGTTCCCATAATTGTTGATATCCTTCCCATAAAATCTAATGGAACAATATGTTGAAAATTTATATTTAAAAATGTATTTGCAAGTGCTATAAATAAACACACAGTAAATGTTAATATTACCATTAATAAATATAAATATATTTTGCTATTCTCTATAGAGACTAAGGAATCAAAAGCTACCACAGCATATCCTGCTAATACTATTGATGCTATCATCAAGCTACTATAAATATTCTTTCCTACAGAATTCTTTTTAGAAAGCCATCCTACAAAAAAACTTGAAACTATTGTTCCTATTACTCCAATAGAATCTACAATTCCATATTGAAAATCTGAAACTTTCAGGATCATCTTACTAATATAAGTACTTCCTATAGTAAAAGCTCCAAAAGCAAAATTTAAAATCATTGCTAAACTAATTATATTTATAATATCTTTTCTTTTTCTAATAAAACCTACTCCTTCTTTAAACTCTATAATAAAACTATTTAAAGAAAGTTGACCTTTTTCCTTAATATTTTTAGGAATAACTAAGAAATACTCCGAAATTGCTGAAATGAAAAATGAAATTGAATTTACTATAAAAACTGCTTCTAATCCAAAGCCTCCATAAACTACTGCAGCAATAGCTGGTGATATTACATTTCCAATAGACATTAAAAGTGAGTTCAAAGCATTAGCTTCCACTAAGTCTTTCTTTTTTGTTATGGTAGGAATTATTGTTTGAAGAGTTGGATTATCTATAGTAGAAATTAAAGAAAGTGTTATTACTAAAATATAAATATAGATTAATGGCATTTCCCCTGAAACAAAATAAATAATAGCAAATATCGTTACTACGCCTCCACTAGCCAAATCTAAAGCAATTAAAATTTTCTTTCTATCAAACCAGTCAACTATTACTCCTGCAAATGGTGCTAATATTAGCTCTGGAATTAGTGCAACAGCAAGTATAGATGCAAATTTAGATGCTGATCCAGTGGTATTTAACACAAATAGTGATAATGCAAAACTTTGCATATATGACCCAATTAAAGATGTTATTTTTCCAAACATTAAAAGTGAAAAGTTTTTGTCTTTTAAAAGATTAATTTTCATTTTTCCCCCTTTTTACACTATAAAATTTTACAATAGTATAATTACCCCAAATTCAACAATTATTTATATAGAACTACAATGAATTTAAACTAATATTCCAGCATAATTGAAAATAATCCTATAAATAATAGTTATAATACTATATTATCGTAACCTTGTTATATACGTAAATACTTTTCCTAATTTTGTAAAATACTTTTACCTTATACAAAATTATAAAATAAGCAATATATAATATTTCAAATATCGAAATTTATATAATTTTTTATTCCTTTAATAATAAACTTAGATTATCTTTGGACGAAAAGGTCCGCATCTAATAGAATCTTAAAATTCTAAACTCTTATACTTTTCTATTAATAAAAGGCTCTGTTAGAGTAATTTGTCGATTTACGACATAAATATAAGGTAGTTCAATTTGAACTACCTTAATATATAATTTATAAATATTATTCTATTTCTAATATAAAGTTAATTTATTTGATAATCTTTACTATTGAGATATTCAATAAAAATGCTACTTTTTTCTTTGAATATAGACACCTCATCAATAATAGAAGTATTATCTTTCATCACTTTAAAGACCATATAATCTGTCATATCTATTGATTTATCATCTGATTTTAATTTATAAGACACTTCATATTCATAATATATAAATTCATAATTTGTATAAGTATCATTTTCTGATTCTTTAGCTTTTACTATTTTAATATCTGTTATATCCTTTACATTATTCTCATTTATAACAGTATAATAAAAACGAATAATTGTATTAGCCATTAAAGTGTCAAATCCGTTTTCTGTAAAATATTCTCCAAAATTTGTTTTTGACTCCTCTTCATATTTATCCAAATCCTCCCCAAATGTAACATCTTCATATGTCTTTACAGATAATAACTTGTTGATGAAATTATCAATAGTTTTTTCTTGTTCTTTAGAACTACATCCTATTAGCAAAAGTAATGATATATCCATAAGTAAAATGATTTTAATAAAATTTTTCATTTACATGCCCCCTTTTATCGTAATATATAACGAATTATTGTCAATTAATTGTCTATTTGTTATACTCTATTATAATTATATTTGCAATTATTTACAATTGAGCAAAAAAGTTTATTAATATTACCTTGATTAATTAAATCAAGATTTAAATGACTTCTCACTACATCAATTTCCTTTTCTTCGAATTCTTACTTTCCCTTTGATTATGAATTTAAATCCCCCTAACATCAGAACTTTTTAATTTTTAATAAAAAAAGAAAAGGATGTTTGCGACACATCCATTTCTACTCTTGATACTGATTGTTATGTAATACCGAAATACTTCGATAATAAAATTGTATCATATAATTTCATTAAAAATATAGAAAGCACACTTCAAAAGTGTACTTTTCTTCTTTTTTGGGATTCTACCCGTCATTCTTTATTAGAGTTTTCAACTCAATTCTTAATGTTATATTATCATACAAATTATAATAAATAAGCAATTTAATCTAACAGAGCCTAATAAAAAATATATAGAATTTTTTATATTTCTATATCCCTACTAGTATATTTATAAATTTAACTAATTTAATGATTTTGATTTTTTGTTTATAACTCTAAGTAGTGTTAAAACAGCTCCAACTAAACAAATACAACCTATTCCAACAAATACAAATCTCATACCATATATAAAAGCATCTGCTCTTCCTTCTATGTATCCTGTTACTTTATATCCAATTTTACTGCTCATTCTACTATATAAAAGACTTGTAGAAAGAGCTATTCCAGTTGTTGTACCTAAATTTCTTACTAATCCATTTATACTTCCTGCAATTCCAAGCTTAGTTTTGTCTACTGTTGACATTATCAATGAATTATTTGGTGATTGGAATATTCCACTTCCGAAAGATAATAATCCTACAAATATTGCAACAACTATAAGTGCTGTATATTCTGTAAATATAGTTAAACAAAATACACCTATGTTTAAGATACTTAATCCTATCGCAGATATTTTTTCACTTCCAATTTTATCCGAAAGATGCCCACTTATAGGTGCAACAATTGCTAATATTATTGGCGAAACTGTCATCATAAACCCTGCTGAACTTGGACTAAGCTTTAATACATCTTGATAATAGAATGGTAATATTATGTTTATTGCACCTATAGCTACAAATGATGTAAATCCACAAAATATGCTTAGCGAAAATAGTTTATTTCTAAATATACTTATATCTAGCATAGGACTTAATATTTTTTGCTCTATCTTTATAAATATAAATAATAATACTAAAGAAAGTATAAATGCTCCTATAATTATAGGATTTGTATATCCCAAACTTTGACCAAAATTTATAGATGTAAATAATAATATTATTGAAAGCATAAATAAAATAGTTCCTTTTATATCAAATGGAACTTTTTCTTTAACCTTTTTAAAGTTCAATACTTTCACTACTCCAATATAAACTAAAATCCCTATAGGTATATTTATTAAAAATATGTATTCCCAAGGAGCTACTGATACTATCAAGCCTCCTAATGTTGGTCCTACCATAGTTCCTAAAGCTACAGCTGTTCCTGTCATCCCAAGAGCTCTTCCTCTTTCTGTAGTAGGAAATGTTTCTGTAATTATCCCTTGATTAGTTGCCATTGCTGCCGCTGCCCCTATTGCTTGAATTATTCTAGATATAATAAGCATTAGAAGGCTATTGGATAATCCACAAAGAAGTGAACCTAAAGTAAAAACTCCTATTCCAATCTTAAATACCTTACTTTTCCCAATTATATCTCCAAATCTACCAAACAAAAGAATAGTCGCGCATATAGTTATTAAATAACTTGTAACCACCCATTCAATTCCAGCCATTGTTGTCCCAAGATCTTTGGCCATTGTTGGTAGAGCTACATTTACTATACTACTATCAAGGGTAGTCATAAAAGTCATAGGCAATACAGTAAGTAGTATAGACCACTCTTTTTTCATCTTCATATCGTTCATCTCCAAATCTATCTATTTAATTTAATCCTTACATAATACTCCTCTTTTTTGAAAATGAAAATCTATAAAAAAAAACGTAGGATTCAACCAACGTCAATATTTTGAAATTGTCTTTAAAATATTAATCTTTTCATAAAATTTCTAATTTAATATTATTTTATTATAATAACCTCTGAAATCCTCTTCTTTTTTCAAAATTTCTTGTGCCTCTATGTAAGGTTTCATTATTACTTCTTTACTTTCTTCTAAATAGAATTTAGCATATCCACCTTCACCATACTTTTCTACTAAATGTGAATAAACTCTTCTATATGTCTCCTCTTCATTTAAATCACTATAATTCTTTCTTGAAAAGTTATAACATCTTTCTATCATATCGTATATATCTGTTGTTCTATCAGCATCAGAAATTATATATCCATATAAACTTCGTGGTTCATTAGCATTTGATGCTCTATGGTCCTCACATGCTTCTCCCATTAATATAAGCTCTTCTTTAGTAAACCAATTCTTTAGATTAATATCATTTATAAGCATATCTCTCGAATGTATTTGATGAGTTTTTCTATCTATACTCATTCCTAAATCGTGATATATTGCAATAGTTAATACCATATTTTTATTTACCGGGAAATATTTTGACAATTTAATTGATGAATCTATTACTGTTGCTATATGTTTTATACCATGTCCCTTATCGAAAGTTTTATAATTCTCCAAAATACTCTCTATTAAGTATTTTAGTAAAGATTTATCTATTTTATTGTCTAATACATCATTGCTTTCTTTACTTATTCTCTCTTTTATTTCATTTAGATTTCTCATAAACACTTTAGTAATAAATTATATATAATTTATTACTACTTCCTCCTCACTAAGCATATTTTTACTTCTATTAAAAACTAATCTCTTCAAATAATCACAAATTGCTATAATTATAACATAAAAAAGAGAAATCACAGAAAAACATTTACTAAAAAAGTTAATAGCTTATTTTTATAAAGGGCGTCGCGTAACGCGACGCCCTTTACACTTTCCTATTATTTTTTCAAGGGTATCACGAAACGTGATACCCTTCTAAGTTATTGATTTTAGTTACTTTAAAGTGCTTTTTTGTAAAACTTTTGTCTATTATTTATATATGCATAAAACTAAATATTTTAATATTTTTATGAAATTTTCTCCCCACAAAAGCTACATTAAATTAATATCTATTTTATAATTTTTTTCTAATTTCTTTGCTTCATATTTTTCTTTTTTATTAAATAATAAATAAACGTGCAATTCAAAATAGAAATTATAATTCTTATAGCATTACTTAATTTATCTAATCCATACATTGGTCCAAAGCAAAGTAATATAAATGGTATAATTAATGGAAGATACATATCTAACTTGGATATAATTATCATTAGTACTATCAATATTAAATCAAGCATCCAGAATCCTAAAAATATTTTTAATAACTTCTTACTTTTCAACCAATTTGCTAGTAAGATAATTGCAATCCAAATTAATATATATACTATTGATACTATTATATTTTTAAAATTTACTGGTCCTCCTATTAAAAACTCATTAAAATTTAAGCATAAAGAGATAATAATATTCAATATTCCTACAATGAGAATCCTTGCTTTTTTAATCTTTAGTTCCAATTTACTTTTAAGATTATCTTTCAAAACAACTCCTCTCATTAATTTTATTATTTTCTTATTTATTTAAATTCTATATCCTAATATTAATATCTTACATTTAAATACTTACAAAAATCTTATTCTATTACTTAAATTTTTCTAACAAAATACATGTTATATATAGGTGTTAGTTATTAGCATTAAAAAAAGTAGAACAACCTATTTTGTTGCTCTACTTTTCTATAAGCTACTACTATGCAATTTCTTCAGTAGCTCTAACTTCTCTAAGTTTTTCTTCTACTAATTCTATAAGTTTTTCTTTATCAGCTTCATTATTTACTACGTCCATATTATCCATATCTATTATTAAAACTTCTGATGCATTATAACAATTTTCTACCCATGCATCATAATCTTTCCATAGGAAATGGTAATACTCTTTTAAGCTATCATCAATTTCAAATTCTCTTCCTCTTAATGCTATTCTATTTAAAACTGTTTCAAAAGAACCTTTTAAATATACCATTACATCTGGAGCCTTCTTAGGAAGTTCTTCTAATTCTTCTAGCATGTTATGTAGAAGATCTTCGTATATTTTCATTTCTAACTCATTAATTCTTCCAAGTTCCATATTTTTCTTAGCAAAGTACCAATCTTCATAAATCGATCTATCTAAAACGTTATTATTATGTACTAATGCTTCTTTTATACTTTTAAATCTAGTGTTTAAGAAATAAAGTTGTAATAAAAATGGATATCTCTTCTTTTGGATTTCTTCTTCACTTTCACTATAAAACAAAGGTAAAATAGGGTTATCATCTACACTTTCATAAAATACATCCGATTTAAAGTGCTCCCCTAAAATTTCCGCTACAGAACTTTTTCCAAGACCTATCATCCCACCAACAACTATCAACATGCTTCACCTATCCTTTACTTTTTGTCTTTCTCTATATTACATAATTTAAAATTTACTTTCAAGTCTTGACTTTTATTTTTATACCATATATAGTATTTATTCCTTCTATAAACCACCTTATATAGTAGTTATACTATTCTTAAAATCTATATATTCATATTTATTTGAATTATCAGTGATTTCATCAATATATTGATAATCTAAAATAAAAAGAACTTGTAAACTAGATCATTTATAACCTAATTCACAAGTTCTTTTGTATATATTTTATTTACATAAGCTCTAATACTTCTTTTTTTATAGCCACAAATTTATCACTAGTAACTATATCTTCATTTCTTTCTTTAGGTAAATTAACTTTTATTTCACCTTTTATTATTGCAGGTTTTTCTGATATTATATATATCCTGTTAGAAAGTAGTATTGCTTCTTCTATATCATGAGTTATTAATAATATAGTTGAATTAATTTCTTTAGTTAAATCTAAAAGCCATTTTTGCATCTTTCTTCTTGTTATTGAATCTAATGCTCCAAAGGGTTCATCTAAAAGCATTATATCATTAGATGTTAAATAAGTTTTCAAAAAGTTTGCTCTTTGCTTCATTCCACCAGATAATTGTGATGGGTATTTATATTCAAATCCATTAAGACCAAATTCATCTATATGCTTTTTTACTTCTTCCCTTGCATTCTTTTTACTATTCCCCTTAAATATAATTGGAATTCCTATATTATCTATAACTTTTTTCCAAGGAACCATCATATCCTTTTGATACATGTAGCTTAAGTCTCCATTTACTTCTACTTCTCCCCTATCGCTATTTATGAGATTAGTTAAAATATTAAATATTGTACTTTTACCACTACCTGATGGCCCTAGAATAGATACAAGTTCCCCTTCTTTAACTTCTATATTAATATCTCTTAATATTTCCATATCATCGAAGAATTTAGATATATTTTTTAACACAATTTTATTTTGATAAGAACTCATTTGTATAAGCCTCGCTTGCTTTCATTTCCTTATTTATTAATTTATTATCATATAAGAATTTTGTATAGTTATCCCAAACGCTATCTTTCATTTCTCCCCATACATTAGTATCTTCCTTATATTTCTCTGCAAGATACTTTTGACTTTCTATTGCAAGCTCTTCACTAATCTCAGGTACTTTACTTACCAATAACTTAGCACTTTCTTCTGGATTTGCTATAGCTTCTTCATATCCCTTAGTAGTTGCTTCCATAAACTTCTTAGCTAAATCTTTTTTATTATTAACAGTATCTTCAGTTGCTGCAATAATTGGTGTGTAATAATCTAAGGCTGGATCTAAATCTCTAACTGGTATATAGTTTATATCAAAGCCTCTTAACTTAGCTTCAATATTAGTCCACGCTTCAAATGTCCACTCAAAATCCAAATTATTCTTAGTCGCTATAAAGAAATCTTCTGTCCCTGCATCTACAATTTTTAACTTACTAAAGTCAGCTGCATTTTTCTCCATAACAGCTTTTAATATAGCTTGTTCCGATGGACTTCCCCATCCACCATAAACCTTATTTTCAAAATCCTTAACTGTTTCAATTCCCTTTTCTTTTGGAGACGCAAAGCCTGATGTATTATGTTGAATTATTGCTGCTATTGCTTTAACTGGAAGTGGACTATCTGATGTTCTTGCATATGTTAAATCTTCTTGATAACTTACTGCAAAATCCCCCTTACCAGCAGCTAAAAGTTGAAGTGATGAACCTTCTGATGGTTGTATAATTTCAACATCTAACCCAAGATCTTTATAATATCCCTTTTCCTTTGCAACATATAATCCTGTATGATTAGTATTTGGTGTCCAATCTAAAATTACAGTTACCTTTTGTAAGTCTTCTGAATTTTTTACTTCCTCATTTTTACTACATCCAGCAAATAATGTAAGTGCTGTTACTGATGCTAATACTACTGATATAATTTTCTTTTTTAACATTATTCTTTCACCTCTAAATTCATTGTTCTTAATTTTATTTCTTCATACTTAGTTTTTTATTATTCCAAGGGGTAAATAACTTTTCCATTAAAGAAACTAAAAGGAATATCCCCATACTTATAACTACTATAATTACTATTGATGCAAACATCTTGTCTAATGCATATGCACTTCTTGCTCTTGTCATATATACTCCAAGACCTTTATCTCCTCCAAGCCACTCTCCAATTACAGCTCCCATAATACTATATGTTGCTGCAATTCTCATACCTGAAAAGAAATTTATCATTCCATAAGGTAACTTTAAATGTAAAAATACATTAAGTTTAGATGCTCCCATTAGCTTAAAATGATTTATTAAATCCTTATCTACACCTTCAAGCCCATCAACTATACTAATTACTATAGGGAAAAAGCATACTATAACTACAACTATTATTTTAGGTAATGCTCCAAAACCAAACCAGATTATAAATAATGGTGCAAGAGCAACTGTTGGTATAGTTTGAGAAATAACAAGCACTGGATATAAAGCTCTTTTTATTAATGGAACCATATCCATAATCACTGCTAATATAATTGATAATGCTATTGCAATTAAAAATCCTACCATTCCTTCATATAATGTTGCTAAAATATGTGGTATCATAGTTTTAAAATCTTTAATTAATACTTCTATAACATCCGTTGGAGCAGGTAAGATATACTTTTCTATTCCTCCAACATTCACTATAATTTCCCATATAATTAATAAAATTAAAATAAAGACTATAGGTGCTATTTTATTTCCTATACTTCTTAATCTTTTCATCCATCGTCACGCCTTCTTTTTTATAGTCTATTTTAACCATAGATACTACTCTTGATGCACCTTCTTCAGTACAAATTTCTTGAGCTCTCTTTACTATTTCTAATAATTCTTCAAGTTCACCCTCCATTGTTGTTTCCATAGCTCCTACTTCATACTTAACACCAGTAGATTCTATATACTCAATAACCTTGTCCACAACAGGATAAATTCTATCCTCCATTACTGTTGGTATAACTTGAAGACTTACATTACAAAGTGACATAACCTTTTCCTCCTCTTAATATATTTAAAAGTAAATAAATCCCATTTTGTCCATAGCGTAAAAAAATACAGTATCTCTGATTAGAAATACTGTTTTATAGTTCAATTTGTATATTTATATTCAATAACAAATAATCTCCCTACGTTGGCATTATCCAAATCAGGTTCATGGGTCAAAATAGTATCAATTTTATCTCAGGCAGTTCACCGCCCCCCCAGATTTCTATTTACTTTTTATAATTCCATTTTATGCATATTCACTCTAAATGTCAAGTCAATCAATAATCCTTATCAATTAAAGAAACTTATTATCAAATAAATTTAAGAAGTCTATTACTTATTGCATACTTATTCTAAGTATCTCTTTTATTTGCTCCATATAACACAATTATAAGTCCTAAAATTCCTACTATTATTTTTATAGTTGCCATTGAAATTAAAATAGAAAATAATATCACTGAAATTCCAATAATCATAATTTTTAAAGGTGACGTTTGATTTTGAACAACTTTATACACATATATACCTAATAAAATTAAAACTGCTATCATAATTAGCATTGGTATACCAACAAACATAAGATTCATCATTTAACTTCTCACCTTTCCAAATTTAATGTATATCTCAACACAAGACTTTATTTATACATAGGAGCTATCACACAATTTAAAATTAATAAGCTTCGCGACATCTCCTATAATTAAATTATTCTAATTAATGATTTTTGAATAATTTTTCTCTATACTCTTCAGTAATTCATTAAGCTCTATCTTCTTATAATCTGAAACCTTTTTAGCTACATCTATTATAGCACTTGGATAACCATATTCTCCATTTACCCATTCTAATGCTGTTGGTCCATCAGTTTCTATAAGTAATTTATCTAATGGTATTTTATCTAAAATTTCATTAGTTTTATCTGAATAACCTATATCTACACTTATTGTAAAATAACAACCAAGTTCAATATATTTTTCTAAAGTACTTATTTCTCCACTATACCAATGTATAATTGCCTTATTATAATTATTCTTTTTAAGAATACTATAAATTTCCTCTTCTGCCCCTTTTGTATGAATACTTACAAACTTATTTCTTTTAATACTTTCGTTTAATATAAAATTAAAAATTCTTCTTTGTGCTTCATAAGTACTTGTATCTTCTACCCAGACATAATCTAAGCCTATTTCACCTATTATTTCACTTTCATTTATGTATGGTATAAGATTTTCTAAGTTTCCTTTATATTCTGCTGCTTTCCACGGATGAATACCAAAGCATGGTTTAATAAATTCACTTTGTTTACTGTATTCTTTATTTTTCATATAGCTTTCTATATCCATACTATTAGCTAAGGTTAATATTTCATTCTTATTTATATATTCAATTGCTTTTTCTATATATTTTTCAAAAAAATCTAAATGTGTGTGTGCATCTATATACATATTTCCTCCATGAATTCTAATTGATTTGTTCAATTTCTAATAAATTTTTTGTCTTTAAAATCAACCCCTGATTCATCAGCAATATATCGTTCTACTTTCATATGCAAATCATATTTTTCTCTAAGTCTAGTAATTTTTGCCATCATTGATGAAGCATGATGTACATCAAGAGATTGCTGATCTTTCCACCTATCAATTAAAAGTACAGTTTCCTCGTCATCCATAGGGAAAAAATATTCGTATTGTATATTTCCATTTTCAGCACGAATATCATTTACAACTCCACTTAAGATCATCTCTTCTGCAAATTTTTTAGCATTCCCATTTTTACCTGTATAATAAATGTTTACAGTAATCGCCATTTTGATTTACCTCCTCAAATTCTAATTTAAGTAGCACACTTAACTCTTTCAAATTTACATTCTATAGTAATAATTTCTTAATTATGTCCTTTTAATGTTACTGATATAATTTCTGGTCTATTAAATACTCTTACTGGAAATAAACTATTCCCTAACCCCCTACTAACAAACATTGTAATTTTATCACTACTATAACTTCCACTAGTATATTTAGGGAAAAATCCTTGATTTGGAGCTATAATTCCTCCTATAAATGGAATTCTAATTTGCCCTCCGTGAGCATGTCCTGAAAAAACTAAATTCATATTATTTTTAGTATATATATCAAATAACTCTGGTCTATGTGAAAGTAAAATCTTAAATCCTTCAATACTTGACCAATTATTTAAATATTCCTCAATATTACTTATATCAGTTCCTTCTATATAATTTGATGTAATAAAAGATGGGTCAGATACCCCCAAAAGATATATGGTACTATTTTCTCTTTTAAGCTCTAATTTAGTATCATCTATGATATTAGCTCCTGCTTCAATTAATCTATTCTTTATTTCAGGATATTTTCCTGACCATGCTTCATGATTTCCTGAAACATAATAAATTGGAGCAATTTCTATTGCACCATTAATAAATTCCATTGCTTTATCTAAGTTATATCTATGCCTATCTATTAAATCACCTGTAACTACAATGATATCTGGTGATAATTTTTCTATTTTTTCTAATATATTTGATTGCTCTTTCCCAAACATTTTATTGTGCAAATCAGAAATATGTACAATTGTAAAGTTATTAAAATTAGATGGCACATCATAGCTTGAGTAATTAAAACTAGAAATTTCAATACTATTATTTTGCCAAACGCCAAACACATATAATGCTATAATTAATAAACCTACTAATATCAACATCTTCATCCTTTTACATAAACCTCTCATTTCCCCACCATAATTATATACCGTTCCTTCATAATTAATAATATTATTGTTTTTAAATAATATTATATTTACTCTCTCTTTTATAATCTCATTTTTACATCCTTTAATTTTTTATTTAAATTTAGTTGCAAAATCATAACTCCTATTCCACTGATTAAAACCATTAAATAAAAACTTATCCCTCTACTAAGCAGCATAGCAGAACTTATCAGATTAATTGGGAATAAAGTCTTAAAAAATATTAAAAAACCTTTTTCTCCTATTCCTACAGCCCCTGGCAATGGTAATGCTGCTCCTGTAATATATAAGGTAGATTGAATCAAAATAAATTGAATTAAAGGTACAGATGACATTCCAATAGATTTATATATCCAAAACGGGATGCTATGCAATGCTAAAATTTGAACCGTGGTAGTAAGAATAGTTTTTGTTATAAAAACTTTATCATTTTTAATATAGTCTGCACCATTTTTATACTTTTCTATCTCTATTAAGGCTTTTTCATTAAATATTATAGATTTCTGATAGTTAATATGTTTTAAAACTTTAACACATAAATTCACGACTTTAAAAATAAGCTTTTTTGAAAAAATAGATATCAATATTAATACTAATAAAAACACATTTAACAAAAGCCCTAAAAATAGTAATATACTAAACTTTCCAAGAGTTCCTTTTAAAAATTCAAATTTTATTATTACTCCCATAACAGCCATTGCTACAGTAACAATTTGATATGTTGCAAGACATATCAGTAATGCAAGCATACCATTAGAAATATCTATCTTTTTTTTATGCATATAATAAAGCTGCATTGGCTGACCTCCAGTTGCTGAAGGTGTTATAGAACTGAAAAAAATTCCTGTCAATGAATACTGTACACATTGAAGTAGCGTTGTCCTTTCTTTAAAGATATTTAAACTACGCTTTATATTTATAGCTTCACAAAGAACCATAAGAAACATAGCTGCTATTCCAGCAGCAATATATAACAAATTTACACCTGACACTATTTCTATAATCTCTTTAAAGTCAGCATTGAAAAAAATCATTTTAAATGTTATTACAACAATTATTATAAATAATCCACCATTTTTCAGTAAATTTATCAGTTTTTTATATTTATTCATAAAGTTCCTCCAAAGTTCCAAAAGTAATTCCTTGTGATTTCCAAATTGGAAGAACTATCTTTAATGCTTCAACAGTTCTTTTAGGAGCATCATTTTTCCCTCGTCCATCATGAAGACAGATAATATCTCCTTTTTCTGTTTCACGAAGCAATCTATCTGCTATCGTTGTTGATTCTATATTTGCCTTCCAATCTCCTACAATTACATTCCAAAGAACAATCTTTAGATCTAATTTTTTTATTTCATTTATAGCCGCTAAACTAAAATGCCCCCAAGGCGGCCTAAAAAACTTTGGTTTAATACCAAGTTCTTTTAATATATCCATACTTTTTGTGAAATCTTTTTTTATATTCCATGGTGCCTGAAAAATTTCATTTTTATGTTGTAATGAATGTAGGCCTATTGCATGTCCATCTTCTTTAATTGCCTTAATGATTTTAGGATTATTTTTAGCAAATTCTGCTACAACAAAGAATGTTGCTTGAACCTGGTAAGACTTTAAGACTTTAAGAACTTCTATAGTATATTTATTATCAACGCCGTCATCAAATGTCAAATATATATTTTCTATTTCTTTTTCTCTTCTATTCTTTTTCTGTTTTCTATTCCATATTCTATAAAATAATGTAGGAATTATTCCATATACTATTAAATATAATATTATTACAATTATCCACATCTTTTTTCATATTCCTTTCGTAAACTTTCTTTAGTTTAGATTCAGAAACTTCATTCTTCAAAAGTTGCATATTATATTTCATTTCCTCCAAAAGCCTCTCATTACTTATTAAAGATATAATATCTTCAGATATGTTGGAGTTATCTTCCCAATCAATTTTTCCTATAAGCATTCTTTCAATAAATTCAGCATTTCCAATCTCTTGAGATAAAAATGGTTTAATAATATATAAAGGTGTGGTAGTATAAATAGCTTCAAAAGTTGAAATTCCTCCAGGCTTAGTGATTAGTAAATCTGACCTTTCCATATATTTATATACTTGATCTGTATAACCAACTACATCTATTTTAGGGTAATCTTTTTTAATCTTTTTTAATAGTTTTTTATTTTTACCAGTTATAATTGTAATATGAACCCCTCTTGATTCATATAATTGATCTAATATATTATCAAGATTTCTTATTAACCCAAGCCCTCCTCCCATTATTAGGATTTTCTTTTTATTATCAATATATTGTACTTTCATTTCCTTTTTAAAATACTTCCTTACAGGTATTCCATTTATAATAATTTTCTCAGCATCAACTCCTTTTGATAAAAGGAGTTCCATTGTGCTTCTCGCTGCTACAAAATACATATTAGTTCCATTAGCAATCCATCCATCATGAACCGTAATATCCGTAATATATGTATATAGTTGAATATCATCTTCATACTCCTGCTTATAAGTTGAAATAAATCGAGAACATGCAGACCACGTAGATATTATTAAATCTGGATTATATTTTTCGATTAAAGAATTTATCTTATTTAAATTTCGTCTCTTTAAGCAAGTTTTTTCATGTTTCATAGCAAAACTATTTATAAAATTGTATACACATGAAAATCTACAGATAAAAAGGGTAAAAAATCTATAAACTAATTTATGCATAATAGGAAACAATACCTTTACAATATCTACAATCTCAATAATATCATCAGTATTAGATTCAAGTAATTCTTCCTTAATAGCCTCTGCAGCACAATAATGCCCCATTCCAAAATGGCTAGTTAAAATTAATATTTTCATGTAATTCTTTCCTTTCTTTTGTTTATGATGAATGTATAATAACGATAATTAAAACTTTACTTAAATAATAACACTCAATTATTAATTTCAACTTTATAAAGTCTTAAGATTTCCTAAAAATTCTCTTCTCTTAAAATTTGTGTATATCCTGATATATTAGTTAATGATGTCTTTAATTCATGATTAATCTTTCTAAATACATTTTTTTCTTGCTCATCTTTTAATTTCAGTTTTTCACTCATATTGTCTAATATATTTATAATTACCCTATTTCATCTTTTGATGTTTTATTTATCTTTTGTGAATAATTTCCTATAGATACTTAAGAAATCTTATCTTTTAAAATTATGATTGGTTTTATAATACCAGCTGATAAAAGGTATATTGAAATAAATATTAATAAAAAACAATGTTAATATACTAGTTTTAACATTGTTTTTTATATCCCTATTTCTTCCCTTGACAATTTACTCTTTCAACAATAAATTTCATAACTTTATTATTAAAATCCTCTTTTAACATCTTCTCTTTTTCTAAATTATTTATTATTATATAATCTCCTAAATTTTCAGCTAATACTTTATAAATATTATACATATCTTTTGATATATGATCTTTAAAATTTTTATCAAAAAACTTGTCCATAATTAAATTAAATTAAATTCTAATATTGATAAAATGAAAATAAACCCTAAAACTATCCCAACTTTACACCTTATTGTTAATATCTTTCTCCTTTAGCATGTAACCTACTCCAAAAATAGTTTCTATATTAAAGTTGTCTTTTAATTTTTTACGTAATCTTGTTATATGTACATCAACAGTTCTTGTATCACCTAAAAAATCATATCCCCAAACTAAATCTAATAATTGATTTCTTGAATGAACCTTGTTTGTATTTTTACAAAGAAATGTTAATAATTCAAATTCCTTAGGCTTTAATTGAATCTCTTCATTATTTACATGAACACTTCTGCAAGCTTCATTAATTACTATATTATCTACAAGTATTTCTTCTTGTTCTTTAGAAGTAATCAACTTTTTCATTTCTTCTCTTCTTCTTATTGCAACTCTAACTCTTGTTATAACTTCTCTTATATCAAATGGCTTTGTAATATAATCATCTGCTCCAAGCTCTAATCCCAATATTTTGTCCATTATATCAATTCTTGCTATAAGCATAATTATTGGAATTTTATAACTTGAAATATTTCTACAAACACTAAATCCATCTGTATCATTTAACATTATGTCTAGTAATATTAGGTCTGGATTAAAATTCTTTATTTCATCTTTTACCTCTAATCCATTTGGATTTACTTTTACCTTATATCCTTCCTTCATTAAAGCAAATCTCAGTATTTCACTTATATCTCTGTCATCTTCTATAATTAATATACTCTCTCTCATATTTATCTCCCAAGTCTATTATTTAATTTTTATTATCAACTATAGTTGTTAATAATATTTGCTAAATTATTTCCAAATTGTAACCATTAAAAAATTGTTTAAAACTTCATCTTTAGTAAGTTCATATATTAGTAAAATCTATTTAATACACCACTTATATACTATTAAGCCTATAACTATTAACCAAACAATAATTATAGGTATTCCATATCTCCAATTTTTTGGTTTTCCACTTTTCCATAGATATTCTGACTTTTCTTCGCATTCCTTCATAATATCCTCTGGTATAAGCTTTATTGATATGTATATAAGTAGAGGTAAAATTATTAAATCATCTAAATATCCTAAAATAGGAATAAAATCTGGTATTAAATCAATTGGTGATAAAGCATATCCTACAGTAATTCCTGCAAATATTTTTGCAACTATTGGGGTATCCTTATGCTTATAAGCTAAATAAACAGCCTTTATTTTTAATTTTATCTTTCTAGAAAACTCTCTTAATCTCATTTTTTTCCTCACTATTCATTAATACATATATTATACAATTAATTCCAAGTAGAATAAAGAAAAAAGACGATTTCTTCATAATGTAGAAATCATCTTTTAATATATTTTTATACGCTTATATTATTAAATCAAATTTAGCTTTAATATATTTTTATAATACTATATTAATAAAATTCAATAGCTAAATATCATTTATATCTAAAGAAATATTTATATTCTTATTTTTAGGCTCTAATATTCTCATCTTAACTCCTGATGCACTCAATAGTCTTTTAGAAGCTTTAACATTATCTGAGTCAGAGTATTTATCTGAAAGGTATACAACTTCTTTTATTCCAGCTTGTATTATTGCTTTTGCACATTCATTACATGGAAATAAAGCAACATAAATTTTAGCTCCATAAAGATTAGTTCCTCTACTATTTAAAATAGCATTTAATTCAGCATGTACTACATATGGATATTTTGTTTCTAATACATGACCTTCCCTATCCCATGGAAATTCATCATCTGAGCATCCCCTTGGAAGTCCATTATACCCTTGGCTTAAAATTTTATTATCATTATCAACTATACAAGCTCCAACTTGAGTACTAGGATCCTTACTTCTCTTTCCTGCTAATATTGCAACCCCCATAAAATATTCATCCCAAGATATGTAATCATTTCTTTTCATTTGAATCCCCCCTAAGATAACTAGAATTAAAAACAAAAGTTTAAGTTGTTTTATTCTATTAAATTTAGAATTTAAATAATAAAAAACATATTTTATTTAAAAATCCTCTAATACTTTTCATTCATTTAAATTCTAGATTTTTAATTACTTTATGATATATATTTTAATTATAACATTAATTTTGAAATATTCTATATTATTTAATAAATACAAATCATGTAAGATTTAATATATTAAAGCAATTTATATCCTAAATCAACTTGCAAATATATGGATAATATTAATATTAATGTTATAATAAAATTATGCCATTTATTAGAACTATTATATAAATTAAAACCATATCCTAATACTAAATAAATTTTCAAAATGAAAAACTAATTTTTATAGATTATTATTAAAATTAGAAAATATAATTAAAGATAAAGCAAAAGGAGATTATTAATGAAAGCTAAAAATATTTTATTTTTTATTATCATAACATTATCATTAATTACCTTGGTATCATGTTCAAAAGACAGTAAAAAAAGTGAAAGTTCTATAAACAAAATAGAAGAAAAAAATCAACAAATAAAGCCTGATGTAAATGATGTTAATAATAAGGATAATATAACTGCTACAGATTCATCTTCTTCACCAAATAAGGAAAACATAAATGACAATACTCAAGAATCTAATCCAAGAAATCCAGTAACTAAAATAGAAGGAAGAAGAAAAGAATTTATAGAAAAATTAGATAATATCCAAAAAGAACTTGATTCCTTACCTGAAAAGAAGGATTCAGATGCTGGAATAACAAATGCTATGAGAAGTTTTTATGGAATTTCTTATGATATGTATGACAAAGCATTAAATGAGATTTATGCTTTACTAAAAGAGCAGTTATCATCAGAAACAATGCAAAACTTACAAAGTGAACAAATTAAATGGATAGAGAAAAAGGAAGCTACAGCAACTAATGAAGCTGAAAAATATAAAGGTGGATCATTTGAATTTGTTGCATATAATTCATCTTTATACGGAACAACTAAAAATAGATGTTATGAGTTAGTTAATAATTATATGACAGATTAAATTCATAAATCAATGAGATGTGGTAGCTAAATTCATTAATTAAAACTTTCTGAATTTGGCTACTACATCTCCTTATATATTAAAAATACATTATAGTCATTTTATTAATATTAAATTGTTTTATTTAAACTTTCTAAATCTTAAATATCGTTCCTCTAATAGTACCTCTTTAGATTTATTATTTAATATTTTAAATTCATTTATTAGTTCTTCTTTTATAGAATTTGCAACTAACTCTATATTCTTATGAGCTCCCCCTCTTGGTTCCTTTATTATCTTTTCAATTATACCTCTTTCTAAAAGCTCATATGATGTTATCCCCATAATTTCTGCAACATCCTTTGATTTTGAAGGATCTTTTAAAAGTATTGATGCAAATCCTTCTGGAGAAAGTATAGAATAAACAGAGTTTTCAAGCATCCAAACTCTATCTCCACAAGCTAAAGCTAAAGCTCCACCACTTCCACCTTCACCTATTATTATTGAAATTATAGGTACTTTGATTTGTGCTATTTCTATTAAATTTCTTGCTATTGCTTCTCCTTGACCTCTTTCTTCTGCACCAACACCACAGTATGCCCCTGATGTATTTATAAAACAAACAATAGGTCTGTTAAATTTTTCAGCTTGCTTCATCAATCTTAGAGCTTTTCTATATCCTTCTGGATGAGGGGATCCGAAATTTCTTTCCATATTTTCTTTTAAATCTTTTCCTTTTTGGATTCCTATTATAGTAATTGGATTACCATTTAAAAGTCCAATTCCTCCTACTATAGATTTATCATCTTTAAAACATCTATCTCCATGTAATTCAAAAAAATTAGTAAATATTTTATCTATATAATCAAGTGTAGTTGGTCTTTCTACCATTCTTGCTATTAATAATCTATCATAAGCCTTGATTTTTTTATTCACAACTACACCTCCTTATTCCTATGAAATTTCAAAAGAGTTGAAAGAGCCTTTTTTAAATCTTCTCTTTTTATAATATTATCTATAAATCCATTTTCTAATAAAAATTCTGCACTTTGGAAATTTTCAGGCAATTTTTCTTTTATAGTTCCTTCTATTACTCTTCTTCCTGCAAAACCTATTAATGCATTAGGCTCTGCTAGTATAATATCTCCAAGCATAGCAAAACTTGCTGTAACTCCACCTGTTGTTGGATCTGTTAAAACCGTTATATAAAGAAGTCCTTCTTCACTATGTTTTGCAAGTGCACTACTTATCTTAGCCATTTGCATTAAAGAAAATATTCCTTCTTGCATTCTCGCTCCTCCAGAAGCTGTAAAAATTATAATAGGTAATTTTCTTTTCGTAGCTTCCTCTATTGCTAAAGTTATTTTTTCTCCTACTACAGTTCCCATACTTCCCATTAGAAAGTTTGAATCCATAACTGCAATAATTGTTCTATTTCCACCAATTTCGCATTCCCCTGTTACTACTGCTTCAAAGTTACCACTCTTTTCTTCATTAACCTTCAATTTTTCTTCGTAGTTTGGAAAATCCATTGGATTTTTTGATTTCATATATTTATTAAATTCTCTAAAAGTATCTTTATCACAAATATATGATAATCTTTCATAACTACCTAATCTAAAATAATGATTACAGTTTGAACATATATTAAGATTTTCTTCTAAGGACTTTTTATATAAAATTTTTCCACATTTACTGCATTTTATCCAAGTTCCATCAGGAACTATAGGTATATCTTTTTCATCTTCTTGTGAAGTTATGTTAATAACTCCGTATTGTCTCTTTTTAAAAATCCCCATAATTTTCACCAACTATAAATTATATTCTTTGCTTATAAAACTAGTATCAAAGTCTCCTAAGCGAAATTTCTCATTATTTAAAATATCTATTTGAAAATCTATATTATTATCAATACCTTCTATCACAAACTCATCTAGTGCTCTAAGCATTTTATTAATTGCTTCTTCTCTACTCTTACCATAAGCTATAAGCTTAGCTATCATTGAATCGTATGTTGGAGGAATAGTATATCCTGAATAAACTGCTGTATCTACTCTGATTCCATTACCACCAGGTAAATTTAAAAATTCAATTTTCCCTGGTGAAGGTATAAACCCTTTTCTAGGATTTTCAGCATTTATTCTGCATTCAATAGCATGCCCTTTTATTTCAACTTCATCTTGAGAAAAGCTTAAACATTCTCCACTTGCAATTTTTATTTGTTCTTTTACAATATCAATTGATGTTATCATTTCTGTTATTGGATGCTCTACTTGAATTCTTGTATTCATCTCCATAAAATAAAAATTACTATATTTATCTACTAAAAATTCTATTGTTCCTGCATTAAAATAATTTACTGCTTTAGCTGCATTAATTGCTGCTCTTCCCATTTCTATTCTTAAATCATCACTTAAAATTGATGATGGTGCTTCTTCTAATACCTTTTGATTTCTTCTTTGTATAGTACAATCTCTTTCCCCTAGATGAATAATATTTTCATGTTCGTCACCTAAGATTTGAAATTCTATATGCCTAGGATTTTCAATAAACTTTTCAATATATATTGTATCATCGCCAAAATTAACTTTAGCTTCTGATTTTGCAGTAAAGTAAGCATTTTCAAGTTCATCTTCTTTATGAACTATTCTAATTCCTTTACCGCCTCCCCCTAAAGCTGCTTTTATCATTACTGGATACCCTATTTCTTTAGCCTCTATATATGCCTCTTCAATACTTTTAACTATTCCATTGCTTCCAGGTATTACAGGAACATCGGCATTTTTCATAATTTCTCTAGCTCTAGCCTTATCTCCCATAATGCTTATAGTTTTACTACTTGGTCCTATAAATTTTATGTTACATTCTTCACAAATAGATGCAAATTCTGCATTTTCTGATAAGAATCCAAACCCTGGATGAATTGCATTGCATTTGGTTATTACTGCTGCACTAATAATATTGCTTTCATTTAAATATGAGTCCTTTGATTTAGGCTTTCCAACACAAATAGCTTCATCTGCAAGCTGAGTATGCATAGCATCTTTATCAGCTTCTGAGTAAATAGCTACTGTTTGTATTCCAAGCTCCTTGCAAGCTCTTATTATCCTTACCGCTATTTCTCCTCTGTTAGCTATTAATACCTTTCTAATCATAAAAACACCTCTTTACTATCCTACCATAAAGGTTAATTCTGCTTCACAAACCTTTTTATCATTTACATATGCAATTCCTTTACCTATTCCTGCTGCTCCTCTTATTTTAGTAAGCTCTACCTCTAACCTTAATGTATCTCCAGGAACAACCTTTTTTCTAAACTTTGCATTATTTATTCCACCAAAGTACGCTATTTTACCTTTAAACTCATCTCTTTTTAAAAGTGCAACTGCTCCTGCTTGTGCAAGTGCTTCAACTATTAGCACTCCTGGCATAACTGGTTCTACTGGAAAGTGGCCTTGAAAAAAGTATTCATTCATTGTTACATTTTTTATTGCAACTATTTTATTATCCTCTAAACTCTCAACTCTATCTAATAATAGAAATGGGTATCTATGAGGTATTATTTCCATAATTTCTTTTATATCCAAATATTTCACCTACTTTATCTTAAATAATTCCATTCCAAACTCTACAATATCTTCATCGCTTCTTAAAACTTCTACTATTTCACAATCTTCTTCTGCTGTTATTTCATTCATTATTTTCATTGCTTCAACTATACAAAGAACTTCACCTTTTTTTACTTTAGAACCTATTTCTACATAAGGTTTTCCACCAGGTGTTCCAGATGAATAAAATGTTCCAACTAAAGGTGATTTAACTGATTTGAAACTATTATTTTTTATATCTTCTATATCAATAGATTCTTCTTTTATTTCAGCTTTATTATTTATTACTATTGCATTATTTTCAGCCTGACCTATTACCCCACCATTACTATTACTATCTTTTGATATTTCTTTGAAGCTTTCTTCATTTTTACTAAGCTTTAATTTAATACCATCACTTTCTAATTCAAATATTCTAAGAGAAGATGAATCTATTGACTTTATCAATTCTTTTATTTGTTCATAAGTTAACATTTCTATCTTCCCCTCCACTTTTTAAATATAACTGTTCCATTATGGCCACCAAACCCCAATGAATTTGATAATGCATAATCTATTTCTTCATTTTTTCCAACATTAGCAACTAAATTCAAATCACATTCTTCATCTGGATTTAAATAATTAATATTTGCTGGTATAAATCCATCCTCTAAAGCTTTTATTGAAATTATTGCTTCAACTGCTCCAGCAGCTCCAAGTAAATGTCCTGTCATAGACTTTGTTGAACTTACATAAACATCTTTTGCTAAATCTTTAAAGGCTTTCTTTATTGCTAAAGTTTCTACCTTATCATTTATCTCTGTGGATGTACCATGAGCATTTATATATCCAATTTCATTTGCTAATATATTGGCTTCATTCATTGCATCTCTCATTGATCTATAAGCTCCATCTCCATCAAGATTTGGTGAAGTTATGTGATAAGCATCACAAGTTGTTCCATATCCTACAACTTCTCCATAAATCTTTGCTCCTCTTTTAAGAGCACTTTCTAATTCCTCCAAAATTAATGCTCCTGCTCCTTCTCCCATTACAAAACCATTTCTATCTTTATCGAATGGTATAGAAGCTCTGTTTGGATCCTCACTTTTACTAAGCGCAGTCAAAGCTTGAAATCCTGCAATACCAAACTCATTAATTGATGCCTCTGCACCACCAACTATTGCTCTATCTAAATATCCATCTTTTATACTTCTATAAGCTTCACCAATGCAATGAGTTGAAGTTGCACATGCTGTAGTAACACTTAAACATGATCCTAAAAGTCCAAACTCTATTGCTATACTTCCAGCTGCAATATTAGATATTGATGTTGGAATTGTTAATGGTGAAACTCTATTTGGTCCCTTTTCTACTAAAGTTCTTATTTGATTTTCTATAGTAATAAGTCCACCAATACCTGAACCAAATATTACTCCAAATCTTTCTCTATCTACTTTATCTAAATCTATGTTACTATCTTTCATACACTCTTTTGCTGCAACTAATGCTAATTGTGTATATCTATCTAGTCTTTTAGCATCTTTTTTTCCTAAATAATCCTCTGCTTTAAAGTCTTTTACTTCTGCTGCTACCTTAACTTTAAAATCTGTTGTATCAAAAAATGTTATTTTATCTATCCCATTTTTTCCTTCTTTAACAGCATTCCAAAAACTATCTATTGAATTTCCAATTGGTGTTATAGCTCCTAATCCTGTAACTACTACTCTTCTCTTCATAAACTACTCTCCTTTTAAAGCATAACCATTCCACCATCTACATTTATTACTTGACCAGTAATATAATCTGATGAATTAGATGATAAGAATAAAACTAAATTAGCTATTTCCTTAGGCTCTCCTATTTTTCTCATAGGAATTGTCTTTATTACTTCTTCTTTTACTCTATCTGGTAAAACACTTGTCATATCTGTATTTATATATCCAGGAGCAATAACATTAACATTTATATTTCTAGCTGCAAGCTCTCTTGCTACTGATTTTGAAAATCCTATTACACCAGCTTTAGATGCAGCATAATTGCATTGACCTGCATTCCCAGCTACTCCAACAACAGAAGATATATTTATTATCTTTCCGTATCTTTGCTTAACCATAATAGATGAAACTGCTTTAGTTGTATTGAAAGTCCCTTTCAAATTTACATCTATAACATCATCAAAATCTTTTTCACTCATTCTTATAATTAATCCATCTTTAGTTATTCCTGCATTGTTAACTAAGATATCTATACTTTCAAATTTATCCTTTACTTCTTTTATAAAGTTAATTACTTCTTCTTCATTACTTACATCACATTTGCATGCTACTACTTTAACGCCAAAGCTCTTTAATTCTTCTATTAAACTTTCTACTTCTTCATTATATTTTCTATAGTTTATAGCAATATTAGCTCCATTTTGTGCTAATGTCCTTGCTATTTCTCTACCTATACCTCTAGTTCCACCTGTAACTATTGCATTTTTATCCTTAACCATTTAAAATTCCTATCCCTTCTAATGTTTTATTTAAAGATTTCATATCTTCAACATTATAAATATTTACTTTTAAGCCTTTCTCTCTACTTATTTCCTTGATAAAGCTACTTAATACTCTACCTGGTCCAAATTCAATAAATGTATCAACACCCATATTAAGCATTTTTTCTATACTTTTACTCCATTTAACAGATGATTTTATTTGACTAAAAAGTAATTCTTCTATATCAGATTTATTATCTATAAACTCCGCTGTAACATTAGATATTATTTTTGTACTAGGGTTATTAAATTCTATGTTTTTAAGTTCTTCTTTGAGCTTTATTGATGCTTTTTCTAACAAGGATGTATGAAAAGGTCCAGATACTTTTAATTCAATAGCTCTTTTGGCTCCATATTCCAAACATAGTTCTTTAGCTTTTTCTACTGCTTCTTTTTCTCCACCAATTACAATTTGATTATTAGTGTTATAATTAGCAATTTCTACCATTCCCTTATCTCTAGAATTTTCTATAGCTATCTTTATTTTTTCTATAGGTAATCCTATTATGGCAGCCATAGATCCAACTCCAATAGGAACTGCTTCTTGCATATATCTTCCTCTTTTTTTCACTAAAGCAACTGCTTCTTCAAAACTTAAAGCATTTGCACATACTAAAGCTGAATACTCCCCAAGACTTAGTCCTGCAACAACATCCGCTTTAATACCTCTTTCTTCAAGTGCTTCTTTTGCTGCAATTGAAGTTATCAAAATAGCTGGTTGTGTATTTTCTGTAATATCTAAGTCTTCTTTATTTCCATTAAATATTAGTTCTTTTATATCAAAACTCAATATATCATTTGCTTTATCAAAAATCTCTTTACATCTTGGAATATGTTCATATAAATCTTTTCCCATTCCTATATATTGAGATCCTTGACCTGCAAAAACAAAAGCTGTTTTCATACTTCCTCCTCTTTAAAGGCTCTTTCTTATATTTTCATATTCATTAAACATTTCTTCTATAATTTCCTTAGCACTTTGCTTTTTTGTAATCATCCCTGAAATTTGACCTGCCATAAGAGATCCATTTTCTATATCTCCATCTTTTACAGCTTTTCTCAGTGCTCCTCTACCTAATTCCTCTAACTCTTCTATAGAAGCATTTTTACCTTCTAGATTTAAATACTCCCTTGCAAGCTTATTCTTTATAACTTGAACTGGATGACCTGTAACTCTACCAGTTACAACAGTATCTATATCTTTTGACTTAACTACAGCATCCTTATAATTCTCGTGAATACTACATTCGTTAGCAACTAGAAACCTTGTTCCAACTTGAACTCCACTTGCCCCTAATATAAAGGCTGCTCCTATGCCTCTTCCATCTCCTATTCCACCTGCTGCTATAACTGGAATATTTACTGCATCTACAACTTGAGGAAGTAAAACCATAGTAGTTAACTTACCAATATGTCCCCCTGCTTCACAGCCTTCTGCTATAACAGCATCTGCTCCAGCTCTTTCCATTCTCTTTGCTAATGCAACTGATGCAACAACAGGAATAACCCGAACTCCAGCTTCCTTCCATCTTGCAATATACTTTCCTGGATTTCCAGCTCCAGTTGTAACAACTTTTACCCCTTCTTCAATTACAATTTTTGCTATCTCATCTGCATTTTCAGAAAGTAACATTATATTAATACCAAAAGGTTTATCAGTTAGTTCTTTTGTCTTTCTAATTTCTTCTCTTATAAAACTTGCAGGAGCATTTGCTCCTGCTATTATTCCAAGTCCACCTGCATTAGAAACTGCAGCTGCTAAAGAACTATCTGAAACCCATGCCATCCCCCCTTGAAAAATAGGGTATTTAATATTTAACAATTTGCAAATATTATTGTTCATGAGATTTCCTCCACTCTATTTTTCTATAACATTTTCTATATATCTTACTGCATCTCCTACAGTTTTAATATTTTCAACATTATCAACTTTTACGTTAAATGCATCTTCAAGATCCATTACAACTTGAAATAAATCAAGTGAATCTGCACCTAAATCTTCAATGAAGTTAGTTTCTAATTTTACCTCATCTTCATTAACACCTAATTGTTCTACTACTATGTCCTTAATCTTTTCAAATACCATTTTAAAATCCTCCTAAAATTTAATTAATGTTCCTGCCCAGGTTAATCCTCCACCAAAGGCAGCTAAAATTATTTTATCTCCTCTTTTTATAAGACCTTTTTCAAACATTTCACTTAAAGCCACTGGAATACTCGCTGACGAAGTATTTCCATACTTATCTAGATTAATATAAAACTTATCCTTATCTACTTTTAATCTTCTTGCAGCATCATCAATTATTCTTGAATTAGCTTGATGAGGAACTATATATTTTATATTTTTTATATCCTCATTTGATTTTTCTAACAATTCATTAACTATTTGAGGTATTATTGATACTGCAAATTTATAAACCTCAGCACCTTTCATTTCTATATATCTTTTTTCTAACTTTTTATCTTTTGCAAAAGGTGTATTTAACTCTAATTCACCTGCAACTAAACTCTTTTCCCCAAGGCTTCCATCAGATGAAAAACATGTACTTATAATTCCTTCTTCATCATTTGATATTTCAATCACTGCTGCTCCAGCTCCATCTCCAAATAATACACAAGTACTTCTATCGCTCCAATCTATTATTCTAGATAAAACTTCCGATCCAATTACTAATGCCAGTTTTTTATCAGTGCCTCTAATTAAACTAGATGCAACTATCAAAGAATAAACAAACCCAGAGCATGCTGCTGATATATCAAATGCAGCTGCATTATTACATCCTAATAGTCCTTGAACACTGCAAGCTGTAGATGGCATAATTTTATCTGGTGAAGTAGTAGCTACAACAATTAAATCTATATCATCTTTATCACAATTACTATTTTTCAAAGCGGATAACGCTGCTTTATATGCTAGTTCAACTGTGCCTTCTCCACTAGATATTCTTCTTTCACTTATTCCGGTTCTTTTTACTATCCATTCGTCTGTAGTTTCAACTATGCTTTCTAAATCCTTATTACTTACTATATTATCTGGACAATAATGACCAAATCCAACTACTTTTACCCCTTTCATTTAACGCCTCTTTCTAAAAATTCAACTTTCAAGTTATATTTAACTCAAATATCAAATATTTTTATTATCAAAATATTATTTTATATTAAGTTATTATTGAATATGTAGATGTAACTTTAACTTCTACATATTCAATCAATTACTTCAATGTCATATCTATTCTATAAATAAAAATACAGAAATATCGACAAAATTCCTACTCTCAAATATTTTGACTATCAAAGTAATATCATCATGATAATACCATTTTTTTAATTTGTCAACATTCGTAATATTTTTTTAATTATAAATTTAAAATATAATAAGATTTTCTTATATTTAATTTTATATTTTCCATATCAAAGCATAATAAATTTCTTCATTTCGTGATTTTCACATTTTCTTATTTTATTTTCCAAAATATAATCAGTATCTATTAACATAAATTATTATTTAAACTATCTATTGTTTTTTCCAAAATTCTGAATTATACTATTAATAATATTTTGATTATCAAAGTATTATTCTTAAAATTTAAAGGAGTAAAATTATGAATATTAAACCATTAAAAATTGGTGATTTAATAGCTAAAGTCCCTATAATTCAAGGGGGAATGGGTGTTGGAGTATCTCTATCAAATCTTGCAGGTAATGTTGCAAAGAATGGTGCTATTGGTGTTATTTCTGCTGCTCATGCAGGTTATATGGAAGAAGATTTTGAAGCTAATACATTAAAAGCTAATCTAAGAGGGTTAGCTAATCATATAAAAAAAGCTAAAGAAATAAGTTCAAATGGAATAATAGGTGTTAATGTAATGGTCGCAATGAACAATTATGTTGAACATGTAAAGGCAGCAATTGAAGCTGGTGCTGATTTAATTATATCTGGTGCTGGACTTCCATTGAACTTACCTGAAATTACAAAAGGAAGCTCAATAAAGATAGCTCCTATAGTTTCATCTTCAAAAGCTGTAAAAGTAATACTAGGATATTGGAAAAAACATTTCAATAGAACTGCTGATGCAGTAATTGTTGAAGGTCCCAAAGCAGGTGGCCATCTTGGCTTTAAAGCTAATAACCTAGATGATGAAATTAAGAACTTTGATAATAATGTTATGAACATAATTAAAGAAGTAAAAAACTTTGAAAATGAGTTCAATACAAATATCCCTGTTATTGTTGCTGGAGGTGTCTTTGCTCATGATGATATGCTTAAATACTTAAATCTTGGAGCTAATGGCGTACAAGTTGCAACAAGATTTGTAGCAACTCATGAATGCGATGCACACATTAATTTTAAAAATGCTTATGTTAATTGTAAAAAAGAAGATATTGAATTAACAATAAGTCCTGTAGGTATGCCAGGAAGAGCTATAAAAAATAAATTAACAGAAACATTAAAGAAAGAAAAAGTAAGAATAACTAAATGTTATAACTGCTTAATTCCTTGTACTCCAGCAACAACACCATATTGTATAAGCTCAGCTTTGATCAACGCTGTAAAAGGCGATGTTGAAAATGGATTAGTTTTCTGTGGTGCAAATGCTCATCGAATAAATAAAATAATTTCTGTAAAAGAACTTATAGATGAATTAATGGGAAAGAACTAGTAATTTATATAAAAATAATAAATGAAAAATTCAAATGAATTTTTCATTTATTATTTTCACTTTTATTTCATTAAATTATTTCTGACTATTTAAAGTTCTTTCCATTCTATTTAAGGCCTCTAATAAAATTTCTCTTTGAGTACCTATATTTAATCTAACCCATCCTTCTCCATCTTTAACAAAATAACTTCCCACAACCATTGATATATTTGATTTTTTAAAAAATTCCTTTAATTCATCTTCGTTTTTAAATATATCTTTAATATTAATCCAAGCTAAAAAACTTGAGTCTGCTTTCATTACCTTTGCCATAGGCATATTTCTTTCAATCCACTTGTAAAGTATCATAAAGTTTTCTTCTATATATTTAGTTACTTCATCAAGCCATTCTTCACTTTCATTATAAGCTGCAACAACTGCTGGAATTGCAAAAACATGTGGACTTGTAACATAGACTTTCTTTAGGTAATTTAGCATCTTATTCCTAATATTGGGGTTTTTAATAATTATATATGATGATTTTAATCCGCCTAAATTAAATCCCTTATTAGGTGATATACACATAATACTATTATTATCTATATTTTCATTTGCATTCCATAGGGTAGTAAATGACTCTCTATTAAAAACTATATCCCTATGTATTTCATCACATACTAAAAGCACATCATGCTTAATACATATTTCACTTAATCTATTTAGTTCTTCCTTTGACCACACGCGTCCACTAGGATTTTGTGGGCTACAGAAAATATATAGTTTAACATTGTTCTCTATAATCTGTTCTTCCATTTTTTCAAAGTCTAAATAATATCTCATACCAACTAACTTTAATGTATTGCAAACTAATTTACATCCACCACGCTCTACAGCTTCAGCAAATGGATCATAAGCAGGAGTATTAATCATTACTGAATCTCCTTCATTACAAAAGCACTGAACTATATAATGTAATGTGGAGCAAGTACCAAACACTAACTTTATCCAATCTCTCTCTATATTCACATTAAACCTACGTTTATTCCAGTTTATAATAGCGTCATAATATTCATCATAATCATATGTATACCCATAATCACCTAAGCTAGCTCTCTTTATCAATGCTTCTTTAATTGAAGGAGAACATTCGAAATCTAGCTCAGCTATATCCATTGGTATAGCATCTTCGTTAACACCAAACTTTTCTTTCAAAATTTTATTATCCCATTTACGACAGTGGCTAAGCTTTCTATTAATCTTTTTATCTAAATTATATTTCATTTATTTTCCCTCCAGGATTATTAAATCTTTACTTGTATTATTTAGTACAACTCCTACCCCATTTTCAATTAATACATCATCCTCTATTCTTACTCCACATGTATTAGGTATATAAATTCCTGGTTCGCAAGACATTACCATACCTTCCTCCAAAATAGTATTACTTTTACTATTTAATATAGGTAACTCTCCATCCCCTATTCCAATTCCATGTCCTAATCCATGGGTAAAATATTCTCCAAAACCGTAACCACTTATTATATCCCTTACATGCTTATCTACATCTTTGCATGCAACTCCTGCTTTTATATAATTCACTCCTGCCATTTGTGCTTCTAAAACTATGTCATATATTTTCTTTAACTTAGGATCTGGCTCATCTATGCATATGGTTCTCGTCATATCTGACTGATAACCTTCATATATAATTCCAAAATCTATTGTAATAAATTCATGTGCAGCGAATTCTTTATCTGTTGGTCTTCCATGCGGCATAGATCCTCTTTTACCACTTGCAACAATTGTATCAAAAGCCATCCCACTCGCTCCGTTGCTTATTGATAAATATTGAATAAGTGCTGATAATTCATATTCTTTCATGCCTATGCGTATATTATCTAAAATCTCTTTAAACACTTTATCTGTAATCTCACAGGCTTTTTTTATTGATTTAATTTCATAAATATCTTTACATCTTCTTATCCATTCTAATTCATCATCTAATAAATTAATTTCTAGATCAAAATCCTTTAAATTTAAATACTCTTTCAATAAAATTTGATTAGGCTCTACTCCAACTCTATTTCTACTTCCTAAAATTTCTTTTACTACTTTAATATAATTCTTACCCTGTTCATGCACTATATTTGTAAATCCTGAGGTTACTTCACTTGCTTCATTTATATACCTTCCATCCATAATTTGATAATCGTCATCTTTAGTTATTAATACTTTTACTCCACTTCCAGGTAAAGCACCAATATATCTTTTATTTGACTTACTTTTAATTAATATAGCATCTATATCATTATCAATTAGAATCTTTCTAAACTTATCTCTTCTTTCTTTCATATTTCTCCCTTTCTATAATAAATGAGCAATATACACCTATAGTTCATATTGCTCATTTTTATCGATTATATTTTTGTTAGAAGTCTAAATCTAAATCAGATAGAATATCTTTATCTTCATTAGAGAATATATTACTTTCCTTATTAAGCTTTTCTTTCTCATTCTTAAGCTCTTGCTTTTCCATTATCTTGAAGAAAGGTAAATATATCAAGACAGCTAAAATTAATTGTAACCCGTTTGCAATTAATATTCTCCAATCTCCATTTGTTAAAAATGCTTCTAAAAATACTCCTACATATGGTGGATCAAAAAATGGTTTATTTAAAAATCCCCAATGCATCATAAACATAGGTAAAGTTCCTATTATTGCTCCTCCAAATACAAATGGAATAAACATTATTGGATTTAATATAATTGGTGCTCCAAATAATATTGGCTCATTAACTCCAAACAATGATGGGAAAAGTGAAATTTGTCCAATCTTTCGATAACGCTTAGATTTAGATAATAAGCAAGCAATTACGCATCCAATAGTTATTCCAGCACCTGTAAATCCAAAAAACGCACTTGATGTTCCTGCTGTATAAAAATGTGGTAATGGTTGTCCAGCTTGCATTGCTTGAATGTTTTCTGCAATAAATGTAGCCATTATAGGTCTTGTTACTGGCCCAAATACTGATGAATGTATTCCAAAGAAGAATATTGTACATATTGCAAAGTGTAATCCAAGAACTGCCCAAGGATTATCCATTGATCCAACTAATGGTGAAATAAACTTAGTTAAAATTTGTGGTGGCAATGTTCCAAATATCTTTAATGATAAGAATCTAATTAATATAAATGTTCCGGCAACTATTATTGTTATTGGAATAAGCTCAAAGGACTTTGATACAAAATCTGGAACTCCTTCTGGCATACGAATTGTAATATTTTTCTCTTTACAAAAACGGTACAATTCAACTGCTATTATACCAACTAGCATTGCACAAAATAATCCTTTTGACCCTAAATAACTAATAGATACCCCACCATCTACAGTTTCAATTGCTGTAAACAAAAAGGCAAAAGTAGCTAAAGTTATACATCCTGGAATATATAGTTTATAATGATTCCCTAAGTTATATGCAATACACATAACTACATATAAACTCATTAATCCTATTGATAAAGTAACAGGTAAATCTAATAGTTCACTATTATTTAAAATAAATTGGCTAACAGCATTTTCAGATCCAATCATATTAGGAAGTGCTGGAATTATAGCAAAAAAGCTTCCCAATATAGTAAACGGTGTCATAGCAACCATAGCAGCTTTTATTGCACTTAGATGCCTCTGCTTATCAACTTTATGCGCAATTGGCATAAGATACTTATTCATTAGTTCTTCAAATTTTTTAAACATTTTATCTCATTCCCCCTTTACTATTTGTTATTATCTTTTATTTGCTAATTGATGCTTTTTATAAGTTACTAAAGCTAGTTTTAATACTGTTGCTCCATCCATTTGACCATATACATCTTTATCTATTACAACAAATGGTATATTTCTAGGCTTACATATAGCTTCTATGAAATCAGTTTTATGTGATACTTGAGGCCCAACTAATACTATATCCCAATTATCAATTTCCCCTTCTAATGAATCTGCTGGAATAGCTATAAATTTAAAATCTTCTTCATTTAATTTAGAACTCTCTTTTACAACCTTTTTCATATTTTGCATTAACATATTTGTTGAAAATCCGCCTGCACAACATAATAAAATTTTCATATTATTTACCTCCTTGATATTTAAAAACTTCTACTAGTGTTTCAACTAAATCTCTAGCTAATTGACTTGTCATATAATGATCTTGAGCATGTACCATTAACAATGATATAGGGGTATTTTCTTTTTCAGGATCCATTTCATTTGTTATTAATTTTGTCTGAATCTTATGTGCCTCTAAATCTAATTTTCTTGATTCTTCAAGCAAAGATTTAGCTCCTTCAAAATCCATATCCTTTACTTTCTTTAATGCTTCAAATGCCTTTCCTTTGCTATCTCCTGCTATGGAAATAATGTTCATAATATCTTTTTCTAACTCCGTCATACTATTTTCCTCCTAAAATTTTATAGTTTCTTCATATGCTTTTTCATCAAAATTTTTGATTATTTCTACAAAAATATCTATAGCATCTTGAATGTCATTTTTATTCGCAATGGAATATCCACAATGTCCATATCTAACAGGTATACATGATACAGCTACTGGCTTTCCTGAATATACCTTATGTGCCTCTCCCCCATCAGTTCCTCCAGTCGTAAACATATCTAACTGAAGTTCCTTATTTAAATTTCTTGCTGATTTTTTTATAAAATTTATTAATTTTCTATTTGGAACTAAAGTCTTATCAAAATTTGTAAGCATCATTCCCTTTGATATTTGTCTGTTATTTGTATGATCTCTTATAAATTCATCTGAAAAACAAGCCACATCTATTGGAAGTATTATATCTGGATTTATTTTATATGTTGCTGTTTTTGCACCTCTTATTCCTACCTCTTCACTACTTGTCCCAACAAAATATACTGTATTAGGATGAACCTCATTCTTTAGCTTTTTTAATACTTCTCCAATAATAAAACACCCTAACCTATCGTCAAACGCTTTTCCACAAATAGTATTATCTATATCTAATTCCTCAAATTCAGTAGTAAATGTCACCATATCCCCAACTTCTATTCCAAGCTTCAATACCTCTTCATAACTAGTTGCACCAATATCAACATATACTTTAGTTGCTACTCCATTATCATAATTAGCATTTAATATTCCATTGACTTTATGCCCTTCATTAGTTGTTATTCTTACTTTCTGCATAAATTTTGATAATTGCTTAACACCCCCTACTTCCATCAACATAATTTGTCCTTGGCTAGAAATACTCCTTACCATGAAACCAACTTCATCAATATGTGAACATATCATTATCTTTGGCCCATTAATATTTCCTTCTTTTTTAAAAATAATACTGCCTAAATTATCATAAGATATTTCATCTGCATAATCTTTTAGTTCTTCTAACATTACATTTCTTACTTCAGCTTCATTTGATGCAATACTATCTGAATTACTTAATTTTTTTAAATATGCGATATTCATAAACTCCTCCTAAATATTTATTTCATTTAGATTTATTAAAAAATCTTCAAAGGTTTCTGAACCTCTTAACTTTTCAACTAAATATTCATCTTTCATTATTTCAAATAATATTTGGGTTACCATTCCAAGGTAATCCATATTCCCTTTTTCTAAAGCAACCATAAAAATTATTTTTACTGGTTTTTTATTGTAAGTAAAATTATTATTCTTTATTATTGCAACACTTAGCAAATTATCTTTGCCACAGATATTTATAGGATGAGGAATAGCTACTCCATTATCATATATTGTTGACATATATTCTTCTCTTTCTATAATATATGAAGCATAATTTTCATCTACATATCCTAATGCTTCAACTCCCTTTGCCATCTCCTCTAATAGTTCCATATAATTATTATTTTTAGTTACTACCCGAAAGGTTTCTTTTTTAAACAAATTCATAAACTCTTTGTTTGTTTTAATAAAGCTATTACTAGTTCTTTTCATTTTAATTATATTTCTAATTCTCAATATATCTAAATCGTCAATTAGTTCATCAACGTATACAACTGGCATTTTAAACTCTCGGCTCAATTGCCAATTAGTAAATATTATATCTGGATTAAAGTTCTCCACTTCATCTTCATCTAATAAAGAATATGTTCTGATATCACTTGAAGAAAATAACATCTCTAATTTTAATTTCATTAATAGTGCACTGCCTTTTCCACTAGAACATATTATTGCTATCTTATTGTAGTTACGAATTTTATTATAAATTTCTTTTTCTAGATGTGCTGCAAAATGAGTTGCTATAAATCCTATTTCATCTTGGGAAATGCTTATTTTATATTTTCCTTCTATTTCATTTGAAAATTTAATTGCAATATCAAATATTGTAGGATATTTTATACTTATTTCCTTAACTAAAGGATTACTAAATGATGTTTCCTTTTGCAACCTATTTATTAATAAGGAAATATGATATAATAAATTTTTCTTAAATTCTTCATCTTCATAGAAATTAGTATCATATTCACAATCAATTTCCTGTACAAATCTTTCTATGTCTTTACGTAACTCTTCAATATATATTTCATTATTAGTAAATTTTTTGGTTTTTTTTATTAAATACTTTTTTAAATCTATTAACTCATTTTCATTTAATTTTATATCATATATTTCTTCTATAGTATTACTTAACTCATCAGCAACTCTAAAATATGTTGACTTTTCTTTTTCATAATTAAAATAATTATTATATACCTCATTATGAATACAAATTGTAATTTTAATAAAAGAATTTATTTGTTCTAATTCTATATAGTTAGTATTTAAATTATTTTCTTTTAATAGTTCTATTAATTTATTTTCTATAACTTTAAAATTTCTTTCCTTTAGTCCATTTTCTATATAATTATTTATAAACTCATTTCCATCTTCATAATACATTAAGATAAACTTTTTTCTCGTATAATCATCACATTGTATTTTTATACCATAATGAGCCTTCTTTTCTAATGTTATATTTCTACTCTCTAACTCTAATTCTACTTTTCTCATATCTGATTTTATTATTGATTTACTTACACTAATTTTTTCAGCTAAATAATCCATAGTAATAAATTCTCTATTCAATAAAAGTAAAACAATAATATAACTTGTCCTATATTCTGGTGAGAAAGTTTCATTAAATGATATCTTTTCAATATAAGAATTGAATGCATCTTTATTATTTATTTCTATATAATAACCTCTAGCTCTTTTCAGCCTTATATCAAAACCATTACTTTTTCCATCCTTTATTAAATATTTCATATTATTACTAATGGTTTTTGTGGATACTTTAAAGAAGTCTGCAAAGTAATCTAAATTTAGATACGTATCACTATTTAACAATTGCTCTAATATTTTCCTGTTCCTCATATTATTCTCCTTTAATGAAATCAATTTCAACCTTATATTTATAATTTTATATAATCTACAACTTTTTTAAAAGGTCATAATTTTCTACTATAATTAGAAATTAAAATCATTTTCTCTCTCATTATTCCATATTCTTTTCAAATTAGCTGTTAAGTTGTATGCATTTTATATAGTTTTATTATTCTAATACTCTTTGTAAATGTACTTTATTTATAATTAAAAATAAAGTTTAACTACTTGCACATGCTTTCCTATTATCTTACAATTATATTATATTATATCTTAGGAGCTGAAGTTATGTCTTATATTGAAAAAAAGCCCATTAATCGAAGTAAATTAAGGTTATTTTTAGGACAAATATACTATAGGATAAGAAAATATTTTTACTGGTGGCTCTCTAAAAATAAATATAGTGAAAATATTAATAAGGAAGAATTAGGGTATGTAATTTTTATGCATAGCACACCTATTTATAGAAAATTAAGAAATGTTGATATGTACTTGCAACATAATAAAGTTGAAAACTTAAAACTTGCTATAAAAAAGCTAGATGGAGTTACTATTATGCCTGGTGAATACTTTTCTTACTGGAAACTAATAGGTAAGCCTACTTATAGAAAAGGTTATAAAGATGGGGTAGTTCTTTGCCCTAATGGTGATTTTAAGCCTGGTGTTGGTGGGGGATTATGCCAATTATCTAATTTAATTTATTGGATTACTTTACATACTCCTCTAACTGTTACTGAACGATATAGGCATAGTCATGATGTTTTTCCTGATGTAAATAGGACACAACCTTTTGGCTCTGGTGCTACATGCTTTTTTAATTATTTAGACTTAGAAATTAAAAATACTACAAATAAGCCTTATCAGCTTAAATTATATCTTACAAATGAGAAGCTTGTAGGTGAGTGGCGTTCAATTGAAAAATGTAATTATAGATATGAAATTTATGAAAAAGAACATTCAATAACTCCTGGATTTTATGGCCATTATATTAGAAATAATGTAATACATAGAAAAGTTTTTAATATTGTTGGTGAAGAAATTAATGATGAGTATGTTGCTGAAAATCATGCATTTATGATGTACCAACCATACTTAGACAATGGAAAAGTAACAATTGATAATGCATAATTGATAATTTGTGTGAAAACTCAGGGAGTTTTATATTTAATGAAAGAATGAAAAAATGAAAGAATTGTGGAATAAACTCCTACGGAGTTTAGAAAAATTTTATTTTCTTATAATTTAGCTATGCTAAATTATTTCCTTAATTCTTTCACTTTATATTTAATACTGTAGTATTAAATTAAATTTTCATTCTTTCATTTTTTTTAATTTTAGCTATATGATTTTTTTAATGCTTTTAATAAAATTTTTGGATCCTTCTTATAAGGTGTTACTGGAATTACTTTTTTATTTTTTACATTTAATAATGTATAAACCGCTATTCTTGCCGCACGTACTGAGTATTCTTCAGTAAATACCATGTCTTCTGGAATTTCAACAAATTGACTTATCATCGCAAAGTTAGTTGAACCTTCTGGTACTACATTAGGTCTATCACTCATTTTACGTGGTTGGAATTGTGCATCAACATATGGCATCATACATGGAATTACATTTACTACAGTTTCCATAATCTCGTCAATCTTATCTTCAAAATGTAAATGATGTAAAAGTTCAATTAATAATTCTTCACCAGTACATTCTCTCATAGGTTTCTTTACATAATCTCCAATTTTATCTGTGTAAAGTCCATATCCCCAGAATATTGTTGTATCCATTGGTTGATTTTTAAAATGTGGTTGCGCAGCTACAACTATGCTCATTAACCAATTAGAATCTTTAAATGTCATTAACGCTCCACTACCTGGTACATTACCTGAGAATTGTTCTATAAGTTTTAATAATTTATTACCCTTACATGTTACAGTAAAACTTTCCCAATTAGTTTCATCTGGATGTCCAAAGAATGGTTCTGGATTCCCAAGCCCTGGTTTCTTTTTAGTAACTTTTGCCCAAAGTTCTCCTGAAATTGGTTTATTAGGATTATACTCGGGAGCTGTTTTAAAATCTCCTAGTGTTGCACTATCAGTCATGCAAGCATTAGTCATTATACAAATATCCCCATCATTTAATTCAATTATTTTTTCTCCATCTTCATCTTCTATATGCATTGCTGTTACTGTTATACCTTCACCTGGTTTAAAATCTAAATCTGTAACAGTTGCATTTATACTGAAATCAACACCAAACCCATCTAAATAAGCTTTTAATGGTAGTATAACTGATTCATATTGATTATATTGAGTACGTGTTACACCTTCTAATGTTTCAATACGTGAAAATTCAAATATCATACGTTCCATATAGCGCTTAAACTCAAACAAACTAGACCATTTTTGGAATGCAAATGTTGTTTGCCACATATACCAGAAGTTTGTTGTAAAGAAATGCGGTGTATCCTTAAACCAATCTTCAATTGTTAAATCATCTAATTTTTCTTCTGGAGTAATCATTAATTTTCCAAGTGCCATACGATCTGTATTATTAAATCCCATGCTTTCTACATCTTGTATAACGCCATATTTATCAATCAAACGTGCTTGTGCATGTGTTGGGTGTAAATGGTCAAAGTTCAATATTTCTTCTGTAACACTCATACCTGGCATTTCTAATGATGGGACACTTCTTAATAGTTCCCAAAAGTTTTCATATGTTTCTTCATTTAACATTCTTCCACCACGGCATACAAATCCGTTTATCAGATCTCCAGCTCCATCATTGCTTCCACCTAATATATGCATTCCTTCTATTATATGAATGTTTTCACCTTTAAAATTACAATCCCTTACTAGATATGCAGCTCCTGCTAAAGATGCTAAACCGCCACCAACAAAATATACTTGTCTTTCATTATTTTCATTAAAATTTTGAGTGAATGTTACAAATGATGCTTCTTTTTCTTCACCCTTCTTCATCTTCTTTGCTGCCAAAGTAGCAACTGCTGCTGCTCCTGCAATAGCTCCAACTGCTAATAATGGATTTATATTACCTTTTGACTTCTTACCCATAAATATCCCTCAACTTTCTTTATATATTATTTGTCTATCTAATTAATATTATAGTTTACCCAAATAATAAAGTATTTAGACAATATTTATCATGTGTCTAATTTTGTTTATTTTTTATAATTTATACATCTATTCTTAATATTTTGTTCACACATTTAAACATTATAATCTTTTATTTTCTAAAGAGGCTCTCGTTTCATTAGTTCCTTTTAAACCATTGATTTTACTTGCTTAAAGACGTTTTAAAACTTAAACAAAAATTTTTATCTATTATTTATATATGCGCAAAAAAGGAAGCTCAAATTAGAACTTCCCTTTTTTATTAGCTAATGTCAAAACCTATTTTGATATAGCTTCACTTTAATTTACTTTTTAAATTTTATCTAAATATTGAACAGCACTAAGGGCAGCTATATTACCTTCCCCTGCAGATTTTATATATTGGTATGGCTTACCTACACAATCACCAGCTGCAAAGCATCCTGGTATATTTGTCTTCATAAGTCTATCAACAAAGATATGATTTTCTTCTATTTTTAAACCTGGAACTAGCTGTCCTGGTGATATTGAATCTTTTAATAGAAAAACTGCATCTGTTTCTATTTCAGTATTCTTTAGGATCAATTTATTTACCTTTAATTCACCAACTATTTCTTGCGGCTTATCTTCTACTACTTTTATATTATTTCTTAAATTATAATTACCTTTATACATAGGAACATAATATACTTCTCCAGCTAACTCTGAAACATAATTTGCTTCTTCCTCGGCTTCCTTGTTATGGCCTATTATGGTTACTACTTTACCTTTGTATAATGGTGCATCACAAGTTGCACAATATCCTACACCCTTACCTAAGTATTCCTCTTCACCCTTTATAGGTCTTGTATATTCTATTCCTGTTGCTAAAATAACAGATTTTGCTTCAAAAGTTTTATCATTTGCCATTAAAGCAAAATACTTCCCCATTGCATAAATACTATTAATTCTTTCTTCTGTTATTTCTATATCCATAGCCTGTAGATGCTCTTGAAACCTTTCCTTAACACCTTCTCCTGTTATTCCATAAAAGCCCAAATAGTTATTAATCTTAGGTGCTTTAACAAGCTTATTAGTTAGGTTCTTATTTCCAAAGATAATGAATTTCTTATTCCTTATCTTTGCATTTAAGGCTGCTGATAAACCAGCTGGACCACTACCTACTATTGCAATATCATATCTTTCGCTCACTTTTCTACCTCTTTATTTTATAGATGTTTAACTACAGCTTCTTTTAAAGAATCCTTCGGCATAAAACCAACTAAAGTTTCTACTGGAGCACCATTCTTAAATATCATTAAAGTTGGAATACTTGCTATTTGATATTTATTAGCTATATTGGGATTTGCATCTACATCAATTTTTACAAATCTTGCATTATTTACTTCATTAGACACTTCCTCTAATACAGGAGCAATCATTTTACAAGGACCACACCAAGTTGCCCAAAAGTCTACTAACACAACTCCTTCATTTTTTAGTACTACTTCATTAAAGTCTGTTTCTGATACATGTTGAACCATATAAATTTACCTCCTAACATACCCCTTAGGGGTATCCTTTGTATTTATTTTACACAATTATTTATTTATAGTCAATAGATTATAGGGTTAATTTTACCTTTTTATTCTTCCCAATAAAAACTCTTTTATTTACTATTTTTTTAAATGTAAAAATTGAGATTCGTATAATTCTTTATATAAGCCTTCTCTCTTTAATAAAACTTCATGACTTCCCTTTTCTTCAATTCCTTTATCAGTTAACACTAAAATTTCATCTGCATTTTTTATTGTTGACAATCTATGAGCTACAACTATAGTAGTCCTTCCTGCGCATAATTCTTCTAAAGATTTTTGTATCATATATTCTGTTGTATTATCTAATGCTGATGTTGCTTCGTCTAAAATTAATATAGGTGGATTTTTTAAGAATACCCTTGCAATTGAAATTCTTTGTTTTTGACCACCTGAAAGTTTTACCCCTCTTTCTCCTATATAAGTATCATATCCTTCTGGTAATGACATAATAAATTCATGTATATTAGCGCTTTTAGCTGCTACTACCACTTCTTCATCAGTAGCATCATGCTTTCCATATAATATATTATCTTTTATTGTTCCAGTAAATAGAAAGACATCTTGTTGCACTATTCCTATATTTCTTCTTAAAGACTCTAATGTAGCATCATATATACTTATATCATCAATAGTTATATTTCCTTCTGTTACATCATAAAATCTAGGAATTAAATTACAAAAAGTTGTTTTACCACCACCTGATGGTCCTACTAATGCAAGCATTTTTCCTTGTTCTATATCTAGATCTATTCCTTCTAAAATACTCTTTTCATCATAACTAAAATGAACATTTTCAAATTTTATATGACCTTTAATATTCTTTAATTCTAAACTTCCATCATCTTCAATCTTTTCATCTATTATAGATATAAATCTCTTAAATCCAGTCATTCCATTTTGATATTGTTCCATAAAGTTAACTAGCTTCTTAATTGGTTGTGTGAATAGCTTTATATATAGTAGATAAGCAAAGAAATCTCCTAAATTTATTATATCGAAATATGTGAATATACCACCAGCTATTAATACTACATAATCTAATATATCTATTCCAAAGCCAACTCCTGCAAAATATTCAGCCATAACCTTATAAGCTCTTGATCTAGCATTCTTAAATTTGTTATTACCTTTTTCAAATTTATCTATTTCATGATCATGCGATACAAAAGCCTTTGTTATTCTTATACCAGAAAGAGAGTTTTCTAAATTTGAATTTACTGCTGATGTCTCTATTCTAGTTTCCATGAAAGCATTCATCATTTTATTTTTTTGCTTCCAAGTAAATAACACAATAAAAGGTATAAATGCAAATATAATAAGAGTTAATGGTATATTAATTGTACATAATACAGTAAAAGAACCAATTAACATAACAAGAGAAATAAACAAGTCCTCAGGTCCATGGTGAGCAAGCTCTGATACTTCCATAAGGTCATTTATCATTCTGCTCATTAAGTCCCCAGTTCTATTATTATCAAAATATGAGTTAGGTAGTTTTTGTAGATGTAAAAACATGTCCTTTCTCATATCCCCTTGCATATGCACCCCCATAACATGTCCATAATATTGCATGAAATAACCACAAGCTGCTTTTATTAAATATATGATTAATAAAGTAACTCCGAATACTACTAGCATTCTTATATTTTTATTTGGAATGCTATCATTGACTAAAGTTCTTGTCATCATAGGATAAACAAGATCACATGCTGCTGCAATAAATGCTGCAAACATATCTAAAAAGAATAGTTTTTTGTATGACTTATAGTAACTAATAAATCTCTTTACCATAAATAACCTCCTTCTATTACTACATTATATTTTTGTTATTATTTAATAATAGCCTTATTGATAATAATTTTCAAGGAATCTTTATTATTTTGAAATAATTTACCTATTATTAAAGATGCTGATATATTCTATTTATAACTATAACCATTTTTAATAATCTATTTTATGTTATTCCTACCTATATATATCAACTATTAGTCCTTGAATTTCATCTATAGAAGCAGCTATATTTAAATTATCTCCTTCACCCTTTAAAAGAGATTTAGTAATCTCTTCAAGTTTTTGATCTATAGTATCTATTGTTATGAAGTATTGTGTTTGCCAAAAGCTTATATCTTTTTTAGTATCATACATAAACTTTAAAATAGACTCTAAATATTCTTTTATTAACTTCTTATAAGCTATGACATCACCATATGTTTTAGTAATTACTAATCTATTTCCCTTTTTATGTATTTCTTCAATCATTTGATTTAATTGTTCTTCAGATTTTCTTTCTTTAGCTTGATTAAAACTTTGTGAAAAATCTTTTTTCTCTGATACTACTCTTCTATCTTGCTTAACTGGACTTTTTCTATTTATTCTACCTATCTCCATAATCGTCACCCTTTCTCTATAAGATATTATATCATCAAAAAATATTTTTCTCTCACTTTTTTTTCCATGTATTAATATTAATAAAAGTAAATATGCTATACTTATATAAGAAATTTATTTTTACAAATTTTAGAAAGTTTGGAGGTATTTAAATGTGGTTTAATAAAAGCTCCGAGGAAATAATTAAAGAGTTGTCCTCAAATGTAATTAATGGACTTTCCTCAGCAGACGCGAAATTAATATTGGAAAAAAATGGCCCAAATAAACTTCAAGGAAAAAAGAAAAAATCTACTTTTCAACTTTTTTTATCCCAAATTAATGATGCAATGATTTATATTCTACTAGTTGCAGCAGTAATATCTGCAATTGTAGGAGAAATAAGTGATGCAATTATTATTTTGATTGTAATCTTTGTTAATGCAATAATTGGAGTTATTCAAGAATCCAAGGCTGAAAAAGCTTTAGAAGCATTAAAAAGTATGTCAACACCCAAAGCTCTTGTTAAGAGAGATGGCTCAATTATTGAAATACCATCAGAAGAAGTGGTGGTTGGTGATATTGTAATAATAGATGCGGGTAGATATATTCCAGCAGACTTAAGATTAATTGAATCTGCTAATTTAAAAATTGAGGAATCAGCTTTTACAGGTGAATCTGTTCCAGCTGAAAAAAATTCAGATATTATAAATGAAGAAAATGATGTTCCAATTGGAGATCAGCATAATATGGCATTTATGTCGACCCTAGCAACTTATGGTAGAGGAACTGGTATAGTAATAGCTACCGGTATGGATACTCAAATAGGCAAAATTGCTAAGATGTTAGATGCAGAAGATGAGAATACTACTCCTCTTCAAAAGAAATTGGCTCAGTTAGGTAAAACTCTAGGATTTGCTGCAGTCGGAATTTCAATTGTTATGTTTATAGTATCTATGTTCCAAGGTAGAGATTTTCTTGAAATGTTTATGACTTCTATAAGCTTAGCTGTAGCTGCTATCCCTGAAGGACTGCCTGCAATAGTTGCTATTGTTTTAGCTCTTGGAGTTCAAAGAATGATAAAGGAAAATGCTATTATTAGAAAACTTCCTTCTGTTGAAACATTAGGCTCTGTTAATATAATTTGCTCAGATAAAACTGGTACATTAACTATTAATAAAATGACAGTAAAAAAATTCTATATTAATGGAGAAACTAAGAACTTAGAAGAAATAGATATTAAAAATGATGAAAGTAAGTTATTAGTTGATGGTATGATTCTATGTAATGATGCTACATCTAAAGATGGTGTTCAAACTGGTGATCCTACAGAAGTTGCATTAATTGATGTAGGTAATAAAATTAACATATTTAAAGAAGATTTAAATAAAGCACACAAGAGGGTAAATGAAATTCCATTTGATTCTGACAGAAAGCTTATGACCACTGTAAATACTTATGATAAAGTATTTAATGTATTTACTAAAGGAGCCATAGACAGTATTTTAAAAATCTCTAATAAAATATTAATTAATGGAGAAATTAAAGATTTTACAAAAGAAGAAAAAGAAAAGGTTCTAATGGCTTCAAATTTAATGTCTGACGATGCATTAAGAGTTTTAGCATTAGGATATAAAGTTATAGATACTGAACATGTTGCTATAGATGACCTTGAAAAAGATTTAATCTTTGTTGGTCTTATGGGAATGATAGATCCTCCAAGAGAAGAAGTAAAAGGTTCAATTCAAGTTAGTAAAAATGCTGGAATTAGAACAATAATGATAACTGGTGACCACAAAAATACAGCTGTAGCCATTGCTAAAGAACTTGGAATTGCTAATGATATTTCAGAAGCTATGTCTGGTAGTGAAATAGATACCTATTCAGATGAAGAGTTTACTAAGATAGTTAATAATTATAGAGTCTTTGCTCGTGTGTCTCCTGAGCATAAAGTTAAAATTGTTAAAGCCTTTAAATCTCATGGTAATATTGTTTCTATGACTGGTGACGGTGTTAATGATGCTCCATCTTTAAAGGCAGCTGATATAGGAGTTGCCATGGGCATAACAGGCACAGACGTTGCAAAAGGTGCTGCAGATATGGTATTAACCGATGATAACTTCACAACTATAGTTAGTGCTGTAGAAGAAGGGCGTAATATTTTTAATAATATAAAAAAATCTATTTTATTCTTGTTAAGTTGTAACTTAGGAGAAGTAGTTGCATTATTCGTCGCTATATTATTAAATTGGGCTGCTCCACTATTACCAATACACATTCTTTGGGTAAATTTAATTACAGATAGTTTTCCTGCTCTTTCCCTTGGTGTCGATCCTGGAGATAAGGGAGTTATGGATCTTCCGCCAAGAAACCCAAAAGAAAGCTTATTTGCTGGAAGAATGGGTAAATTGCTAATATTAAATGGTATACTAATAGGAATAACTACTTTATTTGCTTTTGTACTAGGTGAATATTTATATCCAGATTCACTAAGACATGCTCAAACTATGGCATTTGTTGTGCTTAGCGTTTCACAATTATTCTACTCACTAGCTATGAGAAATGAAACTAAGTCACTGTTCCAAGTTGGAGTATTTAAAAACAAATGGCTAATAGGATCAATACTACTAGGCATTTTATTACAGCTTACTATAATAACAATACCATTTACTGCAACAATCTTTAAAGTATATTCATTAAAACTTAAAGATTGGGGAATAGTGATATTAATATCTTTAATTCCATTTGTTATAAATGAAATTATAAAGATATTCTTCAGAATGAAGGACAAAAAATAATAAAATAATTAAAGAATGAAAATTTAATTTAACACTTTAGTATTAAATATAAAATGAAAGAATTAAGGAAATAATTTAGCTTGCTAAATTAAGAAAAATAAATTTTCTAAACTTCTACGAAGTTTATTCCGTAATTCTTTCATTCTTTCATTTTTTAATATTCTCATTAATTATATCTTATTCATTATCCATTAAAAAATGTTTCCATCTTTAAGCTTTCCATTATTCATAGAATAAATTTTATCTGCTACTTTTTCTGCAAATGTCATATCATGAGTAATTATAAGCATACTCATACCATCTTTTGCAAGGCTTTTTATTAAACTTGCTACTTCACCTGTTAGACCTGGATCTAATGCAGAAGTAGGTTCATCAAAACACATTAACTTTGGATTTAATGCTAATGCTCTCCCTATTGCAACTCTTTGCTTTTGACCACCTGATAATTCATAAGGATAGCTATTTAATTTATCTTTTAGTTCTAAAAATCCTAAAATTTCTGTAGCATTTTTCTTTGCTAATTCATCAGATTCTCCTAAAACTCTTTTAGGTGCTTCAATTAAATTTTCTAGTACACTCATATGTGGAAATAGATTAAAGTTTTGAAATACTAATCCAATTTCTCTTCGCGCTTCATTAAATTCTTGTTTTTCTTTATATACTCCTTCTTTGCATAAAAATTTATTATCTATTTCTATAGTTCCTTCATCACAAAACTCTAATCCATTTACACATCTTAATAAAGTTGTTTTACCACCACCTGATGGTCCAACTATGACTGCTATCTCTCCATTTTTCACTTCTAAGTCTATCCCCTTTAAAACTTCAGACTTACCAAAGTTCTTCCTTAACCCCTGAATTTTTAGCATAAGCCATCCCTCCTACTGATAGTAACCAAATCTTTTTTCAATACTTTCTAGCACTTTTGTTATCAAACTATTAAATAATAAATAAACAACTCCTATTACTACAAATGGCATTATAGATGAAAGTCTATTTGAAGCTATCTTTGCCACTTTTAATAACTCATCTAACCCTACAACATAAACTAAAGCTGTATCTTTAACTAGAGTAACAATTTCATTTGCAACTGGTGGAAATATTCTTTTTAATGCTTGTGGCATTATAATTCTAAAGAAAGTATCTTTTTTGCTTAATCCTAATACCTCTGCCCCCTCAAATTGTCCTTTATCTATAGATATAATTCCTGCCCTAAATATCTCTCCAAAATATGCCCCATAATTTAATACCATTGCTAATATAGCTGCTGGAAATCTTGGAATACTTATATTTATTAATGGTAGTCCAAAAAATATAAATAAAATTTGTAATAAAAGAGGTGTTCCTCTTAAAATTAATACATATACTTCTGTTATTGAATTTAATATCTTTACTTTAGATATTCTTCCAAGTGCAATTATGCACCCTAATGGTATAGATAAAATCAAAGTAATTATAAATATTTCTATTGTAACTTTTAACCCTTCTAAGACTTGTGGAATAAAAGCTATTATTTCGTTTATTAATTCCAAATAAAACACCTCGTCTTAAATTAATTTAGTAATTTATAAGTTTATTTAGCTATTATATCTTCTCCAAACCATTTTTTTGATATCTCTCCTGCTTTGCCCTCATTTACTAGTTCATCAAAGGCATTATTAAAAGCTTCAACTAAATCTTTATCATCTTTTCTCATTCCTACTGCGTATGATTCTTTACCAAAATCCTCATCTAACACTTTATATTTTTCTGCTCCTCTTTGGTTTATATAATATTTAGCTAATATTTCATCTGCAACAACTGCATCTACTCTTCCTGCTTCTAAATCCATCAAAGCTTCATTATTAGTTTCAAATGTAACTATTTTTCCATCTTTAAAGCTATTAACTATATCCCCATCAGCTTCTATTGCATCTACTGCACTCGATTGATTTTGGGCAGCAACTACAGCATCTTTTAATTCTTTTTTTGAATTAATTTTTGAATTAGCTAATGTTATGATGACTTGTCTATTATTTAAATATTCCTTTGAAAATGCAACTTTTTCTTTTCTCTCTTCAGTTACACTATATCCATTCCAAATAAAATCTATATTGCCATTGTTAAGTTCTGTTTCTTTCATACTCCAGTCTATAGGTTGAAATATAATCTTTTTATTTAATTTTTCACCAATTCCTTTTGCAAGTTCTATATCAAACCCTGTATATTCACCATTTTTGTCCTTAAATCCCATTGGTACAAAAGTATCATCAAACCCCAATACTAATTCTTCTTTTTCCATAGAATTTTCAATTTTCTTTTCTCCACAAGATACTAATGCTAATGACATTACTCCTAATAATAAAGTTATTAATATTTTTTTTATTATTTTCATTATTAAATCCCCCTTTTTCTTTGTTTATTTATCACTTTATCATAGTAAAGTAATAAAGTCAACAAAAATACAATAATTTATTTTTATTATTGTATTTTTAATTTTTAATGATTTTTCTTAAATTATATATAATAATCGTTGTAATAGGAATTAGTAATATCCAATAAAAAGTACTTAATTGTAATTCTTCTAATTTAACTAAGTGTCTGTATAAAATTATACTTGAATAAATAAAATCTATAAATATAATAAATACAATTGAACTTTCTATAGTAAAAAAATAAGTTATTAAAGAAGTTAAATATATCACTCCAAGCATAATAAAATTTTCATATTTAAAATTAGTACTAATAATATTTGAAAAAATAGCTAAAAAGCAATTATATATTATAAATATTGAAATTATTATATCTGCATTTTTATTTTTTTTAGTCATTAAAATCTAGCTCCTTTTTATATACATTACTATTATTAACACTTTAAAAACTCCCTATTCTTATTATTTTTAACTTTATTATATATTTATATGATTTATCTAGTTTTCTCACTTTTATAAATATTGATTTTATTCTAGGAATTAAATAATTTATTCTATTAATATCTTTTTCATTTTGTATATATTTTTCTACTGATAATTTAATATGTAAAAAAGAGGCAGTACAAACTGCCTCTTTTTAAAATTACTTTAATCTCGTTCCTTCTTCTTCTTGAACTATTTTTCCACTCTTCATCAACCCACCTAAAGCCATCTTAAAATAGTTTTTACTAGTATTAAATGTAGCCTTAATATCTTCTGGATTTGATTTATCATTAAATGGCATAAAACCACCATTTTTATTTAAATATTTTAATATATCTTCTTGAATTTGTTCTCTTTCATTTAACCTTGTTTTTCTTGGAGTTAAACCTATAACTCCATCTTCGTATATTTTTTTTATTCTTAACTTCATTTCAGTTCCTGGATAAACTTCCATATAATATTCATTTGGTAATACTATCCCTTTATACTTTGAATCTATAGCTACATGAATTGTTCCACCTTGACTTTTTGAATAAACCTGAGCTATAACCTCTTCTCCAACTTTAAATTCCTTTTCTTCTTCTTGCGCATTTAATAAATAATTTTCTACATCTGTAGTTGCTGCTAATCTTCCAGTTTTATCTACATATATGTAAAATAAATATTTACTTCCTGTATGTAATTTAAATCTTTGCTCTTTTATTGGAACAAAAATATCTCTATCTAGCCCAAAATCAACAAATGCTCCAAACTCTGTTTGGAATACCACTTTTAAATATGCAACTTCTCCAACAGTAACTAAAGGTTTTTTAAAGGTAGCTATTGGTCTATCTTTTGAATCTCTATATACAAATACCTCTATTTTATCTCCTACTTGTATTTCTTTATCCTCTGTCATAGATTTAGGAAGTAATACATCTATTCTTCCTTCATCTCCTAAATAAAACCCAAATTCTTTTTCTCTTTTAACTTCTAAAACATTGTATTTTCCTATATTAATCATTTTTCCTCCTGATTTTATAAGTATTTTTTACTTAACTCAACATAATTATTAGCAGATTTTTTTATACTTTCAATTTCATCATCTGTAAGCTTTCTTATAACCTTTGCTGGACTTCCAAGAATAAGAACTCCTTCTTCATATTCTTTACCTTGAGGTACTAAAGAACCAGCTCCTATTATAGTATTCTTTCCTATTTTCGCTCCATTTAATATTATTGACCCCATTCCTACTAAAACATTCTCTGAAATTGTACATCCATGAATTATAGCTCCATGACCTACAGTCACATTTTTACCTATAATAGTTTCAAAATCAACATCAACATGAACAACTGAATTTTCTTGAATATTGGTATTTTCACCTATATATATTTTGCTCATATCACCTCTTAATCGTGATCCAAACCAAATATTCACATTCTTCTCAATAACAACTTCCCCTATTATATCAACACTCTCAGATATATAGCAAGTTTTATGTATTACTGGTTTTATTCCATTAAAATCTTTTATCAATTTTACTTCCTCCAATCTAGTAAGTAATCCTTAAAGTTATTTTATCATTACTGAATATTATTGTCATTATTTATAGTTATTCAATACTATATATAGATAAGTAATAATTTATTGAGGAGCTTATTTTGGGAAGAAAAAAACATAAACAATTAAAAGAATTTGATCAAAGTAACATAAAATTTTATTATGGTATTCCACACTCTCATACTGAATTTTCAACTGGTAAAGGTTCTCCCATCGAAGCTTATGAGTATGGGTATAGATCTGGATTAGATTTTATGTTTATAACAGATCATAACTCTTATTTATCTAGTGAAATATCTATTAAAGATGATAAATACTCTAAGTTCCAAGGAACTAAGGTTTATGCCTCAAAAATAAAAAAGAAATATGATAGTTTTCTACCACTAGTTGGTTTTGAATGTAAGACTTATCTCTATGGAGATTTAAATATAATGAATTCTTCAAACTTTTTTACTGGTAGCGTAAGAGATTTAAAAGTCCTAGCATTATGGATGTTAAATAATCCTGATGCCTTTATTTCTATAAATCATCCACACAAAAATATAAAAGCATTACCTTATAACCCAGTATTAAATAAATTAATCACATCTATAGAAGTTGGAAATGGAAATCCTGCTAGTAAATATACCAGGCATGATCGCTACTATTTTAGCTTATTAGATGATGGCTGGAAACTTGGTGCTATTAATGGTCAAGATAACCATAGAATTAATTTTGGTGATTCTGAAAACTTGACAGTTTGCATTTGTAATAGTTTTTCTACTAGTGATATTATATCTTCCTTTAGAGAAAAGCGAACATATTCAACTGAATCAAGATATTTAAAATTATATTTTACTATCAATGATAACTTTATGGGTGAAGAAATTACTATTTCTGATGATAAGCTTAGATTTATGATATTTACAGAAGATATTAAATATAAAATAAAAGAAATTCAAATAATAACTAATAAAGGAACAGTAATACGAACAATTGAAAATATTAATTTGAGTAGTATTAAGTATCTATATGAGCATAAAAGGGAACCCCACGAAACTTGGTATATAATAAAAGTTATTGAGGAAAATAATAAAGTTGCTTTTAGCTCTCCTATTTTTATAAATAACCCTGAAAATATAGTGTTGTAAATCTAAAAATTAAATATAAAAATAAATATGGCATGCATTATGTTTACTTCATAATTGCATGCCATATTTATATTCAAAACTCAAATTATTTTTTTTGATCTTGCATATGTTTTACTCTGTTAGGTTTAGCCTTAGGTCTTATTTCAATTTTCTTTTCCTTCTTTTTTGGTCCACCAGTACTTTGAATATCAAAGAACCATAAGAAGAACCAAACTATTACTATGGAAAGACCCATATTTATCCATACATTACTTGTCTTAACAAAAAATTGAACTCCAAATAAAACTAAAGATATAGCTAATGGAATCCATTTGTTGATTCTTACTTTTGAAAAAACATATTTTTTCCCTAAAGTAAATAGCAGTATCATCACTGCAATAGTCGCTACAATATATGCTATAGAAAATAATATTTGCACGGTATTACTCCTCCTTTAAAAAGCTTCTATATACTATATTAAAAGAAATAATATATATTTTCAAGATATATGCCTTTAAATATTTATAACATCACTATTTTTATTTTATATTATAACTGATAAAATTTTTAATACATTTCAAACACCCATCTTTTACTAATTATTACTAATATATTAATAATTTCATTAAAATTTATTAAATTTATTATAATTCCCTTCTATTTTAATAAATTTTTTGATAGAATAAAGAAAGAAATTATAAAATGTTAATAAGAGGTGATTTTATGAGTTTAAATTTGACCTATCAATTAGATGAATTAGATCTACAAATACTAGATTTATTAATAAAAGATTGTAGAACTCCTTACTTAGAAATAGCAAGAATTTGCCATGTAAGTGGAGGTACAATACATGTTAGAATGAAAAAAATGGAAGAACTAGGAATAATAAAAGGAACTAGAATCCTTTTAAATTTACCTAAGTTAGGTTATGATGTGTGTTGCTTTGTTGGAATATACGTTGATAAAACTTCTTCTTTTGATTCAGTTTTTAATGAATTATCTAGAATTAAAGAAGTTGTTGAATTACACTTAACAACTGGAAATTATTCTATTTTTGCTAAGGTTGTTTGTAGAAATATTACTGATCTTCAAGATATATTATTAAATAAAATTAATACTATTAATGGAATACAAAGAACAGATACAATAATTTCTTTAGATCAACCTATTGATAGAAATATATCTATATAAGAATACATAAAATAATTCCTTTTGGTTACACTATTTATTGTAAACCTATTTTAAAAGGAGTGTTTTTTATGAAAGTTTTAGATTCTATAGCACTTATTTTAGTTATAATTGGAGCTGTTAACTGGGGTTTAATTGGATTCTTTCAATTTAATTTAGTTGACACACTATTTGGAACAATGACTGCTTTTAGCAGAATAATTTATGCTTTAGTTGGAATAGCAGGAATTTATTCTCTATCATTCTTTGCTAAAGATAGATTTATGGGCTCTAACTAATCAATATAATACAGTGTATTTAATTTAAATTAAGAGAGTGTGATTTTTCGCACTCTCTTAATTTATATAAATAATTATCTTTTAATTTAAAGTAGACTTTCTTAATTTTCTATTTCAATTTCTTTATAATATCAAATAATTCTATTGCAGCTTTTCTTGGTCCTTCTTTTTCTTGACCTTCTAAAGCTAAACAAGTTTTTATTTGTCCAACTTTTACATTTCCATTAAACATATCATCAAAATATTTTTCTATTAATAAATCTGTTTCCTTTTGTTTTTGAGCTGGTCCAAATGGATTTGCAAAATAGCTTTCAACTAACCCTTTCTCTGAAGTTGTTCCCTTAGCCATCCTTGCTCCTGACTTAAATACCTTTATAGCCTCTTCTGTAGTTTTAAAGTATTCAATTGATTTTTCTCCTTCTTTAACTTCTGTATAGTTATTTGCATAAAGGAATAAATCAACTTCATATCCTTTTACTATTTCCTTATATGGTGCAACAGGCATTACCAGTCTAGCATTTATCTTATCTGGATTCATAAATATACTTCTATCGATTTCTTTAAAAGCATATCCTTGATCCAAGTCATCTAATCTAACAAATGCTCCTATTTCTGTTCCATATCCAATTATCTTTCCATTTACTTCTTTAAATGTTCCCATATCATCAAAGATAATTGTCATATTACTAATATAATCTTCACTTAACGCTCTAAATGCCTCTAAGCTTTCTGATTTTCCTGCTCCACTATCTCCCATTATAACAACATTTGCTGTATTTCCATCTTTAAGTTCGATATTAACCATTGCCCCGTGTATAGGTAAATATCCTCTCTTTATCATTACTAGATTGTGTAATGTAAGTGTCATTTTCTTCATATATCCAAAGTAATCAATATCTACAGAATGATTAACGTAACCAACCATAATATCATTTTCTTTATCATCGTAGAATACAGTTTTCTTTTCATTTTCATCATCTGTTGCTCCAAATACATAGACTAAATCTGGTTTTTTACCTCTATACTCTTCACATCTAGCCATTTCAAATAAGTTACATAAAGTTATTCCATGCTGCATAAAGTCTCTATGGAAATATATAAATGCTATAAGCTCACCTACTTTAGCTGGATAACAGAACCAATGATCTTTATTTAAAGATGCATATGTCAATGGGTTAGTATCTATTTCTGTAAACATTCCACTTCTAGTATTTTTCTTAGGGTATGTTATGAATGGAGTTTCTAATAAGATGCTATCAATAAATTCTATATCCTCTAAAGCTTCATATCCCTTTGGAATCGGCCATAGAATTTTATTAATTACAATTGATGCATTTCCTCCAACAGGTATTTGCCTAAACACATTTGGTTTATATCCCAATACATTTTTTTCAACTTTTCTATACAACTTTAATATTAAGTTAGATAATGATGAGTTAGCTTGAGTAAAACTTACTGCTGATAATCCATCCTGACGTTTATTACTATGAATTATTGTGTATCTTTCTAATCTTCTCCAGAATAAATATAGATCTTCTACAAATGCTATAAAATTATCTTTATCCAAAAATAAATCGTGATAATTAGGATTAGCCTCAACAATTTCATCCACATTCATAACTGTGCAATATTTAAATATTTTAGATAAATTTTTTGATATTTGTGAAACATCTTCTGTTTTTAAACCTGACCTTAAATATCTCCAACTTAATGTAACTTTCTTTTTAGATTTTTTTAAGTAAGTTTCAATTACCTTTCTAAAACCTTCACTTTCTACTAATTCTTCAAATGTACTACAATATTTAGCTGTAAAATTAATTAATACTTTATCATTACTTATTGAAAACTCTTTACGCATACACTTGCCCCCTTTTTTTGAAATATATATAATTTAAAAATTTCATTTTCGCACTAATTTTTTATATTATAACATACATTTTGCAAGTTTAGGAAGAAGTCTTTTTCATTTTTCTAAAATTATTATGACTTTTTTATATTTCTTAACAAAGAAAACGTAATCACATTAGTTTTTTTAATCTATTTTTATAAATTCATCAAATTTGCGAATATTTTTATTATAATACTATAAAACATCTATACTTTTCCGAACCTTAAACAAAATATACTTTCTATAATATGGATTTTTTTATTTATAAAAAAAACTATACCTTAAATTTCTTTTAACGGTATAGTTTATATATTATTCTTATTATACTTTTATTGTCCTAAATTTTTTAATATTACTTCTCTAACCTTTTCCATTAACCCTTTTTCTTCTTCTCTAGTTAGATTTTCAGTATATATAGGCTTCCCAAATGTAACTGTTATATCTATTGATTTAAACTTTCTATCTATTTCATAAGCCCTATATGCACCATCAATAGAAACTGGAACTACAGGCGCCTTAGCCATTGTAGCTAATTTTAAACTCCCTTTTTTAAATTCTCTTAGCTTTCCATCCTTACTTCTTGTTCCTTCTGGAAATATAGCCATACTATAGCCATTTTTTATATTATCTGCACCTTGTCTAATAACTTTAATTGCTTCCCTTGCATTTTCTCTGTCTAAAGGAACACAATTATACTTTTTCATCCAATACCCTAATATAGGAGCCTTCACCATTTCCTTCTTAGCAACAAACCCCATACACTTTCCTACTGAATCTATTAATAAAGGAATATCTAGAATACTAGTATGATTTCCTATATAACAGCATGGAACATCTGGAATATTTTCTTTTCCTCTTATAGTAACATTCATATTAAGAGTATTATGTATTGTGTATCTTGCCCAATCTTCCCCAACTTTCCCACTATAATCTACTGCTGCTTTTTCACCTTTTGTTTTTTCTAAAATTAAACGCTTTATTGCTTTGAATTGCATAAATATCATATATATACCATAATTTATAATCTTAAAAATACTCATCATTTTTCACCACCATATTTTATTTCTTACTTTATTATAAATGCTTATATTTTTTTCTTCAATTATATTTTTATTATCATATGTCTATAATATATGTATATATTCATATATTATTTTTTATCTAAAATACTTTGCTTAAATACCCAATAAATTAAATTTTATTCGAGGAGATAAAAATTGATAAAAAAATCATTTCATATAATCCTAAATTTCATTCTTATAATTTTACTTTTTCAATGTAGTATAAATACCAAAGAAAATAATATACAAATTAATAAAAATACCCTTCAAGTACATTTCATTAATGTTGGCCAAGGTGATTCTATATTAATTCAAGTTAATAACAAGAACCTACTTATTGATTCTGGACCTAATAAATCTGAAGATAAGTTAAAAAAATACCTGAAAAAATTAAATATATCTAAGTTTGATTATATCATCGCAACTCATCCCCATGAAGATCATATAGGAAATATGAGCTACATAATTAATAATTTTGATGTATTAAATTTTTATGCACCTAAAGTTGAGAATTCTACAAAGGCTTTTGAGACAATGGTAGAATCTCTTATTCGAAAAGATTTAAAAATCAAAGTACTAAAAGCAAATATAAAATCAATAGATCTTGGTAAAAATATAGTAGTAGATGTCTTCTCTCCGTTCTCTAACAGTTATGAAGATTTAAATAATTATTCTCCTATTGTAAAAATATCTTATGGAAATACTTCATTCTTATTTACTGGTGATGCTGAAGAACTTTCTGAAAACGAAGTTTTAAATGCTGGTTTTGATTTGAAATGTGATGTATTAAAAATAGGCCATCATGGATCTTCTAGTTCAACTTCCGAAAAATTTTTAAAGGCAAGTAATCCTTCCATCGCAGTAATTTCAGTAGGAGAAGATAATACTTACGGTCATCCAACTGATACTGTTTTATCAAGACTAAAAGAAACTAAAATTTATAGAACAGATATAAATGGAAACATAGTAATAACATCAGATGGTTTATCTTTAAAATGATAGATGCTCCTAAAATATTAGGAGCATCTATCATTTAAGATTTTATTCTTAAATCAATATTTTAACTTTCTTTTAATGCATCCTTTTCTTCATTTATGCAAGTTTTTTCTTCCGTTTTTTTTATATCTTTAAAGTTTTTATTTTGTATATTAAAAAAATCATCATCTTCTTTTTTATTATCATCTATTTCTTCTATATATTTATCTTCTTGAATTTCATCTTCCTTCTTTATATATGCCCTCCATCTCATATAAATATTATACAAATTGGTAACATCTTGCTCATTATATAGAAGTATAGTTTCTATCTTCTCTTTTGGCATTCTTAGTATATAATCTCTATCTTTTAATACTTTATTAAAAGTTTTAGCCAAATTAGATCCACTAATTAAATCTCCCTCTCTATGAATATCAAACTCTTTTTCTAGATTTTTTAAACCTATAGAGTGTCCATATTCTTTTTCATACTCTCTTTGAATATCTATATCTTCAAATTCCTTAGAAAAATTAAATTCTATTCCATATTTTTTAAACAAGTAATTTATAACTGTATAGTCATTATTTCCTGAGAAAGTAACAATTGCTTTCTTCCCTTTTCTCTTCATATTAACAAAATATCTTTTAGCTAAATCAAGAATTTGAATTACTTCCCCTTTATTTTCAATCATATATTGAGTTACATACAATTTATTATTTTCAAAAACACAGGCTCCAAAGACTCCTATACATTTTGGCTTCTTATACACATAATGCTCTAAATCAAAAAATATTAATTCTTCAGGAGGCCTATTAATTGTATCTGTTTTTAGCATAAAATCTCTTGCTAAATAATCCACCTCTATTATATTCTCTCTTATAATCACATTACCACTCTTTCTTCCTTATCATTTATCACCTTTTAAGTCCTTAGTTTATCTTATAATATTATATCATCTTTTATAACAATATAAAAATAAATATAATTAAATCTTTCTACCTTAATATAATATTATGTAATTTATTATATGTTCAACAAAAATATAACTAAGTTTAAATATAAAAATATTTTATAATTGATAATATTTATCAGTTATACACTTAAAAATATTGACTACATTTTAACATTTTGGTATTATAATAATATGATAATGATTTTCAATACGAGGTGGATGGTATGAGTCTATATGATTTAAATTTAGGAGAAAAAGCTATAATAAAATATATCAATGGTGATGATAAACTTACAAAAAGATTATTAGCTCTTGGTTGTATTGAAGGAACTGAAATTGAACTTAAAAGAATTGCTCCTTTAGGGGATCCAATAATAGTTAATCTTAGAGGATTTGATTTAGCAATTAGAAAAAAGGATGCTAAAAATATATTTTTAGCTGTATAGGGGGAATAACAAATGAAAACAGTAGCATTGCTTGGAAATCCAAATGTTGGTAAGACTACTCTTTTTAATTACTTAACTGGTTCAAATCAAAGAATTGGTAACTGGGCTGGAGTTACAGTAGATAAAAAGGAAGGATTTTTTGGAAATACTAGAATAGTTGATTTACCTGGTATATATGCAATGGATACTTATTCTAATGAAGAAAAAATATCTAAAGCATTTTTAGAAAATGACGACGTTGATGTTATATTAAATATAATAGACGCCTCAAATATTGATAGAAATCTTTATTTGACAACTCAACTAAAGCAATTTAAAAAACCTATTATTTTGGCTATAAACATGATTGATGTTGCTGAAAAAAAAGGAATAAACTTAGATTATAATAAATTATCAGAACTTATGAATGTTACAGTAATTCCAATTGTAGCTTCTAAAGGACAAGGTATTGATAATATAAAATCAGTTCTAGAAAGTGGTAATTATTTATCTAAGATAGATAATAGCAATTATGAATTTAATAATGAAAAAGAAACCTATGAATTTATAGAAGATATTCTTAATAAATGCAATAAAACTATAGATAAATCTAAAACTACATTAAAAGATAAATTAGATAACTTTCTATTAAATCCATGGCTTGCATATCCAATATTTATAATAATAATGGCATTAATGTTCCAAATTACATTTGCATGGATTGGACAACCATTATCTGATATGTTGGATGGATTTTTAAATGATTCTATTTTACCTTATTTATCTGATTTACTTGCTAATACTGCTCCATGGTTTCAATCTCTAATAGTTGATGGTATTGTAGCTGGTGTTGGTGGAATTATTGTTCTATTACCTATAATACTTGCACTATTTGCATGTATATCGATACTTGAAGATAGCGGATACATGGCTAGAGTTGCATTTATCATGGACAAACTAATGAGAAAAATGGGCCTTTCAGGTAAAGCATTTATACCTATGATAGTAGGATTTGGCTGTACAGTTCCTGCTATAATGTCCGCTAGAACATTAGAAAGTGAAAAAGACAGAAAGCTTACAGCTTTATTAGTTCCATTAATGAGTTGTAATGCTAGATTACCTGTTTACGCTGTATTTGCAGCAGTATTTTTCCCAAACTATACAGGATTAGTAGTTGCTCTTTTATATTTATTAGGCGTAATATTAGCATTTATTTTAGGAATAATATTTAAGAATACTTTATTTAAAAAGGATGAAGAACCATTTATTATAGAACTACCTGAATATAAAGCTCCTTCTATAAAAAATGTTGGTAAACAAGTTTATGAAAAAGCTAAGAGCTTCTTAGTAAAAGCCGGAACTATAATATTTGCTATGAGTGTTGTTATTTGGTTCTTATCAAACTTTAACTTCTCAGGTACTGTAGATGTTAATGAAAGTATATTAGCATCAATTGGAAATTTTATAGCTCCAGTATTTAGTCCTTTAGGATTTGGTAACTGGCAAAGTTCAGTTTCTTTATTAACTGGATTATTAGCTAAAGAAACCGTTGTTGCATCAATGGGCATTATATTTGCAGGTGACTTATCAGTAATGTTGCCAGTTTATTTTACTACAGCATCAGCAATATCATTCTTAGTTTTTGTACTTTTATATACTCCTTGTATATCAGTTCTAGGTGCAATGAAAAAGGAGTATGGTGCTAAATTCACATTATTTGCAAGTGCATATCAACTTGTTTTAGCTTGGGTAGTTTCATTTATAATTTTTAACATAACTAAATTATTTATATAAAAGAAGGTGTTTCCATGGAAGTATTAATTACTTTAATTATTGTGGCTTTTGCAGGATATACAATATATAAGAACGTAAGAAAATCTTCTAAAGGCGAATGTAATTGTGGTAGTTGCTCAAATCATTGCCCAGCCTATGAAGAAAAAGAAAATGGAATTAAACTTAAGAAGAATAACTAAAAGTAAAATGGCTTAATAAGATTCAATTGAATTTTATTAAGCCATTTTAAATTTCTACTAACTTTTTTCTGCAATCTTTACTAAATCTTCATTCTTTTTCATTATTCTCTCATAATATACTTTTATAGTTGCCGCTGTTGGAGATGCTAAAAGCATTCCAAAAGCTCCATAAAACCCTCCACCTATTAATACTGCTATTATTATAAATAAAGGTCTTACCCCTACTTTATCTCCTATTAACTTAGGATCTAAATACCAACCATCAAATAGTTGAAGTGCTAATAATACTAAAAATACAATTACTCCCTTAGTTGGAGATACAAATACATTAAATAAAAATCCTACTATTTCTCCTATAAATGGCCCAAAGTATGGAATCATATTAGTTATTCCAACTATAACAGCTAATAAAAAAGCATATTCTGATTTAACTATAGTTAACAAAACTAATGCCATAGCTGCAATAATTGCAGAATCTATTGCTTTTATTCCTATATAAGCACCTATCATATTATGATATATTCTAACACCCTCTATTAATTTCTTACCTTTTTTTTCTTTAAATATTAAGAATGTTACCTTTTTACTTTCTTTTATTAATCTATCTTTATCTACTAACACATATATAGATATTAATAAACCTAGAAATAATTTAACTATTTGGCTAGAAATAGTAAATATATATGATATTGAACCCTCCAATAAAGTTACTGCCATTGTTCCAAATTGAGTTATTATATGATTGACATTATCCATTGTTCCTGTAGTATTTATAATTTCTTTTACAGATTCATTATTTAAAATTATATCTAACCAATCTTGAGTCTCTTGAATATATATAGGCATTTTTGTTGTTATATCTACAGCACTATCTATCATAATAGGTATTAAGTATATTGATGCTAGTATCAGTAAGGCTAATACTAATAAATAAGTGCTTAATATAGCAATACCTTCTTTTACCTTAAACTTTCTTTTTATAAATTTAACTAAAGGATTTAAAATATATCCAAATACTAAACCATAAACAACCGGCAACATTAAAGACCAAAATTTCTTTAATATACTAAAAAAATATGGGTAATTTTCTATAACCTTAAATCCAACTATACCTAATAATATTGCTATAACACTAGTAATTAACAAATCCTTATTTTTTATATTATTAAAAATATTTATCTACTCCCCTCTTCAATTTTTATAGATTATATCATAATAGTATTATATAGTCTTTCATATTATTATTAACTTTTTATAAATATTAGATACAAATAAGGATGCGAATTTTCGCATCCTCACTTACTATATATTACATCTTATCTACAACTTCAATTCCTAATAAAGCTAAAGAATTCTTGATTACTTGGCATGTAGCTTTTACTAAGCTTAGTCTAGCTTCTTTTAATTCTTCGTCTTCTAAATTTAATACAGAATGTGCATTATAGAATTTATTAAATGATTTTGCAACTTCTATTGCATATCTTGTAACAATTGATGGCTCTAATTTTTCTGTTGCTAAATGTATTTGCTTTGCAAACCCTTCTAATGCTTTTACTAATTCAAATTCTTCTTTTGAAGAAAGCTTAGAATAATCTGCATTTCCCTTAAGCCCTCCTGCTCTTGTTAATATACTATTTGCTCTTGCATATGAATATTGAACATAAGGACCTGTTTCACCATCAAATGAAAGCATTTCTTTCCAATCAAATACTATATCCTTTTCTCTAGAATTTTTTAGATAAGTAAATACTACTGCTCCAACACCTATCTTTTTAGCTACTTCTTCTTTGTTATCTAAATTTGGATTTTTTTCATTTATTACTTCTAACGTTTTATCTATAGATTCTTTTATTAAGTCATCTAATAAAATAACTTCGCCTTTTCTAGTTGAAAGTTTTCTATCTGCAAATTTTACAAGTCCGAAGCCTACATGAACACAATCTTTTGCCCATTCATGACCTGCAAGCTCTAATACCTTGAATACTTGCTTAAAGTGTAGTGCTTGTGGTGTTCCAACAACATATATACTCTTATAGAAATCATATTTTTTCTTTCTATACATTGCAGCAGCTAAATCTCTAGTTGCATATATTGATGCTCCGTCACCTTTTAGAACTATACATGGAGGCATATTATATTCATCAAGCATAACGACTTGTGCCCCATTACTTTCTACTAATAAGTTCTTTTCCTTTAATTCATTTACTACAACATCCATTTTATCATTATAGAATGCTTCGCCTGCATATGAATCAAATTTAACATCAAAAATTTCATATATTCTTTCAAATTCTTTTAAGCTTAAATCTCTAAATCTCTTCCATAAAGCTTCTACTTCTTTATCTCCATCTTCTAATGCTTTGAAGTAAGCTCTTCCTTCATCTTCAAGTAAAGGATCTTTTTCAGCTTCATCATGGAATTTAACATATATTCTTAATAGCTCATCTATAGCATTCTTTTCTAATGCCTCTTCATTTCCCCATCTTTTATATGCAGATATAAGTTTTCCAAATTGAGTTCCCCAGTCACCTAAGTGATTTATTCCCTCAACAGTATATCCTTCTTTTTTAAATATCTTATATAAAGAATTTCCTATAGCAGTTGTAAATAAATGTCCAACATGGAATGGCTTTGCTATATTAGGTGATGAATATTCAACACAAATAGTTTTTCCTTCTCCTACATTCGATGAACCATATTCATCTCCTTCTGCTAATACTTTTTCTATTGTATTTTTAGTAAATACACTTTTGTCTGCAAAGAAATTAACATATGGTCCAACATTGATTATCTTTTCAAATCCATCGTTGTTTATTTTACCTGCTAACTCCTCTGATATCATATTAGGAGCTTTTCTAAATGCCTTTGCTAATTGAAAGCATGGAAATGCGTAATCTCCCATCTCACTCTTTGGTGGAATTTCTATTAACTTTTCTATGCTTTCAATATCCATATCAACATGTTTACTTATTGCTTCTGCAACTTTTTTCTTGTAATCCATTATGTATCCTCCTTAAATTTTCCTAATAATTAAAAAAATAAAAAATCCGTCTCTTAAATAAATAAGAGACGGAAAAAAATCCCGCGGTACCACTCTGATTGCATAAAATGCCACTCAATGCCTTAACGCAGCAATACGAACTATCCTACTAATAAAATTTCAGTAGCTATCTCCGAGGCTCTCTTCCTAACATTTTATCTTATAAGGCTTACACCAACCCCTTACTCGCTTAAAGAATCAAATATAGTACTCTCCTCTTCATAGATATTAATACTTATTCTAATTTAATATAAACATTATACATAAACAAAACTTTTATTGTCAACACCAAAGGTACTCATATATAAATAAATTCAACTATTATCTATACTTTATTAATTAAAGTGATATAATATCTATAATAAAAATAATTTTCATAATATTTACTTAAGGAGTCAATATGAATAGGGTTGGTATTATAGATATAGGTCCAAGTTCTCTTAGACTTATATTAACTGAAGTTAATGAACATGGATATTTTAAAATAATAGATGAATTAAAAACATCTATCAGGTTATGTCATGATTTAGTTACTGATTACGGTATATGTAATGAAAACTTTAAAACTATACTTTCTACACTTAGAGCGTATAAATCACTTTGTACTGTTTCAGGTGCAAATAAAATATTTGCTGTTGCTACTGAATCTTTAAGAGAAGCTAAGAATAAAGATGTTCTTCTTCCTCTTATAAAGAAAGAATTAGATATTGATATTAGAGTTCTAAGTTGTGATGAAGAAATTTACTATAACTTCCTTGGTATAAAGAGAAGTATTTATATAGGCAATTCCTTAATGATTGAAGTTGCTGGCACTGATACTCATTTAGCTTGGGTCCAAGGTGATAAAATACTAAAAAGTATTACATTGCCTATAGGAAGTGTAAATCTAACATATAAATTTAATTTAAGAGATAGAATATTACCTCAAGATTTAACTGATACATTTGAATTTATAACCTCCAAATTAAATGATATTGATTGGCTTATGGAGACTAAGTTCGATTCTATTATAGGCATAGCATCTACAGTCAGAAATCTTGGTAAAATAGATAGAGTCAGAAAGCGATATCCCTTTGATATTCCTCATAACTATGAACTTTCTGATATTGATGTTCAAGAAATATTTAATTTATTAAAGTGTAAGGACTATAAACAAAGACAAAAGCTAGATGGAATGGAACCAGAACTTGCAGATATAATTGTTGGTGGAACTGCTATCTTTAAGAAAATAGCTAATATGGTTCAATGTAACAAAATAATTATTTCAGGAAGAGGCCTTAGAGAAGGCTTAATGTATGAATATCTTGATAAATACTCAATACCAGAAGATATACTAGATTATAGCATAAACGAAATATTAGAAACTTTAAATTGTGATAAAAATCATGCACTAAATGTGTTTAAAATAGCTTATAATTTATTTAATTCTTTAAAGCCATTACACCATTTAGGCGATGAATATTTAAATATTATAAAAACATCTTCAATGCTTCATGATTGTGGAATTAGCATTAACTATTATGGGCATCATAAGCATTCATTTTATATAATATTAAATTCCTATATAAATGGATTAACCCATAAGGAACTTCTTATGAGTGCTGCTATCGCCGCTTCTCATAGATTTAATAGCTATCAAACACCTTTATCACCATTTTCTTCAGTTATTAGCCAATTAGACTTACGATCAGTAAAACTTATTGGAGTTCTTATTAAAATAGCAGAAGGTTTAGACAGAAGCCTCGTTGGCGCAGTTAAAAAGCTTCAAGTGTCATTTGATAGTCATACAGTAACAATTAAAGTTTCTTCAGATATAGATGTTGACTTTGAAATTCGTCAAGCTTTAAGAGCAAGTGAAAAATTTAGAGAAATATATGGAAAAGAACTTATTATTGAAGCTATTTAAGTTATTAGTTTAATAAAAACTTTTTATTAATTAACCATACTCGGGAGAATTTATAAAATCGTAAAAAATAAAAAAGTAAATTCATCTAAGTGTAATTAAAAGTTCATAAAATCTGACTTTTAATTACACTTCTTTTTATAGAATCTACTTTTAGACTAAAATATTATCCCTACAACTCCAAATGCTATTTTACTAAATATAGTAAAGATTAAATTTGATGGTATTGTTAGTATAAATTGACCTACTAAAACAATACCTAAAAGAATAAACATTTGATATTGATAAAGCTTATCTGCAACTTTATAAAAATTTTTAGGACTTATTTCTCTAAATAACTCAAACCCTGCAAGTCCTGGAAGAGGTATTAAATTAAATACAAATAAATTTATATTAATAATCGAAATAAATTTTAATGCTAATCCAATTATATTGAATGCTGATGACGGCAATTTATAAGCAACATTAATCCATATCGCAAATATAAACATTCCAATAAATCCTACTAATAAATTTGCAAGAGGAGCTGCCATAGTTACCTTTATTGCATCCTTCTGGCCTCTTTTATATGCACTTGGATTTGTATCCACAGGCTTAGTCCAACCAAACCCCACTAATAAAATCATAACAAACCCAATAATATCTATATGAGCTGATGGATTTAATGTTAATCTTCCTTGAAATCTTGGTGTTTTATCTCCTAATTTATCTGCTACTTTAGCTTTTGCATATCCTTGTGCAACAAAGGCTATTAAGATTGCAGGTACTGTTAATATCTTAGTTAATAAATAATTTGATCCTAACATTCTAGTCCTCCTTATTCTTTTTTATGATTATACCATATTTATCAAATTTAATACTTCTTGTTTACATTTTTTTAATAAAAAAATAAGCAAACTTCATATTTATTTTTCATTTATAAGTCTAAGATATGTTAAAATAGAATTTCCTACCTTATTTGATAAAAGTAACAACTCATTACCTATATATGTCGTGAGCTTCAAATTTCGAATAATTTTCAAGTATCACAAGTAAATTTAACATTTCTATAATATTAAAAGGGACTTTACTAATAGTAAAGTCCTTTAAGTTTTTATTGATTTGGTTTTTCTCCTTGAGGTTTTTCAGCATTATTTACATTACCGTTATTATTTTCTCCATTTGTTGGTGGTGTTGTTTCATTTCCTCCATTTACTGGCGGTTTTGTTGTTTCATTCCCCCCACTTGCTGGTGGATTAGTTGTTCCATTTCCTCCACTTGCTGGTGGATTAGTTGTTCCATTTCCTCCATTTGCTGGCGGTTTTGTTGTTTCATTTCCTCCATTTGCCGGTGGGTTATTTATTCCATTCCCTCCATTTGCTGGTGGTTTTACAACATCTTTATCTGGAGTTGGATCTGGAATAACATCTTTATTCTTATCATCATACTCCTCTGGTCTTATGTTATACATGGAGTTATATCTAGCTTCTTCAGCATTATAAGCTGCAGCAACATTTTCAACTGCTAATAAATCAAACTCTTCTGGATTAGGTAGCTTATTATTAAAAATAAAATCATGTAATACTTTTGAGTTCTGTTCAAAATCTATTAATAAGCACCAGCCTCTATCTTTATATAAATTATCTCTTGCAATAAGCTCTGTTTGTGGTATTTGTAGTTGTTCAAAATCTAAGCTTGGTAACTTATAAATTGTATAAGCTAAATTTAAAGCTTCTGGTATATCTATGTTAGTCTTCACTTGCTCTGATAAAGTATTGGCTATACCTACATATTTTAAAGGATTTACCTCTTTTAACTTTTTAGCAACCTCATGTAATACCTTACTTTGTCTCTCTCCTCTTTCAAAATTTCCATTTCCAACATATCTTATTCTTGCATAAGATAAGGCTTGTTGTCCATTTACCTTTTGAAGTCCTGTTTCAGTAATTGGAGGAGAGTTTACACCTGTAGCTTCACCTATATATTTATTTACTTCATCTATCTCATAATCTTTTATATCTACTTCAATTCCACCAATTTGATCTATTATAGCTTCAAATCCCCAAAAGTTTACTATAATATATTTATCTAAATGTAAATCAAAGTTTTGTTCGATAGTATCCATTAGTAAAGCTGCTCCACCTTCAGCCCCTTTAAGTTTTCCTTTATCATCTTCTTCAGAACTTCCAAAGGCAAAGGCAGCATTTATTTTATTTTCTCCATATTCAGGTATATCAACTAATGTATCTCTCATTATTGAAGTCAACTTAACTTTTTTATTGTTATTATCTAATGTTGCAATAATAATAGAATCTGATCTTGCTGGCTCATCTAAAGTTCTTCCATCAGTTCCTATTAATAAAACATTTGTAATTCCATCTACCTCATTGTAGCTAACTTCTTTTTTATTTTCTGGCTTATATTCTACATAAATTTTATTTCTAATATGATTATAATACCCCCAAGCTGTTGCTATAAATATTGCTAATACACTTAGGATAGATATTAATATAATTTTCTTTTTATTTTTTCTCTTCTTTTTAGAACTTTTTCTTTTCACTGAATCATTTTCACTCATCCTAATTCCTCCCTTTAATTTATTATATAACCAAGACCTTCATTTTTACAACAATATCCATTATATTATACTAAATTTATTTGTCATCTTTGTTACAAATATATAACAAAATATAATATTCTTCATATTTATATTATTTAAATTATTTATCTACATTATTTATACTAGAATATTTTTATATTTGCATATTTTATAAACTAAATTAAACTTAATGATATTTAAATTTTATATAACTTTGGTTTTAATTTATACATATATCTTTTTTATTTGAATTATTCAATTAATAATTCAAATGGTTTAGTATGATAATATTTAAGTATTAATATAATTATTTCAGTAAAATATCATACTTGAAAGACTATATTATTTAATTTTTAATAAGTTAATAAATATTGACTTTATTAAAATTAAATTATTTACTTAATAGATTAATTAAATACCTACTCTCCCCCATATATAAATTATTTGCTATATTATAAAATTTAATCTTAATCATAAATATCTAAAAAAATAATACATTCTTATTTTATAATGTTTAAATTTATGCTTATTTGTTAATAATAGGAATAAGGGGTGATAAATATGGATAATTTAAATAATAATTCAAACTTAAAATCTACCAAAAAGAATATTAATAAAAAACAAAAAGCTGCTATGCTTGTTTCATTTATTTCATTATTAGCAATTTGCTTTTGCTTAAGTTACTTTATAACTGATTATATAACTGATCCCAATAGAGATATAACTAATGCGGAAGCTCAAAATGAAACTGTATATAGTGAAAATAATAAATATTTAGATGATAATATCTATGTAATGCTAAAAACAAATGATAATATAGATATGGCTGAAAACCTAATTAATTTGAAAAGCAAATTAGATTTAAGTGAAAATATTACTAAAGAAGATTTAAGTGAAGAACTGTCAACCCAAGGATACGTTCTTTCTGAGTGGGACAATAATAAATTAGTTTACACAAGAGATGCAGCTATAAATACAAGTAAATTTAAATCTGATAAATACTATTTAGGTGAAGAAAATGGTTTTATAAGCTTATTCAAAACAGATTCTAATGGTAATATAATTGAATCTGAAAAGAAAGTTTATTCTGATTCTAAACCACTATCAAATTTGCCAGAAATAGATCAAAACTATATTAAAGAACATAAATTTTCTTTTGATACAAAAGAAGAAGCACTACAAAAGTTAAGTGAAATGATATCATAATAACTACCTTCATTACCAAAAGGGAGCACATGCTCCTTTTTTTGATTTGTAAATAAGGCATAACAAATCTTAATAAGGGAATAAATAAATTATAAACTAATTTATTTAGGAATATTATTAATTTATTACTATACACTATACATTTCATTCATAATACTTAGTAGTAGTGGAAATACTAGGGCTTTAAAAATTGCGCATTAGCTAAATAATATGTAAACACATAAGGTGAATAGCAAATTTAAGAATATACTTAGAAAATAATTATACAAATTTCACTAACATTGTTAGATATAGCAGAAAATACTATATCATTACATACATATAATTTTATATAGGTCAAAGTAGAATTTATAATTTTTTTCTTTCTATTTTGATTTTTTTTCACATTTTAAGACAAAAAAGTATAATTATAATATGTATTTAGTTAATATTTTCATAATATATTTTAAAATTTTGTAATTGTAATAATTTTTTCACATTTTTTTATTTACATATCGATATAAAGCTATTAATATATATTTATTGCCCTAAAAAAATTATTCCAAATCGGAGGTTTGTTTTATGAATATTAGTATTATTGATATGCCTATATTCTATGGATGTGATAATCCTGGAGTTGAAAATGGGCCAAAAATTTTAAGAGAGAACAACCTTCTAGATATCTTTAATAAAAGCCACCAAGTCTGTGATATGGGCGAAGTTCATGTAAAAAATGTTTCTTCAAATGATAAATACGCAGCTAACGCAAAAATGAAGTATTTAGATGAAGTTGTGAGATCAAATGTTGGACTAGCTGATAAAGTTTATGAGTCATTAAGTAAATCATATCTTCCTTTAGTTATAGGTGGAGATCATTCACTTGCTATAGGTAGTGTTGCTGGCTCAAGTAAATTTTTTGATGAAGATCTTGCAGTAGTTTGGGTGGATGCTCATGGTGATATAAATACACACGAGACTTCCCCATCTGGAAACATTCACGGAATGCCTTTAGCTAGTTCCATGGGAATAGGCCATGAAATTTTGACTAACCTTTATTCTTCTAGCCAAAAGGTTAAACCTGAAAATGTATTTTTATTAGGTTGCAGAGACTTAGATTTAGGTGAACTTGAATTAATCAAGGAATATAATCTTAACGTATGGACCATGAAAGATATTAAAACTAAGGGCATAAAAATTGTATTAAAAGAACTTTTAGAAGCTTTAAAAATAAAAAATGTAAAAAATATTCATTTTAGCTTTGATATTGATAGTCTAGATCCTTCTTATGTTCCAGGAACAGGTACTCCAGTAGAAGATGGACTAACCTTCTCAGAAGGAAAACAAGTAATTGAAACTATAATTAACACTTCATTAGTTAGAGCTATGGATTTTGTAGAATTTAATCCAGCCTTAGATGATAATAAAAAGACATTGGAAACTTGTCTTGAGTTATTAAAGGTTATATCTAAAGCTTTTGAAGGAAAATAAATAAGAAAAATAACTAATAGATTTCTATTAGTTATTTTTTTATTATTAAGTATATCTTGTAGTTCCATAATTATGTTTTAGGACTTTTTTTAAATTTATGTTATTATATAATAAGAAACTTAATCTTAGGAGGATAAAATGAAACTACTATTTTTTGATACAGAGACAACTAGCATAAAGCCAGGTAATATATGTCAATTAAGTTATATAGTTATAGATGCTTCAGTAAAACCGCAAAAGACTATTGGAAAAAACTTTTTCTTTACAGTAGATAGCATGGATGAAGGTGCAGAAGCTATTCATGGATTTTCACTTGAAAAATTATATGACCTTTCAGAAGGTAAAGAATTTTTAGATTGTGTCCATGAATTTATGCCAGATTTCTTCGATGCAGATTTTATAATAGGACATAATGTTCAATTCGATATAAAATTTTTAAAACATGAGTTACAACAGCTTTGGGAAGCAGGTCTTATAGATACAACTTGGGAGCCTAAAAATACATTTTGTACTATGGCATATTATAAGTCTCCTTGTAACTTACCAAGTCCATCTGGAAATATAAAAAATCCTAAGCTTGCAGAAGTTATAGATTTTCTTCAAATTTCTGAAGATCAAATAACAAATAAGGCAAATGAATTATTTGAAGGTAGTGGAAACTACCATGATGCTAGATTTGATACAGCTGCTACTTATTTAACTGTTATTCAAGGTATGAAAAAAGGATTAATTCCTGCAGGATATTTTTCAAATCTATTAAAAAAATAATTTTTTAATAATAAATCCCTAGAATAGCCTCTAGGGATTTATTATTGCTTAAAATAGATTTTAAAACTCACTAAAAAACTTTTCTTTAAGTAATTTACACTTTTCTTTATCCATAGCTGGAGTTCCATCTAACCTATATTTTAATCCTAATGTTTCATATTTATTTACACCTAATAAATGATATGGCAATAATTCTACCTTTTCAACATTTTCTAATGAATTAATAAACTCTTTAAGTTCTTGCATGTACTCTTCACTATCTGTCTTTCCTGGTACAACTACTTGTCTTATCCAAAGCTTAGTACCTGACTTTTTGCATGCATCTAAAAATTTATTTGTTTCATCTATTTTAAAACCTGTCATATCCTTATATCCAGCTTCTGATAAATGCTTGACATCATATAATACTAAATCAGTATATTTTAAAATTTCATCATATTCTCCAAATCCAACACCTGATGTATCTAAACACGTATGTATTCCTTCAGCTTTACATTCCTTAAGAACTTCCAATAAAAACTCTGGTTGTCTTAATGGATCTCCACCTGAAAAAGTAACTCCACCACCTGAAGTAGCAAAATAACTTTTATATCTTTTTATTTTTTTAACCAATTCTTCTGAAGTATATTCATTACCTTCATTTTCACTCCATGTATCTGGGTTATGACAATAAAGACATCTTAATTTACAACCTTGAAAAAATACTACCACTCTAATACCTGGTCCATCAACTAGTCCCATACTTTCAATTGAATGAATTCTACCTTTTAGCATATCTATCTTCTCCTCTTTTGGGAAATTAACAATAAAATTATATTCTCTTATTCATTATAAGTTCTATATAAGAAATTGTCTATTATTTAAAGAGATGTATAAGACCCCCCCTTAGTTAGAATATAAAATAATTCTCAAACATCTACTAGCAAAAAGATATACCTAAATAAATAGGTATATCTCATATGATTCTATATATTTTTTAGATTTCATAAATAACGCTATATATTATATAACCCCAAGTTTCTTATATAACTCTTTGCTTATATCTTCACCAACTAATTTCTTAATAATTTCTACACAAAGCTCTATAATCCCAATCATATTTGAAGCAAACATTAATTTTCCATTATCAACAAATGACCTCTTAATTTCAATTGCCCCCTCTATTTTCCATTTAGATTCAGGAATTGCAACTCCGTTTATATCATTAAACTTATCTAGAAAGTAAATTCCATTAGAAAATGCAGTTATATAATCACACTCATTATATCTTTTTCTTATATAATTCATCAGAATATTATCATTGGTAGCTATAGATGCCCCTATCCCTCCTGGTATTATAACTATGTTTGGATTAAATATATCCGTACCTACTATTTTATCAACTGTTATGTCTATATTATTTGATTTAATTTTTGCCTTACTTGATACCGAATGTATTTTAAAGTAATCATCTTCCAAAAGTTCATTTATCTTTGCGAATATATTAAATACAATCGAATATTCCATTATATCCATATCATCATACGCTAAAACAGCAATTTTTTTCTTATTACTTATTTTACAATTTAAAAAGTTATTCTTAGTTAATTTATATGTGTATTGCTTTCTAAAATTATTTATTTCTTCAAATCCGACTTTCTTTAATAAAGATTTAGCCTCATTTGTTCTTACAGTATCTATTATAGCTTCTCCCCCGAAGTCTAAAAAATAATACTCTAACAGTAATCTTAAGGCCTCTTCTCCATATCCCATTCTTCTATATTCATGATGTATTTTTATATTTATTCTCGCTACCTTAGTTGCAGAATTGTATCCATGAAAACTCACTTCTCCAATAGCCTTATCATCAGTCGTATATACCAAGCAATAAAAGTTTTTCCCATCAGTAGGTTGTATCATTTTCTTATAAAACATTTCCCATTTTTCTCTTGGAAATGAATATGCCTCACCAACCTCACCCATATTCTCCTTATTTCCCCATAAATCTTTAACAAAAGATAGCTCTTCAAAGCTAGGTTTCCTTATATAAGCTATCTTTCCATTTCTTCTATATAAACTTAACTTTTCATTCATTATCTCACCTATAAATATTACTTTATTCTTCCAGTCAACATATAGTTTACTATCTCATAAAATCGATGTTTTATCAAGCTATATAGACTTAATATAAGAAATAAGCAATTTAAATTTAATATTTTTTTAATAATACTAATTAATCTTATTATAGGTAATAAATTGAAAATGTAGATTTCTTCTATATTTTAAAGCTATAATAATTTTCAGTAATTTCAGACAGTCTATTTTTTTACTTAGTATTTCTAAACTTTTAGTGTTGTTTTATTAAACTAATTTTTTCAGAAATTCAATGTACTTTAATAGAATCAACACTTTCAGAAAAAAATTTTTATATGTTTTTTCACAAAAAATATTGATTTATATATAATTAAAATATATAATATCTATTGTTTGTTTAGTAATTTTAAACTTAAGGTTTAGTATTATAAAATTTATTGAAGTAGAGGTGTAGTTGTGGAAATCGGAGAAAAGATACGTAGATTACGTATCGAAAAGCAATTAACTCAAGAAGAACTTGCTAATAGATGTGAACTGTCTAAAGGATTCATATCTCAAGTAGAAAATGATTTAACTTCTCCATCAATAGCAACGTTAATAGATATCCTGGAGATACTTGGAACTAATCTTACAGAGTTCTTTAGTGAGGCTAGTGAGGAAAAGGTTACATATACATATGAAGATATGTTTGAAACTGAAAATGAAGATTTAAAATATAAGCTAATGTGGCTTATACCAAATGCTCAAAAAAATGAAATGGAACCAATTATGATAACTTTAGAACCAGGTGGGCAATATATAGAAGAAGAACCTCATGAAGGTGAAGAATTTGGTTTTGTTTTATCTGGAACTATACTATTACATTTAGGAAAAAAGAAGTTCAAAGTTAAAAAGGGCGAAAGTTTCTATTTTAAGCCTAGATCTAATCACTATATTTCAAACGGAGGAAAAACACAAGCCAAAGTTATTTGGATAAGTACTCCACCATCATTTTAAATCAACAGAAAGAGGTGTTTATTTTGAAACAAAATATAATTGAAATAAAAGGTGTTTCTAAAACCTTTAAAGATAATTGTGTTTTAGACAACCTTTCATTAAATATTAAAAAGAATGAATTTTTAACATTACTTGGCCCTAGTGGATGTGGAAAAACAACAACATTAAAAATAATTGCTGGATTTGAAGATGCAGATAAAGGTGAAGTTTTATTTAATGGAACTGATATCTCAACTTTACCTCCCTATAAAAGGCAAGTAAACACCGTATTCCAAAAATATGCTTTGTTTCCTCATATGAATGTATATGAAAATGTTGCATTTGGATTAAAAATTAAAAAGACTCCTAAAAATGAAATAGATTCAAAGGTTAAAGAAATGCTTAAATTAGTTTCTTTAGAAGGATTTGAAAAAAGAAGTGTTGATTCCTTAAGTGGTGGACAACAGCAAAGAGTTGCAATTGCAAGAGCTTTAATTAATGAACCTGAAGTTCTTCTTTTAGATGAACCTCTTGGGGCACTTGATTTAAAACTTAGAAAAGAAATGCAAATTGAACTTAAAAGAATACAACAAAGACTTGGAATTACATTTATATTTGTAACTCATGACCAAGAAGAAGCTTTAACTATGTCTGATACTATCATAGTTATGAACAAAGGGAAAATTCAGCAAATGGGTTCTCCCGAAGACATATATAATGAACCAGCTAATGCTTTTGTTGCTGATTTTATAGGTGAAAGTAACATTTTAGATGGTACTATGTTAGAAGATTTTAAAGTAGAATTCTGTAATAAAACTTTCGAATGTGTTGACAAAGGATTTAAGCAAAACGAATTAATTGATGTAGTTATAAGACCTGAAGATATAAAAATTGTATCTCCTGATAAAGGAATGATAAAAGGAACTGTTAAATCAATAATTTTTAAAGGTGTTCATTATGAAATAGAAGTTGAAGAAGGAAGTAATACATGGATAATCCATAATACTAAATTTGCAGAAGTAAATTCTGTTATAGGATTAGATATTTATCCAGAAGATATTCATATTATGAGAAAGGTTTCAAATAATGAGTAAGGCAAATAAAGCTAATAGAAACATTGCTGCATCTCCTTTCATAATCTGGAGTGCCCTATTTATTGTAATTCCTTTATTAATAGTTCTATTCTTCGGCTTTACTGTAACAACACCTGAAGGAGACTATTCTTTCTCCTTAGAAAACTTTACAAGACTACTTCAACCTCAATATATAAAGGTTTTTGGACGAAGCTTATGGCTTGCTTTATTATCTACAATATGGTGCTTAGTTTTAGGATATCCTGTTGCATATATTATATCTAAAATGAAACCTTCTAAAGGTAACATTTTAATAATGCTTTTTATAGTACCTATGTGGATGAACTTCTTACTTAGAACTTATGCTTGGTTACCTATATTAGGTAAAAACGGATTTATAAATAATATTCTTGGATATTTCGGAGTTGGTCCTTTTACTTTCTTATATAATGATGGTGCTGTAATACTTGGTATGATTTATAACTTTTTACCATTCATGGTACTACCAATCTATACTGTATTAACAAAAATGGATAAAGACTTATTAAATGCCGCTGCTGATTTAGGTGCAAATAGAAGTGAAATATTTAGAAAAATAGTACTTCCATTAAGTATGCCAGGAGTAGTTTCAGGAATAACTATGGTATTTATGCCTGCTGTTTCTACATTTGTAATATCTAGATTACTTGGTGGCGGACAATATATGCTTTTAGGTAACTTAATTGAGCAACAATTTACTATGATGGGTGATTGGAACTTTGGTTCATCTATCTCAATATTTATGATGATAATAATATTAATTTCTATGGCTATAATGAGTAAATTTGATAATTCTGATGCTAAAGAAGGAGGCGGTCAATTATGGTAAAGAAACTAGAAAATTTTATTAAAAAGTTTTATTTATTATTAGTATTTATCTTTTTATATACACCTATAGTTGCCTTAATAGTATTCTCCTTCAATGATTCTAAGACTATGGGAAAATGGTCAGGATTCACATTTAAATGGTATGGTGAGCTTTTTAAGAACGAAAGAATTATGCAAGCTTTATTCTTTACAGTTGTTATAGCTGTTATTTCTTCTATAGTAGCTACAATAATTGGTACTTTAGCAGCAATTGGAATAAATAAAATGAAAGGTCCTAAAAAAGCCCTTTTATTAAATATAAATTATCTGCCTGTATTAAATCCTGATATAGTAACTGGTATTGCCTTAATGAGTTTATTTATATTCATTAGACCACTTACAAAATTAGATTTTGGATTTACTACAATGTTACTAGCTCATATTACATTTAATATTCCTTATGTGATATTAGCAGTTTTACCAAAGCTTAGACAATTACCTGAAAATATTGAAGAAGCTGCATTAGATTTAGGAGCTACACCGTCTTATGCATTAAGAAAAATAATATTGCCTCAAATTAAACCTGGTATCTTTGCTGGTATGCTAATGGCATTTACAATGTCTATTGATGATTTTGTTATTAGTTTCTTCACAGCTGGCCCAGGAGTTACAAACCTTTCTATAGAAATTTTTGCTATGGCAAGAAGAGGTATTAAACCTGAAATTAATGCCCTTTCTACTTTAATGTTTGTAACTGTTCTAACTCTTCTATTAATTGCTAATAGAAAAGAATTTACATCAAGAGGTGATAAAATTGAAGAAGCTTAAGAAGTCTATTGCTATTTTATCTTCATTATTTTTAATATCCTCATCTTTTGTAGGATGTTCTAAAAATGAAGATAGCTCTAAAAATACAAGAACCCTCAATGTATTTAACTATGGGGATTATATAAATGAGGATTTAATTTCAAAGTTCGAAGAAGAAACAGGTATAGATGTAATCTATGATACCTATGAATCTAATGAAATTATGTATCAAAAAGTTAAAAATAGTCCCGGTACATATGATTTAATTTTTCCTTCTGATTATATGGTGGAAAAAATGATTAACGAAGATATGTTAGAAAAAATAGATTTTAATAACATCCCAAATTATAAGAATATTGGTGAAGACTTCAAAAATCTTCCTTATGATCCTAAGAATGAATATTCTGTTCCTTATATGTGGGGAACAATAGGTATAATATATGATGCTGATAAAGTTGATGATCCTGTTGACAGCTGGGATATTTTATGGAATTCTAAATATAAAGGTGAAATATTTATGTTTGATTCAATAAGAGATACCCTTGCAATTTCCTTAGTTAAACTTGGCTATTCATTAAATTCAGTTGACAAAAATGAATTAGATGAAGCTGCTAAAGAATTAATAAGACAAAAACCATTAGTTCAATCATACGTTATGGACGAAGTTAAAGATAAGATGATTAATGGTGAAGCTACATTTGCTACTGTTTATTCTGGAGATGCTATATTTATTCAAGAAGAAGCTCCTGATTTAAACCTTCAATATGTAGTTCCAAAGGAAGGTTCTAATAAATGGTTTGACGTTATGGTTATACCAAAGGGTGCTAAACATAAATCTGAAGCTGAAGAATTTATAAACTTCTTATCAGAACCTGAAAATGCTAAAGAAAATGTTGAATATATAGGCTATGCAACACCTAATACAGCAGCTTATGAATTATTAGATGAAGAAACTCAAGAAGATGAAACTGTTTATCCTCCTGAAGAAGTTCTTGATAAATGCGATATATTTAAAGATCTAGGGAACAAGATAAAATTATATGATGATGCATGGTTAAAAGTAAAAATAGACTAGAAAATATTTCATCATACAATAAAATATAAAAAAGGATGTAGAAGATTTGTTTTTACACAAATCTTTTACATCCTCATTTTATAGGTTCGAATCTCCAAACCATAATTTAATTTCTCTTTTAGCACTTTCTATGCTATCAGATGCATGAACACAGTTTTCCCTATTATTTGTTGCATATAATTTTCTTATAGTTCCTTCTTTAGCTTCTTCTGGATTTGTACTACCATTAATTTCTCTTATCTTCTCAATTGCATTTTTTCCTTCTAAAATTAATGCACATAAGGGACCTTTAGTTATAAAAATTATTAATGGTTCAAAAAAACTTTTCCCAATATGTTCTTCATAATGCCTACATGCAAATTCCTTAGATATCGTTTCCATTTTTAGTGCAACTACTTTAAGCCCATTTTCTTCATATTTATTAATTATCTTTCCTATTAAATTTTTTTCTACAGCATCTGGCTTTATAAGTACTAATGACTTTTCCATAATATTCCCCCTCTTTTAAAATCCTCATCTAAATTATACCATTTTTTATATAAAATATTAATCCTTTCTTCATAATAATCTTGTACTTATGATATAATTTTTATAATTATTCTATTAAAGGAGTGATATTATGGTAAGATATTATATTATTGTTGAAGGCAGAGTTCAAGATGTTGGTTTCAGATATTTTTGTCAAATGAATGCAACTAACCTAAACTTAACAGGATGGGTTCGTAATATGGATAATGGTATGGTTGAAATGGAAGTTCAAGGTGATGAGAAAATATTATTAAAATTTATTAGTATAATAAGTAAAGGAAATTATTTTATAAGAATAGATTCCGTATCAAAAAAAGAAATTAATTTAGTTCCATCAGAAACTAAATTTAAAATAAAATAGAGGCTGTCGTACAATTAGAAATGTAAAATTTAGAATGTAGAATGAAGGTAAAAACTACTGAAAGTAGTTTTTTAATAATATAAATTTAAGTATTTCAGTATGAAATATCACCTCAATTTTAAGTTTTACATTCTACATTTTACCTTAAATAGCTTTATGCGATAGTCTCTATTTTATTTTCTTTGTACCTTAGTATCATATAACATTAAATTATTTTCTTGAATAACTCTTATTAACTTATCTCCATAAATTAGATTTCCTTCTTCATCTTTTGCAGTGCTATAACCTGCATTTTCTAAAGCTTGTGCTTGCTCTTTATAACTTTTAGCTTCAAATAATCCATTTGCAGAATACCTTTCATTTTCCCATAGAAATTTACCATGATCTTTTATTGATGATTTTAAATCTTTATATGATCTAAACGCTCCAACAATAACATCATCATAATTTTCCTTAGTTTGAAGATCAACACTATCTCCACTCCATCTTTCATCAGCCTTTATACCAAAAAGATTATTATATTGTGATGACAATGTAGACTCACCCCATCCAGACTCCAAAATAGCTTGAGCAATAGTTATTGAAGGTAATATCCCATAACTTTTATAATTATCAAAAGCAATCTCCGATATATTATCTATAAATTCAAGCTTAGAGCTATCTTTTGCTAACTCTCTATGAATATAATTATTTTTTAATCCTTCAAGATATTTATTAGCTGTTTCTTCTTCTTCATTATTTAATTTTAAAGATTTAACTGCTGATTTAAAGCTATTTAATTCAATAATATTTCCACTACTATCTTTTTTGTAAAATGAATTTACTATTTTATTTATAACATTATTATCTATCTCAAAATTTCCATTATTTATAGTTCCACTTATTGCAGCAATTTCTTGCCAATTTAATTGAAATCCTCCACTACTTGCATCATCACATGTATTTATATATTTATTTATATCATCATTTGAAAGTAAAGTTTCTTCACTAACACTCTTAATAAATTTAGAAGTCATAAATACTAATGTGCTTATAAATGTAATAATAAAAATTATTGTTAATAGTATCTTCTTTATGCCACCCTTAATATAATTTTCTTTATAATCACTGATACCTTTATACGTACCTTTATACTCCAAAAACTCACCTCCAAAATTGTTTTCTTTATAAATATATATATTCATTATAAATAATATTTTATTTATATAAAGTTTATTATGAAAATTTAATTAATATTTAAGAAATAAATATTATACATTCTTTGATTTGTAATATTTTACTTAACTAAGTATATTAACTTTTTAAAATACTACTAATTTTATTTATGTAGATTATTAATTTAAAAATATATATTTAACTATATACAGTACTAATTCTTTTATTTATATAAAAAAGGTGGACTTCTCCACCTTAAACTGTCATTTTCTCTTCAACTGCTGAATCACCTTTTACTCTTAAATCATTAAAGAATATTTCTGTCTCTGAAACTATCACATGTCTCAGTCCTATCAATCCAATTAGATTTGGAAATGCCATAAGTCCATTAACTATATCTGCTATAATAAATATCATCTCTAATGGTAAGAAAGGCCCTATTGCTACTAAGACTATAAATATAATTTTATAAGGTTTTATTCCTCTTACTCCAAATAAGTATTCTATACATCTTTCACCATAATAATTCCATCCTAATATAGTTGTAAATGCAAAGAATATTAATCCTATATTAACTATATACTTCCCTAATATGGCTATTGGCAAACCATTTTCAAAGGCTGCTGTAGTTAAAGCCGCACCTTCTAAATTCCCACTAAAACTTCCCGTAACAACTATAACTATCCCAGTCATTGTACAAATTATAATGGTATCAATAAATGTTCCTGTCATAGAAATTAATCCTTGTTTGACAGGAGACTTTGTTTTTGCTGCTGCAGCTGCTATAGGAGCACTACCAAGTCCTGCTTCATTTGAAAATACTCCTCTTCCAATCCCTCTTTGCATAGCAATAGAAATTGTTATTCCTACTGCTCCACCTAAAGCAGCTTCAGGATTAAATGCACTTCTTATTATTAAACTAATAGCTGAAGGTATTTTCGTAAAGTTAAATATTAGTACCAATATAACTCCTACTATATATAGTATAGCCATAAAAGGAACAACTTTTTCTGATACACTTGAAATTCTTTTTATTCCTCCTAATGTAACTAAAGCAACTAGTATAGTTACTACTACAGCTGTAGCTACTAATGGAATATTAAACCCTATTTGTGCAGCATCTGCAATAGACTTCACTTGTCCAAATGTTCCTATTCCAAGCAGAGCAACACCTACCCCGAATATTGCAAATAATTTAGCTAACCAATTTAGTCCCAGTCCATTTTTTATATAATACATCGGTCCACCAGACATTTGACCATTTTCATCTACTTCTCTATATTTTATAGCAAGTAATCCTTCAGCATATTTAGTAGCCATACCAAAAAAAGCTGCTATCCACATCCAAAATAACGCTCCTGGCCCTCCTGCTTTAATTGCAGTGGCGACTCCGACTATATTACCTGTTCCTATAGTTGCAGACAAAGCGGTACATAATGCTCCATAACTAGTAACATCACCCTTTGCATCTTCATCTTTGTCTTCATCTTTTGAAAATATATATTTTAGTGCTAATGGTAATTTAAATATTTGCAGAAGTTTTAGCCTCCATGTCAAATATATTCCTGTCCCTACTAATAGTATTAACAATGGTGGTCCCCATATTATACTATCAATAGTACTTAAAATTGATTGGACTTGATTTAACATAAAAAAATCCCCCTTAAATTTAAATTTACGGAGGAGAATAGATAGGTAAACAAGCCTAATAAAATAATAAAACTTTATAGACCTATCTTATCCCCTGTCCTTTTACCTGAGAGTTTCAATAATTTAAAATTTAAATTATCTTGCTCCTTCGGTGCTCATCTCTGAGTCTCTCCAGAGGTTCGTCCAATAGCGGTCCTAATACCTGAAAGATTTACTTCTTCGGTGGATTTATCTAAAAATCTCTCTCCCACTATCTTCAACCGAACGTTATTAACTTATGCTATAATTATATACGCTTATATTAAAAACTTCAACCATTCATTATATTAATTATAAAATATCTACTTAATAACTTTTAATTTCATAATTATAAACATTTAACATATTAATAATTTTATATCTTTTATGACTTATATATTTTAATGAATTAACATTTTTTGAATCTTTTATTTCACTAATTATATTTTTTGCAAGAATTCCTTGATTTTTTGTAGTGGGGTTATATACTATTAATAGGAATTAATAGTATATTTGAAAAGGAGTACCCATAATGGATATAACATTAACAAAGGAACACTTATCAAACCTTTATGGTAAAATAAGTCCTTTCGAATTTAAAGATAAATTAATAGAATTAGCTAATCTTAATAAGGAAAAATTTAATGGAAATATTTTAGATGCTGGCAGAGGTAACCCTAACTGGACTTCCTCAACTCCTAGACAAGCATTTTTCACTCTTGGACAATTTGCAGTTTTAGAATGCCAAAGAAATTTATGTATGGATGATTTAGCTGGTATGGTCAGCAAAAGTGGAATTTATGAAAGATTTTTAGATTATTATAATAAAAATACTACTTCACCTGGAATTAATTTATTGAAAGAAATAATAGATTATTGTATAAAAGAATTTAACTTTGATCCAGATAATTTTCTATTTGAAATTACTGATGGAATCATTGGCGATAACTACCCAGTTCCAGATAGAATGCTTATACATATAGAAAAGATAGTTAACAAGTATTTAATTAAAGAATTATGTGGCGATACTAAATTTGATAACAAATTTGATGTTTTTGCTGTAGAAGGCGGAACTGCTGCAATGTGTTATATATTTGATTCTCTAACATCAAACAAGCTATTAAATAAAGGTGATAAAATTGCTTTAATGACACCTATTTTTACACCTTATCTAGAAATTCCTCACTTACCTAACTATGATTTTGAGGTTGTACGAATTCATGCCAATGATTTAGATGAAAATAATAATCCAACTTGGCAATATCCAGTTGAGGAATTAGAAAAACTTAAAGATATTGACATAAAAGCACTATTTATTGTTAATCCAAATAATCCTGCTTCAATAGCATTAAGTGATGAATGTAAAAATAACTTAGGTAATATAGTTAAAAACTATAATCCAAATTTAATGATAATAACTGATGATGTTTATTGTACATTTATAGACAATTTTAAATCTATAATTGCTCACTTACCATACAATACCTTAGGTGTATACTCTTTATCAAAATACTTTGGTGTTACAGGTTGGAGACTTGGTGCAATCTTTCTAAACGAAAATAATGTATTTAATGATCTTTTATTAAATCTTTCACCTGATGATAAAGTTGAAATAAATAAGAGATATACACATATGTCATCTAACCCTAATGATATAAAATTTATCGATAGGTTAGTTGCAGATAGTAGACAAGTTGCTCTAAATCATACTGCTGGTTTATCAACTCCACAGCAAGTTCAAATGGCTTTATTTTGTGCATTTGCTCTTGTTGATAGAAGTAATAAATATAAAAATCTTACTATTGAAATATGTAAAAGACGTAAAGCTCTATTATTCGAAGGCATGCAATTAGATATTATAGAAAACCATAATGATGCTTCTTATTATACTGAATTGAATATAATTGATTGGGCAAGAAATAAATTTAACGAAGACTTTTCTAACTATATACTATCGAATTATACTCCTTTTGACATATTGTATGATTTAGCTAAAAATTACTCTGTAATTTTGCTAAATGGAGATGGATTTGCTTCTTCTGAATGGTCTTTAAGAGTTTCACTAGCTAATCTTAATGATAATTGCTACTACATTATTGGTAAAGTTTTAAAAAAAATTCTTGATGACTTACTTAAAGAATGGCAAGAAAATAAATGGTCAGAAGAAAAAGCTGAGAATCTATAAAGCTATTTAATACTTTCATATTCAAAAACCACACAAAAAAAAGGTCGAGTTTATGCTCGATCTTTTCTAGTTTGTAATATATTAAAGTTGTTTATTATCATAGCCTTCGATAAAAATACTATCTTAATCTTACTTTTATGATACATATTTTATTGGAAATCATTTTTTGAAAAAATATTTATAGACAGTTGTAGTAGCTAATAAAATTGATGCGATAGTTAAGAACACATTAGAAATAACAGTTATTTCTCTATATGTGCAAAGAATTATTATTTGTATTGCAAAAAAAATTATCGCTAACTTATATCCTAATTTTTCTATTTTCTTTTTAGTTACCATATAACTCCTCCCATTTAAATATAAATAGAGAATAATTTAATACTCTTGCGAAATGCTTATTTAATATTATAACAACACAATTTTCAAATATATTCAATTTGATTTTTCTGATTTATTAACGCTGCGAACTTGTTTTTAATTTACATGTGTTTTTTATAAAAAATAGCATTAAAACTAGTTAAATAGTTTCTTTAGAACTATTTGAATTTTAATGCTAAATTTAATGTGATTTTAAATTTTCAACCAAAAATTTGAGCTCGCTAAAATACTCTAATATCTAATTTTCTAATTTCTATAAAGTCTATTTATAGCACTAAATACTGCTTTTATTGATGCTATAGTTATATTACTATCTACCCCTACTCCAAAAGTAACCTTAGAATTATCTAACCTTTTCATCTCAACATAAGCAGCTGCTTTAGCCTCTGATCCTTCTCCTAAAGAATGTTCTCCATAATCCAATATTGTAGTTTCTACTAAATTACTTTTAATTAATGCTTTCTTTAATGAATCTATTGGTCCATTTCCTTCTGCTATAAGGCTTTTTTCTTCTCCATTAAATAAGAAAGTAACACTTATTTTAGTATTTTGACATTCAATGTTTATACTATCACTATCTTCTATCTTAAGCTTTAATAATTTAAATGGTCCTACAACATCTAAATACTCTTCTTTAAATTTCTCCATAATCACCATTGGTGATATTTCTCCACACTTTTCTGTTACCTTTTGTATTATAGCTCCAAACTCTTTATGCATATTCTTAGGCATCTTATACCCAAAATGGCTTTCTAAAACGAAGGCTACTCCACCTTTTCCTGATTGACTATTTATTCTTACTAAAGCTTCATATTCTCTTCCTAAATCACTAGGATCTATAGGTAAATATGGAACTTCCCAAATATCATTATTTCTCTCTAGATACTTTTTCATGCCTTTATTTATTGCATCTTGATGAGAACCTGAAAACGCAGTAAATACTAGTTCTCCTGCATAAGGATGCCTTATATGAACAGGTATTTTGCAACACTTCTCATATACATCTATTATTTTATTTATATTATCTAATTGAAGCTTAGGATCTATTCCATGAGAAAACATATTATATGCTAAATTTAATATATCTACATTTCCTGTTCTTTCTCCATTTCCAAACAAAGTTCCTTCAATTCTATCTGCTCCTGCTAACATTGCAAGCTCTGCAGTAGCAACGCCAGTCCCCCTATCATTATGTGGGTGTACACTCAAAATTATTCTATTTCTATTGCTAAAATTTTTAACCATCCATTCTATTTGATCTGCAAATACATTAGGTGTATCCATTTCTACTGTAGATGGTAAATTTATTATTACTTTATTTTCATTAGTAGCTTCCCATGCATCTAATACAGCTTCACATACTTCAAGAGCATAATCAACTTCTGTACCTGTAAAGCTCTCTGGTGAGTATTCTAAATATAATTTCCCATTAAAAGACTTAGCGTGCTCCTTAACTAATTTTGTTCCATCTACTGCTATAGATTTTATTTCATCCTTACTCATATTAAATACAACATCTCTTTGTAATATAGATGTCGAATTATATATATGAACTATGGCCTCTTTTACTCCTTCTAACGCTTCAAATGTCTTTTGTATTAAATGTGGCCTAGCTTGTGTTAAAACTTGAATCTTTACCCCTACAGGAATCAAGTTATTTTCTACTAATGTTCTTAAAAAGTCAAACTCTATTTGAGATGCTGATGGAAAACCAACTTCTATTTCTTTAAATCCTAATTCTATTAAAAGATTAAACATCTTTAGTTTTTCTTCTACTGTCATTGGATTAATCAATGCTTGGTTTCCATCTCTTAAATCAACACTACACCATATCGGTGCTTTTTTAATTTCATTATCTGGCCATGCTCTTTCCTTTAGCTTAATTGTTTGAAATCTTTTATACTTCTTATAATTCATTTAAATGCCCCCTTATATATATATGGAAAGTTAAAAACCGCATAAACCTACTCCTAATTGGAGCGATTTACGCGGTACCATCCAAGTTTTAACTTAATTGAAATAACGGCATAACTTTACCGACAAAACCTACTTCCCCATTCAGTTTTGTAGCTCCTGAGCGAGTTCAAAAGCGATAATATGCGGGCTCTCACCATATCCCTACTCTCTTTAACATCTCTTACTTTCTACTACTCTCATTCTAAGCTTTTCAATATTGAGTTAATTAGTAATATACTATACCCAAAACCTTTTGTCAAATATTTCTAAATAATTTATTAATCTTATAATTCAACTCTTCCTCTTATTTCACCATTATAAAAGGCTTTAATATTATTAATTACTTCTTCAAATAATCTCACTCTTGCTTCTACACTTGCCCAAGCAATATGTGGTGTTACAACTAAATTTTCTTTATTTCTTATAGATATTAATGGGTTATCTTCTTTAATAGGCTCTACTTCAAATACATCTAAAGCAGCACCAGCAATAAGTTCTTCATCTAATGCTTTTGCTAAATCTGCTTCAACTACTATTGGCCCTCTCCCCATATTAACTAATATAGATGACTTTTTCATATTCTTAAGTGCATCATAGTTAATTAAACCTTGCGTATCTTTGTTTAAAGGAGCATGAATAGAAATTATATCTGATTGATCTAATAATTCCTTAAAATCTACTCTCTTATATTCACTATTTGAATTTTTTCCTGAAGTAGAATAATAAATTACATTAACTCCAAATACTTCTGCTATTTTAGCCACTCTTTTTCCTATTGCTCCAAAGCCTATAATTCCCCATGTTTTACCCTCTAGTTCATAAAAAGGCTTACTTACATTAGTGAAAAGACCTGACTTAGCATAATCTCCAGATTTAACATAATTATCATAATAAGATAATTTATCATATAAAGATAATACTGTTGCAAATGTATGTTGAGCTACTGTATTTGTTGAATATCCTGCAACATTTGTAACTGCAATATTATTGTTCTTTGCATATACTATATCAATATTATTAAAACCTGTAGCAGTTTCACATATAAGTTCTAAATTTTTAGCTTCTTTTAAATTATTTTCATTCAATACTACTTTATTAGTTAAAACTATATTAGCATCTTTTATTCTTTCTACTACCTCTTCTGGTTTTGTAGTATCATAATAAGCTAATTCCCCAAATTCTCTTAATTTAGTAAAATCTAGTTCCCCTAATGTTTTTCCATCTAAAATTACTATTTTCTTCATTTTACCCTCCTAGTTATAATAAATTTAAAATATCTATTGGTTTATCTATAAAATAATCTGGCTCAGATTCTTTTAATTTATCCATTCCTATAAAAGTATAACTCACTGCACAAGTCTTACATCCTGCTGATTTTCCACAATATATATCATAATGACTATCTCCAACCATAATAGCTTCATTTGGTTCTATTCCTAATTCACTACATGCTTTAAGTGCTGGGTCTGGATTTGGTTTATGAAGTTCTGTTGATTCTGGAGTTATAATTATATCCATAAAATCATATACTCCTGCTATCTTCATTCCTCTTATAGCAAGCTCAGCTCTTTTAGATGTTACTATACCTACTTTAATTTTCTTTTCTTTAAGGCTAGTTAAAAGTTCTTTAACTCCATCAAAAGCAAAGCACATAGTATCATGTATTGCCTCATTATATTCTCTATAATAGGCTACTAAATCTGCAACATCTTCTTCTTTAGCATGCTTTTTAAATGGATCTCCTAGAGGCCTTCCAAAAAAGTCTACTATTTCTTCTCTTTTTAATTCCATTCCTAGTTTATCTTTAAAAGTTTTATCAAATGAATTATAAATTAATTCGTTTGTATCTAATAATGTTCCATCTAAATCAAATAATACTGCCTTAATCATATTTCTCCTCCTGAAAGTGAAGTTTTTCATCATATGCTAATAAACTTTATACTAATAATAACATATAAAAGATGCTTGTACAAAATTAACTCCATAAAATTAAACCCAAATAGATAATATTTAAATTTTCTTATTTCCCCATTTCTATGAACATTTATATAAGCCTTCATATTCCCAGTTGAAATAGAAAACTATAAAAGACTAACCTTTTTTACAGTTTACTAAGAAATAAATAAAAGATACCCAAATTAAGGTATCTCTATACTTTATAATTATATATTAAATAAGCTTAGTTGCTCATTACTATATCCATTTTTGTAACCATCAATTATATCATTCATTTTATAAAGCAACCCAAATCTTTCACATTCATTCTTAAATGTTTTATATAAAATTCTAGCATTAGGACTATTACACATATAATCATTACCAAAACTTTTCATATATTTTTCTTTTATCTTAGGAAAAGATTTATCTATTATATCAAAAAAGTGCTCTCTTTGATTAGATCTTAAAGTAACACCAAATGCAGGATATATAAATTTAGCCCCATTTTCTTTTGCTAGTCTTACAATACTAACTATATTTTCTTCTGTATCATTAATAAATGGCAAAATAGGCATTAGTAAAATTCCCGTATAAATATCATTCTCCGATAATCTTTTTACTGCTTCAAACCTCTTAGATGTAACTACAACATTTGCTTCAATCTTTCTACACAAATCATCTTCTGCTGTTGTAATTGTAATTTTACAAAGTACTGGTGAATGTTTTCTAATTCTTGTTAAAATATCAATATCTCTTATAATTAAATCACTTTTTGTTGCAATTGCTACTCCAAATCCAGTGTTATCAATAATTTCTAATGCACTGCGTGTTAAAGAAAGCCTCTTCTCAAAGGGATTATAAGGATCACTCATAGCCCCTGTTCCAACAACGCCTTTTTTCCTTTTGGATTTCAATTCTCTTCTTATTATATCCGAAGAATTTTCCTTAACTTTAACTATATCAAAATTTTCTATACCATAGCACTCACTTCTACTATCACAATATATACATCCATGATTACAACCCTTATAAATATTCATATTATAATTAATTCCAAACCAATTATTACTTTCTCTATATCCAGATAGAATACTTTTTGCGACTATATAATCCATATATAACTCTCCTAAATAATCCCCTTTTCAATAATAAATTTATTAAACTTGCTTTCTGATAATATTTCATTTGTTATAAATTCTCCATTATAAAATAAACTATAAGTCGTAAAAGGACATGGAGAATTTTGTGCTTGCTCTTTAGTTTGAAACTTAATTACCTTTATATCTATTCCTTTTTCCTTCGAAATCTTCCTTATTAAATTAACATATTTGCTTGTATGAGGACATTGATCAGAATAATATATTATTAGTCCATTTTCATCACTTCTTCCACGCTTTGCATAGTTTTTAAATTTAGGCACGTTATATTCATCTGAAAATGGTAAATATAATAACTCATAGTAAGGATCAGCAGTATCACATACTTTAAAACCTTTGTAATTTAGATATTCTGGATCTGATAAAAATGGCATTTTCCTTTTTGATGAAAGAGCTATAATCCCTTTCTTTCCCTTACTCTTTGAATTATCAATACATTCATTTAATAATCTATTAGCATACCCTTTTCCCTTAAACTTTCCAGATACCCAAAAACAATTTATAAACATATAATCATTTCCTTCTATAGGTACCCATGCATTTTCTATTGGAATATATTCAATAAATGCTTTCCCTCTCACATTTATTTTATTAAATATTAACCCATCATTAAATCTTTCTTTTAACCATTCCTTTTTTAAATAAACTCCACAATCACCTTTTTTATCTGATAGAGAGCAACAAATATGTTCACAATCAATATTATTATAATTTAATGTTATAACTTCCTCCATTACTCCCTCCTAACCGGGTGTCTTATAACAGTTTTCATCTTTTCTTTATTAACTCTTCTAGGATCTGACAAATATATTTCATGGTGCCCCCTTACACTTCCCTTTTCATAAACACTTCCTATATCATTAATCAAGTTATTTTCTAATATAAATTTGTCGATTTTTTCAATAGTTACGTGTTCTTGATCAAATGGTCCTATATGCATACATTGAACACATAATCCTTCATCAAATACTTCTAATCTTGCTTTAGATACATCAATATGAGGCTTTTTCTTTTTAAGTTCATCACAAGCAAAATCGAATATTTCCTTTGTTACAAATTCAGGTTGGCGTATCATAGAAGTCCAAATATATTTATTCTTTTTGCTAAAATCCATATCATCATCTTCTAACCACCATAGACCTTCAAGAGGTGGTACAACATAATCAAAATAGTCCTCTATTTCATTTCTTATCTTTTTATTCATCTTTATTGTATAAGACAAAGCATATAATAACTCAACAGCAGCCTGATATTCTCCATCTTTATCATTTGGATTTCCTTTTCCATCTACCATTATAAATGTCATTGCAGGTACTGTTATTTCCATAGGTTGTGTTTTGGGTAAATATAAGTCTTTAAACTCTTTTTTATAATCTAATTTATCCATTATAACTCTCCCTTTATTTTCATCGTATACTTAAGCAAAAAATTTTCTCAAAAATTTTATAATATACTTTCTAAGTATTCTTTAAAGCCCATTGATAGGCTAATTTTGTTTTCTAAACCACTTTCACCTTTGCTTAATAAATTTTCAACAATCATGGCACCTATTTGTCCTGTTGCCCCTAAAATTATATTCATGATTTACCTCCAATTATATAAATAATCTATAGATTAGAAGTTAGAAATAAACTTCTATAATTAATAACTATAGCTATATTATATAAATATTAATATGACACCACTATGTCATATTAATATTTTTTTAGAGCATACATCAGTTTCTTTTTTATTTCATCTCTTATATTCAAAGGCTCAAGAACTTCTATATATTCTCCAAAAGACATTAGATATCCAAATAGCCAATCCCCTGATGGAAAATCTAAATTGACTATAAAATCACCATTATCATCTAAAGAATAATTATGGAACTCATCATATATTCTAAATGCTAGCTTCTTATCTATCCTTAATTTAAGGTGTATTAATTCATTATAATATCCCGTATCTTCTTCTGAAAATATTTTATTAGGAACCGTTCTATTAAAATTTTCTAAAATTATATTTATATTACTCATTCTTGTAAGCTTAAAAAATCTATTATCCTCTCTTTCTCTACAGTAAGCATATAAGTACCATCCCTGCCCCTTAAAAACTAGTTTTAATGGTTCAACAATTCTCTCTAATAATTTTCCATTTGAATTAAAATACTCAAAGGATATTAAATTTTTATTTATTATAGAATTCTTTATAGTCGTAAATTTTTCTCCTAAAGTATTATTTTTATCCCAATTTGAAAAATCAACTTCAATCCAGTTTTCATTATCTCCGCCTAAAAATGAACTTAGTTTAGATAATACTCCATTAAATTCACTTTTATTAACAGCATTAAGACCTTGCATGGCTGCTAATATTTCCTTCTTTTCTTTTTGTGATAAAATTGCTTTATTTAATATAAAATCTGATAAAAGGCTTATCCCTCCACCTTTTCCTTTAGTCATATAAATTGGAACTCCAGCCTGCGATAAATCTTCTATATCTCTATAAATAGTTCTTTGGGACACTTCAAAATGTTCAGCTAATTCCTTTGCTGTGACATTCTTTTTATCTAGTAAAGTATATATTATTTCAAATAGTCTATTTCCCTTCATATTTCTCCACCTAAACTTAATTTATTAATAATAAAAAAGACTACATTCTATAATAACTTAGTAGAAATGTAGTCTAGAAAACGTCACTTTTTATTTCTCTTATATTAAATATTTTTCTATATAACAAATAATATAATCAAATTTATACAGTAAACTCTTTACTTTTGTATAATACTTATTAATTAATCTTAGATTTTACAACAGGTATCCAAATTTCACTTTTGAAATCTTTTTTACTTGTGTCTGGTCCTTCATTCCAAAGTATTTCAGGACCACCTGTTGATTCATATCCTGAAGTTGGAAACCATTCAGAATATACTCTAGCCCAAGTATCTTGAAGTGAATTTGGAAAATTACCTACTGCCGTAAAAACTGCCCAAGTAGCTGCTTCTACATTTAAAACACTCCACCTATTATCTGTATGATTATTTGTTGCTACTCCTATATATTGATCTAATTCTGTTCCCTCTAGTCTTTCCTCATCAAAATTAGCAGATACACATATTATTCCACTTGGTTCTACATTTGATAACTTCTTTAGTTCTTTAAAATCTTCAACAGATAAACTCACCCACATTGAATCCATTTGAGAATTTACGCCTTCATAAATAAGGGTAATCCTTTTCTTTATACCAACAATTTTAAAAGCTTCTTTTTCAACAATACGATAATTCATTTCTATTCCTCCTTGAATTTTCAATTGGAAAGTCATAGGTGGAAATGCTTTTAATGATGAATTACTTTTTCTTGCTTGTGATGGAGTAATTCCATGAAAGCTTTTAAAAGCTTTAGTAAAAGAATCTGGTGACTCATAACCTAAATTTAATGAAATATCTATAACCTTATTATCTTTATCTTGCAATAAAGTAGCTGCTACAGTTAATCTTCTTAAACGTACATATTCATTTAATGACATCCCAGACAAAAATGAAAACATACGCCTAAAATGATATTCTGAACATCCCACTATTTGTGATAATTTATTAAACTCTATAGCTTCCATTAAATTATCTTCAATATATTTCATTGCCCAATTCATTTCTCTTAGCGAATCCATAAATATGACCTCCTTTCATAAAAAAGTATATCAAGAAAGGAATCTCTATACCCGTTAATTCCTGTACGGGTTTAATCGGATTTAAATATTTATTTTGTTTGGTGCAGATGGCGGGACTTGAACCCGCACGAGGAATTCCCCGTCACCCCCTCAAGATGATGCGTCTGCCATTCCGCCACATCTGCACAATATATATTATATTGTAATTTATATAATATAACTTTTCAATAATTTATTAAAATTATAAAATCATTATATAATTATAGAATCCTATATAAATATAAAACCATGTATAACAAAATATTAACTACCTTTTTATACATGGTTGTTTATTTATAAAGTACTGTAAATAAGTTTAAAGTAATAATTATTTATTTTTTAGCTCCTGTTAATGACCTACTAATCCACTTTCATTTAGTTTATCAATAAACTTTTTGCTAATCTTATTTATAGGCCCTTTAAGAAATAATCCTATTATTATAGATATTACTCCATAAATAACTATCATAGTTATATCTCTAGTTAAATTTGATTTTACAATTCCTGCTACAGCTTCTCTCATTGCTGAAATAGAATATGTAAATGGTAAAAATGGATTTACTTTTTTAAAGAAACTAGGCATCACTTCAACAGGAAAAGTTCCTCCTGCTCCAGCAACTTGTATTACTAATAATATAACTGCAATCGCCTTTCCTACATTTCCAAATATAGAAACTAAAGTATAAACTATTAATATAAATACTAAGCTACTTAAAATACTTATTCCTATAAATAACCATTTATTCAATACGTAACATTTTAATAAATATATATCACCTAAACTTAGTATTAAAGATTGACATATTCCTATAAATGCAAAGGTTAAAAACTTTCCAAAATATTTTTCATAAGGCTTAAAATTTACTTCTTCATTAAATCCATGTGGATTTGTTGTTAATAAAGAAACTAAAATTAACGCTCCTACCCATAAAGCAAGTGTTGAATAAAATGGAGACATTGCTGAACCATAATTAGGAATAGAAAATAAAATTTCTTCTTTTATTTCTACTGGGCTACCTAAAAATTCACTTATTGCCTGCCAATCATTCTTCAGTAAACTTAATATTTTATTTATTTCTTCTTCATTATTTATAGAAGACAATTTTGAAGATATATTAGCTAAACTTGATTTTATAGTTGGCATTTCTTCTTTAAGCTTTCCTATATCTTCTCTTCCTACTTTAAGCCCTTTATCTAATTTTTCTAATAAACTTGCTATATCAGGAATAGAACTTGTGGCTTCTCCAACTAGTTTAATACTATTATCAGCAATTATATTCATTTGATCAATTGCTTTATTGATGGCAGGAATATATTGTGAATCATAATTATTTAAAATATTAGTAATTATATTTTTATTACTTGTTACTAAATCCTTAATTTGTTGAAGCCTATTTTTATCAATTGGCTTATTATTAGATACTAAATTTTGAATGTCTTTTATAATACTATTAATTGATTGTAATTTTGAACTTGCTAAATTTAAATCATTTATTACAGCTTTTAAGTTATCATTAAACTTTGATATTGGATCTAAAACTTTTATTATATTACTAATCTTATCGTTAACTTCAGTAATATGTACGCTTACATTATCAAGGCCCTTTATTATTGCATCCTTATCAATATTAATATTCATCAATCCATCAATAGCATCTTCTACTCCACTAAGAGCATTGTTTATAAATTCCAAATCATCCCTTATTACTGGAGCAACTTCTTTTAAACCTTCTTTAGACTTTTCTAAGGCATTTTTAGTGTCTGCTAATAAATCATTGCTAGTATTTAATGTATCTTGCAATAAAGGTAAATTATCTTTTACTTTATTAACTAAATCATCAGCCTTAGCACTACCATCATATGCTTGATTTATTATATTTTCTATTTCTGGCATTCTACTATTAATGCTTATTACACCATTAATCAATCTTAATATTTTATCTCTTGAGCCTTCAAGGCTAACTCCAGCTTCATTTAATATTTTAAAGATAGTTCCATCTACAGTTTCAATTATATTAGTATCAACTTGAGATTTTATTGTAGTTACACCTTTATCAGTTATCTTAGGTGCAATAGCATTGCTTTTTTGATTTACCTTATACATTAAAGTAGGTCTTTTTATTTCCTTACCCATTATAGATAATGTTTCTTCCGTAAAGTTTTCAGGTATTACTATAGTTGCATAATACCTTCCTTTTTCTACGCCTTGATTGCCCTCTTCTTCGCTAACAAAATTCCATCCGAGGCTACTATTTTCCTTAAGTTTATTTACTAATTCATCCCCTACATTTAAGGTTTTATCCTTAAGGCTACCACCTCTATCTTTATTTACTATAGCTACTTTTATTCCTCCTGTATTTCCGTACGGATCCCAACTAGCTCTAATATTAAACCATGCATATAAAGATGGTAATATCATAAGTCCAACAATAATTACTAATGCAACCCAGTTAGTTGTTATGCTTTTTATATCTTTTGAAAATATTCTAAATATATTCTTCATTTGTAACCCTCCAATAATATCCTCTGCAACTAGTTCTATTTTTCTCATATTGCATTTAAATTATTATATAAGTGTAAATAAAGATTTTCTTATTTAGTTAAAATATCATCAAACATTAATACCTAAATAAAGTTATAATCTTATTCCTAATATAAAAATCAAATAATATTATGGATTTATACTTAAGAATATACTGCAAAGTTTATCTATTAAACCCTCTTCTAAAGGCTAATAAAGCATTTAAATTATCATAAGAATACACATCCTCTGTCTTTTCATTACCAAAAGATCCATATATATTACTTTTTTCATTTATTACTTGAAAGTTTTTCATTTTATTAATTGCCATATTATAAAGTTCCTCATCATTTATAACCTTTGCTATTTGAGCTATATTTGCATAAATTGATGTAGATTCAATTTTACTTTCATCCAAAGTATTTATATTGTAAGATGTCGATATGTATCCAATATACTTCAATCTTTCTTTAATCCAATCTACACTTTTACTTATATCTTCATTGACTTCAGCCTTATTAAGAATAACTAAAATAGATAGTAGAGTATCGATATTTTCTTCATTATCAAAGATTTCTATATTTCCATCATAATACTTTCTATATAAAGGTAATTCATCACTAATATATCCATTATTAATAATTTCAAGTGATTTAGTATATACATCATTCCATTTATCATCGAATAAAGAGAATAATTTTAATGCATATAAATCCAAATAACATAATGTAGTTACATTACTTTTGCCATACCCATCATGAAAATCTATTAATCTATTTTCTTGAATTAAATTTTTATAAATTCCATTTGATATTTTTATTCCATAATACCTATATTTCAAATTATCGAATTCTTCTGCTCCTATTATTAAAGCTCTTGCTATTCTTAAATCATCTATAGTTGCAGAAACATCTGAGCTTTTATTATTTTCTATTCTCCAGCTTATAAGCCCATTTTTTAAAAACATATTTTCCTTTATGTATTTAAATGAATCATTAAATTTCTCTTGATCATTTTTATATAAACAATAATTTAACATCATTCCTTGAGATTCTGATAAAATATCATGTCCTTTTGTTAAATCCCCTTCTGTAGATATATTATTGTAATTGGTATATATCCCACCATATTCATCCATTAATTTTTCATTTATAAACTTATTTAATATTTCTTCTTCTTTAGTTACTTCTTCCATTGAAGCAACTGAATTTATTTCAATATTTTTTATATATTTAAACAAATATATATAACTTAAATAAATACAGCTTATTACAAATAATAATAGTACTATTATAGTAATAATTTGTTTATTAGTTTTTTTCATATCTTTTTTCTCCTTATAAATGTTTTTTAATACTATTTCTTTTTTTCTGATTTTAAAGTCTTTAATGTTTTATATATATTATCCAATTCAGAATCGGATAAAGAATCTAAATTATCTATTTTGTACTTAATGAAATCTATAGTTTCAGTCTTAAAATCTTTTTTTCTTTTCTTTTTTTCATCATTATTTATTATATAAGCAGCTATAGTACTTGTCGTTACCCCTATAAACCCTATACCAAAAACCATTAAGAAAATTGCAACCACTCTACCTAAGTTGGTAGTAAGTAAAACATCACCATATCCAACTGTAGTAAATGTGACAAAACTCCACCAAATTGCATCAGCAAAGCTCATATTTTCTAGTAAAGAAATAATTACAGCTCCTATTATTATTATAATAGTTGTTAAAATCAACATGTAATTAAACTTATTTAATCTTACTGCTTCTTTTATTTTATTTTTAAACTTAATTACTAAAATTATCAATAATGTAACTTTAAATAATTTTAATAATAACTTTATATCTATAGTAACTCCTATATTTAAAGCATAAACTAATTTTCCCATACCAATAATGGGTATTACGGAGATTAAATCTATAATATTTTTAAATAAAAATTTAATTTTATTTATAGATAAAACTAATCTTAATATATAGTCTATGAGAAATATACAACAAATTATTAAATTTATATAGTAAAAGCTTTCTATTACACTAATTGGAAGTTTATACATAAGATCTAATATTATCATTATTGCACTCATTAGCGATAATAAACCAATAAATATATCATAAGCTAATCTCTTTTGCATATAAATACCTCTCCCACAGTTATCTACTTATATTTTATATAGTAACTTTAGAAAAAATGATATTTAAGAAAAATATAACTAAAAAAGTTAAATAAGCTACTTATGTCCTAAATTGTTTTTTGCATATTACCAAAACAAAACATATATAATAAGCAAAAAGGCAATACATTAATAGCATTGCCTTTTTGCTTATATAATAGAAAATTTATATATTGTTTCTTTATCGTATTCTTCACCTTTTCTTAAAATAGAGTATTTAACAAAAATATTATCTTCTCCTATAGGTGGACATTGTGTTTCTATAGCTAATGCATCTCTTCTTGCCGGCTTTTTACCACACTCTAAAAGTTCATCATCTGGGAAATTAAGTGAGTATAGTACTACACTATTTTGATTTGTATAAACGTCCATTTGTCTACCAGATGCTTTATGATACAATTTAAGTTTTATATCATTTCCTCCATTTAGAATCCATGGATGATCGTATCCTTGTCCAATTTTAAGCTGATAGTCATCCTCTTCTATATCTCTTCCTATTGTCTTAGGATTTGTAAAATCAAATGGAGTTCCTTCTATATTTATAATTTCTCCAGTTGGAACTGAGTTTTCATTAAGCTCAATTAAAAAATCGCTATCTATATATAGGTAATGGCTCAGTATATCTTCCTTACAATTTCCACTCAAATTGAAATAACTGTGATTTGTTAAATTAACCAAAGTATCTTCATCACTTATTGCTTTATATGATATTTTAAATTCATTATCTTCTGTAATAGTATACCTTACAGTTAAATTTAAGTTACCAGGATATCCTTCTTCCCCTGATGGACTTAAGTAATAAAATTCAACAAATGCTTCATTTTCATTAGCATTTGTTTTTACCTCTAATAATTTCTTATTAAATCCAATATCTCCTCCATGTCCTTGATTCAACCCGTAATTTTTGTTAAATGATAAAACGTTACCATTTAATAAAACTTTACCATCTGCTATTCTACCAGAAGTTCTCCCTATTAAAGCTCCATAATAAGAAGGATTTTCCTCATATACATTTAAATCTTTGTATTTCATAATTACATTTTCGATTATTCCATCTTTATCTGGTACTAATAAATCAGTTAATATAGCTCCATAATTTAATACATTTATTCCAAATCCTTTTGAATTCCTTAAATTATAGCTTTCAATAGTTTTTCCCTTAAACTCACCAACTAACACTTTTAAAATTTCCATAGTTTCACTCCTAAAACTTATTTAAATATTTTATTATGCTATATTTCATTTGTTATTTTATATATTTATTGCTTAATTTAAAATATTAATAATTTATTTCTATACCTATTTTTATTACCATATTGATAATATATACCCATAAAATAGAAGAGTCAATTAGTTAATTAAATTTTTAGTAAAATTTCTATATTCTTTTATTATTTTTTTACTTCTTTAAAAAACAATATAATATTTAGCAATAATATAACATGTTACTATAAATGTATTTTTTATATAGTAAATTATTACTATATTTTATATTATGTATATTAAATTTGTATTTTTAATTAAATTATATAAAAACTATTACATATCATTAATTCACCCTACTTCATAACTTCTTTGTCATGTTTTTCTTTTATTATTGTACATTTAATTTCCACATATTATAATAAAATTATATATTATTCAAGTCATACTAAAATTATAAACTTCCACTAAATATTTAACATAAACTTGAATGATTAACATAAAAAAATTAAAATATATGTTTCAATTTTATACATTATTTAAATGACATAATCTTTTATAACTAAAATCATACTTTATATCATTTTTTAATTGAATCATATATATTATACTGGGGGTATAATATGGGATCTTGGTCTGAAAACTTTTCTGTAAACATAGAAGTTATCGATAATCAACATAAAGAATTATTCGATATCCTTGATAGTTGCTATGAGCTATTACTTAAAAACCATGATGATGATAAATATGATAAGATAATAGCAATTTTAGAGCAACTAAAAGATTATACTATCTATCACTTTAAAACTGAGGAAGAATTTATGCGTAAAAATGGATATTCTAAATTCTTATCTCATAAATTTGCTCATGATTCATTTATAGATCAAATTAATTGTTTTGATATCTATTCAATAGATATCGATCAAAAGCAGTATATCAACAATATACTGGATGTTGTTTCTAACTGGATTAAAATGCATATACTAGAAACAGATAAAAATATACATAAATATCTAAACTTGTAACAAAAAAATAACTGATAGTAATTTTATTATTATTACTATCAGTTATTTTTTAATTAATATTTAAGTAATTCAAATCTGTATTCTTGCTTTACTTCTGGATATTTCCGTCTATCTACTTCACTTAAAAACATTTCAATGGGCCTTGCATATATTCCCTTATCATCATAAAGTGCCTTATATAATACCAATTCCCTTGAGTAATTTTCTAAGTGAAAATATAAATTTTCCTTTTTATAAATATCTATTGTTGAATTTAATTCGGTATGAAAAGCTTGTAGTACCTCGCTATCATTAAGTATATTTTTATCTTCTTGAATATTACTAACTCCCATAACGGCATAATAATTATTTTTAAAATGCTTATAAATAGCTGGATATTTTAAATCTCTCATGTCATTCCCCTTATTTATTTTGAATATTTCTTGGAAAGCCCAACTTATATTGTTTAGGTAAATCAGTTTTCTTATTCAATTTTACAGCGGCTTGTAATGCCCAGTATGGATTTCTAAACATAGCTCTTCCAATTGCTACAAGATCAGCTTCTTCATTACCTATTACAGCATTTGCAAGCTCTGGTTCATCTAACTTTCCAACTGCAATTACCTCTGTGTTTAATGCTTCTTTTATAGCTTTTGCATATGGAACTTGATAAGCTGCATGAGTACCTGGTCTTCCTGCGGCTGCTATTGGACCTTCTCCACCTGCACTTATATGGAACATATCTGCACCTGCTTTTTGATATGCCTTAGCAAGTTCTATTCCTTTTTCTATTCCATATCCACCTTCAACATACTCTCTTCCCGAAATACGCATTATTAGAGGCATATCTTCTGGCATTTCATTTTTAGCTGCTTTTATAACTTCTGATCCAAACTTTGTTAAATCTTTTCCATACTCATCACTTCTTTTATTTGTTAATGGAGAATGGAATTGATGTATTAAGTACCCATGTGCTCCATGAATTTCTATAGCGTCAAATCCAGCTTTAACGGCACGTCTAACAGCTAATCTAAACTTTTCTATCATTTTCTTTACTTCTTCTGTAGATAATTCTCTAGGAGTTTTACTTGAATCATCAAATGGTATTGCTGAAGGAGCAACAGGAATTTCAGCATCTTCTGCTTTCCTACCAGCATGAGCAATTTGAACCGCAACCTTTGCTCCATATTTATGACATTCATCTATAATTCTTTTTAATGGTTCTATTTGATCATCACACCATAATCCTAAATCATAATCAGTAATACGTCCATCTGGTTCAACATCTGTCATTTCTACTATTATTAAACCTGTTCCACCTATTGCTCTACTTACATAATGCATATAATGCCACTCTGTTGCTATTCCATCTTTATTTTCAACTGAGTATTGGCACATTGGTGGCATAACTATTCTATTTTTTAATTCTAAGCCCTTTATTTTATAGGGCGTAAATAAATCTTTCATATCTAATCACCTTTCTTTTTAACTTCAATCTATATTTAGTATAAAAAATATACTTTTATAAATCAAGTACGCACTTTTAAGTTAGTGTAATTATAAAGTAATAGAACTCCCATTAAGAGAGTTCTATTACTTTATAATTATGAAATTAATTTAATCTACATAACCCTTGATGGGAATATAGCATCTAATACTCCTATTACTAATGCAGCTATTAGTGCTCCAAATATTGAAACTCTCATATTAGGAACTAAGAATTGTGCTAAATATAAAATTACAGCTGCAATAACAAATCCCTTTACGCCCTTTCCAAATGGGGAAGCATCTACACCCATAAACGTTTCTACTAAATAATCTAACACAGTTATAACAACTGCTGCTAATAAATAAGACCATAGCCCATTAATACTGAATCCTGGAGTCAAAAATGATGTTATCCCTAAAATAACAGCTACTAATATTAATCTTCCAATCCATCCTAAGATGCTTCCATTTTTATTTTCATTTACATTATTACTTTGTCCCATAATAATTCCTCCTTCGTAAGATTGTATTAGTTATTTATAGTATTAACTAAATTTAAAAAAATTATTTTCTAAATAAAAAAATTATGAATTTAAATTTAAATTTTCAACTTAACTTTGCTATTATTTTTATAAAACTAACTTCCGTTTTTGTTTACTGTACCTATCTTAACTAAAAGATCGTGTATAAAATTTGATCCTCTGCTTATTAATATTCCCGTCAACATTATTCCTAAGTATGGTATATTGGACTTTATACTTAAAAGTTCTAACAAATCTAGTTTAGTTGAAAAAGTTATTATTAAAGCTATACAAAGCGCCCCAATTTTATCAATAGATAATTTGCCATTTTGCCATACCATTTTTAAAGTTTCCCAAACACTTTCTGCTAGTAAAGAAACAAAAATCAATATTATCAAGTTTTCCATGCCATAATCCACCTCTTTTTATATCATTTAACTTATTTTATATTGCCGTGCTATATTCTAATATTAAGTACCTCATCTTTATAATTTTTATATATTATTTAATACTATTTAAATGCACTTTTTATAACCACAATTTATTATTAAAATTAAAATTTCTTAATTTTATAAATTCCTAATTGACATAAAACTTGTCTTTGATTTATTATCTATATCAAGTAGTTAATTATTTTCCAGGTAGATGTTTTCATACTGCTTTCTATCTGGTACTATAAAACATTAAAAATAGCACTTAGGACATACCTCCTAAGTGCTATTTATTTCAATATCAAATTAAAGTTATATATATATTTGCTAAATATTTATTTTTGTAACTGCTTATTTAGAAGAAATATGTTTTCTATCTCTTTTCCATTCTCATCATAATATTTAACATTTGCTCCTGATATGTATCCTATTGTATCTCTGTCAAGTACACTCCCTTGAATTTTTAATAATATATCCTCATTCATAGGCAATTCTACTTCCTTTGTTTCATTATCCCTATCACATACTATCTTTACTTTCATAAATATCATTCTCCTTTATAATTTTAGTATGCTTCAATAAAAACTAAAATATTTCTAATAAATATAAATATTAATGCTAGTAAGAATAACGAGTTAATACTATTTCAAATATTAATACTTCCTATAACATAAAGTGTTTAATTTAATATCTTTTAAATACTAAAAAACATTATTTTTCTATAATCTTTTTATCAAAAATAGGATATCTAAAAATATAGATATCCTACTAAAATTATTTAAACTATACTACTATCTTTTTAACACCTTTAAAGCCTCGGCAACCTTTCTCGCAAAATCTAATGGCCTATCAATTGATTCAAAATGAATATACATAAGCCTTGGGTTATCAAATAACCAATGATTATGCAATGCAGTTACTAATATTCCTCTCGTTCTTAATGCAGATATAAAATCATTTATTTCACTTTGAAGTATAACTGTTTCTCCTAAGTTAAGAGTTCTACCATTATTATCTGGAGACTCAAAAGAAAATAATGCTGATAAAGCTAATGGTGATTGTGTTCTTCTTCCTAATATTTCTGCCCTTATATTTCTCATAAATGTTACTGTACAGACATTATTATCTTCACTTAAAATATTAGCACCAAGTATTCTGGCAAATTCATTACAAGTTCTACAAAAGTTTATCATAAGTTTCCCTCCAAAATTAAATAAATCCTTTAACAAATAAAAAGAATTTATCTATATAGACATAATATGTTTTTATGTTTATATTTGTTAAACATTATGGTGCATAATTATTTATTTTCTTCTTTCCTTATTGGATACAATTTTTTCATCCTAGAGATATTTAATTTTTAATATAAAGAGTAAAATAATATTCTTAAATATAACTAAATAATCTCAACATCCATATAAACTTTATTACTTTTTAAATGTTATTCTAAAAATAGACTTAATACTAATAACCTTAAACTAAAAATTAATATTTTCATGTATATTAGTTTATTTAACAACTATGTTGGTACTAAATTTGTTTTATTTATATAAAACAAAAAACACTAGACGTTAACCTAGTGTTTTTCATATTGCGAGATAAGCCGTAAGCGGAGTTCTGTAATATTAAAACTTTGTAATTCACCAAAACTTACTAAAATTTAGTTTTATTTATAAAACCTTTAAAATCAATGGTTTAGGAAGTTTTTATTTATAAATTTAATAAACAATAGATATTTACTAAATCTATGAATTACAAAAAAGCCTTGGCAAAATCTCGGCAAAATTTAAGACTAGAATAAAATTATATTCTAGTCTTTTTTACATAATATTTCTTTATATCTTGTTTAAATATCTATTTATTTGGATATGAATTCTAATGAGGTGATTATTATGAAAGAAGAGTTTATTAAATTAGAAATAAATATTCCAAGTAATGAAATTAAAGATTTTATTATAGATGTTGCTTCCAGCTTAAATAATACGTCTAAAAAGCCTAACACCATTGAATCTCAACCGATTATATTAAATAAGAAAATAGATACTGACCTTTTCACTGTTTCTGAAGTAGCTCGTAAATTAAAAGTTAACACCGATTATGTTTATAGCCTAATTAAAAATGGTAATCTCTTAGCCTTAAAATTAGGTTCATTAAAAATAAGATCTACTGAATTAGAAAGATTTCTTAAATATGCTGAGGGAAAAGACTTTACTGATTTAAACAACATAAAAGAATTACAATCTGATAAATAGTGAGGTGATTAAATTGAAATATAAAAGAGAATTTATAAGAATAGATTTAAGTATAACATTAATGTTTCTATGCTTGCTATTTTTAACTTTAGGATTAATATTAAAATAAGGCACCTAGATTACTCTAAGTGCTTTTTTAAAAATTACTTATTATTTTTGTAGGTATATTGAAATAATCTAAATAATACATTAAAGTTATGCCTATTATTCCAATCATTAACATAATATTCACCCAATATATTGTTGGATGTTTTAATTTAATACACTTTATATTCTTTCTATTTTTACAATTAGGAGCACATTTATTCTCATCTATGTAATTCACACAACTACTCCTTATATTTTTCCCGGTTAGCTTCGATATAAAGTTTAATAACATAAATATTGTATTAAACATTACAAAACCTGTTATTAATATAGCAAATACTAGTCTATACTTACTAACTTTATTTATACTACTTAATACACTTTCTATAAAATTTATTCCACCAAAAAAAGTTATTACAATAGCGCTAAATATTCCTATAACACTTATTATTTCGCTATTCAATCCTTCTATGCTTTTTCTTTGTAACTCATATTTGTCATTTAAGTTATTAAAATTTTCTGTGTATTCAGTACTCTTTTTAGATAAGCTATTTATTTTACGTATTAATCTCCCAGCATTATCATTTTGTACATTATTTAAATGTTGAACTCTTAATATTTCTAATCTAATATGATCTTCAAGTTTTAGTATTTTTTCTCCATATTTTGTTTTATGTTCTTCATCATAATTTATTAAAGCTTTATGTACACTTTCTATATTATTATACACGTAATCTAAATCTTCTTCATTAATTTTATACAAAAAGGTAGATACCTCAGAATATAGGTGCCTACCTTTATTATCGTAATAATTTCTAAAATCATCACTTACTTTTTTTATATTATCATTATATGAAGGATCTATATTATCTAAAGAAACAACTTCATATAATATGTCCTGTATTGATTTCCCAGTTTCAATTTCTTTTTCCTCAATCCCGTTCATGAAAATCTCCCTACCCTAATATATCTTCCTCATGTTCATTATAATATTTTTTTATTTCGGAAAATTCGATAATATCATCTGAATCTGTATTTACCCACGGTTCTTCCTTATGAGTTTTCCTTACCATATCCCAAGGTCCGTATTTATGGTATGAATCAACTACTTCATTTATTAATAATCTATCATTTTCCTCTATATCTGCTACTGATTTTTTTTCCATAATATCGTCATTGAAATATACTTTATACTCTGAATAAACTTCTCTTACTACAGGACCATGCCTCCAATGTTCAAAATCCTCATTAAAACAAGGGGTATTTTTTTGCACTGCAAAGTAAGCTTGTACATAATATAATAATTTCTGTAACTTTAAATTGCTAACATAATTTTCTGTTTCAATAGAATAATTAACTATATATGCAGCAATATCCTTTACTTTATATGTCATTTTATCCCCTCCTATCTTATTATATCTATTTATATCATTTTATACCATTTTGTCCATTCTGTGAAGTGTTGCTAGTTTATTCTAAACTAAATATTTATAATTTTAATTGTAAAAACTAACGTTCGCATACAATATATAGTGGTAATTATCCCTATATTATCTATATATGCATCTACCGATAAATTTAAAATTATTTTTCGACAAAATAAAAAAAGCTAGTAAGTATTTCTACCTACTAGCCATTATCACTATAACTTTCCTATTCTTTTTAATACTTCTTTTACTGTTTCATATCTATCTGAACCTGCAATAAAGTTCTTATCTAATAAGTACCCTGTGTATGTGCTTTGTTTTCCACCTACTGCATAAATACCTTCTTGCTCTACTGTTGTATAATCGAAAGAAGTTGCAGAACTAATTGTTGGTACTTTTAAATAATCTGCTAAATACTCTGCTGCCCTTCTATCTACATCATTTGAATAAATTACTATACCTTTCACTTTCTTTTCCTCCTTGATTACATTATTTATTTCTTTATTACTGATAGCTTCTGCTATAACTTTCCCTATAACATCCGGACCTAATCTTTTATATAAAGCAACATCTTCTGTAGCTTCTACAAAGCATACTTCTACAATTACACTTGCCATCTTAGTTGCTCTTAATTCATATAGAGAATTATTCTCTTTCACTCCTCTAGATTTATTTTCAGGTCCTGTAAAACCTAATCCATCTAAAGCATTTTGTATTCTTCCTGCAACTTGCTCATCTAATGTAATATTATCTGTCTTTGAATAAACTAAGCACTCTGCTCCTATTGCTCCGTTATAACTGTTATAAGCCTTATTGAAATGTATAGATATAAATAAATCTGCTTCCCAGTTATTAGCTTTATTTACTCCATATATTAGATCGCTATCTCTATCCATATTACCTGGAGTAACATCTAATACAGTATATCCTAATTGCTTTAAATGTTTAATTACACTATCTTTTACTTTTCTATCCTCTACTACTTCATTTATAAGACCTTCACATCCAGTTGCTAAATAGTTATGTCCTCCTCTAACTGCTATTTTCATTAATATCATTCCTTTCTTTTATAAATTAAAAGAAGCAAGATTACTCCTGCTCCTTAGTAGATTTTACTGTACCTTTTACTGTAGATTGTCCAAAGTAAAAGCTGACAATCATTATAGCTACAGTTGTAAATTGTTCTGTACTTACTACTTCTCTAGCACTTAGAATACAAAATACTGTTATAACTAATAATGCTATAATCTTTTTAACCTCTATAAGACTAGTTATTTTAGTTACTAATTTGCTCATGCTATTTCTCCTTTCTCTTTCAATACTTTATCAAGCTTATTATCCATATTGTCTACTTTTTCTACTAAGTTTTCTGTTAAAATCCTATTACTTGTACTTAATTCCTCATTTGTCTTTGTAACTCTGTCTAATGTCATTTCAATTCTTGGCCATATCTTTTTATACATAAACCAAATAAGTAAAATACATAATGCAACTGGGAAAGCGAAAGTATTAAATACATTTGTTACTTCATTCATCTTGCACCTTCTTTCTCATAAATTAAAAAGAACCTACTACTGTAAGTTCTCTAATGCTTCTATTCTTTTTTGCTGTTCTTGGCATACTTTCCATAATATCGAACACATACTATAAATAGATATAGATTCCATGTTACCTGGACTTAGCATAGCTCTTGCATCTTGTGTTAATTCTTCTAATATAAATCCTAACCTTATGTCTGCGCTACTTGCAACTACATCATCTATTGTATTCTCTAGTCCAAACCCATCTAAAACTGTTTCTACATCTGTTTTTAAGTTATATTTTTTTATAGTATTCTCCATTAATAATTTTTTAAAGTCTATATCATTAATCTCTTGTACATTAGTCTTATCTTTTATTGTAGATCTATTTAAGAAATCCGCTCCATGAAAATCTCCATAAGCATTATCACTTATATTTCTACTTTGGATTACTGGTCTTGCACTAGAGTTTCCTAATAACTTCATTCTAGTTTGTGTACCCCATATATTCGCATGACCTTCCCAGTCTGTAGCAAAAGAAATATATCTAGTTCCACCCGCGCTATTATTATCATATATTCTGGTTGCTCCATTCTCTACAGATATATAGTTTTGTGGATTCCATTGCATACGAATTGCTCCAGCAGAACCATCTATCCTACAATCATTACCGAATAACCTTATTTGATAATCATAAGGTTGTAATCGTCCACTAAAAGATAAATTGCCATTACTATCACCTTGCAACATTACCTGTCCGTTATTATTTAAAACTGTTAATGCTCCATTGTATATTTTTACTCCTGTGGCATCTATAGTTGTATTTCCATCTTCTATTTCATTGTCATTAGGAATCCAGTTATTAACTGGGTATCCTTCTCCAACTACCGCCCAAGGTATATAAAAGTTATAACTACCCGGAGTATTTAAATACAAACCTAAATTCGGTTTGTTTCCTGCTTGTGCTGGGCTGAAATTAAATTGTACTAATTGGTATCCAGCATTTAAAGTTATGTTATATCCTCCAACATGATTTAATCCATTATTATCTACTATATTTATATTTATGTTTTTCCCACTTGTAGAGCTATAAATAATTAAACTTACATAATAAGTTTTACCCTTATTAAATTTATAACTTTCTAACGAATTATTAAATAAGCAACACCACGTATTGCCGCCCGCAGATTCTCTTGTACCATTCCACCAAATTCCACTTCCGAACACTTCTCCGTTACAATTCTCTCCTCCATCCCCTAGGTTGATAACTGCTGTTGAACCTGCACTATTTGAGCAATACCAATTTGCTAATCCTCTTTTTCCTCTAATTGGTCTACCATTCTTTAGTAAATTTCCTCCACCACTTGATTTAAATTCTAACCTTAATTGTGTAGAAGTTAATTCCATACTTGCTTTGGTTGCATAGTTTTGCAATTTGCTATCTGTACTACTGTTAGCACTGTTTATAGCACTATTCATGGCATTATTTATAGTAGATTGTACAGTTTGTATAATCGAATTAGTTGTTATCTTTTGTTCTGCACTAGACATTCTAGTTTGCAAGCTAGATACATTTCCGTTTATAGTACTTATCGTGCTCTCTGTAGAACTTACCCTACTTGTTATATCATTTATATTAACTTGTAATTTTGCTGTCTGTTCATCAATATAGGTATAACTATCCCCTTGACTTGGACACCACTCAAATACCTCTTCTCCTTTTCTAACCATTAAAGAAGAAAATACACCACTAGAATCTGTATTTATAGATGTATCTATTTTATCTATTCTTACTCTTATAAATGCTCTTATGGCTCCATCTGGTACTATTACTGTTAAGTTTTTTTTAGTATATGCAGCGTTACCTTCGTAAAGAATAGAAGTATATCCCGGCATGAAACTATTATCTATATTTATATCATCTATATTAGAAGTGAATAATAGATATATCCTAAACCTTACATTACTTGTTGCGGCTCCAAACGCCCCATATGTTATTTTTTCCCCTGGAGATACCGGAAATTTTGATGAATCTGCATAAATGCTACTTGTTGGATTATTGTTACTATGCCCTAGTCTAATATAATGTTTATCTTCTAGGGCCATAGAACCACTTACACCATAAAAATAATTTCCTGCTAGGTTAGTACTTAACCTCCAACCGCTAGGTCCTTTAAACCAGTTACTATTTGCAACAAGATTATTATTTCCTTCTTGCACTATTTTTTTTAAGCTACTTACACTTAAATCAATAGAGTTATTTAATTGTGTTATAGAACTTTCCGCCGTGCTAACTCTACTAGTTAAAGCAGTAACTTTCCCATCTACGCTACTTAATTCTATTTTAGTGCTATAAGTACTCGCTACATTAGTCTTAAACCCTTCTAGGTTTTGGCTTAAACTTGCATAATTACTTTCTACTGTAGTTACTTTTCCACTAAGAGTATTTAAATTTCCTTCTACTGCATTAGCTTTAGCATCATCAGTATATTTAGAAGCTTTCTCCCAGTCACTTGCAACATATGCTCCACTTGCTCTAGCTACCTTACATTTCATTATTTCACCAGATGGTCCACCTGTCCAAATATCCCCTATTTTATATGGAGTAGTTGGAGTGGATGTAAATACTTTAGCTTTGCTATCTGCAAGAGAATTAGCGCTATTAGCTGTATTCTGTGCATTAGTTAGATTAGTACCTAAATTAGTTATAGAACTTGTGTGGCTCGCTACTGTTGCATTAATTCCATTTATAGTTTGTTTTAAAGTACTATAACTATCTTTTAATTTAACTGTAGTTCCATTTTCCTCTATTATTGTATCTTTAATTAATGTATCTATTTGACCATTAATAACACCTATAGATGTTGTATTACTTTCCGTTTTACTCTTAGTATCATTAACTGTACTCTTAAGACTATTAAAAGCAACATCTAGTTTTTGTCCAGTAAGGTCTATTGCTACTTTAGAAGCTTGTATTAAGCTTGTATTAGCATCTTTATTAAGTCCAGTTACTAAGCTAGAATAATTAATCTGCTTTTCTCCTACTGCATTTTCTGCAATCATCTTTTCTTTTATTAAATCATCTGCAATAGCTTTTTCTTTTATTCCAGTATGGTCTATAAGTGTTGTAGTACCATCTTCTCCACGCAAAATAAAGTTAAAATTTCCTTGGGTATCTTGCCCCATTTGAATCCTAACTTTACTATTCTTATCTTTAAATTGTTGTGTAGCTCCTACAATTTCTATTCCACCATTATCCGATGCAATCTTAAACTTATTAGTAGATATTGTACTTGCTTTTAAATCCTCTACACTTATACTCTTTGCTATAACATCCTTTATTAATGCATTAGAAATAGTAACATTATCTGTTGTAAGGTTTAAAAACTGTCCGTTTTCTCCTGTTACAAATTTAGCTAGTAATGTTTGTAGATCCATTATAGTACCAGAAGCTGTATCAAACTTTATATTTCCTGCTGTTAAATCTCCTATATAAGCTACATCTATTAAAGCTTTATTTATGAGAGCAAGTTCCATAACAACTCTTTCTACTTTCTTTGCCGATGGTCCACTTCCAGAAAACTCATTCTTATTTTTATTCTCACCCTTTGCCGATATTTCTGAAGTTAATCCACCAGTGTAAGTAAACTTTTGACTTAATATAGGATGTTTTCTTACTACTCCCTTTTTATCAGTTATAGTTACTATATCACCTACATCTAAACTAGGATCACCTTGCCATTTCATAGAATAGCCTAAGTATTCAAATCCATTTAACTTAGTATAAATATCATTTAAAATCGTAGTATTAATCCAAGGATTTTCAAATTGTAGCTCCATACTATCGGCACCTAAGCTACCCTTAATCAAAACTTCTTCTCCTACTTGGCAAGATATCTTCCCTATTTTATATTTAGTTTCTTCTCTTTTATAATCAAAATAATTGGATGTTCCTATGCTATAGGAGTTATCTTTAGGAGTTACTATAGTAAACTTACCATCCCTAGTTATTATTGCATTTCCTCCACATAAACTAGCTACATATCCAAGGATTTCTCTACAAGAAAACCCCTCCAATTTCTTAACACTGTAAGATGGAAGGGTTCCTATAAATTGTACTCCTGTTATTCTGACTAACTCGTTTACCACTTGTTGAAGTGTTAAAGTATCACCTAAGTTACTTATAAAGTTTTTCTCAAATTTCATCATATTATCAAATGCTGTAATTTTAATTGTATAGTCAGTTTTCTCTATATCATCTATATTGTAGATACCCATAGGAATATACTCTATTGTATTGCCTATTTTTAAGCCTATTTCTACTTTTATAGTACTAGTACCATAAACCATATCACCTTTATTAAGTAATGTTAAATCAAGTGATTGGCTAGTTGTAGCACCTATCATAAATCCATCAGAAGGTTGTATGTTCCCATCTATAATAATATCCACTATATCTTCATTCTTATAGACTTTATCTAGTATTGTAACCTTACATTCAAAGGCTCTTGAAGATTCTTTTATTGCTGTTTTATATGCTGTACTTGTTGTATATATAATTTTCCCTCCCCTTTCTTAGATTTTAGAAGGATCTATTCAAACATATAGTCTACTAACATAATCTCTCCGGGAGTAATATTTATATCTGAATCAATATTCTCTAAATCAATAACATGGATGTCTATATCATTTTCTATTTCTAGAAGTTCTCTTAAATCTTTATTCCAATTTTCTGTATCAACTATATCTATAGTTCCATCTTCTCTATTATTTAACTTTCCTTCTTCATCTTTAGCACCATACTTTTCTATCAATTTCTGTCTTTCTTTATTATAAATAATTAATTCTCTGTCTATCTTAGTTATATTCTTAGAAAGTGCATAGCTAAGTTTTATAGGTAATTCCATACCAGTTAATTTATTGAGCACTCCCACACTATTTACTAGTTTCTCATTACTTAACTTCATTTATAACTCCTCCTAACGATTCATATTGCTTGTTTAATACTTTCTCAAGAAATTCATTTACACCTTGCTTACAAGTGTGATAATTATCCTTGTAACCCTCTTTATCTAATATTGTAATAGATACATTAGGGTAATTATTAATATCTGTGTTAATACTAGCTATCATGCTTACTAATTGTTTATTTTCAACTGTTACACTTCCGTTTAAAGTTATATTTTCACTTATATTTAACATCTAAATCTCTCCTTACTTCTCTATAAAATTCATTTTTAGACCTTGCCATTTAACTTGTCCATTTACATATTGATATGCAGGAGCAGTTCTATCTCCTACATACATTGTTTTAGTTACTACTCCACTCATTGGATCTGGAAAAGTAACCGTAAAAAAAACTCCAGATACTGCATTTAGTATCGGAGCTATTTCACTTTGGGATAATGGTCCCCATTCTAAATTTAATTTTCTTTTAACTGCTATTCTATCCCTTATAAGGTCTCCGTTAGCATTTCTATTTGTCTCTCCATCTAAATCAGTTACTGTTGCTTCATAAGCTTTAGGAGTAGCAATAGCCACTCCATTTATACTAATCATATCGCTACTCCTCCTTTATACTGGTATTAATGTTATATTTCCTTGTCTTTGCATTTTTCTTAATTGCTTAAGAGCTACTTTACCTATTACAGTACCATCTATTTGCAATATTAAATCTCCATCTCCAAAGCTATTATTAGAATTAGATATATTCATTCCTCCTAATCTTTCCATAAGCTTATCTGCTATTAAACTTAATGCCTTAGTATCACCTTCCAATGGTACAACTGCTTCCTTCTTGTGGGTTTCTCCTATCATTGCCAATGTAGGTGAATCTATTAATCCTCCTTTTGCAAGCATTGGTATTTTAGGAATACTTAGTCCAAAATGAGAACCCCCAAACATTGGAATCCAGTCCGGGATATCTACAGATATACTATTTATTCCTCCTATAGCACTATTAACCAGAGATATTACTGCATTTAATGGTGATTTAATTAATCCTCCCAAACCTCCCATTATTCCACCGAATATATCTTTTACTCCATTCCATGCTCTAGACCAATCTCCTGTAAATACCCCTGCTACAAAATCTATTATTCCCCCTAGAATTCTCTTAAGGTTATCTATTAAGCTTCCAATGGTCTTAAATGTATTTCTAAAGCTATCTAAGAATACACTAATTATAAAGTTTACTAATGGCTTTAATACATTGTTCCATAAGAACATTAGTATATCTATAATAATTTGCACTACTGGCTTCCATGCATTGTAAATATCAATTATACCTTGTATAGCCTTTATAAATATATCTACTATAAAATTTACTAATGGCTTTAAAACATTTTCCCATAAACTTTTTACAATATCCATAACAGCCTTAAAAGCCATTACTAAAACATCACCAATTATTTTTGTTAATGGTTCTAATACAGTTTTCCATAAATCTAATAAGAACTTTCCAAAAGGTGCTAAAGCATCATTCCATACTTGTAATGCTTTCTCTTTTAAAAATTCAAATGCTGGTGCTAAGAACTCTTTTATTGCTCCCGCTAGCTCGTTTACCTTATTTCGAAACTCCTCATTACTTGCATATAAAGTTGTAAAGGCAACTACTAATCCAACTATAGCTGCTATTATTAATGATATTGGATTTGCTACAATCACTCCCCATAATGATGTTAATCCTTTTGTTAAAAGTCCAGTTACTCCTCCAAAACTTCTGAATAATCCTTCTATTATAGTAAAAACTGAAAATAACTTAAATGCAGCTACAACACCTAATATTATAGGTATTAACATTTTTATATACTTAAATCCATCTCCTGCGAGATAATCTACAAATTGTCTTACCTTTTCTATTAATGGATTTAATCCTTTTGCAGCTCCTGGTAATAAGCTTATAAACCAATTAACAATTGGTAATATAAAGTCTGTATATATTCTTATAGCTATCTTAGCTAACGATAAAGCAATTCTTGCGACATTTTCTATAAATAATTGTACTGATGGAGTTGCCAATACATTATAAAAATTAACAAATGTTTGTTTTGTTGCTTCTATAGCTCTTTTCACTTCTGATATTACACTAGCACCATCTTTGGCCCAAGCATTTTTAAAAGGTTGAAATATAGTTGCAAATACTTTTTTAACCTTTTCAGCAAGTTCACTCATAGCACTATCTACTGGAGATACATCAAGTGGCGGTGCCACTAATGTTGGTATATCTCCTCCGCCTCCGCCACTATCTCCACTATCTTTTTGGGAATTCAAGGCGTTTATTTCATCAAATCCCGCTAAGCCTAATGCATCTTTGGCATCTTTACCAGCTTTCTTCGCACTTTCTCCATAAGCTCCCATAGCTGCCTTTGCATCTATGAGCCCTTGAGTTACTTGAACACTTTGTTGATATGTCTTCCCGAATAAGGCACTTACAAAACTAGCTATATATGTTGTTAATGTTGCTAATGCACTCATTAAAGCATTAATAGCTGGCAATATAGCATTATAAATCGGTGTAAATGCAACCATTAAATTAGTCTTTATTTGTGCTAATGAAGTTGCAAATTGTTGATTAGTCATTAATGATTGTCCTAATGATGTAGCCATAGCTGTTATTCCTCTAATAACTAATGGAAATATCATTCCCCATGTTATCATTGATCTTATAATCATTTTTAACTGACCATTCATTGCGCCTACAGTACTTGATGTTTTTTTAGCTCCAAATCCTAAAATATTAAATGCATTAGATAACTTGGTAGTTTTACCTAAAGTTACATTAGCTTGTTGTCCAACCCTCCCAATATCTCCCGCAAGATTATTAGTACCAACACTTGCTAATCGTGTGTCTAAATCAGCTAATTTAAATCCTAGCTTATCAGATTTAGCTATTAAACTACTTATACTTGCTTCTGTTTTTAATATTTGCTCTTGTATTTTATTTTTAGTTGGAACATTAAATGTATTATTAAATGATTCTTTTAATGTTTGTAACTTCTGTCTTTGTTGCTCTATTCTAGCATTCACAATATCTAAATCTCTTGCAGTGCTATCAATTTGAGTTGTTAAAACTTCCTTATCTATACCTTTACTTCTGGGTGGCCCTCTCAAGCTATTTACTTTAGGTATATTCACTACATTAGGCTTCGTCACTTCTTGTTTAGAAAACTTAATTGGTGGTAATTTAGTGTTTTTAATTGATTCAAATACTGATTTCATAGTTGCCTTAAGATTAGTTCTCATCTTACTTAATGTAGACTTAATACTAGAATCTAATGTTTTAATACTATTATTTGAACTCTTCTTCATCTCATCAAACATTGACTTAGTGCCAGTGTTTAATGATGCTTTTAAATTCTTCGCTATAATTCCACTTATAGAACTTATCTGCTTTCCCAAATCTGATTTAACTTCAAGGTCTAGACTAATTTTACCTACACTATCGCTCATAACGCTCTCCTTTCCTGCAAAATAAAAGCACCTAGATTTTTAATCTAAGTGCTTAAATTAAGTGATTAACTTAATAATTTATTTTTTTGTTTATCAAATTCATCTTGATTTATTATGCCATCATCTAATAATTTTTTAAATTTATTTAACTCATCTGCAATACTCATTGACGATATATCATTCTCTATAATAACTTTTTGTTTGAAATTATCTATATAAGCTTTTAGCTCTATCGCCTTAGGATAATATTTCTTGGTTAATGCAATACTGAATATATCATCACTTTCAATTTTACCACAATTAAATTTATCATGTTCATTCATATGTGTTGTAAAATGTAGGTATCCAGCATTTAAAAATCTAGGTTCTCTTATAGTTACCCCTAATACATCTTTTAAATTTATTGTTGTAATAGAACCTACTTCTGACTTAATAATTAAATTTTCTCCTTCTACTATATAAGTACGAAACATTATTTTAAGTTCTATTTTATTCATATATACCCCTCCATTAACATAAATGTTAATTTTAGTATATACTATCCAAAAGCCTTTGCAAATATTTCTTGTACCTTTTTAATTTCTTCTTCTTTTTCTTCGTTTGACATATCTCTAATTGAATTATTTCTATTTCTCCAATCGTTACGAATTTTATGCTGCTCTGGAGTAAAGTTCTTAAGCATTTCCTTATCTTCTTCACTTCTTATCGAAACAACTTGACCTAAAGGAGTTTCCGGCATTATTCCCTTTAATAATGTTGAAAACTCACTCCATGTCATATCCGGTTCATTCCTTAATCTAATTCCATATTGTGTAGTAAAAGAAGCTTCTATCAAGTCAAAATCATCAAATAGATCATACCATTTATTTTCTGGGCATTTTCTTTGCCTTTTGTGATTCCTTTTCTATTTCTTCTAATTCTACATCTGCTATAGCTGCCATAATTGTGTTTACTATTGTATTGTAACTAGACATACTCAATTCCAATCCTTCGATATAATCAAAGGCTTCTTTTCCTAAAGCTACCTTTATTATATCCTCTATTCTATTGCTATCTTTTATTTTTTCATCTTCTGCTATAGCCATTATTCTAAATGCTGCAGCTTTACTATTATTAATTTTAAATTCATGCTCTGCATCAATTTTTACTACTGGCTTTTGATTACCATTTTCTAATCTGCTTATAATATCATATACTCTTGCCATTTCTTATCCTCCTAAGCTGGTAAACTTGGTGCTGGTGTGTAAGTTGGTTTACCATCACCTTGCATATCAAATTCAAGTGGTGCTACATTAGTTGAATCTCCACCACCTACATTTTTTACATTAATAACGCAGTCATATGTTAGTTTAGCTCCATCTGGGAACTCTATCTCTCCCTTTGTAGAGCAATCTAATCCATCTTTCCATGCAGTATTTGCTACATAGTCATTCCCTTTATCACCTACATTTCTCTTACCATTTAAACCTACAGTAAACTTCTTTCCTGTCATTAATGCCCTAGCCCATCCTGCAGTATCCATTGGTGTCCATTCTTCTACTGTTCCATCAATAGATATAGAGAATGTTTCCATATCAGCTATAATAGCCATATCTTCTTCTGCGCTTGCTTTTCCTTTAGTTCCAATCTTGAATTTAAGATTATAAACTGGAAATACTCCTGAAAAACTACTTCCTGCCATATTCTATTACCTACCTTTCATAATAAATTATTGTTTCAATTACATATTCAATAATGCCCTCGGTGTCAGTTCCAACATAAACTGGAGAATCTGTTTTCATTTTAAATTGAATAACTCTTTTCCCTCCTATAGTTCCATCTTGACCAAAGAAAGCATTATAAACTTCTTGTGCTTTTAATTCAGCTTTATTACTATCTTTTCCCCAATGTACTAAAATAGAAATAGCCTTAGTGGTGTAGCTTGTTTGCTCTAACCCTCCTAAAGCTATTCTTGGAGCTGATCCAGTAGTATTATAAATTGTAATACTTTCTTCCTTATCTCCAACTTTATTTAAGTACCATTGTGGACTATCTATTTTAGTTTTTAAATATTCTCTTATCTCACTTAATAACATTATTTAACCAACCCCTTGCTAAGCATTTTAAAGAACTTAGAATAAGTGTCTTTAATAAATTGTTGCTTTTCACCTGTTAGGTATGCTTCCATCCATTTACCTTGTGCATTAGGGTTTTTATCCTTACGAAAATTATATTCTGGATGCCAATACATACGCCTAGCATACGGTGTATCAAATACAATTCTTACTATAGCTTTTTTTATTTCAGATACATCTATAAAACTACTATCCTCTAAATCTCCAGTATCTTTAGGAACCACCTGTCTTGTTTTAATATCACTTAGTGTTGCATCTACCGTCATTTCTAAAGCTTTTAAATGAGCTTCAATAAGTCTATCTATATTAGCATTATTAAGCTTAATATCTACACTTACATTCATTACTGCAAATTAAGCTCCGTACTAAATACTGTTCCATCTGGATTTAAAGGTCTTTCTATAGAATAAATCTTTTTCTTTATTCCATTTACTTTTACATAACCTTCAAATGGTCCATCATAAATAGATCCTTCAATAACAGCTTTACCACTAAGAGTAATTAATTGCCTTTCAGCATTAAGCACTTGTCTATACTTATCTGTATAGTTGCACTTACCTTTAAATATTATCTTTTCTTCATAATCACCATCTGTATTAGTTCCCTCAAACCATACTTCTATAGGTGTATTAGCTAACCATTTAGGAAAAGGTAATTTTAATCCCATGCCTATAACCTCCTACAAGTTAAGCCAGTTTGCTTAAGATAATTTAATACTTCTTGTGTAGTACTTATTCCATTAACCTTATTTGTATTGAAACTAACAGATGTACTCCCTGCACTAAAGCCACTTAAAGGCGTATCTATATAACTTCCATACTGCTCTATAAATTCAGCATGAATACATATAGCCTTTTGAATTTTATCCTTTTGAAACTCTGTAAGATTATTAAATCCTATTCCTACAATTCTGTTATAAGTGAGTGTATCAACTTGATAGCTAGCTCTTTCTAATTTTTGATTTATAGAATCCTCTGAAAGAATAGTACCTCCAAAGGTTTCTTTATAATATGTGCTGTCTACATAAGACATATAATCACATCCTTAAACTAAAAGAAGGATACTATTTTGTACCCTTCTTTCCTTCTTCTGTCCCTTGCTTAGGCTCCTTTAATTTCTTAATCTCGTCCTTAAGCTTTTTATTTTCTTCTTCTAATTTTTTAGACTTATCTTCTAAAGCTTTGTATTCTTCATATGATACTGTCTTACCAGCTCCATATTGAACAATCTTTCCTTCATCATCTACTATGTCATAGCCTTGTGCTTGATACATAGCTTTTTGAGTTTCATCTATTGTATAAACCTTATTGCCTTTAGTTGCTTTCATACTATCCCTCCTAACCTTCTGCTTCTGCATTTATGGCAATACCACAAGCCTTATTTTTCATTAAGAATGTATCCCCATATTCTCTAGCTTGATAGATATACTTATCTGCTGTTCTTGAATCAGTACCAGGAGTAAATACTTTCATATATGCATATTTCCTTCTAGTAACTTGACATGATGGATGAATAAGTATCATATTAATTTGCTTTGCATCACCTGCAGCAACACAACCATTAGTAAAGTCATACTTAGTTTTCATTCTTCCAGATGGAACTTTCTTTATTGTTACATCATCTAACGAATAAACCTTTCTATCTATTTTCCCGTTGTTGTTATTAACATCAACATTCCTTGTTAATCCTTCTGCATTTTTAAGCATTTTATTTATTGTTGGTGTTACATATAAAATTCTACCTTCACTCGGTACACTATTATCGTCCATCTTTTCCATTTGAGTATCAAACCAATCTAATATATTAGCTGTAGTTAATACTGTATTATCAATAACAGCTCCATTGGATGCATATGTTTTAGCTTCTGCATATAACTTAGAATATCTATAAGAATCTCTTTCTGGAATAGCTTGTTCTGTTTCAAATTCATTTTGAATATTTGCTACCTCTAAAACTAGGTTTGCTTCGTCTATATCCATTGGATCTAAAGCAAATTCTATATCTCTATCATGTGCTAATTTCTTTGGTTCCCATTCATTTGATATAGTTCCAGTATTAAATCCTATATTACTTCTATTATGGTCTTTATACCCACTTACTGTAATGCTAGGTAACTTAATAGTTTGTGCATTAATAAACTTAACTTGCGGATTAGATTTCTCTAAATCATAAGATGTTAGCTCCCTTTTGTATTTTTGTTGTAATTCTCTTTCAAATTGTTCAGCATAACTATATACTGCCATTAAAAATCATCTCCATTTCTTATTTTTATTTGTTTCCGAATGCCCTTGCTAAAGCATCATTCACATTATTTTTTGTTTGTTCTAATCCAGCACCAATCTTAAATCCTTTATTATCTTCTTGGTGTTGCTGTTCTCCCTTAAAGCTTGGATACTTTTCTAGTACCTTATCAATAGCCTGTTCAATAGTTACTTCATCCGTAACCATAGCTTTAGCTAATATAACTACATCATCTACAGAAGTTGCTATAACTCCCTTGGATAAACAAGTAACCTTAGCTTCAAGTGCTGTTGCTTTTTCTTCTGCTGCTAATCTAGCTTTTTCAGCATTAGTCAAAGCTTCATTTTTCTTTTCTTCTTCTGTCTTTTGACTTTCCTTCCACTCGTTGTAAGCCTTTAATTCATCTTTAGATAACTGGTTCTTTTTCTCTCTAGCTATCCTCTCTTGAATTAACTTATCCACATCAGCTTGTGTAAAAGTCTTTTCTTCTTGAGTAGTTTCTTTTGTGTCTGAATTAGTTTCAGTAGTTTCTACATCACCGGTATTTGTTCCACTATCTGCTCCATTATCAGCTTCCATAAGTCTACTCATTCTTAGATTTTTTAAAAACATAAATACCTCCATTTATAGCCTGTCGGCTGTTAATTCCATGCACAGTTTAAAGCCTTAAGCAAGTTTTGGGCATAATAAAAAGCCTTAGTTTTCTAAGACTTGACTACTTATTATTTGTACCTAATACATTTCTTTCAATTCTATCCTCAACTCTTCTATTCATCCACATAAGCGCTTCTTCAATATGAGTTAATGCACAAGCATTCTCCCTACTTGCGAATTGTCCTGCTTGAAAACATTGAAGTCTATGTCTTACAATCTCAAGCAAATCTGAGTCAATTACACCATGAATTGAATTTTCTTCTTTTCTTGCTCCATTTTGAAGTTGAATAGTTACAACCTCATGAATTTCTTTAGGTTTACCAACTGGAAATACCTCGTAAGAAATCACATACTCATGATTCGCCCCACCATTTCCTTTTTCATCTACCGCATAAACCTCATTTAATTTTTCTCTTTTTTGAATTGTAATTAATTTTTCCATTAATAAATCCTCCTTAATTTTAGGTATAATAAAAGCACCTACCATTTACTTAGTAAGTGCTTTTAAATAATCTTTTCACCATTTTTATAAGCTTCTCTAGCTTCTCTTAATGTCATTTTATTAGGACCTAATGAACCATCTAAATTTTCTTTCGGACCATTATTTTGATAATCACAGTTATCACAAATATCAAACATATCCACTTCATGGCCACATACAGGGCATTCCATAAACTACTCCTCCTTATTCTTATATAAACTTATCTGTTCTTTCCAATATTCTATATTTTTATCTGGCTTAAACAATGTTGATATTTTACCATCAGCTCTTCCTACAGTAAAATCATTAGTACTTATTCTATACTTAAATGTAAATCCATCTTTACTAATAAACCCTTCTATATCATTACTTAATGGAGCTGCTAACAAATCTCTAGCTGTATTCAAGTAATCTTCTGGTGTTATATCACCATATTCTGATAAGTGTTTCTCTATATGTCTATCATATTTCTTTTGTGTTGAGAAGTTGGCTTTTAACCATTTTCTATCTATAATTTTATCACTACTACTAACTTTATCAATAGGTATTTTATCTATTTCTCTTTGTGGAGCTCTTCTTAATTGCTTGTTTTTATCTAAATGATTAGTTAATTGATATTCTAATTCTTTAACCTTCTTAGCTGCATCATTTACATTTTTAGCATCAACCGAACCTGCTTCAATCCTTTTCCACTTTCTTATTTGTCTTTCTAACAGCCTTTGCTTTTGCTCTGCTTCATATGTCTTAATAGCTTCTTTCCCATCTGGAACTACTGGAAGTGTTGTTATTCCTTCAAAGTAAGTTATTAATGCATGTCTACAGTTAGGATGTAATAATCCCTTGTCTATTGCTTCACTTAATAATTTATATTTATCTTTATACTTCTCAATATATTCTGTACTTGGATGACTAAATATATCATCTATAACTATCTTTCCTTGCCATGGTTCACATTTAGGGCAAGTATTGGCGTGAGCTGAAACAACCACTAAATGTATCCCATACTCATCACGCTTTTTGCCTTCTCCAAGTAACATAGCCCTATGATTAGCTGTCCTAAGTGCCATTTCTGCATATGAAGATATATTTACTCTAGCACCATTTTTATACTCTATAGAATTAATCCCTTTATCTAAAAAATCTTTAGTAGCCATATCAATAGCTTGATTTAGTGTCTTAGCACCATTCTGTAAGTACATATGAGTTTTGAATATAGTTTGTCTATATACATCATCCATCTTTCTTAAAACAGAGTATTGAGCCTTATTTAAATCATTATTTACTGTAGATATTAAAGCTTCTAGTTTCTTTTCATTAACTCCAAAGAAGTTCTTTTCCTGTGGTACTGCTCCTTGACTACCTAACTCCTTAGCTATATAACCTTTTAGAGTAGAAGTATCTATATCCTGTGGGAATTCTATTGATTGATACTCTCTTTTTCTCCACTTAAGCAATTGCTTAACCTTATCTATAAATCTTTCAACTCTACTTTCACCCTTTGAAAAATTTTCTCTTAATTCTCTGTCTATAGCTTCTTGAATAGGCTTATTATATTTACTAACTATCTTTCTATTTCTTTTCCTATATTGCTCCATGGCTCTTAATTTAGATAATTGCCATTGTTCCCACTCAAAACCTTCCTTTTCTTGCTCGTTTTGATGAAAATAAAAAGCCCTACGCATAGAAGATATAAGGTCCAGTTCCATCTGTTCAAATATCTTTCTAATATCATAAGACTTTTCTCTTTCCTTAGCTGCATTATCCTTAATAGATTGCTTAGTTATATTCTTAAGTATTTCTCCTAACTTACTAGGCTTATTCTTCTTGGCCATCTAAATCCACATCCTCTGGATCATCTAAGTTATTATAATCTTCATCATCAACTGCTTTAGGTTCTTCTGCTTGAATCATTCCATTTTGTTCTTTTATTCTTTGAATCTCAATGGCCTTTTCTTCATCTGTCATTGTATCTCCATAAAGTTCATCAACTACTTTTTCAATAGACATTATTCCATAAGACTTAGCTTTTCCTATTATCTCTACTACTGTATCAAAACTGGGACTAGCATATTCACCAAAAGCAATTGATACTTCATATTCTCCAGGAGATTTTTCATTAAGAACATCATTAGTTTTTAATATTATCTCAACTAAATGTGGTATTACTTCTGTTAAAGTATCAACTATCTTATTTCTTGTGTATAAAGTGGTCTTCTCCTTCTCTCTTTGTGCTTCTGCATTATCTGTTTTCTTAAGGTCTATTCCTAATGTAGAAGGACTTATAATACCTTGTAAACACATATCTATTGCATTAGCATAACTTTCTACATAAGCTAAGTAGTTTATATCTGCTTGTTTCATATCTATTTGATTATTTGCATTTTCTGCAAGGCTTGTACCCACTGCTATAAATTTATTATCAAAAGGATTAGGTTTTAATAAATCTCCTGTATTAGGATTTCTAGGAATTAAATCCTCTGGAATATACTTTTGTACTCTTCCATCTCTTATAGCATCTATCCATTGACTTATAACCTCGTCTAATGCATCAAAAGCATCTGATTTATTATCCAGTAAACTCTTTCCTCTACCTTCAAATTTCACACTTTTAAAGAACATTAAAGGTAACGCCATTATAAAGTCACCTTTGAAGGTTACTTCTACTAAATTAGATGTTTCTTCTATAGCTGATAATGGTACTTCATTATCCTTTTCATCATAAAGCTTATATCTTACATAGCCTTTTCCGTATATCTCTATTAACTTATATCTTTTATAATTAGATTTATTATAATAAGTTATAAATTTAATTTCTTTTAACCTTCCTCTATTAGTTTCATATTCAACCATAGATCCATCAAAGAATTCTAGTATAGGATATTCACTCACTTCATTATCTATTGATATTTTAAAAGCTCCATCTCCACTTACTAGGACTTTAGAAATAACGTCACCTATCATTTCATCAAACTTATTATCTTTTCTTATTTCTTCCCAAATGCTATTGTCTTTTTCTTTTTTTAATTCAATGCTATCTATATCTGCAACTATAATATCGCTAAGCCTATCAACTATCATAGCAGGTAACCCACTATGTATTTTTCTAATACTTAAATTTTCACTTGGTACAGCACTCCAAAACCTAGCTTTATTAACTGGATCACTACTTATATTCTTAAAGAATTGCTCTAGCTCATAAGCTTCTCCTCTATACCAAAGTTTATTTCTTATTAGATTAGTTTCATAGGTATATGCTTCTTGTATATTAATACTACTTTGTGATGCAGGCTGTACATTTAAATATTTAATTGCTGCTTTTGTTAACATACTTTTAAATCCTCCTATTAGTCCCATATCTATTCTCCTTTATAATTTCCTATCTTAGTTCTAAATGGTATCCATGCATATTGACTAGAGTTAATTGTATGGTCATTACTATCCTCTGGTTCGTATTTATCTTCTTTCCAACTATAGCACTCCAACTCTCTAATATGCTCTATACAAGTATTTAAAACTTCATAGTATATTTTATTCTCAACATTAATCCAGCCTAAAGCTAAGTGTATTCTGTCTATTATAGTTACCTTCTTATAAGCATTTAAGAAATTATATACACATGGATTAGTCCTTTTAAATTTCTTTAATTCTGTTATGGTTGCTTGGTCTGCTGAATCTACAAATACATCTCTTGCAAGCCCCCATTCCTTTCTATTCCTTTCTAAGAAATAAAAAAACCTAGGCGCAATGTCACTAGGTGCTAATGGTATTTCTAAATTTTTATTGTTATATACTTCCTCATTAAGTATTACTAATTTACCTTTATCAGTTATGCCTATAAAAGTCATAGCTAATGTATCTGGACTACTCTCTGAATAAGCTGTATCAAGTCCTGCACTAAATTGAATAAATTTATATGCTTTCGCTTTTTCTTTAGTAATAACATTGTTCTTTCTTTCGAAATTAGAGAATATTAATCCTGTTGCTCTACCTCTAAGACCTAATATCTTATTTTTATATAACTTAGTACCTTTAGGAGCACTTAGTTTCTTCTTCTCTATATCTGCTTCGCTTAAAGATGCATTATCATAAAAAGAAAAGAACCAGTATGTCCAGTTCTTCTTTTCTTCACTATTTAATTGTTCTAATATTTCATTAGGCACATCTTTTTTATATTTTTCTAGTGGTCTACAACAATTTATAAATTCATCATAAATAGGTAAGTTAGGATCATCTGGATTCAATGTCATCATCATATAATCATTTCTTGTTGATATTTCTCTTACAAACTCAACATTAGCTGTATTAACCTCATCAATTAATACACATCCAAATTGAGAACCTAAAGCCATTTTCCACTTATCTACGTTATCATAACCTAGTATATAAATTATTTTCTCTCCATTAGATGTATTGTATCTAATATGAGGTATTTTGTTATCTTTATCACCATTACCATTATATTTAACTAAATCCCCAAATACATCTATAATTCCATATTCCTTTTGGATTATATTCTTTTCAGCTACCCCAGTAGTCTTAGCTGCTATAACGTGCATTTTCTTTTTAGACTTAGCAACTTTTAACATAAACTTAGTAATTCCTACTGTAGTTTTTCCTGCTGCTGTTGTTCCTTCAAGCGCTTCTACTGGTGCATTATGCTTTAAAAAGTCTTTGTATTTAGGAGATAATTTATATTCATCTGACACTAGGAATCACCCCCTAAGAATTATAATTTCGCATATGTAGTTACGAAATAGTACCTTTTTACTTTAAAGTTTAGCTAAGGTAAACAAAATTTCCTATTTTTATAATTAACAAATGGCTTAACTACGTTGTTTTATTCAATTTCGTTAAATGATGATTATCCGAAATTACTCTTCATCTTCTCCTAATTGTTCTAATAAAGAATCTAGTTTAGCTGTAGAATTTACTGTTGCATTTACATCTGCTTCAACTTTATCTACAAACAATCTATATCTCTTGCCTAAGAGCTCTGCTGCTTTTGTTCTATCTTGCAATGCAGCATCTAATCCGAATTGGTCCTTTTCTTCACCTCTCATTACTCTTGTGAGATATTGAAGTACTTCTTCTCCTTTTGCTATTCTTGCATCTTCTATTTTAGCTAGGCGTTCATCTATATATTGTTTTAAGTAAGGTTTTGTTAAGTTCTCACTTCCTATTACCTTTGCGGTCTTTTTACTATACCCAGCCTTTATTGCTGCTTCTGTGGCATTTCCAGTTTCAATATAATAATCGCAAAAAGCCTTTTGCTTCTCTGTCATTTTATCCACTAGAACCACCTACTTTCTTATATAACTCTGCTAAGTATATTAGTAGTTTAACTTTACTATAAAATACTTCTCCTTTTTTAGGATGGCTTTCATAAAGAATATACTTAGTCATCATTCTACTTTCATCTTCTGATAAGAATTGTTCTGTATTTATTTTTAATATATATCCTTTCATCCTAAATGCTTGTAGTAGTTTATTTATTTTGCTTTGTATATTCATTATTTCACCCCTTTTTATGCAAAAAAGAGCCTAATACTTTTTATAGGCTCTTTAAATATCTAACGATTAAAACTACTATAATGCTCCATTTCATTTTGAGACATTTTATCTACATCAACACATTTATTAGGGCATGTACATTCAGCAGAATATGTATCTCCTCTTGAAAAAGGTGGATAATCACTCTCCTCATAATCGCTAACAGAAATGATTACTTCTCCTTTACCACATTTGCATTTACTTTTACTCCATACACCGCCTCTAACTTCTTTCCATCCCATTCCCATAATATCCAATCTCCTTATTTATGTTTTTCAACTATTTTACTTGCTTTAATATTTCATCCATAAATGTTTCTATTTTGTTGTTAATATAGCTATATACTCCATCAGGCAAGTCACTTTGCATATGTCGTGCCATATCAAGAATTCCTCTTAACATGGTTTCAATGCACATAGCATCCAATTCTATATCTTTACTCTTTAATGCCTCTACTGAGTACTCCATTTGAGTAATTGTTATTTTCCCTAATAAATTAAATTGTTCATTTCTATAACTCTCTATATGTTTTATTTGCTTTTCTCTATCATCAGGATACTTTTCTTGTGCTTCAAATAAAATTCTCCTAAACTCACTATTTTCATCCTGCCTAATAATTTCCACTTCTTTCTTTCTTTTAAACACATTCTCACCCCCTTTTATTTAACAATTCTACATTTAATTGATAAATCCTTCAAAAGGGTAATATAATAAAAGAACCCTATTTCTAGAGTTCTTCTAAATAAAATTTGTTTAATGCTTTGTATAAATTGTCCAATAATTCATATATATCATTGCACATTTTATATGATTTTTGTGTGTCTTGCAATAATTCTTCCATCATTTTAATTGTATAATCAGGAAATGCAGATACCTTCATACTTATCTCTAAAGACTTTCTATTAAGTTCTACAATGTTTTCTTTCAAATCATTAAATATCCCTTGAAATTCTATTAATTCAACTTCATAGTTTTCTAATACTATTTCAAACATAGTTTGTTCCTTTGAGTACTCAGAATATTTATCATTATAGTTTTTCATCACATCAATTCTATTCTTGTCATTATTCATTCCTTTAAAATATTCTTTCTTTTCATAATTTAAAGCAAAATCCGCCGCAAACCGAACCGCATCTAATTCTGCTCTAAGAGATTTTAACTTGTATTTCATTGTTATTATTTGTTCACTTATTTCATTTCTTATAAATGATTGCCTGTTAATATATTTTTGCATCTTAGCTTCATTACTTATTTGATATTTAACTGTTAATAGTGCACCTATCACAGTTATCATTGCTCCTAGGAATCCTCCTATGTATTGAAAATACAATTGTGCATTTTCTTTATTCATAAAAATTAATAAAACAAATTTCTTTAAGTAATCATTCTGTATTATTAATACTGGTGAAATTATAGATAGTACTATTATACATATTGATACTATTAGTAACCCTTTATTTTTCAATCAAACACCCCCTTTTTACAATTTTATACTCTTCTGTAAATTAAGTAAAGCACCTAACATTTATTATGCTAAGTGCTTTTCTATAAAAGGGTATTGAGAATTTATGAGAGAGATTTTAGTGTATTCTGGATCACCAATGGTTACAACACTCAGCACCTATCCATTAAGCTAATTCCATAATCTCGAAGGTAATTAACTTAACCCCTTTGGAGATAGTAGGTATCGAACCTACTCTAGATTAAACTAGTACCAAGTCTTTTATCCCCATGTTACACCTAGCTTTTATACTAGGTGCTTTAATTATAGGAGGTCAATCCACAATGAAAAACCCTGTCCAAGCTTTCCACAATATTATTAAACCATACTTTTATATTTGAATTTTCCCAACTTATTCCCGAATTTTTCCCATGATAAAAGGCTATCATCATAACTAGCTATATTCTCAACTAACTCTTCTCTTTTTCTGTATGCTGTTGTCTTACTCATATTTAATGTCATTGAAATATATATTAGATTCTTTTCGTCACCATATTTTAACTCTAAAAACCTCTTATCTTCTTCATTGAGTTGTCCAATATTTTCTTCCATATGAAATATAAACTCCTCTAATTCTTCTATCTTAGCTTTTAATTTTAATATTTTCTTATAAGTATCAACATGATTTTTTTCTAACTTCTCTATCTCTCTACATATTTCTGTTTCTGCATAACTTGATCCACTAGATGATGTTTGTACTCTTTCAGATATTCCAGCTCCATTTTGATAATAATCTATAGTTACATTTGTGTTCTTTATATCAGATTCTATTCTCTTTAATTTACTCTCTAGGAATGATATTTCATTTTTTAATCTATATATTTTACTTTTGCTTTTATAATATCTATATAACTTTCCTTCTGTCTTTCTAAATAGCTCTTTATCCATTCTATTCCTCCTTAATAATAAAAAAATACCACATATTGATTTTGTACATCATTGTCTTACTTATAAATAATTGTTTTTCAAACCTTCAAATGCTATACTAAAAATTAAATATAGAAAAAAGGGGGCTATTACGAATGATTGAAAAAATTAATGCTATTAAACAAGCTCTTGAGTGTGAATGCTATCTCCCAGCTTTATCATTAGCACTTACCCTTCCTGATATTTGTGGGCAGATTGAATATCCAGATTATATATTTAATAATGGTAATAGAAATGTTGGAAAACAATATAAATCTTGGTTTGATGAATGGGTTAATAAATACTTTGCTGACTCTTCTGGTTTGACTGACGATTTTAAACAAGCTAAAAACCCTTATTTCACCGGAAAAATGTGCTATGAATTGAGATGTTCCTTTTTACATTCTGGCAACTCAGATATAAATGACTTTGGTGAAAAAGAAGACGAAAAAAATAAATATTCTTACCATTTTGAACTGTGTATCAATGGATGTGACAGTTTAGGTGCTTATTGGAAATGTTCCCAACCAGATAATATTAAAACCCAAAAACTTATAACCGTTCGCATTGATATAAGCACATTGTGCCAAAATTTATTGTTAGCTGCTGAAGATTACTATAAATATAAAGGAAATAAATTCTTTATTGAGCACACCCTAAAAATTATAGACATAAAGAAAAAAACTCAATTCATTGAAGATTTAAATAAACCTAAGTGTTGATTAAGTTGCAGCTAATCTACAGCAAATTAGCTGCTTTTTCATTTTAATTATTTTCTTTACTCCTTAGTAGCTCCATATATCAATGCCCAATAAAATAGTACTGCTATTAACCATATAACCACTATTTTCATACGCTACCCTCTCAATCTTTTATCCAATCTATCTATTTTCTTATCTATCCATTCTTCAATTTTTGTCTTATCATACATAAGTTCTAATTGCATTAACATAATATATACATCTGCAATTTCTTCTTCAACGTTATGATCCTTTCCCCTCAAATCTTTAGACAAAGCTTGTTGTAGTTCTGCAAGTTCTTCCATCGCAACTATCTTCTGCATGCCTTCTCCAAATGTGTCTATTGCTTTTTCCATTACTTTTAATTTATCCATTAATGGCCCTCCATAATTTGCTATCATCTATATAGAAAAACTCTCTCTTTCTACCTTTGTATTTAACTTTGCTTCTCTCTTCCATTGCTTTAGCTCTTATCTCTTCTCTAATTTCTCTATCTCTTTCACTTTTAATATCTCTATAAAGCCTTTCTATAGATGGCACTTTAAGAGTTGTTGTTTCTCTTAAATGCGTTACTATTTCATCTATGTTCTTTTTCCCTATATTTTCTTTTATATATTCTCTAGCAACTGATGAAGAGTATCTATTTCCAACCTTATTCATAGCCTTATATCCTTTCAAATACCTTTTTAAATTCATTACAGAAGCTTTCTAGCTCTTCTATATTACTGAAAGCTAGTTTATATCCTTCACTTTCAAGTGCTACTCCTAGTCCTGTTTTTGCTTCATACACACCGTTCTTTCCTTTTAACTTAACTTCTTTTATGACAACTTCCTCTAATACTTCTAAATCATCTGATTCTTTCTCTATTTGTCTTGCTACTTCTGCTGCTATCTTCTTAGCATCTTCTTTTTCTATAGCTTTCTTAATATTCTTGTTATCTTGTAAGATATAAGTTGCTGCATCCTCTGTATTTTTAACTCTTTCTGCCCTAACTTTCTTAACTGCATTTGTTATCATAGCTTTACTTAACATAGGAAAATCCATTACTAGCTTTTCTATCATTTCCTTTTGCTTAAAACCTTTATCTATAAGTCCATTTATATTTACCACTAATTCCTTTTCAGTTTCATTTATCTTTTTAATTGCCATTTCTAACCCTCCATATAAACTTTTATTTTCATTCATCTTTTTAATATCATCATCTACAAATTTTATTAATTCTTCTTGGATCATTTCTACAATTTCCCACTCTACATCTAAAACAGATATTACAGAAGCACTTAAAGCTCTATCGAAAGAATCTACTGCGTTTTTTAAATCTTTCTTAGATTGCCACGCAGAATATTCTCTTATAAAATTAACTCTTTCTCCAGAAAGTGAATTTATCCAATTAAAAGCTTTCTGCAATTCTGTTTCCTTTATCTTTTTCTTACTTTTCTTAGTCATTTTACCTCCTAATCTCCAAAGAACGAGCATTGTCCTTCGATATTTTTATTTTTAATGGTTTCTCCTAACCACCATGCCATTACTTCTTTGCCATCTTCCCACTTAACTTCTTTACCTCGTCTTTTACGTTCTTCTATCATTCTTTCAAAGGCTATCTCATAGTTCTTTTTATATACTGGATATTTATCTAGCTCTAACTTTTGATTAGATGTTAAAGGACAACCAATGCAACCTAACCTTTTCCAACCTTGGTCATATAGCTCACAATAAGGTAAATTGTATTTATGGATATATTCCCAAATCTCTTCATCTGTCCAATCTATAATAGGTCTTATTACATTCTTTTTCTTCCAGAATCCGACCATTGGTAATTTACTTCTTTTAGAACTTTCTTCCCACCTTACACCTAAATAAACTGTCTCCCCTTCCTCTCCTGTTCTTTCTTTCATTACATCACAGCAATAACGAACCATTCGAGTTGGTGGCATTAACTTTTTAGGTATTAATGTCCACATTGTTATTTCTTTACCTTCCTTATCTTTTAAATAAGGCTGCCATTTAACATCTGTGTGATATTTTTTAATGTATTGTATTAACTCTGGTGGATCTACACTTGGAGGACTATATATAAACTCAGCTTCTATTCCTGCTCTTTTAACTAAATCTTTTAAAACTATACTGTCCTTTCCTCCACTAAAAGCTACTATATTTTTCTTTCCTTCTGTTCTATTTTTAAAATGCTTTATTCTTTCTATCGCTTTTTCTTCTTTGTTTATCTCTCCTATTAATGTTTTCTCTATTAACAACTCCATCACCTTAACAACTAAAATTGCCTAGCTGTTAAGGAAATGGTGATTTTAGTTCTCCATGACCTTTGGTGCATTTTACGCTTTAACCAATCCCTTTTATCTCTAAATACTAATGGCTAATTAATATTTAAATATGCAACCTCTATCTATAGAGGATTAATGGAGTTGCTATTAAGTTTTTATATTTCAATTACTCTATTTAAATCTTTCATTTCAACTATACTTAGAATTTTTGCATTAAATATAGTTCTACAATTACTTACCCAAGTTTCAAATTGTTTCTTAGGATCTTCTTTATCTAAAACACCTATTAATCTTTGTTGCTCTCTGTAATACCCTTTTCTAGTTTCATAACTAAATGTAACTAAGAAAGTTTTAATATTTATCTTGGTTATAATTTTCTTAATATTAACATTCATTACATTCCCTCCTTAGAATGGCATATCCCCATCATCTACTGGCATCATATCTTCCTCAAAGTTCATTCCCCCAAAGCTATCTTGATTAAAACTATTAGAACCTTGATTATCATTACTCTTACTACTTCCTATAAATTCAAATGAATCTACTACTATATCAGTTGTATATCTCTTAGTTCCATCTTTAGCATCATATGAGCCTGTTCTTATACTTCCTGTTACTGCTAGTTGCCTACCTTTAGTTAAATATTGTGCTATTGTTTCAGCTCTCTTATTAAATGCTATACAGTTTATAAAATCCGTTTCATCTTTCTTAAAAGGTCTTGTTACTGCTAAAGTAAATCTTGCTACTGCTGTTCCAGTTCCTGCTGCAAAATTAAGCTCTGGATCTCTTGTAAGTCGCCCTATACCTACCCATTTATTCATTCTTAGTTTCTCCTTCTGTTTTTTGCTTTCTTTTAAAATCTCTTATTGCTGTTTCTAACTTTTTCTCATAAACTTTCTTAATTTCTTCTTCAATCTTCTTATACTCTTTTGAATGCTCGTGTATTTGAGTTAATTTTTCTTTGATGACTAATATATCGTCATTACTTCTTAAAGCTTGTTGTGGCACGAATTTCAAAGCAGAATCAAAGGTTGTACAATATGCTATGGGTTGCCAATATTCATTCCCTATATTTTCTTTTTTAGTTAATCTACTTTCTTCTACTATTTTCTTAACTTTTACTATATATTGTCTTTCGTCCGATTCTATTAAATAATCTCCTACTTTAATTTTCATTTTTGGCTCTCCTATTTTTGCTCCTTATTTTTTGTAATTCGTAATAATCTATAAATCCATATTCATCACCATACTTAAGATTTCTAGCAACTATACTTAATTTCAAATCTCTATAAAAATCATTAAATAATTTTATTCTTATCTCACCTTGTTGTGTTGTTTGTCCTTTAACATCTACATATTCTACACTTCCATCATTGTGATATACTGTGAAATCTGGTGTATATGTAAATGCTCTATACTTCTTTCCGAATTTTTCAAAGCCTTCTCTTAAAATAAACTTAGGTTGTAATTCAAAATTTTCTATTTCTCCTCTATACTTTCTTATCTTTAATGCTTCATAATATTTAGCTTCATCTTTAGAATCAAATGTAATTCCATCTACTACAGTTTTATGACTTAAATATTTACTCATGGTTCACCTTCTTATTATTAGGAGGGGAATTATCCCCTCTCTTAATTAAGCTATTATTTCAATGTTTTCTAACTCTTTTAACTCTTCTTGTAAGTATTCTTTTATGTTTAGAATTGCTTTATTTCTCCACGCTCCTCCATCAGCTTCATATATTGCTGCTTTAGGTCCTTCTTGCATTCTAAATATAAACTTACTTATTGGTTGTTCTACTTCTGGGAATGTTCTATAAGGTGCTAACTCTACTGGATTAGGTACTATCGCTTGTCCTACACTTGCTACTCCTGTTTTAACTGTTACTTGTTGACTTACTCCATCATCACCAGTTGTTTTAACTGCTTCATCTTGTATAAGGCCTGTATATTTCAATAAAGTTGTCTTAGTTCCTACATCTACGAATGCACTTTGAAGCATAATGTTAAATTGTTCTGTTCCTAAGAATCTGTCATATACAACGTTATCTGGTAATATAGCTTCTGCAGATATATAATGCTCTCTTTCTCTATCTTGATTTAAAGGACTATATAGCTCTACTTTTCTTGGTGATTTAACTTGTATTAATAATCTTTCTGGTAACTTATCTAGGTTTGATTTAATATAATCTACTAATCCAGTTAATGTTGATACTGTTAATGTTTCTGCCTTTGGTTCTGTTACTCTGCTTAATCTTTCTTTTGTAAATGTTCCTTGTGCTAATTCCACTATAGGGTCCTTTTCCATTCCTAAACCTACTAAATATTCTAATGCTTCTCTGTTTTCCATTTTTAAATCCATCCTTCTTTTATTAATGTGCAAGGTTTAAGCCCCTTGCCATGGCATATTTAAAATAATTATTTAACTAATCTGATACCATCTAAATCTATTTCTTTTTCTTCTGCTGTTGTTATTACTTCTCCAGTTTCTTCATCTACTCTCATAGTGCTTTGTCCTGGTATTTGCTTCTTATATTCACTTGCTAATATTCCACCTTTACCATCTGTACCAATAACAATTTTTGCTGCTAATGCTTTACTTGGTGCTAATTTAGTCTTTGCAAGTATAGTAACTTCTGTAAGTTCCCTATCTTCTCCAGTTGCTAATGTCATATCTACTGTTAGCTTTCTTTTTAATTTCCAATCAGTATTAGGATCTGTTATATTAGCTAATACCTCCCTTAAAGCCATATTTACCTTTTCTGCTAATGCTCCATCTGCAAATGTTTCTAGATTAATAAACTTTTCCATAATCATTCTCCTTTTTATTATTATTTGATTTTCAATTGATAATATATAGTTACAGCTATTGCTGAAATAAACATTATATATACCTTATGAGTTTTTAAACTCTACTTTTAGCCAAGCTAACTGACTTCTAAGTATATCTAATTCCTTTTCGTTATATCTTAAGCTATCTCTACATACTGTATAATTAACATCTGCTATATCTCTTTCTAGTCTTAATCTTGCTACTTCTTCATTCCCTCTAGCCATATCTGGTATTATTGTTACTCTATATCCTTCTAGCTTTAATCTAGCCATTTCTTTTTGTAATGCTACTCTATACTTTTCTTCTGCAGCAGCTTTCTTTAATCCTAAAGATTTATACTCTATATTCCCTTTCTGCATTGCCATAAGGCATTGATTCATTTTATTTATTATCTGTTGTGGATTCATTCTTCACCTTCTAATAGTTCTGGATTCTCGTATATATTGCCTATTACTTCTAAAGTAAAAGCTCCTACTCCATAATGATGATACTCATTATTTCCCCATTTTTTATCATTCCACCTCAACATAAACATAGCACCTTCTGAAAATATTACTTCGCATATAATATTACTTTCATAAGCTTTTACTATATCTCCCTCGTATATTTCTTTTCCATTCTTATCTTTAAGTCCTGTATATTGCAAAGGTTCATAACTTCTTTTGTACCAGTTCCAATTATCAGAAACAGAATTATTTAATACTGGTTTCATTTTCCCATTTACAATTGCTATTTCTTCAAAGTTCTCTATCCAATGATGCATACATTTATTTTCAACCTCCCAGAATTTGATTTTTATATCCCTCATTATTTACACCTTCCTCTATAACTAATTTACCGCCCATACAAGCCCTTATTATATCCTCTTGATAAAATATACCTCCATGACTTTTCAAAATCCTACAAAGCTTGTTTACATCACCTTGGCTTATTCCTAAATGCTTTCTTATATCTTCTCTTGTAAATTCTTCTTTATCTCCAAATATAGTTTCAAAATTCCTTTGTAAATCTGCTTTTAACTTCTGGTCTAATGCATGTCCATACTTTCCATGTACCCCATAAGTACCTTTGTGATGGTCCCAACATAAATTTATTAGATTTAATTTGCAGTTCTCTAAATACTTAGCTTGTTTACGCTTTATGATATGGTGGGTTTCTACTAAGTTATTAGATCTGCATATCTCACATAACTTTATTTCATCCATTCTCTACCTCCTTAACAACAATATCTTTTCTAGTAAGCATTTTTAAATTATCTTTAAACTTACTTTCTATAATCTGTTTCTTAAAACTATCCTTAGCTGTAATTACTATTTCTTTTTCAGCTTCATTTATTTCTGTATCTATAAACCATGTTCTATAAGTAACTTCACCTAATCTATTAAAAATTAATTCATGTATATTGTTCTGGAATGAAAGGGGTGGATGAACTGTTATATTTTCTTCTCCTTCTTTCCCTTCTTCACATTCTTTATCATTATTAATATTCTTATCATTCTTGTTAGGTGTTAGCTCTTTGTTACCTGTTTGTTGGCTGTTTGTTACCTCTTTGTTAGTGCTTTGTTGGTCGTTTGTTACTTGATTGTTAGTATCTTTGTTACTTACATAGTCACTACCTTGGTAAAGTCCCCAATTTAGTATAGTTATGAGCCTTCCTGTCTTTGTTACTTCTTCTGTTAGAAATTCATATTTTTTAAATTTTGTTAATGCACTTCTGACATTTTGTATTGAAATTCCTTTGCCACACCTTGCAGTTATGCTCTCAAGTGAAGTTACTAACATACCTGGTTCTGCTTTAAATTGTTTGCCTTTCCACTCCCATTCTCTGCCCTTATGATTAGCCATACCTAGAAGGGTTATTAATATAACTTTCTGCTCGGGAGTAGATTGTTGCCATATAGCTTTTTCAAATAAGCATCTATGCAGCTTAAACCACCCTTCTGACATTTTTACTTACCTCCCTTTTTCTCATAGCCATTACAAACTATGTCATACTCCTCCTTAGTTAAATCCTGTATCTTTTTATTAAATTTACTTAGTATTTGCTTATCTACGTTTATATTGTCATATCCGGCTTTACGACCTAGTGCATAGGCTCTCTTTATTTGTGCTTCACTTAATCCCTTTTTATTGCCTTTTCCTCTACCAGATGTATCTCTACCATCTGGATCATCTACATCAGTTGGAGCTTGGAAAAACTTTAATATAAAATATCTTTCTGAATAAGTTAATCCACTTCCAAATGCTTTAGATATATCATCTTGTGCACCATATAACTGCCATGGAACTGATAATGTTTCATCTGGATTCTCTGCATTAATCCATTTATAAGACATCTCTCCACTTACTATATGGTCTGTACATTCTTTTCCTTTAGCATTTACATAGTCATAAGTGCTTGATATTGTACTTTTAACTTCTGGTACTAATAAGACTTCTAAGCTATCCATCTTTTCTCTTATCTTTGCTATAGCTTGGCTACCACTTACATACTTATATCCATATCCTTCTGTGTCTTTACTAAAGTTGATAACATCTTTTCTGATTTCAACTAATTTCTGATATAAATTCATTTCCTACCTCCTAGAATGGTATTATTAATCCTTTTTCTATCTCATACATAAGACTTCTTAACTGCTTGTCTACTCCTTCATAATCCTCATTTTTAAGGTATTCTAGAGTTAATCCAAGCCTAACTATTAATGCAAGCTTATTATCTTCATCCATTGCTACTCCACCTTTACTGTTATAGTTTCAGTTTCTTCTATTCTTACACCAGGAATAATTTCTCCTGTTTCTGTATTTACTCCATCCTTAAATGTTTTCTTAAGTTCTGTTTTATCAACTTCTTCTTTAACTCTTATGCAGCATGATCCATTTTCTTTAAGGTAGTCTAGTAACCCCTTCTCATCATCATAGAACCATTTACTAGACTTCCTAGCTGTAACTTTTCCATATGGTGTAGATAGTTTAAATTTCTTATCCTTTGCTTTTTCAGCTCTATAAAATTCTTCTAGTAAGTAGCTAAAATATTCTTTGTCCTTTGCATATTGTTCTAGTTCTTTTTCTTTCCATGCATTAACTCTATTTATTTCTTCTTCTGCTATAACCTTTATTTCAGCTTCTTTATTTTCTATTGCTCTAAGCTTTCTAAATGCCCATGTAGCACCCTCTAAATTTTCTATTTTAAAACCTTCTCTTTGTTCTACTAAATCATTTTGTAATAATGTGTTTTCCATTCTCATATCCTCCTAAATTAACTCTCTTATAGTTTGTACACTATCTATGTCATAAATCTCATTATTGTCTATATCTTCTTTATCTGTTATAATATTTTGTAGTGGTTTCATTGGCTTATTCCCTATACTTTGGTCGGTTAGGGAATGAGCTATTTCTTTTTTAAGCTCATCTGATAAAATATCTTTAAGCATTCCTCCTTCTTTTTCTAATCTATCAAGTGTCCTAGGAACAACTTTATTTACAATGTCTAATATTAACCCCATACATTCCCTCCTTTAGTTTTAATAACATCTTAGTAAATACTGCTTTGTCTTTAGTTATTATTCTTATTAAAGCCATTATAGCTAGTAAGCATATTAAACATATTCCTACTTCGTAAGTTATCTTACGTAAAGTCAGAAAATATATTTCAGCTGCATATAGCAAGTCCATCTTTATCCTCCTTATATGTTTTATATAGTTTCTTCTGTTCCTCTAATATCTCTTTATCTCTTCTTTGGCTTAACATCTTTGTAATTATGTCACTTGGTCCGTAAAGAGTTATTGCTTCTTCTAGCATTCCTTGTATATTTGACATTTTATTTCCTCCTTCTGACAAACTTCCCTAAAATATGTTAAAATCATATTGAAAGGGGGTGGTTTTTATGACTAAACAAGAAATCCAATCTATCTGTAATAATGTATATCTAAAAATTTTAAAAGAAGATTATACCTTTGAATCTTTACAGAAAAAATTAACTGATGTATCTACTAATGGAAAAATGAACTTAGAAGGTGCCATTGAATTCTTATTTAAAGAAAATCAAGAATTCACTTTCAAAATGGTTCAAAACTCCTTAGTTGAAGTCCTTACTGCTAAAGAAAGTGATTCAGCTAATTCATCAACAGATATATAACACATATTATTTGACTGCTCTTGAACTGGTACTTCTGGAGCAGTTCTTTCTAGTTCTTTAATTACATATTCAAAAAACTCTGTATCATCATCTATAAATGAAACTGATTCAAATTCTTGTGAATGTTCCTTTAATTCTATTGCTCTTTGTAATGCTTGTTCTCTATTCATTTCTTACTCCTCCTACATTCTTATTTGTGCATTACACCCTCTAATCATTAACTCCAATTCTCTGTTTGGCTTCCAATCTATAATTACTTTTCTAGCAAAATCAAAATCCTTTATTGCAGTATCTTTGTAAGAAGCAACCCCAACTATCCTTTTATAATCTTTCCAGCATTGACTATATGCTTTCTTACTTAGTTCTTTATATGCTGGTGTATCTTTGCCACCTAGTACAGCCATAATCTTTTTATTAACTAGATCACATAAAGTCTTTTGTGCTCCTGTTTCTATTGTCATTCTTTCTTCTAAGTTAGTTAATCGGTTATCCATTTCTACTGTTTTTTCATCTAACATTAAGATTGCTTGAAGTTCTTTAGAAAGTTTAGGCATATTAATAGCTTGTCCCCTCATATTGAAGTATCCATCAACTAACTTTTCGTATTGCTCCCAAGCCACATCATCTTCTAAAATCTTTAATAGCTTTGCATATCCTCTTTCTGATAATAGGTAAACGTTATTACTTGCATTTAATGAATTTTGACTATAAATTCCGCTGTCAATTAAATTGACCGCGAATCCAGTTCCTTTTAAATCTATAATATCAATACCATCTTTAAACCTTTCTTTGTTCATATTGATAGATTGATTGATAGCTTTAAGTTCTCTTCCATGTATGCTCGCAAGTTCTTTAACTAACATTGCTTTTTTATTTTCACCAAATCCGCCTTCAATATCGTGAAATTTCATTCCTGCAATTTCTTTTAATCCATTAATCTTTATTAAATTATTCATTTCCAATCCTCCTTAATTTTTGCTCCATTAAAGTTAAACTCTTAATTGAGTTACATTGTCTAAATCAGAAAAATCTTTTCCTTGAGCTTCTTTTAAAAATCTTTCTAACTCAAAGTCAGTTACTTTTTTACTTCCTAAAACTAAATAATTTAAATGTCCTTTTTTCATTAATTCATAGACATAGCTAGGATTTACTCTTAATACCTTTGATACTTCTTTTACGGTTAAAAGTTTCAATTTTTACACCCCTCTTATAAATTCCTGAAAACTTTTATAAGTCTTATATTTAATTTTTTAGCAAATCATGTGTATTTACGACATTTTTGAATAAATTTAAATTTATCTCTAATTCACTGGATATATTAAGCAATGTTTCTAAACTAGGTGAATATCTTCCACTTTCAATGTCAGATATATAACTTCTTGAAAGACAGCATTTATCAGCTAGAAATTGTTGGGTCATATTCTTGCTTTTCCTCGCTTCCTTTATAATACTTCCAATTTCTTTTTTTGAATTTATTTTCAATACTTTCTCCTCCTTTCTATATTTAAATTGTATTGTATTAACGACATTTTGTAAAATGCAATTTACTAGTATTTACGACTTTTATGAAGGATTAGGGTATATTTTTCTTTCTCTTCCTCTTTTTTGCTCATTTTCCCTTGTATTTACGACATTTTACCAGTTGAATTTCCGACATTATTGTTATATACTTTATCTATAGTCGGTAATGACGACAGGAGGTTATAAAATGGATTTAGGTTTAAGAATTAAGACTTTAAGGAAAGAACTAAAATTAACACAAGAAGATTTAGCTAAGAAAGCTTCAATTTCTCGCTCATATCTAGCAGATATAGAAAGAAATCGATACAATCCAAGCGTTGATACACTTATTAATATAGCTAAAGGTTTAGGGATATCTCTTTCTGATTTAGTTTCTGAACACGAATCTGTTATAGAAAAAAATAATAAACAAACAATAGAAAATAACTTTCCTCTAATTCCTGAAAAATTTATTAATTCAGATGAAGCTAGGGAATATGTTATGAAACATCAAATTTTAGCTTATGGAGGGTTAAACCCATCTAAAATGACTGATAAAGAAATATTGAACTTTGCTAATGAAATGCTAAATCAAGCCGAATTACTAGGATTAAAATATAGTATGAAGAAGAAAAAATAATTGACTTCTAAGGGGGAAACTTATGAGATGGATTAATGAAGTGGTTGATGGATTATTAGATACATATAAAACAAATAATCCCTATGAATTATGCAGACATTTAAAAATACAAATACTTAGGGTAGTTTCAAACAATCCTTTGTTATGTCACAAAGATTCTGTATATTATCGCAACTATTTTGAAAAAGAAATAATTTTCATTAGAGATGATCTATATGGATATAATGAAGAGTTCATACTAAGACATGAATTAGGACACGCTCTACTCCATACAGACATATCAAATTCAAAATTTACTAATATAGGTAAGTTAGATAAACAAGCAAATTATTTTGCTCTCTGTCTAACAGGTATTAAATTAGATATTTTAGAAATGGAAGGATTGACATTAAAGCAAATTGCCAGTTGTATAAACGTTCCTTATGAGCCTTTATCTCAACTGGTTAATTTATAAATATTAAAAGAACATACGTTCGAGAAAGGATGTGATTTAATGGCAGGAAGCCTAAGAAAAAGGGGGAACAAATGGTACTATTCATATGAAACATTCGATTCCTTAGGCAATAAAAAAAGAGTTGAAAGAGTTGGAGGTGTAACTAAAAAAGAAGCTCAACAAAAGTTAAATGAAGCACTTTATAAAAGAGATTGTGGCTTTATAGAATCAGATAATACTTTATTAAAAGATTATTTGAATAATTGGCTTGAAACTTATATAAAGCCAAATAGAAAAGATAATACTTATTATAGGTATAAAGGTATTATACAAAATGCTATTAATCCAGTTATAGGATCTATACAACTTAGAAATTTAAAACCTATCCATATTGAAAAAATGCTTAATTACAATAAAGAAAGAGGACTTAAGAATACTACACTTCAAAATATTTTTACTGCTCTTAATTCTTCTCTTAATAGAGCTTTGAAGCTACAATTAATAAATAATAATGTTTGTAAATTCGTTGATAGACCTAAGAGAGAACGTTTTGTTGCCGAGACATTATCAATTGAAGAATTTCATACTATTCTAAATTCATTAAACAATGAAGATTTTAGAGATTATATAATGAAACTCGCTTTAACAATGACATTAGAGCTTGGATTAAGGCGGGGAGAATTATCTGGCTTAACTTGGGATAACATTGATTTCAAAAATAATAAAATTAAAATTGAAAATAATTTTATCAAAACTAATGCTGGAGTAAAAGTAACTACACCTAAAACAGAAGAAAGTAAGAGAACGTTAGTTGTAAGTGGTTCTTTAATATCAATGCTAAAAGAACATAAAAAAATATTACTTCAAAACAAAATTAATTATGGGGAATTTTATACAAATGAAAATATATTAGATGGGAAAAAATATGATTTTGTTTTCATATGGGAAAGTGGTATTTATATAGATCCAAATTATTGGACTCATAGGTTTAGCAGAGTTTTAAAAAAATTATCTATAAATAAAAAAATACGATGGCACGATTTAAGGCATACTAATGCTACTTTGCTTTTGTCTCAAGGAGTAAATTTTAAAACTATCCAAATAAGACTAGGCCACGCTGATATAAATACAACATTAAATATATATTCCCATGTAACCGAAGAAATGCAAAGAGAAGCAAGTGAAAAAATTACTAATCTAATGCAACTCCCAAAGGCAAAATAAAAAAGTTGGCAAAATTTCGGCAAAAGCCAAAGAAATTTTCCCAACTATCCATTTTACTTATGCGAGATAAGCCGTAAGCGGAGTTCTGTATTAAGCAATCATCTATCTAGGCTTATTGTTGCCAATAAGCTCAAGCGGTACACCCGGAAACGGAGCGGGCAACTCCTAAATGTTTCCCTATTCGACCTTGCTCCAGGTGGGGTTTACATAGCCATCATGTCACCATGATGCTGGTGAGCTCTTACCTCGCCTTTCCACCCTTACCTAAAAATTTAGGCGGTATCTCTCTGTTGCACTTTCCTTCAAGTCGCCTTGACTGGACGTTATCCAGCACCCTGCCCTATGGAGCTCCGACTTTCCTCTCCTAGATCTAGTCTAGCAGCGATTGCATGTCTTACTCGCGAAGATTATCTTAACACAACTTAATTAATAATGCAAATTATATTTTTTACAATTTACACAAATTGTAGTATTAATACTAACATAATTAATATAACCCAAGAGTAAAATCCTATCCCAGAAAGTAATAAAGTTAATAATATAAGTATGAATATACATAACCTGGCAGCTGGATTTACACAAGTTTTAAAAAAAGTTCCACCTTTTCCAATATTTTTACCTATACCATCACATATATCTTTAAAACCATCTTGAAATACTTTTGTCCATGATTTATTTTTCTTTTTATAATATGATTTACTCATAGTTCATCCCCCAATAATATTCCTATTATTAATATTATGCTTAAATCAAAAATTTTGTGTATAAAAAAGACCTTACACAAATGTGTAAGGATCTTCACTTTTTGTAGATATTAATATTTCTAAGTCTTCTAATTTATCTTTTATTTTATTTATAACTTCTAAAAAAACTATCCATTCAGACGAAAAATGTCCTGTATCTATTATAGATACTCCCATTTCTTTATAATCAGATGCATAATGATATGTTGTATCACCTGTTATTATGCAGTCTGCTCCTTTTTTGTATGCTTTTTCAAAAAAGTCACTTCCACTTCCATTTATAACTGCGATATTTTTTACTTTTTCACAGCCCCTAACAACCTTTAAGGAATTTATATTTAGCTTTTCTTTAATATCTTTTATTAAATCTTCCAATTGAATATAATCTTCTAATCTAATAATTCTCCCTAACCCTTCATTGTCATTTCTAGCCCTCTTATTTACCTCTAGAAGCTCTTTAGATTCATATCCTAGTATATTTACTATAGTTTCATTTAAACCTTTCTCAGCCGAATCTAAATTAGTATGACTAGAATATAAACTTATATCATTTTTAATAAGTTCTATTATTTTTTTGCCTATTAAAGTATCAGTTGTTATACTATTAGGTTTTCTAAATATAAGTGGATGATGGGTTATTATTAAATCTACCTTCTTTTCCTTTGCTTCTTCTATAACATTTAAGGTACAATCTAAAGCCAAAAGTATTTTTTCTACTTTCTTTTGTTTATCCCCTACCATTAGTCCTACATTATCAAAATCTTCTTTTAATGTTTTTGGAGCAAATTCCTCCATTACCTCAATAACATCTTTAACTTTTTTCATAAACATCTTCCTTATAAAAAATTAATCATATTACTAATAACATCTATTTTTTCTTGTATTGATTTTCTTCTTTCACTTGCATTAACAGTACTTTCTGTTATAAAACTAATAATCCTTTTATAATTTTCAACTTTTGAAATTAAATACTCCTTCATTAAATGATGTTTTTGCATCAAAAGTTTTGGACTTACTTCGTAATATATTGAATCTAAACTAGTAGCTTCGCCCTCTTTTCGTCTTACCTTAAAAAGCTCATAATATATATTTTCATCTAAACAAAGATCTTCACTTATTATTTCATAATTATTATTATAAAGATATTCTCTTAACACTTCTGGATTTTGTGCTGGTTGAAGTATTAAATATTTCATAGAGTCAACTTTTTCAATTTGTGATTCAAGTATATCTCTAATTAAATTTCCTCCCATACCTGCAATTACAGTTACCTCTACCTCATCTTTTTCTAAAGCATTAAGCCCATCACCTAATCTAAACTCTAATTCGTCTCCTGTACCTTCTAATATAGCATTTAACCTTGCTTTATCTAAAGGTTCCTTATTTATATCTACTGCAATTGCTTTACTACAAATTCCATTTTTTACTGCATATAGAGGAATATATCCATGATCTGTTCCTATATCTGCTAATACTGATGTGTTTTCAATGTGTTTAATTATAAAATTTAATCTTTCGCTTAGTTCCATAATTCTTCTCCTTGCTAAATTAAAATTAGCACCTTTTGGTGCTAATCTAAATAATCCTTTAATTTTTTACTTCTTGAAGGATGTCTTAATTTTCTAAGAGCTTTCGCTTCTATTTGTCTTATTCTTTCTCTTGTTACATTAAACTCTTTACCAACTTCTTCAAGAGTTCTTGCTCTTCCATCATCTAATCCAAATCTTAGCCTTAATACTTTTTCTTCCCTAGGAGTTAAAGTATCTAATACATTTATTAATTGTTCTTTAAGCATTGTAAATGCAGCTGCTTCTGCTGGTGCTAAAGCATCATCATCTGGTATAAAGTCTCCAAGATGTGAATCTTCTTCCTCACCTATAGGAGTTTCTAGAGATACTGGCTCTTGAGCTATTTTTTGAATTTCTCTTACCTTATCTACTGGTAAGTCCATAACCTTTGATATTTCCTCTGGGAATGGATCTCTTCCTAGCTCTTGTAACAATTGTCTTTGTACTCTTATTAGCTTATTTATAGTTTCTACCATATGTACAGGTATTCTGATAGTTCTTGCTTGGTCAGCAATAGCTCTTGTTATTGCCTGTCTTATCCACCATGTAGCATAAGTAGAGAATTTAAAGCCCTTTCTATAATCGAACTTTTCTACTGCTTTTATAAGCCCTAGATTTCCTTCTTGTATAAGGTCTAAAAATAACATTCCTCTTCCAACATATCTTTTAGCAATACTTACAACAAGTCTTAAATTTGCTTCAGCTAATTTTTTCTTAGCTCTTTGATCACCTTGTTCTATTCTATTTGCTAATTCTATTTCCTCTTCTGAAGATAATAAAGGAACTTTTCCAATTTCTTTTAAGTACATTCTTACTGGGTCATCTATTGCAATTCCTTCTGGAATAGTTAAGTCTAAGTCTAGTTCCTCTTCGACTTCATCTGCTTCATTAGGATCACCTATTACTTCAATTCCCATTGACTCTAACACTTCATAAATTTTTTCTATTTGTTCTGGACTTAGGTCAATATGCTCAACCTCATCCATTATTTCCTTATATGTTAAAGTACCACTCTTCTTTCCTTTATCTAGTAGATTTTTAACTATAGTCATTTTGCTATTTTTGTCCTCATTCTCTTTTTTGCCTTGCTTAGCTTTTGTTTTTTCATCTACCATTTTGTTACCTCCTTCCGTTATTACCAACTACTACTTTGCACCTCTCTTTAACTGATCATTAACATTTTTTAATTCAATTGCGATTTGTATAGATTCTTCAATTTTTCCTTGTGATTCTAATACTTTTTGCTTACGTTTTAATTCATTTAGTTTTTGATTCAATTTATAATTATCCAATTGCTTGATAAAATCTTGTATTAACTTTTTATTATCCTTACCTATCAGTACATGATGTTCTTTTATTTTTACAATTTCCTCAATTGTTTTTACATTTGTACACTTCGATTCTAAAAAGGTAATTATATTATTTATATTCCCCTTTTTGGCTTCTTTAATAATAGAAAAAATCTCTTTATGTTCTGGAAGAATTAACTCATCTTGGTTTATTAACTGACTAATATAATCAAAATACTCTTCATTTAAACATAACTTCATTAAAGATCTTTCAGCTTTTATAAAAGCTGGCTCTAAATATAATTTTGTTCCATTTTCTTCCTTATTATTCATAAAATTATTTTCTTTTATATTTTTTGTCATTTCTTTTGATAATAAATCGTATAATGTTTGTTCTCTTATGCCTGTATTTTCAGATATTTTTTTTATATAGACATCTTTTTCTATAGAATTAACACTTGCTAATATTTCTGTAACTCTTTTTCCATATCTAACTAAGTCATTACTATCTTTAAGATTAATTCCTTCTTCTGCTTTCTTAAGCCTATAATCGATTAAGCTTTCAGCACCATTTATTAATTTTATAAATGCATCTTTTCCATTGCTTCTCACATATTCATCTGGATCTTTTCCCTGTGGAATACTTAAAACTCTAACATCAAATCCTGCATCTTTTAATATATCTAGTCCTCTCATAGTTGCTGCTTGACCTGCTATATCAGCATCATATGAGATTATTACCTTATCTGCATAACGTCTTAATAATCTTGCTTGATTTGTAGTTAAAGCTGTTCCTAATGAAGCTACTACATTTGTTATTCCATACTGATGCAACGTTATTAAGTCCATATATCCTTCAACAATAATAAAGTATCTTTCTTGCATCTTGCTTTTTATTGCAAAGTTTAATCCATAAAGATTAGTTCCCTTTTGAAACACCAAAGTTTCAGGTGAATTTAAATATTTTGGTTTTGAATCATCTAAAACTCGTCCTCCAAAACCTATTACCTTCCCCCTGTAATCAAATACAGGAAATATAACGCGATTTCTAAACCTATCATATTTATTTCCTGTCCTCTCAGAAGTAGATACTAATCCTGCTTCAAGCAATAAATCATCTTTAAAGCCTAACTTTCTTAAATGAAATAATAAATTATTCCAACTATCCTTTGCAAAGCCTAATCCAAATCTTTTAATTGTCTCTTCCTTAATACCCCTATTTAAAAAATATTCCTTTGCTTCTTTTGTTAATCTTAAGTTTGAATAAAAGAACCTTGCTGCTTCAACATTAACTTTATAGAGCAATTCTCTCTTTTTTGCAGTTGGACTTATTCTCCCTTTATCACTTTCTATTGTAATATTAACCCTATCAGCTAAATACTTAACTGCTTCAACAAAAGGCATATTTTTATTTTTCATAACAAAAGTAATTACATTCCCTGATTCACCACATCCAAAACATTTATATATTTGTTTATCCTGTGATACGGAAAATGAAGGTGACTTTTCATTATGAAATGGACATAGTCCTGAAAAGTTTCTTCCAGATCGCTTTAGTCTAACTGACTCAGATATTACATCTACTATATCATTTTGTTCCTTTACTTTTTCTAGAATCTCTTCAGAAATCTGCAAGGAGATTCACCTCCTTACCTATAATTTTCGTCAACTTATATTCATTTCGACATTTTTTCTCTATTTCCTTCTTTGAAAGAAAATTTTTATAAAAATTTATTAAATCTTCTTTATTTATATTCTTTATCAAATTCAAAATTCCTTTTAAATATATACTTTTTATTGTATCCATTTATTTAATATATTACTATTTTTGGTACAAATAGAGAGTTAAACTTATTTAAGCAATAATCATCACTCATTCCAGCTATATAATCTGTAACTGCTCTTTTTAATCCTTCTTCTTTAGCTATTTCTTTATATATAGTTGGCAATTCATCTTCATGAGTGTAGTAATAGTTTATTATGTTTTCTAAAATAAATTTCGCCTTATTTCTCTCTACTTTTAAAATATCCCCTAAGTAAACATTTTTAAACATAAATCTTCTAAGCTCTGTCATAGCCTCCCAAACCTCAGTACTAAATTTTATATCAACTTCATTATTATTTAATGCATTTGTAGTATTTTCTATTACATCTGTAACTAAAGTTTCAATTCTTTGAGAATGTGTTTTACCTAACACCTTTATTACTTCCTTTGGCAATACATCTTCACTTAAGAGCCCAGCCCTTATTGAGTCATCTATATCATGATTTAGATATGCTATTTTATCACTTACCTTAACTACTATTCCTTCTAATGTTTTAGCTTTGTTGTTGCCATTATCAAGACCACTATGATGTAATATTCCATCTATAACTTCAGTTGTTAAATTTAATCCTAATCCGTTCTTTTCAAGTTTCTCAACTACTCTAACACTTTGTTCATTGTGTCTAAATCCGCCTTCCAAAAACTCATTTAAGACCTCTTCTCCATTGTGGGCAAATGCTACATGACCTAAATCATGCCCTAATGATATGGCCTCAATCAGATATTCATTTAATCCAATTCCACTACCTATTGTTCTTGCAATTTGAGATACTTCTAATGTATGAGTCAACCTTGTTCTATAATGATCACCAAAGGTCTTTATATAAACCTGAGTCTTATGTTTCAATCTCCTAAAGGACTTGCTATGAATGATTCTATCTCTATCAACCATAAAACAAGTCCTTACAGCGTCACTTTTTTCATCTCTTTTTCTTCCTAAAGTTGAAGTGCTAAAAGTAGCTTGAGGGACTAATGTCAACCTTTCGAAACTCTCTATTTTTTCTCTTACATTCATATATCTCACCTCTATATTACATATTCTATATTTTTCTCTTTTTTCCTCTATTTAAACATATTTTATAATAATATATTTAATACCAATTATATTTTACTTATATAAGTATATTTTGTTTTTTTTATTAATATCTTAATAATGAGTAATTATATAAGGAGAGAGTAATGGAAAACCTATTATCAGATTTAAGAGAAGAATTGCTTCCTGTTAATGAAATAAAGACTAATATTTTGTCTCACTATAAACTTCAGAAAGCATCTATATTTAGTATTAAATTCAAAGATACAGAAAAACAAAGAGCTGTATATAGAATAGACTCTAATAATAAAAGTTATTGTTTAAAAAAAGTTTATTATGATGAAGCAAATCTTTTATATGTATATTCAGCCATGGAATGGTGTTATAGAAATAGAATCGATGTTCCTAAATTGTTACCTACTGTAGATGGAAATAGATATGTTAAATATAAAGATATGCTATTTATATTAACTCCATGGCTTAAAGGTGAAAAATGTGATTTTGATAACTTAGACCATGTTTTGTTATCATCAAAAACATTAGGCAAACTACATATAGCTTCTAAAAACTTTTCTCCAATAGCTGGAAGCAGCTTAAGAGAAGGTTTTGAAAATTATAACGAAACTATATCAAAACACTTTAATCAACTACTTTTGAGTATAAATAATGCTCATAGATATAATGATAGATTTTCAAAAATATTCCTAGAAAATATTAACGAAAACTTAGAACTTGCTAAGATTTCATTTGAAGTATCATCATCAATTATCCCTAATGAACTTTCAAGATCTCTTTGTCATGGAGATTACGTAAATAAAAACATACTAATAGATGACAATAAAATTTCTCTCATTGATTTTGATAAATGTAAAATGGATTATTGCTCTAGAGATATATCATATTTTTTAAGAAGATTATTGAAAAGAGAAAGTACTAATTGGCAGATAAATTTAACCTTAGAAGTTCTTGATAAATATATGGAAGAAAACACTTTAACCAGTTCAGATTTAAAATATATCTTAGCATATATTGCTTTCCCTCAAAAGTATTGGAAATTATCTAGAGATTATTATAAAAATATAAGAAGATGTAATAAAAATGCTTTTATTCAACTCCTTGAAAAAGGTTTAGATAGGACAGCTAATCAATTAGAGTTTATTTATGAGCTTATGAATTCATTTGAAAAACATTATAATGTAAAATTTTAAAGAGGAGGTTTAACACCTCCTCTTTTTATAAATTATCTTTTATTTCTAACTTGTGCTTGTGCAGCAGCTAGTCTTGCTAATGGAACTCTAAATGGTGAGCATGATACATAATCTAATCCAATATTATGACAGAACTCTACTGATGATGGATCTCCACCATGTTCTCCACATATTCCAAGCTTAATATTTGGTCTAGTTAATCTACCTTTTTCTACTGCTATCTTAACTAATTCACCAACTCCAGTTTGATCTAGCTTAGCAAATGGATCTTGTTCGTAGATTTTCTTTTCATAGTAATCTTTTAAGAATTTAGCAGCATCATCTCTTGAGAATCCAAATGTCATTTGAGTTAAATCATTTGTTCCAAATGAGAAGAACTCTGCTTCCTTAGCAATTGTATCTGCAGTTAACGCAGCTCTTGGTATTTCTATCATAGTACCAACTTTATACTCTAATTCAACACCCTTTTCTGCCATAACTTCTTGTGCTGTTTTAACAACTATATCTTTAACATATTTTAATTCTTTTATTTCTCCAATAAGCGGAATCATTATTTCTGGAACTATGTCAAATCCTTTAGCATTTTTCACTTCTATTGCTGCCTCAATTACAGCTCTAGTTTGCATTTCAGCTATTTCTGGATAAGAAACTGCTAATCTACATCCTCTATGTCCCATCATTGGATTAAATTCATGTAATTCATTAACAGTAGCCTTTAATTCTTCAAAAGTTATATCTAACTCTTTAGCTAATTCATGAATATCCTCATCATTATGTGGTAAGAACTCATGTAGTGGTGGATCCAAGAATCTTATAGTAGCTGGCATTCCACCTAAAGCTTCATATATTCCAACAAAGTCTTCTCTTTGCATTGGAAGTATTTTTTCAAGAGCTTTTCTTCTTTGCTCTTCATTCTTAGCAACTATCATTTCTCTAACTGCCATTATTCTATCTTCTGCAAAGAACATATGCTCAGTTCTACATAAACCTATACCTTCTGCTCCAAATTCTACTGCTTGTTTTGTGTCTCTTGGAGTATCAGCATTAGTTCTAACCTTTAATTTTCTAATTTCATCTGCCCATCCCATAAATGTAGCAAAATGTCCTGATATTTCTGGTGTAACTGTCTTAACAGCTTCTCCATATATATTTCCTGTTGAACCATCTATTGAAATAAAATCATTATCAGTATAAACTTTTCCATCAACTTCTAAAGTCTTAGCTTCTTCATTAACTTTTAAAGCTCCACATCCTGCAACACAGCAAGTTCCCATTCCCCTAGCAACAACAGCTGCATGAGATGTCATACCGCCTCTAACAGTTAATATACCTTCCGCTGCTATCATACCTTCTATATCTTCAGGTGAAGTTTCTAGTCTAACTAAAACAACATTTTCACCTTTTTCTTTTCTTTCTTTAGCTTCTTCAGCTGTAAAAGCTATTTTACCACAAGCAGCTCCAGGTGATGCAGGAAGTCCTTTAGCAATTGGTGTAGCCTTCTTTAAATCTCCTGTATGGAAAGCTGGGTGAAGTAGAGAATCTAATTGATTTGGCTCAACCTTTAATATTGCTTGTTCTTTAGTTAACATTCCTTCTTCAACTAAATCAACAGCTATCTTTAAAGCTGCTTGAGCTGTTCTCTTACCATTTCTAGTTTGTAAGAAATATAGCTTTCCTTCTTCTATAGTGATTTCCATATCTTGCATATCTCTATAGTGATTTTCTAATGTATGAACTATATCAGTAAATTGTTTATATATAGCTGGATTTTGCTCTTCTAATTTTGCTATTGGAAGTGGTGTTCTTATACCTGCAACAACGTCTTCACCTTGTGCATTCATTAAGTATTCACCATATATTTTATTTTCTCCAGTAGCTGGGTCTCTTGAGAATACAACTCCTGTACCTGAAGTTTCTCCTTTATTACCGAATACCATTTCTTGTACGTTAACTGCTGTACCCCATTCCCCTGGAATATCGTTTAATCTTCTATAAACTATTGCTCTTGGGTTATCCCATGATCTAAATACTGCTGTAATAGATTCAATTAATTGAGTTTTTGGATCTTGTGGGAACTCTTCTCCCATTTCTTTTTTATAAAGCTCTTTATATCTTCCAACTAATACTTTTAAATCATCAGCTGTTAAATCGGTGTCAACTTCAACACCCTTTTCTTCTTTTATCTCATCTATTAGATTTTCAAATAATCTCTTTTCAATCCCCATAACAACATCTGAGAACATTTGAATGAATCTTCTATATGAATCATATGCAAACCTTGGGTTATTAGTTAAATCAGCCATTGCAACTACTGATTGATCATTTAATCCAAGATTTAATACTGTATCCATCATACCTGGCATTGATACTCTTGCACCTGATCTTACAGATACTAATAATGGTTTTGTTAAACTCCCAAACTCTTTTCCTGTTAGTTTTTCTAGTTCTGTAATTTTTTCGTGAATTTCTTCAATAACTTCTTCTGCGATTATTTTTCCATCCTCGTAATATTTATTACAAGCCTCTGTTGTAACTGTGAATCCTTGTGGTACTGGAATTCCTAGTAGAATCATTTCTGATAAATTTGCCCCTTTACCTCCTAGAAGGTTCTTCATTGAACCATTGCCTTCACTAAAAAGGTAAACGTACTTCTTTTTCTCCATCTCAATACTCCTCCGTTCAATCAAATTGAATATATTTACTAACAGTACTTTTGCACTGTAGTTACCCTAAATAAATTACCCATAGTCTTCTCTTAATTGCCTTCTCCAAGCTTAACAAAAAGCTTTGTTATGTTAGTTTTTGATATCTTTCCAATTATTTTAAATTGATTTTTTTCATTAGCTGTTGTTTCTATCTTTTCTACTATTGGAATACTATCAATCTCATGCTCAATAATTTTCTTTGCTAAGCTATAAGCACTATCTTCCGCATATCCACATATGATATTTGGCATTCTAGTCATTATAACCCCAATAGGAACTTTATGAATATCAGTTCCCCCTATAGCATTTTTTAAGAAATCTTTTCTAGAAACTGCACCTACAAGCACTCCGTTACTTTCTACAAACAATGTACCTACATCATTTAAGAATAAGAATACGATTGCATCATACACTGTAGTTTCCTCACTTACTGTAACCGGTTTAGACATAATTTCTCCAACTAAAACCTTAGAAATATTTTCTAAAATTCTAGTATTTTGTGCCTCTCCTAAATATACATAACCAACCTTAGGTCTAGCATCAAGTATCCCTATCATTGTTAAAATAGCTAAATCTGCTCTTAATGCTGCTCTAGTTACACCAAGATGCTCTGCTAAGGCTTCGCTTGTAACAGGCTGTCCTTCTTTTACTATCCTTATAATTTCCTCTTGCCTTTGTGATAACTTCAAATTTATCCCTCTTTCTGCATTTACAAGGAATATTCAGATAATTTAGATTTGTTTGATTAGTTTGATATTTACAATCTAATTATAACATTTTCTAAAAGTTTGACTATACTTAATTTTCTGAAAAATTAGTCATATTAGCTGAATATTCCTTTTCTGTTTATTTTATTCTGCTGTATCTCCTGTTTATCTCAATTTTGCTTTAATTTAGTCCTCATCTTCAAAATTCACAGTATATGTAAATACATTTTCATCTACTTGCTCATTTTTATCAGATTTTGCTTTCTCATTATTATTGTCATTGCCCTTAAATTTTTCATTTTTAACTTCGCTTACTTTATCTTTAAACATATAAGCAACATCTGTAGCAGCATCCTTTATATCATTAGCAGCCTTACTTATATATTTATTAACAACTTCGACACTACCATCTGCTTTAGTTATTTCTATAGTTATTTGAGTTACCACTGCTGCAATAACAACAAAAGCTAATATAGGCGGAATAATGACAGCAATTACCCCAGCTGCTATCCCTGCATTAACAGGAACGTCTACAAGTTCTTTACCATCCTTACTAACTTTAATCCTAGTAACATTTCCCTTATTTATTAAGTCTTTTAACCATTTCTTAAGCTCATCTATAGTTTCATATTTTTCTTTCTCTGGGCTATCTTCTATATAGTCTTGCTTAATTCCCTTTGTGCCTTCAATATATATTATTGCTTCTAGTACGTCTCCATTACTTACTTCAAGGGCATATTTTGCCTCTGCATAGCTTACACCAGTTCTCTCTTTAACTTGATCTACCTTTTCTAAAGTTATTTCCATATCTATTCACTCCTTTATATAATTTAACATTTCTAAGCTTTTTGGCTTTTTAGAATAGTTTGAGGATATAATGAATGTCGTAACCTTACTTATATCTCTCTTTACATCCGCATTAATATTTAGTTTGTATATCTTATCCATAGGAGTCCTCATTAAAAATCTTATAGCATTATATGCAGGCTTTGAAATATAAATTCCATGTTCTCTTGAACATTCTTCACAAACTCCACCATAATGTGATAAAGATATATAATTAGATACCGATATTTTTTTTCTACAACTTACACAACTTTCTAAGTTTAATCCATACCCAGTTGCTTTTAATAATCTAAGTTCAAAGGATCTAATAAGCATTTCATAATCTAATGCATCTGTATTAAGTAAATACATACAAGTTAGACAATCTTTAAATAGCCCCTCATTTACTTCTCCCTCTTCTACACATATATCTATTAATTCACATATATAGGATGAGTAAGTTAATTTATCTAAGTTATCCAATAAGCCTTGAAAAGAATTTGTTATTTTACCTTCTTGAAGATTAAATAAACTTTTCCCTTTAAATAAAACATACTCTCCGTAGCATAGAGGCAAAGTAAGAGATAAAAGCTTACTCTTACTTTTTCTTGCTCCTTTTGCTATAGCTGTTATTTTTCCCAAGTTATTTGTGTATAACCATACTAGTTTATCATTTTCTTTAAATTCTTTAGTCTTTATAACTACCGCATTTACCTTATGTAGTGACAGAAACACCATCCCCTTATTTTATTTAACCTTTTTATACCCTAGCTCTTTTAATAGGTTTTGATTATCTCTCCACTCTTTTCTAACCTTTACCCAAATTTTTAGATTAACCTTAGCACCTAAGAATTTTTCTATTTCATATCTTGCACTTTCACCTATTTTCTTTAGACATTGACCATTTTTTCCTATAATTATTCCTTTATGTGAATCCTTCTCACAAAGCATATCTACTTCAATGTGCCATGTTCCACTTGGACTTTGTTTCATTTGAATTATATCAACTGCAATTCCATGTGGTATTTCTTCTCTTAATGTTCTTAAAGCCTTTTCCCTTACTATCTCTGATACAACAAATCTCTCTTGTACGTCTGTTATCATATCATCTGGATAATATTTAGGTCCTTCTGGCATTGTTTCAATCATCAATTCAACTAATTTATCAACATTTTTTCCTCTAAGTGCTGAAATAGGAATTATTTCTTTGAACTCTAATTCTGATGAATACATTTGAAGAGTTTTTGCAACTCTCTCTTGAGTAAATTCATCAATTTTATTTACTACTAAAAACACAGGAGCTTTTTGGTTCTTCAAAGTCTCTATTATAAATTTGTCTCCTCTTCCTATTTCCTCTTCAGGATTTATTAAGAATAATACAAGATCTACTTCTTTTATAGAATCTTTTGCCGAGTTAACCATGTATTCTCCTAATTTATGTTTAGGTTTGTGTATTCCTGGTGTATCTACAAATACTAACTGATGATCTTTTCCTGTTAATATTGTTTGTATATTATTTCTAGTAGTTTGGGGTTTATTTGATACTATTGATAGCTTTTCTCCCATTATATGATTTAATAAAGTTGATTTCCCTACATTTGGCCTACCTACTATTGTTACGAATCCTGATTTAAACATTTTTCCTCCTAATTATCTAAATCTTTTAGTTAATGCTTCTAGCATTATTTTTAAAAGTTTTAATTAGATACTTATCCTTATTTTTATTATTTTGTCTTTTTAATTTCAAAATTATTGTATCTTTTATTATATCATTACTTTTTCAAAATTAAAGCATTGTTAGTAAGATTTATAAAAGTACCAAGATACTATATTATATCTTAAATATAACAAATATCAATAATGTTAATAAAGTTCCAAATAGAGCACCCACAATAACCTCCCAAATAGAGTGCACATTAGAATCTACTCTACTTTGCGCTGTTATTAATGCCATTAAATAACTTAATACTATACATATGGGTTCTTCTGTTATTAACGAAATTGCTGTTGCTATTGAAAACGAAAGAGCACTATGCCCGCTAGGCATTCCTCCTCTTAATGGGGTTCCTTCTCCAAAAATAGACTTTATTATTAAAGTAGCTAAAACGACAAATACTAATGCTATAAATATCATATAAGGTTCTGATTCTTTTACCTTGTGTATTACATCATAAGACAAATTAGATATCTTATCCCAAAATATTATATATCCTACAAGTAATGCATTTACAGCTGTAACTAATACAGCTCCTGCTGATGCATTCTTTGCTATTTTGGCTAAAGGATGATAATGATTTGTAGACATATCTATAGTTGCTTCTATTGCTGTATTAATTATTTCAGCTCCAAGTACTAATGTGATTGTGATTGCTAAAATAAGAAACTCTATCTTTGATACATCGAATAAAAAACATGCTAACAGCACGCATAATGCTGCAAATATATGAATTTTCATATTTCTCTGTGTTCTCACAGTTTCTATAATCCCATTTATTGCATAGTTAAAACTCTCCACCATCTTCTTTATTTTCATAAGCTCCCCCCACTTATAGTATTATCTTCTAATTTGCAATTTATTTAATATTTCTTCCTCTCTTTTTCTCATTCTTTTTTTGTCATCTTCCTCCATATGATCATAACCTAATAAATGAAGAATTGAATGTACTACTAAATAGCTAACTTCCCTTTCATATGAATGGCCATATTCCTCACTTTGCTCTAAAGCTCTTTCCAAAGATAAAACCATATCTCCTAAAATCAATTCATCTCCATCTTTGAAAGTTTCATCAAAATCATAATTTAAATACATTTCATTAAAAACTTTCTTATCTTCAAAATCTAACATTGGAAAAGATAACACATCTGTTGCTCTATCAATATTTCTTGTTTCATTATTTATTTCCCTTATTTCTTCATTATCAACAAATAATAAAGAAATTTGATATTGACATTCTACCCCTTCTTCTTTCAATGCAAAATCACATACATTGCTTAATCTTTCTATAAAATTTTCTGTAACCTCTAACTTATCTTGTCTGTTTTCAGTATATAACATTTTTATCTCCTTTATTATTTTTTTAAAATTAAAGGGAAAGGTATGATACCCTCCCCTATCAAATCCCTTATAAAATTAAATTACTTAGTTATTTCACTTTCTTTTCAGTTGGATATTCAATTCTATGATGATATATTCCATCTAATGTCTTAAGAAAAGTCTTTCTTATAGTCTCTATATCTTTTAATGTTAAATCACAATTCACAAGCTGTCTAGAATTAAGTTTATCATTTATTATATTATTTACCATCTCTTCTATTTTACCCTTTGTAGGCTCATTAATTGACCTTACAGCAGCTTCCACACTATCTGAAAGCATCAAAATTCCTGATTCCTTAAAAGATGGAATTGGACCTGGATATCTAAAATCCTCTTCCTTAATTTCCTCTGGTTTATCTGATGAATTCTTAAGTTTATAATAGAAATATTTAACTAATGTAGTTCCATGATGTTGTTCTATCATATCTTGAATTACCTTAGGAATTTTATGCTCCCTAGCCATTTCTAAACCATCTTTTGTATGTGATAATATAATTAATGTACTTAAATTAGGTGTTATCTTATCGTGGGGATTTTCTTTTCCCATTTGATTTTCTCCAAAAAAGTATGGTCTTTTTGTTTTTCCAATATCATGATAATAAGCACCTACTCTAGCTACAACTGGATTTCCTCCCACAGCCTCTGCAGCAGCTTCTGCCAAATTAGCAACCATCATACTATGATGATATGTTCCTGGCGCCTCCATTAATAGTTTTTTCATTAATGGTTGGTTTGGATTTGATAATTCTAATAATTTTATATTAGTAACTACATCAAATATCGATTCAAAGAAAGGTAATAGTCCAACTGCTAAAATTCCCGAAAGTAAAATGCCTATTGCAGTATATCCTGTCTGTATTAATATTTCTTTTATATTATTTGATGAAATCATACCTAAAGTAAATGATAATAAAGCTAGTATTCCAGTTATATAAATGGTTGAATATATTATATCATTTCTTTGCTGAACTTTTTTAAGACCTGTTGATCCAAGAACAACACTTAATATTGATAACACAACTACTGATGGATTAAATCCAACTATTATAGCTATAAATATTATATTTAACAAATTTACAACTAAGGATATCTTATAATCGATTAATATTGTCATAAGCATAGCACTACAAACTAACGGTATTAAATATGGAGAAATTACATTTAACCCCATTGAAATCAATATTATTATAAGATTTATACTACTTATAAGTATGATCATTTTAGTGTCATTAAATACTTCAGGCTTTTCTTTAGATATATATCTATATTGAATAAATAACACTAAAGCAACTAATATTCCTAAAGAAATAAATGAGAATAAGTAACTCTTTGTTGTACCATTATTTAAAAGACCTAATTCTTTTAAAATTTCTATTTGTCTTTCAGTTACTGGCTCCCCTTCTTTTACTATTATTTGATTTTTCTTTATTATTTCTTTTGGAACACTTTTTTGAGCTTCTTTAACTGCTTCTTCCATTTTTGCATTATCAACAAATTTATTTGGATTAATTTGAATATGGCATATATTCTTTAAAACATCCTCTAAGTCTCTATCTATATTACTATTAGACAATTGACTATCTGCTATTGACTTAGCTTCTAATAAATCTTCATATTTATTTTCTTCTATTTCTTCCTTATAAACTGTTTCTAATACATTTACTACCAAATGTTGTATCTCAGATGTCTTTTCCTTTAACTCAACTAATATCTTATACTCAGCATCAGTTAAATTAAATTCTTCAATTTTTTTTATTTCAGCTATCTTATCTTTTTCTTCCTTATTAGAAGAATTTTCAGATACAATCTTATTAAATAATTTATTAACATTTTCAATTGCTTGAGCTTTCACCTCACTTTTAACTATATACTGCTTATCTTCTCTTGCTTTAGCCATAGCCTCTTCTTCTTTTTGCTTAGTTGCAATTTCATCTACAGTATCAATAGGAGCTTTTATATCTACAGTTGCTATATCTCCAACTGAAAGATTATGCCTCTTAGGTGCAATCACTGTTAATAAAAGTAAATATATTACTAAAAACACAGTTAGATAAGTAAATCCTCTTTTGTATTTTATATCATCTTTTTTCTTTTCTTTATTCCAAAACAAGTCCATCACCCTCTAATCCATATAGTTTTTCTAATAATCTATCGGCTCATTATTTACTATATTTTGTTCTACAACAAATACTACATTTACTATTATATTTCCATCCGAACTATCCTTTGTGCTTATTATTCTATCAACTACTTTAGCTTCTCTAGTTAAATTATTATAAAGAGATTCCTCTAATTCATTTACTGCACTATCAATCGCCTCTTCTTTTGTGTATGTAACTGGAAATTCTCTCTTTTCAAAATAATTAGCCTTCTTTATAATTTTTCCACTCTCTTCTATTTTATCATACTCTTCAAAATCTTTTATAGCTTTTTTCAGATAAATTTTTTTTCCGAATACTTCTACGTATATATCACTATCTTTCTCTCCACTTCTTTTTAGTTCTGTCCCTTCTACTTTAGTAGTCATACTCTTTTCATAAAAAGTATTTGCCATAACTACACCTTCTGGTACAACTTCATATGGATCTTCCTCTTTACCGTTAATTCCTTCTATAACAATATCACCAGCCTTCACCATATCTCCAACATGAACTGCTGATCTACCTGAAAAAGCATAAACTCTACTTACTTCCCCATCCATCTTTGCAACTAAATTTCCTTGTTTTTCTTCTTTAACTTCTGGTGGATTCACTTTCTCTTCTATAAATATCTTCAATGTTGAGCCTTCTATTCTAGCTCTTAGCCATAAAACATCCGAATTTACATCCTCTAGTTTCTTTTCTACATCTTTAACATCTATTTTATTTTTGCTTATCCCTGGCTTTATACCTATTTCATATAATTGTTGTCTTAACTCATAAGGTGAAACATTCTTTTTAGTAGTTATTTCTATACTCCACACATAGGTAGAAAAATATAATAACAATGCAATAAATATCCCTCCTCCTATAGCTAAGAATAATTTACTCTTTAGTTTTCCTATAAAAAATAATATTCCGGTACTTCCTATGACTTTACTTTTACCATTCAATCTTTTTACAACATCAATTAAAACATTATAATCATTATAATCAATTGTTACTCTAATCGTTGCTACATCTATTCTCTTAACATTTATAACATTTATATTTTCATTCCACAATATGTTTAAAAGTCTTTCTGGCTTTAATATGTTAACTTCAACTACTACTTTTCCACTATCAAAAACTCCTGTTGCCATATTACACCTCGTATGATATAGATTTAAATTTTCCACTAATTGTTATTGTAGAATCCCCAATATAAAGTATCTCAAAATTCTCACCTTCAATATTAATGGCCTTTACTTTTGTATTTACTTTTATAACATTTCTCTCAAATAATATTATTCCTTTATGATTTTCTATCGTTATTTCATCATTTCCTATGATAGTTATTTTAGGGACATTTAAAACTATATCTTTAGGTAAATCAAAAGTTTCTGCTATGATTTCTCTGCTCTTCTCTATTTTTCTTTGCATAATCTTCTCTCCTTATATTTTTCCTAATAGTACTTTATGATAAAAATATATAGAAAATTACTTATAATTTATTTGAGTTTATAAAGTTAACAGTTTCAATGCCTTATAAAATTTATTTCAATATAACAAAAAAGCAAAAGGAACTAGATAAGTTCCTTTTGCTTTATTTATTAGTTAATATTCTTCTTATAAATTGACTTTATTTTGTCATAACTAAGCTAATTAAGACTTAGCTATCTTTTAAATGTTATTAACACCGATGGTGTAGCCGTTCCTTTAATAATTCTATCTTTTCTTTTATAACTGCTGAGGAAGGTACTCTAACAAGATCTACCTCTTTAGAATATCCAATTAATTAAATCCTGTTTATTCCCTTAAATTCAAGTATAATAATTCTTACACTTATTTTTGCTAAAATATATAACTATAGTCCTCAACCTTAATGTATTATAAACAATACATCCAGACTTATTGGATAAATTGTAGACTCCAATAATAGCTTTTAATTAAGTTCTATTAAAATTTCAAACCAAAATAGTTTCTACTTGAATTTTCTCTTTCTAGCAGCTTCTGATTTTTTCTTTCTCTTCACGCTTGGCTTTTCATAGTGTTCTCTCTTCCTAACTTCTGAAAGAACTCCAGCTCTAGCGCATTTTCTCTTGAATCTTCTTAATGCACTTTCAAGTGTTTCATTTTCTCCAACTTTTATTTCTGACATCTATTATCCCTCCCTCCGCTAGCTCAAATTAATTAATTTAACTCAGCTACGGGCTTAATAACACACGCTATATTATACAATAGGCACATCTTAAAGTCAACCTTTAGATAAAAAACTCTTTAGCCTGGTGGCCATTTTAATTCTCTTTGTCCTAGCACGTGAAAATGCATATGATCAACTGTCTGCCCACCATCTTTTCCACAGTTATTAACAATTCTATATCCTGTTTCAGCTATATTTAGCTCCTTTACTAGTTTATTAATAACTAAGAAAATATGTGAAATAATATTTGCATTTTCTTCACTTACTTCATTCACACTTTTTATATGTTTCTTAGGTATAACTAAAAAATGTATAGGTGCTTCAGGGCTTATATCATAAAAAGCTATGACCTTTTCATCTTCATAAAGCTTTTTACTTGGTATTTCACCCTCTGCAATTTTACAAAAAATACAATCCATAAATTCACCCCGTTTCTTTAATTGATAATGGTTAATTGATAATTTATAATTTTGGAGATAATTCAGCATAACCGAATTATTTTCAATTATTCGACAACTACTTTTACCTTTGCTTTTAATTATTGTTAACATTTTATTCTTATATTAGATAGCTAATGTATCATTAAACGAATAAGTTAACATAATTTAATTATAAACTTATTTTTATATAAAATATAATAATTATTCCAATAATTTAACAAAGTTAAATTATCACCTTAATTATCCATTATACATTGTCAACTACCAATTGTTATAGAAGTTTTGCTATTCCAATTTCATTTTCTGCTTCTGTAATTTCTATATCAACTATTTTACCAGTAACATCTGCACATGTACATGGTACTTGAACTTTTATATAATTTCTTGTATATCCTTCATATATACCATCTTTACCTTTTACTTCTGCTTCTATAAGTGCATCCATTTCTTTTCCTATGAATTTTTCTATGAATTCTTTTTCATTTTTATTGCTTAATTCAATTAATAACTTACTTCTCTTTTCCTTTATGCTTCCATCAAGTTGATCTTGCATATCTGCAGCTTTGGTTCCTTTTCTTGGACTATATTTAAATACATGAGTTTTAGTAAGCTTAATATTTTTTAAAAATTCATATGTTTCATTGAATTCCTCTTCTGTTTCTCCTGGGAAACCAACTATGACATCAGTTGTTATAGATACATCTGGCATAGTTTCTCTTAATAAATTTACTGAATCAGCATATTCCTTTGCAGTATATCTTCTATTCATTCTCTTAAGTGTAGCATCACATCCACTTTGTAGTGATAAATGGAAATGTGGACATAACTTCTTAAACTTCTTTATCTTTTCTATAACTTCGGGCGTAAAGAATGCAGGTTCAATTGATCCTATTCTTATTCTTTCTATCCCCTCAACTTTTTCTATTTCTTCTATTATGTCTATTAAATTAACACTACCTTCTAAATCTAAGCCATAAGAAGCTGTATGTATTCCCGATAAAATTATTTCTTTAAATCCATGCTCTGCCAATTTATTAACTTCTTCTAATACCTTTTTAGGATCTTTTGAACATACTGAGCCTCTTGAATATGGAATTATACAATATGTGCAAAATCTATTACATCCATCTTGTATTTTTAAAAATGCTCTCGTTTTATCTTGATATTCTTCTATATTTAATTCTTCAAACTTCTTATTTTTAAGTACACCTTCAACATGAACTTGTGACTTTCCTTCGTCTCTAGCTTTATTTACATAATAAACAACATCACCTTTGTTTCTTGTTCCAAGAACTACATCTACTCCCGGTATTTCTGAAACTTCCTTAGGTGCAATTTGTGAGTAACATCCTACAACTGCTACTGTAGCATTTTCATTTAATCTTCTTGCTCTACTTATAATTTGTCTTGATTTTTTATCACCCATATTAGTAACAGTACAAGTATTTATTACATATACATCAGCTGCTTCACTTGCATCCACAACTTCATAGCCTTCTCTAATAAACTTTTCGGCCATTGCTTCTGATTCATATACGTTAACTCTACATCCCAATGTAGAAAATGCAACTTTCATTATTAATTTCCTCCTAAATCTCCTAGCTCATATTGAACTAAAGAAGTAGCTACAAAACCTGCTGTCTCTGTTCTAAGGATTCTACTTCCTAAAGTTACTATATAAGCACCATTTTCTTTTAGTCTATTTATTTCATCTTCTTCAAATCCGCCTTCAGGACCAACTAGTATTCCAACAGTTTTTATTTTAGTTCTATCCAAATCAGTATGATTAAATAAAGTCTTAATTCCAAAGTTTTCAGCATTTTCGTATGGAACTATAACCATGTCTAAATTATTCATTTTATCTAAAGCTTCATCAAAGCTTATTGGATCCACAACATTTGGTATTATACTTCTTTTACTTTGTTTAGCTGCTTCTAGCGCTATTCTATTAAGCCTATCTAATTTCTTAAAATCACCTTTTAATTTTATATCAACTCTATCTGTTAAAGTTGGTATAAATTCAGTAATTCCAAGTTCTGTCCCCTTTTGAACTATTAAATCCATCTTTTGTGCCTTGGGCAAACCTTGAAACAAATATATTTTTACACTACTTTCATTGTTTATTTGAAGCTTTTCTTCTATTTCAACAATAACTTCTTGCTTAGTTATTGTTGAAATAGAAGCTAAAAATTCTTCACCATCACAATTATTTAAGACTATTTTATCCCCTTCATTTAGCCTTAGTACTTTATATAAATGTTTTACATCATCACCTAAGATTTTAGCTTCATTATCTATAAAATTTTCTTTAGGAGTAAAAAATTTATGCATTGTTCATTCTCCTTAAAACTATTTTACTTTGGCAACTATACAGTTCCATTCCCCATCTTTATTTATTTCTATTACTTCAAATCCAGTTTCTTCAAGCTTTTTAGTAACCATATCTACTCTATCATGTATTATTCCTGAAGTAATAAAGTATCCATTATCCTTTAAGACTCTTTTTACGTCTTCCGTTAAAATACATATAACTTCTGCAATTATGTTAGCAACAACTATATCTGCTTTTCCATCAATTACTTCTACTAAATTACCATATAATATTTGTATATTTTCCAAATTATTATATCCAACATTTTCTTTAGCAGATTCAACTGCAACTGGATCTAAATCAACTCCAACAGCCATTTTAGAACCAAGCTTTGCTGCTGCTATAGCAAGAATTCCTGAGCCACATCCAACGTCAAAAACAGTACTATCTTCCTTTACATACTTTTCTAAGGATTGAATACACATTCTTGTTGTTTCATGTGTACCTGTTCCAAAAGCCATACCAGGATCAAGCTCTACTACTAACTCTTCCCCCTGTGCATCATATTCTTCCCATATAGGCTTTACAACTATTTTTTCTCCAACCTTCGTTGGTTTATAATATTTTTTCCAGTTATTAGCCCAGTCTTCTTCAAACATTTTTTCACTTTCTACTTTAGCTACTCCTGTGTCAATTCCAAGCTCTTTAAGTTCATTCATCTTTTCATTTATATACTTTAATATCTCATCTATATTATCTTCTTCTGAGAAATAAGCTTTAACAACTGCAACCTTCCCCTTATGCTCTAATACATTAATATCTGCAAAATCCCAAGTTAATGGTCCTTGTTCTCTTTCTAATATGTCATTCGGATCTTCAATTGCAACTCCTTTACAATCTAATCCATAAAATATTCCAGAAACAGGTTCTAGTGCCTCACTTTTAGTTATAACTCTAACTTCTATCCAAGTTCCTTGCATTTAAATCAGTCCTTTCAAACATACTTTGACTAATTTATTATTTTACACTTATGTTAACTTTCTGTCTATATTTAAAACTAAAGTAATTAATTCCTTTTAAATAAATTAAAAAAATTAAAAGTATTTGGAAGCCCCAAATACTTTTAATTTTTAACATATATTATTTTGCTGATTTAGCTGCTTCTAAAACTTTATCATAACTTGGTTCACTTGTTATTTCATCAAGATACTCAACAAAAGTTACAACTCCATTTGAATCTACAACAAATGATGCTCTTGTTAATAAACCTAATTCTTTTGCATAAGTTCCAGTAGCCTTAGCAAAACTTCTATCTTTGTAGTCTGATAAAGTCTTAACTTTTTCTACTCCTTCTGATCCACACCATCTAGCTTGAGCAAATGGTAAATCCATTGAAACAGTATAACATGTTACTCCATCTAAACTATCTACTTCTTTATTAAATCTTTTTACTTCCATATCACAAACTGGTGTATCTATTGAAGGTACTGTTAAAAATACCCTAACACCATTTGTATCTTTAAGAGTAAATTCTCCTAAATCATTTGTTGTAACTGAAAAATCCGGTAGCTTATCTCCAACACTTAATGTGTTTCCTTCTAATGTTATTGGTGATCCTTGAAATTTTACTTGTTTCATTTTACCCTTCTCCTTACTTTAAGATTTCTATTCTATCTTTTCCAAAATCTCATAAAATTATATATTTCAATTATACTTGATAATTATTATTTGTAAATACTTTTTATTGCTATAATTTTCTGCTGTAAGTCGAAGGCAATTAATTAAATGTTTATACAGCGTATTTATTTACTATTTCTTTAAAGCTTTCTTCTTTTTCTTCTAGATATTCTTCAAATTTTAAATCACTAACTTCTATAGCTTTAGAAAGTTCATATAAAAATTCTGGAATCTTATTGCCTGGAATATCTCCATAAGAATTGCCTAAATTTGTTTTTCCTACACCAAATGATCCACCAGCAAACATAGTGAAGCATTCCTCAATTTTTTCTCCTACTCTCTTCTTCTTACCAGTAAATCCTATAGATCCAATTTGATGAACCCCACAAGAATTTCCACATCCTGAAATATAGACTCTTGGTAATACATCTGATTTATATTCTCTATCTTTAAAATAATCCATAATTGAGTTTAACATTCCTTGACTATTACATATTCCCACTTGACATGTTGGTACTCCTATACAAGATACACTTTGTTCTAAATTAGTTGTTGCCCCCATATTTTCAGTTAATTCTAATAGTTCTCTAGCTTCATTACCATTTAAGTTTCTAAAATAAACTCCTTCTGTCATAGCTAATCTAATTTCTATATCTTCAAAATTTTTAATTGTATCTAGAATTGCTTTTAAATCATTAGCAAGTAATTGCCCTCCAATTGGATGAAGATAAACACTATATAATCCTGTTTGTTTTTGGTTAATAATTCTTGGATTATTAATTTCTACCTCTATTCCTTTTTTATTACAAATTTTATCTTCAACTTGTATTTCTAAATTACCTTTTTCTATAACTTCTTCTATATGTTTTTTATAACATTCTAAGAAATCTTTCTCGCCCATTCTTTCTAAAATATATCTAACACGTGCTTTATTTCTATTTTCATAATTTCCTTCAGCCTTAAATAAGCTTACCATTGCTTCTACATAATAAAGTACATCTTTAGCTTCAATTAAATCATAATATTTAACTGCTTTTCTAGGATTTTGTCCTAAGCCTCCACCTAAATATATTTGAAAATACTTCTCTCCATCTTTATTAACTGCAACAAAACCTAAATCTTGAACGGTACAATGTGCTGCATCATATTCACTATTCGAAAATGCAACCTTAAGCTTTCTAGGAAGCTTATAAGTATAAATTCTTTCTAAAAAATAATTCCCTACAGCTTTTGCATAAGGAGTTACATCGAACTCTTCTTTTGGATCAACCCCCGATAGCGGTGACATAGCAACATTTCTCGGATAATTTCCTCCTGCACCTCTAGTATATATATCATTATCTAAAGCTTCTATCATTAAATCACAAACTTCATCAATGCTTAGACCATGCAGTTGTATTGCTTGACGTGTTGTTAAATGTATTTTATCCAATCCATATCTTTTTGCAAAATCATAAACTTTATACATTTCATCAACATTAGTTATACCTGAAGGAATCCTAAGTCTTATCATGAATTCTTTACCACCTCTATGAGCATATACACCAAATCCTCCAGATATATGCTTGAATTGCATTACATTTAATTCCCCATTTAGAAATTTATGTCCTTCTTTTCTAAATTCTTCTATTTCTCCATATAGAACTTCTTTTAATTTGTCCATTTCATACCACCTCTTTTATAAATTAGTACTATTGTTAATTATATCACTAAATATAATATACATTTATTGAATATTCCTATAGTAATAATAGGGAAAACTTATATTGTATATCATATCACTTTTAGTATTTTGTGCATATATCATATATTTTATAAAAAAAAGAATTAGCAACATGCTAATTCTTTTATTTAAATAAATCTTTAAATCCTTTTTTATGATGGGTTCCTTCACCAATATTTTCTCCACAAGCTTCCATAAATGCTTTTAAAGCATCTTTTTGCTTATCATTTAAGTTCTTAGGAATATCAACAATTACCTTAACATATTGATCTCCTCTGCCTGATGAATTTACTCTTGGAACACCTTTTCCCTTTAATCTAAATAAAGTTCCTGATTGTGTTCCTGCAGGAATTGTATATTTTACATCTCCATCTACAGTTGCAACAGTTATTTCAGTTCCTAGCGCTGCTTTCCCCATAGATATATGAGTATCTATATATATATCATTTCCTTTTCTTGTAAACTTCTTAGATGAAGCAACATTTATTCTTACATATAAATCTCCTGGAGGACCATCATTAGTTCCATGATCTCCTTGCCCTCTAAGCGGCATAACATTTCCAGTATCAACTCCAGCTGGAATATTAACAGTTATTTTTCTATTTTTTCTAACATTTCCTTTTCCATGACATGTAGTGCATGGATCATCTATTACTTTACCACTACCACCACACGTGCTACATGTTGAAGTACTTACAAAGCTTCCTAAAGGTGTTTGCCTTTGTACTCTTACTTGACCTTGACCATTACATGTTGGACAAGTTTTTGCTGAAGTACCTGTTTTAGCTCCACTACCTTTACATGAATCACAAGTTTCACTTCTATTTATAGAAATTTCCTTTTCTACTCCAAATATAGCCTCTTCAAAGGTTAAATTAACTGTATATTCTAAATCTGCACCTCTTTGTGGCCCATTTCTTCTTCTACTGCTACCACCGCCGCCGCCAAAGAAGCTATCAAATATATCTCCAAAACCTCCCATATCTGAGAAGTCAAAGCCACCAAACCCACCTGATCCAAATCCACTTCCGTCAAAATCCGCTGTTCCAAACTGATCATATCTCGCTTTTTTTTCTGGATCTGAAAGCACTTGATAAGCTTCATTTATTTCTTTAAACTTATCCTCTGCTTCTTTATTGCCTTGGTTTTTATCAGGATGATATTTTATAGCTAGCTTTCTAAAGGCCTTTTTTATTTCTTCATCTGAAGCTCCCTTTTGAAGCCCAAGGGATGCATAATAGTCTTTATTTGCCATCTATTTTCACCACCATTTTTTTACTTTATAAAAGGGAAGACGACTTATGCCTTCCCTCATATATTATATATATTAGACTAATAGGTTACAACTATTTATCGTCTTTAAAATATTATTTATCTTCTTTAACTTCGAAATCTGCATCTACAACATTATCATCTTGTGTAGTTTGGCTTGCACCTGCTCCTCCCATATTGTTTGGATCAAATCCAGCACCTGCTGCACCATTTGCATTTGCATCAGCATATATCTTTGATGATATCGCATAGAATTCTTGGTTTAATTCATCCATAGCTTTCTTTATAGCTTCTAAATCTTCGCCATCTTTTACTTTGTTTAATTCATCAAGTTTAGCTTGAACCTTAGCTTTATCGTCAGCTGTTACTTTATCACCAAGTTCTTCTAAAGTTTTAGTTGTTTGATAAGCAACTTGATCTGCATTATTTTTAACTTCTATTTTTTCTTTTCTCTTCTTATCTTCTTCTGCAAATCTTTCTGCTTCTTTTACTGCTGCTTCTACTTCAGATTCACTTAAGTTAGTTGAAGCTGTAATAGTTATATTAGCTTCTTTATTAGTTGCTTTATCAACAGCTGATACTTTAACTAATCCATTTGCATCTATATCAAATGTAACTTCAATTTGTGGAATTCCTCTAGGAGCTGGCGCAATACCTGATAATGTAAATCTACCTAGAGTCTTATTGTCAGCTGCCATTTGTCTTTCACCTTGAACTACATGAATTTCAACTGATGTTTGACCATCTGCTGCAGTTGAGAATGTTTGACTCTTCTTAGCTGGAATTGTAGTATTTCTTTCAATAAGTGGTGTAGCAACTCCACCTAATGTTTCAATTCCTAATGTTAATGGAGTAACATCTAGTAACAATACATCTTTAACTTCTCCAGTTAATACACCTGCTTGAATAGCTGCTCCAACTGCAACACATTCATCTGGGTTTACTCCCTTTGAAGGTTCTTTTCCAGTAAAGTTTTTAACTGCTTCTACAACAGCTGGGATTCTTGTTGATCCCCCAACTAATATTACCTTATTGATATCACTTAATGAAAGATTTGCGTCTGCTAAAGCTTTTTTCATTGGCTCAATTGATCTTTGAACTAAGTCATGAGTTATTTCATTGAATTTAGCTCTAGTTAAGTTCATATCAATATGCTTTGGACCTGTTGCATCTGCTGTTATAAATGGTAAGTTAATGTTTGTTTGCATTGATGATGATAATTCAATCTTAGCTTTTTCAGCAGCTTCTTTTAATCTTTGAAGTGCCATTTTATCATTTCTTAAATCTATTCCATTTTCAGCCTTAAATGTTTCAGCTATATGATCCATTATTCTTTGGTCAAAGTCATCTCCACCTAATTTAGTATCTCCATTTGTTGATAAAACTTCGAATACTCCATCACCAAGTTCTAGGATAGATACGTCGAATGTACCACCACCTAAGTCATAAACAAAGATTTTTTGATTTGTATCCATTTTATCTAAACCATAAGCTAAAGCAGCTGCTGTAGGTTCATTTATTATTCTTAATACTTCTAATCCAGCTATTTTACCAGCATCTTTAGTCGCTTGTCTTTCTGAGTCATTAAAATATGCAGGAACTGTTATAACTGCTTGAGTTACAGATTCACCTAAATAAGCTTCTGCATCAGCCTTTATTTTTTGAAGTACCATTGCTGATATTTCTTGTGGTGAATGATCTTTGCCATCTATATTAACTTTATAATTTGTACCCATATGTCTCTTTATTGATATTATTGTTTTATCTGGGTTTGTGATCGCTTGTCTTTTAGCTACTTGACCTACTAATCTTTCTCCATTTGCTTGGAATGAAACTACTGATGGAGTAGTTCTTGCCCCTTCTGAGTTGCTGATTACTACTGGTTCTCCACCTTCCATAACAGCTACACATGAGTTAGTTGTTCCTAAATCAATTCCTATTATTTTTCCCATAATTTATTTCCTCCTAAAAACTATCTTTTTAATAAGTTTAGTTAATATCAATATTAGTTAGCTACTTTTACCATTGTATGTCTAATTATCTTTTCGCCTCTTTTATATCCCTTTTGGAATACTTCAACTACTGAATTAGTACCAAATGATTCATCTTGAACGTGCATAACTGCTTGATGTAGATTTGGATCAAATTCACCAGTTGCATCTATTTCTTCAACTCCTAATTTTTCAAAGGATCCTTTAAAACCTTTTATAGTCATATCTATTCCTTTTTTGAAGTCTTCTACACTTCCATCAACAGCTATTGCTCTTTCTAATGTATCTAATACTGGGATCATTTCTTTTAATACATCTGTACACGCCTCTGTATAAATGCCTTCTTTTTCCTTAGTTGTTCTTTTTCTGTAATTATCATATTCTGCTGATATTCTAAGTAATCTTTCTTTTAAAGCTTCTACTTCATTGTTTAGCTTCTTATTTTCATCTTTTAATTTTCTCATATTATCTAGATCATTTTCCTTATCATTATTTTCTTCAACTATATCATCTGAAGATTGATCTGTTTCTGATTCAGTAGTAGAATTTACATCCTCATTATTTTCTGTTTCAACTGTTTCTTCTATATCTTCTATTACCTCTTTGTTATCTTCCACAACAACACCTCATCTCTTTTATTCTATAATTTGATTTCTTAAGCTTTTATTTAACTCTTTCATAACTTGCCCCATAATAGCTATAACCTTAGAGTAATTTATCCTCTTTGGTCCAATTAATCCAATCTTACCAATAGGTCTTCCATCCAATGAATACTCCGCTGATATAATTGAACAATCCTTAGCCTCTGGAAAATAATTTTCATCACCTATTCTTATGGTAATATCACTACTAGGTTCTATCAAATCTATTAAATTATCTTTATCATTAATTAAAGAAAGAATTTCCTTAGCTTTTTCAATATTATTATACTCAGGATAATTAAATATATTTGTAGTTCCTTCAACAAATACTTCTGTATTGTTAGCTTCTTTTAATGTTTCATATAAAGCAGGTAATATTCCATTAAATAGTTCATCGTAGCCATTTAATTCTACTTTGAGCTTATTAATTACTTCCAAATTAATTTCTTCAATAGTTAAATTCCTTAGCCTTATATTTAAGACTTCATTTATCATTCGAATAGTTTCAGGCTTTGGCATATTATTTATTCTTATTCTGTGATTCTTAATAATTCCACTATCTGCTACTATTACTGAAACCAAATTATGACTATCAATAGTAAGTAATTGAATAGATCTTATATAGCTACTTCTTACAGATGGAGTCTGTACTACAGTAGTTAAATTAGTAAGCTCTGATAACAATGAACAAGCTTGCTTTACTATCTTATCAACCTCATACATTGCTGAATTTATAATGTACTCCCTTATTTTAAGCTCCTCTTCTCGAGTTAGCCTTCCAGTTTCCATTAGCTTATCTACATATAGTCTATATCCTTTATTTGAAGGTATTCTACCTGCAGACGTATGTGGTTGCTCTAGATAACCCATTTCTTCTAAATCAGCCATTTCATTTCTTATTGTAGCTGATCCAACTCCTAAATCATATTTCTTAGCTATTGTCCTTGAACCTACTGGTTCCCCTGTCATGATATAGTCATTAATGATAGCCTGAAGTATTTTTATTTTTCTTTCATCAATAGCCATTACATCACCTCTATCTGTTAGCACTCATTATAATCGAGTGCTAATGACTACAATATCAATATATTCCTTATTACCTTTTTTGTCAATTTGAATAACTTATAAATTAAATAATCTCATTTAATTTTATTAATTTATCATTATTTTTCTCTACTTTTTTAACATATTCTCTTGTTTTCTAGGCACTCCATTTTATAATATAAAATCACTCATAACCAAATTAGATAACTCAATTCCTTTATCAGTTAGCCTTAAAATATCATTTTCTAATACAAGTAACTTTTTGTTTATATTTTTCTCTATAACATCTTTATATATACTATTTATGTGTATTCCAAATCTTCCTTTAAATTCATTAATGCTTACTCCTACATTCATTCTAAGTCCCATAAATATAAATTCTTCCATATTATCTTCTTTTGAATTTTCAATTACTTCTTCTATGACACTCTCGTTACTATTAACTTTTTCTATATAAGACTTTACATCTTCTATATTTTTTATTCTTTTTCCATCTATAAATGAACTTGAAGCAGATCCAACTCCTAAATAATCATCACATCGCCAATAAACCTTATTATGATAGCACTCATACCCTGGTTTTGCATAATTAGATATTTCATACTGATTATATCCATGCTCCTTAAGTATTTCCTTAGTAGTTGAATACATCTCCCTCTCATCATCCTCTGAAGGTAATATTAGTTTGTTTCTTTCCCATAGTTTATAAAATGCTGTTCCTTCCTCTATAATCAGACTATACGCAGAAATATGCTCTGGGTTTAACTTTGCAATTGTTTCTAGAGATTCTTTCCACTCATCTACTTTTTGATTTGGCAATCCAAACATCAGATCTACATTTATATTCTTAAAGCCAACTTTCCTAGCTAAATTGAAATTTTCTTCAAATTGCTTAAAACTATGTATTCTTCCTATATCTTTTAAAAGTGAATTTTGTACTGCTTGAAGTCCCATGCTTATTCTATTTACACCACCACTTAGCATAGTTTCTAATTTTTCTTTTTCTAATGCTCCAGGATTACATTCCATAGTAAATTCCATATTTTCAGTTATATTAAGCTTACTTATAGTTTTTAATAACTTATATATTTGATTAATTTCCAAATAAGATGGAGTTCCTCCGCCTATAAATATACTTTTTATTTTATAGGCTATTACTTTTTCCTCTATTTCCTTGCATAATGCATCTACATAATCATCTTTAAGATGATCTAATGAAGCATAAGATGGAAAATCACAATAAAAACATTTTTGTTTACAAAACGGTATATGTATATAAAGTGCTATTTCTTTTAAATCTTTCATTTGTATAATCACTCTTTCTATCATTTAAATTTCTCTTTATTGCTATTATACAGAACTACTCCAAAATGAAAAGATAAAAATAGGAGAATAAATTATATAATATAATTTATTCTCCTATTTTTATATTTCTATAAGATCTATATTAATAATGTTGTGTAATACTATATCCTTTTGCGCTCGTCGAATCTTTGTATCGATTACATTACCTTCTAAATTCACCTTCATTGTTGCATTTAATCCATTTCTTAAAATATATGTTTCTAATTTATGACTAACCATTGATATTAATGATGTTTCTCCATTTTTTCTTTTAATGGTACCAGTTACTAACCCTGAATTTCTTAATACTTTTCCCTTCTTTTTTAAATCCCTCAATTTTGCCTCTAGCATAACATACACCTCACTTAAATATTTTATACAATTTAAATATATTTTCCTTTATTAACTTTAATTACAAATATATTTATTAAGTAAATAATTTTATAAAAAAATTTATATATTCTACTGATTGCCTACATAATTAAGATAATGCCCTATTAAATTTTTATTGTAACTTCTATGTCAATAACTCTTTAATTGAATATATTATTTATAGATTATCACTTGAAAAATAGTTTGTATAAGGAGAAATTTATTTTGAAAACATTTAAAATACTCGCCTTCGATGGTGGTGGAATTAAAGGTGCTTTAAGTGTCGAAATTTTAAATAGAATTTGTTCGAAGTATCCCAACTTTTTAGATGAAGTAGATTTATTTACAGGCACTTCAACTGGTTCAATAATTGCTTCATTGTTAGCAAAAGAGGTTTCTATTAATGAGATAAGTAATTTATACAGTAATCCTACTGCGAAAAAAATTTTTTCTCCATCTCATTTTAATTTATTTCGTCCCAAGTTTAATAATATTAATTTGAAGAATATTATCTCAAATTATTTCGATGACAACCTAAAAGTTGGAGACTTAAAAAAATTTATTTTTATTCCTGCTTTTCATGTAAAGGGATTAAACAAAAATACTTGGGAACCAATATTCTTTAATAATTTATCTAAAAATCCAACATGTGATTTTAGTATAAAAGATACTATCTTATCAAGCTCAGCTGCCCCTACATACTTTCCATCATATAAAGGTTTTGTCGATGGAGGCGTTATTGCGAATTCTCCTACAGCTATTTCATTATTAGCAGCTTTAGCAGCTCTTGGCCCTTCTTATAGCCTGGAGCAGATAAGACTGCTTTCTATAGGTACTGGTGATAGTCCTGAAAGGATTAACGGCAAAACAGAAAAATGGGGAATTTTACAATGGTCATTTCACCCCCTAGCTAAAATGAAATCCCCATTATTAGCTCTTTTAATGGATGGAATGTCCGATTTAGAAGATATGTACTGCAAAGAAATTTTAAAATCTAAATATTTTAGGATAAATCCAAAGGTCTCTAAGTTTATTGAAATGGATGATTATAAATTTATTCCTTACTTGAAGTTAGTAGCTAATACTTACGACTTATCATCTTTATACAATTATATCGAAAGTATTTATTTAAAATAATTTAATATAATGCACAACTTTAGGTAAATTTAAATATAATAAATTATAATATTACCACCTTACTCTTATAGTTATCTATCAAAAAGGCTAAGTTTCTTTATGAAACTTAGCCTTTTTGATATTTGAATTTATTTATCTACTTTAAGAACTGCCATGAATGCTTCTTGTGGTATTTCAACCGATCCCACTTGTCTCATTCTCTTCTTTCCTTCTTTTTGCTTTTCTAACAGCTTCTTCTTTCTTGATATATCTCCACCATAACATTTAGCAAGAACGTCTTTTCTCATAGCCTTAACTGTTTCTCTTGCTATTATCTTTGAACCAACTGCTGCTTGAATTGGAACTTCAAACATTTGTCTCGGAATTATTTCTTTTAGCTTTTCAGCAATTCCTCTTCCTTTTTCGTAAGCTTTTTCTCTTGGTACTATCATAGATAATGCATCTACAACATCTCCATTTAACATTATATCAAGCTTAACTAGTTCAGTTTGAGTATATCCTTTAAATTCATAATCTAATGATGCATATCCTCTTGTTCTAGATTTTAATGTATCAAAGAAATCATATACTATTTCATTTAATGGAATATCATAATTTATAGAAACTCTTGTTTCCTCTAAATATTGCATGTCAATAAAAGTTCCTCTTCTTTCTTGACATAATTCCATTACAGCTCCAACATAATCAGAAGGTGCTATTATACTTGCCTTAACTATTGGTTCTTCCATGTACTCTATCTCTGTTGCTTCTGGAAGATTTGTAGGATTTGTAAGTTCTATTATATCACCATTAGTTTTTATTACCTTGTATATAACTGATGGTGCAGTTGTAATTATATCTAAATTAAATTCTCTTTCAATTCTTTCTTGAATTATTTCCATATGTAATAATCCTAAGAATCCGCATCTAAATCCAAACCCTAAAGCTATAGATGTTTCTGGCTCAAAACTTAAAGCAGCATCGTTTATTTGAAGCTTTTCTAAAGCATCTTTAAGCTCTTGGTATTTTGCTCCATCTACAGGATAAATTCCTGAATATACCATTGGTACTGCTGGCTTATATCCTGGCATAGCTTCAGCTGTTGGTCTATCTGCTTCAGTTATAGTATCACCAACTCTTGCATCTCTTACATTTTTAATAGATGCAGCGATATATCCTACATCTCCTGCACGTAATTCACCTATCGGTAGTGTCTTAGGAGTAAATACACCTACTTCTGTAACTTCGCATACCTTATTTGTAGCCATTAACTTAATTTTAGTTCCTGGCTTAACTACACCATCGAATATTCTTACATATGAAACAACACCTTTATAACTATCATAATATGAATCAAATATTAAAGCTTTAAGAGGTGCATCTTCATCTCCATCTGGCGCAGGTATATTTTCTACTACTGTTTCTAAAACATCTCCTATATTTAACCCTGTTTTAGCAGAAATCATTGGAGCATCTTGTGCCTCTATTCCTATTATATCTTCTATTTCTTGTTTAACTTCATCTGGTCTTGCAGATTGTAAGTCAACTTTATTTATTACTGGAGCTATTTCCAAATCATTGTTTAATGCTAAATAACAATTAGCTAAAGTTTGTGCTTGAACACCTTGTGTAGCATCTACAACTAATATTGCACCTTCACATGCAGCTAAGCTTCTTGAAACTTCATATGTAAAATCTACGTGACCAGGAGTATCTATTAAGTTTAATATATACTCTTCTCCATCTGATCTTCTATATATAAGTCTTGCTGCTTGAGACTTAATAGTTATTCCTCTTTCTCTTTCTATTTCCATATTGTCAAGGATTTGCTCTTCCATTTCTCTTTGTGTTAGAGTTCCTGTGGCTTCTAATAATCTATCAGCTAGGGTTGACTTCCCATGATCTATATGGGCAACTATTGAAAAATTTCTAATATGTTTTTGTCTATTACTACTCATATATAAAACTACAACCGTTTTTTTGGTTAATAGTCACTTCACCCCCATTATAATTAAATCAAAGTAAATTATATCACAATGCCTAGGATACATGTCAATATAAATGTGAAGTTGTTAAACGCTGTAAAATACTATATCTAATTAGATTTTTCTAAAAAGTCATCAACTATTTTATCTAATTTATCACTATTAGTATTTGTATTTTTATCTTTAGGTTCTATATTATTTTCATCATATTGATTACTTTCATTTATATCTTCTTGACTATTTTCATTTATAGAATTTGTTTCTTCATCCTTGTCATCACTCTTTATTTTATCATTAATTTTATTCTTTATACTATTAAATCCATTATATATACTACTACCTAGCATGTAAATTTTTTCTGTTACTGGATTATTAGCATTTATCATAAACTCTTTATCTGATACCTTTATGGTTGTATTTTCATTATTTTCATCTGTAGTATAGATTTTAATTTCTGCATTATCCCTTATAAATTCCTCAAAATCTTCTCCAAATTCTTCTTTTACTAATTGATAATTATCTTCTCCATTCCCTATTGGTGATAATGCTCTAGTATTTACAATATTAATTTGAACAAAACCAATAAGAATTAATAATGAAAATATTAATGTTCCTATTAAGACTTTTTTATTAAACAAAAAAGCACCCCCTAGTATTTTTATTATCTAAAAGGATGCTCATAAATATCAAATTTTATTCAATTTAATTCCTATTTAAATGTTCTGCTACAACTCTAGCTATATATTTTGCAGTTAACTTTGCTTCCTGTGCTGCATTTATATTCGATCCCACTTCCATAAGTACGAAATTATCACTTAAGCTATAATTAATTGATGTTGCTCCAGGGTTATATACATAGGTATTTCTAATAAGACCGGGAAATAAAGTATTAGCTGTATTATATAACTTATCTACTAAAGCTTTATTAGCCTCATATCTAGTACTATTCTCTGCTGTAACAATCATCATCTTAGCTAAATCTTGATTATTTAAATTAACAGTAACTGCATCTTTATTAGCTACACTATCTCTATGCAGGTCTATTATTAATTTAAAATCACCATACTTATTCAAATAACTTTTTAAAGTTTCATTAGATCTTGCATAAGAATCGTTGTAAGAAACACTATGATTTGTCTTATCGTGAATTACCGATATTCCATATCCTTCTTCTAGTTCTTTTGCTAAGACATCTCCAACACCTACAACATTAAAGTTGCTATCCGTAGTATCTTTTCCTGCTTCAGCATAGTTTTCTGTTGTATGTGTATGGAATATAAGGACTTCTGGCTTTGAGTTATCTAATGCTTTCTTTAAGCTTGGATCATATGCTGCACTTACTTTATTTAATTCTGCAATTTCCTCTGAGGTCATTTTAGCTATACTTTCGTTTTTCAATGAGAACGGTGTTAAACCTTTTATTGCTGATCCTAAATCAGAATCTCCTAAAGTACTGTCTTTAAACAAGCTTATTTCTCTTCCAACTATTCCATAAGTACTAAATCCTCTAAGACCTAAAGCTTCTAACGCTACATTCTTTACTGAAAGGTTATTTTCTGCATACTCACCTTCATCATACACTTGAGCTTTTACAACTGGCATAGTGAAATTTAACATTTGAACATATGCATAGCCACCTCGCTCATTGTATTTATTTATAACTCCCATTGCTCTTATAAAAAATACAATAACAGCAAGTATAATTATTACATATCCAAAATTAAAGCCTGATTTAGGTGAGGCTGGTTTTCCCCTAACACTTCTTAGTTTTTGCTTAGGTATAGTTTGTCTTAATGAATACAACGGCAACTCCCCCTTTTCTATATTATTTATATTAGGGGAGTTACATAATTATTAATACTTTTATTAAATTTATTTAATTAATTCATAAATTTATTTATATCTTCCATATCCAAATTAGGTTGTACTGCCATGTTTATTCCATTAGCAATTATTTTTGCTAATGATTCTATAACCGCATCAACATCTTTAGGAGTTACCATCAAATCTCCAACAAATGGATCTAATATTTCTTTTATTAAATTGCTCTTTTCAACTTTATCCACTGACTTTAACATATTATAAAACTCTTTTCCACTTTCTGCCTTACTTATGAGTTCATCAAGCAATAAATCAATAGTATCATTTGCTATTGTTGATGCATGAACTACAGTTGGAACTCCAATTGCAATAACCTTTACTCCTAACACTTCTTCATTTATTTTCATTCTATGATTGCCAACGCCTGCTCCTGGAGAAATTCCAGTATCACTTATTTGAATAGTTCTATTAACTCTTTCTAATTTTCTAGATCCTAATGCATCTATACATATGACTAAATCTGGTTTTATTCTATCTACTAAAGACTTTACTATTTCTCCTGTTTCTATTCCAGTAACACCTAAAACACCTGGTGATATACAACAAACGGGTCTTACTGAATCATCTATTGCATCTGGCATCACTTGTTTTAAATGTCTAGTTACCATAATTTTTTCTGTTACCTTTGGTCCAAGTGCATCAGGAGTTACATTCCAGTTTCCAAGTCCAACAACTAAAGCAGTCTTTTCTTCTGAGATATCAACCATTCTTTTTAACACATTATCAACAACCTTAGATACTTTATCCATAGATTCTCCATCATAGTGTGTAAATTCTGGAAAATCTATAGTTATATAATTACCCTTAGGTTTTCCAAGTTCCTTTCCTGCTTCATCACTTTCTATAGTTACTGTAGTTATTTTTATATCATCTTCCTTTTCTTCTTCTACAATAACTCCATCAAGTTCCCTTTTATTTTCTTTTGTATACATGTCTCGTGCTTCTATAGCTAAATCTGTTCTTACATTTATCATACTAATACCTCCTAATATTCTTCCATCCTTCTTATTTTTCCTTAATGTTATAATTTAATACTTGAACTTATAAACTTTCAATGATATAATCTAGTATGTTAAAAACGAACTCGAACGCAGATTTCCCCAAAGCTGCAAAGAGACCCTATAAAATTATTAAGGGGGTGAATTTAGAATGGCAAATATTAAATCAGCAAAAAAGAGAATTAAAGTTACAGAAGCTAAGACTGCTCAAAACAGAATGATAAAATCAGCTTTAAAAACTGCTATAAAGAAGTTTGAAACTGCTGTTGCTGCAAATAATGCAGAAGAAGCTAACGTTCTTTTCCCTAAGGCTGTTAAAGCTTTAGACATGGCAGCTCAAAAAGGAGTATGTCACAAGAACATGGTAGCTAGAAAGAAATCAAGATTAGCTGCAAAGTTAAACGCTATGGCGTAATCAAATAAGAAGCCGGTCCACTGGACCGGCTATTATTTTACATAATTACTTTACCATAAATATATTAAAAAGCATAAGTTCCATCTCCATAGTTTTATCTATACCAGACGTTTTTAGCTTATTTTCAGTTTCTAAACAAATTTCCATTAATCTTTGCAATTGCTTTACAGTAAATTTATTGCATTGGTTCACAAGCTTTTCGCATATAAAAGTTGGCAATTTATATTTACTTGCAAGATCATTTATATTAAGCCCATTTTGGCTAAGTATCTTAATTTCATATAATCTTTTGAAATTATTTTCTATATTACTTATTATTAGCATATGTTGATCGCTTTTAAATAATAATTCATCTAGTAAATCAATTGCTTTTTCTGCTTTTCTTTGAGATATTAAATCAATTAAATCAAATATATCATCTTCACTAGAATTAGCTATAAGTTTATCTATATCTCTTTTAGTTATTTGTTTCCCATTAGTATAAGAAATAATTTTATCTGCTTCTCTCTTAATTATATCAAAATTATTTTGAACTTTTTCAGCAAAATATCGTGCTTCTATCTTTCCTATTTCTTTGCCATTAGCTTTAAATACTTCTTCTACCTTTTTATAATATCTGTCTTTTTTAAGTCTATCAAAATAAACTACTTTAGAAACTTTATCTAGGGATTTTATTTTATTATTTTTTTTAGGAGTATCTCTTTTATCATTAAATAAATAATACATTATTAGCACTGTATAAGGTGGTAAATCCTTTAGATATTTTAATACTTCATTATAAATTTTAGTGTTTGCACTATCTGTTTTGTCCTTTAAAAATGCTGCTCTATATACAACTACAACTTTCTTATCTCCCATAAAAGGCATTGTTTCACAAGCATTCATAATTTCATCAAAATTTGTAGTTAATCCATCTAACCTTATATAATTTAAATCTAATAAGGATTTGTCTACAGTATTATTTACAATTAAATTTATTCCTTCTTTTATAAGTTCCTCATCTAAACCACAAAAAATATAAGAATTTTCTATTTTATTTTTTTTAACTTCACCTTCTAGTGCATCAAAATCTATCAAATTAATCTACCTTTCTTTAATTAAATACTAAAATCTTATTTTCAAGCAAAATTATCTTACTATAATCGCTCAATTTACAATCTATTATATCATAATTAGAATCATTTTTCCCTTTTGATATTTTAAGTACATAACTCTTATTTCTTCCTTTTAGTATAATATCTTTATTGTATTTTACCATTTGATAATTATCATTTATTCTTATATTATTAAAATCTTTATATGAATTTTGTGATAAAGTTACTATTTTATATTTTTCCAAATCTACACTTTTTTTCATAGCAACTATACTTCGTTCTCCTTTAAAGCTTATTGCTATTATTCCATCTTTATAATATTCTATCTTAGGAAATGGACTATATACTAACATGTAATAATAGAAAATTAGTATTAATGGAAAATAAATAACTCTTCGATAGCCTTTATAATAAAAATAACATGTAATTGAAATAATAATATAACATATAATTACCATTTCATTTAAATATAAGGCATTTGGAGTTATATTTAGTAACCATTCTGTTGATATATCTATAAATAGTGTTACATAATAAGTTATAAAAGCTATATAGTTAAAAAGAGTATTGAATTTAACTAAAACAGCTAATAAATTTCCTAGTACAACTACTATATTTATTAAAGGTAATAGTATTAAATTTCCCATTAGAAATCCCAAAGAAAACTCTTTAAAATATATTATTAAAATTGGAAATGTAAAAACTTGTGATGATAAACAAATAGATATTCCTTCCCTTAAAAACTTTGGGAACTTATATAACTTTTTATTTATTGATTTGTTAAATAGTATTATCCCAAGAGTAGCTAAAAAACTTAGTTGAAATCCTACTTCAAAAACGCTATATGGCTTATATAAAATTAATACAACTCCAGCCATAGATAATGATGCAGGAGGATTATAATTTCTTTTTAAAGGAGTTGCTAAGCCCATAAATAACATCATTATATATGATCTTACAGTTGATAACGCAGCACCTGTAAATATTACATAAATTATAGAAACTATAGGAGCAAATTTACTTCCAAATATCCTTTTTAATATTGAGTAAACTAGAACCATATGTAGCCCTGATACAGAAATTGCATGAAGTACACCTAAATTTTTCATATCCTCCTCATCATCTCTATCTAAAAAATCTGAGTATCCAAATGATATAGATGTAACTATCGCCGCTCTTCTATATCCTAATTTCTCCTTTAATGAATTAAATATATCTTCCCTAATTCTATATATTTTTCCTTTTAAATCAACATCTAATTTCTTAAAATCATCTACTTTAAACTCTCCTATTACCCCTTTTTCTTGATTTATTTCTTTAGTAAACTCTCCAGTTATTATAAGCCTTTCACCTAATTTAACATTTTTTAAATTACCCGATAAATATATCTTTCTTTTTGATACTTCAGCAGTTGCTCCGTACGAATTAATTGATATTATTCTTACATTTTCTTTTTCACCGACCTCTAAATTATAGTAATAAATATTATTAATTATTGGTATGAAAAAGAAAGCTATAAGTATAATAGTTAACTTCAAATTTATTTTGAATATTAACATTATAAAAAAACAGCTAGCAATAAGTATTGCTAGCCCAATATTTCTATTTGAAATTACAAATATATAACTTGATAATATAAAAGTAATAAATATATATGGTAATATATTTATTTTTTCTTCATAGTTCAAATGGCAACACCTCATTAATAATTTTTACCATTTTTTTATAATTAAATCTCCTAATAAAAAAATAAATATTAACCAAGATATCACAATAACAAATATCATTGAATAAGTAAATTTAGTTATCATAATTAATATGAATAAAGATACTATATAAATTAATATAGTTAATATTAACAGCTTTACTCCTTTTAAATTTCCTTTTTTAAATATTTGACAAGTAATTAAGGTATCTATAATCAGCATTACTCCCATTAAAGAAAATCCTATTATGTCATAATTATCTTTTATAAAATAAATTGCAACTCCAGGTATAACACAAAATAATATACCTCTTAAAACTACCTTTTTCCCTTTATAAACATCATTACCATATATCATATTTATAAGTATTATAGGTGAGAGCATTAAAAAGTTCATTAATATAATAAAATACTCGTCTACTACCGTTCCGCTTGTTATAAAATATTTTAAATTTAAAAATACAATTTCGCATAGCATAGCTATTGTATATATACTTATTCCTCTTTTTATTCCTTCTTCTACTTCAGCATGTTTTTCTTTTAATTTAAAGAAAGCTTTGATACTACTTTTATAAGTATATATGTCTCCCATTTTTTTTAGTAACATTGATAACTTACCTTTAACTATTCCAACCCTTGCTAAACTTATAAGAGAAATATCTCCTAAGGTTTCTCCCTCAATAGAAAACTTATATCCATCAGTATGATATAATGATATAATTTTATTCTTTTGTTCCGGATTTAATTTACAATAAATCCTCGTTTTAGAAACAACTTTAAGCATTTCCTCATTACTTAAAGATTCTAATTCAACTCCTGTAGTTATCTGTTCTAATGACGATATAAGACCTATTTTCTTACCAAACATTTCAGAAGCTATTTTATTATCTTCAGTAAATATAATTGGTAAGACACCCTGCTCCATAATATTTTCAATATCATCAACTACATCATCAATTAACGGATTCTCTAAAGCTATAATTCCAACAAACACTAAATTACTTTCTATATTTTCAAATTCTGAAGGCTCATAATTAAAACTTCTATATGCAAATGCTTCTGTTACTAATCCTTCCTTTGAAAAATTTAAATCTGCAAGTTTAATCTTAATTATATCCTCTGGAGAAATTTCTCTTTCTATTCCATTAATAAGAATGTGAGTACAACAATTTAATACCCCTTCCAAACTTCCTCTAGAATTTGCTCTATATCCATTTCTATTTTTATTTACTGTAGTTATAATATTCTCATTAGAGTCTCTTTTTATTTGGAACTTCCTCTTATTTTTACTCTCTAAGTTACCTTTGAAAATAGAATTTTCAACACCATATTTTACATATGCTACTTCAAACATATTTCCTTCTGACCAATTATTATCACTATTGTACTTTGCATTATTACAAAGTATTGATATATCTAAAAGTCTTTTGATATTTATATCATTAATATCTATTGCATTAGATTTATAAATTTGTTCATTTGTATATAATTTATCTAAAAATAATTCCTTTTTAGTTATAGTTCCAAGCTTATCTAAGAAAAATATTTTTACATCATTAACTAAATCTAAAGCTGAAAAATTTGTTAGTTCAATATCGTCTTCTTTCAAAATTTTTTCTTTTATGTATTTTCCATAATATGTTGCTATAAGCGGGATAAATATACAAATTGTCGCAAATATCTCTTGACTAAATAGTTGTTTTTTGTCAATTAATTTCCCAGGAAATACAACTATAAAAATTGCTTGTACAATAATTAAACATAATGTAAGTTTAATTAAAATTTCCTCTACTTTTTTTATAGTAATATCCTTTTTGCTATTTGAATCATCTATTATTCTTATTAATTTTCCTAATTGTGTATTATTCCCAATTTCTACAACAATACCTTTTCCTGAACCTTCTTTAACTAAGGATCCTCTAAAAATAATATTACTTATTTCACCAATAGATAATATTTCATTATCTAGCTTTGTTGAAAACTTATCCTTTAAAAATCTATCTCCAGTTACATTACTTTCATCCACTTTAAGATTTTCACTCTCTATAATTCGAATATCAGCTGCAATTATGGAATTTTTTCTAAAATAAACTATATCTCCTTTTACTAACTCTTCTGCTTCTACTAGCTTCTCTACTCCTTCTCTTAAAACTAGCACTTGAGAAGTATTTAAATTTTGTAAAACTTCTATTTCTTTTTCTTTAGAAACTTCATGATATAACTTAAACCCTAAATTAAATAATAGCAAAAATATAGTTAGTACACTAACTATGTAAAATTTATTAAATAAAAAAAATCCTATAAATAATAAATATAAATACAAGTATTTTTCTTTTAAGATGTCTAATGCTAATTTAAACATTCCTCTAGAATGTGGAAGAGAAATTTTATTATTTCCACCCTCTTCTTTCCTTAAATTACAATCGTATTCATAAAGTCCCTTATTTACATTACTCCCAAGTGAATTTACCACCCTTATCCAGCTATTCCCATAATAACTTTTCATTTTCCTCCTCCTACCTCTAATAATTCGCCATTTATTACTATCATTTTTCAAGTTATTTTAATCATATCATTTTTTATATTTAACTAAAAAAAAACCTAACACTTATAGTATAAGTTGTTAGGATATTTTTTTAAAGTATTAATTTCTAATATTTTCTATAAACTATTAAGATTTTGTTTTTGGATTAAATATTAATGCCATTATATATCCAAAGAAAATTGCCGCTGTTATTCCTGCTGCTGTTCCAGTTATTCCACCTGTAAAAGCTCCTATTAATCCTTTTTCTTCAACGGCTTTTATAGCACCTTTTGCAAGTGAGTTTCCAAAGCCAGGCAACGGCACTGTCGCTCCAGCTCCACCTATTTCTACTAATTTATCATATATTCCGAATGCACCTAATATTGCTCCAGCAGTTACAAAGATTACTAATATTCTTGCTGGTGTTAACTTTGTTGTATCCATAAGAATTTGTCCTATTACACATATTATTCCACCTACGATAAAAGCATTTAAATACTCCATACTAGTTTCCCCTTTCTATTTTTCTTTAAATTCTATTGCTACAGCATGTGCTATTCCAGGGATACTTTCTCCTTGTAAAGATGAGGTTGTACTCATAAGAGCTCCTGTAGAAATTAATAAAAGATTTTTTATTTCTTTTCTCATTAATTTTTTATAGAAACATCCTGATGATACCACAGCTGAGCATCCACATCCACTTCCACCTGAATCTGTATTTTGAACTGTATCGTCATATATCATATCTCCACAATCAAAATAATTTTCCCTTATATCATATCCATATTCTAATAGTAATTTACATGTTATTTCCTTACCTACTTTACCTAAATCTCCTGTTGCAATTACATCGTAAAATTTAGGATCTCTACCTGTATCCTTGAAATGCCTTGCTATTGTATCTACTGCTGCTGGTGCCATAGCCGCTCCCATATTATTAGGATCTTTTATTCCATAATCTTTTACAACTCCTGTTGTTATGTATGTAACTTCTGGAAAATCACCACTTTTTCCAAGAACCATAGCCCCTGAACCAGTTACTGTCCACTGAGCCAATGGACTTCTTTGTGATCCATATTCTAAAGGAAACCTAAATTGCCTTTCTGCTGAACTAAAATGTGATGAAGTAGATGCAACAACATAATCTGCAAATCCTCCGTCTATCATCATAGAAGCCACACTTAATGATTCTGACATAGTGGAGCAAGCTCCATATAATCCAAAGAACGGTATATTTAATTTTCTAGCTGCAAAAGATGAAGATGTTATTTGATTTAATAAATCTCCAGCAAATAAATAATCTATATCCTCTTCTTTTAATCCAGCGCGATTTATTGCACTTGTTATTGCTGTATACATCATTTCGCTCTCAGCTTTTTCATAGCTTTCTTTTCCAAACATATCATCATTTAATATTTCATCAAAATATTCCTTTAAAGGTCCTTCACCCTCTTTAGGTCCAACAATAGAATATGTTGCTATTATTTTAGGAGGGTTTTGAAGTTTTACGGTTTGCTTTCCAACTTTTTTTATATTTAAATTATTAGTACTCATAGTGATGCCCCTTTCTTATCTTAATAGTTGTATAAGATAATAAATAATACCTATTATTACAGAACTTCCTATACCATATACTAACACTGGCCCTGCTATAGTAAACATTTTAGCTGCTACTCCAAATACGAAACCTTCCTTTTTAAATTCTATGGCCGGAGCAACAACAGCATTTGAAAAACCTGTTATTGGAACTACTGTTCCTGCACCTCCAAAAGATGCTATTTTATCATATATTCCTACTCCAGTTAATAAAGCTCCTAAAAATACCATAATTATTGGTAACAACATTTTAACTTCTTCTTCTTGAAATCCATATTTAACTAGAAGCGTTTGAAAAATTTGACCTAAAGTACAAATTGCTCCTCCAACTAAAAAAGCTCTTGCACAATTTCTTACTATTTTAGGCTTTGGATTTGTCTGATCAGTAATAGTTTGAAATTTATTTAATATCTGTTGTTCACTTGGTGTCTTTTTTTTAGCCATAATATTACTCCTTTCTAAATATGTATAATTTTATTATTCCAATAATAATAAATATAACACTGGAATATCCTTCAAAATTTTTTCAATAAAAAAAATCTTTTGACATAACTTCAAAAGATTTTTTACTATACCTTATTCATTTTTTCTTTCCTTTATTATCATTTGTAATTTAAGATTTTTCTTTATTCTTGTAGTTTTTGTTTCATTAAAACTAATACTTTCTTTTCAATTCTAGATACTTGAACTTGACTTATACCAAGCATTTTAGCAACTTGAACTTGTGTTTTATCCTTAAAATATCTAAGCATTATTATTTGTCTTGCCTTACTATCGAGACTTCTTAGTGCTTCTTTTAATGCAATCCTATTTATCATATCACTATCATCTTCACCTTTTTCACTTAGTTTGTCTATAAGTAAAACAGGGGCACCATCATCTTGATGAATAGTATCATATAAATATTGCATACTAGCAGAAGATTCTATAGCAAATAGTATTTCTTCTTTATCTACTCCAGAAAACTGAGATAGTTCCTCAATAGTTGGTTCTCTATCTAATTTTTTAGTTAGCTGCTCTTTGTCAAAATGTAATTTTCTAGCTAAACTTTTTACATTTCTACTTACCTTTATTATTCCATCATCTCTAATAAACCTCTTTATTTCTCCTATTATCATAGGAACTGCATAGGTAGAAAACTTTACATTAAATTTGTCATCGAAATTATTTATAGCTTTAACTAAACCTATAGAACCTATTTGAAATATGTCTTCGTAATCATACCCCCTATTAAGGAATTTTTTACTAATGGATGATACAAGAGGTAAATTCATTTCAATGACTTTATTCATAGCATCTTGATTACCTGCTTTGGCTAGAGGTATTAATTGTGAATTTTCTTCATAATTATACGCCTCTTTTCTTACACTTCCATTTTCCATATACTTCACCTAACTTACTGTGTTGAATTTCTTCTTCATTACAACTTTAGTTCCTTTACCTTCTTCACTATTTACTTCTAAGCTATCCATAAATGTTTCCATAACTGTAAATCCCATCCCTGATCTTTCTAGCTCTGGTTTTGAAGTATATAATGGTTCCATTGCTTGCTCAACATTTGTAATCCCTCTACCAAAATCTTCAATACTTATAGTTATTTCATCTCCACTTATAGTAGCTTCTATTTTGATTATGCCCTCTTTTTTGTTTTCATAACCATGTATTATAGAATTTGTTACAGCTTCTGATACCGCTGTCTTTACATCTGTTAATTCTTCTACTGTTGGGTCTAATTGGGATACAAATGCAGCAACTGCAACCCTTGCAAACCCTTCGTTTTGGGATTTACTCATTAACTCTATACTTACTTTATTATCTACCATTTTAAACCCCTCCATTAAATATTGACTACAGCTTCATCTATACTGCTATATACATCAATAATTTTATACATACCTGATATTTCAAAAACCTTATTAACAGTTCTATTTATTTCTGCTACACAAAGTTTTCCATCCCTGTTTTGCATTTTCTTGAATCTTCCTATTACTACACCTATTCCAGAGCTATCCATAAATGTTACTCCATTAAAATTTAATATAACTTTTTTTATGTTATCCCTATCTATCCTATCATCTATTTTAACTCTTACTTCTTCAGCACTATGATGATCTAATTCACCCATTAGGCTAACAACTAGTTTGTCTTCTTTTTTATCGAATTTTAGATACATACAAACTACTCTAAAGTCTTCCTTTAGAGTACCCACCTCCTCAATAGTTATTTTAAATATTTTCCTTCTTTTTCCATAATTTTAACATACTATTTTATTCATAGTCAAATAAAATAATAACTTTTTTATCTCATTACCTTTAAATAATGAAAAATCTTGGAATTTTATATATTACTTAATATAAACTTTATAAATTAATATGGAAGTATAAAAGGGAATCGCGAAACGCGACCCCCCTTTTAAAAATTAGATATTAACTTTTTAAAGGTACTAAAGATTTACTTAAGTTTGAATAAATTAAATTCTACATTAAAGTAAATTTCTGAAACTAATACTTTTTCTTATATTTCTATTCCTCTTTTTTTTCTATAACCTTTTTATATTTTTTTAGTTCTGATTGTAAGCTTGTATAAAAATCCTCTAAAGATTCTCCTTCTTCTAATATTAAAGTTTCTATTGCGTCATCTAGATTATCCATAGTATATATATGAAAATCTCCATTTTCTATAGACTTCTCAATTTCTGGTATTAATATTAATTCATCCTTATTTGAAGAAGGAATTAAAACTCCTTTATTTTTAACTGTATCTAAAAAATCACATACTCTATAGAATCCTTCAATTTTTTCATTAACACCTCCAATTGCTTGCACCTCACCTAATTGATTTATAGATCCAGTTACTGCAATTGTTTGCTTTATAGGCCTTTTGCTTAATGAAGATAAAATACATATAATCTCTGCTACTGATGCACTATCTCCATCGACTAACCCATAAATTTGTTCAAAACTTAAATAAAAATCTACCGGTATTTCTTCATATGGATTAATTATATTATTCAGTAATCCCTTTAATATATTTATTGATTTTTCATGTATTTTTCCACTTAGTCTACTTTCCTTATGAATATCTACTATTCTTCCTGATCCTTTATGAGATACGCACGTTATTCTCATAGGCTTTCCAAAAGAATGATATCCAGTATCTAAAACGGCTAGTGCATTTATAACTCCTACTTTTTTTCCTATAATAGATATTAAAATTTTATTTTCTTTATAAAGTTTATCATATTCATTTTCTATTCTTTCTTTAACATATGCAATATCTACTATATCTTTAGATTCTATCATTAATGAATTTCTCTTTTTTGCATTATCATTAGCCAAAATCATTAATTTTTCTATTTCAGTAGTATCTATATTTATTTTAGTCTTACTATTTGCTGTTCTTGATAAATATTTGATGATTTCATTTACTCCATCCTCTGTAATAGGCATAAGATTATTTCTCTTTACCTTATCCTTTATAGACTTGTTTATATAAGCTGTAACATTATCATTAGTCTCTACAATAGGATTAAACTCAGCTCTTAGTGGAAATAACTTTCTGAAATCTTCATCTAAACTGTATAATGTATCATAAGTCTCTTGATCACCTATTAAAATCACTTTTACATCTATAGGTATTGGTTGTGGCTTTAATCCACTTATTGATATTACTTCCACATATGATTTTGAAATATCATATGTTATTTTGTTAGTTATAAGGGCTTTTTTCAAATGATAATATGAATATGAATTATTAGCAAGTGAACTTACTCTAACAATTAAACATCCACCATTTGCTTTTAATAAAGTTCCTGAGTTTATCAAGGATATATCAGTCGTATACACACCATTATGGTTTTCATACTCTATAAACCCCATTAAATTGTTTAAATTTGGATCCTCTTCATAAATAACAGGTGGCGTAGATCTTAAACTATTGTCCACAAGTAAATGTATATCATACTTATTTATAACTTGATAAAGTTGTTCTTCATCTTCTTCAATATCCATTGTATAACAACTTATAATTTCTTTTTCCATGGATATAAATAATTTTTCTAAATATTCATAAGCTGCATCATCATCTATAAACTCAAGTAAAACCTCATCCTTATATCCCTCCATTTCATTTGCTAGAAAATCACTATATATTTCTTTTAACTTTTTTATTGACTTAGTTTCTATTTCTTTTAATTTTCCTAAAACTGCTTCTGCTTTTTTCTTTAAAATAGATGCCTTTGCCACAATAGCTTCTTTTTTGTTTTTTTCTAAATTATCATATTCCCTTTCGCTAATTACTTTTCCACTTATTAATGGAATAAAAGCAAAACCTTTATTAGTAACCTTTACTTCAAAATCTTCCTTCTTTGCCATCTCCATTAATTCACTTATATAATCATTTCTCTTACTTTGTATTTCCTCTATAAGTTCATCCTTTTCATCTTCAGATGATGCATTATAGAACTCCTCTACTATTTCTATATAATTATTTCTTATTTCTTCAACTGCGTCCTTCAGCTTTTTACCATTACCATTGCTAACAAATAATACTTCTGGCTTCTTATCATCCTCTAATGAAACATAGCAAATGTCTTTTGGAGGTTCCAGATATTTATACTGCTCCTCTATATAACCTTGCAGCTTCTTCAGTTTTTCCTTAGAAAATGAATCAATTAAATAAAGATTATAGCCTTCTTTATTTATATTAAGAGCTCTTCCAATCTTTTCATACTCACTATCTATTTCAGGAATCTTTGTTACACTGCCTTTTAGATCACTTTCCTTGAATTTAAAATTAAATTTTACTTCTTGTGAAGTTAACTCTTTTCTCATATATTTTCCACTTTCAAATTGCTTTAGCAATTATTAAGAAGCAGTTTCCCCCCTTTTTTTAGTATTTACTATATAGATATTCTTAATATGCTTGTTTAGGGAATAAATTTTTCTAATTTAATTATTTTTTTATATATATTATATTAAATATATATGAGAATTTATTATCTATCACCAATACTTTCTTTCTTCATAATTATATATTTTTTGCTAATGTCTAGTTATAAAACAATAAAAGGCCTGTATTTTTCTTATTACAGGCCTTTTGTCTATTTTTTTATAATTACATTAGTTCTATAAACTTATTTACTACTTCTTCTGCATGTTTGTAATCTTGTTCTGATGGAACAAAGCAGAATGATAAACCCGGCTCAACTACTTTAAGCTTTAAATCTTTTAGTCTTGATGTTAGCATTCTTACGCCTTCTCCGCTCCATCCATAAGATCCAAATGCTAATGCCGGCTTTCCTCTATTTATTATAGGATTAACTAAGGATAATAAATCCCAAGATGGTTTAACTGCATCTTGATTTATTGTTGGTGATCCAACCATAAATCCTCTTGCTCTTTCTATTTTTGCTATACTTTCTTCTAAAGGAATAGTAGTTATTTCTGTTACATCTACATCATATCCTCTTGCTTCTAGCTTTTCCTTCATAAAGTTAGCCATATTTTCAGTATTTCCATATGCAGAAATATAAAATATTTCCACCTTATTTTTATCTACTTCTACTTCTGTTGCCCATTCTTTATAAAGGTTTAAAATCTTATCAATATTAGCAACATGAACTGGTCCATGGCTAGGCGCAATACATTCTATATTTAAATCTTTTATCTTTTCTAAGCCCATTAATACAAATTTTTTAAATGGTCCCATTATACAATTAAAATAGTATTCCATTTCAACAAAATAATCTTGATTTAAACTTTCTGTAATTCCGCCTTCTGGACAATAATGAGATCCAGTAAAATCACATGTAAATAATAAGTTTCTTTCTTTTACATATGTGAAAATAGTGTCTGGCCAGTGTAAATTAGGTGAACTTATAAATTTAAGACTTGTTTCTCCAAGTGAAATTTCTTCCTTAGCTTCTACAGCATTAAACTCTCTATTTAATATATTTTTCAAATAATTTAATGCAGCTTTAGATGCAACTACTTTTATTTCTGGATAATCTTCAATTAATCTTATAAGAGATCCACTATGATCTAATTCCGTATGCTGAACTATTACATAATCTACTTTTTTATTACCAATTACTTCTTTTAAATTATTTTTAAACTCATCATAAAATCCAGTTTTAACAGTATCTACTACTGCTACTTTTTCGTCATTTATTACGTAAGAGTTATAGGTTGTTCCTTTTTTTGTTTCCATTATTATATCAAATATTTTTAAATCCGGGTCTTTAACCCCTATCCAATATATATTATCTTTTAACTTTTCCTGTAACATATCCCTACCTCCAACTTTACTCTTTTATCTCTATATATTCTAGTAATATTTTACCATAAATATATTTGTCAAACAATTATGAAATTCGACTTTTTTTGTATATTTATTATATATTTTTTAATTATGCTATATTTTTTATATTTTTATAATATCTGTTATATTATCAACTTCTATTATATATTCATAATGCAAGGCTCTTGTTAATGATACATATAAAAGCCTTTGATCTAACAAAGTATTTTTAAAGTTAGACTCACTTGGATTATAAATAATAGTTGCATCAAATTCTAATCCCTTTGTTAAATAAGATGGTATTATCAATATATCATCATTATGCTCTTTTTCATTTCCTTTTATTAATGTTGCTTTAAATAAAGAATTCTTTTTTATAAGTTTTTCTAAAATTTTACCATCTTCTATACCTTTTGTTATTATTGCTATACTACTTTTACCTTTATTCATAACTTCAGTAATTATACTGTTTATATTTTTTATTACATCTTTGCTGTTATTACATTTTATTATTTTAGGAGATTCTCCGTGTCTTAATACAGGTTTTGCTCTTTTTAACTCTAGTCCTTGTGATTCTAATGCACCATTAGCAAAATCTATAATTTCAACTGTAGATCTATAGCTTTGAGTAAGTTGCATATATGTCGCTTTTCCTTCAAAAACCTTTTCTACTATATCACTCCAATTTTTTATTCCTTTATAATAATATATTCCTTGAGCAATATCTCCAACTAAAGTAAGAGAATTTCCCTTAGTTAATCTATTTACTAAATAAATTTGGAATGGATTATAGTCTTGTGCTTCATCTACTACTATATGTGAATATTTTTCTTTTTCTTCAACACCTTCTAAAAGAATATTAATATATAAAAGTGGTGCTAAATCATCTTCATCTATAATTCCCCTATTATAATTTGAAATGATTTCTTCTTTCATAAATTCTGATAATTCTTTTGGTATCTTATTTAAAGTTGCAAGTTCAAAAAATTCTTCATTTTTAAATAAATCAACATATATATCCTTAGAGGTTATTCCCCTCCAACTTTTAAAATAATCATTCATTTCTTTTTTTGAGTTGTTTTTTATATTACTTTTTATTTCATCTCTTTCTGAATAAATTTTTATCAATTGCTTCCTTCTATCTTCACAATCCTCTTGTTTATTTTTTATCTCTTTAATTCTTATATCCCATTCTAAATCTACTTGCAGGCAAAGAACTCCTATTCTCTCTTTAAGCTTTAATCCTAGATATCTTTTTATTTCATCCTTTCTTTTATTTATTGGATAATTTTTTAAATCTTTAAGATAAAGCCTCATTATTTCCCTTTTGTTAAATAATACATAATTACCAATCATTATGTCTGTTATATCAACAGAATCGCTTTCTAATAATGTAATGTATCTATCTATAATAGATTTAAAGGTTAATGTTCCTTTTATTTTAGATGCATTTATTATTAATTTACATTTCTCTGCATCTGTAGACTCAATTAACTCCTTAAGTTTTTCATCTTTTCCCTTTACCTTGCTTCTAACTTTTAAATGATTAAGTACCAAATCTTGAAAAGTAGTTTGTTTTACTTCATCAACACCTAAATTCGGTAATATATCTGAAATATAATCTAAGAATAACTTATTAGGAGCTAGAACTAAAATATCTTTTCCATTCATCGTTTCTGAGTATCTATAAATCAAATATGCCAGCCTATGTAAAGCTATAGTAGTTTTCCCAGAACCAGCCGATCCCTGAACTATAATAGGTAGATTCTTTGGCCACCTTATAATATCATTTTGTTCCTTTTGAATAGTTGCTACTACTTCTTTTAATTTTTTTCCTCTACTTTCCTCAAGATTTATTTTTAAAAATTCATCAACTAAGTCATTTCCTTCATCACTAGTTTTTATTATAATTTCATTTATTCCTTCATCGAATATTTCTTTTAATGAATCTTCTTTAAATAAAAATTTTCTTTTTAGTGATAAGTTTCCTTCAATTATTCCTATAGGCGATTTATAATATGCATATCCTCCAGTTCCACTATAATATAAATCTGCTACTGGAGTTCTCCAATCTACTACTATTTCTTCTCCATCTAAAGTTGAACTTACTGATTGTTTGCCTATATATATACTTTCATCACGACCTCTGAATTCTCTAAAATCAACTCTACCAAAATAAGGAACCTTTATAGCCTCCTCATAATTTTTTATATCTTTTCTTAACACAGAATATATTTTTTCTGTAGTTTCTTTTTCTTCGTTATAATTTCCTTTTGATTCCTTTGTTAAAGCTCTCAACTTACTTTCTATGCCTTCATAACTCTTTTTTTTCTCTAAAAGCTCATTATCTATCTTTTTCCTTTTTTCCTTTAATATTTCTTGTTCTAATTTTAAATCCTTATTCATATTTTTACCTCTAAATTCAACTAATGCCTTAATTATAGGCTAATTAGATTCTAAATTCAATTATTATAGTATATAAACTAATCAAGTAAAAACTATTAACTATCAAAAGCATAAAATCTCATATATTCCAATTATTTACTATACTCAAAACATTTATTCCTTTTCTTACCCATTTATAAATTATAAATTTCAATAAGTATTTTACTTTCCAATATTGTGTGTTAGAATCTTATCGTAAAGGAGATGTTAATATTGTCTAAACAAACTAAAACACCTAACTATATAAAAATAGCTGTTGATATAGCTCATAGAATAATAAATAATGAATTTTTGGAAGGAAGTAAGATTACAGGAAGAACAACTTTAGTTAGTATATATAATGTATCTCCAGAAACTATTAGAAGATCATTAGCCTTATTAAAAGATATGAATGTTGTTACTATTAATGAAAAAAGCGGGATTATAATAAATAATAAGACTTATGCAAAAGAGTTTTTAAATAAATTCAAAACAAAATCAGATTTTACTCATTTAAATAGCGACACTTTTGACTTAATAAAAAAAAGGAAAGATATCGATAATAAGCTTGAAAAAAATATTAATGCAATAATTGAATTTGCTACTCAACTAAGAAATGTTGGTTCTATTATTCCCTTTGAAAGTATAGTAGAAGAAAATAGTATTGCTGTAGATAAAAGTATTGGTGAACTCGACTTTTGGCATAATACAAAAGCTACTATAATTGCTGTTAAGAGGGATGGAGATTTATTTTTATCACCAGGACCATACTTTAAAATACATTCACAAGATATAGTAGTTTATGTTGGAGAAGATTCAGTTCTAGAAACAGTTAAAAATTATATTTCTTTACCATCATCTGATAAAGAAAAAGAATAACAGCTAAAGTAAATTTACTTAGCTGTTATTTTAATTAATTCCTAATATATAGTTAACTGCATCTTTAAATTCTATTTTCCTAATTTTTTTTCTTAGTTTAAACTTAATACTTTCTATATATTTTATAGAAAATGGTAAGTATTCATCTATGACATTTATATATTCACTTGAAAAAAACTCTTTACTCAATATTACTGAAAACAATATAAGCATTATACAATTTGTTTTTATAAGTTCTTTCAATTCATGTATATTTTCTCCTTTAAAGCAACTGTCTTCTTTTAAAAACATAACTGTAAAATTTATTAATTTATTTACTATTTTATCTAAATTGTATTTAGGAGCTAATTGTGACATTATAGTTATATGATTGTTATTTATATCAGATTTAATATCTTGTAAATCATCTGCTAGTTGAAGCAAGAAACCATAAAAAATACAAAAAGATATTTCATCTTTATTCATCTTTCCCTTTGTTAAAAATCCATCTACTAGTACTGATGATCCACCTTTTTCAATAGATATACCTAAAATATCCTCTTCATAAGGAATACTCAAAATATTTTGTTGTCTTAAACTTTTTATTTGACCTTTATGAATTGAAAGTAAAGCCTCATATAATTCACTATAATCATTTCTCTTAAAATCTTCTTCAATATAACTAACTAATTTATAAACAGCCTCTTCACAAAAATCGCTACTTTCTACATTTTCTCCATTTAATCTCTTATTCAATTTATAATTAAAATTTTTCTTTTCCATGTCATTTATCGTTGTATTATCTAAATAGTTATCTGTATATGGATATAACATACTATAGCTAAATATAGCCTTAGATAGCTGTACTTTTTCTCCAAAGACTGCTTGAAGTATATTTATGATCCAAACATTTCTCATAGCCTGTCCTATGTCAGTATAACTTAAATTTTCATCAAATTTTTTTGCTTCTTTTATAAATCTTTTAGTGCTATTAAAAAAGTCATTCTTAATATTTTTATTAATTATTCCAAGCTTAAAGGTTTCTTTTTCACTTTCTATGAAGTTATCTATAATTTCATCAAACTCATTTTGCCACTTTCCCTTTTTATTATCTTCCTTAGGAAATTCGTTTATTTTTTTAATTATTAAATCTATATAGTTATCTAAATTCTTTTCTTTATTTTTCTTCTCTATATTAGTATATTTTTTCATATCTAATTTAAAATTTCTATCTGATTTCCACCATCGTTCACTACATTCTAAATATATATAGTTTATTAAATCCATTATTAATCTCCCAAATCTAATCTTATCGTCACATTTATTAACTTTTTACTTTGCTCCCCATTAATTTATAAGTAGCACTACCTATTGCTCTTTTTAAAGTTCCAATTTTAATATCTGGATGATAAACAAACTTTGAAAGTCCCGAATTCTTCCAATATCTATAATCAGCATCTCCCTCTTTAAAAGGTGTTTCTCCTGATTTTCTCCATAAATTATACATAAAAATAGATTTTACTTTTGGTTTGTGTATTTTTCTAGATATCAAATCTTCACTAAACTTACCAGATATACATTTTATTTTTTCCACATTTTTATCATTTAATTCTATGGCTCTATATGCTATTGGTATCATTTCCACAAAATTAAATCCCCAATAATACAATACATCCCTAATATACTTTGCTGAAGATGTATGACCTGCCCCTGCAGTAGTAGTAATTACTAATGCTTTTTTTGTAAAAAATTTTGGCCTATGAAAATTATAAGACATATGGTCTATAAATGTTTTTAAAAGCCCACTAACTTGCATTGAATAAACTGGTGAAGTAACTATAACAGCATCTGCATTTTCAATTTCATTTACTATATAACTAATCTTTTCTTTGTGTGGACATTTATCTTCACCTTTATAAATACATAAAAAACATCCATTACAATAAGGTATATTTTCCTTACGTAATTCAATATCTATAAATTCAATTTCACCATGTTTTTTCATTTCCTCTTTTGCAATGTTTAACACATCCCAAGTGTTACCTCTTCTTGGACTTCCATGTATTACAACACACCTCATAATTTCCCCCTAAAACAATAAAAGAGAAAGCTTAATATCTTGCCTTCTCTCTTGCTAATCATTCAATTTAAATTATACACCATATTTATCCAATTTGTAAATTTTATAATTCAAAATAAATTATACTTGTATCATCTCTTTTCTTTAATCTCGGATAATCATTACAGTTACTATCTTTCTCCTGCTCTTCATATAATGTATTAAATATATCCTCTACATTACTCTCTTTTAGTAAATTTATAAACGCCTTATAATCTTGTGCTAAATTGAATGTGTCATAAAATTGTGAAAACCCATCTGAAGTAATACAAATACTAACTTCACCATTAATAGAAATTTTATTATATAACCCTATATCTACTGCATCTTCATTAAATTCCAATATCCAATATCCATTTAATTTATTCTTTAATTTTCTTACACTTATAACTTCATCATTACAAAGCTTTCTTGCATCTAATACAGAAATATTATTTACTTTGCTTACTTCACACATTTTTCTTAAAATATTTTCTTCTAACCCTATTAGTTTTCTATCAACAATTTCTTTTATTGATTCATTTTCTTGAGAATATATTAATGTACAATCACCAATTACATAATACTCTAATTCCTTACTATTAAATCTTAATAAAGCTAAAGCTGCACAAGGATAATCAATTTCCTCTAAATCATTAAATCCATCATATTTAGAATATTTTTCTTTAACTTCCTTAATTGCATTTTTTATTATTTCCTTAATATCTTTTGAACTATTTATATGTTTTTTTAAGTAATCATCTAATGCTTCAACATACCATAATGCATCCGTTTCTTTCTCAGTAATTCTTTTTCCAGTTAATCCTGTTGCTCCATCTAATATCCAAGCAGCGTTATCAAGTACGGTAATCTTATCTTCATTTGGTTTTGCACTATTTCCTTGCTTTGATAAAAACTTAATATTTTTCATATATTTTCCCCCTCACAAATCACTTTAGTATAAATTTAATAATTTATAATCAAATCTTATATCAATTATATCTATTCACTAAAATTATATACAATTTTACTTAATAAAAATGGACAATTATACTGTAAGTCATAATTGTCCTTAAATATATGTTTTTATTAATGATTTATAAAATAATAGTATAATATTTGATAAGCTCATCTAAGTAAAACATAAAAACATGAATTCTATATTTATTTAATTTTTAAATGAATGAATTGGTGCAGGTATTCTTCCACCTCTTTGTATAAATAAAGAAGAGGAATATTTATTTACAGGCATTACTGGAGCTGTTCCTAGTAATCCTCCAAACTCAACTAAATCTCCTACCTTACATCCTGGTGCTGGTATTATTCTTACTGCTGTAGTTTTATTGTTAATCATTCCTATTGCTGATTCATCTGCTATCATAGCTGCTAATGTTTCTGCTGGAGTATCCCCAGGTACAGCAATCATATCTAAACCTACTGAACATATAGCTGTCATAGCTTCTAGCTTTTCTAAGTTTAACGATCCATTTAATACAGCATCAATCATTCCTGCATCTTCTGAGACTGGTATAAATGCCCCACTTAATCCGCCTACATGACTACATGCCATAACTCCACCTTTTTTAACAGCATCATTTAATAATGCAAGAGCTGCTGTAGTACCATGAGTTCCAACTACTTCAAGTCCCATTTCTTCTAATATATGTGCAACGGAGTCTCCTACTGCTGGGGTTGGAGCTAATGATAAATCTACTATTCCAAATGGTACTCCTAGTCTTTCTGAAGCTTCTTTTGCAACTAATTGTCCCATTCTTGTAATCTTAAATGCAGTTTTCTTTATAGTTTCTGCAACTACATCAAAAGATTCTCCTTTTACTTTTTCTAGTGCTCTTTGCACAACACCAGGTCCACTAACTCCAACGCTTATAACTTTATCAGCTTCTCCTACACCATGGAAGGCTCCTGCCATAAAAGGATTGTCCTCAACAGCATTACAGAACACAACGAGCTTAGCACAACCAAACCCTTTTGTATCCTTTGTATATTCAGCAGTTTTTTTAATTACTTCACCCATTTCTCTAACGGCATCCATATTTATTCCTGATCTACTTGAACCTACATTTACAGATGAACATACTTTGCTAGTTTTAGCTAATGCTTCTGGTATTGAGCTTATTAATATTTTATCTCCCTTTGTGTATCCCTTTTGTACTAAAGCTGAAAAACCACCTATAAAGTCTACTCCTAAAGTTTCTGCTGCTTTATCTAAAGTTTGCGCAAACTTAACATAGTCTGTCTCATCTGTAGCTCCTGCAATTATTGATATAGGGGTTACTGATATTCTTTTATTTACTATTGGAATTCCAAATTCATTTTCTATTTCTTTACCTACTTTAACTAAATCTTTAGCACTACTAACTATTTTATTGTATATTTTTTCTCTAGCCTTATCGCCATCTGAGTCTATACAGTCTAATAGTGAAATACCCATAGTTATTGTTCTTATGTCAAGTTTTTCTTCTTCTATCATCTTTATGGTTTCTAATATATTATTACTATTCATCTTTAACCTCCAATTATAACGTGTGCATTGAATTAAATATTTCTTCTCTTTGAATTTTAACCTCTACTCCAAGATCTTCGCCTTTTGTTACTAATGCACTTTTAATATCATCAAAGGTAGAATTAGCTTCTTTTAAATCTAGCATCATTATCATTGTAAAGTATTTATCCATTATAGTTTGGTTAACATCTAAGATGTTTATGTTTAATCTCAATAATTCATTACTAACTCCTGCGACTATTCCCACTTTATCTTTTCCTATTACTGTTAATATAGCTTTCATTAATATTCAACTCCTATTTTTATTATATTTTTCCACATAACCTAAAAAGTTATTATAATTTTATCCCTTGTCCGTAAGTTTGTCAATTTTTAACTGTAATTATTCGTAAAAAATCCGCAATTTTCATTCTTTTCTAAAAAAATTAGGCTCTGTTTTAATGAAGTGTTTATTATAATATTGTGAAGGAATTTAAAAATAAAACATTAATATTTTTATCCTAATATAATTATGCCTCCAATTAATGTATAATAAAAACATACATTAATTAACAATTTTATTATTTAATGAAATACTGTTTAATAATTTTACTTAAATTCGAATGGGGGTAGATTTATGAATAAGAATAGTAATTTACTTTATTGTATTTTAGGAAGTATAATATTAGTTTTGTTTAACACTAGTATTGTTTATGACTCACTTCGTTTTCTTCCTATAATCGGATTATTTTTAAGTCAATTAACTTATTTTATATCAGCTATAGGTGTAATTTTATCTTTGTATTTTACAATTCTATTAATAAAAGAAAATTGGAAATTTAAAGAAAAATAATTTCAATTTATTAAAATTATAATTTTGACTAGTAGATTTAGAGTCACACTTGTAATTTTATGCATATTAAATGACAAATAAAAAATTCTATTAAAAGCTATTTTTAATAAGTAAAATCAATGACTTAATAAGGTATAACATTTCGTTATTCCCTTTTGAAAAAATTAATATTGAAGTTATATTTAATAATGCATAGTTTTTTAGGAGGAGCTTTCTATGAATAAAAAAAAAATAATAAGTATATGTGCTGCAGTATTAATCTTTTTTTCATTTTTGCTTTATAAATACTTGCAGTTAAACAATAATAAATTAAATATCTATGCTGACAGAGTTCTATCATTAGCTATTAATACACAAAACTCTATTTATGCGATTACGGAAGCTTCCTCAACAGAAGAAGATTTTAACCGCAATGTAGAAGACCTAATTATTAATGTGTATGCATTACAAAATGTATTAGAAAGTGGTGAAATATTGCTTTCAGGAAATGGCAGGAACGGTAGTGCACTGTATAATTCTTTAGATAATCTTAAATCAGCATTTAAATACGATAATAAAAATCTAAAAAATATTGAACTAGATGCTATAAATAGTGCTAGTGATGTATTAATTCAAAGATTACAGCCTTATTATGACGATGACAAAAATATAAATAAAAAGGAAATACTTGCAGCTACTCAATTAGCTTTAATGAAAATGAGATTAATCGAGTTACTTCATTAATTACTGAAATGGAATTAATTATTATAAAATTTGCAGATAATTTTAATTTCTGCAAATTTTCATGTTAAATAAAATGACTGGCTATTAATAGCCAGTCATTTTTAATCATTTCTTTCCCTTTATACTTCCATTTAAATTTCAATATTATTTAAGCCTTAATGCTTTTTATATCTCTGCAACTTACAATATCAATTCCTGTTCCTAATATATCTTTAAGAATTACTTCACCTACAGAAACAGGTGCAACTACTTCAAGTTTTTTAAGCTCTTCCATGCACTTAAAGTTAAGTTCTTTTGGAATTGCCCCCTTTGTTTTAACTGGAAGCACTGGAAGTTCACCCTCTTTAACTTTAACAGTAGTAGTTATTACTCTAACAGGATTGGTTATTTCGCTAATTCCATAATCAATACCTCTCTTGCATCCATTTCCACTTACTTTATTTTCTTCAATATTAACCTTTAAATGACATCCCATAGGACAACATATACAAATTAAATTTTTATCCATCTTATTCACCATCCTCTAAAGAAATAATTAAGTCTTCTTCTATGTTATTTAATAATTTCTTACTTAAAACTATTCTTTCCATTTCTGATGGCGCTAAATGCCTTTTCTTCAGCCTTGCAACTTCCTTTTCCCCAGATTTAACAACAAGCACTTTATTTTTATAAACATTATTTACTCTCATAAATATAGTCAACTTTTCATCTATATCTTCTATAGAAATTCTTTGAGGAACAGTATAATTTATAGCATTACCATTCTTTATATTTATATAATTTTCTTTCTTCAATATGTTCTTCAAATACTTTGCAGCTGATTTTCCTGCATGTTTAGCTTCTTCAGTAACAAAATCTACCAAATCATGTACATGAACTACATTTCCACAAGCAAAAATTCCATCAACATTAGTTTCCATACTTTCTGTTACAACAAGTCCATTAGTCCTTCTATCCAGTTCTATTCCTACTTTATCTGATAATTCATTTTCCGGAATTAATCCAACTGATAATAGTAATGTATCACATTCAAATTCTACTTCTGTTCCTTTCATAGGTCTCTTATTTTCATCAACCTTTGAAATTATAACTTTTTCTACTCTTTTATCTCCAATAATATCTACAACTGTATGTGATAAGTATAATGGTATATTATAATCTTCTAAACATTGAACTATATTTCTATTAAGCCCGTTTGAATATGGCATAAGCTCTACAACTGCCTTTACCTTAGCACCTTCTAATGTCATTCTCCTAGCCATTATAAGACCTATATCACCAGAGCCTAAAATTACTACTTCTTTACCAGGCATATATCCTTCCATATTTATATATCTTTGAGCTGCTCCTGCAGTATATACACCTGAAGGTCTATCCCCTGGAATATTTATTGCTCCTCTTGTTCTCTCCCTGCATCCCATTGCCAATATAATTGCCTTTGTTTCCAAAATCATATACCCATCATTAGAATTTATTGCATGTATTCTCTTATTTTTTTCTATTTCTAAAACCATTGTATCAAGTTTTATATCAATTTCACTTTCTTCAACAAGTTTTATAAATTTATCAGCATATTCAGGGCCAGTAAGCTCCTCTTTAAATGTATGCAGACCAAAACCATTGTGAATACATTGATTTAATATCCCACCAAGTTCTCTATCTCTTTCAATTATTAAAATATTTCTTACCCCATTTAAATAAGCTTCATATGCAGCTGCAAGACCTGCAGGACCTCCACCTATTACAATTAAATCATAACTCATAATTATCCCCCTATCTTGACTTTCCAGTTAAAATATATGAACCATCTTTTTCTAAAACTATATTTTCTAAAGGTATATTAAGTTCTCTGGATATTATTTCTTGAACACGAGGTCCACAAAATCCACCTTGACATCTTCCCATTCCAGGTCTACATCTTCTCTTTACTCCATCTAAAGAAATAGTCCCAAAAGACCTTTTAATTGCATCTACTATTTCACCTTCAGTTATTTGCTCACATCTACATATAATTCTTCCATACTTACTATCTTTTTTTATTACTTCAGCTCTTTCTTCTAATGAAAGCTCCATAAATCTAATTTGCTCTCTATTTGGATTAAAGTTATCTTTTCTATTCATATTAAGTCCAGCATTTTTTAATATATCTAATACACCCATAGCTATTGCTGGAGCAGCAGATAACCCAGGTGACTTCATCCCTGCTACATCTATAAATCCTTTAATATCTTCATTTTCCTCTATAATAAAATCTCCATTATCAGAATGTGCTCTTAAACCTGAAAAGTTTCTAATTGAATTTCTAAAATTTATTTTGTTTGTTGTTTTTGATGCAGTTTCCTTTATATAGTCTAAACCTTTACTTGTTGTTTTTACTGAATCTTTATCTTCAATAGTTTCTGCATTAGGTCCTACGATTAAGTTTCCATGAACAGTTGGAGTAACTAGTACGCCTTTTCCAAGTTTTGTTGGACATTGGAATATAGTATGTTCAAACATCTTGCCTTCATTCTTGTCAATTACATAATATTCTCCTCTAATTGGAGTTATCTCAAACTGCTCTTTACAAATCATGTTATGAATTTTGTCAGAATAAACACCAGCTGCATTTATTAAATATTTAGCCTCTACTACTTCTTTATCCTTTATCTTTATTTTAAATGTATCATCTTTTTCTATTCCTATAACTTCACTACTTAATTTAATTTCTCCTCCATTTTCAATACCATTTTCAATTAAAGCTATCGTATATTCAAATGGTCCTACTATTCCTCCTGTTGGTGCATATAATGCTCCTAATATATTTTCACTTAAATTAGGCTCTTTTAATAAAACTTCTTCTTTATTTAGTAGCCTCAATCCCTTTACCTTATTTTTTATACCATTCTCACATAATTTTTTTAATAACTCCATTTCTTCTTCATTAAAAGCTATTACTAATGACCCATTTCTTTTAAAGGGTACGGACAACTCCTTACATAGGCTTTCAAACATTTCGTTACCCTCTACATTATATTTTGCCATTAGTGTTCCATGTTCTGGATCATAACCAGAGTGAATTATAGCTGAATTTGCTTTTGTCGTTCCCATAGCTACATCATTTTCTTTTTCTAAAATTACAACTTTTAAATTAAATTTAGTTAGTTCTCTAAAAATAGAAGCTCCTATAACACCAGCTCCTATTATGGCAACATCATACATATATATACCCCCATTAATATTATTTAAATTTATTTTAACCAACCTTTTTATAATTTAAATTATTCCTGGCATCTTTGTTTAGATAACAAAAAAAGCACAAAAATAAGACTTAACTCTTATTTTTATGCTTAACTCTAACTTCTCTTAGCACATTAAATAATTATAAATTTATTATATCATATATTTTTCCAATGGTACATATAACTTTCAGAATTTTATTTATATAATATTTTTCCTATAAAATTTGTACAAAGATTATTATACTTTTTTGGTAATTATTCTAAATTTTCTAAATTTTATTTAATTTATTAAAACATTCCATTATAATATATTTATTGCACGGGTTAATTTAAGTTATCCCTTTACAATTTATATATACCAAATAATTGGGCAGGCTTTTTTATTTAATAGCCTGCCTAGTTACTTTTATTATTAAACAAAAAATTCATCTTCTAAGCCTTCAAGATCTAATATTGTTATTTCTTTTAAACTAAAGTCTATAAGTCCCATATCTCTCATATTTATAAGTTCTCTCGAAAGAGATGGTCTTGGAATTCCAAGCTCTTCAGCTAAATCTTTTTTAGATGATATTTTTAATGAAAATGTATTGTTTCTTTTATAATTATCAAGTAAAAGCTTACATATCTTTCTTCTAATTGAATCTAATTCAATTAAATTTATTTTTCTATTTAATATAACTATTTTTTGAGATAAAAGCTCTAATATATTTTCTGTAAACTTAGTATTCTTTTGAATTATACCTAAAACACTTTTTTTAGGAAATGATAATACCTTACAATTTTCAAAAGCCATAACTGTTGCAGGATACTCTTTTTCTTTAGAGAATAATAGTGCTTCTGCAAATACATCACTTACATTAAAATAGGATAATGTTAATACTTTTCCATTTTCATATATAGTCTGGATTACAGCCTTTCCATCAATTACAACAGATAAGCTATTACACTTTTCTCCTTGATTTGCTATTACTTCACCCTTTTTATATGATTTTATTATATATGATTCACTTTTTAAAATTTCCTCTATCTCGACTTCAGGAATACCTTTAAAAAAGCAAGTATTTTTTAATATATCTATCATACGAACTCTCCTTTGTATAAAAATGCGAACATTTTTATAATTGATAATGCATAATGGACAATTAAGAAAAAAACAGAGATTTTTAAATAAAAGGTGCTTATCACCAATTTAATTTAAGTTTTTCTGTGCAAAACATCCTTAATTATCAACTATCAATTGTCCATTATTAATTTAAATTGCTTTGCAATTTATTAATATTATACTATCACAAATTATCTATAAAAAAAAACAAAAGCTGTTATAAAACCAAGTAGCTTAGTTTTACAACAGCTTTTAATTTATTATTGTCCTAAGAACATGTTTAAATCATCTTCAACATTAGTTATTCCACCAATACCAAAGTTTTCAACAAGTACTTTTGCAACATTTGGTGATAAGAATGCTGGTAATGTTGGTCCTAAGTGGATATTCTTAACTCCAAGATATAATAATGATAATAATACTATTACAGCTTTTTGTTCATACCATGCAATATTAAATGCTATTGGTAATTCATTTATGTCTTGTAATTCGAATACTTCTTTAAGTTTTAATGCGATTAATGCTAATGAATATGAATCGTTACATTGTCCTGCATCTAGAACTCTTGGAATTCCACCAATATCTCCTAAATCTAATTTGTTATATTTATATTTTGCACAACCTGCTGTTAATATAACAGTATCATTTGGTAAAGCTTTTGCAAAATCTGTATAGTAGTTTCTTGACTTAGCTCTTCCATCACATCCTGCCATTACGAAGAATTTCTTAATTGCTCCTGACTTAACAGCATCTACAACTTTATCTGCAAGTTGCATTACTTGATTATGAGCAAATCCTCCAATTATTTCTCCTTTTTCTATTTCAGTTGGAGCCTTACATTGCTTTGCAAGTTCAATCATTTCTGAGAAATCTTTAGTTTGTCCATCTATACCATCTATATGCTTACATCCTGGGAATCCTGCTGCTCCAGTTGTGAATACTCTGTCTTTATAGCTGTCCTTTGGTGGTACTATACAGTTAGTAGTCATTAAAATTGGTCCATTGAAGCTTTCAAATTCTTCTTTTTGCTTCCACCATGCATTTCCGTAGTTTCCTACAAAGTGATCATATTTCTTAAATGCTGGATAGTAGTGAGCTGGTAACATTTCTGAGTGAGTATAAACGTCTACTCCTGTACCTTCTGTTTGCTTTAATAATTGTTCTAAGTCTTTTAAATCATGACCTGAAACTAATATTCCTGGTTTATTTCCAACACCTATATTAACTTTTGTCATTTCTGGGTGTCCATAAGTTCCAGTATTAGCACTATCAAGTAAAGCCATACCATCTACCCCAACCTTACCAGTTTCTAAAGTTAAAGCAACTAGTTCATCTACTGTTAAGTTATCATTTAATAACTTAGCTAAAGTTTCTTGCATAAATGCACTTACTTCTTCATTATCATAGCTTAATTCATTAGCATGCTTCATGTATGCTGATAATCCCTTTAATCCATAAGTTATAAGTTCTCTTAAACTTCTGATATCTTCATCCTTAGTTGCTAATACACCAACTTCTCTTGATTTTGCATCATATTCTTCTCTTGTAGTTGCTGTCCATAATGAAGCTTCTGATAAACCATCTTTATTTGATAATTTATTTAATAATTCTTCCTTTATTTCTAAAACTCTTTTAACTCTTTCATAGAATATTTCATCATCAAAGTTAGCATTAGTTATAGTTGTAAAAAGGTTTAATGTTATAAAGTGATTAATTTCAGCTGAAATTTCTTTTCCTTCTTTTCTTAATCTTGTTGTAACTTCTGATAATCCCTTTGTTGTATATACTAAAAGATCTTGCATTCTTGCTAAATCTGGTGATTTACCACACACTCCAAATTGTGTACATCCAGTACATCCTGCTGTTTCTTGACATTGGAAACAAAACATTTTATTTTCCATCGAAAAAATCCCCCTTGATAATTTAAATCTTAATTTGTTCCTTCTATGTTTACATTATATGAGGATTTTATATTCAATTCGGTAACACTCGTTACAAAAAGATTAAAAATCAAAAAAATTTATAATTTAATTTGTCAAAGCCCAATTATAAAGATGTTTTACTATAATGAAATTTATTTCTTTTTGCATTATACTGTTATTATAATTACTTTTCTCGTTTAAAATTGCTTATAGGTATGACAATTTTGCTATTTTTATTTAAAGGAGATATTATGGATAATAAAAGTTATTTACAACTTAAGGAACAAGTTAACCATGGAAATATGCAATTACCACTAGAAGTCTATAATGTGGAATTTATGAATTCAGCCGATTTCTATTCACACTGGCATGATGAAATGGAGTTTATATACATACTTAATGGTTCTGCAGAAATTTGCATAGATTTTAAAATATTTAGCATAAATACTGGAGATTTCATTATTATTCCTAACGGATCTATTCATTATATGATAGGCAAAGAAAATACTAAGATATCTTATGTAGCTCTTGTATTTAATCTCTCTTTAATAGAAGGAAATACTTTAGATTATTCTCAAATTAACTTTGTAAATCCCATAATGAAAAACAAATTATTTTTTAAGAATATCATAAGAACTTCAAATGTTGGACATGCTAAAATAGTTAATTCTTTTAATAATATAATAGAAAGCTACAATACTAAATCTTATGGCTTTCAATTAGAAATTAAAGGATCTTTATTTTCAATTTTTTCTACTATCTTTAAAGAAGGTTATATCAGCCTAAATTTAAATTCAGAAAACTATAGTGATTTAATCAAAGTTGAAAAATTAAAAGAAGTTATTAAATATATTCAAACCAATTATAAAAATCCTATCTCAATTAAAGAATTAGCAGATATAGCTCAGTATAGTGAATACCATTTTTTAAGATTCTTCAAAGCTCAAACAGGTAAAACTTGTACTCAATATATTAATTATTTTAGAATTCAAAAAGCAACTTTGCTTTTATTTGATACAAATTTATCTATAACAGAAATTGCTTATGAAGTTGGATTTGGTGATGTTTCATATTTTATTAGAACCTTTAAAAAGTTTTTATCAAATTCCCCTACTAAATATAGAAAAACAAATTTATAAATTGAGAATTAAACTTAATGATATGTATTAACTTTCCGATTTTCGTATAATTTCGAATACAATTCTAAATTTAAGATAGCTAAGATGACTAAATTTTTATAACTCACTACGCTCAAACAATAAAAATTCTTAACGCCATCTTAGCTATCTTAAATAAGAATTGTAGTTTCTCATTATAATAAAATCTCCAATTTAATACATATCATTAATGAGACTAATTCTTAATTTATTAAAATTATTCATAGAAACTAATAAATAAATTCTACTTTATAGAGTGGTTTATTAAACAACTACCTCGCCTTATTAACTTATATCTAAACTTTAAAAACAGCTTTGCTTCCCTTATTGGTTGAGCTTACTTCAAGCTTAGTTTCTATTCTATCTTTTAGTTCTTGAACGTGGGAAATTACTCCAACAACTCTTCCATCATCTTGTAAGTCTATTAAGCATTCTATAGCTGAATCAAGAGATTCTGGATCTAGGGTTCCGAAGCCTTCATCTATAAACATAGTATCTAGTTGTATGCCACCTGAATAACTTTGAACTACATCTGCAAGTCCTAATGCCATAGATAATGATGCTTTAAAGCATTCTCCGCCTGATAATGTCTTTACATCTCTAGATTTACCTGTATAGTTATCAAACACTTCTAAATCTAATCCTTGCCCTTTTCTTTTATCTCCTAATTCTTCTTTTCTTAAAAGCTCAAATCTATTACAAGTCATTTGTGAGAATCTAATATTTGCAGCTTCAATTATATCTTCAAAATATGCTGCTAAAACATATCTCTCAAAACTTATTTTTCTTGGATTATCCCCATTTATTACTTTTGCTAATTTACCTACAGTCTTATATTTTTCTTCATCTGCCTCTATTAATTTACTATAATTAATGCATTCTCCAACGATTCTTTTATTTTGGCTTATTCTTAAGTAAATTTCTTTTTCAGATTTATCTAAATTAATCTTTTCATTACTTTTAACTTCTAAAGCTTCTTCTATATTTCTCACATCAATTTTATTTAAATCCTTACACTCTTCTAAAGATAAATTATAAACTCTTTCTGCATTAGATAAATCTATATTAAACTTATTTATATCTCTTTCTAACTCATCAATTTCTACTTGTGTCATTCTACTTGAAGAATAGTCATTGTAATTTTCAAATCCTAATTCTAGAACTTTTTCTTTAAACAGCTTTAAAGCATCCTCTAGCTCTAACTTTGCATTTTCAGTTACTTTCTCTAGGGAACTCTTATTACCATTTTCTTTATCATAAATAGTTTTTATATTATTAAAGTTTTTTTCCGCCTTTAAATAATCTTCTTTTAATTTTTCAAGAGTACCATTTACTTTTAATTGTTCTTCTTCTAAATCCTTAACGCTTCTTATAGTTCCTTTGAATTCATCAACTATATTTTGTAGATTAGTTTCTTGAGTTTTTAATTCTCCATCTTTTGCTAATAGTTCTTTATTTTTATTTTCTAGATCGATCCTTAATTCCTCAGTATATTTTTCTACTTCTTCCTTTTGCTTTAATTTAGTTAATTCTAGTGATACTACCTTTTCAATTTCTTTTTTTCTACTAATTACTTTATCTAACTGACTGTAATTATTTTTTAGTTCAAAATTAACCTTTTCTATAGATATCTCAATATCATCATTAAAATTTTCTTTATTAAACACTTCTAGAAATATAGGTTTTATTGTTTCTTCTTTAAGTGAACTTATTTCTGCTTGTATTTTAGTAAGCTCCCTATAATAAGATTCTCTTTTTTCATAAAACTTGTCAGCTAATGCTTTTGATTCCTTTACAGCAGCTTCATTTATATTACCTGATTCAATAGTTGCAAGCTTTGGATGATGAATAGATCCACAAACAGGGCAATTTTCTCCTTCTATTAGCCCTTTAGCTAATATTCCTGCTTGATTTCTTCTAAAAGCATCTTCTAGCTTCTCATAATTTTTTTTCTTATAATTATATTCTTTATCTGCATTTTCATAAAATGCTGTTCCCTTTACATGTCTTTGACTTTCTAGTTTACATTTTTCTAAAGCACTTAAAAGCTTATTGAGTTTTTCTTGTTTAGATGTATAATTTATTTCTTTTATATCTAAATTACTTTTTTCCTCTTTTAGCTTATTTATATTTTCTAGCTCTTCTGATAATAATTTTAATAAGTCATTCTTCTTATTTCTATCTATATCGATTTGCTTTATTCTTTCGATAATATATTGAGATTCTTTCATTAGCTTATCGAGCTTTTCCTTATTACTTTGATAAATTGAAGCCTTTTCTTTTAACTTCTCAATTTCATCAATCTTTTTTCGTAAATCGTTTTTTAAATCTTCCTTTTCATTTTCTATTTTTAGTTTTCTTTCTGCATCATCAAATTCTTTTTTATATTTATTTAAATTTTCTATACTTTTTCTTAAACTTTCTTCTGCTTTCAGTAAGGATAATTTTTTCTCTTTATATTTATCTTCAAAGCCTAGAACTGTTACAGCTTTTTTTCCACTTTCTAATTTAATACTTTTTACTTCATATTCATGCTTTAATAAATTTAATTTATCTAAATCGCATTTATACTTTTCTAGATTATCTATCTTTTTGTTTATATCATTTGCTAAAACTAACTCTTTTGAAATATTATTAATTTCTATATTAATATCTTTTAACTTTTCTTTGATTATATTTTCTTCTGCCTCATCTTTATCTATAGCATCTTTAAATTTTGAAAGTATTAATTCTATGTTCAAATCCTTAGCATTTACAATTCTTCTTAATTCATCATCATCCTCTTTGCATGCAAATGCCTTAATTCTATTTTCTCTATCTCTTTGTATTTGTTCTATAGACTTTTTAAGATTATTGGCCTCTAATTTTATGTTTTGTTGTATATCTGAAAAAACCTTAGTTCCAAAAATCTTTCTAAAAATTTCTTCTTTCTTGTCGCTATCTGAATTTAACAATTTTTTAAATTCACCTTGTGGAATCATAACTAATTGTTTAAATTGCTCGCATGTAATTCCTAGTATTTCTTCAACTAATCTAGTAACTTCTTTTGGTCCTGATACTGTTTTATCTCCAATTTTTATTTCAGCAGAAGGCTTACTTTCTGTAAATCCATCACCTCTTTGTTTAGCTCTAAAATATTGTGGTGACCTCTTTATATAATACTCCTTATTTCTAAGTGAAAACCAAAGTTCTACTTCTGTTGGAGTTGATTGGTCAGCAAAGTCACTTCTTAAATTTTTCCCATCTCTTTCACTACCACTTGCTTCTCCATATAAAGCAAAATTTATAGCATCAAAAATTGTAGTTTTTCCTGCTCCAGTATTTCCTGTTATAACAAACATATTTTTCCCATCAAGACTTGATTCAAAATCTAACTCTTGTCTTTCAGCATATGGTCCAAAACCTGTTATTATAAGTTTTCTTATCTTCACCTTACTCTCCCCCCTTTTCTGATGCTTCTATTATTTTTTCTATAACATTTATCTCTTCTTCGCTACAACCTTCATCCATTATATCTTCATAAAAATTCTTAAATAAAGTTATTTTAGATTTTTCTTTTATATTAGTTGCTACATTTCTACTACTATTTCTTGAAACTCTTTCCTCTCTAGTAAGTTCCATAACATTTGGATATATACTTCTAAGCTTTGCCATAGGATCTAAAAGCTCACCCTTGTCTTTTAGTATCACTTTAATGTAATCCTCATAATTTTCAGACGAATTATCAAACCCTTTAATAATCTCTTCTAATGTTCCTGTTTTTACTCTAAAATCTCTTCTAGGTTTTAAATTGTAAATTTCTATATCTACATCTCCATTTTCATCTATATCTACGATTGTTATTCCTTTTTTTTGATTTACTTCTGAAAATGAATACTTCATAAGAGAACCTGAATATCTTATTTTGTCACTTCCAACCTTTTGGGGTCCATGCAAATGTCCAAGGGCTGTATAATTAAACTTTTCAAAATGCTTTGAATTAATATATTCAGTTCCTCCTATTGAAAGAGGTTTTTCTGAGTCACTCTCCTCTAAAGCTTCAAAATTATCTTCCTTCATTTGAGTTACATACCCATGAGCTACTGCAATATTTCTTTCATCTTCATTAAAATCATTTAGAATTTCAGAAATTATTTTTTGCATAGCCAAATCGTGAGTTTTTACATTTTCATCTTCAAACAAATCCCTAACAACTGGTACATCTGCATATGGTATTGGATAAAAATTAACCTTTCCATATTCATCTTCTAGAACTATTTTATCTATTTTTCTTTTTAGATTTCCAACTATGTATAAACCACTATCACGTAATAATGAGCTTGCAAATTCAACTCTTTCATTACTGTCATGATTTCCTGCTAAAGCTATTACATTAGTATTTAAATCCTTAACTATTTTTTTCATGGTTTTATTTAATAATTCAACAGCATGAACTGGAGGAACTGATCTATCATATAAATCACCTGCAATTAAAACAACATCTGGTTTTTCTTTTTCAATTGCCTTATAAATTTGCTCTATTATAAATTCTTGATCTTCTGTCATATAAAATCCATTGACAAGTTTTCCTATATGCCAATCTCCCATATGAAAAATCTTCATAAAATCACCTCAAAATATTTTACTTAATATATGATAATTATATCATAGCAAAATAATTTTATATTACATAAGTTACAATAATGATATTACATTTAACTAAATATATAAGAAATTGATAGTATTTAAATTAAGTAAGTATGCAAAAAAGAGAAGTAATTCTTTTCCAAAATCACTTCCCTTTTTATCTACTTATAAAACTATTTATTAATAAATTTTATTAAATCCTCTGATATAGCCTTTGCATCTTCATATCCCTTATTATAAATAGCCTCTAACTTATTTTTATCTTTTTCAAATCTACTAACATCTAATGGACTACTTGGTCTTATAACAAAACATTTTCCCTCTTCTTCTAACTTATCTAATTGCTCTAATGTTTCATTATATATTTTATATCTATTTTCCATAGCATTAATAAGTCCTGGATGCTTTTTATACTTTCTTTTTATTATTGGCATTATTTTTGTTTTACTCTTTCTATAGCCCTTATGTTGAGTTAAAACAACAATATGCTTTTCTATCCCATCATCTATAGCTTTTTGTATTGGTATTGGTGCAGCTATTCCACCATCCATTAATTTTTTATTGTCAAAATCAACTATCTTTGCAACTAATGGTAATGAAATAGAAGCTTTTAATGCATCATATCCGTAACCATCGTTAAAATCCTTAATATTATAAAATTCAGCTTTACCATTTTCACAATTTGTTGCTCCAACGATAAATTTAACGCCTGAACTTTCAAATCTTTTATGATCAAAAGGCTCTAATTCATTTGGTATAATATTAAAAAGCATATCCATTCCAAAAGCTGAACCAGTTTTAATTAAATTACTAACACTTAAATATCTTTTATCATTTATATAATTAAGATTTACTCTATAATTTCTTTTATGTTGTTTTGAAATATATGAAACACAATTGCAGGCTCCCGCTGATACTCCCACACAATATTTTATATCTATATCTTTATCTAATAATAAATCTAGCACACCTGCAGTATAAACCCCTCTCATTCCTCCACCTTCTAGAATAAGTGATGTACTTTCCATGTCAATTCCTCCAAATCATATAATTATATCGTAATATTTCCATTAATTTAAAATTATATCACTTTATATAAAATAAAAAAATATAAACTTAATTAATAATGTGAATTTAAATTGATTATAATTTTTCATAATAAAAAAAGCCTGTTAATATCTCAACAGACTTTTTATAAGTAATATTCTAAATATTTTATGCAGCTTCACTTGAAAATACATCGTATATGTTTTTTCTTCTTGCTTTAGCTAAAGAATTTGCTAAAGCATATGATATTGCCCCATCAACAAAGTGATGAAGAATAGTACCTATTGTTACTACTACTATAAATTGATAAACTGAAAAACCAAATGGTATCACTATAAGACCTTCTAGAATTCCATGAATAGGAGATGTTATAGCAATTGCTTTCTTAAAGTTCTTATCCTTATTTATTATTAATGCTCCGACAAATCCAACTATTATATGCATAGATGCTCTAGCTGCAACTACTAATGGAGTTGTTATAAAAAAACCAAGTGCTGATCCTACTCCAACAAATATTGCTACCCCAGGTGATATCAGCATTGCTAAAAACATAGGTACATGTGATGCTAAAGTTGCTGTGAAAGGTCCTATTGTTATTTTTAAAAATCCGAATTGAGTTGGAATTATAATTGCAATTGCAGTCAAAACAGCTGCAAAAACCATTTTTCTTATTTTTTCTCTACTTTCCATATAAAATCCCCCTTGATTACTAGTGTATATACACTAGTATAGTATCAATGTATCTACTTGTAAATATTTTTTTATAAATAAAAGCTCATTAAATAAATTAATGAGCTTTTTTGTTTATTTTTTTATATTTTTTAATAGACTTCTTTCCAGTATCAATACTTATATTGACTGGATAAAATAATCCATCATAAACTTTATTAATCTTTTTTCTAGATAAAATAAAGATTATAATAAACGGACTTATCAAAATTAAAATATTTTGCAATAACCCAATATTCCATTTTGGTATAAAGAAATATACTAACATTACCAAATAAATATGAAAAACATATATATTCATAGTTGCCTTTCCTATTTTAGAAAAGAATTGTTCTTTCCTTGGAACTAAATTTATAACACAAATACTAAATATTATTGCTCCAAAATAAAGGAAAATTCTAAATATAGTCCCCTCAAATAATGAAACTTCTAAAGCATTGTATGAATATGAGTTATATAGGAACTTATAGTTAAACAAATCATTTTTAACTATATAAATTGCTACTAATAGAAATACTAGTATCCCTGTAATTGCGTACTCACTTTTGAAAGATTTAATTTTCTCTAAGTGCTCTTCTGTTGTATAATATCCAAGTAAGAAAAAAGGTAAAAATACAATGGTTCTAGAAATTGATAAAATACTTCCTATACTAGGTATTAATCCAACTAAAACTCCTGCTATAAAGCTAAGTAATAAAATATGTTTAAACTTTATTAAATATTTTAATGTTATTCTCCAAAAAAATAAACTTAACAAGTACCATAAAGTCCATCCTGGATAAAGTACAGAAAACATTGCTCTTCTTGTACCAATATATACAGCAGTGTACCAAATCATATTGAATATTATATAAGGTATCAATAAATTTCTAATTGCCTTTCTTTTCATTTTATAAAAATTCTTTGATAAATATCCTGAAATAAAAATAAAAAGAGGCATATGAAAAATATATATGAAAATATATAAAGTCATCAATATACTATTATCATTTATATAGTACTCAATTACATGACCAAAAACTACAAAGAATATTAATATAACTTTTAAATTATCTAATAAATAATATCTTTTTTTTAATTTTTCCATATATCTTCTATAAAATCTAAAATTATTTTAGATTCCTTTTCTCCTTTATTTATTACTAGTGATATTATATCAGAATGATACTTTCCATCTAAAATTATTAATTTAGCATTTCCATTTAAACTATTTATCTTATCTACAAAGCTAATAGAATTTTCTAAGTTGATTAGAGGATCCTTATTTCCATGTAGACATAGAGTAGGAATATTATTGCTTTCTTTTAACAAATTTATAGGATTCATTTCTTTAAAAGAACTATCCTTACCAATATAATTTTCAATTAATGTTATAGAATGTTTAGAAGTACATTTTTCAAAATCCAACACACCAGCTAATGTAATTAATCCTTTAAAAATATCACTATTTATACCAAATTCTTTTTGTTTCTTTACATTGAAAACTATATTAGCTGCAAGCTCTCCACCAGCTGAAAATCCTATAACTATAATTTCCTTATTTTTAATATCATTTTCTTTTGATAAATAGTCTTTTAAAACCATAAAAACATCATCTATTTGAGTTGGATGTTTATATAAAGGTGCAAGCCTATATGCTGGAAGAACTACACTATATCCTAAGTCGTTAAAAAACTTTCCAATACAACTTGATGTCTTAGGACTTCCATGCCACCATCCGCCTCCATGAATAAAGAATATTATAGGTTTATTTTTATCACCTTTATAAGTCCTATAATACTGTTTTATATTTTCCCCATATTTAAAATTTTCAAAATTATTTCTTCTACTTCGTATATTTTCATATAAAACCTTATACATTATAGGTATCATTGCAACCTTTTCTTCTATTCTATTATTTATCATACTACCTCCCCTAAAATTAAAAATGCAAACTTAATTTATATGGCTAGATTATTATTTTACAATACTTCACTATTTATAAAAACATTTATTTCCTATAAACTAACTTCACTACATATGGATATTAAATATACTTAACTAATAATACATAAAATATATTATAAAATTTTCTATATATTGCATAGTATATTTTTTCTTTTAATATATTTATTAATGTATTAGTTACAGTAAATATTTAACTAAACTATAAGTATTTAGATAGTTTAGTAACTGATATAAAAATTAAATAATCTATACTTTCAATTTGCCATTTTCTTGCAAGTGTACTAGCTAATCTATGTACTACTAATTTTGATTATAAGGATTATTTATTGAAACATATCGTTTAAAATACTAATAACTTTGTGAGGTACTTTTATGTTAAGCAATCAATCTTTTATTCCATTATTACTTTCTTTAATGGCTGGTCTATCTACAGTAATTGGGGCTTTTATTGTGTTTTTTTCTAAGTCTCAAAATAAAAAACTTATAACATTTGCACTAGCTTTTTCTGCAGGTGTAATGATAACAGTATCCTTTACTGATTTATTTGTCTCTGCTGAAGAAACACTCAGCAAGTATAATGGCAAATTAAATGGAGTTCTTTTATCAATTTTATTTTTGCTATCGGGTGCATTTGTAGCATTATTAATAGATAAGTTTATTCCAGATGAACCTAAAGCTAATCCATCAGAACCATCAGGTAAACTTTATAGAGTTGGATTTGTATCAATGATAGCTTTAATGATACATAACTTTCCAGAAGGTATTGCTACTTTTGTGTCTGGATATGAAAATACTACACTTGGAATATCTATAGCTTTAGCAATAGCTCTTCATAACATTCCAGAAGGTATTTCGGTAGCTATGCCTATATATTACTCTACTCAAAGCAAATATCAAGCATTTAAATATACACTTTTTTCTGGCCTTGCTGAACCAGTTGGAGCTTTATTAGCCTTCTTATTTTTAAGACCTTATATAAATGAAATAATACTTGCTATAATATTTGCTATGGTTTCAGGAATAATGCTTTATATTTCTTTTGCTGAGCTTATACCAGCATCAAGACAATATAGATATCATAAGATTTATTTATTTTCAATTTTTTTAGGGATATGTATAATTCCATTAAGCCATATTTATGTTCATTAAAAAATGACTGTATCTTCAAAGATACAGTCATTTTTTAATCCCTTCCGTCTTCAACCATAATATATCCAATTTGTGGTTGCCTATTTAATAGGCCTATTATATATATGGTGTAATACCTTCCATTTTGTAATCTCCTTTCATTTATATACTTTTCTAATCCAGCTATAGCTGAAAAAGTAACCTTTAAGTTATAAATTCCTGGAGATAAAGGTAAATATCCGGTAGTTTCTAAATACTCGACATTATCAAATAAAACTATATTATTGGGCAATGATAAAGACATTAAAGGAGCATTAGATGATAAATTAATAAATCTCAAAAAAGAGAGTGTCATATTACCTTTTACATTAACATCATTCAAAACTAATATACTAATTCCACCACCGCTAGTTACTATATTAACTGTCAAACTAGTATCCGGTAAAATATCTATATTTCTTGTAAATAATGGGGTAACATAGGTTCCTGTTATATATAACTGAAGTTCATGAGTTCCTGGTTCTACACTTTCATAGCATGATATATTAGAAAATGGTGAATCTTTTACAAATAAACTCCCATCTAAATAAATGTCTACAGCAGGTGATGAAGGAATTGCATATAAGAATCTTATTTTACTTTGTAAGTTAGGTAAGTTCTGACGAAATAACATATTTTTCACCTCACTCTTTATTAGAATGCTCTAAGGTTATTTTTATTATCTTTTTAACTAATAAACTTATTATTGGATATGGAATTCTATAAGCTTTTAAAGTTGATATTATAGCTCCATGATTTTCTTCTATTTTCTTAAAAATACTGTCTATTTCTTTACTCTTATCATCTCTATATATGCTATCGTATTCGCTTCCTAAATCTAACTCTCTTAATATTTCCATATGAGGAGGATCTTCTATCTCTTTATCAGATCTTATAACTCCACTTTTTTCATAAGTTTTCATATAATCATTTAACTTCTCAAATGAATTATATGAGTTATCAAATTTAGGATTTGATGCAGTTGAAGTTCCTGTTTGGCTACTGGTATTATTCATATTAAAACCTTCAGGTATTGTATAGTTTGGTCCCATATTTAAAGGATTCATATTTTGAATATTAGTTGATACATAATTAGGCTCAGAATCGTTATAATTTATATCCATGTTATTTGGAAATGCAGTAGTATTTCCTCCACTTATATCACCTGTAAATGTATTATTGCTATTCCCATTAGTTTCTCCTATAAATTGATTATTTGGGTTTAAATTAAAATTGCTAAATGGAATATATTGTTGCTCTAAACTGCTTTGATAACCTTCTTCAAATATATTATTTATATTATCATTTGTTCCTGTTGTTCCTGTATTAATATTCCATATGTTATCCATTCCTGTTATTCCAACATTCATATTTTCCATAGTAGCATTTATTCCTGTAAATCCATCCCCCATATTCCACATACTATTCATTCCTGTTATGCCAGAATTCATATTCCACATGTTGCTATTCATTCCTGTAGCTCCAGTATTCATATTTCCCATGTTATTATTCATTCCCGCTACCCCAGCATTCATATTTCCCATGTTATTATTCATTCCTGCTGCCCCAGTATTCATATTTCCCATGTTATTATTCATTCCTGCTGCCCCAGTATTCATGTTTCCCATGTTATTATTCATTCCTGTAACTCCAGTATTCATGTTTCCCATGTTATTATTCATTCCTGCTGCCCCAGTATTCATATTTCCCATGTTATTATTCATTCCTATAGCTCCAGTATTCATATTTCCCATGTTATTATTCATTCCTATAGCTCCAGTATTCATATTTCCTGTAATACCACCACTTTCCATATTACCATTACCTAAAGTAGCACCATTACAGTTTTTTTCCTTATTATATGAATATAAATCTTCTGCTTGCGTTTCTGATGGATATTCTAAATCAAAATTATTACCAAAGCTAGTACCACTTTGATTATTCATTCCACTAATATTGCTATTACTTAACATATTACTTGGTAAAAATCCAACACCTTGAGAAAAGCCTTGATTATAGTTATTACCTGGAATATTACCTGTCATGTTACCCGTCATATTGCCTTGCATGTTACCTGGTATATTGCTTGACAAATTACCTGCTTCGTAAGTATTAAAGTAATTTTCGTCTGTATAACTATAATTAACATTTGGTACATAATCTATTGTTTTTAAAAAGTTTTCATCTAACATTTCACCATCTGCTGAGTTAGAAAATCCTAATATAAAATTACTAGTCATATGATTTATATTTGGTGAATTCATGTTTACAATTGGAAACCAGTTAGAATCTTTCTCTGAAAAAGGCTCTTTTATATTTAAAGGAATAAATTTTAAATCATCATCTTCATCCTCTTCTCGATGTCTATTTAAATTATTATAATACATATATTTCCTCCAAAAAATATTTCATTATATTTATATGTTATATATTTATATATGTTTCCTGATATCACATTAGAACCCTCTACTTTTTAATTTAATAGCACACTACGTCAAGTAAGTGAATAGAATATATGGGAGGTAATGCTATGCGTAATTCAACAAATAATTCTTTAAGAGATTTATTTATAGGTCTTAATAAAAGAGTTCCTATATTAGATGATAATAAAATAATACCAATAAATTTTGATAATGCTGCAACAACACCAGTTTTTAATAGTGTTATAAATAAAATTACAGAAGCATGTGAATTATATGGATCAATTGGCCGTGGTCTTGGACAAAAGTCAGAATACTCAACAAAACAATATTGTAACTGCAGGGATTATATATTAGATTTTTTTAATGCTTCCAAAGACAAATATACTGTTATATTTGTAAATAACACTACTGAGGGAATTAATCGACTATCTAATATATTGATAGAAAATAAAAATGATATAATCATCACTACAAGAATGGAACATCATTCTAATGACCTCCCTTGGAGAGGAAAATGTAATTTAAAATATATTGAAGTAGATGAAAATGGCAGACTAAAGCTAGATGAGTTACAATACTTACTAGACAAATATAGTGGATTAGTTAAATATGTTACAATTACTGCTGCTTCAAATGTAACTGGATATATGAATGATTTATCTTATATTTCTAAACTTGTTCATAGTTATAACGCCAAATTAATAGTAGATGGTGCTCAAATAGTGGCTCATAAAAAAATTGATATAAATGCTGATTCAATAGATTTTTTAGTTTTTTCTGCTCATAAAATGTATGCTCCATTTGGAAGTGGTGCTATTGTTGGACTAAAAGAAGACTTTGAAAGACTATATCCCGATTTTAAAGGAGGAGGAACTGTAGAAGCTGTGTTAGATAACTCGGAAGTTCTATTACCTCCACCTGAAAAAGATGAGGCTGGTAGTCCTAATTTTTTTGGTGCTATTGCATTAGTTCAAGCAATGAAAGAATTAAAAAATATAGGATTTGATACAATTGAAGAAAACGAAAAAATACTATTAAAAAGAACAATAGATGGTTTAAACTGTATTAATGGAGTTATATCTTATGGTGATAATGAAAATATATCGGATAGATTAGGTATAGTAGTTTTTAATATAGATGGAATGTATAATGCTGAGGTAGCTAGATTACTAGCAAATCTTAGAGCAATAGCTGTAAGGCAAGGTGCTTTTTGTGCCCATCCTTATGTAAAAAGATTATTAGGCCTAACGAATTCAGAAGCAAGTAGGCATTTAGTAGATTCAAGTTGTAAAATGCCTGGTATGGTAAGAGCAAGCTTTGGACTATATAACTCAATAAAAGAAGTTGATATATTTTTAAATACTGTTGATTTAATATGTAAACTAAGAAATTAAATAATTTTATAATAAAAAGAGTTAAGTAAAAGTTGTGTAATTAAAATCTAAATTACACTGCCTCTCATAATGAGGTTTTTTACTTAACTTTTTATTATTTTCTATCTACTTGCAATTAAAAACTTAATCTTTATTCCTTGTTCACTAAACATATTTTCATGCTCTGTTCTAACATTACCCACAAAATCACTTTTATGTAGATCATATGTAATGTAGTCAATATTAAACCCTGACTCTTTAAAATATTCTATAGACTCATCAAATAACTCATCATCATCTGTCTTAAAGTATATTTCTCCATCTTCTGCTAAGAAGTTTTTGTAGTTTTCTAACTGTCTAGTATGAGTAAGTCTTCTTTTTTTATGTCTTTCCTTTGGCCAAGGATTACAGAAATTTATGTATATTCTATCTACTACATCTTCTTCACTAAAAATATCATTAATTAAGGCAATTTCCTGAGCCATTAATTTCAAATTATTTATTTCTTTATTTTTATCTTCATACGCTTTTTCTATATTTCTTTTTGCTAACACTAATACTTCATCTTTGATATCAATAGCAATATAATTTATATCTTCATTTTCTGATCCATGAACAGCTATAAATGTTCCTTTTCCACATCCTAGTTCTAAGTATATAGGATTATCATTAACAAATGACTGTTTCCATTTTCCTTTATTTTCACTTGGATTAGTTATAAAAAAATTACATGCTTCTAATTCTGGTCTAGCCCATGGCTTTTTTCTTAATCTCATGTTCTTCACTCCATATATTATAATTCATAATCATTATACAGATTTTATATATCATATACAACATATAAATATCCTTCCTTCTAATTTAAAGATGTTGAATAGGCAGCCACTATTTATTAAAATGTCATTTATTTCATACTGTACTGAAATTATAAATCATGAAACAATTTATTAGTGAAAAGTTAAGAGTGATATATTTACAAATATGATATAATTAACTAATAATTGTATTATAATACAAAATAAAGATAGGTTATATAGAATAATAGATAGAGTTAAATTTAGAGGGGAGATATAGAATATATGAAAGTATTTGAAATTTATTTTAGTCCTACAGGTGGAACTAAGAAAGTAGCAGATTTAATAAGCAGACAATTTGATTACGAAAGAATAGAATTAGATTTGTCAAATGCAATAGAAGATTTCTCAAAATTTACCTTTAGTGAAAAAGAGCTTTGTATTATAGCAGTTCCGTCTTTTGGTGGGCGTGTTCCAACGATAGCAATGTCTAATATTAAGAAGCTAAATGGAAATGGTTCAAAAGTCATTTTAGTAGCAACATACGGTAATAGAGCATATGAAGATGTATTATTAGAATTGAAAGATACATTAACAACATTAGGGTTTGTCTGCATTGCAGCAATTGCAGCAGTTACAGAACATTCCATTATGCATCAATTTGCTACTGGTAGACCAGATTTACAAGACAAAGAAGAATTGATAAAATTTTCTGATGAGATTAAAGAAGTTTTAAAACAGGCAAAGGATACTAAAGATTTATATGTACCGGGGAATAATCCGTATAAGGAATATAATGTTATTCCTTTAGTTCCAGAAGTGAGCGAAGAATGCGAGAAATGTGGGCTCTGTGCTATAAAGTGTCCAGTTAATGCTATTTCAAAAGAGAATCCAACGTTGGTAGAAAAAGAAAAATGTATTTCTTGCATGCGTTGTGTAGCTATTTGTCCAAGCAAATCTCGAAGTGTAAATAAAGAGTTACTATTGGCAACTTCAAAAAAATTAGAAAAGGCATGCTCTGAAAGAAAAATGAATGAAATTTTTTTATAAATATTAAACTCATTGTTATATATTACGTAATAAGTGATTTTATCGATTCATTAATTTTAATTTTAGAAGGAGATAAAAATGATTAAAAATAATATTAAGGCTCTATTAATTCATATAGTAATTAGCATATTATCATTTATAATTTCTATGCTTTTTCATACTCATGCTGTGAAGTGGGTATCCGAGGAAGCTGCTAATCAACATCATTTTTCTATGCTTGGAGCTTCTTTTTTAATTATTATAGTTTTATTATTTTTATACTATCATTTCAGCAGGAAGTTTTTAACCAATCAATCATCTATCATAAAAAACATCTTATCATTTAGTATAATTGGGTTAATAGGCATAGTTTTATGGTTCATTGCGTTTTCTATTGATTTAACAGGTGGAACTCAAATTCTACTAAATTCAGAATTATGGCAGTTGTATAGTTTATATTATGGATACTGCGTGTCCCTAGTTTATGAAATAACCACCACTAATCCTTACATTATGCTTGTATTTGGCATCTTGCCAATTATTGTTATGTATATTGGAGTAAAAAAGTCTAAAATTACGAGACAGAAACAATAAGTAGTTAGTTCAAAATATATTACTTAAGCAAATTAAATATAAACACAGAAAATTTGATATCTAATTTTATTTATGTTTATTAATCTCCATCAGTTTAAAATAGATCCTTTAATTAATAAAAGGCTGTCATAGACAGCCCTTAAATCTGAAATATAAAATTAAAAATTATGCCACATCTCTTACTTTTTTGTAACTTTAATTTTTATTATGTTAGCTGATGCATATTTACCCACTTCATCTTTATATGAATCTAAATTTATCGCAGCTTTTTCTGAATCATCTTCTTTAAACTTTACTAATCCAATTAATGTAGCTTCCTCATCTAAGTTCTTCCCTACTTGATTTACTTCTGACTTTGAATCAAAATCTATGCTTTCTCCATAAGTTTTAGTTATCTTATATTCTGGATTCTTAGCATCTTTTGTATTTTCTTTATCTACTTCTGCAATAGAATATATAGATTTATCGGCTTCTCCGTCATTTGCTCTCGCTGCATTCATTATTATATGTATTATTGAGTCCTTTTCTATAGTTTCAGTTGTATATTTAGTTAACTCTTTTGTTTCAATTAACTCACCATTATTGTATTTTTCCATATATAAGTTCACATCATATTGAGAATCCTTTGGTAATACCATTGATGCTACAGTACTTTTGTCTTCACCATAATTTGCAGATTCTAATAATAATTCAACAACCCCTTGAACTTGCTGATTTACTATCTTAACATCACCTTCTGGCAATTTAGCTCCACCCGCTGTACATCCTGCTAAACTTGCTGTTATAACTACTGCTGCTACTATTGCTGATAACTTTTTCATTTTCATCTGTTTTCCCTCACTTTTAATAATTATGATATGATAATTTAATTATATCATATGTAAATTTTCTAATATATATGTTTCACCTAATAATCAACATAATTAACAATAATATAATATTTAAATAATTAATAAATTTATTTATGTAAAACATAATACAAAAACAATGTATACAAATCATTGTTTTTCTAGTATATAAAATACTAACTTTAAATAAATACTATATATTAGCAAACATCTAATTATATCTACACCCTATTTCAACTTAAATATAAATTTTATAAAATGTCTTTTAGCAAAGATATTATTCATGCTAACTATATATATCTGCAGCTAATTCCTCAAGATTTTTATAATCTATAATAATATAATAATCTTCTTCCTTTTTTAAAATATTTTTATTACATAATCTATTTAATGTTCTTAATAAATGCCTATAGCTTGTACCTAATAATTCAGATATTACAGTTAAAGTTTCATCAAATTTAATAATTTCACTATTTTTATCTGTACCTATTGAAATTATATAGCTTGCAACTCTATTTTCTAGTGGATACATTAAATTTATAGATGCATTTTTGGATGATCTTTTAAGTTTTTTTCCTAATGAGTTACACAAGAAATTCATTAAATTTGTATCATTATAGTAAATATTTCTTAATACTTTTAATGGTATGCCGATGCAGATACACGGCTCTATAGCTTCAACATTACAACTAGCAAAATCATTAGTAATTAGTTCTAAGTCCCCTAATGTATCTAACTCTTTATAAAAATCTAATAACAATAGTTTACCATTTTTTAATGTTGTATAAACTTTTGCCTTTCCTTCTACAAAAAACATTAAATACTTAATCTCTTCCCCCTCTTGAAAAATTAATTCTCGTTTATTAAAAAATAGGATTTCAGAATTCTTCCTAATTTCATCATTAAATAAATTTCCAATCTTATTCAATCTTATATATTTTTCTATTAAATTAATGTCCTTTACCCTCTGCATTTTTTCTCCTTAAACCATAAATTTAAATATTAAATAAATAATGTACACGATTCAATTAATATTCTACTAAGTAAAAACAATAGTATATTAAAAAGTTAATATACTTAAGTAAAATGGCACAATTGAAAGCATATATTATTTAATTTTTTATTATACATTACTAAAATATAAACTTTATTGAAAATTATATATACTAATTATGACATATGTCCTAATAAAATATAATTCTTTTATGCTAAATTTATAAAAAAGCCTAAGGAGAATCAATATGTATAATTTTTTATCTTTATTTACAGGAATATTAATTACTATCATGGTTAGTTTTAATGGAGTTTTATCTCAAGCTATAGGTAATTATTCTTCCTCTTTAATTATTCATCTAAGCGGATTTATTATATTACTAGTAATTATGTTACTAAAAAAATATAAGATATCCTTCAAGAAAAAACTTCCTATTATATTGTATAGTGCTGGAGTAATTGGAGTTTTTACAGTAATTTTTAATAATATAAGTTTTAAAGGATTAGGAGCTTCTTTAACTATATCATTAGCTCTTCTTGGACAAACTGTATCTTCTTTCATAATAGATAGTTATGGTTTAATGGGAATGAAAAAAGTAAGATTTGAAAATAAAAAGATATTTGGTTTATCAATTATCACATCTGGAATAATTATTATGACATTTTTTTAGGAGGATTTTATGTTATATATTTTATTAGCAATTTTATCTGGAGTCTCTGTTGTTTTATCAAGAATAGTTAATTTTAAGCTAGCTGAAGAAATAGGAACTTTCCAAGGAACATTTTTTAATTATTTAACAGGTTTCATAACATCATTAATATTTTTCTTTCTTACTAAGGACTATATTAATATAAATGAATTATCTATTCCATTTTATGCATACCTCGGAGGTACAATTGGTATTTTAGTTGTTTTAATGTTTAATTACATCACACCAAAAGTATCATCTTTTTCATTATCACTTTTAGTTTTTATAGGCCAACTATCTATTGGAATTATTATAGATTACTTTTCTAATAATACTATCTCTATTGGAAAAATATTGGGTGGATTATTAATTTTGTTAGGGCTAAGCTATAATATATTTATTGATAAAAAGGCTCAGGAAACTGAAAGTTTAAATATAATTGAATAATAAAAAAGGTTTAGTAAATTAATACTAAACCTTTTTTCTATTTATAAATTAGTTTTGTCCAAAATATCTATCTAATAATCCCTTGAATGCTTGTCCATGTCTAGCTTCATCTTTACACATTTCATGAACTGTGTCATGGATTGCATCTAAGTTTAATTG